>OLJD01000001.1_pt1 | contig 490566 bp, 426 predicted proteins | sample 1601441 | NCBI WGS metagenome assembly OLJD01 (sample SAMN04436853, study PRJEB24849) | human gut metagenome | biome: human gut; feature: NICU; material: stool | host: Homo sapiens | place: USA: Saint Louis, MO | collected 2011-10-01 | reverse complement strand
TCCATGTCACTTTGAGTGCCCACACAGATTGTCTGATAAATTGTTAAAGAGCAGTTGCGACGCGCTTCAGCGCTCTGTCGCGAGGTGGCGTATATTACGCTTTCCTCTTTCAGAGTCAACCCTGATTTTCAGGATTTTTTCTCTTCAGCCGACCGGGTTGTCTGTGAAGTGATTCACATCCGCCGTGTCGATGGAGGCGCATTATAGGGAGCCGCCGAGGAATGACAAGCGGAAAAATGCATTTTTATTTCAACCGCTCACCTTTTCGCCAAAACGCCTATTTTTGGTGCTTTTTAATCTCTTTTGGCAGTTCTGCCAGACTATTTATCACCCAGTCGGCTGCATTCTCTGCTTCTGGGGTGACCGGTTTACCGGTACGCACTAATACTTTGGTACCTACACCTGCCGCCGCTGCTGCCTGCATATCTTCCAGTTTATCGCCCACCATATAAGATGCGGCCATATCAATGTGCAGGAATTCCTGTGCAGAGATAAACATGCCCGGGTGTGGCTTACGGCAGTCACAGGTCTGTCGATACGCTTCTACACTTCCCTGCGGGTGATGCGGACAATAATAGATGCCATCAAGATCGACGCCGCGATCGGCCAGAGACCAGTCCATCCATTCCGTCAGCGTCTCGAATTGCGCTTCGGTGAATTTACCCCGGGCGATACCGGACTGGTTAGTTACCACCACCAGCGCATAGCCCATCTCTTTCAACTGGCGCATGGCATCTATAACGCCCTCGATAAACTCGAACTCATCAATCTCATGGACGTAACCGTGATCCACATTAATAGTGCCGTCACGATCAAGAAAAATTGCGGGTACAGATTTTGCCACCGGTTTGCTCCTGAAAAAGTCTTGTTCAGCTAGTATCTCATGAATCGCAGCGCAATAAAGTGCTCATCGCACAGAGGTGGATTGATTTAGACGTCTGGATGCCTTAACATCCATTTTGTTTACGGTCATTCCCCGTATCTGGCAGAAGAAAATGCCACGGCTAACTTACTTACGATAAAAATAATCTAATGATTAAACTTTCCAATATCACCAAAGTGTTCCAGCAGGGGAACCGAACCATTCAGGCGCTGAACAACGTCAGCCTGCATGTGCCTGCTGGTCAGATTTATGGCGTCATTGGCGCATCGGGTGCGGGTAAAAGTACGCTGATCCGTTGTGTTAACCTGCTTGAGCGCCCAACCCAGGGCAGCGTAGAAGTTGGCGGCCAGGAGCTTACCGCTCTCTCAGAAAAAGAGCTCACCAAAGCGCGTCGCCAGATTGGCATGATTTTCCAGCACTTTAACCTGCTGGCCTCCCGCACCGTGTTCGGTAACGTTGCGTTACCCCTGGAGCTGGATAACACACCAAAAGAAGAAGTGACGCGTCGCGTCACCGAATTGCTGGATCTGGTTGGACTGGGTGATAAACATGACAGCTACCCGGCAAATCTGTCCGGCGGGCAAAAACAGCGTGTAGCAATCGCTCGCGCGCTGGCAAGCAACCCAAAAGTGCTGCTGTGCGATGAAGCCACCAGCGCATTAGATCCGGCAACTACGCGCTCTATTCTGGAACTGTTAAAAGACATTAACCGTCGTCTGGGCCTGACTATCCTCCTTATTACGCATGAAATGGATGTAGTGAAACGTATCTGCGACTGTGTGGCAGTTATCAGCAACGGTGAGCTGATTGAGCAGGACACGGTGAGTGAAGTCTTCTCGCACCCGAAAACGCCGCTGGCTCAGCAGTTTATTCAGTCCACACTGCATCTGGATATTCCGGAAGATTATCTGGAACGTTTAAAAACAGACGCAACGCCTGACAGCGTCCCGATGCTGCGCATGGAGTTCACGGGCCAGTCCGTTGACGCACCGCTGCTGTCCGAAACCGCGCGTCGCTTTAACGTGAATAACAACATTATTAGCGCGCAGATGGACTACGCCGGTGGCGTGAAGTTCGGCATTATGCTGACGGAAATGCACGGCACACAGGAAGAAACCCAGGCGGCAATTGCCTGGCTGCAAGAACATCACGTAAAAGTAGAGGTACTGGGTTATGTCTGAGCCGATGATGTGGCTACTGGTTCGCGGCGTTTGGGAAACGCTGGCAATGACCTTCGTATCGGGCTTCTTTGGTTTTGTGATTGGGCTGCCGGTCGGCGTGCTGCTGTACGTTACGCGCCCGGGTCAAATTATTGAAAACGCGAAGCTGTATCGCACGCTCTCTGCGCTGGTGAACATTTTCCGGTCTATTCCGTTCATTATTCTGCTGGTGTGGATGATTCCGTTTACACGCGTGATCGTCGGGACGTCGATTGGTTTGCAGGCAGCTATTGTCCCGCTGACCGTAGGCGCGGCACCGTTTATCGCCCGTATGGTGGAAAACGCCCTGCTGGAAATCCCAACTGGCCTGATTGAAGCTTCCCGCGCGATGGGCGCAACCCCAATGCAGATCGTTCGCAAAGTTCTGCTGCCTGAGGCGCTGCCTGGGCTGGTAAACGCAGCAACCATCACGCTTATCACCCTGGTCGGTTATTCCGCGATGGGCGGCGCCGTAGGTGCTGGCGGTTTAGGCCAGATTGGCTATCAGTACGGCTATATTGGCTATAACGCTACCGTAATGAATACCGTTCTGGTATTGCTGGTTGTGCTGGTTTACTTAATTCAATTCTCTGGCGATCGTATCGTCCGGGCTGTTACGCATAAATAACGTTACAAACAACACAAACTCGACGAGTTAAGGACATAACATGGCGTTTAAATTTAAGACCTTTGCAGCAGTAGGCGCACTGATTGGTTCGCTGGCACTGGTGGGTTGCGGTCAGGACGAAAAAGATCCAAACCACATCAAAGTAGGCGTTATCGTCGGTGCAGAACAGCAGGTTGCTGAGGCCGCGCAGAAAATCGCGAAAGAGAAATATGGCTTGGACGTTGAACTGGTGACCTTCAACGATTACGTTCTGCCGAACGAAGCGCTGAGCAAAGGCGACATTGACGCTAACGCCTTCCAGCATAAACCGTACCTGGATCAGCAGATCAAAGATCGTGGCTACAAACTGGTTGCTGTCGGTAACACCTTCGTTTACCCAATTGCCGGTTACTCCAAGAAAATTAAATCTCTGGATGAACTCCAGCCGGGTTCACAGGTTGCCGTCCCTAACGACCCAACCAACCTTGGCCGTTCCCTGCTTCTGCTACAGAAAGTGGGTCTGATTAAACTGAAAGAAGGCGTTGGCCTGTTACCGACCGTTCTGGACGTAACCGAAAACCCGAAAAATCTGAAAATTGTTGAACTGGAAGCACCACAGCTGCCACGTTCTCTGGACGATGCGCAGATCGCCCTGGCCGTGATCAACACCACTTACGCCAGCCAGATCGGCCTGACCCCAGCGAAAGATGGCATCTTCGTTGAAGACAAAGATTCCCCGTACGTCAACCTGATCGTGACTCGCGAAGACAACAAAGACGCGGAGAATGTGAAGAAATTCATACAGGCCTATCAGTCTGAAGAAGTGTACCAGGAAGCCAATAAGGTGTTTAACGGCGGCGCGGTTAAAGGCTGGTAATCTCCCGGCAGTGTAATATCATCAAGACGGGCGTTTGCCCGTCTTGTCATTTGTGCGGTCAACTGCTTCAATATCTGACGTTTTGATTATCCACTGAGGAATTATTATGCGTGCTTTACCGATCTGTCTTTTAGCACTGATGCTGAGCGGCTGTTCTATGCTAAGCAGATCTCCTGTTGAACCTGTTCAAAGCACTGCAACCCCGCCAAAAGCGGAGCCAGCAAAACCGAAAGCGCCTCGCGCTGCGCCGGTACGTATTATTACCAAAGCCGACGAGCTGGTCGGTAAGCCATTCCGTGAACTGGGCGAAGTGAGCGGCGAATCCTGCCAGGCAACGAATCAGGACTCCCCACCTAATATTCCGACAGCCCGCAAGCGTATGCAAATCAACGCGTCGAAAATGAAAGCCAACGCGGTGCTGCTGCACAGCTGCGAAGTCACCAGCGGCACACCAGGTTGCTATCGCCAGGCGGTATGTATCGGTTCTGCGCTTAACATTACGGCGAAATGAGTTCATTTCAGTTCGAGCAGATAGGCGTTATTCGCTCCCCTTATAAAGAAAAGTTCGCCGTGCCGCGTCAGCCGGGTCTGGTCATTAACGGCGGCGGCGAGCTTCATCTTGTCGCGCCGTATAATCAGGCCGATGCAGTGCGCGGGCTTGAGGCGTTCAGCCATTTATGGGTGGTCTTTGTATTTCACCAGACCATGGAAGGCGGCTGGCGTCCCACCGTGCGTCCGCCTCGTCTGGGCGGAAATGCCAGAATGGGTGTCTTTGCCACCCGCTCAACCTTTCGTCCCAACCCCATCGGGATGTCGCTGGTCGAGCTGAAAGGCATACGTTGTCAGAAAGATCAGGTGATCCTGGAGTTAGGTAGCCTTGACCTGGTTGATGGCACGCCGGTCATAGATATTAAGCCTTACCTGCCCTTCGCCGAAGCGCTGCCGGATGCCCGGGCAAGCTATGCACAGGACGCACCGCAGGCAGATATGCCGGTTCACTTCACGTCTGAAATTACAACGCAAATCAGCGAGCTGGAAAAGCGTTATCCTCGTCTGCGTGACTTTATCGTTGAAGTGCTGGCCCAGGACCCCCGTCCCGCCTACCGCAAAGAAGAGGAAGCCGGGAAAACGTACGCTGTCTGGCTGCTGGACTTTAACGTGCGCTGGCGCGTGACTGCGGCGGGTTTTGAAGTGTTTGCCCTGGAACCCAGGTAATTTTGTTCTCCTCTCTTTTGGCATCTTTGCCACACTGGTAAACTAAACCACTTTTTTTGTGTCAGGCTGGTGTTTCAGCCTGTTCCAATCGTCGAAATGGAACCGTAACAACATGCGTACTAGCCAATATCTGCTCTCCACTCTGAAGGAGACACCTGCCGACGCCGAGGTGATCAGCCACCAGCTGATGCTGCGCGCCGGGATGATCCGCAAGCTGGCCTCCGGGTTATACACCTGGCTGCCGACCGGCGTGCGCGTCCTGAAAAAAGTCGAAAACATCGTGCGTGAAGAGATGAACAACGCCGGTGCTATCGAGGTGTTAATGCCGGTCGTTCAGCCCTCTGAACTGTGGCAGGAGAGCGGTCGCTGGGAGCAGTACGGTCCTGAACTGCTGCGTATTGCCGATCGTGGCGATCGTCCATTCGTTCTCGGTCCAACGCATGAAGAAGTGATCACCGACCTGATCCGTAACGAGCTGAGCTCTTACAAACAGCTGCCGCTGAACTTCTTCCAGATCCAGACCAAGTTCCGTGACGAAGTGCGTCCACGCTTTGGCGTCATGCGTTCTCGCGAATTCCTGATGAAAGATGCTTACTCTTTCCATACTTCTCAGGAATCGCTGCAAGAGACCTACGACAAAATGTACGCGGCCTACAGCAAAATCTTCTCCCGCATGGGGCTGGATTTCCGTGCTGTACAGGCTGATACCGGTTCAATCGGCGGTAGCGCCTCTCATGAATTTCAGGTTCTGGCGCAGAGCGGCGAAGACGATGTGATCTTCTCTGACTCCTCTGATTACGCCGCGAACATCGAATTTGCAGAAGCGCTGGCACCGAAAGAACCACGCGGTGCGGCAACGCAAGAGATGACGCTGGTTGATACGCCAAACGCGAAAACTATCGCCGAGCTGGTTGAGCAGTTTACTCTGCCGATCGAAAAAACCGTGAAAACCCTGCTGGTGAAATCGGCTGAAGGTAGCGCTTATCCACTGATTGCCCTGCTGGTACGAGGCGATCACGAGCTGAACGAAGTGAAAGCCGAGAAGCTGCCGCAGGTTGCCAGCCCGCTGACCTTCGCAACGGAAGCGGAGATCCGCGCCGTGGTGAATGCAGGTCCTGGTTCTCTGGGTCCGGTGAACATGCCTGTTCCGGTGGTCATTGACCGCACCGTTGCGGCGATGAGCGACTTCGCTGCGGGCGCAAACATCGACGGTAAACACTACTTCGGCATCAACTGGGATCGGGACGTGGCGACGCCGGAAGTGGCTGACATCCGTAACGTGGTCGCAGGCGATCCAAGCCCGGACGGCAAGGGTACCCTGATGATCAAACGCGGTATCGAAGTAGGCCACATCTTCCAGCTGGGCGATAAGTACTCGCGCGCAATGAACGCTGCCGTTCAGGGCGAAGATGGTCGTAACCAGGTTCTGACCATGGGCTGCTACGGCATTGGCGTAACGCGCGTTGTTGCTGCCGCTATCGAGCAGAACTATGACGAACGCGGAATCGTCTGGCCGGATAACATCGCGCCGTTCCAGGTGGCGATCCTGCCAATGAACATGCACAAGTCTTACCGCGTGCAGGAGCTGGCTGAGAAACTCTACGCTGAGCTGAGCGCGAAAGGTATCGACGTGCTGATGGATGATCGTAAAGAGCGTCCTGGCGTGATGTTTGCTGACATGGAACTGATCGGTATTCCCCATACCATCGTCATCGGCGACCGTAACCTCGACAGCGACGAGATTGAATACAAATACCGTCGCAACGGCGAAAAACAGATGATCAAGACGGGCGATATTCTTGATTACCTGGTGAAAGCCATCAAAGGTTAAAAAACAAAAAACCCCGCCAGCGCGGGGTTTTTTAATGGCTATATCTTATTTGCTTTCGCAGTCTTTCCCCGCAGCAAACTTCGCGTCTTTATCTGCCACCAGCGTTTTCACCAGCTCGCCGCTATCCGGGTTTGGCTCCAGCGTAAAATGCCCTTCAACCGTCAGCAACACTGGCTTACTGTCGTTGCCGCGCGCGACGGCATAGTCTCGCTCCAGCTGGGCATTGTTCGCCACGCTGACTTTCTTCCCGGTTGCACAGTCAGTGAAGATCGCCGCATCCGCCATGTAGAAATACATCCCTCGCATTGCCATTGGGGTGGCTGGCAGGGTCGCTTTCACCGGGGCCAACGTGTAGTTGAACTGGGAATCAATCGGATTGCCTTCGCGATCGAGCATCTCCATCCCCTCGCCTTTGGCGCGGAAATAAGTTTTATCGCCCGTGGTATCCGTCAATACCAGCTTCTCAGCCGTACGCGCCCATGTTCCATAAGATGCAAAAGAAGACGGTTCTTTCGCCCCCTGGTAACGCTGGTTCATGACCCAGGTGCCATCTTTTTGCAGGAACAGAGAGGTTTCGATGCCCTCGCAATCTGCACATGGCAAAACGCCGCGCCAGCTCTGCTGCATCGGCTTTAATTCTTCATTTTGCGTGGGCTGTAGTACCTGGGTTTCCGAACGGTTGTTACAGCCAAAAAGCGCAAACAGGCTTGTCACGGCCAGCGCTGATAATAATGCTTTTTTCACAATTCTTTCCTTATGAAAAAGGGTGTCCCTTTCGTCACATTACGGGTGGCGGACTTTGCCACGCAGTGATTTTACGGTGGATTTCTGCGCCTTCGATGACAACCGACGTTCTTTCGATGCCCGTGTTGGACGTGTTGCCCGGCGACTTTTTTGCACAGCCGTCAGCTCTTTGATGACCGCGACCAGCCGAGCTATTGCCGCTTCCCGGTTAAGCTCCTGGCTGCGATACTCCTGCGCTTTAATCACCATCACACCCTCGCTGGTGATCAGGTGATGGCTGGCGGCAAGCAGGCTTTCTTTATAATACTCTGGCAGGCTGGAGGCCCGAATGTCAAAGCGCAAATGGATAGCCGTTGAGGCCTTGTTAACGTGCTGTCCCCCTGCTCCCTGGGCCCGGATGGCGGTGATCTCCAGCTCGTTATCAGGGATGCTGACGTTTCGGGACAATACAATCATGATGCGGGCTGCCAGGCCGTGAGATGAATTTCCAGATTATTCTGAGAATCGGAAAGCCAGATGGCGCCGTCCTGAATCGTCGCCTGTAGCGCCATCGTCCGGCTGGCGAACGCACTCAGCTGCGCCAGCTGTTCATCATCCAGATACCAGACGGTAAGATTTTTGAACTGCGCACATTTATTTTTATTTTGTTGCCACCAGATCTCCGCCGCGCGCTGGTTGTAGGCAAACAACGCCACTTCAGCTGACTGGGTGCAGGCCTTTTTGATCCGGCGTTCATCCGGCAGGCCAAGCTCAATCCATAAATCGATACCCAGATGATCGTTGCGCAGCCAGGCTTCCGGTTCATCTTCCGCGCTTAAACCACGGGTAAATTGCAGACGCTCGTCGGCATACTTAATCCACGCCAGCAGGCGCAGCATCATGCGCTCCTGGGTTTCAGAAGGGTGACGCGCCAGCGTCAATGACGCATCCAGAAACTGGTTACGGTCAAGATCCGCCACATTGACCACAGCTTTATAAATAGTCGCTTTCAGCGCCATGAGAGAACTCCTTTCGAATCAGGCGTACATTGTAGCGAAAACCGCGGCAAAAGGCTGTTACGAGGTGGTGGCTCCCTCTTATCAAGGCGCTGATATTGCTTAAATGAGTATGGTATAGTCACCTTGCTAAACCGAGTTTAACTTCGTAGGCTTAATGATATCTCACAGTAAGTCAGTACGCTGGCAGGAGGTGATGTGAATAATTATTGTGAGTTGATTCGCAGACGGTATGCGGAGATCGCCAGCGGAGATCTGGGGTACATTCCGGATGCGTTGGGCTGTGTATTGAACGTGCTAAATGAAGTGGCCTCTGATGAGAGCCTTTCTGAATCGGTCAGGGAAAAAGCAGCGTATGCTGCGGCGAATTTACTGGTGAGCGATTATGTCGATGAATGATACCTATCAACCCATCAATTGTGATGACTATGACAACCTCGAACTCGCCTGCCAGCATCATTTAATACTGACGCTGGAGCTAAAAGATGGCGAAGTGCTAAAGGCAAAGGCCAGCGATCTGGTTTCCCGTAAAAATGTGGAATACCTGGTTGTGGAAGATGCAGGTGCAACGCGTGAGCTACGCCTCGACAAAATTGCCAGTTTCAGCCATCCGGAAATCGGCACCGTCGTGGTGAGCGAATCCTGATAACTAACGGGCAGCCAGGCTGCCCGTTACGCTTTCCATTCAAAATTAACTCCGGCTTCAGCCCACCCCTCTTCAGTGATGAACACTCCTGCCGCCGCGATGAGCGTGTCGCCGTAAAACAGAAGCGGCGTGGTATCACGTCGCCAGGGCGGAACGTTCTGTTCCTGCCAGATTTTCTTCAACTTACGCCCGCCGTTACGCCCGACGATATGCAGCATGCCGCTGGCCCTGAAGCGTATGGTGACGTTCTCGTCCGGCTCAGGTAGACGCACATTGCCCGAATGGCTTAACGCAACGACACCGGCATTCATCGGTAGCGTTAATGCATTCCTCGGCGACGGCCAGTCGAGCACAGCGTCAGCCAGCGACGGCACAGATTTTACCCACCAGAGTTGCCCTTTATAGCGCCTGACGTCATAACCATTCAGGTGTATACACGGGGCGGCATCTTCCCTCGCCTGTGCAACTTCCTCCCAGATACGGTTGAGCATCGCCCGGGACGGCATAACCGCACGCTGGGAAGCCAGCCAGCGGCGAATCAGAGCAGCCCGACGCACGGGGCTCATCACCATCAACGGCGCTATGTTCAGGGCACCGTCAGCGGTAATCAGCGTATCCAGCTCCTCGCTCAGCAATTCATCCAGCAAGCTTTCCTGTTCAGCACACAGCATGGCGCTTCTGGCCGCCGCTTCGGAAAAATGCGCCCAGCGCTCGCTCAGCAGCGGTAAGACGCGCAGGCGCAGGAAGTTACGGTCGTAACTGTCGTCCTGATTGCTCTCGTCTTCAATCCAGCACAGATGATGCTGCTGCGCCCAGGCTTCCAGTGATGCGCGCGTCTCACCCAGCAGCGGGCGGATGAGCTCTGTTTCAGCAAAATCAGCGCGCTCAGGCATGGCAGATAACCCCGCAGGCCCGCTGCCCCGCTTGAGCGCCAGTAAAAACGTCTCGCACTGGTCGTCCAGATGCTGCGCGGTGACCAACGCTTCCCCAGGCTGTAATGCGCCAGAAAACGCGGCGTAGCGGGCTTTCCGCGCCTGCGCCTCAATACCCAGCCCCTCATCCTCAAGCGTGACGCGTTCAACGATCAGCGGGATCGCCCACCCTGAACACACCGCTTCGCAGTGCGCCACCCAGTCGTCGGCATGGGGGCTTAAGCCGTGATGGATATGCATCGCCCGCAGCTGGACGTCAGGCTCACGGTCGCGCCAGAGCTTAAGGCGGTGCAGCAAAACGGTGGAATCCAGGCCACCGCTGAACCCCACCAGCAGCTGGCGGTAGGGTGAAACGGCGTGCGCGATTGCGGGTAAGGTCATAGGAAATTACACATAAAAAATGCCCGAACTGAACGGGCATTATCACACATGACGGCGATTACTGCTGGTAAAGCTCCAGCGGCAGCCCGTCCGGATCGTTGAAAAAAGTGAAACGTTTATCGGTAAAGGGATCGACACGAATCGCTTCGCAGGCCACGCCGTGGGCTTCCAGATGTTTTACCGCGCTGTCCAGGTCATCGACGCTGAAGGCGAGGTGGCGCAGACCGCAGGCTTCCGGGCGCGAAGGACGCGCTGGCGGGAAAGGAAAAGAGAACAGTTCAATCACATATTGTCCGTTTAACGCCAGATCGCCTTTCCAGGAGTCGCGCTCCTCACGGTAGGCCTCGCTTAACAGCGTAAAGCCGAGAACGTCGCAGTAGAATGCCTTACTTTTCGCATAATCGGTGGCAATGATCGCAATATGATGAACCGCTTTTAAACCCAGCATAGTTTCTCCTTTTTATGATGCCCTGAACGTTACAACCGACAACCCGCTCCTGGCAAGCAGACCCTTTTATTTTAGGACTCTCACCCAGTACACGCCGTTATCATCGCGTTTCGCGCCATGAATATCCGTTTCAAAGCCCGGATAGTGGCGCCCTACCGAACAGAGCATCAGCAGGAAATCAAGCACCGCCCGGCTCTCCTCGGTGATCATCTCACCCGGCATCAGCAGCGGCACGCCCGGCGGATAAGGCAGGATCATGTTGGCCGATACCCGCCCGACCAGATTCTCCAGCTCAACGGTTTCAACCTCCCCTTTCACCTGGCGTTGCCACGCCCTGTGCGGCGTCAGCTTCATTTCAGGCAGAACATCAAATGCCTGCAACATCAGGCGCGGCAGATCGTGCTGGCGGATCAGCCTGTGAATGCCCTGGGCCAGATCCTGAATACGCATATTGCGGTAGAAGTCAGGATCTTCCGCGTAGAGATCCGGCAGCATATTCTTCACCCGCAGGTTCAGATCGTATGCGCGCTTAAACTCCATCAGTCCGCGCAGCAGACCCATCGCGCGGGTTTTATCGATCCCGATGCTGAACAGGAACAGCAAATTATAGGGGCCGGTTTTCTCCACCACCACGCCGCGCTCATCAAGGAACTTCGCCACCAGCGCAGCCGGGATCCCTTCCTCACCCATCACACCCTGTTCATCCATGCCCGGCGTCAGGATCGTCACCTTAACCGGATCGAGGAACATGTGGTCCGCATCGGCCTCCCGAAAACCGTGCCAGCTCTCCCCCGGCGCGACGGGCCAGCATTCTGCCTCATCAATCTCTTCCGGCTGCCAGATATCAAAGAACCAGCCGTCCGCTTCATCTTTAAGCCGCTGAACCTCTTTTCGGAAATGCAGCGCCCGTTCCACCGAACGATTGATCAGGCGTTTACCCGGATTACCGCGCAGCATCGCCGCCGCCGTTTCGATGGACGCCACCAGCGGGTAGCTCGGCGACGTGGTCGTGTGCATCATAAAGGCTTCGTTGAAGGTGTCCTCGTCGTACTCGCCCTTGATGTGAATGAGAGATGCCTGGGAAAACGCGGCCAGCATTTTGTGCGTCGACTGCGTTTCGAAGAACACCTTGCCAGGCACCCGCTCGCCGCTCATCCCACTTTTACCCGAGTAAATCGGGTGGAAATTGGTGTAAGGCACCCACGCGGAGTCAAAGTGGATCGACGGTACGTCCAGCGTCTGCTTGATCCAGTTCGTGTTGTAAAGCAGCCCGTCATAGGTGGAGTTGGTGATCACTGCGTGAACGGGCCAGCTTGCCTCGGGGATCGCCGCGATCTTATTTTCAATGGCTTCATGCGTGAACTCACGGCGAGGAATGCCGCCGAGAATACCTAGCGCATTACGCGTAGGCGACAGCCAGAGCGGCACCACGTCGCTCATCATCAGCAAATGCGCCAGTGATTTATGGCAGTTGCGGTCAATCAGCAGCGTACTGCCGGCAGGCGCGGCATACATCCCGACGATTTTGTTCGAGGTTGAGGTACCGTTGGTCACCATGTAGCTTTGCTCGGCGCCAAAGGTCCGGGCGATGTACTCTTCAGCTTCCAGATGCGGGCCGGTATGATCCAGCAGCGAGCCTAATTCGGTGACTGAAATGGACACGTCCGCTTTCAGCGTGTTACCGCCAAAGAAATCGTAGAACAGGCATCCCACCGGGCTTTTTTGATAGGCCGTTCCCGCCATGTGGCCTGGCGTACAGAAGGTGTACTTCCCTTCATTCACATAGGTGAACAACGCGCGCGTGAACGGCGGTGTGATGTTATCGAGGTATTCACCGGTGTACTGCTGAATGCGGGTCGCAATGTCCTCGGCAACGCCGAGTGAGTATTCGAAGAACCACAGCGCCATACGCATATCGTGAGCGCTCACGTCCATGGTCGAGTGAGTATTGATAAACGCGTACAGCGGAAGATATTCGTTGAGCTTATTGATATCGCTGCACAACTCCATGTCGTATTCGTCCCAGTCGAATATCACGCCACAGATGCGCGGATTGTGTTCGATAAATTTCAGCAGATCGGCGCTGTTTTGCGGCCAGATCAGCTGGTATCCGCGTGCTTTAAGGGCTTGCTCCAGCTCCTTGATGGGTTCGTCTTTATAAAAGACGCCGTGTGGCCCCATGATGGCAATGATGTTCATGGTTTACCTCCTTGAAAAACATCAGATAAGCATAGTTAAGGTAAACGGCAGGTATAAAAAAAGCCGCAACAATGTGCGGCTTTTAGGATAATTGTGAGGCTTACGCGTAACCGTAGGTCATCAGACGTTGATAACGACGGTTGAGCAGATCTTCTTTGCTCAGCACGTCCAGGTCCGCCAGGTCTGCCAGCAGCTGCGCTTTCAGGGACGCAGCCATCACTTCCGGCTTACGGTGCGCGCCGCCCAGCGGTTCAGGGATAACGGTGTCGATCAGCTTCAGCTCTTTCAGACGTGGGGCAATGATGCCCATCGCTTCGGCAGCCAGCGGCGCTTTGTCGGCGCTTTTCCACAGAATGGAGGCACAGCCTTCCGGAGAGATAACGGAATAGGTACTGTACTGTAGCATATTCACTTTATCGCCCACGCCAATTGCCAGCGCGCCGCCGGACCCACCTTCACCGATAACGGTACAGATGACCGGCACTTTCAGGCGAGACATCTCACGCAGGTTGCGTGCGATGGCTTCAGACTGGCCGCGCTCTTCAGCGCCAACACCCGGGTAAGCCCCCGGCGTGTCGATGAAGGTGATGATTGGCATATTGAAACGCTCAGCCATCTCCATCAGACGCAGGGCCTTACGGTAGCCTTCTGGTGCTGGCATACCGAAGTTACGACGGATTTTCTCTTTGGTTTCACGGCCTTTCTGATGACCAATGATCATCACCGGACGTCCATCCAGACGCGCGATACCGCCGACGATAGCTTTATCGTCAGCGTATGCGCGGTCGCCTGCCAGTTCGTCAAATTCGTCAAACGCCAGGCGGACATAATCCAGGGTGTACGGACGCTGTGGATGACGCGCCAGCTGGGCGATCTGCCATGCGCCGAGATCGGCAAAGATTTTGCGCGTCAGTTCTACGCTTTTTTCGCGCAGACGATGCACTTCTTCGTCGATGTTAATATCCAGTTTTTCATCCTGACGGCTCACGGCTGTCAGAGAATCGATTTTCGCTTCCAGCTCTGCAATCGGCTGTTCGAAATCAAGGAAATTCAGACTCATAGTATTCCTGTATTAGTCAAACTCCAGTTCCACCTGCTCCGAACCAATGAGGCCACGGAGATCGTTCAGTAAACGATCGCTCGGAGAGACACGCCACGTTGCACCAAAGCGCAACCGCGCACGTGCATCCGCCCTCTGATAGTAGAGATGTACTGGAATGGTCCCCGAGCGATGGGGTTCCAGAGACTGACGGAGTCGGTTTAAAAGCTGGTCATCAATTTGCCTGTCCGTCAGCGAGATAGCAAGCCCGCGAGCATATTTTTCCCGGGCTTCGTCAATGTCCATCACTTCGCGGGCGGTCATTTTAAGCCCCCCGCTGAAGTCATCAAAGCTGACCTGTCCGCTGACGATAAGTATGCGGTCTTTTTCCAGCAATTGCTGGTATTTATCCAGCGCGTCGGTGAACAACATCACCTCCAGACGCCCGGAACGGTCATCCAGGGTACAGATGCCGATACGATTGCCGCGCTTGGTGACCATTACCCTTGCAGCAATCACGAGCCCCGCAGCCGTGGTGATTTTACCACGTTCTGTCGGATGCATGTCTTTTAGCCTGTGGCCGCCGACATAGCGCTCAATTTCTTTCAGATACTGGTTGATCGGGTGCCCCGTCAGGTACAGGCCTAACGTCTCACGCTCCCCATCCAGCACCACCTGTTCTGGCCAGGGTTGGCAGTTGGAATAAGACTGCTCGATCTGCTCTGGCTCTTCCGCCAGCACGCCGAACATATCCGCCTGGCCAATGGCTTCCGCTTTCGCGTGCTGATCGGCCGCTTTCAGCGCATCGCCGAGCGAGTTCATCAGCGCGGCGCGGTGTGGCCCCAGCCGGTCAAACGCGCCGGACATGATCAGTTTTTCCAGCACGCGGCGGTTCAGTTTTTTGGTATCGGTGCGGGCGCACAGATCGAACAGCTCGCGGAAATAGCCGCCGTTGTTACGCGCTTCGATGATCGCCTCGATCGGCCCCTCACCCACGCCCTTGATCGCGCCGATCCCATAGACGATTTCCCCGTCATCGTTAACGTGGAAATGGTACAGGCCCGAGTTAATATCCGGCGGCAGGATCTTCAGCCCCATGCGCCAGCACTCGTCCACCAGGCCAACCACCTTCTCGGTGTTGTCCATATCGGCGGTCATTACCGCTGCCATAAACTCAGCGGGATAGTGAGCCTTCAGCCACAGCGTCTGATACGAAACCAAAGCATAGGCGGCGGAGTGGGATTTGTTAAATCCGTACCCGGCGAATTTTTCCACCAGGTCGAAGATTTTCATCGCCAGTTCGCCATCGATGCCGTTTTTCTTCGCCCCATCTTCAAAGATGGAACGCTGCTTGGCCATCTCTTCCGGCTTTTTCTTACCCATCGCACGACGCAGCATGTCTGCGCCGCCAAGGGTGTAACCCGAAAGTACCTGGGCGATCTGCATGACCTGTTCCTGATACAGGATGATGCCATAGGTCGGCTCCAGTACCGGTTTCAGGCTTTCATGCTGCCACTGCACGTCCGGGTAGGAAATCTCTTCGCGCCCGTGCTTACGGTCGATAAAGTTATCCACCATCCCCGACTGCAACGGCCCCGGACGGAACAGGGCCACCAGCGCGATCATATCTTCGAAGCAGTCTGGTTGCAGACGCTTAATCAAATCTTTCATGCCGCGGGATTCAAGCTGGAAGACGGCTGTCGTCTCCGAGCGTTGCAGCATGTCGAAACTTTTCTTGTCATCAAGCGGGATAGCCGCGATATCCAGCGGCGGTTCGCCGTTCTTCTCGCGACGGGCGTTGATCATCTCCAGCGCCCAGTTGATGATGGTCAGCGTACGCAGGCCGAGGAAGTCGAACTTCACCAGCCCGGCGTATTCCACGTCGTTCTTGTCGAACTGGGTGACCGGGTGCTGGCCCGCTTCGTCGCAGTACAGCGGCGCAAAATCAGTGATTTTGGTCGGGGCGATAACCACGCCCCCCGCATGCTTACCGGCGTTACGCGTGACGCCTTCCAGCTTGCGCGCCATGTCGATCAGCGCTTTCACCTCTTCGTCGGCTTCGTAAATTTCCGGCAGCTGAGGTTCGGCTTCAAAGGCTTTCGCCAGGGTCATGCCCGGATCGGGCGGCACCAGCTTAGAGATTCGATCGACAAAACCGTACGGGTGGCCCAGAACGCGGCCCACGTCGCGGATAACCGCTTTCGCTGCCATCGTACCGAAGGTAATAATCTGCGAAACCGCATCACGACCGTACATATCGGCCACGTGCTCAATCACCTGGTCGCGTTTTTCCATGCAGAAGTCGACGTCAAAGTCGGGCATGGAGACACGTTCCGGGTTGAGGAAACGTTCGAACAGCAGGTCAAATTCCAGCGGATCGAGGTCAGTGATTTTCAGGGCATACGCCACCAGCGAGCCGGCACCGGAACCACGGCCCGGGCCTACCGGCACGCCGTTATCTTTCGACCACTGGATGAACTCCATCACGATCAGGAAGTAGCCAGGGAACCCCATCTGGTTGATCACCTGGAGTTCAATATCCAGGCGCTCATCATATTCAGGACGTTTCTCTTTACGAACCGCTTCATCCGGGAAGAGGAATTCCAGACGCTCTTCCAGACCCTCTTTCGATTTCATAACCAGGAAATCTTCGGTGGTCATATCGCCCGTCGGGAACTGCGGCAGGAAGTATTCGCCGAGACGCACGGTGACGTTACAGCGCTTGGCAATCTCTACGCTGTTTTCCAGCGCTTCCGGGATGTCCGAGAAGAGCTCACACATCTCCTCTTCGCTGCGCATGTACTGCTGCGATGAGTAGTTGCGCGGACGTTTCGGATCGTCGAGGGTGAAACCATCGTGGATAGCGACGCGAATTTCATGCGCGTCAAAATCGCCCGCCTCAAGGAAGCGCACATCGTTGGTGGCCACCACAGGCAGGCCACGCGCTTCCGCCAGTGCGACGGCCGCATGCAGATAGCTCTCTTCATCCGCACGCCCGGTACGGATCAGCTCCAGGTAATAGCGATCCGGGAAATACTCTTCGTAGAACGAGACGCACTGATCCACCAGCGCGTTGTTACCGCGCAGCAGACATTTGCCGACATCCCCCATACGGCCACCGGAGATCAGCAGCAAACCTTCGTTCAGCTCCGCCAGCCAGTCGCGGTCAATCCATGGACCCAGTGCGCCGTAACCGCGCTGGTAGGCTTTTGAGATCAGCAGAGTGAGGTTCTGATAGCCCGTGTTATTCATGGCTAACACGGAAATTTGCGTCATCTCATCGCCGAGCAGGTCGCTCTGCACGTGAAAATCCGCGCCGACGATGGGCTTTAATCCTGCGCCATGCGCCGTTCCGTAGAACTTCACCAGGCCACACAGGTTGGTAAAATCGGTGATCGCCAGCGCAGGCATGCCAAGCGAGGCCGCCTTTTTTACCAGCGGCCCGGTCTTTGCCAGCCCATCGATCATGGAGTAGTCGCTATGCACCCGCAGGTGTACGAAACGTGGTTCAGCCATCTTCAAATCCCGCGTTACTTAATTGCTTGCGTCTTGATTCAGGACACCAGTCCCAGCGCGCGTTTCACCGGGCCAAAGCTGCGCCGATGATGTTCAGTTGCGCCATGTTCAGCCAGCTTTTCCAGATGGAAAGCCGTTGGATATCCCTTGTGCTGGGCGAAACCATACGCGGGATAAGTGAGGTCCAGCGCGGCCATTTCGGCATCGCGCGTCACTTTGGCAATGATTGACGCCGCACTGATTTCTGCGACGCGGCTATCGCCTTTAACAACAGCCATGGAAGGCATCGGCAGCGCCGGGCAACGGTTACCGTCGATCAGTACATACTCAGGCACAATCTTCAGGCCAGCAACGGCACGCTGCATCGCCAGCATGGTGGCGTGCAGAATGTTCAGATCGTCGATCTCATGCGGCTCTGCGCGCCCGAGACTCCAGGCCAGCGCCTTTTCTTTAATTTCATCGAACAGCGCTAAACGACGCTTTTCGCTCAGTTTTTTCGAGTCGTTCAGGCCAACGATCGGGCGGGCTGGATCGAGGATCACCGCCGCGGTCACAACGGCACCCACTAACGGGCCACGACCGACTTCATCCACACCGGCAACGAGGTGGGTATGGGGATAAATAAATTCCATCATTGTGCTAACTCCAGCACCGCATCGGCCGCCTGCTCATCAGCATTACAGCGGATCAGTTGATGCAGTTCACGGAAGGTATCATGCATCTGGTGGCTGGTTTTACCGTTGGCCAGCAGCGGCAGTAATGCATCAGCCAGTGCCTGCGGCTGGCATTCATCCTGCAAGAGTTCTTTCACCAGCTCGCGACCCGCAAGCAGGTTTGGCAGGGATACGTAATCTGTTTTTACCAGACGTTTTGCCAGCCAGAAGGTAAACGGCTTCATGCGATAACCGACTACCATTGGACATTTTGCCAGCATACACTCCAGCGCAGCCGTGCCGGAAGCCAGCAGTGCGGCATCGCTCGCAAACATGGCTTGCCGCCCTTTTCCGTCCAGCAGGCGGACGTGAAGATCCGGGGCGACGTCGGCTTTGATACGCTCAAACTGCTCCCGGCGTTTGGCATTCACCAGCGGCACGACCACTTCAAGATCGGGGTAAGTCTTGCGAAGAATTTGCGCCGTTTTCAGGAAATCGGCACTGAGCATTTCAACTTCCGCACCCCGGCTTCCTGGCAGCAACGCCAGACAGTGCACATCATGCGGGATGCCCAGTTCGTCACGCGCCGCGTTTTTATCCGGATCCAGCGGCATGGCATCCGCCATGGTATGACCGATAAAACGGCATGGGACATTAAATCTGTCGTAAAACGCTTTTTCGAAAGGCAGAAAAGCCAGCACCAGATTGGTGGACCGTCCGATTTTGAAAACGCGTTTCTGTCGCCACGCCCACACGGACGGACTGACGTAATGGATCGTTTTGATCCCCTGCTTTTTCAGGTTCCCTTCAAGGGTAATATTGAAATCAGGCGCATCAATGCCGACAAATACATCGGGCTTAAGATCGGTAAAACGGCGGGTAAGGTCGGCGCGAATATGCAGCAGGCGACGCAAGCGGCCCAGCACCTCGACGATGCCCATCACAGCCAGCTCTTCCATTTCATACCAGGCTTCGCAGCCTTCGGCCTGCATCAGCGGCCCAGCCACGCCCACAAAGCGGGCATTGGGTACACGGGCTTTAAGCGCGCGGATCAGACCTGCACCAAGAATATCGCCGGAGGTTTCTCCGGCGACCAGGGCGATGGTAAGCGGACGACTGTCGACCATTAACGAATCAGACCACGGGTTGAACGTTCAAAGAATTCCATGAACGTTTTCACTTCAGGGTGCTTATTCGCCAGCTCGGCAATTTCCGGCTTAGCCTCTTCCAGCGTTTTACCGCTACGGTACAGCAGTTTGTACGCGTTGCGGATCGCGGTAATCGCTTCGCGGCTGAAGCCACGACGCTTGAGGCCTTCAATGTTCACGCCAAACGGCGTGGCATGGTTGCCCTGCGCAATCACAAACGGTGGGACGTCCTGCGCCACACCGGAGCATCCGCCGACCATCACGTGTGCACCAATGATGCAGAACTGATGGACTGCGGTCATGCCGCCAATAATGGCGAAATCATCGACCGATACGTGTCCCGCCAGCGTTGCGTTGTTGGCGAGAATACAGCGGCTACCCACGGTACAGTCGTGCGCAATATGCGCATTAACCATAAACAGGTTGTCGCTGCCCACCTTCGTCAATCCACCGCCTTGCGTTGTACCACGATGAATGGTGACGCTTTCGCGAATGCGGTTACGATCGCCGATTTCCACGCGGGTCGGTTCGCCAGCATACTTAAGATCCTGGTTAACTTCGCCGATGGAGGCGAACTGATAGATCTCATTGTTGCAGCCAATGGTGGTATGACCATTCACGACAACGTGAGATTTCAGTACTGTACCCTCACCAATTTCGACATGGGGTCCAACAATACAAAACGGGCCAATGTGGACGTTTGCACCAATAATGGCACCCGTTTCCACAATGGCGGTAGGATGAATAAAGGCGGATTTATCAATCACGTATCAGGCCTCCCGGCTACGCGCACACATCATTGTCGCTTCGCAAACAACTTTGCCGTCAACCATAGCTACGCCTTTGAAGCGAGTCAGGCCGCGACGCGTTTTTTCAAAAGTGACTTCCATGATCATTTGATCACCAGGCACGACCGGACGCTTGAAGCGCGCTTCATCGATACCCGCGAAGTAATAGAGTTCACCCGGTTCCAGTTTACCTACGCTTTTAAACGCCAGAATACCGGTAGCCTGTGCCATCGCCTCAAGGATCAATACACCCGGGAAGATAGGCTTACCAGGGAAGTGCCCCTGGAAGAACGGCTCGTTAACGGAGACATTTTTCACTGCGCGCAGAAAACGACCTTCTTCAAAATCCAGCACACGGTCTACCAGTAAAAACGGATAGCGGTGCGGCAGAAGTTCTAAAATCTCTTCAATATGCAGAGTATGAGTGTCAGTAGTCAAAATACTCTTCCTGTCAAATGTACTAAGTAGCAATAATAACACGGCCTGCCGGTTTATAAACAAAGCCGACAGGCCGGGAAATTTAGCGTTAAACGGATGAACGCTTAGTCTTGTTGATCGATTTTGCGCTCAATCGCTTTGAGTCGCTTGCTCATATCATCAATATTCATCACCAGTGCAGCTGTTTTACGCCAGACCTTGTTCGGTTGCAGCGGAATACCGGAGGAATAAACGCCAGGCTCAGTGATTGGACGCATCACCATACCCATCCCCGTCACCGTGACTTTGTCGCATATTTCCATATGGCCATTGATCACGCTGGCACCGCCAATCATGCAGTAACGGCCAATTTTCAGGCTGCCTGCCATGATAACTCCACCCGCAACTGCGGTATTGTCGCCAATCACAACGTTATGTGCAATCTGGCACTGGTTGTCTATGATAACACCGTTACCAATAATGGTGTCGTCAAGCGCACCGCGGTCGATGGTGGTGCAAGCGCCGATCTCCACACGATCGCCGATAATCACGCGACCCAGCTGAGGGATCTTAACCCAGTTACCCCGATCGTTAGCGTAACCAAATCCGTCAGAACCAATCACCGTGCTGGACTGTACGAGACAATTCTCGCCAATCTCAACCTCATGGTAGACAGAGACATTGGCCCACAGACGAGTCCCTGCGCCAATTTTCGTATTTTTTCCAACAAAGCAGCCTGGGCCAATCACCACGTTATCACCCAGCACAACGCCGGATTCGATAACGGCCTTTGCGCCGACTGATACGTTGTTACCCAGCTGAGCCGTCGGATCAATCGCAGCACTGGCTGCAATGTTCTGTGCCGGCTGCGGCGTGGTATCAAGAATTTGGGCCATGCGCGCATAGGTCAGGTAGGGATTTTTCACTACCAGTGCAGCGCTAGTGGCAAATGGAAGATCGTCCTGCGTCAGAACAACGGCAGACGCCTGGCACTGGGCCAGGTGTTCACGGTACTTAGGGCTTACCATGAAGGTAATAGTGCCTGCTTTAGCAGATTGCATGGACGCAACAGCGGTGATGACGATATCGCCATCACCGTGTAATTCTGCATCCAACTGCTGAGCTAAATCAGCCAGTCGAATTGAAGGCATTACTTATTTAACCTGTTTCAGAACATCAGCGGTGATGTCTTTAACATCGCTGCTGTTGAATGCAACGGCGTTCGAATCAACAACCAGATCGATGCTCTGATCGGCTGCGACTGCTTTAACGGCAGACTGAATACGCGTCACCAGTTTGCCACGCTCTTCGTTAGAACGACGCTGACGATCCTGCTCGAAAGCCTGCGCTTTCTGAGAGAAGGTCTGGCGCTGAGACATGACGTCTTTTTCCAGTTTGCTGCGCTCGCTCGCTTTCATGGTAGAACCATCACGCTGAAGACGCTGCATCTTGGACTGAAGATCACCTTCCATACGTTGCAGTTCGCTCGCACGGCCTTTGAATTCGTTTTCCAGCGTTGCAGAAACACCGGTTTTCTGTGCAACCTGCTGGAACAAATTACCCATGTTGACGATTGCAATTTTATCCGCTGCCTGAGCAGAAGTTGCCATCGCTAAACCGAGACCTGCAGCTAATAACCACTTTTTCACAATTAACTCCTTACCATCCCATTGGCACCCGAGGGGTACCGTTCTTTGCGTGGCAAGGCGATCGTTTTACCGATCGCCGGTTGTCAGCGCTACACTGCCAACGCATTCCATTGCAGCGGATTATTACCAGGTTTTACCAATGTTAAACTGGAACTGCTCCGCTTTGTCTCCATCGTATTTCTTAAACGGCTGGGCGTAAGAGAAGACCAACGGCCCCAGCGGTGACATCCATTGTAATGCGATACCGGCGGACATGCGAATGTTGCTCGGATCGCTGTAGTCCGGAACCCCCGCCGCACGCGTCTGGGCGGTGTTCTCCCAGTTGGTGTCCCACACCGTACCTGCATCCATAAAGAAGGAGGTACGCACGGAGTTCGCATACTTGTCGCTGATAAACGGCGTAGGCGTGATGAACTCGAGGCTCGCCACGGCCATAGCGTTACCGCCTACTGCGTCATCAGAGCTACATACTTGCTTAGGATCACGGCTTGCGCAGTTATCTTCGTCATTACCGCCGTAATAAACCGCTTTCGGACCAATGTTATTGGACTGGAAGCCACGCACGGTGCTTGAACCACCGGCGTAGAAGTTTTCATAGAACGGCAGTTCTTTGCCACCTAAACCGTCACCATAGCCCCAACGGGTACGACCCAGAACAACCCACTTGTGATCTTCATCAATTGGGAAGTAGGACGCCGTATCCAGCGTGACCTTGTAGAACTCGTTATCCGAGCCCGGGATAGTCACTTTACCGTTCAGGTTGACGCGTGAACCTTCCGTCGGGAAGTAGCCACGGTCAAGACGGTTGTAGGTCCAACCGTAGTTGAAGGTGAAGTCGTCCGCGGCGAAACCATTGTCATCGCTGGACGTACTCGCCGACTGACCGATGGAGTCCAGATAACGCCACATCGCCACCTGCGGTTGCATGTTGGACAGGTCGTTATGCACGTACCCTAAACCTGCACGCAGGGTGTTGTATTCGTTGACCGGGAAGCCGAGCGTACCATCCAGACCGTAACTCTTGTTGGTATACGAGGAGAGGTCCGCGTCGTCCGCTTTAAAGTCGTTATAGAAGATACGACCGCCCAGGCTTACACCGTCAACGGTGAAGTATGGGTTGGTAACGGAGAACTCAGAGTAAGTCTGGTAGTCGTTTTTCGTCCCGTTGATACCGACAGAGTAGCCCGTACCCAGCCAGTTATCCTGCTGAACACCGACCTGGAAGCTCACGCCACTTTCAGTACCGTAACCAATACCGAAGTTGAAGCTACCGGTATTACGTTCTTTAACTTTATAAACAACATCAACCTGATCCGGACGACCCGGTACACGCTGAGTATCGGTATCGACCGTTTCGAAATAGCCCAGACGGTTCAGACGCTCTTTACCCTGGTCTACCAGATCGCTTCCCAGCCATGCCCCTTCCATCTGGCGCATTTCACGGCGCAGAACGGAGTCTTTAGAGGTATCGTTACCTTCGAAGCGGATCTTACGCACGTAGTAGCGGTTGCCCGCATCAACGTTAACGTGCAGCTTAACGGTTTTATCCGTGTCGTTAATTTCCGGCTGCGTTTGCACACGCGGATACGCATAACCATAACGGCCGAGCAGCTTCTTAATGCTGTCTTCCATTTTGGTGACTTTAGATCCGCTGTACAGATCGCCCGGCTGAATTTTGGTCAGAGATTCAATTTCAGCTGAATGTCCTGCCAGGTTGCCGCTGACTTCAACACCCGAAAGCGTGTACTTATCGCCTTCTGTGATGTTAACGGTAATGTAGATACCTTTCTTGTCCGGAGTCAGACTCACCTGAGTTGAATCGATGTTGAAACGGGCGTAACCGCGATCCAGATAGTAGCTGCGCAGGGTTTCAAGGTCACCCGCCAGTTTCTGTTTCTGGTATTTACGATCGCCCACCACGTTCCACCACGGCACTTCGTCACGCAGCTGGAAGTTGGAGATCAGTTCGTCGGTGCTGAACGCGTGGTTACCCACAATGTTGATCTGCTGGATCTTCGCAGAAACACCTTCCTGGAAGACCAGTTTCAGGTCAACACGGTTACGTGGCAGCGGTGTAACAACCGCTTTAACGCTCGCGCTGTATTTACCGACGCTGTAGTAGAAATCTTCCAGACCTTTTTCAATGTCTGCAAGGGTTGTGCGGTCCAGAGATTCCCCCACACGAACACCCGATGCCTCAAGGTTCTGCTTGAGCATGTCGTCTTTCACCGACTTGTTGCCGGAGAAAGTGATGCTGGCAATCGTTGGACGTTCTTTTACCTGAACCACCAGCGTATCACCATCGCGCAGGACGCGGACGTCCTCAAAGTTGCCAGTGGCAAACAGAGCACGGATGGTGTTACTGATATCTTCATCATTAACCGTATCGCCGGGGCGCACAGGCATACTGAGGAGGGCCGCACCAACGGCGACACGCTGAAGGCCTTCGAAATGAATATCTTTCACTACGAACCCGTCAGCACCGTATACGGTCGCGCTGCTAAACAGCAGCGACGCTATGAGCAACTTTTTCATCGCCATCGTTATTATGCGTTCTTCCTAACTAACTCTCTTACAACCGAGAGAAATCATTGAAAAGTGCAAGCCCCATTAACAGCACCAGCAAAATCGAGCCAATGCGATAACTAAAGTCTTGAACTCGCTCGGATACCGGTCCGCCTTTTAGCTTTTCAATCGCTAAAAACAGCAGATGGCCCCCATCTAATACGGGAAGCGGGAACAGGTTGATTATCCCCAGGTTCACGCTAATCAGCGCAAGGAACATGAGATAGTAAATCACCCCGAACTCCGCTGACATCCCAGCCCCCTGAGCAATCGAAATTGGCCCACTGAGGTTGTTCAGTTTCACATCACCGGTTATCAATTTCCCCAACATGTTGACCGTAAGCTTCATCAGCTGCCATGTTTTATCCGTGGCCTCAACGATGGCGCTAAACGGCCCATACTGGCGTATTGTCTTGTACTCATCTGGCAGTGGGATCACTTTCGGCACAACGCCTGCAAACCCTTCCGCCTTACCGCCGCCCGATTTGGTATCCGGAGTGAGGGTCAGTGAGAGCGAACTCCCCTGCCTTTCCACTTCCAGCGCGAGCGGCTTGCCTGGATTATCGCGCACCAGAGTAACAAAGGTCATCCATTGTGTTAATGGCTGACCATCGACTTTAACGATCCTGTCACCCGCTTGTAAACCTGCTTTACTCGCTGCCGATTTGGCCTGTACTTCGGCTAATACCGGCTCGATCTGCGCGCCGCGCGGTCGAATCCCGAGTGCGGCGACAGGGTCCTCTTTGTCTGGCTCAAAGCGCCAGTGGCGTAAATCCAGCACTTTTTCCTGCCGCTGGTCGGAACCAAATGGCGATACGCTGACGGTTGTCTGCTCATCACCAATTTTGGCAACCAGTTGTAACCTCACGGCATCCCAATCAGGGGTTTCGATACCATCAATCGCTTTAAGTTCCATTCCCGGTGTAATTTGCGCCGTTGCCGCAATAGAACCCGTGGTGATTTCTCCCACAACCGGGCGCACGCCAGGCACGCCGATGATAAACACCAGCCAGTAGGCGAAGATAGCGAAGATGAAATTGGCTACCGGGCCGGCAGCGATGATGGCAGCACGTTGTCCAACAGTTTTATTGTTAAACGCGCGATGGCGAAGTTCCGGGGCGACAGGCTCAACGCGTTCGTCGAGCATTTTGACATAGCCGCCCAGGGGAATCAGAGCAATGACAAACTCGGTGCCATGCTTATCGGTGCGCTTCCAGAGCGATTTGCCAAAGCCAATCGAGAATCGCTCCACCCGCACACCACAGCGCCGGGCAACCCAGAAATGGCCAAATTCATGCACGGTAATCAGTACACCCAGTGCAACAATGAACGCCGCCAGATTCCAGAGAATGCTCAGCATAAAACCTTCCGTTATATCGTCCCAAACACCAGTAAAAGCAGGCAAGCAAATACGGGAACAGCCGCGGTAAGGCTGTCAATGCGATCCAGTATTCCGCCATGTCCTGGAATCAGGTGACCACTGTCCTTAATCCCTGCTTCACGCTTAAACATACTCTCGGTTAAATCACCCAGCACCGATGCCAGCGCCGCGAAAATCGAACATACCAGCAGGGTGGAGGGGGCAACCTCAAGATTCGCCCAGACGCCATAGCCCCAGGAGATAATCGCTGCCGTAAACAGGCCGCCGATGAAGCCTTGCCAGGTTTTGCCCGGAGAAACCTTTGGCGCCAGTTTATGTTTGCCGAACAGTTTACCAAACATATAGGCCCCGGAGTCAGCCCCCCAGACGAGAATCATCACATAAAGCAGCCATATCGCGCCGCTGTAGTGGTTTTCGTCATAGTGCCAGGCGCGCAGCGCAACCATCCCCCAGAAAAAGGGAACAATCGTGAGCAGACCAAAAATAAGGCGCAACACTTTAGAGTTACGCCAGATCGCGGCAGAGCCCGGATAGAAAAGCACTAAAACAAGCGCAGCAATCCACCAGGCCAGCGATATCCATAAGGAACCGGCAACCAGCGGCTGGTGAACATCGTGATGATATTCAGGCAAGGTATACAGCATCAGGGCCAGTAAAAAACCACAGAGTACCGCCAGCCATACCCGCTGAGTGCGCGAGGTAAAGCCGCTAAGCTGCCCCCATTCCCACGCGGCGAGCATACACACCACCAGCGTAACAATAGCGAATCCCACCGGAGGCAGTAAAAACAGCGCTGCGATGACGACGGGTATTAATACAAAAGCGGAAATCAGGCGATACTTCAGCAAAAGCTACCCCCATCAGGCGTTATCGCCACCAGGCTCGGTGCCGCCGAAACGACGCTCTCGATTGGCAAAGGCATGCAGCGCACCTTCAAAGTCTTGTTCATCAAAATCTGGCCAAAGAACATCCGTAAAGTAAAGTTCGGCGTAGGCAATTTGCCACAGCAAAAAGTTACTTATGCGATGTTCCCCCCCTGTCCTTATAACCAAATCCACGGGTGCCAGTTCATTCATGCAGATTTGCTGACTCAGCGCCTCTTCATCAATCTGGTCGGGTCTTAACAGCCCTTCCTGAACCTGCTCAGCCAAATGCCGAACCCCCTGGATAATATCCCAGCGTCCGCCGTAATTCGCCGCGATATTGAGCGTCAGGCCGGTATTATTTTCCGTCAGCGCTTCTGCTTTGCGAATCCGTTCCTGCAAACGTGAGTTAAAACGACTGGTTTCGCCAATAATACGCAAGCGGACGTTGTGGCGGTGCAGGCTTTTTACTTCACTATCGAGCGCCCACACGAACAGTTCCATCAACGCCGTCACTTCCTGCGCAGGTCGATTCCAGTTCTCACTGCTAAAAGCATAGAGCGTTAACGCATCAATGCCGTTATTGGCGGCAAAAGAGACGGCGCGGCGAACAGATTTCGCCCCAGCTTTATGCCCAAAGGCTCGTATCTTCCCTTGTCTTTTCGCCCAGCGGCCATTGCCATCCATGATGATTGCAACATGGCGACAGCCATGTGCTGGCAAGTTTTCGCTTATTGGTTGATTCGCAGACAACATAACGCGTTTTTAGTCCCTGAAAGGATTTAACGGTACACAGGAATACTGAAGCCTATACATAAAAAAGCCGTGTCAAACCACGGCTTACCTGACCACTTAAAGCCAAATACCTGCGATCAGGTGGCGCAGACTATATCACTGAAGCCCAACGCTAACAAATAGCACGACGACTAGTGCTTGCTTTATCACCAGCTTGCGAGACGTGTCACCTGTTTACGCGCAACAATGCGTGCCTGTTCATCCACGGCCAGCACCTCTTCCACGCTCTGCGGCTCACGCAAATCCATCATCTCCAGCACGGATAAATTCAACGCGGCGATATCAGTAAAGCGGATCTGCTGATTCAGGAATGCTTCAACGGTCACTTCATTGGCTGCATTAAGCGCCGTTGTCGCCGCCTGCCCCTGATCGAAGGCCGTCATCGCCAGTTTCAGACAGGGATAACGGTCATAATCAGGCTCGCTAAACGTCAGTGAACTCAGCTTACAAAAATCGAGAGGCTTAACGCCCGATTTTACGCGGTTTGGCCACGCCATTGTATGAGCAATTGGCGTACGCATATCCGGTTCGCCCAGCTGGGCCAGCACGCTGCCGTCCTGATAGCGCACCATCGAGTGAATCACCGACTGCGGGTGGATCAGCACTTCCATCTGTTTCGCCGACGCATTGAACAGCCAGCGAGCTTCAATGTATTCCAGACCTTTGTTCATCATGGTGGCCGAATCGACGGAGATCTTACGCCCCATTGACCAGTTCGGATGACGACACGCCTGATCCGGCGTCATTGCGCTCAATTCAGACAGTGGCGTTTCACGGAACGGGCCACCAGACCCGGTAAGCAGAATCGACACAACGCCATTCTGCTCCAGGTCAGCGTACCCCAGGTTTTGTTGAAAAGGTTGAGGCAAACTCTGAAAAATCGCGTTGTGTTCGCTATCGACCGGCAAAAGACGCGCCCCACGCTGTTTTACCGCCTCCATAAAGAGGCGTCCGCAGGTGACCAGCGACTCTTTGTTCGCAAGCAGGACATCTTTACCCGCATCAATAGCGGCAAGCGTCGGCAGAAGACCCGCCGCCCCGACGATTGCCGCCATGACCTGATCAACTTCATCAAGCGCGGCCATATCGCACGCCGCCTGTTGCCCGCTGAGTACCTCGGTACGGCAGCCCTTCTCCTGCAACAGCGCTTTCACCTGGCGGGCGCTCTCTTCGTCATCCATCACCGCAAAACGGGGGGTAAACTCCAGGCACTGTTCGACCATTCGCTGCACGTTTTTTCCGGCCACAAGCGCGGCCACGGTGTAGCTGTCAGGATTATGACGTACAACGTCGAGAGTGCTGCAACCGATAGAGCCGGTCGAGCCGAGGAGAGTGAGATGCTTCATGAGATGCCCAAAAGTTAGACCAGATAAAAGCAAAACGCCGCCAGCAAGACTCAATGTCCTTCTGAACGGCGTTTATCAGTGTACAGCGAAAATCAGAACTGCATCAGTTCCGCTTCTTTTTCTGCCAGCGCCGCATCAATTTTCTTGATCGCCGCGTCGGTCATTTTCTGAATGTCGTCCTGAGAACGACGATCGTCATCTTCGCTGATCTCTTTTTCTTTCAGCAGAGCTTTCACTTTATCGTTCGCATCGCGACGCACGTTACGCACGGAAACGCGACCCTGCTCAGCTTCACCACGCACGACTTTGATCAGGTCTTTACGACGCTCTTCCGTCAGCGGAGGCAGTGGAACGCGAATATCCGCGCCCGCTGAGCTTGGGTTCAGACCCAGGTCAGATGCCATGATCGCTTTTTCAACGGCCGGGCTCATTGAGCGATCGAACACGTTGATTTTCAGGGTACGGGTATCTTCTACCGTCACGCTCGCCAGCTGACGCAGTGGCGTAGGCGTACCGTAGTATTCTACGATGATGCCATCCAGCAGGCTTGGGGAAGCACGGCCAGTACGGATTTTGCTGATTTGGTTTTTGAACGCTTCTACGCATTTGTCCATGCGTACTTCAGCATCTTTTCTGATGTCGTTAATCACGTTACGAATCCTTGAAAACTTGTCTCAGGCAGACTATCCGCCAGCACAGCGCTACAGGTGTGCTAAGTATAGTCGCGTTTAATTCATGACAACGCCAAAGGCGCGCCCGGGTAAGATACCACGTCGAAATAAAGCGGAATCTTACCTGTATTTATCGCCGACGGAAATTATTCCGTGATCAAAGTGCCTTCTTTTTCGCCCATAACAACGCGACGCAGCGCGCCAGGCTTGTTCATATTGAAGACACGGATCGGCAGTTTGTGGTCACGAGCCAGCGTAAAGGCGGCAAGATCCATCACTTTCAGCTCTTTTTCCAGCACTTCGCTGTAGCTCAGCTGATCGTACATGGTCGCTGAAGGATCTTTTGCCGGGTCGGCAGTAAACACGCCATCGACTTTGGTCGCTTTCAGCACCACATCGGCTTCGATTTCGATACCGCGCAGGCAGGCTGCGGAATCGGTGGTAAAGAAGGGGTTACCCGTACCGGCGGAGAGGATCACCACGCGGTTGTTGCGCAGCAGGCTGATGGCCTCTGCCCAGCTGTAGTTATCGCATACGCCATTCAAAGGAATAGCGGACATCAGGCGAGCGTTCACATAGGCGCGATGAAGCGCATCACGCATCGCCAGGCCATTCATCACGGTTGCCAGCATACCCATGTGGTCGCCCACTACGCGGTTCATCCCCGCTTTCGCCAGACCAGCACCACGGAAAAGGTTGCCACCGCCAATGACCACGCCAACCTGAATACCCAGTTCGACCAGTTCTTTGATTTCCTGTGCCATGCGATCAAGGATGCTTGCGTCAATACCGAAGCCTTCCGATCCTTGCAGCGCTTCGCCACTCAGCTTAAGCAGAATGCGTTTGTACACGGGTTTTGCATTGGTAGCCATGTTTCTTTCCTGAGACTGTCAACGATTAAGATGGGGTTAATTCTGGCGACATGATATGTCGCAAATCAGCACAGCGATACTGGAGCCTGTCTGATTTCGTGAGACGGGTGACAAAAAGAAGCCGCCCTCAGGCGGCTCCTTTTCAATCATTAAGACTGCTTGGACATTGCAGCAACTTCTGCTGCGAAGTCAGTCTCAACTTTCTCAATGCCTTCGCCCACTTCGAAGCGGATGAAGCCAGTTACATCAGCGTTGTGCTCTTTCAGCAGCTGAGCAACAGACTTGCTTGGATCCATTACGAAAGGCTGGCCAGTCAGAGAAACTTCGCCGGTGAATTTCTTCATGCGGCCTTCAACCATTTTCTCTGCGATTTCTTTTGGCTTACCAGACTGCATCGCGATGTCCAGCTGAACCTGGTACTCTTTCTCTACCACTTCAGCAGACACGTCTTCTGGCTTAACGAATTCTGGTTTGCTTGCAGCGATGTGCATTGCCAGCTGTTTAACCAGCTCTTCGTCAGCGCCTTTAGCCGCAACCAGAACGCCGATACGCGCGCCGTGCTGGTAAGAGCCCAGCACGTCACCTTCCAGGGAAGCAACGCGACGGATGTTGATGTTCTCACCGATTTTAGCAACCAGCGCAACACGCTCTTCTTCGAACTGTGCTTTCAGAACTTCAACGTCAGTGATTTTGCCTGCAACCGCTGCGTCCAGAACTTTGTTAGCAAATGCCTGGAAACCAGCATCTTTAGCAACGAAGTCAGTCTGGCAGTTAACTTCCAGAATGATGCCGTAGTTGCCGTCGATTTTGGTGATGATCACGCCGTCAGCAGCAACGTTGCCTGCTTTCTTAGCTGCTTTGATCGCACCGGATTTACGCATGTTTTCGATTGCCAGCTCGATGTCGCCGTTCGCTTCGGTCAGCGCTTTTTTGCAATCCATCATGCCTGCGCCAGTACGCTCACGCAGCTCTTTTACCAGGGATGCGGTAATTTCAGCCATTCTTAAATCCTCGGGAGATGTGAACTGCCCGGCCGGGAGCCAAACAGTATAAATTGAAAAAAGGGGCCGATAATGGGCCCCTATTCATACACGGTACTAATAAGGGGTAAAACCTTATTATTCAGCTTCTACGAAGCTTTCTTCCGCCTGAGAAGCCAGATCCTGGGAACGGCCTTCACGAACGGTAGCAGCTACAGCGCTCAGGTACAGGCTAACAGCACGGATTGCGTCGTCGTTACCCGGGATAACGAAGTCAACACCGTCCGGATCGGAGTTGGTATCAACGATAGCGAATACCGGGATACCCAGGTTGTTAGCTTCTTTGATTGCGATGTGCTCGTGGTCTGCATCGATTACGAACAGCGCGTCTGGCAGGCCGCCCATATCTTTGATACCGCCCAGGCTGTTTTCCAGCTTGTCCAGTTCACGAGTGCGCATCAGCGCTTCTTTCTTAGTCAGCTTATCGAAAGTACCGTCCTGAGACTGGGTTTCCAGATCTTTCAGGCGCTTGATGGACTGACGAACAGTTTTCCAGTTGGTCAGCATGCCGCCCAACCAGCGATGGTTCACGAAGAACTGGTCGCAGCTGTTAGCAGCATCTTTCACAGCTTCGCTTGCAGCGCGCTTAGTACCAACGAACAGAATCTTACCTTTACGGGAAGAGATCTTGTTCAGCTCAGCCAGGGCTTCGTTGAACATTGGTACAGTCTTCTCAAGGTTGATGATGTGAACTTTGTTACGTGCGCCGAAGATGAAAGGCTTCATTTTCGGGTTCCAGTAACGGGTCTGGTGACCGAAGTGAACACCAGCCTTGAGCATGTCGCGCATGGAAACAGTTGCCATGTTTAAAACCTCTATATTGAAAGTTGGGGTTATGCCTCCACGTATCCCATATTACCGACCCCGAAGGGCACCCCGGAATATGTGCCGATACGTGTGTGTTGTTACACAAAGTGAGATTTGTCGCTCCCGTCCAGCCTGTGTATCTGAAATGGATCGGAAGTCCGGCGCGCTTTATATCACAAAACACGGCCAGAAACCAATAATTGTTGGCGGAGTGTGCTGTTAATGATTCTCAATTTGGCACGGGGTGCGCCTGACTGATACCATTGACAACACTTACACTAGTATTGTCGAAAAAATCGACACCGATGGACAGATTACATGGCTATCTCTATTAAGACACCTGAAGAAATTGAAAAGATGCGCGTCGCCGGTCGTCTGGCCGCGGACGTGCTGGAAATGATCGAGCCGTTTGTGAAACCGGGCGTCAGCACTGGCGAACTGGATCGCATCTGTAACGACTATATCGTCAACGAGCAGCACGCGGTCTCCGCCTGCCTTGGCTATCACGGTTTCCCGAAATCCGTCTGCATCTCTATTAATGAAGTGGTTTGCCACGGCATTCCGGATGACGAAAAACTGCTGAAAGATGGCGACATCGTCAACATCGATGTGACCGTGATTAAAGACGAGTACCACGGCGACACTTCTAAGATGTTCATCGTTGGCAAGCCAACGATTCTGGGCGAGCGTCTGTGCAAAGTGACGCAAGAGAGCCTCTACCTGGCGCTGAAAATGGTGAAGCCGGGCATCCGCCTGCGCACCATCGGGGCGGCTATCCAGAAATTTGTGGAAGCGGAAGGTTTCTCCGTGGTGCGCGAATACTGCGGTCACGGCATTGGCCGCGTCTTCCATGAAGAACCGCAGGTTCTGCATTACGATGCTGACGACGGCGGCGTAGTGCTGCAAAAGGGCATGACCTTCACTATCGAACCAATGGTCAACGCGGGTGATTACCGCATCCGTACCATGAAAGATGGCTGGACGGTAAAAACCAAAGACAGAAGCTTGTCTGCCCAGTACGAGCATACTATTGTGGTTACAGACAACGGCTGCGAAATTATGACCTTGCGCAAGGATGACACCATCCCGGCGATACTGACGAACATTGAGTGATAAGAAGCCGGCGAATGCCGGCTTTTTTAATGGCGATAGCTTTTTCTTATGGGTGGCGCACGATGAGTAATCTCTTACCCGAACAGTATGCTAACACAGCACTTCCCACCCTCCCCGACCAGCCTGATAACCCGGGCGTCTGGCCACCGCATGAGCTGACCTGCGCGCATATCAAAGCCCACATGGAGGTTTTCCATCGCTGGCTGGGTAGCGCATTTGACGCAGGTGTTTCGGCCGAGCAGCTCATTGAAGCGCGCACCGAATTTATCGACCAGCTCCTGCAACGTCTGTGGATCGACTACGGTTTCGGACAGGTGAGCGACGTCGCGCTGGTTGCGGTCGGCGGCTATGGCCGGGGTGAACTGCATCCGCTCTCTGATATCGACCTGCTGATCTTAAGCCGTAAAAAACTGCCGGACGATCGGGCGCAGAAAATCGGTGAACTGTTGACCCTGCTCTGGGACGTAAAGCTGGAAGTGGGCCACAGCGTACGCACGCTGGAAGAGTGTCTGCTGGAAGGGTTATCTGACCTGACCGTCGCCACCAACCTGATTGAAACCCGCCTGCTGATTGGCGACGTGGCGCTGTTCCTCGAACTGCAAAAGCACATCTTTAGCGACGGCTTCTGGCCTTCGGAAAAATTCTTCGCCGCGAAAGTCGAAGAACAAAACCAGCGCCACCAGCGCTATCACGGTACCAGCTATAATCTCGAACCGGATATTAAAAGCAGCCCCGGTGGCCTGCGCGATATCCACACGCTGCAATGGGTCGCCCGTCGCCATTTTGGGGCAACATCGCTGGACGAAATGGTCGGGTTTGGTTTTCTGACCGAAGCCGAACGTAACGAACTCAATGAATGTCTGCATCTGCTGTGGCGCATCCGTTTTGCCCTGCACCTGGAAGTCACCCGCTACGATAACCGCCTGCTGTTTGACCGACAGCTCAGCGTGGCGCAGCGCCTGAATTACCAGGGCGAGGGCAACGAGCCGGTCGAGCAAATGATGAAGGATTTCTTCCGCGTCACCCGCCGCGTCTCTGAGCTAAACCAGATGCTGTTACAGTTGTTCGATGAGGCGATCCTCGCGCTGACGGCAGACGAAAAACCGCGTCCGATTGATGATGAATTTCAGCTGCGCGGCACGCTTATCGATCTGCGCGACGAAACGCTGTTCATCCGCGAACCGGAAGCGATCCTGCGAATGTTCTACACCATGGTGCGCAACAGCACGATCACCGGGATCTACTCCACCACCCTGCGTCATCTGCGCCATGCACGGCGTCATCTGAAGCAGCCGCTGTGTTACATCCCGGAGGCGCGCTCGCTGTTCCTGAGCATGCTTCGTCATCCGGGCGCCGTCAGCCGCGGTCTGCTGCCGATGCACCGTCACAGCGTATTGTGGGCTTATATGCCCCAGTGGTCGCATATTGTCGGACAGATGCAGTTCGACCTGTTTCACGCCTATACGGTGGATGAGCACACGATCCGCGTCATGCTGAAGCTGGAAAGCTTCGCTAAGGAAGAGACGCGATCCCGCCATCCGCTGTGCGTTGATCTGTGGCCACGTCTGGCGCACCCGGAGCTGATCCTGATCGCCGCCCTGTTCCATGATATCGCCAAAGGTCGCGGCGGCGACCACTCCGTACTCGGCGCCCAGGACGTGCTGAAATTTGCCGAGCTGCACGGTCTGAACTCGCGTGAAACGCAGCTTATCGCCTGGCTGGTTCGCCATCATCTGCTGATGTCGGTTACCGCTCAGCGTCGTGATATTCAGGATCCGGAAGTGATCAAGCAGTTCGCCGAGGAAGTGCAAACGGAGAACCGCCTGCGCTACCTGGTCTGCCTGACGGTGGCCGATATCTGCGCCACCAACGAAACCCTGTGGAACAGCTGGAAGCAGAGCCTGCTGCGCGAACTCTACTTCGCCACCGAAAAACAGCTGCGTCGCGGGATGCAGAACACCCCCGACATGCGCGAGCGCGTGCGCCACCATCAGTTGCAGGCGCTGGCCCTGCTGCGCATGGATAACATCAACGAAGAGGCGCTGCATCAGATTTGGGCGCGCTGCCGCGCCAACTACTTTGTGCGCCACAGCCCAAACCAGCTTGCCTGGCACGCCCGGCATCTGCTGAAGCACGACCTGACAAAACCGATGATTCTGCTCAGTCCGCAGGCCACGCGTGGCGGGACGGAGATCTTTATCTGGAGCCCGGACCGACCTTATTTGTTTGCAGCGGTCTGTGCCGAGCTGGACAGGCGTAACCTGAGCGTTCACGACGCGCAGATTTTTACCACCCGCGACGGCATGGCGATGGACACCTTTATTGTGCTGGAGCCGGACGGCAGCCCGCTGTCGTCGGACAGGCATGAGGGGATACGCTTTGGCCTCGAGCAGGCCATTACCCAGCGCAGCTGGCAACCTCCGCAGCCGCGTCGTCAGGCGGCAAAACTGCGCCACTTTACCGTCGATACCGAGGTCAATTTCCTGCCGACCCATACCGACCGTAAATCGTTCCTTGAGCTGATTGCGCTCGACCAGCCAGGGCTACTCGCCCGCGTCGGCCAGGTTTTTGCCGATCTGGGAATTTCGCTTCACGGCGCCCGAATTACAACCATTGGCGAACGAGTAGAAGATTTATTTATAATCGCGACGGCCGACCGGCGTGCCCTTAATAATGACCTGCAACTTGAAGTGCAACAACGGTTGACAGCAGCCCTCAATCCAAACGATAAAGGGTGACGTGTTTTTTAGTGAAATGGAAAGAGTAAACAATGCAGCAGTTACAGAACGTTATTGAGTCCGCTTTTGAGCGTCGCGCCGACATCACTCCGGCAAATGTGGATACCGTGACCCGTGAAGCGGTAAACCAGGTTATTTCCCTGCTGGATTCCGGCGCGCTGCGCGTGGCAGAAAAAATCGACGGTCAGTGGGTTACTCATCAATGGCTGAAGAAAGCTGTGCTGCTCTCTTTCCGTATCAACGATAACCAGGTTATCGACGGAGCAGAAAGCCGCTACTTCGATAAAGTGCCAATGAAATTTGCGGATTACGACGAAGCGCGCTTCCAGAAAGAGGGCTTCCGCGTAGTACCACCGGCGGCCGTTCGTCAGGGTGCCTTCATCGCACGCAACACCGTGCTGATGCCATCCTACGTGAACATCGGCGCCTACGTTGACGAAGGCACCATGGTAGACACCTGGGCTACCGTCGGCTCCTGCGCGCAGATCGGTAAAAACGTTCACCTGTCCGGCGGTGTGGGCATCGGTGGCGTTCTGGAGCCACTTCAGGCTAACCCAACCATCATCGAAGACAACTGCTTCATCGGCGCACGTTCCGAAGTGGTTGAAGGCGTGATCGTCGAAGAAGGTTCTGTGATCTCCATGGGCGTTTATATTGGCCAGAGCACCCGTATTTACGATCGCGAAACCGGTGAAATTCACTACGGCCGCGTTCCAGCCGGTTCCGTTGTGGTTTCCGGCAACCTGCCGTCTAAAGATGGCAAATACAGCCTGTATTGCGCGGTCATCGTGAAAAAAGTGGACGCGAAAACGCGCGGTAAAGTGGGCATCAATGAACTGCTGCGCACCATCGATTAATCGGGTATAACAAAAAGCGGGGGCAACCCCGCTTTTTTTATATCCGAAGGTGGCGAAAATAGATTTTTTCGTTAATTATTCATAGGTTATGTTGAGATCAAGGGTACCGCTATGTACGATAATCTGAAAAGTCTGGGCATTACCAATCCTGATGAAATTGATCGTTATAGTCTCCGCCAGGAAGCCAATAACGATATTTTGAAAATCTATTTTCACAAGGACAAAGGAGAGTTCTTCGCCAAAAGCGTGAAGTTTAAATACCCTCGCCAGCGTAAGACCGTTGTCGCTGACGGTATCGGTCAGGGATATAAAGAAGTACAGGAAATCAGCCCTAACCTGCGCTACGTGATCGACGAACTCGATCAAATCTGCCAGCGCGATCGCAGCGAAGTCGATCTGAAACGTAAGATCCTTGACGACCTGCGTCACCTGGAAAGCGTAGTCACCAATAAGATCAGCGAGATTGAAGCAGATCTTGAGAAATTGACGCGGAAATAAAAGCAAAACGGCAATCCTTGATTGCCGTTTTTAATGTTTGTGCCCTCTCCCCGTGGGAGAGGGATGGGGTGAGGGCACCAGACCGCACTTAGTTATCTCTGTTCATCCAGCTGCAACGCCACATACAGCAGTAGCCGGTCGTCAAAATTCCCTAAATCCAGCCCCGTCAGTTCCGAGATCCGGTTAAGCCGATACTCCAGCGTATTACGATGAATAAAGAGCGCTTTTGACGTTGCCAGCGGCTGCACGTTATGTCGGAACCATGCCTGCAAGGTGCGGCGCAGCAGCCCGTTGTTGTCCATCGCTTTCAGACGCACAAGCGGACGCGCCAGCTCGTTGGCCTGCCAGCCACCGCGCAGGCTGTCGAGCAGGACCGGCAGCATCAGATCCTGATAGAAATAACTGCGGCTCTCCGGCATGCGCTGTTTCCCTACCATCATGGTGGTGCGCGCCGTTCGCCACGAACGGGCGATACTTCCCGGCCCGGTAAAGTAATTTCCCAGCGCGACGCGAAAACGGAGCTGTCCGTTCTCCTTCATGCGCTCGATGAGCAGCTCAACGCGGCGACGATGATCTTCCGCGTCCCAGCGGCCAAACTGATTAAGCGCAGGCTTGAGCACCACCATTTCCGTCAAAGAGACAATCGCCACCAGGTTGTTACGCTCCGGCGTCGCCAGCATGTTTTGCAGCTGCTGTAGCTCCACCATGGCGCTGTCCACACCAAGCTGGCCGCTATCCACCTCAATAACGGCGACCACGCGCGGCTGATTCAGGTCGATACCCAGACGCTGCGCCCATTCGCTCAGGGCAGGCGTGTGCTCCTCCGCCTGAATCAAATTCATCACCAGCTCTTCGCGCAGGCGGCTGTCCTGGGCGAGCAGGTGCATCAGACGCGACTGCTCCAGCATCATCTCGGCCGTCATGCAGACCAGCTCGCCGTATTTACGCAGCGATTCAGGATCGCCGGTCAGACCGATAACGCCAACAATCTCTCCTTCCAGACGCAGCGGCAGGTTGATCCCCTGACGGACCCCGTGCAGATGTTTCGCCACGGCGTCATCGATATCGACCACGCGCCCCTGAGAGAGCACCAGCAACGCCCCTTCGTGCAATTCCCCAATACGCTCACGATCGCCGCTGCCGATAATGCGCCCGCGGGCATCCATTACGTTGATATTGGTATCAATGATGCGCATGGTTCGCGCCACGATATCCTGCGCCATTTTGGTATCAAGATGCCAGCCAGCCATATAACCCTCCCGTGAGCAGAGCTCAAGCATAGGGAAGTTCAGCTAAGGCTGCATTGTGCAGATGCCCAAAGGCAGAGAGAGATGTATGGAGTTGTGGGAAAGGTCACAGAAACGAGAAAGCCCCTGCGAACAGGGGCTTAAGAAGATTACTGCATCAGGAGATAAATAGAGGTATCACCACGCTGAATATTCAGTGCCAGCACGGACGGCTTGCTGTCGAGAATTTTGCGCAGTTCAGCGATGTTTTTCACCGGCTGCTGGTTAGCGCCCATGATCACATCACCTTTTTTCAGGCCGATACGGGCAGCAGGTGAGTTCGCTTTCACGTTGTTCACCACCACGCCTTTATCTGCCCCTTTGTTGCTCATCTCGGCACCTTCAATACCGCTGAAGATGGTGCTGGAATCGACCTGATTCTGACTGCTCTGTTGCAGTTCCAGGCTCACGTTAACCGGCTTACCTTCACGCAGCAGGCCGAGGGTCACTTTACTGCCGATTGGCATAGAACCCACTTCCGCACGCAGGGCGGCAAAGCTGCTGATCGGTTTACCGTTCAACGAGGTAATGACGTCACCCGCTTTAATGCCGGCTTTCGCCGCCGAGGAGTTCGGCATGACCTGGCTTACGAATGCGCCGCGCTGAGCGTCCACTTTCATCGCTTTCGCCAGCTCGGAGTTCAGCTCGGTACCCATGATACCCAGCTCACCGCGTTTCACCTGTCCATATTGCACCATCTGCGCAGTCAGGTTTTTCACCATGTTGCTTGGGATAGCAAAGCCGATACCGATGTTGCCACCGTCCGGTGCCAGGATAGCGGTGTTGATACCGATCAGCTCACCGTTCAGGTTAACCAGCGCACCGCCGGAGTTACCACGGTTAATGGCCGCATCCGTCTGGATGAAGTTTTCATAGTTTTCCGCATTCAGGCCGCTACGTCCCAGCGCGGAGACGATACCCGAGGTCACGGTTTCGCCCAGACCAAACGGGTTACCGATGGCGACGGTGTAGTCACCCACGCGCAGCGCGTCAGAGTCGGCAAGCTTAATCGCCGTCAGGTTCTTCGGATCCTGGATTTGAATCAGCGCGATATCAGAGCGCGGGTCTTTACCAACCACTTTGGCATCGAATTTACGGCCATCGCTCATCTGCACCTTAATGGTGTTAGCATTATCTACCACGTGGTTATTGGTCACCACGTAGCCTTTCGCTGCATCAATAATCACGCCCGAGCCGAGTGCCATGAATTTCTGCTGCTGGCCGCCGCCCATGCCGTCATCCCCTGCACCGCCGCCCTGACAGAACGGGGAGCTTTGGAATGGCGAACCGTCCTGGCAGAATGGCGAATTGTCGCCGAAGAACTGCTGGAAATTACGCGGCATACGCGGCGTATTGACGGTCGTGCTGCCCTCAACGTTAATACTCACCACCGATGGCATCACTTTTTCGAGCATCGGGGCCAGGCTTGGCATCTGCTGCGCAGTCGCTGCCGAGGAAGCTGTCTCGGCCGCCATCGCCAGAGGGGACAGCGCTAAACCTAAACTCAGAGCCAGTGCACTCATTGCTAATGTGGTTTTTTTCATGTTTCTCAATCTCGATTTACCAGATAACGCAAAATTGCTGTGTAACTCAGATTCGTTTTATACCGCTTAGTTCCGGGATTAAGTTTATGGAAAAAGTAAAAATTTATTGGTCGTCTTTACAAAACTCATGGCTTATTCAACGGCCATAAGCTTGCGGTATTCATCCCAGGCATACAAATCTGTCATCCCGCTGATATAGTCCTGGATAAGACGACAGCGATAATAATATTCCATAACTGGCCAGTGGGAAGAATGGCGATCTATTTTACTGACGGCCTCAATGTATGCCAGCCGGTGGCGGGTTGAAAGCTTCTGATAGAGACGAGATTCAATCGGCAGGCGGCGAACACGTTCATTTTCGACCAGCTCGCAAAACTCATCGACCGTCAGCTGGAGCAGCGGACCATAAATTTCCAGCAACCCGCTGATAACCCGGTATCCTTGCAGCTCCAGCTGCTCGACATCCGGGTGGCTGAAAACATGGCGAACAGCCACGTTTTTATATAATTCAAGCAGCTGACTAAAACTGCTCTCATCTTCAAGCAGGGCGTGATTAAATTCCCCGCTAAATATCATCGGCAAATTATCAATGAAACGGGCGGCCGCATACGGCACCAGTTTATTCAGCGTGTTCACCCGCAAATACATAAAGAACTGATCTTCGGTACTGCGGCTCAGCGAATTTGAACGCGATTTATCCCAGGCATTTTCGACGACCTGCGCAAACAGAGAACCTTTTTCATGCTCTCCCCAGGCATCATGAAGATGCTGATACAGCTCCTCGACGCTGAATATTCTTTTTTCCACCGCGTCTTCCAGATCGGCCACGCAATAAGAAATGTCATCAGCCGCTTCCATAATCCATGTCAATGGAAAACGGCCATTGGGGGTCAGAGACAGTTCTTTACGCAACCGCGCGATGTATGCTTCTTCCGATAGGTAATAGCCCGGTTTTTTCATCAGGTAACTATGCGTGGCGGGCGTTTCTCCGGTCCACCATGCGGGACGCGTGTATTTAAGAATACAGCCGACCTGGGCCCAGGTCAGATTCATCCGCATCAGGGAGTGCACCAGACGGATCCCCTGCGCGTTACCCTCGAAATGACACAGATCCTGGCGCACCTTACGGCGCAGATCGTTCAGGCTATCTTCACCTTCACGCAGGCGTAAATCGCGTACCACACAGCGGTCATCGCTGAGCGGCTGGCTTATGGCGTCAGAGGGAAAAAGCCGCTGTTTAAACCAGTCATTGATGGCGGCCTCGCCGAAATGACCAAAGGGAGGATTGCCGATATCGTGCATCAGGCAGGCCATCTCGACGATGCTTTCGAACGGCCCGGTCAGTTCATCCAGTCCGTAGGTTTCCAGCAGACGTTGCTCTTTAAGGCGGCTGAGGATCTCTTTCGCAATGTAGCGTCCCACCTGCTGCACTTCCATGGAGTGCGTTAACCGCGTACGCACCGCGGCGTTACGCTCCAGCGGGAACACCTGGGTTTTTTGCTGTAACCGGCGGATGGCGGGCGAGTTGATGATGCGTCCGCGATCGCTTTCGAAAATGCGCAGGATCTCATGTTCGCTCTTTTCGCCCTGTGGCGAACGGAAACGTCGGTGCCAGTTAATTTTGGTGCGAAAATCGATTGGTGCCATGTGCTCCCCCGCGTGAGAATGCGTTTCCCCTTAACCGCATGATAGACTATGCATCTTAACAAGGCACATCGCGAGTAAATCTATGAAAATCGGCATTATTGGTGCAATGGAAGAAGAAGTTACGCTGCTGCGTGACAAAATTGAGAACCGTCAGACCCTCTCCCTCGGTGGCTGTGAGATCTACACCGGCCAGCTGAACGGCGTTGACGTGGCTCTGCTGAAATCAGGCATCGGTAAAGTTGCAGCGGCACTGGGCGCGACCCTGCTGCTTGAGCGCTGCAAGCCTGACGTTATCATTAATACGGGTTCTGCGGGCGGTCTGGCGCCGACGCTGAAAGTGGGCGATATCGTGGTTTCCGACGAAGCGCGTTACCACGATGCAGATGTCACCGCATTCGGCTACGAATATGGTCAGCTTCCAGGCTGCCCGGCCGGGTTTAAAGCGGATGATAAGCTGATTGCCGCCGCTGAAAGCTGCATTAACGAGCTGAACCTCAATGCGGTGCGTGGCCTGATCGTCAGCGGCGATGCCTTTATCAACGGCTCTGTCGGTCTGGCGAAAATCCGTCATAACTTCCCGCAGGCTGTGGCCGTTGAGATGGAAGCCACGGCCATCGCGCACGTATGCCATAACTTCAGCGTGCCGTTCGTGGTCGTTCGCGCGATCTCTGACGTGGCGGACCAGCAGTCCCACATCAGCTTCGACGAATTCCTGGCCGTTGCGGCCAAACAGTCCACCGTGATGGTGGAAACCCTGGTGCAGAAACTGGCGCGTGGGTAAGGTGTCATTCAGGGCGCTGGTCGCCCTGCTTCTGCTGCTCGCTCCGGCCTGGCTCATCGCCGCGCCGCGGGTGATCACTCTCTCCCCTGCCAATACGGAACTGGCGTTTGCCGCCGGGATCACGCCCGTTGCGGTGAGCAGCTTTTCCGATTATCCACCGCAGGCCGCCCATATCGAACAGGTTGCCACCTGGCAGGGAATGAACCTGGAACGCATCGTGGCGCTAAAGCCCGATCTGGTCCTCGCCTGGCGCGGCGGTAATGCCGAACGGCAGGTGAACCAGCTCTCTTCGCTGGGAATAACGGTGAAATGGGTGGACGCGGTGAGCATCGAACAGGTGGCGCAAACCCTCCGTGACCTCGCGCCCTTCAGCCCTACCCCACAACGCGCCGGGCAGGCTGCACAGCAGATGCTCAACGACTATGCCGCGCTAAAAGCCCGATACGGCACGCAACCGAAACAACGCGTTTTTCTGCAATTTGGCAGCCAGCCGCTGTTCACTACCGGGAGAGGTTCGATCCAGAACCAGGTGCTTGAGACCTGTGGAGGTGAAAATATCTTTGCCGAAAGCCGGGTTCCCTGGCCCCAGGTCAGTCGTGAGCAGGTTCTTGCCCGACAACCGCAGGCCATTGTGGTGGTCGGAAATGCGAGCGAGATTCCTAAAATAGAACAATTCTGGCATCGGCAGCTTAAAATTCCGGTCATCGCACTCAACAGCGACTGGTTTGAACGCGCCAGCCCGCGTATTATCCTCGCCGCAAAACAACTCTGCGCCGAACTTGCAGAGAGTCACTCAAACAGATAAATACCCCCTTCGAGGATTTAACGATGCTCGTGTATTGGCTGGATATTCTTGGCACAGCCGTTTTTGCTATCTCCGGCGTTTTGCTTGCCGGAAAACTACGCATGGACCCTTTTGGCGTACTGGTACTCGGCGTTGTTACGGCGGTGGGAGGCGGAACGATCCGCGATATGGCGCTGGCAAACGGCCCGGTATTCTGGGTAAAAGATCCCACGGACCTGGTGGTGGCGATGGTCACCTGCCTGTTAACCATCGTGCTGGTTCGTCAGCCTCGCAGACTGCCAAAATGGATATTGCCGGTGCTGGATGCCGTCGGTCTGGCGGTTTTTGTGGGGATAGGCGTGAATAAAGCCTTTATTGCCGGGACTGGCCCGCTGGTGGCGATCTGCATGGGCGTGTTAACCGGCGTGGGCGGAGGGATTATTCGCGACATACTGGCGCGAGAAGTCCCGATGATCCTGCGAACGGAAATCTACGCGACGGCCTGTATCATCGGGGGGATTGTTCACGCCACGGCGTATTACACCTTTGCTGTCCCGCTGGAGAATGCGGCGATGCTGGGGATGGTGGTCACGCTGGTGATCCGTTTAGCGGCGATACGCTGGCACCTGAAGCTGCCGACCTTTGCGCTGGATGAAAATTCAAGATAGATATCGTTTATAAGCCCGGTAGCGCTTCGCTTACCGGGCCTACAATCTGCATTCAGGCTTAAATACTGAACGACGAACCACACCCGCAGGTGCTGGTTGCATTCGGGTTAGTCACCACAAAGCGCGAACCTTCCAGACCTTCAGTGTAGTCCACTGAACCGCCCACCAGATATTGCAGGCTCATCGGGTCAACCACCAGCGCGACGCCCTGTTTCTCGATAGTCATATCACCATCGTTAACCTGATCGTCAAAGGTAAAACCATACTGGAAGCCACTACAGCCGCCGCCGGTAATATAAACACGCAGTTTCAGATCCGGATTGTCCTCGTCGGCAATCAGGGTTTTCACTTTTTTCGCTGCTGCTTCGGTAAATTCCAGCGGCAACGCTACGTCATCACTCATCTTATGCTCCCATGAATACTGCGACTGCTATTGGGCAAAAATCACCCAATTCTTTTTGTCATTATCTAATACCCTGGTAATTCATTCAAGTATTCTGCTTCAGGGCCTGTTCAGCTTCCTGTTTCGCCAGGGTACGGGCAAGAATGGTGGAGTATAGCGGTTTTCCACCCAGGAATTGGGCTAATAGTGTCGCGCCGAGACAGGTAATGATCATTGGCAAAATGAGCTGGTAATTGTCGGTCATTTCCAGCACCAGTACGATCCCGGTCAGCGGCGCGCGCAGGGAGGCCGCCAGCAGCGCCCCCATTCCCGCAACCGCAAACGTCCCCGCATCCAGATGGTAGGCCGGGAACCCTGCCGCCGCCGCCATCCCGAACGCCGTACCCAGCAGCGTCCCAAGTGCCAGCATCGGAGCGAAAATGCCGCCCGGTGCGCCGGAGGAGAAGCACAATACCGTGGTGATGACGCGTGAAATAAACATAAACAGCAGCAGGCCTACGCTGAAATTCCCCGCCGCGGCAATGGGAATCAGGCCGAAACCGCCGCCCGCCGCATTCGGTTCGATAAAGCCGAGGATCCCGCACACGCCGCCAAGCAGGCCTCCCACCAGCACCCATTTCGTGGTATTTCCGCCATGGATGCGCTGAAACATATCCTGCGCCCGTAAAATCAGGGTGTTAAAAAGCGGGCCGACGACGCCAAAAATCATCCCAAGAACCAGATACAGCCATAAAGTATTGACCGGCGCATTGGTCAGCTTGCCAACTTCAATCACCGCACCTTCGCCGTTAAAGACGCGAAAGACAATGCTCGACATAATCACGCCGGTAAACACCGCTTTAATGGAGATCAGGTTGTAGCGGAACTGGGCGCGCATCTCTTCAATAATAAACAGGATACCCGCCAGCGGCGCGTTAAACGCCGCAGACAGCCCCGCGGCGGCCCCCGTCGCCAGCAGCGTATGCCGTGCTTCGGCGCTGCGCATACGGAACAGATCGCCGACCATGCGCCCGACGTTACCGCCCAGCTGTACCGTTGGCCCTTCCCGACCGAGCACCATGCCCGCCCCGAGGGTTCCCATCCCGCCGATAAATTTCACAGGAAGCACCCGCCACCAGCGAACCGGGCGTAGCTCCTCCAGCGCCCCCTCAATTTCAGGGATCCCCGAGCCACCTGCTTCAGGTGCGAATTTACGCACCAGAAAATAGCCCACCATGGCAAACAGTGCTGAAAGGCCAAAGGCCCACACCCAGACCAGCCATTCCCGATCGGCAAAGCTGGCGACGGTACCTATGCGCCAGTTGAGCACCGCGTTGACCGCTTTCTCGAATGCGACCCCCACCAGACCGGCCAGCGTACCAACCACGGCGGCTGCCAGCAGAATGGCTAACGGGGTTTTGTCACGGTTGAGCAGCCGCCGGATACTGACCCGGTGCTTCGCGCGCGTAAACTGTTGTTGTTCAAAAGAAGGCGTGTTCTCGTTCATTACCTGTTCTGTTTCGTCATACAAAAGGCCGCAGGGATTCTACCAGAGACAATCCCATCGTCCCCTGAAAAATACTTAACAATTGTTAAGCCTTCTGAGGGGCAAAAATTTTATAACCTCTTCCGAATCACTTAGAATAGTTGCCTTAACTTATTTCTACGAACCAGGAACGACGCCATGAGCAAGTCTGAAAACCTCTACAGCGCAGCCCGCGAGCTTATCCCAGGCGGCGTGAATTCACCCGTGCGCGCCTTTACCGGCGTGGGTGGCACCCCGCTGTTTATCGAACGTGCGGATGGCGCATATCTGTATGATGTGGATGGTAAAGCCTATGTCGATTACGTCGGCTCCTGGGGCCCGATGGTACTGGGGCACAACCACCCGGCGATCCGCAACGCGGTGATTGAAGCCGCTCAGCGCGGCCTGAGTTTCGGCGCGCCAACCGAGATGGAAGTCAAAATGGCGGAGCTGGTCACCGAGCTGGTGCCAACGATGGACATGGTGCGTATGGTGAACTCCGGTACCGAAGCGACCATGAGCGCTATCCGTCTGGCGCGCGGTTTTACCGGTCGTGACAAGATCATCAAGTTCGAAGGTTGTTATCACGGCCATGCCGACTGCCTGCTGGTAAAAGCCGGTTCCGGCGCGCTGACCCTCGGCCAGCCAAACTCTCCGGGGGTGCCGGCTGATTTCGCGAAACACACGCTGACCTGCACCTATAACGATCTGAACACCGTTCGCGCCGCGTTCGAGCAGTATCCGCAGGAGATCGCCTGCATCATCGTTGAACCGGTGGCGGGCAACATGAACTGTATTCCACCGCAGCCGGATTTCCTGCCGGGCCTGCGCGCGCTGTGCGATGAGTTCGGCGCGCTGCTGATCATCGACGAAGTGATGACTGGTTTCCGCGTCGCGCTGGCGGGAGCGCAGTCATACTACGGCGTTGAGCCGGATCTGACCTGCCTCGGCAAAATCATTGGCGGCGGCATGCCCGTCGGCGCGTTTGGCGGCCGTAAGGACGTAATGGACGCGCTGGCGCCAACCGGTCCGGTTTACCAGGCGGGTACGCTCTCCGGTAACCCGATTGCGATGGCGGCGGGCTTTGCCTGTCTGACCGAAGTGGCGCAGCCGGGTATCCACGAAACCCTGACGGACCGGACGACGCAGCTGGCAAACGGCCTGCTGGAAGCCGCAGAAGACGCGGGTATCCCGCTGGTGGTAAACCACGTCGGCGGGATGTTCGGGATTTTCTTCACCGATGCGAAAACCGTGACCTGCTATCAGGACGTGGTGAAATGCGACGTGGAACGCTTCAAACGCTTCTTCCACCTGATGCTGGAAGAAGGCGTGTATCTTGCGCCGTCAGCGTTTGAAGCGGGCTTTATGTCCGTGGCGCACAGCGAAGAAGATATCAATAACACCATCGACGCAGCGCGTAAGGTGTTTGCGAAGCTGTAAAATGTGCGGCTTGATGCCCTCACCCCAACCCTCTCCCACAGGGAGAGGGAGCAAACACGAAAACGGCAATCTAAGGATTGCCGTTTACTTTTATTACCGACTCTGCTTTCTCAACAGATATATAAAGTACGGCGCGCCGATAAAGGTCGACAGCAGGCCCGCCGGGATCTGATACGGGAACAGCACCATCCTTCCGCACCAGTCAGCAAAGACCAGGATCGCCCCTCCCGTCAGCGCAGAGATCACGATATGCGGCAAAGTCCGGCGGAAGCCCATCATACGGGCGATATGCGGCGCCATTAATCCGACAAAACTGAGCGGGCCGATAGTCATGGTGGCCGTCGCCGTCAGGCACGCGGCCAGCAGCAACAGGGCGATACGCGTTGGCGTCAGCGCCACCCCGACCGCGCGGGCGGTATCCCCACCCAGCGGCAGAATGGTCATCCAGCGACGGCACAGCGGCACAATCGCCAGCAGCACAATCATCACAATCCCGGTATGCACCACCTGACTGCCGGTGGCGTTGTACGTTGAACCGGAAATCCAGGTCAGGATCTGCGCCATGCGCGGATCGCCGCTCGCCTGCAACATCATCAGCAGCATAGTAAACGCGGTGCTGAGCGCCATCCCGGCCAGCAGCATGCGGTGAGGTGAGAACCCCCCTCGCCCGGAGGCGATCAGGATAATCATCAGCGTGACTGCCGCGCCGATACTCCCGGCAGGCATCAGCCAGCCGAACGCATTTCCCGGCACGAGGAACAACATCAACACTACGCCAAACGCGGCCCCGGAGCTGATCCCTAATACTTCCGGGCTTGCCATCGGGTTGCCGGTGAGACGCTGGATAATACAGCCCGCCACCGCCAGCATGACGCCCGCAATCAGCGCGGAGAAGATCCGCGGCCAGCGCCACTGCATAAGTTCATGCAGCAAATCACCCGTCGCCCAGTGCCAGCCCGTGGCGTCGCGTCCCAGCGAGAGTGCGGCAAACGAGGCGATAACCAGCACCGCCAGCCCGGCAAGGCTGAACCACACCACCGACTGACGTTCGGCATGTACTTTATCGCCGGCATCCATTGCCGGGGCGCTAATGCTGCGCAGGCGCGGCAACAGCCACAGCAGCAGCGGCGCGCCGATCAGGGCCGTCACCGAGCCCGTGGAAACTTCCATCCAGACGCGCGCCAGCCAGAGAATGAGTTGATCGGAAAGCCAGAGGATCAGCGCGCCAATCAGCGGAGCCAGCATCAGCCGCGCCAGCAGACGGCGCGCGCCGAGCATTTTTGCCAGCAATGGCGCAAACAGGCCGATAAACCCGATGATGCCGACAGCGTTAACCAGTAACGCGCTCAGCACAATCGCCAGGGTCAGGGCCGCCAGACGCGCCAGCGACAGCGCCAGCCCCAGATTGCGCGCCACGCCGTCATCGAGGCCCATCAACGTCAGCGGACGCAGCAGCAGCAGCGTCAGCACCACGCCGCCGAACAGCTGCGGCCACAGGCGCTGGACGATACTCCAGTCGGTCTGGGTGAGCGTGCCGGTACTCCACATAAACATGCTTTGCAGCTGGTCGTGGTGAAACAGCACCAGCAGCTGGTTGATTGCCCCACAGTAGAGGCTGACGACCAGCCCCGCGAGGATCAGCGTGACCGGCGAGAGACGTTTTCCCCAGGCCACGCCAAAGACCAGCGCACCGACCACACATGCGCCTGCCAGCGCGGCAAACTGCGAGGTTAACGCTCCCGGCAGGGTCCAGAGAGTAGTGATGGTGATCCCCAGCTGAGCCCCCGTCGCCACGCCCAGCGTGGTCGGCTCTGCCAGCGGGTTACGCAGCACCTGCTGAAACAGTACGCCCACCAGTCCCAGTCCCGCCCCGACCAGCAGGGAGATAGCCAGACGCGGCAGCAGGCTGTAGTGGAACAGCATTTGCTGAATATTATCGATATCCGGTGCGGCAAACGCGGCTGCCCACTGATCGCGCGGTAACGCCGTGCTCAGGTTAAAGCCGGTTAACGCCAGGGCAGCCAGAAAAATGAGCGCTAACAGCAACATCGGGAAACGGGCCATCCGCGTGCTCATGCCTTGCCTCCCAGTGCATTGTCCAGCACGCGGGCAAAATGCATTGCCGACAGCGTCGCGCCGTAGAACCATACCGCTGGCGCGCGCAGGAAGCGCTGCTCGCGGACGAACGGCATTGCCTGCCAGAGCGGGGTCGCCATCAGGGTTTGCATTTCGCGCTCGTTCCCGTGATCGAAGCACAGCACGTCCACATCACGAAACGCCGCCAGACGGTCAATCCCCACGGCGGTACTGCCCCAGAATGTCATCTCGCCTTCCCAGGCATTGCGAATGCCAAAGCTGTCGAGCACTTCCTGGAACAGACAGTTATTTCCAAAGACCAGCATATGGCGGGCATCCAGCAGGGTTACCATCAGCAAAGGCCGATCGCCACGGTGGGCAAAGCGCGGCTTGAGGGAATCAATCAGCGCATCAAATTCATCGAGATGTTTTTTCGCCTGAGCCTCACGGTTGAGGAACTGCGCCATCTCGTGGATGGAATTTTTTGCCATGGTCAGCGGCTTTTTGCCGTCGCTGAAGGAAAAGCCCCGTCCGGGCGCAATCTTCGCCATGGTCTCTTCCGACGGGCCATACCCCGCAGACCAGAATAAATAAGACGGTTTCATCTGGGTGAGAAGCTCAAGGTTCGGCTCCGTACGCAGACCGATGTCGATGACGGAGTCCGGCAGTTTTGGCTCATTCACCCACAGGGTGTAGTTGGGAATATCGGCCACGCCGTAGGGCGTCACGCCCAGCGCCATCATCAGTTCGACGGGCAACCACTCCAGCGCCACGATGCGGTGCGGATCGATAGCGGCAGCGCGGGCCGGGCCCATCTTTAACAGCAGCGGTGAGAGCGCCATGGCTGTCAGCAGGCGACGGCGGCTAATGAATGTTGGATCCAGCATCAGTAGACAAAGCTCACGGGTGCAGCACCGGCCGGGTGAGGCAGGATGCCCATAGGAATACCGTAGATATGTTCCAGCGTTTCGCTGCGCATCAGTTCGGCAGGCGTACCCTGAGCGATCATTTCACCGCCGCGCAGCGCTACCAGGTAGTCGCAATAGCGTGCCGCCATGTTGATATCATGCAGAACGGCAATCACCGTCAGGCCGCGCTGCTGGCTTAAGCGATGCACCAGCGCCAGGACGTCAACCTGATGAGCAATATCCAGCGCCGACGTGGGTTCGTCAAGCAGCAGGCAGCGGCTGTCCTGCGCCACCAGCATCGCGATCCATGCGCGCTGACGCTCGCCACCGGACAGGCTATCCACCAGACGGTGCGCCAGCGGTTTTAACCCAACCAGCGCGATCGCCTCTTCCACTTTCTCTCTGTCAGCGACGCCAAAACGCCCGAGCGCACCGTGCCACGGATAACGTCCAATCGCCACCAGCTCGCGCACCGTCATCCCCTCCGCCTGCGGCAACTGCTGCGGCAGATAGGCCACCTTGCGGGCAAAGGCCTTACTGCTCCAGCTCGCCAGCGGCTGATCATCCAGCAATATGTCGCCCCCGGACGGCGGCTGATGACGACCCAGCATCTTCAGCAGCGTCGATTTACCGGAACCATTGTGCCCGATTAAACCGGTCACTTTACCTGCGGGAAACGTCAAAGAGAGCGGATGCAGCAAGGTGCGCCCGGGTACGCGAAAGGAGAGATTGTTGAGCGTGAAGGTGGAGTCGGATTGCGTTTTATTATCCTGCATGTCAGCCAACTTAAATAAAAAGGGCACGGCGAACCGTGCCCAGAAAGAGGTTAGAAGCGGAAGATCGCGGTGGCAACAACCTGGCGTCCTGCTCCCCAGTAGCATGCATACTCGCTGTAGCAGCTGGAGACGTATTCACGGTCAAAGATGTTGTTCACGTTGACGCCGACGGAAGATCCCGGCAGACCGAAGCGCGCCAGATCGTATTTCACGGTCGCATCCGCCAGGGCATAACCCGCGACGTTAAAGGACTCATAGGCTTTAGGCGACGCTGAGGAGTAGTACGTCACCGTGTTACCGATGTAACGCGCGCCCGCACCGACGGTCAGGCCACTCAGCGCCGTCTCGTGGAAGGTGTAATCCGCCCACAGGGATGCCATGTTACGCGGTACTTCTGCCGGACGACGACCTTCATACCAGGTATCGTGGGTATATTCCGCATCGGTGTAGCTGTAGGCCGCCGTTACGTTCACGTTAGCCGACACCGCCGCTTTCGCTTCCAGCTCAAAGCCACGGGAGCGAATTTCACCGCCCTGCACGCTAAAGCCGCTGGTCGGGTTCGCCGGATCGGCGGTCAGGTTGTTGTTCTTGGTCAGCTGATAGACCGCTGCCGTCACCACAACAGGCAGATCTTTCGGAACATACTTCACGCCCGCTTCATACTGCTTGCCGCGCGCCGGATCGAACGGTTTGCCGCCCTGGGTGGTGCCAGAGAGCGGCTCAAAGGATTCACTGTAGCTGAAGTATGGGGTGATCCCGTTGTCGAACAGGTAGTTAATTCCCCCGCGCCAGGTAAATGCCTGATCGTTAATTTCCGCGGTGGTCCCGTTATTACGGTTAAAGGCAGACGTTTTCGCAAAGTCATAGCGGCCACCCAGGGTGAGTACCCACTTATCCCATTCCGCCTGATCCTGCGCATAGAGCCCGGTCTGCTCCTGGCGATTGAGCATGGCATACGGGAAGTTCACATTGACGTTCGCATTGCCGTGCTGCGGATTGTTCATGCTGATCGGATCGGCGGTACCGTAGTCAGCATCAATGTCATTGCGCATACGAAGGTAATCCACCCCCGTCAGCAGCGTATGGTCAACGGCGCCGGTCGCGAATTTCGACTGGAGCTGTGTATCAACCGTGAACGAGTTGAGGTCTTCATCTGAGCGCACGTACGCGCGGCTGATCTGGGCAGGGGCGATATAGCCGTTACCGTAAACTGAACGGTAAAGCGTGTTGATTTTGGTATAACGCAGGTTCTGACGCACGGTGAAGGTGTCGTTGAATTCATGCGCGAAGCTGTAACCCACCATTTTCTGACGACGGGAGATCTTATTGTCTTCATCGCCTTCGTTGAAGTCGGTCGGCAGTTTGTGCGCTTTTCCGTTAGCATCATAGTAAGGCACAACGGTACCTTCACGCGGCAGCCAGCCGTAGTAACCCGCATCCGGATCGCTCTGGAAGTTGCTCAGGAAAGTGAAATCGGTTTTATCATCAGGACGCCAGCTGAAAGACGGCGCAATCGCGTAACGAGTAGACTTCACCATTTCCTGCTGCGCGTTCTCGCTGCGCCCCAGACCGGTCAGACGGTAGGACCACACGCCGTCATCGTCAATCGCGTCGCTGAAGTCAAACCCAGTCTGCCAGAGGTTATCCGTCCCCATTTTGAACTGAATTTCTTTTAACGGTTCCGTGGTTGGCCGCTTGCTGACCATACTCACTACGCCGCCAGGGTGGCTTTTGCCATACAGTACGGACGTCGGGCCTCGCAGCAGCTCTACGCGCTCCAGGAAGTACGGGTCCATCGACGCTTCAGAGTAGTTGTCTCCCTGCAACTTCATACCATCCAGATACTGGTTGGTATTCACGGTGCTGGAGGTCGTGAAACCACGAATCGAAACCACATCGTAAGTTGTTGATGCGCCGCGCGTTGCGAAAACGCTTGGGGTATAGGCCAGCGCCTGTTTAACCGTTCCCGGCTGTTTCATGTCCATCTCTTCACGTGTGACCACGGAAATGGACTGCGGGGTTTTCTCGATCGGTGTATCGGTTTTCGTCGCCGTTGCAGTGCGCTTTGCCGCAATCGTCGGTGCAGGCTCCCAGGCACTTTCCTGCGCTGCCGGTGCGGCAGTCACGGTGATGGTTTCTTCTTTATTGGGAGTTTCAGCGGCCTGTGCGTAAGCAGACATGCCGGCAACCGCTGTGGCTACGACGACTGCGAGTTTACGCAGCGACGTGTTAATTGGCTGAGCAGTATTGGAAAGCGCCATGATGGATCTCTGATGGAAAAGGTGAATGATAACGTAAACGAGAATTATTATTATGACCGCAGAATAATATGCGAAACGCTGACGGCATAGCAAGCGATATGCGGCCCTACAAGAATTGAGGGTTTAAGAAATAACCAGATGAAAATAGCGGGTTAAGAAAGTTAGCGAAATGATCGCTATAAACCCGCCGGAGCGGGTCGAAGAGCATTAACGATAAAAGACTTCAAAGGTCGCCATAGCCTCAACCTTCCCCGCACTAATCTGACCCGTTTTGATGTAACGCGCCTGAAGGGGGATGGTCACAGCTTCATTGGCGCTGACGCTGCTGACTGCCGTATAGTCCTGATCAAAATTCAGAACCGCGTTATTTTTATCCAGAATCTGGATCCCTACGCCTCTGGCGGCACCTTCGCCGCTGGCAATGTCGAGAATATTGCCGTTTGTCACGCCCGTTGAGCCTGTGCTGGTGAATTTGTAATCCACTTTTGTCCCAGCGGCACAACGGGTGATCTCAATCTTAAAGCTGTCATCGGTCAGGATATCGGAATATTGCCCATCGAAATCGCCCGCATGAACGGTTCTGAGCGGGACGTAGATGTTTTTATCCTCCAGGTTGCAGGTATTGGTCGTGATACGCACGCTGGTCGGTGAGAATCGCATCTCGCCAACAACAGCATCATCAAGCGTTTCCCGGGACATCAGACGCGAGGTGTCCAGCATCCCCTCCTGCACATCACCAATCACCACCAGTTGGGCTACTGCACGAAATACAGTCGTAGCATGGGAGTAACCATGTATCATTCCAACCAGATGCCACGGCCTGACTAAATCCTCCTCCAGGTAAGCGGGAAACCTCTCCGTCGATGCCGCGGCGCGGAACCCTATCCCTGGTATATTGGTTTTGTAGACACCAGGCAGCACATCCTCCCGGGCATCGGCGTCCGTTATAGCCAGGTAACCTTTTCGGTAATACACATCACTGCCGCCACAATCTACCGATACTTCCCCACTCTCCGCACTGTGATCGTAAATGATGGTCCCGACGGGCGTATCCGGCTCCAGGTAGATTGTGGGAGGCATCGGGAAGGTCACAACATGACTGCCATGGTCTCCAGAAATGGTGCAAATCGCCCACGCAGGTTGAAAACAAGCGCCTGACATCACAAGCACAACGGCGGCAAAAAACCGTTTAAGAGAAAAAAACTGACTCACACCCTTCCCCTTTTTACTGGCAGCTTATCGTGGTTTTTAAAATGCCGGATACGCCCGAAGACGGTACCTGGACCGCGCCGGAACAGTGTTGCTCCTGTTCTTCTCCCCACTGAACCGTGAACGGAACAACATCACGTAACCCCGTGAACCAGGCTTCACCGTCATCACCGACAATCACCGTGTTATTTTCAAACGTTACCAGAGCGCCAAAAGGCACCGGTTTTCCACGGTATAACAAGGTAATCAAGGCCCGCTGCCCTGAACGCGCATCAAAGTTCGCCATCATGGCCGCCCCTTTGGTCGGCACTACATCCTGCGTCGCCATTTCGATGTCCAGATCGTCACGATCCTGGGTGTTCACGGTGATGCCATTATGACGATAGGCCGTAAGCGTCGGGACAATCGCATTGCCAAAATAGTCGGTATAAATCCCGCGTCCGTTCTGGACTTTAACGTTGTTGCCCCCTTTGATATGCACGATGGCAAAGGCGTCGCGCACGGACTGCCCGAGCGTCACACCATGCTCATGGGCAACAACAGAGCCTTTCGCGCTGTAATTCCACTGCCTGTTGCTGCCGCCGTAGCTGTAACCCAGCCCAACCTCGCCAGCCGAGCCTCGGTAGCGCCCTGAAAGACTGGCGCCGTACCCGACATTGTTGCTGGTATAGCTCTGCTGAAGGTTGTAGCTGAGGTTATTGTCCTCCAGCGCCGTTCCGCCGATACCGGCCTGGTGAGAGGTATATCCGCCGCTGGCGGTATTCAGGCTGTAGCTTGCCCATGCATTTGGCAGCCAGTGGGAGAAAGGAATGTTGACCATCAGCGCCATCTGCCTGTCATTGTCGGCATCCGGGGTGCGGGTCAGGTTATAGCTGACAGACCAGGTGATATCGCGCCAGCTTGAGCTAAACCCGGCGCTCACGCTGCGCTCGCTGCCGCTCATATCCCAGTAGTGCTGTTGATAGGCGTTAATATAGGTGGAGCCCCAGTCTCCCACTCGCTGAGAAAGGTTAACCTGCACACGGCTGCGACGGTTATTCATCCGGCGATAGGTGTAGATCCCGTCGTCAATGTGGCTGTCGCGCTGGTCGATCGCCTCCTGAAAGGTGTAAAACCCGGAGGTAGAGTAGCGATAGCTCGCCAGCGTGACCGTGGTGTCGGTATCAGGAATATCTTTCGAATACTGCGCGCGCCATGACAGGCCGCTGGCGGGATCTCGTCCGTCGTCAAATACGGTATGCGCGGCGGTCACATCAACCGATGCCGAGCCGTAGCGCCCCAAATCCGCGCCGACGCCGGCCAGAAACGCATTGTAGAGGGATGCCCCCAGCGCGCCGGTATAGACCGTAACGCCGTAAGGGAGGCCATAAATCGCTGTTCCCTGAACAAAAGCAGGCTCTTCTTCTCCTTCGTTACCGCGAAACGTACCTGCTGCCAGGGAATATTTAAACGCCCCTTCTCGCTGAAGAATGGGTACCGAGGCGCTGGCCTGAATAAAGCTATGTTCGCTGCCGTCGGCTTCTTCTACGGTCACTTCGAGATCGGTCCCGGAGGTCACCTGACTTAAGTCGCGAATTTCGAAGGGGCCGGGTGCGACGTTGGTCTGATATACGGTATAGCCATTTTGTTTGATGGTGACCTTCGCATCGCTATTAGCTATACCGCGAACTACAGGGGCAAAACCCTGCTGACTGGTTGGCAACATTGAGGTATCGGTTTCAAGCTTTATGCCCGTCATCTGAACGCTGTCAAATAACTCGCCGTTGGTCGCGGTCTGGCCAATCTCCAGCTGGCTTCGCAGAGCTTTAATGTCACGTTGCAGGCTGGTGCTGATGGCATCCCAGCCGGAGGTATCACTCCAGGTGCTGTTGTTACGCAGTCGCCATGCGCCAAGGTTTATGCCCGAATTCAGCCCCAGCCAGGTGGACCTGTTTTTTCCGGAATCTGTCTCCTGCTGCGAACCGCTGACCTGGTAGCTGGCCCAGGCGGCTGATGCTCCGTCATCCCAGTATTTGGGGTTGATCGTCCCTGCCGCCGTTTGGTCGCGATAAATCTGCGGAATAACCAGGCTCAGGGTTTGATTATCCTGATTAAAGTCGTACTGCGCCCCTTCAATGAAATGCGAGATATCTTCTACCCGGGCGCTATCATCCAGTTCTTTCATGTCCGGCAGGGTATCTACCTTAAGACCAAAATCCCGGAGATCGGCCTTGGTGAATTCGGGCAGCAGCCTCTGCTTGTCTTTTGAAAGAACAAACGTCACGGTCCGTTTATCGATAATGTCTCGCCCCCATTTGATGGTCACTGGATAGCTTCCGGCCAGTAAGCTGTTATTACCGATGAAATTTTTAAGCGTAGAAGTGTTTTCCAGCGGCGTATCCAGCTCAAGAATGCGCAGGTTGAATTCGTCGTCCGCATTTGCAGGCTGGAATAACGCCAGCATGGCTAACGCGACCCCATTCAGAACCGATCTGTAATATGAGAACGACGACATACGCTACCAACATGATGATTTATAAAGCCTGCTGCTTCTGACGGGTTTGCGCACCATGGTCGTTAATGGCCGTCCATGTGACAGCCCCCCTGGCGCCTGCGGGTAAGGTGAACGTCTGTTCGCTGTAAGGCGCAACCATCATTGCCACCGCACCGGGGATGGATTTTGTTTCAACGACAGGCACGGCTTTCCCCCCCACGGCCAATTCGCCAAAGGAGACATAGAAAGGCGTAGGGTTTTTCGCAACAAGCTGCGTCCCCTGACGGTGGAAAGTGATCTTTTCCCATGCCTCAAGCGCATCAGATTCTTTTAACTGCGACGGACGCCAGAACAGTTTGAGCCGCGTCTTCATTGCAAACTGCAATGTATTTTTATCCTTCAGCTCAGGGGCAAGCGCGGAAACAGATTTCACGTTCGCAACAAAGAGTGACTCACGATCTTTTGGAAGCGCGTTTTTATCGCCGGTATAAATAATATGTAAAAGCGTTTGGCGATTTTCCTGCAATTTATAAACCGGAGGCGTAACAACAAAAGGCGCTTTTGTAGCGTCAGGGTTACTGACCCAACTTTGAACTAAATAACGGGTATGCAAATCTTTATTTTTTAGCGCAATCTGCACTTCAGATTTATTCGATGGATAAACAATACGGGTGCCACCCAGAACAATACTGGCCTGCGCGGAACAGCAGCCGAGCAAAACGCATCCGCATAATACTTTTAAAAACGTATTCATAATAGGTAAACCCGAAAGGGGCAGCGATAGGCCACTGCCCCGAAAAAGTTAGCGATACATAACCTCAAATGTCGCGGAAGCCGAGTAATGGCCTGCGGTTGGCAAAGTATCACCGACCTGGATGACATTCGCGGTATAGTTAAAAACAGAGGCCGTCGTGCCGTCAGGGTTGTTGATTACATCCGTCGCGCTGTCAGGAACAGAGCCGTTAAACAGCACATCTCCATTTCCGCCGTTTTTATTGGTTACGGTGATCCCAACATGAGTAGCATTACCTTCGCCCGTCAGATCGTTTTGCAGACGCTTATAGGCTGCATCCGTTGTGGTACCGCTAAATTTAAGGTTCAGTTTAGACACCAGAGGGTCACAGCCTGACACTTCAATTTTGAAATCTTTAGAGGTGCCAATTTTTCCATCTGTGCCATAGTCAGACGGATAGGTGTCAGCAAACGTAACGGTTGATACCGTTGAGTTGGAATCATCAACATTAACGACACAGGTATCAGCAACAATTTTACCCGCGAAATTGACGGTACCAGAATCACTCGCCATAACAGGCAGCGATGAAACAGCCATAATACCTGCCGCTAAAAAAGTGCACCGAATCTGCTTTTTCATCCAATATTCCTTATAAGAGATAAACATACGATTCCATTCCTGCCGAAACAGAGGAGCAGAGAATAATTACAGCAAAATGTAATAAGTTAATCTTTAAATAACATTTCACCCTGTGCACAATTAAATCAGAATCGTCTCAACTTCGTCTACCGCATGAAAACTTCTCTCACAACCTGTTCTCATTAACCTCTTGATTTAATTAAAATAAAACAAACATAATTATTTCTTAAAAACAAATTCACTATTTTTAAAATAAGAGAGAGATTATAGGATGCATTAAGAAGCTGAAGTGAAAAAAAAGCCGCTTCATGATGAAGCGGCTTTTTAACGTGGCAGCGGTTAGTTCCCGCCGAACATATCCTTGATCCAGCCGGCGACGCCGTCGCTGTCTTTCTTCTCATTCTGCTGCTGCGGCTGTTGCTGCTGCGGCTGCTGAGGTTGAGAAGACTGATCGAACGGGTTACCTGTCGGTTCTTCTGGCTGACTTTGCTGGCACAGCGCATCCGGGTTGGTCGTCCAGACCGGCAGCGTACGCACGCCACCGCCGCAAATGAAGTTACCCGAGCTGTCCACGCCCATATCGACGATATCTTCCGGGGCAACAAGGTTCAGCGGCACCGGAGACTGATTCGCGAGGTAGCGCTGGTAAATCGACATCGCACCGCTCGCGCCATACAGTTTGGTCGGCTGGTTGTTATCGCGACCCACCCAGGTGATCACCACTTCACGACCATCAATACCGGCGAACCAGGTATCGACGTTATTGTTAGTGGTCCCGGTTTTACCCGCCAGATGCAGGCCCGGATACTTCGCTCCCAGCTGACGGCCGGTACCGCGCTGCACAACCTGCTGCATGGTCCATAGCGTCATATAGGCCGCCTGCGCCGGAACAGCGCGCTCAGCCTGCGGGAAGCTCTGATACAGCACGGAACCATCTTCGGCAATCACCGAACGCAGGGCGGAAAGCGGCGCACGGTTACCGCCGCTGGCGATGGTCTGGAACGCCTGCGCCACTTCGATTGGCGTCAGGTTAAGCGCCCCCAGGATCATGGCCGGAACAGGGTGCAGCTGATCTTTCGGTACGCCCAGCTTCTGCCAGGTATCGGTGATGGCTGGCAGGCCCAGCGCCATCCCGAGGTTAACCGTTGGCACGTTCATCGAGCGGGTTAACGCATCTACCAGCATCACCTGACCGCTGAACTGTCTGTCATCGTTCTGCGGTGACCATACCTGGCCGTTAGGCTGGCGCAGGGAAATTGGCGCATCGGCAATCCAGGTATTCAGGCGATAAAGATTCGGCTGGCTTAGCGCGGTCAGATAGGTCGCCGGTTTTGCCAGTGAACCAATCGAACGACGCGCCTGCATGGCACGGTTATAGCCCGCAAACTGCGGCTCAGCACCGCCCACCATGGCACGAACTTCGCCGGTGTTACGGTCAACCACCACCATCGCGGTTTCCAGATCGCTCAGCTTACGCTGCTTTTTCAGCGCCGGAATGCCTTCAACCGCCGCTTTTTCTGCCGCATCCTGCGCCACGGAGTCAAAGGTGGTAAAGATCTTCACGCCGGAGAGATCTTTCACTTTATCTCCGAGCTTAGACTGCAACTCCTGACGTACCATCTGCATAAACGCAGGCTGCGGAGAGATCACCCCACCGCGCGGCTGAACGCCCAGCGGACGCGCGCTCAGCATGTCGTACAACTCCTGGTCAATCACCTGCTGTTGTTGCAGCAGACGCAGAACCAGGTTACGACGCTCCAGCGCCAGTTTCGGGTTACGCCACGGGTTGTAGATCGACGCGCCTTTCACCATGCCCACCAGCAGCGCCTGCTGGTCAAGGCTCAGCTCTTCTACCGGACGGCCAAAGTAGTACAGGCTCGCCAGCGGGAAGCCGCGGATCTCGTTATCGCCGCTCTGACCGAGGTACACCTCGTTCATGTACAGTTCAAGGATACGATCCTTGCTGTAGCGCGCATCCATCAGCACGGCCATGTACGCTTCGTTGGCTTTACGCCAGTAAGAGCGCTCGCTGGAGAGGAACAGGTTTTTCACCAGCTGCTGGGTCAGGGTACTTGCCCCCTGCACCGTACGCCCCGCGGTCAGGTTCGCCAGTACCGCACGACCAATGGAGTAAAGGCTAATACCGTCGTGCTCGTAGAAGTGGCGGTCTTCGGTTGCCAGCAGGGTATCTACCAGCAGATCCGGGAAGCCGTTACGCGCCACGAACAGGCGCTGTTCGCCGTTTGCGGACGACAGCATGGTGATGAGACGCGGATCGAGACGGAAGAAACCGAACTGGCGATCGTTATCCATGTTCTCAATGGTTTCCAGGCGATCGCCGTCAAAGGTCAGACGCGCGCGCACCTGCCCTTCTTTACTGTCCGGGAAGTCGAACGGACGGCGGATCATCTCAATGCTTTTCGCCTGGACGGTAAATTCGCCCGGACGGGTCATTTTCGTGACCTGACGATACTGCGTGGCTTGCAGCAGCTTCACCATCTCGTTCTTGCTGATGGACATGTCCGGCTCAAGGTTCACCATGCGGCCGTACACTGCCGCAGGCAATTGCCAGACTTTTCCGTCGATACGGCTGCGGATCTTCTGATCCAGATAAACGCCGTAAATCGCGATCAGGACAACAAAAACAATGAACAGCTTCAGCAGCAGCCAGAACCAGCCGCGCTTCCCACGAGGCTTACGCCCTTTGCCTTTCCCTTTACGCGGCATCGGTTCTTCATCCTCATAATCGTCTTCATAGTCATCGTCATACTCCTCATCTCTGAGGCGACGACGGCTTACCTTTTCTTTCGCCGGACGCGTCGGCTTTCCCTTACGTCCTATTGGCTCGCGGTCATTCCCCGCCATGCTTTTTCTCCGCAACATTCAGGCGCAAAGGCCAGATTTTCTTATCTTGCACAGGTCAGTGAAAGAAGAAATCTCTCAAAGTTTGTTTCTCCCTCTCCCACGGGGAGAGGGCCGGGGTGAGGGCATCAGGCCGCACTTTCCCCATTACGAATATTTCTTCGTGCGCCGTGTCGGCGCGGTATTCGCCGGATCGTCCGGCCAGACGTGTTTGGGATATCGCCCCTTCATCTCTTTCTGCACTTCACGATAGCTCCCCGCCCAGAACGCCCCCAGATCGCGGGTGATCTGCAAGGGACGATGCGCAGGCGAAAGCAGCTCAAGCACTAACGGCACGCGCCCTTCAGCGATGGACGGCGTGGTGGCCTCACCAAACATCTCCTGCATCCGAACCGCCAGCGCCGGCGGATTATCCTCATGATAACGAATGGCAATCCGGCTTCCGGTTGGCACAGTGTAATGCCCAGGCAGTTCACTATCCAGACGTTGACGTAACGACCAGTCCAGTAAATTCTGTAACGCAGCCTTAACATCAAGCGCCTTCAGGGCGCGCAGCGAGTGTACGCCGCTCATCTGCGGCAACAGCCACTGTTCAAGCGTCGCGAGCAGCGTCTCATCATCCACCGCTGGCCACCCCTGTTCCGGCAGCCATTTCGCGGCGCAGTGCAGGCGAATGCGATACTGTTCGGCCTCCGGCGTCCAGTTCAGTACGCTCAGCCCTTTTTCCCGAATGCCGTTCAGCATCGCCTGGTGTAACTCTTCTTCCGACGGCTTCGCCAGCGGTTTCGTCCCGAGCGTCAGTTTGCCAATCTGGCTACGACGGAACGCCTTCAGCGTGCCCTGGGCATCATCCCATTCCACGATGTCAGATTGCTGAAGCAGTTGCGGGCAGGCACGCGTCAGAGCGTCAATATCCACGGCAACCGCCAGTAAAATACGCGCGTCAGGGGAGTGGCTGCCCTGGAGTAAGAGCGGCGCGATCAGCCATTCATGGCGCGTCAGGGCGTCATCGCTGTCCAGCATCGCGCCCATCCCATTTGCCAGCTGATAGCGACCATCCAGGCCGCGACGGCGCGCAATCCTGTCCGGGAAGGCCTGGGCCAGCAGAGGGATAACTTTATCGCTGTCAGGCGATCCTCCCCGGCTCTTCAGGCGGTGACACAGCTGCTGCGCGCGCTGTTGCCAGTTTCCCTGATGGCGTGAAAAGGCCTGTCCCAGATCGCTGCTGCCACCGCGCGGCGGCTCCTCAAGAATAGCCGCCAGTTTTGCCGCCGTGGCAATTTCATCGTCGCCCTGTGCTGCCACCAGCATTGCCGCCAGACGCGGATCGTTGCCCAGCGCCGCCATTTTCTGACCGCGCGCCGTCAGTCGCTCGCCTTCCAGCGCGCCAAGCTGGGTCAGCAGGCTGCGCGCGGCGGAAAGGTTGACGACAGGCGGAGGATTAAGCCAGGTGAGCTGGTCAGGGTCCGGGCAGCCCCACTGCATCAGATCCATCACCAGCCCGGAGAGATCGCTTTGTAAAATCTCAGGCGTGCTCTGCAATGCCGCACGCTCCGCCTGCTCGGCGCTGGTTAAATGCAGGCAAATACCCGGCTCAAGACGCCCTGCTCGCCCTGCGCGCTGCACCATTGAGGCCTGGCTGATGCGCTGCGTCAGTAGCCTGGTCAGCCCGGTACGCGGATCAAAACTGGCCACCCTCTCCTGCGTACTGTCCACCACCAGGCGAATGCCTTCGATGGTCAAACTGGTTTCCGCGATATTGGTCGCCAGCACCACTTTGCGCTGCCCCGCCGGTGCGGGAAGGATCGCCTTGCGCTGGTCAGCCAAGGGCAGCGCGCCGTAAAGCGGGCACAGCATAACGTCACTGTTCACCCGGGATGCCAGCTGCTCCTGTACGCGCTGGATTTCGCCTGCGCCGGGTAAAAACAGCAGCAGCGAGCCGGGCTCCTGGCGGAGCAATTCGGCGGTGGCGATGGCAACCGCTTCGTCAAAACGCTGATGGGCAGGCAGCGGCTGATAGCGGCGCTCAACCGGGAACGCACGCCCTTCAGAGGCGATCATCGGCGCGTCAGGGAGCGTCTGCCGGAGCCGCTCGTTATCCAGCGTCGCCGACATAATCAGCAGCCGAAGGTCGTCGCGCAGCCCCTGCTGAACGTCGAGCAGCAGCGCAAGGGCCAGATCGGCCTGGAGGCTGCGCTCGTGAAATTCATCAAGGATCACCAGCCCGACGCCGTTCAGCTCCGGATCGTTTTGCAGCATACGGGTAAGAATACCTTCGGTGACCACCTCCAGCCGCGTGGACGGTCCAACGCAGGTTTCGGCGCGCATCCGGTACCCTACCGTCTCGCCCGGTTTTTCATCCAGCAATTCCGCCAGGCGCTGCGCCACATTGCGCGCCGCCAGCCTGCGTGGCTCCAGCAGGATAATTTTCCCGCTGATGCTCCCCTCGCGCAGAATTTGCAGGGGCAGCCAGGTGGATTTACCCGCCCCGGTGGGCGCGCTGAGCAAAACCTGTGGCGCATGTTCTAAGGCTGCGAGTAGCTCAGGAAGGACGACGGCGACGGGCAAAGAGGACACTTACGGCTCCAGAGGGTTAACATTAATCGGCGTACATTGTAGCATCGGCGCATATCATTACCGAGTCTTGCGCATGTCTGAGTCAAAACGGCTATTCTTCGCCATTGAATTACCCACCACGCTTCAACGGCAGATTGTTCGCTGGCGCGCCAGCCACTTCCCCGCGGAAGCGGGCCGCCCCGTCGCCGCCGCCAATATGCACCTGACGTTAGCCTTTCTTGGTGAAGTAAGCGCTGAAAAGCAGCGCGCGTTAAGCGCAATGGCCGGACGCATTTCGCAGCCGGGGTTTACGCTGCATCTTGACGATGCCGGGCAATGGCTGCGCTCTCGAGTGGTCTGGCTGGGGACGCGGCAGCCCCCTCGCGGACTGCTACAGCTCGCCAACATGCTGCGGGCGCAGGCCGCGCGCAGCGGCTGTTATCAGAGCCCGCAGCCGTTTCATCCCCACATTACCCTGCTGCGCGATGCGGGTCAGGCCGTTGCCATCCCGCCACCGGGCTTTCACTGGTCCTTTCAGGTGAATGAATTTGCGCTGTACGAATCTGCCTTTGTACAAGGACGCACCCGCTATACTCCGCTCCAGCGCTGGACGCTGGGCGACACGTTAAGGAATCCTGATGAAGTTTAGCCCTGCACTCCAGCCCGCCACGCTGATCCAGCGTTACAAACGCTTTCTCGCTGACGTGATCACCCCTGAGGGCGAAACGCTCACGCTGCACTGCCCTAACACCGGCGCCATGACCGGTTGCGCCACGCCGGGTGACACGGTCTGGTATTCCACATCAGAAAATACTAAACGCAAATATCCCCATACCTGGGAAATGACCGAGACGCAAAGCGGGGCATTTATTTGCGTGAATACCCTGCGCGCAAATCAGCTGGTTAAGGAAGCCCTGACAAATGGAATCCTTCCTGAACTGGTGGGTTACGGCACGCAAAAAAGCGAAGTGAAATATGGCGATGAAGGCAGCAGAATTGATTTTATGTTACAGGCGGAAGACCGCCCTGAGTGCTATATTGAAGTGAAATCAGTGACGTTAGCGGAACAGGAAAACGGCTTCTTTCCGGATGCGGTAACGCTACGTGGCCAGAAGCATCTGCGAGAGCTAATGAGTGTAGCGGCGGCGGGCAAGCGCGCCGTGTTGCTGTTTGCGGTTCTGCATTCAGCCATTGAACGGTTTTCCCCGGCCCGTCATATTGATCCTAAATACGCGCAATTGTTGAATGAGGCACAAAAGCAGGGGGTAGAGATTTTCGCTTATAAAGCGGAACTTTCTGCCGATAATATGACTCTGACATCCTCTCTTCCCATTGTCTTATAAGGGATTAGACGATTGACTAATAAGTGTTCTGGCCGCGTGCGCAAATACGCTTTTCCTCACAGGGTTGTCAAGTGTTACGTTTAGATAATTGCCATACGGAAAAGCATCTGCTATTTATAGCGACCTGATTTTTCCCCCAACACGGGGATCGATAGTGCGTGTTAAGGAGAAGCAACATGCAAGAAGGGCAAAACCGTAAAACATCGTCCCTGAGTATTCTCGCCATCGCTGGGGTGGAGCCGTATCAAGAGAAGCCGGGCGAAGAGTATATGAACGAAGCCCAGCTGTCGCACTTCAAGCGTATTCTTGAAGCATGGCGTAATCAACTCAGGGATGAAGTCGATCGCACCGTTACACATATGCAGGATGAAGCTGCTAACTTCCCGGACCCGGTTGACCGTGCCGCTCAGGAAGAAGAGTTCAGCCTCGAACTGCGTAACCGTGACCGCGAGCGCAAACTGATCAAAAAGATCGAAAAAACGCTGAAGAAGGTCGAGGACGAAGATTTTGGCTACTGCGAATCCTGCGGTGTTGAAATCGGTATTCGTCGCCTGGAAGCGCGTCCAACAGCCGATCTGTGCATCGACTGTAAAACGCTGGCAGAAATCCGCGAAAAACAGATGGCTGGCTAACGCCTGCCCTCTCACTACTCTGCTAAGGCGGGAGTCTCTCCCGCCTTGTTACCGTTGATATGTCTGAATCTCACTATATCGGGCGCTTTGCGCCATCTCCCTCCGGTGAATTACACTTCGGCTCATTAATTGCCGCGCTTGGCAGCTACCTACAGGCTCGCGCCCGTCAGGGTAAATGGCTGGTCCGCATTGAAGATATCGATCCTCCGCGTGAAGTTCCCGGTGCAGCAGAAACTATTCTGCGTCAGCTGGAACATTACGGTCTTCACTGGGACGACGACGTACTCTGGCAGTCTCAACGCCATGATGCCTACCGTGAACGTCTGGCGTGGCTTGCTGAACAGGGCCTTTCCTATAACTGCACCTGCACGCGGGCGCGTATTCAGAGCGTAGGTGGCGTTTATGACGGCCACTGCCGCACGCGGCACAACGGTCCTGAGAATGCCGCCGTACGGCTAATACAGCGTTCTCCGGTGACGCAGTTTACCGACGTTCTCTCAGGAACAATTCAGGCGGATGAACGCCTGGCGCGTGAAGATTTTATTATTCACCGTCGTGATGGTTTGTTTGCCTATAACCTGGCGGTGGTTGTCGATGACCATTTCCAGGGCGTCACGGAAATCGTGCGCGGGGCGGATCTGGTTGAGCCTACCGTGCGGCAAATATCGCTTTACCAGCAGTTTGGCTGGGCGGTGCCGGATTACATCCATCTGCCGCTGGCGGTCAATGAACAGGGAAATAAGCTGTCAAAACAGAATCATGCCCCGGCGCTGCCTGACGGCGATCCGCGCCCGGTTTTGATCGACGCGCTGCGATTTCTCAACCAGAATGTAACGCAGGAATGGCAGGATCTGAGTCTGGATGAATTGCTGAAAACAGCCATTGCTGACTGGACGCTTATGGCCGTGCCAAAAATCCAGCATTCTCAAATGCGTTGCGCTGAGCTATGATTAGCCGCTTTTTTGATAACAAAACACACTACGAGGTGTACTATTTTTACCCGAGTCGCTAATTTTTGCCGTAAAGTGCTGAGCCGCGAAGAGAGCATGGCGAACGACGCTATTGCACAGCCACACATGTCGGTCATTCCGCGTGAGCAGCACAATATTTCCCGCAAAGATATCAGTGAAAATGCCCTCAAGGTGCTCTATCGTCTGAATAAAGCAGGCTACGAGGCCTATCTCGTCGGCGGCGGGGTGCGCGATTTACTGCTGGGAAAAAAACCAAAAGATTTCGACGTGACGACCAGCGCCACGCCTGAGCAGGTGCGTAAATTATTCCGCAACTGCCGTCTGGTTGGCCGCCGTTTCCGTCTGGCGCACGTGATGTTTGGACCGGAAATTATTGAAGTGGCGACCTTCCGCGGTCACCACGAAGCGGGCGTCAACGATCGCACGACTTCCCAGCGCGGCCAAAACGGCATGCTGCTGCGCGACAACATCTTCGGCTCTATTGAAGAAGATGCTCAGCGTCGCGATTTCACCATCAACAGCCTTTACTACAGCGTGGCGGATTTTACCGTGCGCGATTACGTCGGCGGTATGCAGGATCTGAAAGACGGCCTGATTCGCCTGATCGGTACGCCGGAAACGCGCTATCGCGAAGATCCGGTCCGAATGCTGCGCGCCGTGCGTTTCGCCGCCAAGCTGAACATGCGTATCAGCCCGGAAACCGCAGAGCCGATCCCGCGTCTGGCGACGCTGATTAACGACGTGCCCCCTGCCCGTCTGTTTGAGGAGTCGTTAAAGCTGCTCCAGGCAGGCTACGGGTTTGAAACCTACAACCTGCTGCGTGAATACAACCTGTTCCAGCCGCTGTTCCCGACCATTACCCGCTACTTCACCGAAAACGGTGACAGCGCAATGGAGCGGATAATTGCGCAGGTGCTGAAGAACACCGATACCCGTATTCATAACGATATGCGCGTGAATCCGGCGTTCCTGTTCGCGGCCATGTTCTGGTATCCGCTGCTGGAAACGGCGCAGCGCATTACCCAGGAGAGCGGTCTCGCCTATTATGATGCGTTCGCGCTGGCGGCAAACGACGTGCTGGACGAAGGCTGTCGCACGCTGGCGATCCCGAAACGTATTACCACGCTGGTGCGTGATATCTGGCAGCTTCAGCTGCGTATGTCCCGCCGTCAGGGTAAACGCGCCTGGAAGCTGATGGAGCATCCTAAGTTCCGCGCCGCGTTCGATCTGCTCTCTCTGCGTGCTGAAGTTGAACGGAACCCGGAGCTACAGCGCCTGACGCAGTGGTGGGGCGAGTTTCAGGTTTCTGCGCCACCGGAGCAGAAAGATATGCTTACGGATCTCGATGATGAGCCAGCACCGCGCCGCCGTCACCGTCGCCCGCGCAAGCGCGCACCGCGTCGTGAAGGCACGGCATGACCCTTGCGTATATCGCCATCGGCAGCAATCAGGCCTCTCCGCTGGAGCAGGTTAACGCTGCCGTGCAGGCCCTGGGAGAGATCCCCCAAAGCCGCATTGTCGCGCTGTCCTCATTTTACCGTACGCCGCCGCTCGGCCCACAGGATCAGCCTGATTATCTGAACGCCGCCGTGGTGCTGGAAACGACCCTTGACGCTGAAACGCTGCTGGATAATACCCAGCGTATTGAGCTACAGCAGGGTCGCGTCCGCAAAGCCGAACGCTGGGGACCGCGCACGCTCGATCTCGATATTATGCTTTTCGGTCACGAGGTGATTAACACCGAACGCCTCACCGTTCCGCATTACGACATGAAAAACCGCGGGTTTATGCTCTGGCCGCTGTTTGAAGTCGCGCCCGATCTCACCTTCCCTGACGGCGCCTCGCTGCACGCCGTTCTGCACAATCTCAACGCGGTTAAACCGGCCCGCTGGTAATCCCGCCTCCGCATCGATTAACCATTCATTATTTGCGGTTAATCGATTACCTAAAATCATTGTTCCCTCGAATGTTACTGTTAGAATGCGCAAAGATTCGCTTTTGGGCCATCAGGAAACAGTATGAAACCAACCACCATCTCCTTATTGCAGAAATGCAAACAGGAAAAAAAACGCTTCGCCACTATCACCGCGTATGACTACAGCTTCGCAAAACTGTTTGCCGAAGAAGGGATCAACGTCATGCTGGTCGGGGACTCGTTAGGGATGACGGTACAAGGACATGATTCCACTCTGCCGGTCACGGTCGAGGATATTGCTTACCATACCCGCGCCGTGCGCCGGGGTGCCCCCGCCTGCCTGCTGCTTTCCGATCTGCCGTTTATGGCGTATGCCACCCCGGAACGAGCCTTCGAAAATGCGGCGACAGTGATGCGCGCCGGCGCCAATATGGTCAAAATCGAAGGCGGCGCCTGGCTGGTCGATACGGTGAAAATGCTCACCGACCGCGCGGTGCCGGTTTGTGGTCATTTGGGGCTGACGCCGCAGTCTGTCAACATCTTTGGCGGATATAAGGTGCAGGGCCGAGGCGATGCGGCGCAGACGTTGTTTGATGATGCCGTGGCGCTGGAAGCCGCAGGCGCGCAGCTGCTGGTGCTGGAGTGTGTGCCGGTTGAGCTGGCTAAGCGTATCACTGAGGCGCTGTCGATTCCGGTGATCGGCATCGGCGCGGGCAACGTCACCGACGGCCAGATACTGGTCATGCACGACGCCTTCGGGATCACCGGCGGCCACATTCCAAAATTTGCAAAAAATTTCCTGACAGAAGCAGGCGACATGCGAGCTGCTGTGCGGCAGTATATTGCCGAAGTTGAGTCCGGCGTTTATCCGGGCGAAGAACACAGTTTCCATTAAGGAGTCCAGGTGTGCTAATCATAGAAACTCTGCCGCTGCTGCGTCAGCATATTCGTCGGGCGCGTCAGGAAGGTAAACGTATCGCCCTTGTTCCAACCATGGGCAACCTGCACGACGGCCATATGAAGCTGGTCGATGAAGCGAGAGCCCGGGCAGATATCGTGGTGGTCAGTATCTTCGTTAACCCGATGCAGTTCGATCGCGAAGACGATCTGGCGCGCTATCCACGTACCTTGCAGGAAGATTGCGAGAAGCTCAAAAAACGTCATGCGGATATCGTTTTCGCACCGGCACCCGCAGATGTGTATCCCCAGGGCACCACTGAATCGACCTACGTCGACGTGCCAGGTATTTCGACCATGCTGGAGGGCGCCAGCCGCCCGGGCCATTTCCGTGGCGTCTCCACCATCGTCAGTAAGCTGTTTAACCTGGTGCAGCCGGACATCGCCTGCTTTGGCGAGAAAGATTTCCAGCAGCTGGCGCTGATCCGCAAAATGGTTGCCGATATGGGCTACGACATCGAGATCGTCGGCGTGCCGATTGTCCGCGCGAAAGATGGCCTGGCGCTCAGCTCCCGTAACGGCTATCTGACCGCCGAACAGCGTAAAATTGCGCCGGGCTTAAGCAAAGTCATGAATACCATGGCAGAGCAACTGCTGGCGAAAGCGTTAACAGCAGAAGAGATTATCGCCCTGGCTGAACAGGCGCTGAACGAGAAAGGACTTCGTGCTGACGACGTTCAAATTCGGGATGCCGATACGCTTCTGGCGCTTACAGAGACCAGCAAACGTGCGGTAATTCTGGTGGCGGCATGGCTCGGCCAGGCCCGCCTTATCGATAACAAAGTGGTTGAGCTGGCGTAGTTTTTCTACCCGGAAGATGAAAGGTAAACGTAATGATTCGCAAAATGCTGCAAGGTAAGCTTCACCGTGTGAAAGTCACTCAGGCCGACCTGCATTATGAAGGCTCCTGCGCCATCGACCAGGATTTTCTCGACGCGGCAGGTATTCTCGAAAACGAAGCCATTGATATCTGGAACGTTAATAACGGCAAACGCTTCTCTACCTACGCGATTGCCGCTGAGCGCGGGTCCAAAATCATCTCCGTCAACGGGGCGGCGGCGCACTGCGCTGACGTGGGCGATATCGTGATTATCGCCAGCTTTGTCATGATGTCTGACGAAGAAGCGCGCCGCTGGCAGCCTAAAGTGGCCTACTTTGAAGGCGACAACGAGATGAAACGTACTGCGAAAGCCATTCCGGTACAGGTGGCCTGATAATATTTATCCCATGACCCATTCCTGCGTATTTATTAAATGAATGGGTCATTAAAATGCATTTATTTAATTAATATCCAAACTCTCCCCGATTCACCAGACAAACCCATCACATTGATAAAAAATAATTTTAAATTTACTAAAGCATTCATTTAGTTTAAATCACGAACAACATCTATATTTCATTGAAATTAACAATATAATTCGCCACGAAATTTAATTTCAAATAAAAGCTTTACGGGCATTTATTATTTACTCAACGAATATGGATATTGAAATGATTTCTAAAAAATATGGTTTGGCAATTGCAATGGCAAGCGTTCTGGCTGCGGGTTCAGCAGTAGCAGCAGATGACACGGGCACCATCACTTTCCACGGCATGGTTTCTAACAATACTTGCCAGGTCTCCCTTGACCAGAAAATCGATCAAAACGGTAACGATTTTGACGTAACCCTGGACACCGTATTTGTACGTGATTTTGCAACCGCACTGGGTACCACCAGCACCCTGGGTGAAAAGAAATTCACCCTTTCTCTGACCGGTTGTGATACCGCAACTGCGAAAAGAGCGTCTGCCCAGTTCTCTTCATGGGCGGGTTCTTCTTCTACAGAAGGCGGTCTGCTGGTGCCACCAAGCAATGCACAGGGTTCTGCTAAGAACGTTAACCTGGTGCTGTCAAACGACGGTAACTCAGCTACCGATCAGATTAAAATTGACCAGACCAACAACACTCAGAAAGCAACTATTGATGCAACTTCTGGCGCAGGAAACCTGTACTACCGCGTAGCCTACACCCAAGGTCAGGGCTGGGATGCAACAAACAACCCAGTAGCTGCTGGTACCGTGCAGGCACAGGTTGCCTTCACCATGATTTACGAATAAGAGATTCGTAAACTTTAAATTAAGCAATCCTTCATGATAAATGAGGGATTGCTTGTGTAATTCCAAAAGGAAGTGGAAAAATGTCTCATTCAATCTTCATTAAAAGTTTTAAAGCCGCATTGCTCGCAACTGCTTTTTTGGCCGCATCGAATGCTAGTGCGGACATTGTTATTTCCGGCACCCGTATTATCTACCCACAGTCATCGAAGGATGTCGTCGTTAATCTCGATAACCATGGAACCAAACCGCTTTTGGTTCAAACCTGGCTTGATGATGGGCGTGATGGCGTAAACCCGGAAGAGTTGAAGCTTCCTTTTATCATTACCCCTCCGGTATCCCGTATTGACCCGAAAAAAGGCCAATCCGTACGTATTACCTACACAGGTACACCTTTACCACAGGATCGTGAATCGCTTTTCTGGTTCAATGTCCTGGAGATTCCGCCAAAATCAAAAGCTGCAAATAAAGAGAATCTTAACCAGCTTCAGCTGGCATTCAGAACGCGTATTAAATTCTTTTACCGACCAGACGGGTTAAAAGGCTCGGCAGGTGAAGCCGCTGAGCATTTGACATGGACGCAGAAAAAAGAGGGGAACGCAGTTAAGCTTGTTGCCCATAATAACTCACCCTATAACGTCTCCGTTTCGGCGGTAACCATTAAAGCCAGTCAAAAAACATACGACGTTGATCATAAGGCCGTTCCACCGTTTAGTGATACCACAATGACGGTGAAAGGTTTAGCTTCTGCCGTAAATGGTAAAGTCGAGTTTGATACCATTAATGACTATGGCGGCACAGACCATCACGAAGCTGGACTTAAATAGAGCACCCTTTAATACACATAATAATTGATAGCATTAACTCTGTAGAGAGCACCCTCTCTACACTGATTAAGTGGATGTGCCATGTTATTTAAACGTTCTCTTTTATGTCTTGCGATAAGCGCAGCATTACCTTTTTATGCTTGCGCAGAAAATATCACGCCAGCACAAGATCTGCCTGATAATGAAGAAGAGGTCGAGTTTAACGATCAATTTCTTTTAAATGGCAGCGCTAATATTGATATTAATCGTTTTTCACATGGCAACCCGGTTTTACCGGGGACCTATCGCACTAAGATCAACCTGAACGGTAAACTGAAGTCTACCGTGGAGGTCACGTTTAAAGATAACGGAACACCTCGTGCGACACCGTGCATAACAAAACTGCTGCTGTCACAATCGGGTGTCGACACCAGCACATTGCCTGACGGACCGGAAGACGATGAAACCTGCGTCGATATTAAAAAAACCTTCCCTGGCGCTACGGTTAGCTATGACAGTGGCAAGCAGGCAATGGATTTTAATTTTCCGCAGATTTATGTGCTGAAACGCCCGGCAGGCTATGTCGATCCATCGTTGTGGGATAACGGGATCCCTGCCGCTCTGCTCTCTTATGACATGAACGGCTGGCGTAGCGAGAGCAACGGCAGTACATCAGAAAGTGCATATGTAGGGTTACGCTATGGTCTGAATATGGGGCCATGGCGCCTGCGCTCGCGTGGCAATTTTAACTGGGACAAAGATAGCGGCACAAAATACTCCAGTCAGGATGTCTATTTGCAGCGCGATTTTACACCATTGAGCGCCCAGTTTGTCATCGGCGACTCTTACACGCGTGGCGAGGCATTTAACTCTATGAGCCTGCGCGGCGCACGCATGTACAGTGACGATCGCATGCTGCCAATGGGGTCCACCGGCTACGCTCCTGTCATCCGGGGTGTCGCGAACAGTAACGCGAAGGTCAGCGTCACGCAGAGCGGCAATAAGATTTATGAAACCTCGGTGCCACCAGGCGCGTTTGAAATAAACGACCTGAGTACCACAGGTTACGGAAATGATTTACTGGTAACGATTGAAGAAGCGGACGGCAGCAAACGCTCCTTTACCGTACCCTTTTCATCCGTTACCCAGATGCTCCGTCCGGGAGCCTCTCGCTGGGACGTCGGTTTAGGTGAATTAAATGACGATTCACTGATTGATGCGCCTAAAGTGGGTTACGGTACCCTTTACTATGGCCTGAATAATACGTTCACGGGTTATATTGGCGCACAATATACCGATATGGGTTTTTATGCCGGTATCCTCGGCGTGGCAATGAATACCCCTGTTGGTGCGTTTGCATTCGACGTTACGCAATCATATGCAGATATTGAGGGGCTGGATAAATTAAGCGGTCAAAGTTATCGTTTAACGTACAGTAAAATGATTGAGTCGACGAATACTTCCTTTAACGTTGCGGCTTATCGTTTCTCGACGGAAGACTACCTGACGCTTAACGATGCGGCGCAACTTCAGGACAGTATTAAGCACCAGAAATACTCAAACCGTAGCTATGACTCAAACGAAGCGTTATATGCAGACTATCAGCGCACCAAAAATCAGGTGCAAATTAGTCTTAACCAACCGCTAACATCCGGAGAGGACAATTATGGCTCCCTGTATGTAAGCGGCACCTGGCAGGATTACTGGAACGCTACGGGCTCAACTTCCAATTATAATATTGGGTATAACAATAGCTTCACCTACGGCAGCTACAGCCTGTCATTACAGCGAACCTATGATCAGAACGGCAAGAAAGACGACAGCGTTTATTTAAGCCTGAGCATTCCATTAAGTGTATTCTCAAAAGATAGAGGGAATTCTGGTGGATTCTCGAACATCAACATGGGATTACGTTCCGACCTTAAAGGCGGCACAAGCTTTAACACGTCCGCGGGTGGAAATACGCAAGATAATAAGGTGAGTTATTCCGTTAGCGCCTCGTCAAACAGCGGTAATTATGGTGACCTGAATCAGATAAGCGGCTACGGGTCCTATAACAGTGAATATGGCCCGCTGGGTTTATCTGCCTCTTTTGGCGATGACAACAGTAAGCAATATTCTGCCTCCTATAGCGGTGGCATGGTATTGCATTCAGGAGGCATCGCATTTGCGCCAGGGAGTATTGGTGACAACGATGCGCTGGCACTGGTCAAAGCGAGTGGCGCGAAAGGCGCCGGTATTGGCTTTGGTAACAGCGAAATAGGCAGTTCCGGCTATGGCATTCTGCCTTATATGTCCGCCTACCGTGAAAACCGCGTATACCTTGATATCAGCACGCTGGAAAACGATGTTGAAATTAAAAACACCAGTGAAATTACGGTTCCCCGCAGTGGTTCCGTCGTGCTGGTTGATTTTGCAACCGATGAAGGTCGTTCATTAATTTTAGAACTTAAGCGCACCGATAACGGATTTATTCCTTTAGGCGCTGATGTTTTAAATGAAAAAAAAGAATCAATTGGCACCGTGGGGCAGGCGGGGCAAGCCTATGTCCGCGGCGTTGAAGATGAAGGCACGCTTCATGTTGTCTGGGGAAGCGATAAAGACAGTAAGTGTGACGTGCATTATAACGTCTCATCACATGCTCAAAAAGTAGGACTTACAACGGTACTCAGCAATCAAGTGTGCCAGATGTAATTATTCGGGAAAATAACGAGAGTTTGTATGAAAAAAAATCTTTATAGCCTGCCAGTCGTTGCCATGATGATGCTGGCGTTATCAGGTTCGGCGCTCGCCGAGGGCACGAATCTCGATGTTAATTTCACGGCTAATATCCGTGAAACCACTTGTGATATGAAACTGGTTGGTGGTGAGGGTTCCGATACTCAGCAAACGCTGAAAATCGGTGGCGGTCAGGTGCGCCTTGACGAGGTAAAAGCCGGAACCGCAAAAGCCAATTTCAAAATCGCGATGGTTGAATGTCCATCATCCCTGACTGGATTGAAAACGACGGTTAAGGGAACCAAATCAGGTGATCTGGCCTCGGGGCTTGCTAACAGTATAGCAAAAGCCAGCGGAGGCGCAGATTACTCCGCTGTTGAAATTGCCAGAGCCGATACACCAAATTCCCCGTTTATTATTAACTCAACCGTGGATACGGAGCGCTTAATCTGGACTACAACAGAAATCCAGAATAAAGAAGTGGCCTTAGTCGCAACATTACGTGAAACCAAAGCAAATAACATGACCATTGGTGATTTTCAAACCACGGCGACTTTTGAGTTTACCTACGAGTAATTGGTGCAGGAAAACGGAGCAACATCATGAAATTTAAAACAACTTTTATCGCCCTGTCCGTTTCTGCCACTCTGTTCTCTGGAATGGCAGGTGCAGCCATTACGGGTACCAGTAGTGTCCAGATGGACTTTCAAACAAAGGTCATACCGGGTACCTGTACCGCAAAAGTGGTTAACGGAGCAGGTGCAGAATCTAGTGAAATTGCGTTTGGCGACGTATACAAATCTGACCTGGTAAACAAAACCCGCGTCGAGCCCCTCAAAATTACCCTCACCAACTGCTCTGGGGTAGAAAAGGCAACGGTATCTGCTGCATCCGGCGCTGGCGGAGGATGTTCTGGAGGTGACGAAACTGGTGATTCCTATGCAGCTGGTTTAGCAACAGGCTTCGAAATCTGGTCCGGTACTGTCGATACAGGTGTGCTGATGAGTTGCTATACACCCCCGTCGCCTCAGGAAGTCAGGATTACTAACGGCACAGGCGAGTTCCCCATGAACTCACGCATCGTTATCGCCAAAGGTAGAGACATTAGCAAGGTGGGTACAGGTGCGGTTAGTGCGCCAGTGACGTTTACTGTCGCCTATCAATAATTCCAGGAACCATCATGCAACAATCACCGTTTAATTTACACCAGCCGGGTCTTGCGTTGCTTATCGGTCTGGCTGGTAGCACTCTGCCTGACATATGCCAGGCAGGTTCAGGTGTGGATGTAAACCTGACAGCAAATATTGTTAATAATACCTGTCGGCTAAGCGTCGAAAACGGCGGCGAGATCTATTTGCCGACCGTGGCTCGAGACTGGTTTTATAACAGCGACAAGAGCGATCGTCTAACGCCAACCGATGATGAAGCTGGAACGCCTTTTACCATCCACGTAGATGACTGCTACGCGAGCAGTACAGAAGGCGCAACGATTAACAAACTGAAATTTAGTTTTGCTCCGCAAAATGGTTTCTGGAGTAATCACAACCAGGTCTTTAAAAACGATGCCACAGCCGGTGCGGCTGAAAATGTGGGTATCGTTATTTTTTCAGATGCGTTCAAAACTAATGTCCTGAACAGCAACGGGACATCAAACATTATTTACGATGTCAGTGGAAGTAGTGAGAACTATATAAAGGATTATGGATTTCACGCACGTTACCAGAACATTGGCGCTGTCACCAGCGGCACGGTGGTGAGTAGCGTTCTGGTGAATGTGAGCTACGAATAAAAGGATTTATGATGAAGAAACTACTGAATATATTAGTATTCGTGATGCTCGGAATTTCTGGCGCAACGCATGCGGAGTGTAAATTTTACGCGGGCAATGACAGTGTATTAATTATGTCTCCGGGTACTCAGCCGGTGATTACTCCTCTGCCTGTTGGCACGGTAACCACCCCAACGCAGATCAGTACCACGATCACGATGGAAACTACCCCGACATTAAAATCGCATTGTGCAGGCGGTAATGATGGTTCAGATGTTTATCAGTTAACCGATAGCACGATGCTGGCAGGGGCGATCGATGGCAAAGCGATGTTTCGCACAAACATTCCAGGGATCTATTACACACTTGCTTTCTTCCCGGATGGTAATGCCGTAACAGCGTGGTTCCCTGAAAATCAGGGCTTTTTTTACAAAACTGCTGACGGTAAGCCATTGGCTTTTAGTGAGAAAAACTGGCATGTTCGTATGGAATTTTGGCAGACAAATGGCTTCACCGGTGTGCCCCTTGATGAGAACTTCCTGACTGCAAGCAGCGGTCCAATCGGACAAATTATCATCGGAGATCCGCATGAGGAGAGCACATATGACCATCCACGTCCCTATGTGAATATGTCTCAGATGTCATTTAATTTTCCCTTAAACCGTCCAACGTGTGCATTACGTGCGCCCACAACGGTAAACCTTGGTGACTGGTATCCCGCAGAAGTCGAAAACGGGAATACCAGCAAAGTCGAGTTCCATGTTACGGGTACATGTGTAAATACAACCGCTGTTTACTATACGTTATCCTCCACACATACCACCGCAGATAAAAAATATTTTACCAATACCGTCGAGAATGCAGGTGGTGTTACTGCGGCAGGAGGCGTCGGCGTCATGATTATGGATTCTGAAAATGATCATTACCCCGTGCCGGCAGACAGTTACCAACGTGTCATTGCTATAGGAGAGATTGTTGGGGATCCTGTTAGTATTATTGACAGATCACTTTGGGCCAGGCTGATCAAAACCGGTAGCGATCCGGTAACCGTCGGTGTTTTCGGCACCACCGTGACCATTCAGACCACGTACGAATAACCTACCCCTGCGGCTGATTACTGATCAGCCGCGACATGGTCTCCAGCGAATCCGTCCTTAAGATATACAGACGTTTCAGTAAGAACGGATTATCCCCCGGCTTCACCTTCCCTTTCACCGTGGTCACCGCCAGATGAAACCCCGCATCGTTCGCCGCCTTAATCGCTTTATTGTCGTACCCGCCAAACGGGTACGAAACATACAGCACGCGCGGGTTGAACTGCGCCAGTGCACGCCGTGAGCGTTCAAAATCGAACAGGATCACGTGATAGCTGCGGCTCAATAAAATGGGGTGTTTATATCCATCCACGCGATGCAGGAAGTGCGTGTGAGACTGAATGTCGAACACATCCTGAATGGCCTTAATTTCCTGAACGCTCATAAACTGTAGCGATCGGGGATCCCACTTCTGAGGGTGGCCTTTGATGCGGGATGAGATAATAAACGCCGTCGCGTTGAAGCCATACTGTTTCAGCACCGGATACGCGTAGCGGCTCACCGATTTCAGGCCATCATCAAAGGTGATTACCACCGCTTTCGCGGGCAAGTTCATCTTGTTACGCACGTACCCTTCAAGCTGGTACATCGTCAGCGTGGTATAGCCTTGATCGCGTAACCAGGCCATCTGATTATTAAACGCACGTACGCTGGTCGTCGTGGAGGTATGTCGAAAACGGGTGTTCTCTTCATCACGCAGGATATGGTGGTAGGTCAGAACCGGCAGTCCGTTATCTTCCTGTGCATCCAGGCTACTGATCCACGCCAGACGATTGCCGATGCGGATCTGAAACCAGGTCTGGTTCAGGCGGTCTTTCAGCTTATTCAGAATCGGATAGCGAAGATTGGCGCTTAAGGTGCCAAAGGGCGCGCTTCCGCTGCTGGGGGCGTTATACACCGGCGTGTCTTTCCAGGTGATGAGGTTTTGATTGCTGAGCGGCTTGTTCAGATCGCCCAGGCTATCCTCGACGCGTTGCTTACCCTGCACTTTTTCCAGGTGCTCTTTATCAATAAACCCCGTACCGAATCCGAAACGAAATTCATAGTAATCCGCCGCGGCCGGAAAGACGGCGAGGATCTGCCCGGCGCGGACATTGCCCACGTTCACGACGGTATTTCCCACCTGCGCCCAGATGGCCGCATCTTCAGTGGTTTGCATATATTGAGCAGGAAGGCCTTGCTCACTGGTCAGGCTGGCAGACGCACAACCGGAAACCAGTAGCAGAAGGATAAAGATAACGCGCATGAGCATGGGATATAAATCGATACGGAAAATCAGTCGCCATTGTAGCAAAAGCGACATCAATACCAATGTTTAATGCTTATACAGATCGTGAAGCAGAACGAAAGGCGGATTCTTCTGCTGCTGGTGCCACAGACTGCTCACGCCCGGCGAGCCCTGCGACACAATGGCGTGGCGAAATTCAGCGCTGCTCAACGTTGCGCGCAGCGGATACATCGCTTCGAGTAAAGGCAGGCTGATACCGGAGATTACTTCACAGTTATCGTGCTTATGGCTCATTAACGCCGCTGAACGGTAAGGCGCCGCGCCCGATCTGTCGGTGAGAAAAATCACGCCATCACCGGAGTCGGTTTCATGCAGCGCGTCGCACATCATCCGGCTGAGCATATTGGTGCTTAGCCCTCGCCAGTAATTTACCGCACGACATTGCGCCAGAGGGCCAAATCGGGCCTCCAGCTTCAGGAGCATTTCCTGTGCCTCTTCATCGTGGCAGGTGATAACCCATCCCAGCATAACGTCTCTCCTTAGCAGGCGAGTAGTTTATCCAGATGAAGGTTAGTTTACGGTGATAACTGTCAAAGAAAGTGCCCGGCAAACAGAACGTCTGCCGGGCAGAAGGTTAGCTACGCAGCCCACGCCCGCGCTGGATCAGATACCAGCACAGCAGATAGAACGCTACGATAAACACCACCAGCACCACAACGGTGGTGAACAGCGGGACATCGGTAATGCCGAGGAAACCAAAGCGGAAGCCGCTGATCATATAGACAATCGGGTTCAGGTGCGACAGCGCCTGCCAGAACGGCGGCAGCAGCGTCAGGGAGTAAAACACCCCGCCCAGATAGGTCAGCGGCGTCAGCACGAAGGTCGGGATCAGGCTGATGTCATCGAAGGTTTTGGCGAACACGGCGTTCAGCAAACCGGCCAGTGAGAACAGGATCGCCGTCAGCAATAGCGTGAGCGCCACGAACAGCCACGAGTGCACCTGGAACGGCACGAAGAACAGCGAAATTGCCGTCACCAGAATACCCACGCACAGCCCGCGCGCCACGCCGCCGCCCACGTAACCGGCGATAATGACGTGCGTCGGCACTGGCGCCACCAGCAGCTCTTCAATGTTGCGCTGGAACTTGGCGCTGAAGAATGAGGACGCCACGTTCGCGTAAGCGTTGGTGATCACCGCCATCATGATCAGGCCCGGCACGATAAACTGCATATAGGTAAAGCCGTGCATCTCACCAATGCGGGAGCCAATCAGGTTGCCGAAAATGATGAAGTAGAGCGTCATGGTGATCACCGGCGGCACCAGGGTTTGCACCCAGATGCGCATAAAGCGGTTAATCTCTTTCGCCCAGATGCTTTTCAGCGCGACCCAGTAAAGATGCGTCATGCTTTGTCTCCTTGTTTATCGTGCACCAGAGAGACAAACAGCTCTTCCAGTCGGTTCGCTTTGTTACGCATGCTTAATACCTGAACGCCCTGCGCGCTCAGCTGGGAGAACACGCTGTTGATGCCCTGCTCGCGCAGCACTTCTACCTCCAGCGTCGAGGTATCCACCAGGCGATAGTTATACCCCTCCAGCTTCGGCAGGGCGCTTTTCGCCGCCAGATCGAGGATAAAGGTCTCTGATTTCAGCTTGGAGAGCAGATTCTTCATCGAGGTGTTTTCCACCAGCTCGCCGTGCTGAATGATGCCGATGTTGCGGCACAGCATCTCCGCCTCTTCCAGGTAGTGCGTGGTCAGGATGATGGTGGTGCCTTTGTCGTTCAGATCCTTCAGGAAGCCCCACATGGAACGACGCAGTTCAATATCCACCCCAGCGGTCGGTTCATCGAGGATGAGCAGCTTTGGCTCGTGCATCAGCGCGCGAGCAATCATCAGGCGGCGCTTCATCCCCCCGGACAACATCCGCGCGCGCTCGTTACGCTTCTCCCACAGGTCAAGCTGTTTCAGGTACTTTTCGCTGCGCTCAAGCGCCTCTTTGCGCTCAACGCCGTAGTAACCCGCCTGGTTAACAACAATCTGCTGCACCGTCTCAAACGGGTTGAAGTTGAACTCCTGCGGCACCAGTCCCAGCTGGCGCTTGGCGTTGACTACGTCTTTTTGCAGATCGTAGCCAAACACGCTGACGCGGCCAGACGTTTTATTGACCAGCGAGCTGATGATCCCGATGGTGGTCGATTTTCCCGCCCCGTTCGGCCCCAGAAGCGCGTAGAAATCTCCCGCTTCGACTTTAAGATCTATCCCGCGCAGCGCCTGGACGCCCCCCGGGTAGGTTTTTTTGAGCTTTTCAAGCTCCAGTGCAATCGCCATGAATTCAACTTACCTTAAGTTCTGACACACGTTGTGTGGTTTCATTAAAAGTCGGGTTACCCTATAGTAGCGCAACGCAATCACTTGGTTACAGGTCGATAACCTCCATGAACGACATAGATACACTCATCAGCAACAATGCACTATGGTCAAAAATGCTGGTGGAGGAAGACCCCGGATTTTTTGGAAAACTCGCGCAAGCGCAGAACCCGCGCTTTCTCTGGATTGGATGTTCCGACAGCCGCGTCCCCGCCGAACGTCTGACCGGTCTTGAACCGGGCGAACTGTTTGTTCACCGCAATGTGGCTAACCTCGTTATTCATACCGATCTCAACTGCCTTTCGGTTGTTCAGTATGCCGTTGACGTTCTGGAGGTTGAGCACATCATTATTTGTGGCCATTACGGCTGCGGCGGCGTACAGGCGGCGGTCGAAAATACAGAGCTGGGGTTAATCGATAACTGGCTGCTGCACATCCGTGATATCTGGTTCAAACATAGCTCACTGCTGGGCGAAATGCCGCAGGAGCGCCGTCTCGACACGCTGTGTGAGCTGAACGTGATGGAGCAGGTCTATAACCTGGGCCACTCGACGATTATGCAGTCTGCCTGGAAACGCGGACAGAAGGTCTCCATCCACGGCTGGGCGTACGGTATTCACGACGGCCTGCTGCGCAATCTGGAAGTGACCGCCACCAACCGCGAAACGCTGGAACAGCGTTACCGCTCGGGAATTGCCAACCTCAAGCTTAAGCATGTGAACCATAAATAAACAAAGCCGGGGGTTTTCACCCTCTCCCTGTGGGAGAGGGCTGGGGTGAGGGCATCAGCCCGCAATTATTCGTCCAGAATCACTACTTTCCCAACATACGGCAGATGGCGATAACGCTGCGCGTAATCAATGCCGTAACCCACCACGAATTCGTCCGGGATGGAGAAACCAACGAACTCCACCGGCACCTGCACTTCACGGCGCTCAGGCTTATCCAGCAGAGTACAAATCGCCAGTGATTTTGGTTCACGCAGGCTCAGGATCTCACGCACTTTAGAGAGCGTGTTGCCGGAGTCGATGATGTCCTCAACAATCAACACATCTTTGCCACGAATATCTTCATCCAGATCTTTCAGGATTTTCACATCACGGGTTGTGGACATGCCGCTGCCGTAGCTGGAGGCGGTCATAAAATCGACCTCGTGCGGCACCTGCACTTCACGGCACAGGTCTGCCATGAACATGAAAGAGCCACGCAACAGACCGACCAGCACCATTTCGCTGCCGCTGTCCTTGTAATGTTCGGTGATTTGACGACCCAGTTCGGCGATACGCGCTTTGATCTCGGCTTCCGGGATCATCACTTCAACAGTATGTTTCATATTACTAACCAAATGATTTTAGTGAAAATCTCTCAATGCGGATGACTCTCGCTCCGGCATCGATACGCAAGCCAGCCATTATACCAGTAAATGGATAAGCCTGGCGTATGAGTTATAAAAAGCAATATTTGTGATTCCGATCACAGTTGTTAATACCTATAATTAATTGCTAGCAAATAATTAACAAAACTGACGAGTACTTTTCTATGGCTGAAACAAAAACTAAACAGCCGCGTCTACTGGTGACATTAACAGCCGCGTTTGCCGCATTCTGCGCGCTGTATTTGTTAATCGGTGGCGTATGGCTGGTCGCGATTGGCGGCTCCTGGTACTACCCGATTGCGGGTCTGGTTATGGTTGGCGTAACCGTCCTGCTTTTACGCAGAAAACAATCTGCTCTGTGGCTGTACGCAGCGTTACTGCTCGCAACCATGATCTGGGGCGTCTGGGAAGTCGGGTTCGACTTCTGGGCATTGACGCCGCGCAGCGACATTCTGGTCTTCTTCGGTATCTGGCTGATCCTGCCGTTTGTCTGGCGTCGTCTGATCGTCCCGTCCAGCGGTGCCGTGGCCGGTCTGGTCGTTGCCCTGCTGATTAGTGGCGGCATCCTGACCTGGGCCGGTTTTAACGACCCGCAGGAGATCAACGGTACGCTGAACGCGGAATCCACGCCGGCTGCGGCTATTTCGCAGGTGGCGGACGGTGACTGGCCTGCTTATGGTCGTAACCAGGAAGGTCAACGCTACTCCCCGCTGAAGCAGATCAACGCGGACAACGTGAAAAACCTGAAGGAAGCCTGGGTATTCCGTACCGGCGACCTGAAGATGCCAAACGATCCGGGTGAGCTGACCAACGAAGTGACCCCGATTAAAGTGGGCAACATGCTCTACCTGTGTACGGCGCACCAGCGTCTGTTCGCGCTCGACGCGGCCACCGGTAAAGAGAAATGGCACTTTGATCCACAGCTGAACTCCAACCCGTCGTTCCAGCACATTACCTGCCGCGGCGTCTCTTACCACGAAGCGCGCGCCGATAATGCCAGCCCGGAAGTCATTGCCGACTGTCCTCGCCGCATTATGCTGCCGGTGAACGATGGCCGCCTGTTTGCCATTAATGCTGAGACCGGCAAGCTGTGCGAAACCTTCGCCAATAAAGGCATTCTGAATCTTCAGACCAACATGCCGGACACCACGCCGGGCCTGTATGAGCCGACCTCCCCGCCAATCATCACCGATAAAACCATCGTGATTGCCGGTTCGGTAACGGATAACTTCTCTACCCGTGAAACCTCCGGCGTTATCCGTGGTTTCGACGTAAACACCGGTAAACTGCTGTGGGCCTTCGACCCGGGCGCGAAAGATCCTAACGCGATCCCATCGGATGAACACACCTTTACCTTTAACTCACCGAACTCCTGGGCACCGGCAGCGTATGACGCGAAGCTGGACCTGGTTTACATGCCGATGGGCGTGACCACGCCGGATATCTGGGGCGGTAACCGTACGCCGGAGCAGGAACGTTACGCCAGCTCCATCGTGGCGCTGAACGCAACGACCGGTAAACTGGCATGGAGCTACCAGACCGTTCATCACGATCTGTGGGATATGGATATGCCGTCCCAGCCGACGCTGGCGGACATTACCGTTAATGGTAAAACCGTTCCGGTGATTTACGCCCCGGCGAAAACCGGCAACATCTTCGTGCTGGATCGCAGCAACGGTAAGCTGGTTGTTCCTGCACCGGAAAAACCGGTTCCGCAGGGCGCGGCCAAAGGCGACTACGTCACCAAAACGCAGCCGTTCTCTGACCTGAGCTTCCGTCCGAAGAAAGACCTCAGCGGTGCAGACATGTGGGGTGCCACCATGTTTGACCAGCTGGTGTGCCGCGTGATGTTCCACCAGCTGCGCTACGAAGGGATTTTCACCCCGCCGTCAGAGCAGGGTACGCTGGTCTTCCCGGGTAACCTGGGGATGTTCGAATGGGGTGGGATTTCCGTTGACCCTAACCGTCAGGTCGCCATCGCTAACCCAATGGCGCTGCCGTTCGTTTCCCGTCTGATCCCTCGCGGTCCGGGTAACCCAATGGAGCAGCCGAAAGATGCGAAAGGCAGCGGTACCGAAGCCGGTATCCAGCCGCAGTATGGCGTTCCTTATGGTGTGACCCTGAATCCGTTCCTGTCTCCGTTTGGTCTGCCGTGTAAACAGCCTGCCTGGGGTTACATCTCTGGTCTGGATCTGAAGACCAACAAGATCGTCTGGAAGAAACGTATTGGTACGCCACAGGACAGCATGCCGTTCCCGATGCCTGTTCCAGTGCCGTTCAATATGGGTATGCCAATGCTGGGTGGCCCAATCTCCACCGCCGGTAACGTGCTGTTCATCGCGGCAACCGCAGATAACTACCTGCGCGCGTACAACATGACCAACGGTGAAAAACTGTGGCAAGGCCGTCTGCCAGCCGGTGGACAGGCAACGCCGATGACCTATGAAGTGAATGGCAAGCAGTACGTTGTCATCTCTGCGGGTGGTCACGGTTCGTTTGGCACGAAGATGGGCGACTATATTGTCGCGTATGCACTGCCTGACGACGCTAAGTAACGAAAAAGCCCGGTGGCGCTAACGCTTACCGGGCCTACAATTTCCATATGTAGGCCGGGTAAGGCGAAGCCACCACCCGGCTTTTTTTATACGGTAAAACCGAGCATCATCCCCGTATCTTCATGTTCCAGCAGATGGCAGTGGGCCATATAGGCAAACTCTTTCGGCGCGTCGTGGTCGAACTTCACCAGCACCTCGCTGACGCCGCCTTCCACCCTCACCGTATCTTTCCAGCCCGCACGATGCGCCTCCGGCGCTTTACCGTTCTCAGTGAGAATACGGAACTGCGTGCCGTGGATATGGAACGGGTGCAGCATCATGTCGCCTTCGCCTGAAATCACCCAGCGTTCAAACTGCCCTTTCGTGGCGGCGAACATGGGCGTGTTCATATCGAACGCTTTGCCGTTGATGCGGTTGGCGTTGTGGAAATCGAAACCATGGCCGCCGTGATCCATGCCGCCCATATTGCCGTGGTCCATATTCATATGGCCCATCATCTGGCCGTGATGCATTCCCGCCATGGCCTGATTGCCGTACTTCTTCATCAGCGCCTGCATGCCCATCATGTCGAGCATCGGGTCCATGGAAAGCTGAAGTTTACGCTGCGTAAGCCCGTCCAGCGACGGGAGTGATGGCAGCGTGGTGAGGGTCTCCGGCAGCGTACCGGAGGCGGTGATCTGTAGCGGCTGAATGCGCAGGACCGGATGCGGCTTATCAAACGGCGCAACGGCCATCCCCATCTGGCTGACCGGCAGGGTCACGAGGTCAAACGCTTTGCCATCGCTGATATCCACCAGCACCTCGAAGCGCTCCCCCATCAGCATCGGCAGCTCGCTCACCTTCACCGGCTCCGGCAGCAGGCCGCCGTCGCTTGCCATTACGTAAAGCGGGCGTTTATCGCTGGTGGCGAAGTTCAGGGAGCGGGCGTTACAGCCGTTAAGCAGACGTAAGCGCAGCCAGCCTTTTGGCGCGGCATGCTGCGGGTAGATCGCGCCGTTGGTCAGCAGCGTATCGCCAAACCAGCCTACCGCCGCGCTCATGACGTCCAGCTGATAGTCAATTTGACCGTCAGCGTTGAATTTTTTGTCCTGCACAATCACCGGGACATCGTCGATTCCCCACTGTTTCGGCAGGCGCAGCAGGCGGCTTTCATCGTCTTCAATCAGCACCAGGCCGGCCAGCCCCATCGCCACCTGATGGCCCGTTTTGCCATGCTGATGCGGGTGGAACCAGCAGGTCGCCGCGCGTTGTTCCGGGGTAAAGGTTACGCTGCGTTTACCACCAGGCCTGATGATGCCCTGAGGCCCTCCATCCACTTCGCCCGGGACTTCCAGCCCGTGCCAGTGCAGCGTGGTCTCTTCCGCAAGCGTGTTATGAATGTCTACCGTCACCGCCTTCCCTTTGCGTAACTGCAACGCCGGGCCGAGCAGATTGCCGTTATAGCCCCACGTCGTGGCGGCGTGCTGACCGAACGTGGTTTTACCGGCCTGCACCACAAGCTGAATGCGGCTGCGGGCATCTGGGGAGAGTAATTCAGGAATGGGTAAAGCCGGTCTGTCGGCGGCAAATACGGCGCGGCTCCAGAGAGGTAACGCGCTGGCAACCCCCAGCGCGGCAGAAAATTTTAAAAAATCACGACGTTGCATGTGCATTTCCTTATTTCCAGCAGGCGATCTTTTGAGCATAAACCCTCCCCTTACCGGAAGGTCAAGCACGGCGGCAATAATAAAGATCGTCGGCCTGGCATCAAGTATGCTAACGTTAATTTTCCGTGATGCAGTGGTAAAGGCAATGAAGACGTTTTTCAGAACAATTTTGTTCGCCAGCCTGATGGCGATGTGTGCGAACAGTTACGCGCTAAGTGAAAACGAAGCGGAAGATATGGCCGATCTGACGGCAGTTTTTGTTTTTCTGAAAAACGATTGTGGTTACCAGAATTTACCCAATGGGCAAATTCGTCGCGCACTGGTCTTTTTTGCCCAGCAGAACCAATGGGACCTCAGCAACTACGACAGCTTCGACATGAAGGCGCTCGGTGAAGACAGCTACCGTGATTTAAGCGGTATTGGCATTCCCACTGCTAAAAAATGCAAAGCGCTGGCTCGCGATTCACTCAGCCTGCTCGCCTACGTGAAGTAACCTTCCCGACGCCCCTTGTTGACTCGCTAACCGCCTCACGGCGGTGTTGTGTTGCGCCCATCTGCCGGATGTAATGGATGTTAACGAAGGAGGTGCTCCCCATGACCGATAAAACGGTATGGCAAGAAACGCTGCATGACCAGTTTGGTCAGTATTTTGCCGTGGATAACGTGCTCTATCATGAGAAAACCGATCATCAGGATTTGATAATCTTCGAAAACGCCGCCTTTGGCCGCGTGATGGCGCTGGACGGTGTGGTGCAAACCACCGAGCGCGACGAGTTTATCTATCACGAAATGATGACCCACGTCCCGCTGCTGGCCCACGGCCACGCGAAGGACGTCCTGATTATCGGCGGCGGCGACGGCGCGATGCTGCGTGAAGTCTCTCGCCATCAGAATGTCGAAACCATCACCATGGTGGAAATCGACGCCGGTGTGGTGTCGTTCTGCCGCCAGTATCTGCCCAACCATAATGCCGGCAGCTATGACGATCCGCGGTTTAATCTGGTTATCGACGATGGCGTCAATTTTGTTAACCAGACCACGCAAACGTTTGATGTCATTATCTCTGACTGTACCGACCCTATCGGCCCGGGCGCGTCGCTGTTTACCTCGTCGTTTTACGAAGGCTGCAAGCGCTGCCTGAAGCCTGGCGGAATTTTTGTGGCGCAAAACGGCGTTTGCTTCCTGCAACAGGATGAAGCGCTTGATAGCCACCGTAAGCTGAGCACCTATTTTACTGACGTCAGCTTCTACCAGGCGGCGATCCCCACTTACTACGGCGGGATCATGACCTTTGCCTGGGCGACGGATAACGACGTCCTGCGCCATCTCTCTACCGAAATTATCCAGGCCCGCTTCCATCAGGCCGGGCTCCAGTGCCGCTACTACAACCCGGCGATCCACACCGCAGCCTTTGCGTTGCCTCAATATCTGCAAGACGCGCTGTCCTCAAAGGAGGTGAACTAATTGAAAAAGCTTAAACTGCATGGCTTTAACAATCTGACCAAAAGCCTGAGTTTTTGTATTTACGATATCTGCTACGCCAAAACAGCAGAAGAGCGCGATGGTTACATCGCCTATATCGATGAACTCTACAACGCCAACCGTCTGACCGAGATCCTGACAGAGACCTGCTCGATTATCGGCGCGAACATCCTGAATATCGCGCGCCAGGATTATGAGCCTCAGGGTGCGAGCGTCACCATTCTGGTGAGTGAAGAGCCAGTTGACCCAAAGCTTATCGACAAAACCGAGCACCCCGGCCCGCTGCCGGAAGTGGTTGTCGCCCACCTGGATAAAAGCCATATCTGCGTGCACACCTACCCGGAAAGCCACCCGGAAGGCGGGCTGTGTACCTTCCGCGCGGATATTGAAGTGTCGACCTGCGGCGTGATTTCACCGCTGAATGCGTTGAATTATTTAATCCACCAGCTGGAATCCGATATCGTCACTATTGATTATCGCGTGCGCGGTTTTACCCGTGATATCAACGGCATGAAGCACTTCATTGATCATGAGATCAACTCCATTCAGAATTTCATGTCCGAGGACATGAAATCGCTGTACGACATGATGGATGTGAACGTCTATCAGGAGAATATCTTCCACACCAAAATGTTACTTAAGGAATTCGACCTTAAGCACTACATGTTCCACACCAGGCCGGAAGATTTAAGTGAAGAAGAGCGTAAGGTCATTACCGACCTGCTCTGGAAAGAGATGCGCGAAATTTACTACGGCCGTAACATTCCGACCGTGTAAACGTAACCCGGAGCAGGGACGCTTCGGGGAGTTACTTCTGTTTCATAAAATCGCGGTAGGCGTTCAACACGCTCAGGAAGTCTTCCACGCCGCACAGCGACAGGCTCTCTTCGTCGTAGTAGCTCATCCCCTCTTCCATCTCATCACCCGAGAACTCAAGCTGGTTGGCGCGCACCATCACCTCTTCGCCATCCATCCACAGCGTGTATTCGTGCCCGGCGCGTTGCCAGGAGCGTTCACTGCCTTTCACCGTTTCCGCCGCCTGTTCGACTTCATCCAGCAGCGCAAGGTTCTCTTTCACCTCTTCGTTAAACCAGTGTCCAACGGCTTCGTGCCCCATCGACATTCGCACTTTCACCACGCCGGTGATGTCGCGCAAAAATTCGTAATCCATAGCGTTTTCCTCTGCAAAGCCATTAGGGTAATTATCGCAGCAGCGAGGAAGAAAAAAAGCGGGAGAGGCGGGAGGAATGAAAATAAAAAGGTGAGAGCAAGACCCTGCGGCCTGATGCCCTCACCCCGTCCCTCTCCCACGGGAGAGGGTGCAAACACTAAAAACCGTCTCGTAGAGACGGTTTTGCTGTTTATACCGCCGTCTGGAAGATCACCCCGTCAGCCTTCTCGGTGTACTGAGAGAGCTGGTCGAAGTTCAGATAGCGATAGGTATCCACCGCCGTCTTATCTACCTGAGCCACAAAGGTCTGGTACTCTTCCGGCGTTGGCAGTTTGCCAATCAGCGCCGCAACCGCCGCCAGCTCCGCAGAGGCCAGGTAAACGTTCGCCCCGGTACCTAAACGGTTCGGGAAGTTACGGGTTGAGGTGGACACCACCGTCGCACCGTCGGCCACGCGCGCCTGGTTGCCCATGCACAGGGAGCAGCCAGGGATTTCGATACGCGCCCCGCTCTTACCAAACACGCTGTAGTAGCCCTCTTCGGTCAGCTGCGCCGCATCCATACGGGTTGGCGGCGCCACCCACAGACGGGTTGGCAGCTGGCCTTTGTGGGTATCCAGCAGCTTACCGGCAGCACGGAAGTGGCCGATGTTGGTCATACAGGAGCCGATGAACACTTCGTCGATCTTATCGCCCTGCACGTCAGAGAGCAGACGCGCATCGTCCGGATCGTTCGGCGCACACAGGATTGGCTCTTTGATATCCGCCAGATCGATCTCAATCACCGCCGCGTACTCTGCGTCTGCATCGGCTTCCAGCAGCTGCGGATCCGCCAGCCATTTTTCCATGCCCTGAATACGACGCTCCAGCGTACGACGGTCGCCGTAGCCTTCCGCAATCATCCACTTCAGCAGCACGATGTTGGAGGTCAGATACTCAATGATCGGCTCTTTGTTCAGCTTGATGGTACAGCCCGCCGCAGAACGCTCGGCGGAGGCATCGGTCAGCTCGAACGCCTGTTCCACTTTCAGATCCGGCAGACCTTCAATTTCCAGAATGCGGCCAGAGAAGATGTTTTTCTTGCCTTTCTTCTCAACGGTCAGCAGACCCTGTTTGATGGCATACAGCGGGATCGCGTGCACCAGATCGCGCAGGGTAATGCCCGGCTGCATTTTGCCTTTGAAGCGCACCAGCACCGATTCCGGCATATCCAGCGGCATCACGCCGGTCGCTGCGGCAAACGCCACCAGACCGGAACCCGCCGGGAAGGAGATCCCGATTGGGAAACGGGTATGGGAGTCACCGCCGGTACCGACGGTATCCGGCAGCAGCATGCGGTTCAGCCAGGAGTGGATAACGCCGTCGCCCGGACGCAGGGAGACACCGCCACGGTTCATAATGAAGTCTGGCAGCGTGTGGTGCGTGGTTACGTCAACCGGCTTCGGATACGCCGCGGTGTGGCAGAAGGATTGCATCACCAGGTCAGACGAGAAGCCCAGGCACGCCAGGTCTTTCAGTTCATCACGGGTCATTGGGCCAGTGGTGTCCTGAGACCCCACGGAGGTCATTTTCGGTTCGCAGTACGCGCCAGGACGGATACCGGCGACGCCGCAGGCGCGACCCACCATTTTCTGCGCCAGAGAGTAACCGCGGTTGCTCTCGGCCACGTCTTTCGCCTGACGGAATACGTCGCTGTGCGGCAGACCCAGCGCTTCACGCGCTTTGGTGGTCAGGCCACGGCCAATGATCAGCGGGATACGGCCACCGGCACGCACTTCGTCGATCAGCACGTCGGTTTTCAGCTCGAAGCTGGCCAGCAGCTCGTTGGTTTCGTGGTTGCGCACTTCGCCTTTATACGGGTAAACGTCAATCACGTCGCCCATGTTCAGGTTGCTCACGTCCACTTCAATTGGCAGCGCGCCCGCATCTTCCATGGTGTTGAAGAAGATTGGCGCAATTTTGCCGCCGAGGCACAGGCCGCCGCCGCGCTTGTTCGGCACGTGCGGAATGTCGTCGCCCATGAACCACAGCACGGAGTTGGTGGCGGATTTACGGGAAGAACCGGTACCGACCACGTCACCGACGTAAGCCAGCGGGAAACCTTTCTTCTGAAGTGCTTCGATCTGTTTGATCGGACCAACCACGCCAGGCTGATCCGGCTCAATGCCTTCACGGGCGTTTTTCAGCATCGCCAGGGCGTGCAGGGGGATATCCGGGCGAGACCATGCATCCGGCGCCGGAGAAAGGTCATCGGTGTTGGTTTCACCGGTCACTTTAAAGACGGTAACGGTAATTTTTTCAGCAAGCTGAGGGCGGTTCAGGAACCATTCGGCATCGGCCCAGGACTGCATCACCTGCTTCGCGTAAACGTTGCCTGCTTTGGCTTTTTCTTCCACATCGTAGAAGTTATCGAACATCAGCAGCGTTGAAGAGAGCGCTTTGGCAGCAATCGGCGCCAGCTTGTCGTTATCCAGCGCGTCAATCAGCGGATGAATGTTATAGCCGCCCTGCATGGTGCCGAGCAGTTCAATCGCTTTTTCAGGAGTAACCAGTGGGGAGGTGGCTTCGCCTTTGGCAACGGCGGCAAGGAATCCGGCTTTTACGTAGGCAGCTTCATCTACGCCAGGCGGTACACGGTTGATCAGCAGATCTAACAGGAATTCTTCTTCGCCCTCAGGCGGGTTCTTAAGCAGCTCGACGAGCGCGGCCATTTGGGTTGCATCTAACGGTTTGGGTACAATTCCCTCGGCGGCACGTTCTGCTACGTGCTTACGGTATTCTTCTAGCACGACGGTTCTCCTCGCTCTCATTGTCATATGCGGCGGGCGTTCTCTTCACGCTCCTGTGAGACAGCAGTTTGTAGGGTAAATGCCCGATACCGCGTCGGGCAGCATAGCAGGATTTCTGCACAGTGTTAATCTGTTTACAAAAAAGCAACATTAAAAAATTTGCTGAATCGTTAAGCATGGTGTAACGGGGAGACGAGACGAATTTTGGGCACAAAAAAACCGCCTGATAGCGGTTTATTTGTTGCCTTGCGGTGGTAGCACACCGTGCTGGCAGATTTGCGGCAACCCCAACGCAATGAATTTTGCATCACGCCCCACTGGCTTGCAAGCCATTATGTCAATTTTGCGTGGCGCCTTCCTGTTTCGAATGAAAAAACGGTTAACTTCATTTATCGCCTTCTGAATTCCCACTGAGTCGATTACTCTTCTTCTCGGCCTGCTTCGCTGGTGTAGCAACCAGTCACCGGGCCCGGGAGCAGTTCCGTAACCTACGCGGCAACGCCAACTTGCCTGGTTCTGCCTTTCCCGGTGAAGAATGAACCCGCGTAGCCTGTACAGGAACGCACGCAATGGAGATGCGAATCACTGCGCTGATCGTTGTGACCGGTTTACTGCTAACCGCACTGCACGGTGGCTGGAATATATCCGACATCACGGTGCTGTTTGTCGTCAACCTCGGCAACTAGCTGCTGGCCGCTCGCAAGAGCGGCCTTCTGAATTTCCGTCGCCTGTTCAGCCATCCGATATAATTGTGTAATAAATACTCACACTCTTTATCCGGACGCTTCGGAAGGTTTCCCAATAAAAGTCAAAACTGTAAAACACGGGTGAATGATACTCGCGGCAACAGCAACGCCTCACGGCACTGCACTCGTCTCGTTGGAGTCAATCTATGAAGTTGCCTTTTAAACCACATCTTCTTGTTCTGCTTTGCAGTGCGGGGCTGTTTGCCGCCTCGGGCGTCATGTTCGTTAAAAGCCTCGCAACGGAACCCGCTCCCGCGCCGGTAGCCCCGCAGCTCCCCGTACCAACAGCACAACCTGCCCCGGTGGCGACTCCGGCCTATACCGCCGCGCAGATCGATCAGTGGACCGCGCCCATTGCGCTCTACCCCGACGCGCTGCTGTCGCAAATTCTGATGGCCTCAACCTATCCGGCGAGCGTGATTCAGGCCGCCCAGTGGTCAAAGAACAACCCAAAAATGCAGGGCGATGCCGCCATTCAGGCGGTCAGCGGGCAGCCATGGGATGCCAGCGTGAAATCGCTGGTCGCCTTTCCGCAGTTAATGTCGTTGATGGGAGAAAACCCGTCGTGGGTACAGAGCCTCGGCGACGCCTTTCTGGCCCAGCCAAAGGATGTGATGGATTCCGTGCAGCGTCTGCGCCTGCTGGCGCAGCAGACAGGCACGTTGCAATCCACCCCGCAGCAGACCGTCACCACCGTGAAAAAATCTGCGCCAGCCTCCGCCAGTACAGCCGCGACGTCAACGTCGGCTAGTCCGACGGTGATTAAAATTGAGCCAGCCGATCCACAGGTGGTTTATGTCCCTACCTACAACCCTTCCACCGTTTACGGCACGTGGCCAAACGCCAGCTATCCGCCGGTGTATCTGCCCCCGTCTCCCGGCCAGCAGTTTACCAATAGTTTTGTCAGAGGCTTTGGCTATAGCCTCGGCGTAGCCACCACCTATGCGCTGTTCAGTAACATCGACTGGGACGATGACGACGATCACCATCACGATCATGATGACGATCACCACGGCGGTTATTCGCATAACGGCGATAACATTAATATTAATGTTAATAACTTCAATAAGATCACCGGCGAGCACCGTACCGATAATCATCAGGTCTGGCAGCATAATCCGGCCTACCGCAACGGCGTGCCCTACGCCAATAGCCAGCTTGCCAGCCGCTATCATCAGACTTCAGTACCGGGCGGGTTGAGCGCTACCCGGCAGCAGCCGGTCAACCGCGATAGCCAGCGGCAGGCTGCGATGGCGCAGGTACAGCAGTCGACGGGCAAAACCCTCACACAGCTACAGCATGGCGACGCGCATTTCCCGCAACATTCAGCGTCCGCGCAGCAGCTGAAGCAGCTCTCTCAGCGCAGCAACTATCGCGGCTACGACAGCGCGCGGCCACACGCACAACAGATGAATAATACTCTTGCGCAAACCAGACGCCCGACGCAGGTTCAGCATCAGCCGCTGCGGGCAAACGCCCTGAGCGGCAACGACAGCCGTTCGGCCAGCTGGCAGGCCCAGCACCAGCGCGGGCTGCAAAGCCGCCAGCACGCGTCGCTGAACAGTGAGCAACGTGCCAGCTTCCGCCAGCAGCTGTCCGAACACCATACCGAACACCGTGAATTCCACCGTCGTTAAGGGAGCCGCTATGAACATGAAACCGATCGGTGGAATGCTGTTGTTGATGGTATCCACCTTCGCCTGCGCCCAGCAATCCTTCTCCACGCCTGAGCAGGCAGCCAATGCCCTGACGAAGGCCATAAGCGAGCAGAATGAGCGCGCGATGGCCGACCTGCTGGGGGATAACTGGCGCGACTATCTGCCACCTGAAGGAGTTGATCCGGAGGCGGTGGCTCGATTCCTGCGTGACTGGAAGATATACCATCGTACCGAAATCAGCGGCGATATAGCCCATCTGTCAGTTGGCGATAACGGCTGGCAACTCCCCATACCGGTAGTGAAGAAAAAAGAGGGCTGGCAATTTGATATGCAGAGAGCGGCGGATGAGATCCTGACCCGCGAAATCGGCCGCAACGAACTCGCGGCTATCGAAGCGCTGCACGCCTACGTCGACGCACAGCAGAGCTACTACGCCATGAACCACCGCTATGCGCAGAAGATTGTCAGCACGCCAGGGCTAAAAGACGGCCTGTACTGGCCCATCTCGCCGGGCGAAGCGCCAAGCCCGCTGGGTCCCGCCTTCAGCCCGCCGGAGCCAGGTATGGGCTATCACGGCTATCGGTTCCGTATCCTGCCGGATAAAAATGGCTTTGCGATGGTTGCCTGGCCCGTGAGCTATGGTCAGACGGGGGTAATGAGCTTTGTCGTTAATCAGGATGACAAAGTTTATCAGGCAAATCTCGGCAACGATTCGGCGCAGAAAGCGCAGGCGCTCGCTGCATACCACCAGGATAAAACCTGGCAGCCTGTCCCCCCCTGAACGCGGCGCATAAAAAAAGCGGCCTCAGGCCGCTTTTTTCATCTGAAGAAACTTATTTCTTCTTCGCTTTCGCGTTTGGCAGGTCGGTGATGCTACCTTCAAACACTTCTGCCGCCAGGCCCACGGACTCGTGCAGAGTCGGGTGAGCGTGGATGGTCAGCGCGATGTCTTCCGCGTCACAGCCCATTTCGATAGCCAGACCGATTTCACCCAGCAGCTCGCCGCCGTTGGTACCGACAATCGCACCACCGATTACACGGTGAGTCTCTTTGTCGAAGATCAGTTTGGTCATACCGTCTGCGCAGTCGGAAGCGATAGCACGGCCAGAAGCAGCCCACGGGAAGGTGGCGGTTTCATAGCTGATGCCTTTCTCTTTCGCTTCTTTCTCAGTCAGACCGACCCATGCCACTTCTGGCTCGGTGTAGGCGATAGATGGGATCACTTTCGGATCGAAGTAGTGCTTCATGCCGGCGATAACTTCAGCGGCAACGTGACCTTCGTGAACACCTTTGTGCGCCAGCATTGGCTGACCGACGATATCGCCGATAGCAAAGATGTGCGGCACGTTGGTGCGCAGCTGTTTGTCAACGCGGATGAAGCCACGGTCGTCCACTTCCACGCCAGCTTTGCCCGCGTCGAGGTTTTTACCGTTCGGCACACGGCCGATAGCCACCAGCACGGCGTCATAACGCTGTGGTTCGGATGGGGCTTTTTTGCCTTCCATGGAAACGTAAATACCGTCTTCTTTCGCTTCAACGGCAGTCACTTTGGTTTCCAGCATCAGGTTGAATTTCTTGCTGATGCGTTTGGTGAAGACTTTAACGATGTCTTTGTCGGCAGCCGGGATAACCTGGTCGAACATTTCAACCACGTCGATCTCTGAACCCAGCGCATGGTACACGGTACCCATTTCCAGACCGATGATACCGCCGCCCATAACCAGCAGGCGCTTAGGAACGGTTTTCAGCTCCAGCGCATCGGTGGAATCCCACACGCGTGGATCTTCATGTGGAATGAATGGCAGTTCGATTGGGCGAGAGCCTGCCGCGATGATCGCGTTGTCGAAGTTAATCACGGTTTTGCCGTTTTCGCCTTCCACTTCCAGGGTGTTCGCACCGGTGAATTTACCCAGACCGTTTACCACTTTCACCTTACGGCCTTTGGCCATACCCGCCAGACCGCCGGTCAGCTGAGTGATAACTTTCTCTTTCCAGGTACGAATTTTGTCGATGTCGGTTTTCGGCTCGCCGAAGACGATACCGTGTTCAGCCAGCGCTTTGGCTTCTTCGATAACTTTCGCTACGTGCAGCAGCGCTTTAGAAGGGATACAGCCGACGTTCAGACAAACACCGCCGAGGGTGCTGTAACGTTCTACGATGACGGTTTCCAGACCTAAATCCGCGGCGCGAAATGCTGCGGAGTAACCTGCCGGGCCTGCCCCAAGTACTACGACCTGAGTTTTGATTTCTGTGCTCATCATGACCTCTTAATGTATACCCGTCGTCCACCGGGTCGTTCTATCCGCCCGTATTTTACAAAATTGTTAACAATTTTGAAACAACAAACGGCTCACGAATTATCGCTTTCACCAATAACCTCAAAAACCCCATGAGATTATCAGAAAAAAGCCGGCCGACTGGCCGGCTTTTCGATTACATCACCAGGCGGCGAATGTCGCTCAGCATGTTGTTGATGATGGTGATGAAACGCGCACCATCAGCCCCGTCGATCACGCGGTGGTCGAAGGACAGAGAGATTGGCATCATCAGACGCGGCACGAACTCTTTGCCATTCCACACCGGCTCCATCGCGGACTTGGACACACCGAGGATAGCCACTTCCGGCGCGTTCACAATCGGCGCGAAGTGGGTGGTACCCAGGCCGCCGATGCTGGAGATAGTGAAGCAGCCGCCCTGCATTTCGCCGGCAGTCAGCTTACCATCACGCGCTTTTTTGGAGATGGTGGTCAGTTCACGGGACAGCTCAGTGACGCTCTTCTTGTTCACGTCTTTGAAGACCGGAACAACCAGACCATTTGGCGTATCAACCGCAACACCGATATTGATGTATTTCTTCAGCGTCAGCTTCTGACCGTCTTCGGACAGGGAGCTGTTGAAGCGAGGCATCTGTTCGAGCGCCGCCGCAACCGCTTTCATGATGAAGACCACTGGGGTGAATTTCACGTCCAGCTTACGCTTCTCAGCTTCGGCGTTCTGCTGTTTACGGAACGCTTCCAGATCGGTGATATCGGTCTTATCGAAGTGGGTAACGTGCGGGATCATCACCCAGTTACGGCTCAGGTTCGCACCGGAGATTTTCTGGATACGGCCCAGTTCCACTTCTTCGATTTCGCCGAACTTGCTGAAGTCCACTTTCGGCCATGGCAGCATGCCCGGGATACCGCCGCCAGCGGCTGCCGCAGGTGCAGCTTCGGCGCGTTTCACCGCGTCTTTCACGTAAGCCTGAACGTCTTCGCGCAGGATACGACCTTTACGGCCGGTGCCCTTCACTTTCGCCAGGTTCACACCGAATTCGCGCGCCAGGCGACGAATCAGCGGAGTCGCGTGGACGTAAGCGTCGTTTTCAGCGAACTCAGATTTTTCTGCTTTAGCAGCAGGGGCAGCAGCCGGTTTAGCAGCCTGAGCCGGTGCAGCAGACGGTGCCGGAGCAGCCGCGGCAGCCGGAGCGGCGGCAGGTGCAGCGCCTTCCACTTCGAAGACCATGATCAGAGAGCCGGTAGACACTTTGTCGCCGGTGCTGATTTTGATCTCTTTAACGGTACCGGCGAACGGCGCAGGCACTTCCATAGAAGCTTTGTCGCCTTCAACGGTGATCAGTGACTGTTCAGCGGCAACTTTGTCGCCCACTTTTACCATCACTTCGGTCACTTCAACTTCGTCACCGCCGATGTCCGGTACGTTAACGTCTTTCACGCCGCCAGCAGCCGCTGGTGCAGCAGCCGGAGCCGGAGCAGCTTCCGCTTTCGCTGGAGCCGCAGCGCCTTCAGCGCCCGCCACTTCGAAGATCATGATAAGCGACCCGGTAGACACTTTGTCACCGGTGTTGATCTTGATCTCTTTAACGGTACCCGCGAACGGTGCCGGCACTTCCATAGAGGCTTTGTCGCCTTCTACGGTAATCAGTGACTGCTCAGCCGCAACGGTATCGCCCACTTTCACCAGGATTTCAGTGACTTCAACTTCGTCACCGCCGATGTCAGGCACGTTCACTTCTTTCGCTGCCGCGGCCGCTGCTGGAGCAGCAGCAGGAGCGGCTTCTTTCTTCTCTTCCTGCGCAGGTGCAGCAGCTGCTGCACCGTCGGCGGAATCGAAAATCATGATCAGTTTACCGGTCTCGGTTTTATCGCCAACAGAGACTTTGATCTCTTTAACGATGCCAGCCTGAGGAGACGGGACTTCCATAGAAGCTTTGTCGCCTTCTACGGTGATCAGCGACTGTTCAGCTTCAACTTTGTCGCCTACTTTGACCAGGATCTCGGTGATTTCAACTTCATCAGCCCCGATGTCCGGTACATTGATTTCGATAGCCATTATTCTTTTACCTCTTACGCCAGACGCGGGTTAACTTTATCTGCATCGATGTTGAATTTGGTGATTGCGTCCGCAACCACTTTCTTATCGATTTCGCCACGTTTAGCCAGTTCGCCCAGTGCTGCTACAACCACGTAGGAAGCATCAACTTCGAAGTGGTGACGCAGGTTTTCGCGGCTGTCAGAACGACCGAAGCCGTCAGTACCCAGTACGCGATAATCATCAGCTGGAACGTAAGTACGAACCTGCTCAGCGAACAGTTTCATATAGTCAGTAGACGCCACCGCTGGCGCGTCGTTCATCACCTGAGCGATGTACGGAACGCGTGGGGTTTCCATTGGGTGCAGCATGTTCCAGCGCTCACAATCCTGGCCATCACGCGCCAGTTCAGTGAAGGAGGTAACAGAGTACACATCGGAACCCACACCGTAGTCTTTCGCCAGGATCTGCGCTGCTTCACGAACGTGACGCAGGATAGAACCGGAGCCCAGCAGCTGAACTTTACCTTTGCTACCTTCGATGGTTTCGAGTTTGTAGATACCTTTACGGATACCTTCCTCGGCACCTGCTGGCATTGCCGGCATGTGATAGTTTTCGTTCAGGGTGGTGATGTAGTAGTAAATGTTCTCTTGCGCTTCACCGTACATGCGCTGCAAGCCGTCATGCATGATGACTGCCACTTCGTACGCGTAAGACGGGTCGTAAGAGATACAGTTAGGAATAGTCAGAGACTGAATGTGGCTGTGACCATCTTCGTGCTGTAAGCCTTCACCGTTCAGGGTCGTACGACCAGAAGTACCCCCAATCAGGAAGCCGCGAGCCTGCTGGTCGCCTGCCTGCCAGCACAGGTCACCGATACGCTGGAACCCGAACATGGAGTAGTAGATGTAGAACGGGATCATCGGCAGGTTGTTGGTGCTGTAAGAGGTCGCAGCAGCCAGCCAGGATGCGCCTGCACCCAGTTCGTTGATACCTTCCTGAAGGATCTGACCTTTCTCGTCTTCTTTGTAGTATGCAACCTGCTCACGGTCCTGCGGGGTGTACTGCTGGCCGTTCGGGCTGTAGATACCGATCTGACGGAACAGACCTTCCATACCGAAAGTACGCGCTTCGTCGGCGATGATTGGAACCAGACGATCTTTGATCGACTTGTTCTTCAGCATCACGTTCAGGGCACGAACGAAAGCGATGGTGGTTGAGATCTCTTTGTTCTGCTCTTCCAGCAGCTGAGAGAAATCTTCCAGCGCTGGCAGTTCCAGCTTCTCGGTGAAGTTAGGCTGACGAGCAGGCAGGTAGCCTTTCAGCGCCTGACGACGTTCGTGCAGGTACTTGTGCTCTTCAGACCCTTCCGGGAAGGTGATGTAAGACAGGTTTTCTACCTGCTCATCGGTCACTGGAACGTTGAAACGGTCGCGGATATAACGCACGCCGTCCATGTTCATTTTCTTAACCTGGTGAGCGATGTTTTTACCTTCTGCGGTATCCCCCATGCCGTAACCTTTGATGGTGTGGGCCAGGATCACAGTCGCTTTACCTTTGGTTTCACGCGCTTTTTTCAGTGCAGCGTAAACTTTCTTCGGATCGTGACCACCGCGGTTCAGCGCCCAGATCTGCTCGTCAGTCCAGTCTGCAACCAGGGCTGCGGTTTCAGGATATTTGCCGAAGAAGTGCTCACGAACGTAGGCACCGTCTTTGGATTTGAAGGTCTGGTAGTCGCCGTCAACGGTTTCGTTCATCAGCTGGATCAGTTTACCGCTGGTGTCTTTACGCAGCAGCTCATCCCAACGACCGCCCCACATCACTTTGATCACGTTCCAGCCAGCACCTGCGAAGATGCCTTCCAGTTCGTTGATGATCTTGCCGTTACCGGTTACCGGACCATCCAGACGTTGCAGGTTACAGTTGATGATGAAGCACAGGTTGTCCAGCTTCTCACGGGTCGCGATGGTGATCGCGCCTTTAGATTCTGGCTCATCCATTTCACCGTCGCCCAGGAAGGCGTAAACGGTCTGCTCAGAGGTGTCTTTCAGACCACGGTGTTCCAGGTACTTCAGGAATTTAGCCTGATAGATCGCACCGATTGGGCCCAGACCCATAGATACGGTCGGGAACTGCCAGAACTCAGGCATCAGTTTAGGGTGCGGGTAAGAAGACAGACCCTTACCGTGAACTTCCTGACGGAAGTTGTTCATCTGCTCTTCAGTCAGACGACCTTCCAGGAAGGCACGTGCATAGATGCCCGGAGAGATGTGGCCCTGGAAGTACACCAGATCGCCGCCATCTTTCTCGTTCGCTGCACGGAAGAAGTGGTTGAAGCACACTTCGTAAATGGTCGCAGAAGACTGGAAGGACGCCATGTGGCCACCCAGTTCCAGGTCCTTCTTGGATGCGCGCAGAACGGTCATGATGGCGTTCCAGCGGATAGCAGAACGGATACGGCGTTCCAGATCCAGATTGCCCGGGTATTCCGGTTCGTCTTCGACGGCAATCGTGTTTACGTAGTTGCTAGCCCCTGCACCTGAAGCCACTTTCACGCCGCCTTTGCGTGCTTCTGAAAGCAGCTGATCAATCAGATACTGAGCGCGCTCAACACCTTCTTCACGGATGACCGATTCGATCGCCTGTAGCCAGTCGCGAGTTTCGATCGGATCCACGTCATTTTGGAGACGTTCTGACATGGGGGTATTCCTTATCTATCTAATACGTTGATTTGTCTGGAACCTGTCCCATTGTATTTTCGCCAGAAAACACAATAAGACAGGTTCTGCGTTTAGTTGCCGCGCTCTAAAAGTACCTGGCGCTTAATCCTTTCGTTGCTGTATGCGGCGTAATGAACGTTCGCGACGCGATTGTTCACGGCTGCGGTCCAGCAAGATTTCCTCAATGAAAGCCAGATGGCGGTGCGACGCTTCGCGCGCCTGCTCCGGTTCCCCGGCCATTATCGCCTCGAATACTCGGGTGCGATGGTTGCTTACCAGCGGGAGCATCTCCCGACGGGCATACAACAATTCAAAATTCTGACGAACGTTCTGGGCCAGCATCGGCTCCATGCAGCGTAGCAGATGGAGGAGCACCACGTTGTGCGCCGCTTCGGTGACGGCAATTTGATACTGGACGACGGCATTGGACTCGGCGTCTAAATCGCCGGACTGCTGTGCCCGTTCAATGGCCTGATGCAGCTCGCGAATACGTACGCGGTCTTCATCAGTGCTGCGAAGGGCGGCGTAATAGGCCGCGATACCTTCCAGCGCGTGACGGGTCTCAAGCAGATCAAACTGGGATTCTGGGTGGTCAGAGAGAAGTTCTACCAGCGGGTCGCTGAAGCTCTGCCACAGGCTGTTTTGCACAAAGGTTCCGCCACCCTGGCGACGGAGCAACAGGCCCTTTGCTTCGAGACGTTGAATCGCCTCACGCAGAGAGGGGCGTGAAACGTCGAACTGTTTTGCCAGCTCGCGTTCTGGCGGGAGTTTCTCGCCCGGGCGCAGTGTCCCTTCGAGAATTAAAAACTCCAGCTGCTGCTCAATCACATCGGAAAGTTTTGGTTGGCGAATTTTGCTGTAGGCCATATTCCCTGTCTTACGCCTTTTTGCCCGGAGTCAATTGGTCTTACCAATTTCATGTTCGTATCGCTAAAGTAACAAAGTATTCACCTTCTGTCCATATTGGTTTTGATTGAAATCAGTAAACCCTGCACATTTTAACAACCTTACAGAACTAACGTTTCAGGAATGTAACTTTGCACAAATGAAATGGTTACTACCAAAGAGGCAGTTTTAACCATAATGAAACGAGGGTTTTTGCAATCTGAAGCGATTCAACAAGGCAAAAAATGAAAATTCGCCCTCTTCTGACGCATTTCTATTCTATAGGTTGGGGTATGAGGGGTTAACGTACCGATTTACAATTGGTTTCTTTTTATTCAAGTCGTCATCACCCCTTCATAAAGCAGGTGCATTCGCTGGCGCTTACCACTATTCTTGCGCTAACGGAAGCCATCTCCGCTTTTTTCGGTATCGTTAACCGTAAAGAAATAAATACAGAATATGGATTTTCATAATTACACACGCACAGCGTGAACATAACAACCACACACGAGGTTTCAAATGGAAGCTCAACAGCATGGCGATCAGCTAAAGCGCGGCCTTAAAAACCGCCATATTCAGCTCATCGCCCTGGGCGGTGCTATTGGTACTGGCCTGTTTCTGGGCAGTGCATCGGTTATCCAGTCGGCCGGGCCGGGCATTATTCTCGGGTACGCGATTGCGGGTTTTATTGCGTTTCTGATTATGCGTCAGTTAGGGGAAATGGTTGTTGAGGAGCCGGTCGCAGGCTCATTCAGCCACTTCGCCTATAAATACTGGGGCAGCTTCGCGGGCTTCGCCTCCGGCTGGAACTACTGGGTTCTGTACGTTCTGGTTGCCATGGCCGAGCTGACCGCCGTTGGGAAATACATTCAGTTCTGGTACCCGGAGATCCCCACCTGGGCATCTGCTGCGGCCTTCTTCGTCCTGATTAACGCCATTAACCTCACCAACGTAAAAGTGTTCGGTGAAATGGAGTTCTGGTTTGCCATCATTAAAGTGATTGCCGTTGTGGCGATGATCATCTTCGGCGGCTGGCTGCTGTTCAGCGGCAACGGCGGCCCGCAGGCCACCGTGCGCAACCTTTGGGAGCAAGGCGGGTTCCTGCCGCACGGCATGACCGGCCTGGTGATGATGATGGCGATCATTATGTTCTCCTTCGGCGGTCTGGAGCTGGTGGGCATCACCGCCGCGGAAGCCGACAACCCGGAGCAGAGCATCCCGAAAGCCACGAACCAGGTTATCTACCGTATTCTGATCTTCTATGTGGGCTCCCTGGCGGTCCTGCTCTCCCTGCTGCCATGGACGCGCGTCACGGCGGATACCAGCCCGTTTGTGCTCATCTTCCACGAGCTGGGCGACACCTTCGTGGCGAACGCGCTCAACGTCGTGGTGCTGACCGCCGCGCTCTCCGTTTATAACAGCTGCGTTTACTGCAACAGCCGTATGCTGTTCGGCCTGGCGCAACAGGGCAACGCACCGAAAGCGCTGCTTACCGTTGATAAGCGTGGCGTACCGGTTAATACCATCATCGTGTCGGCGGTCGTGACGGCGCTGTGCGTTCTGATTAACTACCTGGCACCGGAATCTGCCTTCGGCCTGCTGATGGCGCTGGTGGTTTCCGCTCTGGTGATTAACTGGGCGATGATTAGCCTCGCTCATATCAAGTTCCGCCGTGCCAAGCAGCAGCAGGGCGTAACCACGCGCTTCCCTGCCCTGCTCTATCCGCTGGGGAACTGGGTTTGCCTGCTGTTCATGGCGGCTGTGCTGGTCATCATGCTCATCACCCCAGGCATGGCGATTTCCGTCTACCTGATCCCGGTCTGGATTGCGATCCTCGGCGTGGGTTATATGGTGAAACAGAAAAATGCCAAAACGGTAAAAGCGCACTAAGTGTTTTCTCGCTGTACTCGCGGTTGCGGGTACAGCGTCTTGTTACCTTCCTCACAAATTCGCGCCAACAGCAAAATCCTCCATATCACCGCCTTTATATTGCAACGCATATATTCGTTTGCCAGCGAATAATTCTCTCCATACCGAAACCCGGAGAGCTGTCGATGAATAACAACAAACTGTCAGTAAAAGAAAAGATCGGCTATGGCATGGGTGACGCCGGATGCAACATTATCTTTGGCGCCATCATGTTATTTGTTAACTATTTTTATACGGATATTTTTGGTCTGGCTCCTGCACTGGTTGGCGTTTTACTCCTGTCCGTACGCGTCATTGATGCCGTAACGGACCCGATCATGGGCGCGATTGCCGACCGTACCCGCAGCAAATATGGCCGGTTTCGTCCATGGCTGCTGTGGATTGCCTTCCCCTATGCGCTGTTCAGCATTCTGATGTTCACCACACCGGAGTGGAGCTATAACAGCAAAGTTATCTATGCCTTTGTCACCTACTTCCTGCTGTCGCTGACCTATACCGCCATCAACATTCCGTACTGCTCGCTCGGCGGCGTGATCACCAACGACCCGAAAGAGCGCGTTGCCTGCCAGTCCTACCGTTTTGTTATGGTCGGTATCGCCACGCTGCTGCTGTCGCTAACGCTCCTGCCGATGGCCGACTGGTTTGGTGGGGATAACAAACCCAAAGGCTACCAGATGGCGATGACCGTGCTGGCGCTGATTGGTACCTGCATGTTCCTGTTCTGCTTCGCCACGGTGCGCGAGCGCGTACGTCCGGCGGTGCAAACCCATGACGAACTGAAAAACGACCTGAAAGACGTGTGGAAGAACGACCAGTGGGTGCGGATCCTGCTGTTAACCCTGTGCAACGTCTGCCCTGGCTTTATCCGCATGGCGGCCACCATGTATTACGTCACCTGGGTCATGGGGCAAAGCACCCATTTCGCCACGCTGTTTATCAGCCTGGGCGTGGTCGGCATGATGTTCGGCAGTATGCTGGCTAAAGTGCTGACCGACCGCTGGTGTAAGCTGAAGGTCTTTTTCTGGACCAACATCGTGCTGGCGATTTTCTCCTGCGCCTTCTACTTCTTCGACCCGAAAGCGACGACAACCATTGTCGTGCTCTACGTCCTGCTGAACATCCTGCACCAGATCCCATCCCCGCTGCACTGGTCGCTGATGGCCGACGTGGACGACTACGGTGAATGGAAAACCGGGAAACGCATCACCGGGATCAGCTTCTCCGGCAACATCTTCTTCCTGAAGCTGGGTCTGGCGATTGCCGGGGCAATGGTCGGCTTCCTGCTCTCCTGGTACGGCTACGACGCGGGCGCAAAAGCGCAGAGCGCGGACGCCATTAACGGGATCGTGCTGCTGTTTACCGTCATTCCCGGCATTGGATACTTAATTACCGCGGGCGTAGTACGTCTGCTGAAAGTGGACCGTGAGACCATGAAGCAGATCCAGTCCGATCTGGAAAAACGTCGCACCAACTATCGCGAGCTGAACGATTATCAGGAACTCAAAGCCGCTGAGACTAAATAAGGAAAGCCGAATGCAAACCTGGCCAAACCCGTTTATTGAACAACGCGCCGACCCGTATATCCTGCGTCACGATGGGCAATATTACTTTATCGCCTCCGTACCGGAGTACGATCGGCTGGCGATCCGCCGCGCGAACTCGCTGGAAGGTTTACGCGATGCCGAAGAGGTGGTTGTCTGGCGCAAGCCCGACACCGGCCCGATGAGCCAGCTGATCTGGGCGCCGGAACTGCATCATATCGACGGCAGGTGGTACATCTATTTTGCCGCCACGCATACCCAGGCGCTCGATCAGCTCGGGATGTTCCAGCATCGCATGTTTGCCATTGAATGCGCAGATCGCGATCCGCTCACCGGTACGTGGGTGGAAAAAGGGCAAATCAAAACCCCGTTTGACACCTTCGCGCTGGATGCCACCACCTTTGTTCATCAGGGTAAACGCTGGTATCTGTGGGCGCAAAAAGCCCCGGATATTTCCGGTAACTCCAATCTTTACCTGTGTGAAATGGAAAATCCGTGGACGCTGAAAGGCGAACCGGTGATGCTCAGTAAACCGGAATATGACTGGGAGTGCCGTGGGTTCTGGGTCAACGAAGGCCCGGCGGTGCTGTTCCATGGCGATAAGCTATTTATCAGCTATTCCGCCAGCGCCACCGACGAGAACTACTGCATGGGATTACTGTGGGCAGACCTGAATGCCGATCCGCAAAACCCGGCTAACTGGCATAAATCCCCGCGCCCGGTGTTCGTCACCAGCTATGAAAACCGGCAGTATGGGCCAGGCCATAACAGCTTTACGCAGACCCCTGAGGGCGACGATGTGCTGGTCTACCACGCACGAAACTACACTGAAATTGAAGGCGATCCGCTTTACGATCCCAATCGCCATACTCGCCTGAAACTCATCCGCTGGAACGAAAACGGGATGCCTGACTTCGGCATCCCGCCCGCGGATACGCCGTAACAGCTTCGGCGCGCTGGCTTAGACCAGCGTGCCGTAAATCGTCAGCAGCGCCACAATCACCACCACCACAAAGGACGTTTTCTTTGCCATCGAGACGGCAGCTTTTGGCGTTGCGACTTTATCCGTGTGCGGCTCACGCGCCAGCGAGAACTGTGCCAGTCGGGTTAAAACCTGATACTGCGAGGTATGGCGGTCAGCAAGGGAGACAAACCACGCGGGCAGCGCCTTTTCACCGTGACCGATGAGGGCATAGACCACGCCAACCAGACGCACCGGAAGCCAGTCGAGCACGTGCAGGATGGCATCAATGCCGGACTGTAGACGTTCATGCGGCGTAAGATAGCGGGCAAGCCAGGTCTGCCAGGCACGCAGGAACGCGTAACCCATCAGCAGTACCGGCCCCCAGGGTCCGCCCACCACGAACCAGAACAGCGGCGCCAGGTAGTAACGGAAGTTGATCCACAGCAGCGCGTTTTGCAGCTCGCGCAGAAACTCGCGTTCATCGCAGTCCGGCGGTACGCCGTGGATCATCGTCAGCTCGCTCGCCATCGCGCCGCGCGCGTGGGCATCATCCCGGGAAGCGGCTTTCAGATACGCGTGATAGTGCAAACGCACCTTGCCCGCGCCAATACACAGCACGCCGAGCAGGATCCACACCACCAGCAGCGGCACGTTGAAAAAGAGGCCGTAAAGCGAGCGCAGCAACAGGAACGTAATCGCCATCACGCCTGCCGCCATCAGCAGCGTGCGCAGCATGGAAAAATGCCTGATGCTGCGGAATAACACCTCCAGCCGATGATCCAGATGCCAGTGCTCGCCGAGCTTAAACAGGCGTTCAGCGATCATAACCAGCAGCATGGTAAACAACGTCATGTTATCTCCTTATCTGACGACGTGGTAAGCATGGCGTGAAACCGGGACCAGTCAAACGCCGGGCCGGGGTCGGTTTTTCTTTCGGGGGCGATGTCGCTGTGCCCTGTAATATTGTCTGCAATGGCGGGATAGCGCCCGATTAACGTTTGCGTTACAGCAACCAGTTTCTCATATTGCGCATCGGTATAAGGCGTGGTGTCCGTCCCTTCCAGTTCAATTCCAATGGAGAAATCATTGCACCGCTCGCGCCCCTGATACATCGACACGCCGGCATGCCAGGCACGCTTATCAAAAGGAACATACTGAACCACTTCGCCATCACGACGGATCAGACAGTGCGCCGAGACGCGCAGATGCGCAATCTCAGCAAAGAAGGGGTGAGCATCGGGATCTATCGTTCCAGTGAATAACGCATCGATCCACGGACCGCCAAACTCACCCGGCGGGAGACTAATATTGTGAACCACCAGCAGTGTGGGCTTTTCATCCTCCGGGCGGCAGTCGTGGTGCGGCGACGGTACATGCCGCGCGTCCACCAGCCATCCGTTTTCTAACAACATGCTGGAACTCCTTATCTATGGTGCTGTTACTCGGTTCAGAGTAGCATGTTTCAATATTATGATTCGTTACCAATTTGGAGTTTTATCATGCCGCCTCGCCGCTATAACCCCGACCACCGACGTGACGCGCTTCTGGAACGTATTAATAGTGATATCCCGGCAAGCGTTGCCCATGCCCTGAAAGAAGATCTCGGCGGCGACGTCAGCGCCGATAACGATATTACCGCCCAATTGTTGCCCAAAGAGACACGCTCGCATGCGGTGATCATCACCCGCGAAGCGGGGGTTTTCTGCGGCAAACGCTGGGTTGAGGAGGTCTTTACCCAGCTGGCGGGCGACGAGGTGCAGGTAACATGGCACGTTGACGACGGTGATGCGGTCACGGCGAATCAGCCACTGTTCGAGCTGGACGGCCCGTCCCGCGTCTTGCTGACCGGTGAACGCACCGCGCTCAATTTCGTGCAAACGCTCTCTGGCGTTGCCAGTGAAGTACGCCGCTACGTTGACCTGCTGACAGGCACCCGCACGCAGCTGCTGGATACCCGTAAAACCCTGCCGGGCCTGCGCACCGCGCTGAAATACGCGGTACTCTGCGGTGGCGGCGCCAACCATCGTCTGGGGCTCTCCGATGCCTTCCTGATCAAAGAGAACCACATTATTGCCTCTGGCTCGGTGCGTCAGGCCGTGGAAAAAGCCTTCTGGCTGCATCCGGATGTGCCAGTCGAAGTAGAAGTGGAAACGCTGGAGGAGCTGGACGAGGCCATTAAAGCGGGGGCTGACATCATCATGCTCGATAACTTCGACACGGAGCAGATGCGTGAAGCGGTGAAACGCACAAACGGCCAGGCGCAGCTTGAGGTGTCCGGCAACGTGACGTTCGACACCATCCGCGAATTTGCTGAAACCGGCGTCGATTACATCTCCGTTGGCGCCCTGACCAAGCACGTCCGCGCCCTCGACCTCTCGATGCGCTTCAAATAACTTATCCTCCCCTCTCCGCCCGGAGAGGGGAAATACGAAACCGCTCGCAATTACGCTGTCCTTCTCTGCAACACTGAATCATTTCCCTGAAAGCCCCTTCACGTTCACGCTTTTGCCCCTCGTTTCTGCGCGCAGTCACTGCCACAGTAGCGCCACTTAACGTAAGGAGCAGACATGAACAGACAACAAGGATTTACCCTGATTGAGCTAATGGTGGTCATTGGCATTATTGCCATCCTAAGCGCGATTGGCGTCCCGGCCTATCAGAACTACCTGCGAAAAGCGGCGCTCACCGATATGCTGCAAACGTTCATCCCCTACCGCACCGCCATTGAGCTTTGCGCCCTGGATCGTGGTGGTGTGGATCGCTGCGACGCAGGCACCAATGGCATCCCCTCCCCGACAACCACACGTTACGTTTCAGCGATGAGCGTGGCGAAGGGGGTCGTATCGTTGACAGGGCAGGAAAGCCTTAACGGACTTGAAGTGCTCATGACACCGATCTGGAGCGACGGTAACGGAATGACGGGCTGGACGCGTGACTGCAAAATTGCGTCCGACACGGCGCTCAGACAAGCCTGTGAAGATGTTTTCCGCTTCGATAACAACTGACAGGAGTGGACAATGAATACTGAACAGCTTATGACGCTCTGTCAGCGCCATCACGCACTGCTACTCGCAAGCGACACCGACATGATCAGCATTGCGGTAGTGGGTAATCCTGCCTCTGAGCTGATGGAAGCGTTACGCTTCGCTACGCAGAAACGTATTGATATTGAGTGCTGGACGGCCGAACGGATGGAAAAACGGCTTCAGTCCCTCTCATCATCACACCTGCCGGGCATAGCGCCAAACTCAGCCGCTGACGTGCTCAGTACAACGTTGCAGCAGGCAGTGAACCAGCGGGCTTCTGATATCCATATTGAACCGACGGAGCACGGCTACCAAATCCGTTTGCGAATCGACGGTGTTCTCTACCCGCAACCGCCGATTTCCACCGCCCTCGGAACGACGCTTGCCGCACGCCTGAAGGTGCTGGGCCAGCTGGATATTGCGGAGCGCCGCCTGCCGCAGGACGGTCAGTTTACGGTGGAGCTGGCAAGCGTCCCCGTCTCTTTTCGTATCGCAACCCTTCCCTGTAGCGGTGGAGAAAAAATCGTGCTTCGTCTGCTTCACCAGGTACAGCAGGCGCTGGAGCTTGAACAGCTGGGGATGAGCGCAGACCAGCAGGCCCGTTTTGCCGCGGCGCTTAACAGCCCTCAGGGGTTGATTCTGGTCACCGGCCCGACCGGTAGCGGGAAAACGGTGACGCTGTACAGCGCGTTACAGGCGCGAAATACCCCTGACGTCAATATTTGCAGCGTGGAAGATCCCGTTGAAATCCCGCTTGCTGGCTTAAACCAGACGCAGATTAATCCGCGCGCGGGGCTGACCTTCCAGAGCGTGCTGCGTGCCCTGCTCAGGCAGGATCCTGACATCATTATGGTGGGTGAAATTCGTGACGGCGAAACGGCAGAAATTGCCATTAAGGCGGCGCAAACCGGGCATCTGGTGCTGTCCACCCTGCATACTAATTCGACGACTGAAACGCTGGTGCGGTTGCAACAGATGGGCGTCGCGCGCTGGATGATCTCGTCGGCGCTCTCGATGGTGATTGCCCAGCGGCTGGTGCGCCGTTTATGCCCGTACTGCCGACAGGAAGCCAGCCGCCACACCGAATTACCCCGCACGCTGTGGCCCCGGCCGCTTCCTCGCTGGCAACCCACCGGCTGCGATCGCTGCTACCACGGTTTTTATGGTCGCGTAGCCATTTTTGAAGTGCTCGTCATCGACGACACGCTGCGGCAGGCCATCGCCAGCGGAGCAAGCACGGAGGTGATTGGGTCCAGCGCTCGTCAGGCGGGAATGACCTCTTTGTTTGAGCATGGCTGCATGGCCGTAGAGCAAGGGCTGACTACGCTCGAAGAGCTGTTGCGCGTCCTGGGAATGCCCGATGGCTGTTAATTCGCTCTGGCGCTGGCGTGCCCTGACCACCGAGGGGGAGGTGCAAACCGGCACCCTCTGGGCCATCGACCGTAACGCAGCTTACACGGCTCTGGTGCTTAAACAGCTGCACCCGCTGGCGCTGAAACGCTGCCAGCAGCGCCACCGATGGCAGGTGCAGCACTGCTACGATATTTTTCGCCAGCTCGCCACGCTGCTACAGGCCGGACTCACGCTGTCCCAAAGCCTGCACATGCTGGCGGAACAGCATCCTTTGCAGCACTGGCAGGCCCTGCTGCACAGTCTTGCTGATGACCTGAGCGAAGGTTGCGCCCTGTCAGAGGCCATGAAGAAATGGCCAGAGGTGTTTAGCCCCCTTTATGTCTCAATGGTGAAGACGGGTGAGCTGACGGGTAAGCTCGAAGCCTGCTGCCGTCAGCTTGCGCAGCAACAAAAATCCCAGCAGCAGCTCAGTGCGAAGGTGAAGAAAGCGCTGCGCTATCCGCTGATCATCCTGACGCTGGCCGTTTTCGTGGTGCTGGCGATGGTCACGCTGGTTTTGCCTGAGTTTGCTGCAATCTACAAAACGTTCAACACCCCGCTCCCTTTGCTCACGCAGGCAGTCATGGGGCTGGCGGCCCTGGTTCAGGCGCATATCCTCACCCTTTTGACCCTGCTCGTGGCAATGGTTGTCATCGCCTGTAAGCTGCGGCGGCATCCACGCTGGCAGTATGTCTTGTTACACGTACCGGTGATGGGCACGCTGACGCGCGGGCAAAAACTGGGGCAGATTTTTACCGTGCTGTCATTAACCCAGCAGGCCGGAATTGCCTTTTTACAAGGACTGGAGAGTGTGGAGGAGACCGTTGAGAGGGGCTACTGGCAGGAGAAAATCCGTGAGATACGCAGCGATATCAAACAGGGGACGCCCGTGTGGTCCTCCTTCCAGAAGGCCTCTGTTTTTACGCCACTGTGTATTCAGCTCATTCGCACCGGAGAAGTGTCGGGTTCACTGGATGTGATGCTGATGAATCTGGCCCGCCACCATACGGAACAGACATTTCAGCAGGCAGACAATCTGGCGGCGCTTCTTGAGCCTTTGCTACTGGTCGTGACGGGACTGATTATCGGCACGCTGGTGGTGGCAATGTATCTGCCGATTTTCCATCTGGGAGATGCAATGAGCGCGGGGTAATGCTGGCGCACGGGCGCGCGCCAGCTGTAGCCGTCAGAGGCTATTGAATACGCGGTTTTCCTGCTCCTGAACGCGGATAAACGTCGTGCGTTTCGTCAGCTCTTTCAGGCGGTAAGCACCAACGTAGGTGCAGGCAGAACGCAGACCGCCGAGGATATCGCGCGCGGTGTTTTCGACCGGACCACGCAGTGGCAGCTTAACGGTTTTGCCTTCCGCCGCACGGTATTTTGCGACACCACCCACGTGACGGGTCATCGCAGATTCAGAGCTCATTCCGTAGAACAGCATGAATTTCTCGCCGTTCTCTTCCACCACGGTACCGCCGCTCTCTTCGTGGCCTGCCAGCATGCCGCCGAGCATCACGAAGTCCGCGCCGCCGCCGAAGGCTTTCGCGACATCACCTGGCATAGTGCAGCCACCGTCGCTGATGATCTGGCCGCCCAGACCGTGTGCAGCGTCAGCGCATTCAATTACCGCAGACAGCTGCGGATAACCCACACCGGTTTTCACGCGCGTGGTGCAAACGGACCCCGGGCCAATGCCCACTTTCACAATGTCGGCCCCGGAGAGGATCAGCTCTTCACACATTTCACCGGTCACCACGTTGCCCGCGATGATGGTTTTGGTTGGCCAGGCCTCACGTGCCTTGCTGACGAACTGAACGAAATGCTCGGAATAACCATTTGCCACGTCAATGCAGACAAAATTCAGCGCCGGATTGGCGTTCAGGATCTGTTTGGTTTTCTCGAAATCTGCATCAGACGTACCGGTCGAGACCATCACATGCTTCACCACGTCGGCCGAGGCGGAGGCGACAAACGCATCCCACTCTTCAGCGCTGTAGTGTTTGTGTACCGCAGTAAGGATGTCGAATTGCGCCAGTGCGGTCGCCATCTCGAAGGTCCCGACGGTGTCCATGTTGGCCGCGATAATCGGCACGCCAGACCACGTCTGACCGGAATGCTTAAAGGTGAATTGACGTTCGAGTTCAACGTCTGAGCGACTTTTCAGTGTAGAGCGTTTAGGGCGGATAAGAACGTCTTTGAAACCTAACTTCAGATCTTCTTCGATACGCATGTGCGGATTCCTGGGGTTAGAGGCAAATATATTAAAAGCACAACTCCAGTGACGCTATCATACGCACTAATACCTGCTCCGCAAGACTGCGAAATTCTCTTTTTTTACGCTACAATCCTATAAATTTACCTGGTAAAAAGCGGGTAAAGAGAGCTAAACATTGGCTGTTGTAAGTTTGAATTTTAAGCAACTGATTTTAAAACTGAATAATTCCCAGGATCTGATTTAATGGGGTATATCGTCGCATTAACCGGCGGCATCGGTAGTGGTAAAAGCACCGTTGCGCACGCGTTTGCTCGTCTCGGCATCACGATTATCGACGCCGATATCATTGCCCGTCAGGTGGTAGAACCCAATACACCCGCCTTAAACGCCATCGAAGCGCATTTTGGTCGCCGTGTGATACAGGCTGACGGCACCCTGAATCGTCGGCAACTGCGTGAGTGCATATTTTCTGATTCTTCGGAAAAAGCCTGGCTTAATGCCCTGCTCCACCCCATTATCCACCAGGAAACTCAGCGTCAGATTGCCGCAGCCCGCTCGCCCTATGTGTTGTGGGTGGTCCCGTTACTGGTGGAAAATCAGCTTCAGCATAAAGCAGACAGAACGCTGGTGATTGACGTTTCCCGCGAAACGCAAATCCAGAGAACCATGGCGCGTGACCATGTTTCACGCGAGCATGCTGAACAAATTCTTGCCGCACAGGCCACGCGCGAAGCGCGCCTCGCCGTTGCGGATGATGTTATTGATAATAACGGCGCACCAGATGCCATTGCATCGGATGTTGCTCGTCTGCACGCGCAGTATCTGACCTTCGCCGCGCAGGCCGTTGCACAGGAAAAACCATAATGTCGACTCATATCCTTTTTGAGCACCCGCTTAACGAAAAAATGCGTACCTGGCTACGCATAGAATTTCTTATTCAACAGCTTTCACAACATCTGCCTGTCAACGATCACGCCACCGCGCTGCATTTTTTCCGCAACGTGGGCGATCTGCTTGATGTGATTGAACGCGGCGACGTCCGCACTGAGCTGTTGAAAGAGCTGGAGCGCCAGCAACGAAAATTACAGGCCTGGGCCGAAGTACCGGGCGTGGATCAAAGTCGAATTGACGCTTTACGCCAGCAGCTGAAAAACAGCAGCACGACCCTGATGGCCGCGCCGCGCGTTGGCCAGTTTTTACGAGAGGATCGTCTGATTGCGCTGGTGCGCCAGCGCCTGAGCATACCGGGCGGATGCTGTAGCTTTGACCTGCCGACGCTGCATATGTGGCTGCACATGCCGCAGGAACAGCGCGATCGCCAGGTGAACAGCTGGCTGGGCAGCCTGGAGCCGATGAATCAGACGTTATCGCTGATCCTCGATCTTGTGCGTAACTCGGCCCCGTTCCGCAAACAAACCAGTCTCAACGGTTTCTATCAGGATAACGGCGACGACGCCGATCTTCTGCGCCTGAACCTGTCTCTTGGCGAGCAGCTTTACCCGCAAATTTCCGGACATAAAAGCCGTTTCGCGATCCGCTTTATGCCGCTGGACAGTGAACATGGCACCGTGCCGGAACGCCTCGATTTTGAACTGGCCTGTTGTTAAGGAGTGCCAATGTCTGACGTAACCACCGTAAACTGCCCAACCTGTGGGAAAACTGTCGTCTGGGGAGAAGTGAGTCCATTTCGCCCATTCTGCTGCAAGCGCTGTCAGCTTATAGACCTGGGCGAATGGGCGGCGGAAGAGAAACGCATTCCGAGCGAAGGCGATCTCTCGGATAGCGATGACTGGAGCGAAAACCAGCAGTAACGTTCAAAGCCTGCTGGCGCTTCGCTTAGCAGGCCTACGGTTGTGCGACCAGCCGGAGGATCACAGGCTCATTGGCAGGCGGGAATTTTTCCGCATCGCTGGCCTGAAGCTCAATCCAGTTACCCGGCTGCCCCTCTTTTCCCCACGGCTCACCTTCCCAGCTTTCCACCAGCCAGAACCACAGCGTTATATGACGATCCGGAAACTGGTACTCCAGCTTATCGAACAGCGTTGCGCCAATCGGGGTGATCCCCACCTCTTCCTGAAGCTCACGCACCAGCGCCTGTTCCGGCGTTTCACCTGATTCGATTTTCCCGCCGGGGAATTCCCATTTGTTGGCCATATGCGCATCGGCGGCACGTTGGGTTATAAAGATCTGGTTTTGCGGGTTGCGAATGATCCCGACAGCAATTTGCAGTGTTTTCATCATGTCACTTCCATAAAAAAGGCGCAGATATCTGCGCCTTTTCAGTTTGTTATGTTCTTAGCTCAGGCGGCCGTGGCACGCCTTGTATTTTTTGCCGGAACCGCATGGGCACGGATCGTTACGACCGACTTTACGATCGCCCGTCTGCGCTGCGATTGCCGCTGCGGCTTCGCTTTCATCGGTCTGATGGCTCAGCTGCTGCATCTGTGCCAGACGCTCAGCTTCTTCACGACGCTGCTGCTCCATCGCTTCCACTTCTTCCGGCATACGCACCTGAACTTTGCTCAGGGTGCTGATGACTTCATACTTCAGCGACTCCAGCATGGCAGCAAACATGGAGAAGGATTCACGCTTGTACTCCTGCTTCGGATCTTTCTGCGCATAACCACGCAGGTGGATACCCTGACGCAGGTAGTCCATTGCCGCCAGGTGCTCTTTCCACAGGGAGTCCAGGGTCTGCAACATTACGCCTTTTTCGAAGTGACGCATCATCTCTGCGCCAACCACTTCTTCCTTACGCTTGTAGACGTCCAGCGCAGTTTCGTAGATACGCTCGCGCAGGGTCTCTTCGTGCAGCTCAGGCTCTTTGTCCAGCCACTCTTTGATTGGCAGTTCGAGATCGAAGTCGTTTTTCAGACGTTCCTGCAAACCTTCGATATCCCACATCTCTTCCAGAGACTGCGGTGGAATGTGCGCGTCGATAGTGGCCTTGAACACATCTTCGCGAATGCTGTTGATGGTTTCGCTCACGTCGGACACGTCCAGCAGTTCGTTACGCTGGGTGTAGATCGCACGACGCTGGTCGTTGGCAACGTCATCATATTCCAGCAGCTGCTTACGAATATCAAAGTTGCGGCTTTCCACTTTACGCTGGGCGTTGGCAATCGCTTTGGTAACCCACGGGTGCTCGATCGCTTCGCCAGGTTTCATGCCCAGTTTACGCATCATGCCGGACACACGGTCAGAGGCGAAAATACGCATCAGCGCATCTTCCATAGACAGATAGAAGCGGGAAGAACCGGCATCACCCTGACGACCTGCACGACCGCGCAGCTGGTTATCGATACGACGAGATTCATGACGCTCGGTACCAATGATGTGCAGACCACCGGATGCCAGCACCGCGTCGTGACGCACCTGCCAGTCGGCTTTGATCTGCGCGATTTGCTCTGGGGTTGGGTTTTCCAGCTCTGCCACTTCGGCCTGCCAGCTACCGCCGAGCATAATATCGGTACCACGACCCGCCATGTTGGTGGCGATGGTTACGGCAGCCGGGTAACCCGCCTGCGCAACGATATCTGCTTCTTTAGCGTGGAACTTGGCGTTCAGAACGTTGTGTTTGATGCCTGCTTTGGTCAGCTCGTTAGATACCACTTCGGATTTCTCGATGGAGATGGTCCCCACCAGTACCGGCTGGCCCTTCGCGGTACGTTCGCGAATATCTTCAATGATCGCCTGAATTTTTTCCGCTTCGGTCATGTATACCAGGTCCGGCATATCCTTACGGATCATCGGACGGTTGGTAGGTACTACCACGGTATCCAGCTTATAGATGGAGCTGAACTCAAACGCTTCGGTATCGGCGGTACCGGTCATCCCTGCCAGCTTCTCGTACAGACGGAAGTAGTTCTGGAAGGTGATGGATGCCAGCGTCTGGTTTTCATTTTGAATATCCACGCCTTCTTTCGCTTCCACGGCCTGGTGCAGGCCATCGGACCAGCGACGCCCCTGCATGGTACGGCCGGTGTGTTCATCGACGATGATGACTTCGCCGTCTTTAACGATGTAGTCAACGTCGCGGGTGAACAGGGCGTGCGCGCGCAGTGCAGCCGTTACGTGGTGCATCAGCATGATGTTGCTCGGGGAGTACAGAGACTCGCCCTCTTCCATAATGCCTTCAGCCACCAGCAGCTCTTCGATTTTCACCAGGCCGCGTTCGGTCAGGTTGACCTGACGCGCTTTTTCATCCACGGAGAAGTGACCTTCACCCTGGAAGGTATCGGAGTCTTCTTTCTCCTGACGCAGCAGGTGAGGAATGATTTTGTCAACTTTACGGTACATCTCGGAGCTGTCTTCAGCCGGGCCGGAGATGATCAGCGGGGTACGCGCTTCATCGATCAGAATGGAGTCAACCTCATCCACCAGCGCATAGTGCAGCTTACGCTGCACACGCTCTTCCGGGCTGAACGCCATGTTGTCACGCAGGTAGTCGAAGCCGTATTCGTTGTTGGTGCCGTAGGTGATATCCGCGTTATACGCTTCACGCTTGGCAGGTGCCGGCAGGCCGGACATGTTAATGCCCACGGTCATGCCGAGGAATTCGAACAGCGGACGGTTGTTTTCGGCGTCGCGCTGCGCCAGATAGTCGTTGACGGTAACAACGTGAACGCCCTTACCCGTCAGCGCATTCAGGTAAGCCGGCAGCGTTGCAGTCAGGGTTTTACCTTCACCGGTACGCATTTCCGCGATGCAGCGCTCGTTGAGCACCATCCCGCCCAGCAGCTGCACGTCGAAGTGACGCATGCCGAACACGCGTTTACTGGCCTCACGTACAACGGCGAAGGCTTCCGGGATCAGGCTTTCTAAGGTTTCACCTTTCTCCAGACGCGCACGGAACTCCGCGGTTTTCGCTTTCAGCTCATCATCAGTGAGCTTTTCCATCGCCGGTTCCATACCGTTGATGACGTTCACAGCTTTGCGCATGCGGCGCAGGGTACGATCGTTACGACTACCAAAAACTTTGGTTAACAATTTGATTAGCATAATAAATTCTCAAACGCCCCAGTCGGGCAGATAAATTAAGGTATTGAAAAAGGTTAATTTAGCTGAGGCGTTGAGGCCCGGCACGGATGCCGTGAACCTGGCTAATCCATGTCGAAACAGAGAAGGATGCAGGGGAAACAAAATCCGTTTTCGCCGTCTGATTCACGGTCACTGGCGGCTGGTTGTCCTGCGTCAGCAGCGCATTAAGCGTATCGAGCAGGGCAAGATGCTGCGCCTGGACCGGCAGAGTTTCCTCCGCAACAGGCATCGTCTGCGGCGCCATCGCGAACGACAGATGGCGGATAACCGTGCGAATCGCGTGTTGCTGCCAGTAATCAACGGAGAAATTGGGACGACGGCTGGCTTCAAGCCATGCGAGATTAGTGAAGTTAACCCGCGTGGTGAGATCGTGTTTGGTCGTCGTGGAACGTGCTGGCGTGGCCGCGTCTGCGCTGTTGCTGAGCACAGGCAAGCCGAAACTCGCCGCGACCATCCCCAATAAGAGATGCGGCCAGAAGTAACGTCTGCCAAATTGTCGCCAGCGCGTCAGTATTCCGCTCACTTGCTCCACCACGTTCGCCCGCCAGTGCAGGCTGAGTTCAGTTATTCTTTTTTAGCGCCCAGATATTACCACTAAAGCCAATACACGACAGCAGGAATGACACCTTGCAGCAGGTAAAAACGGTCAATAATGCAGCGAACACACCGTTATTCGGCACCCGACACAAGCCAGGGGTGAGAGGGACAAATTAAAGAAGGGCAGAAATAAAAACGACTGGCTTCCCTGGTCGGAGAGAGTACCAGGTGAACCAGTCGCTTTTCTTACGAAACGGCTTTAACCGTTACGCCAGGACCATAGTCGGGGCTTTGAACGCCAGCGGCAGTTCAGCCTCGTCTTCGAAGGTCACATATTCCCAGGCTTCCTGTTTTGCCAGGACGGCCTGCAACAGTTTGTTATTCAGTGCATGACCGGATTTAAACGCGGTAAATGCACCAATGATGTTGTGACCACACATGAAGAGGTCGCCGATCGCGTCCAGCATTTTGTGACGAACAAATTCATCTTCAAAACGCAGGCCGTCTTCGTTCAGTACGCGATAATCGTCAACAACGATGGCACAATCGAAGCTGCCGCCCAGGCACAGGCCGCGGGATTGCAGATATTCGATATCACGCATAAAGCCGAAGGTACGTGCTCGGCTGATCTGACGCATGAACGCATCCGCAGAGAAGTTCATCGCATAGCGCTGGGTGCTGGAGTCAATCGCCGGATGGTTAAAATCGATGGTGAAGTCCAACGAGAAACCATTGTACGGTTTGAATTCAGCCCATTTGTCGCCATCTTCGACGCGAACGGTCTCTTTAATGCGAACAAATTTCTTCGCGCAGTTCAGTTCTTCGATGCCGGCATCCAGCAACAAATAAACGAACGGAGCAGCACTCCCGTCCATGATCGGGATTTCTGGCGCATCGACTTCAACCATAATGTTGTCGATACCCAGACCGGCCAAGGCGGCGTTCAGGTGCTCTACGGTAGAAATCCGCACGTCATGCTCGTTCACCAGACAAGTACAGAGCATAGTATCACGCACAGATTTGGCATCGGCCGGAAAATCTACCGGTGGATTCAAGTCGGTGCGACGATAGATGACCCCGGTATTGGCCGGCGCAGGGCGTAACGTCAGTGTGACTTTCTTGCCGGTATGTAAACCGACACCCGTCGCCTGAACGATACGTTTAAGTGTCCTTTGTTTGATCATCGTATAATCTCGCCAAATTAACTATCCAACCGAGAGTGTATATCACTAACGGTGGGCCAGTTTAGCACAAAGAGCGCAAATCCCCAAATTCCAGCCAATTCTTAGTCAGCTTGCTTACGCAGGAACGCCGGGATATCCAGATAATCTGGCTCTTTTGCCGTTTGTGGAGTCGAGTCGTTCACCACTTTCGCAGCGGGTTTTTGCTCCTGAGTCAGAGGCGCCATACCGTGCTGCTGGTAACGATCCATCACCGGCTGCTGAGTCTGTTTGTTGGTTACCAGGGTGATCTCAGGACGCTTGTCCATACCGATACCGGTGGCCACAACGGTCACACGCAGTTCGTCGTTCATTTCCGGGTCAAGGGACGTACCGATAACGACGGTCGCGTTGTCAGAGGCGAATGCACGGATGGTGTTACCCACGGTTTCGAACTCATCCAGACGCAGATCAAAGCCAGCGGTAATGTTGACCAGCACGCCGCGCGCGCCAGACAGATCGATATCTTCCAGCAGCGGAGAAGAGATCGCCATTTCAGCGGCTTCTTCCGCGCGGTCTTCACCGCTCGCCACGCCAGAGCCCATCATCGCGTAGCCCATCTCGGACATCACGGTGCGAACGTCTGCAAAGTCAACGTTCATCAGGCCAGGACGGGTAATCAGTTCAGCGATACCCTGAACCGCGCCTTTCAGCACGTCGTTTGCCGCGCCAAAAGCGTCCAGCAGAGAGATACCGCGACCCAGTACTTTCAGCAGCTTGTCGTTCGGGATGGTAATCAGAGAGTCCACGTGCTTGGACAGCTCGGTGATACCCTGCTCCGCGAAAGCCATACGCTTCTTACCTTCAAAGTTGAAGGGCTTGGTCACGACAGCAACGGTCAGAATACCTAAATCTTTAGCGACTTCCGCCACAACGGGTGCTGCACCGGTACCTGTACCGCCGCCCATACCCGCTGCGATGAAGACCATGTCTGCACCGTCCAGTGCAGCGCGCAGCGCTTCACGATCTTCTTCAGCCGCGTTGCGGCCCACTTCCGGGTTAGCCCCTGCTCCCAGACCTTTAGTGATGCCACCACCGATCTGAATCGTCTGGCCAACAGCCGTTTTACGCAGTGCCTGCGCATCGGTGTTCACCGCGAAGAATTCAACACCTTCGATGCGCTCGCGCACCATGTGCTCTACGGCGTTACCGCCGCCGCCACCGACGCCGATGACTTTAATCACCGCGTCGTTGGTTAATTCCATAGGTTCAAACATAATCTCTCTCTCCGTTGTGCCTGTCGCCCGAGACCGCTAATTCTCTCCGGTCTCTTAAAAAAATTAAAATTCTTTTCGCAGCCAGGTGTTAAGTCGTTTGACCCACGACCCCACCGAGACGCGTTTTTCCACTTCTGCCTCACCACTTAAATGGGACTCTTTCCCGTAGTGCAGCAGGCCCACCGCCGTTGAATAGTACGGCTCCTGAGCATAATCCGTTAAACCGGTGATATTCAGCGGCGCACCAATACGCACCTGCGTATGGAACACGCGCTGAGCGCAGGCCGCAAGACCTTCAATTTGCGCTGCCCCGCCGGTTAATACAATCCCCGCCGCGAGATGATGTTTCACACCCTGCTGGCGAAGCTGTTCCTGTAACTGCAAAATCTCTTCGTTGACCAGGTTAAGCAGCTCGGTATAACGCGGCTCAATTACCTCTGCCAGCGTCTGGCGTTGCAGGCTGCGCGGCGGTCGCCCGCCTACGCTCGGCACTTCAACGCTCTCGTCTTTGCCGACGATAGAGCCCAGCGCGCAACCATGGCGCACTTTAATCGCCTCTGCATCGCTCGGTGGCGTACCAAAGGCGTAAGCGATATCGCTGGTCACCACATTCCCGGCGTACGGGATTACTTTGGTGTGGCGTAACGCACCGCCGGTATAGACAGCCATGTCCATTGTACCACCACCAATATCGACCACACAGACGCCCAGTTCACGTTCGTCTTCGGTCAGCACGGAATAGCTCGCGGCAAGACCGGCGAAAATAAGTTGGTCAACTTTCAGGCCACAACGTTCAACGGCTTTTACAATGTTCTTCGCCATATCGTTGTGACATGTGATCAGGTGCACTTTTGCCTGCATACGCACGCCCGACAGGCCGACCGGATTCTTGATACCTTCCTGGTAGTCGATCGCGTATTCCTGCGGGATCACATGCAGCACACGGTGCTCGTCGCGAACACGCACGGATTTCGCCGTGTGGACAACGTTCTCAACGTCTTCCTGCGTCACCTCTTCTTCGGAAATCGGCACCATACCGATTTCATTCTGGCAGCTGATATGCTTACCAGAAAGGGCCAGATAGACAGAGGAAATCTGGCAATCTGCCATCAATTCAGCCTGGTCGATGGCGCGCTGAACGCATTTCACCACCGACTCAAGGTCGTTTACCCCACCTTTATCCATACCACGGGAGGGGCAGCTGCCCACGCCAATGATATTGACCATACCGTCGGGCAGAACTTCCCCTACCAAAGCGGCAACCTTCGCGGTGCCAATCTCCAGTCCTACTACCAATTTTCTGTCCGTCGACTTGATCATTGTTGTTCTGCCTGTACCTGTGCCTGATTTTGTTGCTGATTAGGTTCCTCGACCGGAGCCGGCTCCCAACCGACTGCTGCGCCTGAGTCATAGCGCAAATCAACGTAGCTTATCCGTTTGCCATCCGTCTGCGCCTGCTGCTGTAAAACCGGGTAAAGTTCTACAAAACGCGCCAGACGTTTCATTGTGTCGCCGCGGCCAAGATTGAGCTTAATGCCATTCGTTAAGGTCAACTGCCAGGAACGGCGCGCCGTCATCGCAGCATCTTTTAACGTAAAGCGATTCTTAGCCAGCACCTGCCCCATCTCACGAAAACCCTGCAATACTTCGTTTTCGCTGCCTTCCGGGCCATACAACATCGGTAAATTCTGCTTGTTGACACGATCGCTCGGGACGCTGAACGAATTTCCGTCTACGTCAACCATATGCTGATCATTCCAACGCGCAATCGGCACATATTCAACCAGATGAATCTTCAATTCATCAGGCCATTGCTTTCTGACACTCGCCTGTTTTATCCACGGCAGACGTTCAATCTGACTCTGAATAATGTTGACGTCCTGCGTCATAAAGGTGCCAGGCGACCCAAGCGCCAGAATCGACTGGCGAATGTCATCGTTACGCGTGTAGTGTCGCTCCCCGGTCACCACCAGCTTCGACAGCGGCAACCGCTGCGCGTCTTCCATCCAGCCCAGCACCATCCAGCCGCTGATAAACACGGTGCACAGCACCCCGAGCAGGAAGATGATCCCTGCAAGACGCGTTCCATTACTCCGGCGCGAAGAGGAATATTCTTCTTCGTCATCGCGGTTGCGCGTGTTCAATGCAGCCTGAGACATATCAGCCCGCCTGGTCCAGAATACGTACGACTAATTGCGAGAAGCTCATTCCCGCCTGACGCGCCGCCATCGGCACAAGACTATGGCTGGTCATACCCGGAGACGTGTTTGCTTCCAGCAGATAAAATTGCCCGTCACCGTCAAGCATCACGTCAATGCGTCCCCAGCCACGACATCCCAGAACATTCCAGGCTTTAAGCACCAGAGACTGTAATTCGGCTTCACGCTCTGCTTCAAGACCCGCTGGGCAGAAATATTGCGTCTCATCAGAGAGATACTTCGCCTCATAATCATAGAAGACTCCGGCGGGTTGGATGCGAATTGACGGTAAAATTTCTTCGCCAAGCATCGCGACGGTAAATTCCGGCCCGCTAAGCCATTTTTCAATCAGAACTTCTTCATCATGTTGAAATGCCAGTGCTAAAGCGTCAGCCAAATCTACAGCATTATCGACTTTGGACATTCCCACGCTCGACCCTTCACGGCTCGGCTTAACAATAACCGGTAAGCCCAGTGCCGCAATGCGTGTATTAACGCTGTCCGACAGGCCCAATTCATATTCACGACGCGTCAGTGCAACCCATGGCGCAACGGGCAGACCCGCCCCCTGCCACAGCAGTTTGCTGCGCAGTTTATCCATGGAGATGGCGGATGCCATCACGCCGCTGCCGGTGTATGGCATGCCGATCAGCTCCAGCAGCCCCTGCAACGTGCCGTCTTCACCGCCGCGACCGTGCAACGCGATAAAGGCTTTATCGAAGCCCATCGCTTTCAGCTGCGTGACGTCCACCTCTTTCGGATCAACCGGATGCGCGTCCACGCCGCCTTCACGCAGGCCTGCCAGCACGGCAGCGCCCGAATTCAGAGAAACCTCGCGTTCGGCGGAAGTGCCGCCAAACAGGACAGCAATCTTATCAGCCATGACGCTCGTCCTCCTGAGTTTGCGGCTTCAGTTTGATTTCAGCTAAGGTACGGGCGATTTTGCCGATATTTCCCGCGCCCTGAATCAGGATCAGATCGTTACCCGTCAGGACCGGGGCAAGCATCTCAGCTACCTGCGCCGGGTCGGGAACCAGAATAGGATCCACTTTACCGCGTCCACGGATGGTACGACATAAAGAACGACTGTCCGCACCCGGAATCGGCGTTTCACCCGCAGCATACACATCCAGCATCAGCAGGGTATCGACCTGCGAAAGGACGTTGGCAAAATCGTCATACAGATCGCGGGTACGCGTGTAACGGTGCGGCTGGAAAATCATGACCAGATTCTTTTCCGGCCAACCCGCGCGTGCCGCTTTAATGGTTGCGTCCACTTCCGTCGGATGGTGACCGTAGTCGTCCACCAGCATCGCTGACCCTGGCTTACCGTTTACCGGCTCCAGTGGGAATTCACCGAGGAAGTCGAAGCGACGACCCGTCCCCTGGAAGCTCTCCAGTGCGCGCAGGATCGCCTCATCGTCAATGCCTTCTTCTGTCGCTACAGCCACCGCCGCCGCCGCATTCAGGGCGTTGTGACGTCCCGGCGCGTTCAGGGTGACATGCAGCAGGTCTTTATCCTGACGCGCCAGGGTGAAATGCCCCTGCGCACCAATCTGCTTGTAATCTTCTACGCGTACATCCGCGTCTTCGCTGAAGCCGTAGGTCGTAATTTGACGCCCGACGCGCGGCAGCAGTTCGCGAATAACCGGATCGTCCACGCACATCACCGCACGGCCATAGAACGGCAGGTTGTGCAGGAAGTTAATAAAGGTCTGCTTTAAGTTCTCGAAGTCGCCCTGGTAAGTGTCCATATGGTCAGCTTCGATGTTGGAGACGATCGCCACCATCGGCTGTAGATGCAGGAACGACGCATCGCTCTCATCCGCTTCCGCAATCAGATAACGGCTGTGGCCCAGACGCGCATGCACGCCAGCGGCTTTCACCAGACCACCGTTAACGAACGTCGGGTCGAGACCCGCTTCCGCATAAATGCTGGAGACCATCGCTGTTGTGGTGGTTTTACCGTGCGTACCGGCCACCGCAATGCCGTGACGGAAACGCATCAGTTCCGCCAGCATTTCCGCGCGACGGATCACCGGAATGCGCGCCTCATGCGCCGCAACGATTTCCGGGTTATCTGCGGAGATAGCGCTGGACACCACAACCACGCTCGCATCGCTCACGTTTTCCGGGCGATGATTGAAATAGATAGTCGCCCCCAGCGACGCCAGCTGCTGCGTAACAGGGTTTGGCGCCAGGTCAGACCCGCTGATCTGATAGCCTTCGTTAGCTAACACTTCGGCAATACCGCCCATGCCAGCACCACCGATGCCGACAAAGTGAATGTGCCGGACGCGACGCATCTCGGGCACGATAGAACGCAGTTTTGCCAGTTGTTGTGTATTCATTCTCTAAACGCCATCGACTACTTCAAAAAAATCGTGCAGCGCAACACGCGCTGCGAGAGTTATGCCTGGGCTGCCAGGCTCACTTCTTTTGCCACCCGTTCCGTTGCATCCGGGATAGCGGTCGCGCGTGCGCGTTGCGCCATCTCCAGTAATACATCCCGGTTCCAGCCCGCCAGGGTAGTGGCGACCGCATCAGCGGTAAATTGTGGCTGCTCAAAAATCTTCGCGGCCCCCGCTTTCTCAAGCGGCAGCGCATTCCAGTACTGCTGTCGGTCTTTGTGCTGGAACGGCACAAACAGCGCCGGCAAACCGGCGGCGGCGATTTCGCTCACCGTCAGCGCGCCCGAACGACAGACCACGACATCGGCCCAGGCATAGGCTGCGGCCATATCATCAATAAATTCAGTCACTTTATGCTGAGGCTGACCTTCCTGCGCGTAGGCCTGCTCAACGGTCTGCTGAGCGCCCTTCCCGCTCTGGTGCCAGATGGTCACCGAATCACCCAGTTTTGCCGCAACCTGCGGCATCGTCTGGTTTAAAATACGTGCGCCCTGGGAACCGCCGACGACCAGCACGCGCACCGGCCCTTCGCGACCCGCCAGACGCGTACCTGGCAGCGGCAGCGCCAGCACGTCCACACGTACCGGATTCCCTACGACATCCGCTTTCGGGAATGCCCCGGGGAAGGCCTGCATAACTTTGGTGGCGATTTTTGCCAGCCATTTGTTGGTCAACCCGGCAATACCGTTCTGCTCATGCAGAACAACGGGGATGCCCAGTGACCACGCCGCCAGTCCGCCAGGACCGGAAACGTAACCGCCCATGCCCAGAACGACGTCAGGCTTAAAACGCTTCATAATGGCGCGCGCCTGACGCCAGGCATTGAAAATGCGCACCGGCGCCAGCAGCAGCGCCTTGATCCCTTTGCCACGAAGGCCAGAAATACGAATAAAGTCGATCTCGATACCGTGTTTAGGTACCAGGTCGGCTTCCATGCGATCTGCGGTTCCCAGCCAGCGTACCTGCCAGCCCTGTTCCATTAAATGGTGCGCAACCGCCAGTCCCGGGAACACGTGTCCGCCGGTACCGCCTGCCATCACCATTAACCGCTTCGGTTGATTCATCGTGAACCTCGTGTAAACGCCTGAGCTTTCTCCAGACGCGTTTCATAATCTATGCGTAACAAAAACATGATGGCCGTCGACATGATCAACAGACTCGAACCACCATAACTGATCAACGGCAACGTCAGACCTTTGGTCGGCAGCATACCCGCTGCCGCCCCAACGTTTACCAGCGCCTGGAAGCTAAACCAGATACCAATTGAGCAGGCCAGGAAACCGGAGAAGCGGTGATCGATCTCCAGCGCTTTCCGGCCAATCGACATGGCGCGGAAAGCGACGAAGAATACCATTAATAGCGCCAATACCACACCGATATAACCCAGTTCTTCCCCAATAATGGAGAAGATGAAGTCGGTGTGCGCCTCCGGTAAATACTCCAGTTTTTGCACCGAGTTGCCCAGGCCTTGACCCCAGACTTCGCCGCGGCCAAACGCCATCAGCGACTGCGTCAGCTGGTAACCGCTGCCGAACGGATCTTCCCATGGGTTCCAGAACGAGGTCACACGGCGGATACGGTAGGGTTCGGCGAGGATCAGCAGCACCACCGCCGAAATCCCCATCCCGATGATGGCAATGAACTGCCACAGTTTTGCGCCCGCCAGGAACAGCATCGCCAGCGTAGTGACAAACAGTACGACTACCGTACCGAGGTCGGGCTGCGCCAGCAGCAGGATGGCGAGGACCAGAATCACGCCCATCGGTTTTAAGAAGCCGCGAAGGTTGTTACGAACTTCGTCAACTTTACGCACCAGGTAGTTAGCCAGGTAGCAGAACAACGACAGTTTGGTGAACTCCGCCGGCTGAATACGCAGTGGGCCAAAGGCAATCCAGCGTGATGCCCCGTTAACGGAGCTACCGACGACCAGCACGATCAACAGCATGATGATTGAGGCGATGAGCATGGCCGTACTGTGCCGCTGCCAGAACGACATCGGCAGGCGTAAGGTGATCAGCGCCAGGCAGAACGCGAGAATGATGTACAGCCCGTCACGCTTGGCAAACAGGAACGGGTCGTTTGCCAGACGCTGTCCGACAGGCATTGACGCCGAGGTGACCATAATAAAGCCGATCGCTGCCAGCCCCAGCGTGAGCCAGAACAGCGTGCGGTCGTACATGATCAGGCTGTCGGAATCTTTATCCCGTGAAGCCATCACCCAGCCTTTCAGCGCCGTAAACAGCCATACCAGGATACCAAATCCTGGCAGGCGCGGCATTTTCAGGCGAGGGAGAGATAAACGCATCAGCCTAACTCCTTCGCCAGGCGGGTAAAGACATCACCCCGCTGTTCGAAATTCTTGAATTGATCGAGGCTGGCACAGGCTGGCGAGAGCAGCACCATATCGCCGGGCTTCACGCGTGGGGCGATGAGGCGCATCGCCTGCTCCATGGTCTCGGTTTGTTCGGCGACCTCAGGACGCAACGCTGCCAGCTCGCTGCCATCGCGGCCAAAGCAATACAGGCGCACGTTATCACCGTTGAGGTACTGCTTCAGCGAGGAGAAGTCAGCCGATTTACCGTCGCCGCCCAGCAGCAGGTATAGCGTGCCATCAACGTGCAAACCGTTCAGTGCCGCCTCGGTGCTACCCACGTTGGTCGCTTTGGAATCGTTAATCCAGCGTACGCCGTTGTGCTCCAGCGCCAGCTGGAAGCGGTGCGCCAGGCCGGTAAAGGTGGTGAGCGCCTTCAGGCTTGAAGATCGCGGCAGGCCAACGGCATCCGCCAGCGCCAGCGCCGCCAGAGCATTGGTGTAGTTATGCTGGCCGGAGAGCATCATCTCTTTCACGTTCAGCACTTTCTCACCTTTCACGCGTAGCCAGGTTTCGCCCTGCTGACGATTAAGGTGATAGTCACCCATATTAATACCGAAGCTAATGCAGCGATCGTCTGCGCCGCGCACCGGCATGGTAAGTGCATCATCGGCATTTACTACGCAAACTTTGGCATTTTCATAAACGCGCAGTTTGGCCGCACGGTACTGCTGCAAGCCGAACGGGTATCTGTCCATATGATCTTCGGTGACGTTTAGGATCGTCGCCGCCGCCGCTTGCAGGCTTGAAGTGGTTTCCAGCTGGAAGCTGGAAAGCTCAAGGACGTACAGCTCACACCCTTTATCAAGCAGCATCAGAGCGGGCAGACCAATGTTACCGCCCACGCCGACATTTTTGCCCGCCGCCTTCGCCATTTCCCCCACCAGCGTGGTGACGGTGCTTTTACCGTTTGAACCGGTAATGGCGACGATCGGGGCCTGCGCCTCCCGGCAGAACAGTTCGATATCGCCGACAATCTCAACGCCTGCATCCGCGGCGGCGCTCAGGGAAGGATGCGCCAGCGCCATACCGGGGCTGGCAACAATCAGATCGGCGGCCAGCAGCCACTCATCATTCAGACCACCCAGGTGGCGTTCAACCTGCTCCGGCAGCTTGTCCAGACCCGGCGGAGAGACGCGCGTATCCATCACGCGCGGCGTCACGCCACGCGCAAGGAAAAAGTCCACGCAGGAGAGGCCGGTGAGGCCCAACCCGATGATAACGACTTTTTTGCCCTGGTAATCTGCCATGATTAACGTACCTTCAGCGTTGCCAGGCCAATCAGCACCAGCATCAGCGAAATAATCCAGAAGCGCACAATGACGCGCGGCTCCGGCCAGCCTTTCAGTTCATAGTGGTGGTGAATCGGTGCCATACGGAAGATGCGCTGACCGCGCAGCTTGAAGGAACCGACCTGCAAAATCACAGACAGCGTCTCAACCACAAACACACCGCCCATGATCACCAGCAGGAACTCCTGACGCAGCAGCACGGCGATAATGCCCAGCGCGCCGCCCAGCGCCAGTGAACCGACGTCGCCCATAAAGACCTGCGCCGGATAGGTGTTGAACCACAGGAAGCCCAGCCCCGCCCCGACAATCGCCGTACAGACGATCACCAGTTCACCCGCGTGTCGCAGGTACGGAATGTGCAGGTAGTTTGCAAAGTTCATGTTACCGGTTGCCCACGCCACCAGCGCGAAACCGCCCGCGACAAACACGGTTGGCATAATCGCCAGGCCATCCAGACCATCGGTCAGGTTGACGGCGTTGCCGGTGCCGACGATCACAAAGTAAGCCAGCAAAATGTAGAACAGCCCCAGTTGCGGCATCACGTCCTTGAAGAACGGCACCACCAGTTCGGTGGCCGGGGTGTCTTTTCCTGCCAGGTAAAGGGCGAAGGCCACCCCCAGCGCAATCACCGACATCCAGAAATACTTCCAGCGGGCGATCAACCCTTTAGTGTCTTTGCGCACGACTTTGCGGTAGTCATCAACAAAACCGATGATCCCGTAGCCAACCAGAACGGTCAGCACGCACCAGACGTAGGGGTTAGACGGATACGCCCACAGCAGAACGGACACCACAATCGCGGTCAGGATCATGATCCCGCCCATGGTCGGCGTACCGCGCTTGCTGAAGTGCGATTCCGGACCATCGTTGCGTACAACCTGGCCGAAAGAGAGTTTTTGCAGACGGGCAATCATGCGCGGGCCCATCCACAGCGAGATGAACAGCGCAGTCAGCAGGCTGACGATGGCGCGAAACGTCAGATAGGAAAAGACGTTAAAGCCTGAGTAATATTTGACCAAATGTTCGGCCAGCCAAACTAACATGTCCCGTTCTCCTGTAATGCGTGCACAACCTCTTCCATGGCGGCACTACGTGAACCTTTAACTAAAACAGTCACAATCTGTTTTTCTGTAATCAATGCCTTCAGGCGTTCGATCAGTGCAGATTTATCGGCAAAATGTTCGCCAACTTCACTGGCATCGGAAATAGCCTTGCTCAGCGTGCCTGCGCTCAACACGCGGTCAAGCCCGGCGGCTTTCGCCGCTTCACCCACCTGAACATGGCAGGCTTCGCTTTCATCACCCAGCTCAGCCATATCGCCCACAACCATCACGCGATAGCCCGGCATCTCAGACAAGACCTGCACCGCCGCCGTCATGGAGCCGACGTTAGCGTTGTAGGAGTCATCCAGCAGAAGTTTGTTTTCAGCCAGCTGGATCGGGAAAAGACGCCCCGGCACGGCTTTTAAATTTGCCAGACCTGCTTTGATCGCCGCGTGTGAGGCACCTACCGCCATTGAGAGCGCTGCCGCAGCAAGCGCATTGGCGATGTTATGTCGACCGGGCAGGGGCAGCAGCACCTCGATATTGCCCGTTGGGGTCGTGAGGGTGAACTCGGTGCCGTGTGACGTCACATGAATATTGGTCGCCGAAAAATCACTGTTTGCCGCATTCGGTGAGAAGCGCCAGGTTTTGCGTGAACCAATGATGCTCTGCCAGTTCAGCCAGTCGTTGTTATCGGCGTTCATAATGGCGATGCCGTCATCCGGCAGGCCGGTATAAATTTCACCTTTCGCTTTCGCCACACCGGCCAGAGAACCAAAACCTTCAAGATGTGCCGCCGCCAGGTTATTCACCAGCGCCGCTTCCGGACGCGTCAGGCTCACGGTCCAGGCGATTTCGCCCTGATGGTTGGCCCCTAACTCAATCACCGCATATTCATGCTCGTGGGTCAGGCGCAGCAGCGTCATCGGCACACCGATGTCATTATTAAGGTTGCCCGCCGTATAAAGCGTGTTACCGCACTGGCTAAGGATCGCCGCCGTCATCTCTTTAACGGAGGTTTTGCCCGACGAGCCCGTCAGCGCTACGACGCGTGTTGGCACCTGCTGGCGAACCCATGCCGCCAGCTCGCCAAACGCCAGGCGCGTATCTTTCACCACAATCTGCGGCAAATCGATATCGAGCTTACGGCTGACCAGTAGCGCGCCCGCGCCGTTATCTTTAGCCTGTTGCGCAAAATCGTGGGCGTCAAAACGTTCACCCTTCAGCGCCACAAACAGGCAGCCCGCCGTCACCTTACGGGTGTCGGTGGTCACAGCCTCAATGGTCAGATCCTGACCATGCAGCATCCCCTGCAATACCGCAGCGGCCTGGCTTAACGTAATGCTAATCATGCCACCACTCCCAGCAGACGCGCTGCCGTCACGCGGTCGGAGTAATCCAGACGACGATTGCCGACGATCTGATAATCTTCATGACCTTTACCGGCCAGCAGAACCACATCGTTCTCCTGCGCCTGCATAATGGCGTTAGTCACGGCCTCCGCGCGGCCTTCGACTACGCGCGCACGACCCGCATCCAGCATGCCCGCCAGAATGTCATTGATAATGGCGCGCGGCTCTTCGGTACGCGGGTTGTCATCGGTTACCACGGGAATATCCGCGAACTGCTCAGCGATGGCGCCCATCAGCGGACGTTTGCCCTTGTCGCGATCGCCACCGCAGCCAAATACGCACCAGAGCTTGCCTGCGCAGTGCAGACGCGCCGCTTCCAGCGCTTTTTCCAGCGCATCCGGCGTGTGGGCGTAATCCACAACCACCGTCGGCTTGCCCGGCGCGCTGAACACTTCCATGCGGCCACAGACCGGTTGCAAACGCTCAGCCGTTTTCAGCAGATCCGCCATCGGGTAGCCCAGCGCCAGCAGCGTCGCCAGCGCCAGCAGCAGGTTACTGACGTTAAAGGCCCCCATCAGGCGGCTTTCAATCTCACCTTCGCCCCAGGTGGAAGCAAAGCGGATCGTCGCCCCGCTATCGTGGTAGTTCACCTCGACCGCCTTCAGCCAGCGGCCACGGCAGTTCGGATTAATGCGATCTTCCATCGACACCGCCACCGCATCCGGCAGTTTTTCCAGCCAGCGGCGACCGACTTCGTCGTCGGCGTTAATGATCGCCTGTCCGTGGTGGTGAGTGGAATAAAGCAGCCATTTCGCCGCTTCGTAGTGTTCCATATCTCCATGATAATCAAGGTGATCGCGGCTCAGGTTAGTAAAGACAGAGGCAGCAAATTTCAGGGCCGCCACGCGATGTTGTACCAGACCATGGGAAGAGACTTCCATCGCAGCGAAGGTCGCCCCCTGCTCAGCGAGGCCCGCCAGCACACGCTGCACGTCAACCGCCGAGCCTGTGGTGTTTTCCGTCGGGCTTACTTTGCCCAGAAGACCGTTCCCCACCGTGCCCATGACGGCACCGGTTTCGCCCAGCAGTTGCGCCCACTGCGCCATCAGCTGAGTGGTGGTGGTTTTTCCGTTGGTTCCTGTCACGCCAACCAGCTTTAACTGGTCGGAAGGTTCATTGTAAAAACGTCCTGCCAGCGCGGAGAGACGCTCATTCAGTTGGCTGAGATAGATGACCGGCACGCCGTGCATTTCACGGATCTCACCGTCTGTTGCCTCATCTTTAGCCTCAGCAATAATGGCAGCAACACCTTGCGCAATCGCCTGCGGGATATAACGACGCCCGTCCGCCTGATGACCCACCACTGCCACAAAAAGATCGCCAGCAGCCGCTACGCGGCTGTCCAGTACCATCTCTCGCAGTGCTCGCGCAGGTAGCATAGGCACCCACGGAGCAAGAAGGTCGCGCAAATTACGATCTGCCACCTGTTCCCTCGCCTTGATTAATTACAAATTCACTTTTTTCGCCCGTCGCCAGCGCATCCGGTTCAATGTTCATGGTGCGCAACACGCCGCCCATAATAGCCCCGAACACAGGCGCGGAGACGGCGCCGCCGTAGTATTTACCCGCCTGCGGATCGTTGATGACGACCACCAGTGCAAAACGCGGATTGCTTGCAGGCGCTACGCCTGCGGTATAGGCAATGTATTTGTTGATATAGCGGCCGTCCGGCCCCACTTTTTTCGCTGTACCGGTTTTAATGGCGATACGATAGCCCTTAATCGCGGCCTTCACGCCGCCACCGCCAGGTAACGCGACGCTTTCCATCATATGCACGACGGTCCGAACGATAGATTCCGGGAAAACGCGTTCCCCCGGAACCGGTGGATCAACTTTGGTGATCGACAGCGGGCGATAAATGCCATAGCTGCCAATCGTTGCGTAGACTCGCGCTAACTGTAACGGGGTTACCATTAGCCCGTAGCCGAAAGAGAAGGTGGCCCTCTCTATGTCAGACCACCGTTGTTTTTGAGGATATAAGCCACTGCGTTCTCCGACCAACCCCAAATTGGTCGCCTTTCCCAGCCCAAAACGTGAGTAAGTATCTACTAACGCTGAGGACGGCATCGCTAACGCCAGTTTTGACACACCGACGTTACTCGACTTCTGCAAGACCCCGGTCAGGGTCAGTTCGCTGTAACGTGCCACGTCTTTGATTTCGTGACCGTTAATTCGATAAGGGATCGTATTCAGAACGGTATTTTCGTTGACGATGCCTCGCTGTAGAGCCGTCATCACCACCATAGGTTTTACGGTTGAGCCGGGTTCAAACACATCGGTGATGGAGCGGTTACGCATTGCATCTTTTGCTGTACCGGCAAAATTATTCGGGTTGTATGAGGGGCTACTGGCCATCGCCAGCACTTCACCTGTTGCCACATCCACCAGCACGGCGCTGCCCGATTCCGCCTTGTTAAACGCGACGGCGTTGTTCAGCTCACGATAGACCAGCGCCTGCAAGCGCTCATCAATACTCAGGGCCAGGTTGTGCGCGGCCTGGCTGTCTGTCGAGGAAATGTCTTCAATAACGCGACCATAGCGGTCTTTACGCACGATTCGCTCGCCAGGCTGGCCGGTAAGCCACTTGTCGAAGCTTTTTTCAACGCCCTCAATCCCCTGGCTATCCACGTTGGTAAAACCAATCAGGTGCGCGGTGACTTCGCCCGAAGGATAGTAACGGCGGGATTCTTCCCGCAGATGAATGCCCGGCAGCTTCAGTTTCTTAATGTAGTCAGCCATGTCAGGATTCACCTGACGGGCAAGGTAGATGAAGCGCCCTTTCGGGTTGGCGTTAACGCGTGACGCCAGCTGATCCAGCGGCATTTTCAACGCGTCTGACAGCGCCTTCCAGCGGTTATCAAGGGTGATCCCGCCTGCGTCGTGTAACTCTTTCGGATCGGCCCAGATCGCCTTCACCGGCACGCTCACCGCCAGCGGACGGCCGGAACGATCGGTGATCATCCCACGAGAGGTGGAAACTTCCTGCACGCGCAGAGAACGCATATCACCCTGACGCACCAGCATGTCAGGCGCGATGATTTGCAGCCACGCCACGCGTCCCAGCAGGAAACCCAGCGCCAGTAAAATGCAGCCGCAAAGCAACGCAAAACGCCAACTGACAAAGTTGGCCTGTTCTTCCTGGCGTTTTGGTTTTAGCGTTTTTGCCGCTGCTTTCATGCGTCGCGTTTTCCCTTATTTTTGTACTACGATATTTTCCTGCGAAGGATCAACATGCTGTAATTGCAGTTTTTCCGTTGCGATCCGTTCAACCCGGCTGTGATCGCCGAGCGCGTTTTCTTCAAGGATCAGATTTCGCCATTCAATATCCAGCGCATCGCGTTCCAGTACCATCTGTTCGCGCTGCGCAGTTAATAAACGGGTATGGTGAGCGGTGGTGACCACCATAACTGCCGTCACAATGATGCAAATGAACAAGCAGAGTGGCAGCTTCCCAAACCGCAAAAGATCGTCGCCGATCACGCCAGGCAAGGCATGGCGCTCGTTGCTTCCTAACGATCCCTTAACTTTGCTTAGGGTCTCTGTCACTCTGCTGATCATGCGTTCGTCCTCTCTGCAATACGCAGCACTGAACTACGGGCACGTGGATTCTCTGCCACCTCTTCTTCGCCCGGCATCAACTTGCCTAATGCTCGCAACTGACGGCCTCCCAGCTTTCTGAGTTGTTCTTCCGTCATCGGCAGCCCAGCTGGAACCTGCGGACCGCGGCTCTGTTCACGCATAAAGCGTTTTACGATGCGATCTTCCAGCGAATGGAAGCTGATGATGGATAACCGCCCACCCGGGGCCAGCACGTCGAGCGAGCTTTTTAGCGCCAGCTCTATTTCCTCCAGTTCACTGTTTACCCAAATACGAACCGCCTGGAAGGTACGGGTCGCAGGATGTTTGTGCTTGTCCTTCACCGGCGTTGCCGCCGCGATGACTTCTGCCAGCTCTTTGGTGCGGGTCATTGGCTCAACGCGGTTGCGCTCCACGATGGCGCGCGCAATACGTTTGCCAAAGCGTTCTTCACCGAAGGTTTTGATTACCCAGGCGATATCCGCTTCGTCAGCAGTTTGTAACCATTCAGCGGCAGACTGGCCGCGAGTGGGGTCCATACGCATATCCAGCGGTCCATCTCGCATAAAGGAGAAGCCGCGTTCTGCATCATCAAGCTGTGGTGAAGAGACGCCAAGATCGAGGAGAATCCCGTCGATCTTGCCGGTCAGGCCGCGCTCAGCGACATACTCCGCAAGCGCAGAGAAAGGTCCATGGACGATGGAAAAGCGAGGATCATCGATGGTTTGCGCAACGGCAATCGCCTGCGGATCGCGGTCAATTGCCAGCAGGCGTCCTTCCGCTCCAAGCTGGGAGAGGATCAAACGCGAGTGACCACCGCGACCAAAAGTGCCATCAATATAGATGCCGTCTAGACGAATATTCAGGCCGTTAACGGCCTCATCCAGCAGCACCGTTGTATGTTTATAATTTTCCATCATATTTATAGAGACAAGTCCTGCAGCCGTTCCGATAATGTTGCGGAATCAGACTGCTCAGCGTCGATATCTTCCTTGACCTGTTGATACCAGGTCGTTTCGTCCCACAGTTCAAACTTGTTGAACTGCCCGACCAGCATCACTTCTTTAGTCAGACCGGCATGTTGTCGCAACACAGGCGCAATCAATAATCGCCCGGCGCTATCCATCTGACATTCACTGGCATGTCCCAATAACAACCGCTGCACGCGGCGTTCTTGCGGATTCATGCTCGACAGTCGCGACAGCTTTTGCTCAATGATTTCCCATTCAGGCAAAGGGTAAAGCAGCAGGCAGGGGGAGTTGATGTCAATGGTGCAAACCAGTTGACCCGAAGCGTTCTCAATCAGCTGGTCGCGGTATCGGGTTGGTACCGATAAACGCCCTTTGCTGTCGAGATTGACTAACGTTGCTCCACGGAACATGCCAGCCTCACCCCTCCTCACCACTTTAACCCACAAATTCCCACCTGAAGGAGTTTACGGAGCGAGGGAAAAGCTTGTCAAGCCAGGACTCTCTCTATACCGGCGCGAAAGCACCGTATTTGCAGAGCAAGAGTGACCTGGCTAATAACTACACAACTGGCGAGGCAAAATTAACGTTATGAATATTTGTAAGAAAAAAACCGAATATGCACACGAGCGTTAAGACTCACTCAATATCATCGCAGGGAAATATAAAGTGTCAGTTTGCGACGCGGGCAGCATTTTAAGGCATATCGCCGGGGGATAACAGCACCAGATTAAGCGCAAGGCAATATGGATTCGTTCGTGTACATTGAGGGCTGAAGGGGAGTGTAAAAAATGGCTGAATATTCATCGGCTGGCGGCTGTTTGTAACAAAACAATACAAAAGAATGCCCGTTAAAAATTATAATTGCGCTTTTTAACGCCAAAACGGATTCAGAAAAATAGCCAGCTAAGAATCTTAGAGATAAATCCTAATTTTATCCGGGAATTATTTCCCGCAATAAATGCACCGCAAAAGGGGCAGTTTTACCGCCCCTGTGGAAATATTAATGGCGACTCAAAATTCCGCGCCGATAGAGATTACGTTTGATACGCGTAAGCCCGGGTTTCGGTTTGCGGGGTTCATCCAGGCTTGCGAGAACAATCTCAAGCACGCGCTCGGCGACGTCGCGGTGGCGCTGGGCCACGGCCAGCACCGGACATTGCAGGAAGTCGAGCAGTTCGTTATCGCCGAAGGTCGCAATCGCCAGATCGGATGGCAGTTTGCCATCGCGACGTAACGTCACATCCATCACTCCCTGCAACAGGGCAAACGAGGTGGTAAACAACGCCTGCGGCATCGGGTGCGTTTCCAGCCATTTCTCGAACAGCTGAGCAGCCGCTTCGCGCTCATAGCTGTTGGCATACAGATAATGAACGTCACGCGGATCGTCTTTCCACGCCGTACGGAACCCTTGTTCACGCAGGAAGCTTACGGACAGTTCAGGCAACGCGCCAAGATAGAGCACCGTTTCCGCCGGGAAGGTACGCAGCTCGGCAGCCAGCATTTCTGCATCGTCCTGATCGGCACCGACGACGCTGGTGAAATGTTCACGATCCAGCGCACGATCCAGCGCCACAATCGGGAACGGATCGTTCGCCCAGCGCTGATAGAAAGGATGCTCGGGTGGTAAAGAGGTCGACACGATGATGGCGTCAACCTGACGTTGCAGCAGATGCTCAATACAGCGCATCTCGTTGTCGGGCTGATCCTCGGAGCAGGCAATCAACAGCTGATAGCCCCGCTGACGCGCCTGACGTTCCAGATAGTTGGCGATGCGGGTATAGCTGGTGTTTTCCAGGTCCGGGATCACCAGGCCAATCGAGCGGGTGCGCCCGGCACGTAAACCAGCGGCGACAGCATTCGGATGGTAATTATGCTCACGAACGACTGCCATCACTTTCTCAACGGTCTTATCGCTGACACGATACTGCTTTGCTTTACCGTTAATCACATAGCTGGCCGTGGTTCTCGACACGCCGGCGAGCCGGGCGATTTCATCCAGTTTCACAATTGCCCCTCAAAAAAAGAAAAAAGTCCATGGCCCTGTCAAGGTTATGGTTAAATATTTTAACATCTAAACGCAGAATAGCTTTCACGGCAACCGCTTTTGTCCGCGTTGTCGGTGAATTACGCAAAAAAAAGCCCGGCTTTGGCTACCGGGCTGAAAGAGGCGAACCTTTTGCGCAACTAACGCATGATTTTATCGCCGCGCGAGAGGCCAACAACGCCAGAGCGCGCAACTTCAACAATTTTTGCCACATCCCTGACGGAGGCCAGGAACGCATCCAGCTTATCGCTCGTTCCGGCAAGCTGCACAGTATATATAGAAGGCGTGACGTCGATGATCTGCCCACGGAAGATATCCGTGTTGCGCTTGACCTCTTCCCGACCGTAACCGCTCGCCTGAATCTTCACCAGCATCACTTCACGTTCAACGTAAGCCCCCTGCCCCAGCTCGCTGACGCGCAACACGTCCACCAGCTTGTGCAACTGCTTTTCGATCTGCTCAAGCACTTTCGCATCGCCGACGGTCTGGATCGTCATGCGGGAGAGCGTCGGGTCATCGGTCGGCGCAACGGTCAGGCTTTCAATGTTATAGCCGCGCTGCGCAAAAAGCCCAATGACGCGTGACAGTGCGCCCGACTCATTTTCCAGTAATACAGATAATATCCGGCGCATATCAGGTTCTCTCCGTTTTGCTTAACCACATTTCATCCATACCGCCGCCACGGATATGCATCGGATAAACGTGCTCTGTGCCGTCGACGATGACGTCCATGAAGACGAGGCGATTGTTTTTAACGTGCTCAAGCGCTTCGCCGAGCTTCGCTTCCAGCTCTGACGGATCGGTTACCCGCATGCCAATATGACCATAGGCTTCAGCCAGACGGACAAAGTCCGGAAGTGACTTCATATAAGACTGAGAGTGTCGGCCAGAATAAATCATATCCTGCCACTGCTTCACCATACCGAGGTAACCGTTATTCAGGTTCAGCACCAGCACTGGCAACTCATATTGCAGCGCAGTAGAAAGCTCCTGAATATTCATCTGTATGCTGCCATCACCCGTCACGCAGATAACCGTTTCGTTCGGCAACGCCAGCTTCACCCCCAGCGCGGCGGGCAGACCAAAGCCCATCGTGCCGAGCCCGCCAGAGTTGATCCAGCGACGCGGTTTATCAAACGGGTAGTACAGCGCAGCGAACATCTGATGCTGGCCCACGTCAGAAGTGACATACGCATCGCCATTGGTCAGACGCCAGATCGTCTCGATCACCGCCTGCGGCTTGATGTTCTCACTCTGCGTGTCGTATTTAAGGCACTGACGGCCACGCCATTGTTCGATTTGCTGCCACCAGTCGCGGATCTCGTCCAGCGGTTGAGACGCGGTCTCCTGCGCCAGCAGATCCAACATTTGATCCAGCACCTGTCGTGCATCCCCCACGATCGGCACATCCGCCGGCACCGTTTTAGAGATTGAAGTCGGATCGATATCAATGTGCAGCACCGTCGCATTCGGACAGTATTTCGCCAGGTTATTGGTGGTACGATCGTCAAAACGCACGCCGACGGCAAAAATCACATCAGAATGGTGCATCGTCATATTGGCTTCATAGGTGCCGTGCATACCCAGCATGCCCAGCGCCTGACGGTGGGTAGCCGGAAATGCCCCCAGCCCCATCAGCGATGACGCGACAGGAAGATTCAGCTTCTCAATCAGTTCACGCAGTTGCGTTTCACAGGCTGCATTGACGGCGCCGCCCCCTACATAGACTACGGGCTTTTTCGCAGCCAGCAGCGTTTGCAGCGCACGCTTAATCTGGCCTTTGTGCCCTTGCGTCGTCGGATTATATGAACGCATGCTCACCGACTCAGGCCACAGGTAAGGCAGTTTATTTGCGGAATTGAGAATATCTTTTGGCAGATCGACAACCACAGGCCCAGGACGACCGCTGGCGGCCAGCCAGAAGGCTTTTTTCAGTACGCCCGGAATGTCTTCCGTTTGCTTAACCAGAAAGCTGTGCTTCACCACGGGGCGTGAGATCCCCACCATGTCGCATTCCTGAAACGCATCATAGCCAATCAGTGACGTCGCCACCTGTCCGGAGAGAATGACCAGTGGAATGGAGTCCATATACGCAGTCGCAATGCCGGTGATGGCATTGGTCGCTCCCGGTCCGGAAGTGACCAGCACAACACCCACCTCGCCCGTGGCGCGGGCCAGGCCGTCAGCCATATGCACAGCAGCCTGTTCATGACGAACCAGAACATGATCAATACCGCCTACCGTGTGCAGCGCGTCATAAATATCAAGAACCGCGCCTCCGGGATAGCCGAACACTTGCTTCACGCCCTGATCGATAAGCGATCGGACGACCATTTCCGCGCCAGACAACATCTCCATGCTTTGCCTCCAGGCTTTTGTTATAGACGGACAGCAGAATTCATTTCCGCGCCGTCTTCTGACAGGGTGAACCCATCTTATAATGTGCAGAGTGATGAATACCTTAACCGCTCGTTATGAGGCAGGCAATTATCAAACGGAATGCGGGAATGGGTAATAAAAGCAGAAAAAACAGCTGTCAGACACGAATATGGTGAATTCGTCTGGTATGAGGGGAGACGCTAATAATTCATCTCTTAAAAAGAGGATGGATCAGGAAATCATCTATTTTTAAGCCGCCCTGAGCGTCTGGAAAAATTAGAACAGAACAAAATATTGCCCACATAAAAAATCACAGAATAAACCGCATGGCGCCATGCGGTTTATTCACCCTGACTTATCGACGACAAATATTGATCAGCAGCTCTTCCATCCACTGATGCCCTTTATCACGACCCGCGGCTTCATGCCAGGAAAGATAACAGGTACGGCTGTTCAGCTTGAGCGGCAGAGGTAAAATTTGCAGGCTCAGCGATTCGGAGAACTCTTCAGCAAGCCAGCGCGGTGCAATAGCGACTAGCTGCGTCTGAGAGACGACATTTAATACGCTGACCATCGCCATTCCCTGATAGGCCACGCTGGCTTGTTTATCGGCTGTGTCATACCACGGCTGACTGAACGAAGCATATCTGTCCAGAGCAACAACGGCATGCTGCTCGCTGTAAACATCGCTTTCACGCAGCGGTGAATTCATGCGTGGATGTTTTTTGCTGGCGACTAGCACCATTTCATCTTTAAACAACGGAACACAGGCAAACTCTGGACGGCGAAACTCTTCATAGCCCAGAACGAACTCCGTTTCCTGATAACGTAGCTGGTGCTCGGTATTTTGATTTAATGATGATTTAAAAACGAGATGAATATTAGGGGCAATCTGTTCAACTTTATTATATATAACAGACGTCAAATAATTGTCTAACGGACTGCAAACACAGAGATGGAAAACTCGTTCACTGCTTAAAGGTTCAAAACCCGAGCCGGGAAGCTCATTTTGTACCAGCTGTAGCGCCTGACGAATCGAACCGAATAGCTGGAATGCACGCGCCGTGGGCTGGATACCTCTTCCATACCGGACGAATAACTCGTCGTTAAACATCACCTTAAGTCTGGCTACGGCATTACTCACGGCAGGTTGAGACATTCCCAGAGATTGCGCTGCTCGCGTAATATTCTGCTCCTGCATAACGGCATCAAATACAGTTAACAGGTTGAGATCCACTGTGCGTAACTGAGGCTTAACCCCATCATAAGGCTGTGGTTGGTTAATATTATTTTCTGGCATTTCTGACTCCACTGTCACGCTAAATTCCCTTTGCCAAAGTACAGTAATAACTTCGAAAAATATGATTTACCATGCATATACAACAAGCGAAAGGGAATTATTTAAAATTCGGAATATATAAAGAACCCCCATTTAAGAGATGGCATTTCGCATCCCATAAATGAAGAGCTAAAAATCGTTCAAATGATATCTATAACTTTAATGTAGGCATGAAACCATAAACCAGGGAAATATACAATCACCGCCTTCGTTAATAATAACTTAAGTATTATTAAACTATGAAGGGCAGACACCGCGATTTCATTAACAAAATGATATCAATATTGATAACTTTCCCACTCGCGACTCATTCATGAAACTTATAACTCAATGAAATGAAACACATTCCGTTTCACGGCATATCGGTAAAAATACTGTGTTCAATTGCTACCAATTATATTCAAATTATTCCAGAGATGAATCGCCAGTCCAATAATAGACAATTAAAGCGGTTAGCTACGTAAAAACCAGCACAATTAGCTAATGTGTTTATCCTGTGCTGAGTGGCCGTTTTGCCTGAGAGGGGTTGACATGCGCCAGCGTATCCAGTACCACTAAAAGCATATCGCATTCACCTGGAGCACGATTCATGATTCGCACCCTTCGTTTCACCGGTCTACTACTACTAAACGCATCCACTGTGCGCGGTAGACTGGCGGGCGAAATTCAGCGTTGAATCGTCTTCAGTAAAACTAAAAACCCGCGCCACTGCGCGGGTTTTTTTATGCTCGTAGCAAGGCGCCCTAAGACTGACAAGGACCTAACCCATGAGCCAGCAAGTCGTTATTTTCGATACTACTTTACGTGACGGTGAACAGGCATTACAGGCGAGCCTGAGTGTTAAAGAAAAACTGCAAATTGCGCTGGCCCTCGAACGCATGGGTGTAGACGTAATGGAAGTCGGTTTTCCCGTCTCCTCGCCGGGTGATTTCGAGTCAGTACAGACCATCGCCCGCACCATCAAAAACAGCCGCGTGTGCGGTCTGGCTCGCTGCGTAGAGAAAGATATTGATGTGGCCGCGGAATCCCTGAAAGTTGCAGAAGCTTTCCGTATCCATACATTCATTGCCACCTCCCCCATGCACATTGCGACCAAGCTGCGCAGTACGCTGGATGAAGTGATCGAACGTGCGGTGTATATGGTCAAACGCGCGCGTAACTACACTGATGACGTCGAATTCTCCTGTGAAGATGCAGGCCGCACGCCGATTGACGATTTGGCCCGTGTAGTGGAAGCCGCGATTAATGCCGGAGCCAGAACCATCAACATCCCGGACACCGTCGGCTACACCATGCCGTTTGAGTTCTCCAGCATCATCACCGGTCTGTACGATCGCGTGCCAAATATTGATAAAGCCATCATCTCCGTGCATACCCATGACGATTTGGGCCTGGCTGTGGGCAATGCCATCGCCGCCGTCCACGCCGGCGCGCGTCAGGTAGAAGGGGCAATGAATGGCATTGGTGAACGTGCCGGCAACTGCTCGCTGGAAGAAGTGATCATGGCGATCAAAGTGCGCAAAGACATTATGAACGTGCACACTCGCATCAATCACAACGAAATCTGGCGCACCAGCCAGACCGTGAGCCAGATTTGCAACATGCCGATCCCGGCGAACAAGGCGATTGTTGGGGCTGGCGCGTTCGCTCACTCCTCCGGTATTCACCAGGATGGCGTGCTGAAGAACCGTGAAAACTACGAAATCATGACTCCGGAATCCATCGGTCTGAACCAGGTTCAGCTGAACCTGACCTCACGCTCTGGCCGCGCGGCGGTAAAACACCGTATGGAAGAGATGGGTTATAAGGACAGCGATTACAACATGGATCAGCTGTACGACGCATTCCTGAAGCTGGCTGACAAAAAAGGCCAGGTCTTCGATTACGACCTGGAAGCGCTGGCATTCATCAATAAACAGCAGGAAGAGCCAGAGCACTTCCGTCTGGACTACTTCACCGTTCAGTCAGGTTCAAGCGATATCGCTACCGCCTCCGTCAAGCTGGCCTGCGGCGATGAAATTAAAGCGGAAGCCGCCAACGGTAACGGCCCTGTGGATGCCATTTACCAGGCGATTAACCGCGTCACTGAGTACGACGTAGAGCTGGTGAAATACGACCTGACGGCAAAAGGGCACGGTAAAGACGCCCTGGGCCAGGTTGATATCGTCGTCAACTACAACGGTCGCCGCTTCCACGGTGTGGGTCTGGCGACAGATATCGTCGAATCCTCCGCGAAAGCGATGGTGCATGTCCTGAATAACATCTGGCGCGCCGCCGAAGTCGAAAAAGAGTTGCAACGCAAAGCTCAGAATAAAGAGAACAACAAGGAAACCGTGTGATGTCGAAGAATTACCATATTGCTGTGTTGCCGGGTGACGGTATTGGCCCGGAAGTGATGGCACAGGCGCTGAAAGTACTGGAAGCTGTTCGTTCGCGTTTTGCGATGAAAATTACCACCAGCCACTACGACGTGGGTGGTATTGCGATTGATAACCACGGTACTCCCCTGCCGAAAGGGACTGTAGAAGGCTGCGAAAATGCCGATGCCGTTCTGTTTGGCTCCGTGGGCGGCCCAAAGTGGGAACACCTGCCGCCAGCAGAGCAGCCGGAGCGCGGTGCGCTGCTGCCGCTGCGTAAACACTTCAAACTGTTCAGCAACCTGCGTCCGGCGAAGCTGTACCCGGGGCTGGAAGAATTTTGCCCGCTGCGCGCGGATATCGCGGCCAACGGTTTCGACATCCTGTGCGTGCGTGAGCTGACCGGCGGCATCTACTTCGGTCAGCCAAAAGGTCGCGAAGGCAGCGGTCAGCATGAGAAAGCATTTGATACCGAGGTTTATCACCGTTTTGAAATTGAACGTATCGCCCATATCGCGTTTGAGTCAGCGCGCAAACGCCGCCGTAAAGTGACCTCGATTGATAAAGCAAACGTGCTCCAGTCGTCCATTTTGTGGCGCGAAATCGTCAGTGAAGTCGCTAAGCAGTACCCGGACGTTGCGCTGTCGCATATGTATATCGACAACGCAACGATGCAGTTGATCAAAGATCCGTCCCAGTTTGACGTGCTGCTGTGCTCCAACCTGTTCGGCGATATTCTCTCGGATGAATGCGCGATGATCACCGGCTCCATGGGCATGCTGCCATCCGCCAGCCTGAACGAAGAAGGCTTTGGTCTGTATGAGCCTGCGGGCGGCTCCGCGCCGGATATCGCAGGCAAGAACATCGCCAACCCGATTGCGCAGATCCTCTCCCTGGCTCTGCTGCTGCGCTACAGCCTGGATGCAGGCGAAGCAGCAACCGCAATTGAAAACGCCATTAACCGGGCGTTAGAAGAAGGCGTCCGTACCGGTGATTTAGCACGCGGCACGGCGGCAGTCAGTACCGATGAAATGGGCGACATCATTGCCCGCTATGTCGCTGAAGGGGTGTAATCATGGCTAAGACGTTATATGAGAAGTTGTTTGATGCGCACGTTGTCTACGAAGCACCAAACGAAACCCCACTGTTGTATATCGACCGTCATCTGGTACACGAAGTGACCTCTCCTCAGGCATTTGACGGCCTGCGCGCGCATAAGCGCCCGGTGCGTCAGCCGGGTAAAACCTTTGCCACGATGGATCACAACGTATCCACTCAGACCAAAGACATCAATGCATCTGGCGAGATGGCGCGTATCCAGATGCAGGAGCTGATTAAGAACTGTAACGAGTTTGGCGTGGAGCTGTACGATCTGAACCATCCCTATCAGGGCATCGTCCACGTAATGGGGCCTGAGCAGGGGATTACGCTGCCGGGCATGACCATCGTCTGCGGCGACTCCCACACCGCGACGCACGGCGCATTTGGCGCCCTGGCGTTCGGGATTGGCACCTCTGAGGTTGAACACGTTCTGGCGACACAGACCCTGAAGCAGGGCCGCGCCAAAACCATGAAGATTGAAGTGAAGGGTAAAGCCGCGCCGGGTATCACCGCGAAAGATATCGTGCTGGCGATTATCGGCAAAACCGGCAGCGCAGGCGGCACTGGTCACGTCGTTGAGTTCTGCGGTGACGCTATCCAGGCGCTGAGCATGGAAGGTCGTATGACCCTGTGCAACATGGCCATAGAGATGGGCGCCAAAGCAGGCCTGGTGGCCCCAGACGAAACCACCTTCAACTATGTGAAGGGCCGTCTGCATGCGCCGAAAGGTCAGGATTTTGACGACGCGGTAGCGTACTGGAAAACCCTGAAAACGGACGAGGGGGCAGTTTTTGATACCGTTGTGACGTTGCAGGCGGAAGAGATCGCCCCGCAGGTCACCTGGGGAACCAACCCGGGTCAGGTGATGTCCGTCAACGACGCCATTCCCGATCCGGCTTCCTTCGCCGATCCGGTCGAGCGCGCCAGTGCGGAAAAAGCGCTGGCTTACATGGGGCTGAAACCCGGCATACCGCTGACCGACGTGAGCATTGATAAAGTATTCATCGGCTCCTGTACCAACTCCCGTATTGAAGATTTACGCGCTGCGGCAGAAATCGCTAAAGGCCGCAAAGTGGCGCCGGGCGTGCAGGCGCTGGTTGTGCCAGGCTCCGGTCCGGTGAAAGCCCAGGCGGAAGCCGAGGGTCTGGATAAGATCTTTATCGACGCAGGCTTCGAGTGGCGCCTGCCGGGTTGCTCCATGTGCCTGGCGATGAACAACGACCGCCTGAATCCGGGTGAGCGCTGTGCTTCCACCAGCAACCGTAACTTTGAAGGCCGTCAGGGCCGCGGTGGGCGCACCCACCTGGTCAGCCCGGCAATGGCCGCCGCTGCGGCAGTCACCGGTCATTTCGCCGATATTCGCAGCCTGAAATAAGGAGACAATCATGGCAGAGAAATTTACCCAACATACGGGCCGGGTTGTCCCGCTGGACGCCGCTAACGTCGATACCGACGCGATCATTCCTAAGCAGTTTTTGCAGAAAGTGACGCGCACGGGTTTTGGTGCGCATCTGTTCAACGACTGGCGTTTCCTCGACGATAAAGGCGAAGTGCCGAACCCGGAATTCGTCCTGAACTTTCCGGAATACAAAGGCGCCTCCATTTTGCTGGCGCGGGAAAACTTTGGCTGCGGATCGTCGCGTGAACATGCGCCATGGGCATTGACCGACTACGGCTTTAAGGTGGTTATCGCCCCAAGCTTCGCGGATATCTTCTACGGCAACAGCTTCAACAACCAGCTGCTGCCGGTGACGCTGAGTGACGAACAGGTCGATGAACTGTTTGCGCTAGTGCAGGCAAATCCGGGGATTTCATTTGAGGTGGATCTGGAAGCAGAAGTGGTGAAAGCCGGTGACAAGTCCTACCGCTTCAGCATTGATGCGTTCCGTCGCCACTGCATGCTGAACGGTCTGGACAGCATTGGCCTGACGCTGCAACACGAAGAGGCTATCTCCGCCTACGAGAAAAAACAGCCTGCGTTTATGGGCTAAAGGCAATGGCCCGCAGGGCGCGGGCCATTGATAAGGGTGCGTTGAGGCTCAACCACTCTGGAGAGGCGGGGAAACTTTCCCCGCCAATACCGCTAACGTTTCGCTTCGTAAGCCAACACTGCCGCCAGCTCTGTTTTCTCCTGTCTGAAGTGCAGCTCACACAGCGAGTCGCGCACCATCCAGGTGAAGATCAACAGCGTCGTACAGATCAGAAACAAACCTAACAGCAGAGTACGTTTTGGCATTCCAGCCTCCTTATTGCTTTTCGGCAATGAAGAGACTAACCTCGCAATGTGGGTTGTGAAGTTAATCTCCCCATCAGTTTTTTTGATGTGGGACTCTCCACTGTTTGCCTCTTGCGAAAGCCTGAGGCAAACAGCCTCAAGCACCCGTCACGCACTCTATGCGCCTTCTCGGCGCCTGTCAGAAAGTCGTTTCATTTCGTGAAGCCGCCTTCCAGAATCAAACGTCTTTTACCCGGCACGTCAGTATCAGCGTGACAAGCGAAATCGCTGCGATCACCCAGTACACGGATGGATGCCCATAGCTTTGCGACAGCGCCCCCTGAATTACCCCTGCCAGAATCACGCCGGTAGAGATACTGTTGGTAAACAGCGTGGTCGCGGAGCCTGCGCGCCCCGGCATTAAATCCTGGAACCAGAGCATGCCTATCCCGGCAACGATGCCGATAAATACCGCGTTAAACAGCTGTAACGCCAGCAAAGCTTCACGCGAATGGAACAGGATCAGCCCCGCGTAGAACGCCACCCCAGCCGCCACGGCGACGACCATCATCCGACGCTTTCCGAAACGTTTTACGTAGTAACCCGCCAGAATCATCGCCGGGATCTCCAGCCCGGCAGCGGTGCCCATCAGGATCCCCGCGAGCTTGTCGGGCAGCCCCAGATCGCTGCTGATCCACAGCGGCATATCGATGATGTACATGGTGTTGCATGTCCACATCAGCGTGGAGGCGATAAACAACATGCGGACGTTTTTATCCTGCCAGCCGCTCACCTGGGTGATGGGCTTGTCCGTCACCTGCTCTACGCGCGCCACCGATGGCAGCGCAAAGGCTATCAGCGCCAGGCTGATGACAAAAATCCCCGCCGCGATGGAAAACATGGTGGTGAAGCCGTAGTTCAGCGCCAGCATAAACGCCAGCGGCGGACCGATGACCCACGCGAGAGAGAGCTGCGCACGCATCACCGAGCTGAACATCACCACTTCCCTCGCCGAGCTGTCGGCGTACTCCCGGGCCAGGGCGAACAGTTGCGGCATGGCGGTGTTCGCCAGAGAGGCCAGCAGCACGCCGCAGGTAATGAGCGTCAGGTAATGGCGGTTGAAGGCAAACAATAACGCGTTGCCCACGGCCATGGCGCAACAAAAGAGGATCAGCTTGCGGCGATCGCCCTGGCTGTCGGATCGTTTCGCCAGCCACAGGCTGACGAGGATCCCGGCAATGGCGTTGACGGTGTAGAACAGGCCCACCCAAAACGGCTGCGCCCCCACCTCGCGGCTGAGAAACAGGCTCAGCGTCGGCGCCTGTAGCGCGCCGGCTACGCCCATCATGAAGGCCACCAGCATAAAAGCGGCGTACACGCCGTTCAGGCGTCGCCCCATCGTCATCAACCAGAGCATGCGCAAGTCCTTATGAAAGCGAATCGAAATTGGGTGAAATAGTAAACGAAAAAAGCCAGCAAAAAACATTTTGCTGGCGGGTGATTAGCACCAATACTCAGTCACACATGATCGAGGCGAGTTAGCGAGAAGAGGTCGATTTCGTAACGTCCCACTGCATCAGATCTTCCAGTATTCTCAGCCGCTGCTCTGCGCACTGGCGGGCCAGCCAGGACACTCCCTTTGTCGCTGAAAAATAGTGCTGATAAAACTGACGTGCGGTAGACCTCTTCATAATTTACCTCCTCGCTTCATCGATAAGGATTATTGGCTTAATATAGGGATTAATAAATTGCTGATTTTTTGTCAGGAGTTCCCCTTTTATGCCTTCCGGTCGTCTGCAACAACAATTTATCCGCCTCTGGCAGTGCTGCGAGGGGCAATCGCAGGAGACCACGCTGAACGAGCTGGCTGAGCTCCTCAACTGCTCCCGGCGTCATATGCGCACGCTCCTTAATACCATGCAGCAGCAGGGCTGGTTAAACTGGGAGGCCGAAGCCGGACGCGGCAAGCGTTCGCGCCTGACTTTCCTTTATACCGGCCTGGCGCTACAGCAACAGCGGGCGGAGGATCTGCTGGAGCAGGACCGCATCGATCAGCTGGTCCAGCTGGTGGGCGACAAAGCCGCCGTGCGCCAGATGCTGGTCTCGCATCTGGGACGCAGCTTTCGTCAGGGACGCCACATTCTGCGGGTGCTTTACTACCGCCCAATGAAAAATCTGTTGCCCGGTACGGCGTTACGTCGCTCTGAAACCCACATGGCCCGGCAGATTTTCAGCGGCCTGACGCGGATAAATGAGGAAAACGGGGAACTGGAAGCGGATATTGCCCATCACTGGCAGCAGGTATCCCCGCTGCACTGGCGCTTCTTTTTACGCCCCGGCATTCATTTCCACCATGGACGCGAGCTGGAGATGCGCGACGTTATCGATTCTTTAGAGCGCGCCCGCACGCTGCCGCTCTATTCGCATATCGCGCGGATCCACTCCCCAACGGCCTGGACGCTGGATATTGAGCTATCGCAGCCGGACAAATGGCTTCCGTGGCTTCTGGGCTACGTCCCCTCAATGATCCTGCCTGCCGAGTGGCGATCCCTGAACAATTTTTCCAGCCAGCCGATTGGTACGGGCCCCTACTCCGTTACACGAAATAACAGTAATCAACTGAAGATCCGCGCCTTTGATGACTATTTTGGCTATCGGGCGTTGATCGACGAAGTGAACGTCTGGGTGTTACCGGATCTCAACGAAGAGCTGAGCGCAGGCCTGACCCTGGAAGGGCCAACAGCCGGTGAAAAGGCGTTCGAAAGCCGCCTGGAGGAGGGTTGCTACTACCTGCTCTTTGATAGCCGCAGCCATCGCGGCGCAAACCACGACGTCCGCAGGTGGATAAGCCATATTCTGGCGCCCGCTAACCTGATTTATCACGCAGAGGAGCAATACCAGACCTGGTGGTTCCCGGCCTATGGCCTGCTCCCACGCTGGCACCATGCGCAGCCCGTCCGCAGCGAAAAGCCTGCCGGACTGGAGACCATCACCCTCAGCTACTATCGCGACCACATTGAGCACCGTTTTCTGGCGAGGATCATGAGCACGCTGCTGGCAGCCGAAGGCGTGACGCTGGCGATACAGGAAGTCGATTATGATGAATGGCATCGCGGAGACGTCATCAGCGATATCTGGCTCAACAGCGCGAATTTTACGCTGCCGCTGGATTTCTCGCTCTTTTCTCACCTGTACGAAGTGCCCCTGATTCAGCACTGTATCAACCGGGACTGGCAACAGGACGCCGCGCGGTGGCGGGCGGGAGAAATGGATCTGGCCGCCTGGTGTCAGGAATTACTGACCGGGCAGACGATCGTACCGCTGATTCACCACTGGCTGCTGATCCAGGGGCAGCGCAGCATGCGCGGTCTGCGGATGAATACCCTCGGCTGGTTTGATTTTAAATCCGCCTGGTTTGCGCCGCCGGAGCCATAACCCTTTCGTAATATTCACCAAATCATTACAATAGCGCCGTTCTCAACGGGGTGCTGCATCACTGATGTGCGCTGAGATAATACCCGTCGAACCTGATCCGGATAACGCCGGCGAAGGGATTTGAGGCTGTCTCTCAAAATCCTTTGCCACTCAACCCTGAGGTGCAAAGTGTTAAAGAACGTTCTTCCTCTGCTGGCGCTGGTTGCGCTGCCTGTTTTTGCAAAGCCTGTTCTGACGGTCTACACCTACGACTCCTTCTCCGCCGACTGGGGCCCCGGCCCGGTGGTAAAAAAAGCCTTTGAAGCCGACTGCAACTGCGAGCTGAAATTCGTGGCGCTGGAAGATGGCGTCTCGCTGCTCAACCGTCTGCGCATGGAAGGCAAAAACAGCAAAGCCGACGTGGTGCTCGGGCTGGATAACAACCTGCTGGAAGCCGCCACCCAAACCAGACTGTTCGCCAAAAGCGGCGTGGCGGCAGATGCCGTCAACGTACCGGGCGGCTGGAAGAACGACACCTTCGTTCCCTTTGATTACGGTTACTTTGCGTTTGTCTACGATAAAAACAAGCTGAAGAATCCGCCTAAAAGCCTGAAAGATCTGGTTGAAAGTGACCAGAAGTGGCGCGTGATTTACGAAGATCCGCGCACCAGCACGCCGGGTCTGGGGCTGCTGCTGTGGATGCAGAAAGTCTACGGGGATAAAGCGCCGGAAGCGTGGCAGAAGCTGGCCGCCAAAACCGTTACCGTCACCAAAGGCTGGAGCGAAGCCTACGGCCTGTTCCTGAAAGGCGAAAGCGATCTGGTGCTGAGCTACACGACCTCTCCGGCCTACCACATTATCGCCGAGAAGAAAGACAACTACGCCGCCGCGAACTTTGCTGAAGGGCATTATTTGCAGGTGGAAGTGGCCGCCCGCACCGCTGCGAGCAAACAGCCGGAGCTTGCCGAAAAATTCCTGAAATTTATGATCTCCCCGGCTTTCCAGAACGCTATTCCGACAGGCAACTGGATGTACCCGGTCACTGACGTTGCGCTGCCGGCGGGCTTTGAGCAGCTAAACAAACCGCAAACCTCTCTGGAATTTACGCCGCAGCAGGTTGCCGCCCAGCGTGCCGCATGGATAAGTGAATGGCAACGCGCCGTCAGCCGCTGATCCCCGGCTGGTTAATTCCCGGGCTGCTCGCCGCCATACTGATGGTGGTCGTCAGCCTGGGTGCATTCCTTGCGCTGTGGTTTAACGCGCCCGAGAGCGATCTGCTTGCCCTCTGGCACGACAGCTATCTCTGGCACGTCATCCGTTTCTCCTTCTGGCAGGCGTTTCTCTCCGCGCTGCTGTCGGCGATCCCGGCCATTTTCCTCGCGCGCGCCCTCTATCGCAGACGTTTCCCCGGCAGGCTTGCCCTGCTGCGGCTGTGCGCGATGACGCTGATCCTGCCCGTACTGGTGGCGGTGTTCGGCATTCTGAGCGTCTACGGTCGGCAGGGCTGGCTGGCATCCCTCTTCAACCTGCTTGGTCTGGAATGGACCTTCTCCCCTTACGGCCTGAAAGGCATTCTGCTGGCGCATATTTTTTTCAATATGCCGATGGCGACGCGCCTCTTTTTACAGGCGCTGGAAAACATTCCCGGTGAGCAGCGCCAGATTGCCGCCCAGCTTGGCATGCGCGGCTGGTCGTTCTTCCGCTTTGTCGAATGGCCGTGGCTGCGACGCCAGATTGCCCCGGTGGCCGCGCTAATCTTTATGCTCTGCTTCGCCAGCTTCGCGACCGTGCTTTCTCTCGGCGGCGGGCCGCAGGCTACCACCATTGAGCTGGCGATCTATCAGGCCTTAAGTTACGACTATGATCCGGGCCGCGCCGCGCTGCTGGCGATGGTGCAGATGGTCTGCTGTCTGGCGCTGGTGTTACTCAGCCAGCGGCTAAGTAAAGCGATCCCCACAGGCAGCAACAACTTGACGGGCTGGCGCGATCCGCAGGACAGCCTGCACAGCCGCATCGCGGATTTTATGCTAATCGCACTGGCACTCCTGCTTCTGTTGCCCCCGCTGCTGGCCGTTATCGTTGATGGCCTGAATCGCAATGTGTTGTCGGTACTGCAACAGCCTGTCCTGTGGCAGGCGACGTGGACCTCATTGCGCATCGCGCTGGCAGCCGGGATCCTGTGCGTGATCCTGACCATGATGCTGCTCTGGAGCAGCCGCGAGCTGTACGCGCGTCATGCCCGTAAAGCCGCACACGCGCTGGAGCTGACGGGTATGCTGATCCTGGCGATGCCGGGCATTGTGCTGGCGACCGGATTCTTTTTACTGTTCAACAGCACCATCGGCCTGCCGGAAAGCGCCGACGGCATCGTCATTTTTACCAACGCACTGATGGCCATCCCTTACGCGCTCAAGGTGCTGGAAAACCCGATGCGCGACGTCAACAGCCGCTACAGTTTGCTGTGTCAGTCGCTGGGCATGCAGGGCTGGCAGCGTCTGAAGGTGGTCGAACTGCGCGCGCTAAAGCGTCCGCTGGCCCAGGCGCTGGCGTTTGCCTGCGTGCTGTCGATTGGCGATTTTGGCGTTGTGGCCCTCTTTGGCAACGAGGATTTCCGCACGCTGCCGTTCTGGCTTTATCAGCAAATTGGCTCCTATCGTAGCCAGGACGGCGCCGTCACGGCACTTTTACTGCTGGTGCTGTGCTTTGCGTTATTTACCGTTATCGAAAAACTTCCGGGGCGTGATGTTAAAACTGACTGATGTAACCTGGCTTTATGAGCACCTGCCAATGCGTTTTACCCTCTCCGTTCGTCAGGGAGAGCGAATCGCAGTGCTTGGCCCCAGCGGGGCCGGAAAAAGTACCCTGCTCAATCTGATTGCCGGTTTTTTGCAGCCTGCCAGCGGGTCGATCGTCATTGATAATGGCGAATATACCTACGCTCCGCCGGCTAAGCGCCCGGTGTCGATGCTGTTTCAGGAAAACAATCTGTTCAATCATCTTACGGTGTGGCAGAACATCGCGCTGGGTATGGATCCGGGGTTAAAACTCAGTGTTGCGCAGCGTCAGACGCTGGAGGCGATCGCCGAACAAATGGGCCTGGCTGCGTTTATCAACAGACTACCGGGTGAGCTTTCCGGCGGCCAGCGCCAGCGCGTGGCGCTGGCGCGCTGTCTGGTGCGCAAGCAGCCGCTGCTGCTGCTCGACGAACCCTTTTCGGCGCTCGACCCGGCCCTGCGTCAGGAGATGCTCTCGCTGGTTGAGGAGGTTTGCGAGCGCGAGCAACTGACGATGCTGATGGTTTCGCATAGCATCGAAGATGCCGCACGCATCGCGCCGCGATCGGTGGTGATCGCGGAGGGACGTATTTTGTGGGATGGGGAAACAGAAGAACTTCTGAGTGGTAAGGCGGGGGCGTCTTCATTGTTGGGTATTCGTGCGGTCTGATGCCCTCACCCTGGCCCTCTCCCACAGGGAGAGGGAAAACACCTTAACGGCTCACCACCTTCAACAGGATCTCACCGTACACCGGCATCAGCGGGTGGCGAATCAGCGCCACCAGCGCCACGACAGCCACCCCCAGCGTCAGCGGGGCCAGCCAGAGCAGGCGAGAGCGCGGAAGATAGCGCGTCAGGCGATCAACACTGGCTTTCGCGCTGCGCCACAGGCGCCAGCAGAGCCAGACCGCCAGCCACAGCAGCACCGCCGTGCCCAGCAGCAGCCACTTGAACTCACCGCTTTGCATACCGTCAGGAATATCGATGGCCGCGCCTGCGAGGATCCCCGGCAGGAAGTAGAACGGCGGCCAGAAGACACAGCCGATGATGTTCGGCACCACAAACTTCGCGACGGGCAGATCCAGCATCCCGGCCACCATCGGCACCAGCGGGCGTGTTGGGCCAACAAAGCGCCCCACAAGGATAGTGAACATGCTGTGCTGGTGCAGCGCGTGCTCGGTTTTATCCAGCAGTGCTTTGTTCTTTTTCATGAACGACCAGCGGTGCAGCGGCTTCTTAAAGCGCCAGCCCAGCCAGAAGGAGATCCAGTCCCCAAGCAAACAACCGATGATACCGGCCATCCACGCCTGCCAGAAATTGACCTCTCCGCTGCCGATAAGCGCCCCAAGCCCCGCCATCATCACGGTGCCGGGCAGGATCAGCCCGACCAGCGCCAGCGACTCCAGAAACGCCACCAGCGCCACGGCGATGAGCGAATACATAACGGACTGGGTAATAAAATGTTCCAGCAATGCCTGCATAACTATTCCGGTCAGAAAACGAATCAGCGATTCTGCTTAGCGCCCTGCACCGCGTCAAGGCATCAATTGTCTGAATAGTTTACAAGATGCGCCTGAAGTTCACCTGAATGTTTACCGATTATTCACATCCCGCACGGAATTCGCTCGGGCTGGCACCGGTGCACTTCTTAAACACGCGAGAGAAATAGAGCTGATCTTCAAAGCCGACGTTACGCCCGACGGTGGCGATAGGCATTCGGGTGGTGCTGAGCAGCAGTTTCGCCTGGCTGATGCGCTGATCCTCACGCCAGCTGAGTACGCTCACGCCAAGCTGCTGGCGGAACAGATGAGAGAGCCGTGACGGCGACAGGCACACATGCTGGGCGACGCTGGCAATATCAAACTGGCTGTCGGCAAGGTGGTCGCTGATGTACTGGCAGGCGTCGCGGACGCGGTTGTCCAGCGGCGGATTAAGCGACTCGTTAATGGCCTCCATGCGGCGCAGCAGCACCTGTTCAAGCAGGTTGATCGCCAGCAGTTCGGCGTAGCGCCCGCCCGCCTGCCCTGCCTCAATAATCTGTGCGAACAGCTCACGGAACTGCGCCAGATGCGCCTCATCCGGGCGATATAAACCGGTATGGGCGAAAATGGCCGGCCACGAGAGCCACTCCTGCCAGTAGGCGCGCGGACGGAAATAGACCCACTGGTGATACCACTCTTTGGCATCCGGGTGGCGCCCGTAGTGGTGGATCTCCCCCGGCGGGAACAGCAGCATATCACCGGGGCGGCAGATAAACTGCTGATCCCCGTTTTTGACGACCCCTTCTCCGCGTACGGTCAGGTTCAGGATATATCCCTTCATGCCAAGAGGGCGATCGACGTAAAAATCGAGATATCCCTCGGCCTCAATTGGCGTCAGCCCCGCCACCAGATGGGCGTTAAATGAGTAGCCCGGCAGTAAGGGATCGTTTTGCGGTTCGGCCATAGATTCAGTTCTCCCAAGGGTCCTGAAGGAAACCAATTGTCCATATCGATAAAAGCAGTATAAAAATGGCTCGTGAAAAGATCCAAAAAGCAACACGCCTCTTTTACGTCCGCCATGTTTCAGCCTTTTCCCCTGATTTCTCCGCCAGTACTGGCAGATAAGCAGTAACAAAAGTGTCTATAAGTGCGGCAGAAATGTCCACATAGAATATTTGCACGGCGTCACACTTTGCGTGGCTACAGCAATTTAGTCCATAAGATTAGCGGATCCTGCCTGACGATTTTTGTCCCCAGTCTCTAATGTTCTTCCATACCTGTTTTTTGGATGGAGCAACACCATGGCAATTGCAATTGGCCTCGATTTTGGCAGCGACTCAGTTCGCGCGCTGGCAGTGGACTGTACGACTGGCCAGGAGATAGCAACCAGCGTTGAGTGGTATCCGCGCTGGCAAGAGGGGCGCTACTGCGATGCGCCGAACAACCAGTTCCGCCACCACCCGCGTGATTACATTGAATCAATGGAAGCGGCGATCAAAACCGTGCTGGCAGAGCTGACGGACGCCCAGCGGGCCGATGTCGTGGGGATTGGCGTCGACAGCACTGGCTCAACGCCTGCCCCTGTCGATGCCGAAGGCCGCGTATTGGCGCTGCGACCGGAGTTTGCCGACAACCCGAACGCCATGTTTGTGCTGTGGAAAGACCATACCGCCGTGGAAGAGGCGGAAGCCATCACCCGCTTATGCCATCAGCCGGGCAAAACTGACTACTCACGGTATATCGGCGGGATTTACTCCAGCGAGTGGTTCTGGGCCAAGATCCTGCACGTTACCCGCGCGGATGCGTCGGTCGCACAGGCAGCGGCGTCATGGATTGAGCTGTGCGACTGGGTTCCAGCTCTGCTCTCCGGCACCACGCGTCCGCAGGATATTCGCCGGGGCCGTTGCAGCGCCGGGCATAAATCGCTGTGGCATGAAAGCTGGGGCGGTCTGCCTCCGGCAGCGTTCTTCGATGAACTCGACCCGATCATCAACAAAAACCTGACATACCCGCTGTTTACCGACACCTTCACCGCCGATATTCCGGTCGGCACGCTCTGCGAAGAGTGGGCGAAACGCCTCGGTCTGCCGCAAAACGTGACCATTTCCGGCGGCGCGTTCGACTGCCATATGGGGGCCGTGGGCGCGGGTGCGCAGCCCAACACGCTGGTAAAAGTTATCGGCACCTCCACCTGTGACATTCTGACGGCAGATAAAGCCAGCGTCGGCGACCGCGCGGTGAAAGGCATCTGCGGTCAGGTTGACGGCAGCGTGGTGCCTGATTTTATCGGCCTCGAAGCGGGCCAGTCTGCCTTCGGCGATATCTACGCCTGGTTTGGCCGCGTGCTCGGCTGGCCGCTGGATCAGCTGGCTGCCGCGCATCCTGAACTGAAAACGCAGATTACGGCGAGCAAAAAACAGCTCCTGCCGCAGCTCACCGACGCCTGGGCAAAAAATCCGTCTCTCGACCACCTGCCGGTGGTGCTGGACTGGTTCAACGGGCGTCGTACGCCGTTTGCCAACCAGCGTCTGAAAGGAGTGATTACCGATCTCAACCTGGCGACCGACGCGCCCGCGCTGTTTGGCGGCCTGATCGCTGCCACCGCGTTCGGCGCGCGCGCCATCATGGAGTGCTTCATCGACCAGGGCATTGACGTGAACAACGTGATGGCGCTGGGTGGGATCGCCCGTAAAAACCCGGTGATTATGCAGGCCTGCTGCGACGTGCTGAACCGGCCGCTGCAAATTGTGGCCTCCGATCAGTGCTGTGCGCTGGGCGCCGCGATTTTCGCTGCCGTGGCCGCAGGCGTCCATGCAGATATCCCGACCGCGCAACAGCATATGGCGAGCGCCGTCGAAAGTACGCTCCATCCGCAGACTCAGCAGGCACAACGCTTTGAACAGCTTTATCAGCGCTACCAGCAATGGGCAAAAAGCGCCGAACTTCACTATCTCCCTGTCGCCGCCCCGGCCAAAAGCACCGCGGACACTACGGCAACCCTGACACATTAAGGACACGATAATGACCATTTTTAATAATTATGAAGTGTGGTTTGTGATTGGCAGCCAGCATCTGTACGGACCGGAAGCGTTGCAGCAGGTGACGAAACACGCGGAGCACGTTGTGAATGCGCTGAACGCGGAAGCCAAACTGCCGTGCAAACTGGTGCTGAAGCCGCTGGGTACCACCCCGGACGAAATCACTAACATCTGCCGCGATGCCAATTACGATGACAAATGCGCTGGCCTGGTGGTGTGGCTGCACACCTTCTCGCCAGCAAAAATGTGGATCAACGGCCTGGCTATCCTCAACAAACCGCTGCTGCAATTCCACACGCAGTTCAACGCCTCCCTGCCGTGGGACAGCATCGACATGGACTTCATGAACCTGAACCAGACCGCGCACGGCGGCCGCGAGTTCGGCTTCATCGGCGCGCGCATGCGTCAACAGCATGCCGTGGTGACCGGCCACTGGCAGGACGGCCAGGCACAAAAACGCATTGGCTCCTGGATGCGTCAGGCGGTCTCTAAGCAGGACACCCGCTACCTGAAAGTGGTGCGTTTCGGCGACAACATGCGCGAAGTGGCAGTCACCGACGGTGATAAAGTGGCCGCGCAGATTAAATTTGGCTTCTCCGTCAACACCTGGGCGGTGGGCGATCTGGTGCAGGTGGTGAATGACATCAGCGATGGCGACGTTAACGCGCTGGTGGACGAGTACGAAAGCAGCTACCGCCTGACGCCTGCGGCACAGGTCAACGGCGACAAGCGCCAGAACGTGCTGGATGCCGCACGTATTGAGCTGGGCATGAAGCGTTTTCTGGAACAGGGCGGCTTCCATGCCTTCACCACCACCTTTGAAGATCTCCACGGCCTGAAACAGCTCCCGGGTCTGGCGGTACAACGTCTGATGCAGCAGGGCTACGGCTTTGCGGGCGAAGGCGACTGGAAAACTGCCGCTCTGCTTCGCATCATGAAGGTGATGTCGACCGGTCTACAGGGCGGCACCTCTTTTATGGAGGACTACACCTACCACTTCGAGAACGGCAACGATCTGGTGCTCGGCTCGCACATGCTGGAAGTGTGTCCATCCATCGCGGTGGAAGAGAAACCGATCCTCGACGTGCAGTACCTCGGCATTGGCGGCAAAGCGGATCCGGCCCGTCTGATCTTCAACACCCGTACCGGCCCGGCCATTAACGCCAGCCTGATCGACCTCGGCGACCGGTTCCGCCTGCTGGTGAACTGCGTCGATGCGGTTGAAACCCCGCATTCTCTGCCGAAGCTGCCGGTCGCCAACGCTTTGTGGAAAGCGCAGCCTGACCTGCCAACCGCGTCGGAAGCCTGGATCCTGGCCGGCGGCGCGCACCACACCGTATTCAGCCACGCGCTTGACCTGAACGATATGCGCCAGTTCGCCGAGCTGCACGACATCGAACTGACCGTGATTGATAACGACACCCGTCTGCCAGCCTTTAAAGACGGGCTGCGCTGGAACGAAGTCTATTACGGTTCAAAACGCTAAGCCCTGAATGCCCGGTGGCACTTCGTTTACCGGGCCTACGGTTCTGTAGGCCGGATAAGCGCAGCGCCATCCGGCAGGAGACGACAATGTTAGAAGATCTCAAACGTCAGGTACTCGAAGCCAACCTGGCGCTGCCAAAACATAACCTCGTAACCCTGACCTGGGGCAACGTCAGCGCCGTTGACCGGGAAAAAGGGGTGTTCGTGATCAAGCCTTCCGGCGTGGATTACACGGTAATGACCGCAGAAGATATGGTGGTGGTCAGCATCGAAACGGGTGAAGTGGTTGAAGGCAATAAAAAGCCCTCCTCCGATACGCCAACCCATCGCCTGCTCTACCGCTCATTCCCAACCATCGGCGGGATTGTGCATACCCATTCGCGTCACGCGACCATCTGGGCGCAGGCGGGCCAGCCTATTCCGGCCACCGGCACCACCCACGCGGACTACTTCTACGGCACCATTCCCTGCACACGTCTGATGACCGATGCGGAGATCAACGGTGAGTACGAATGGGAAACAGGGAACGTGATTGTCGAAACCTTCGAAAAACAGGGAATCGACGCGGCGCAAATGCCCGGCGTGCTGGTGCACTCCCACGGCCCGTTTGCCTGGGGTAAAAACGCGGAGGACGCGGTGCACAACGCGATCGTGCTGGAGGAAGTCGCCTACATGGGGATCTTCTGCCGCCAGCTTGCGCCGCAGCTGCCGGATATGCAGCAAACCCTGCTGGATAAGCATTACCTGCGTAAGCACGGCGCGAAGGCGTATTACGGGCAATAGATTGTAGGCCGGATAAGCGCAGCGCCATCCGGCTAAACAGACACTGTATAAAACCCCAGCAAACACCCCTCAACCAGGCTATAATCAGGCCTGGTTTTGTTTTATGGGATATCGGCGTGACGCAGGCGCAAGAAGGCTTTTTACTGACCAGACACTGGCGGGATACCCCTCAGGGTACTGAGGTTGAATTCTGGCTGGCAACGGACAACGGCCCGCTAAACGTTACGCTCCCGCCGCAGGAGTCCGTGGCCTTTATTCCTGAAGCTCACGTCGAGAAAGTGAAGCAACTGCTGCACGGCGAAAACAACTGGCGCCTTACGCCGCTTCAGCTGAAAGATTTCCATCGCCAGCCGGTTTATGGCCTCTACTGCCGCGCCCATCGCCAGTTAATGCGCTATGAAAAACTGCTCCGTGAAGCGGGCGTGACGCTTTACGAGGCCGACATCCGCCCGCCTGAACGCTTTCTGATGGAGCGGTTTATCACCGCCCCCGTCTGGGTAGATGGCGCCGCGCAAAACGGCAGGATCGTTAACGCGCGCCTGAAGCCTAATCCGCACTATCGCCCGCCGCTAAAGTGGGTGTCGCTGGATATTGAAACCACCCGCCACGGCGAACTGTACTGCATCGGTCTGGAAGGCTGCGGGCAGCGGGTTGTCTATATGCTCGGGCCGCCGAACGGCGATGCGTCCGCGCTGGATTTTCATCTGGAGTACGTCAACAGCCGCCCGCAGCTGCTGGAGAAGCTTAACCAGTGGTTTGCCGAGCACGATCCGGACGTGCTGATCGGCTGGAACGTCGTGCAGTTTGACCTGCGCGTGCTGCAAAAACATGCCGAGCGTTACCGTATCCCGCTGATTCTGGGGCGCGGCAACAGCGAGCTGGAGTGGCGTGAGCACGGCTTTAAGAACGGTGTTTTCTTCGCGCAGGCCAATGGTCGCCTGATTATCGACGGCATCGAGGCGCTGAAATCCGCCTTCTGGAACTTCTCTTCCTTCTCGCTGGAAGCGGTCGCCCAGGAACTGCTCGGCGAAGGTAAATCCATCGACAATCCCTGGGACCGAATGGACGAGATCGACCGGCGTTTTAATGAAGATAAACCCGCGCTCGCCACCTATAACCTGAAAGATTGCGAGCTGGTGACGCATATCTTCCACAAAACCGAGATCATGCCCTTCCTGCTGGAACGCGCAACGGTGAACGGCCTTGCGGTCGACAGGCACGGCGGCTCGGTAGCGGCCTTCAGCCACCTCTATTTCCCACGGATGCACCGGGCGGGTTATGTCGCCCCTAACCTCGGCGACGTGCCGCCGCAGGCCAGCCCCGGCGGTTACGTGATGGATTCACGGCCCGGGCTGTATGACTCGGTGCTGGTGCTGGATTATAAAAGCCTGTACCCGTCCATTATCCGCACGTTTCTGATTGATCCGGTGGGGCTGGTGGAGGGGATGGCGCAGCCAGACGATGCGCACAGCACCGAAGGTTTTCTTGGAGCACGCTTCTCGCGGGAAAAACACTGCCTGCCCGAAATTGTGGGAAACATCTGGCACGGCCGCGACGAGGCGAAACGCCACGGCAACAAGCCGCTATCACAGGCGCTGAAAATCATTATGAACGCCTTTTACGGCGTGCTGGGTACCAGCGCCTGCCGCTTCTTTGATCCCCGTCTGGCGTCGTCCATCACCATGCGCGGGCACGACATTATGCGCCAGACCAAAGCGCTGATTGAATCCCGGGGCTATGACGTGATTTATGGCGATACCGACTCCACCTTTGTCTGGCTGAAAGCGGCCCATTCAGAGGACGCCGCCGCGCAAATCGGCAAAGAGCTGGTCGCCTACGTGAACGACTGGTGGCGCGAAAATTTGCAAAAAGAGCGGTTAACCAGCGCGTTAGAGCTGGAGTTTGAGACCCATTTTGCCCGCTTTTTAATGCCGACCATTCGCGGAACCGACCAGGGCAGCAAGAAGCGCTACGCCGGGCTGATTCAGGAAGGTGACACGCAGCGGATGGTCTTTAAAGGGCTGGAGACGGTGCGCACCGACTGGACGCCACTGGCGCAGCAGTTCCAGCAGACGCTCTACCTGCGGGTGTTTCGCAACGAGCCCTATCAGGACTACGTGCGCGAAACCATTGCCAGCCTGATGGCCGGTGAGCTGGATGACCAGCTGGTGTATCGCAAGCGCCTTCGCCGCCCGCTGGCGGAATATCAGCGTAATGTTCCCCCCCACGTACGCGCCGCGCGGCTGGCGGACGAAGAGAACGTTCGCCGGGGCCGTGCGCCGCAGTATCAAAACCGGGGGACGATCAAATACGTCTGGACAACTAACGGCCCGGAACCCGTTGATTACCAGCAGTCTCCGCTTGATTACGATCACTACCTGACCCGCCAGCTTCAGCCGGTAGCGGAGGGAATTTTACCGTTCATCAATGACGACTTTGCTACACTAGTGACAGGACAACTTGGGCTATTTTGACGCGTGACGAAACCGTTGCCATCCAGTACCATAGCGCCCTTTCCATTCCCGGACCCATTTTTCGACGACCGTCTTTTTTGACGGGGTCGAACTATTGCCTGCAATTAAAGATTAGAGCCGAACAACTATGCCTTTTACACTTGGTCAACGCTGGATCAGCGATACAGAAAGCGAACTTGGATTAGGAACCGTCGTTGCCGTCGATGCGCGCATGGTTACCCTCCTTTTCCCTGCTACCGGTGAAAACCGCCTGTACGCTCGCAATGACTCCCCTGTTACCCGCGTAATGTTCAATCCGGGCGACACCGTGACCAGCCACGAAGGCTGGCAGCTGAAGGTTGAAGACGTAAAAGAAGAGAATGGACTGCTCGCCTACATCGGTACGCGTCTTGATACCGACGAGACGAATGTTATCCTGCGTGAAGTGCTGCTCGACAGCAAACTGGTTTTCAGCAAGCCGCAGGACCGTCTGTTTGCCGGGCAAATCGACCGAATGGATCGCTTCTCCCTGCGCTACCGCGCGCGTAAGTTCCAGAGTGAACAGTACCGCATGCCGTGGAGCGGCCTGCGCGGTCAGCGTACCAGCCTTATTCCCCATCAGCTGAATATCGCCCATGACGTGGGCCGTCGCCATGCGCCTCGCGTGCTGCTGGCTGACGAAGTGGGCCTGGGTAAAACCATCGAAGCAGGCATGATCCTGCACCAGCAGCTGCTCTCTGGCGCTGCCGAGCGCGTGCTGATTGTGGTGCCGGAAACGCTGCAACACCAGTGGCTGGTCGAGATGCTGCGCCGCTTTAACCTGCGCTTCTCCCTGTTCGACGACGAGCGCTATGCCGAAGCCCAGCACGACGCGGACAACCCGTTTGAAACCGAACAGCTGGTCATTTGTTCCCTGGACTTCGTGCGCCGCAGCAAGCAGCGCCTGGAGCACCTGTGCGACGCAGAATGGGATCTGCTGGTCGTCGACGAAGCACACCACCTGGTCTGGAGCGAAGATGCGCCAAGCCGTGAATACATGGCGATTGAGCAGCTTGCCGAGCGCGTACCGGGCGTTCTGCTTCTGACCGCCACTCCGGAGCAGCTGGGTCTTGAGAGCCACTTCGCCCGTCTGCGCCTGCTCGATCCGAACCGTTTCCACGATTTTGAGCAGTTTGTTGAAGAGCAGAAAAACTACCGTCCGGTGGCGGACGCCGTCGCGCTGCTGCTGGCCGGTAATCGTCTCTCTAATGATGAGCTTAACACTCTCAGCGATCTGATCGGCGAGCAGGATATTGAGCCGCTGCTTCAGGCCGCGAACAGCGACAGCGATAATGCGGGATCCGCGCGTAAAGAGCTGATCGACATGCTGATGGACCGTCACGGCACCAGCCGCGTGCTGTTCCGTAACACCCGTAACGGCGTGAAAGGCTTCCCGAAACGCGAGCTGCACACCATCAAACTGCCGCTGCCGACCCAGTACCAGACGGCGATTAAAGTCTCCGGCATTATGGGCACCCGTAAATCTGCGGAAGATCGCGCGCGCGACATGCTCTACCCTGAGCAGATTTATCAGGAATTTGAAGGCGACACCGGCACCTGGTGGAACTTCGATCCGCGCGTGGAGTGGTTGATGGGTTATCTGACCGCGCACCGTTCCCGGAAGGTGCTGGTGATCTGCGCCAAGGCAGCCACCGCCCTGCAACTTGAACAAGTGCTGCGCGAGCGCGAAGGTATTCGCGCCGCCGTGTTCCATGAAGGCATGTCTATTATCGAGCGCGACCGCGCTGCGGCGTGGTTTAGTGAAGAGGACAGCGGCGCGCAGGTTCTGCTGTGCTCCGAAATCGGTTCTGAAGGCCGTAACTTCCAGTTCGCCAGCAACCTGGTGATGTTCGATCTGCCGTTTAACCCGGATCTGCTGGAGCAGCGTATCGGCCGTCTGGATCGTATCGGTCAGGCGCACGATATTCAGATCCACGTTCCGTATCTGGAGAAAACCGCCCAGTCCGTTCTGGTTCGCTGGTACCACGAAGGCCTGGATGCGTTTGAACATACCTGCCCGACGGGCCGCACCATTTACGATCAGGTGCATGCGGATCTGATCGGTTACCTCGCGGCGCCGGAAAACACCGAGGGCTTTGATGAGCTGATCAAATCCTGTCGAGAGAAGCACGACGCGCTGAAAGCTCAGCTGGAGCAGGGGCGCGATCGCCTGCTGGAGATCCACTCCAACGGCGGTGAAAAAGCGCAGCAGCTGGCCGAAAGTATCGAAGAACAGGACGATGACACCAGCCTGATCAGCTTCTCCATGAACCTGTTCGACATCGTCGGCATTAACCAGGACGATCGCGGCGAGAACATGATCGTGCTGACCCCGTCCGATCATATGCTGGTGCCGGATTTCCCGGGCCTGCCGGAAGACGGCTGCACCATCACCTTTGAGCGTGATGTGGCGCTTTCCCGCGAAGATGCACAGTTCATCACCTGGGAGCACCCGCTGATCCGCAACGGTCTGGATCTGATCCTCTCCGGCGATACCGGCAGCAGCACCATCTCCCTGTTGAAGAACAAAGCCTTGCCTGTGGGCACGCTGCTGGTGGAGCTGATCTACGTTGTGGAAGCGCAGGCGCCGAAACAGCTTCAGCTTAACCGCTTCCTGCCGCCAACCCCGGTGCGTCTGCTGCTGGATAAAAACGGTACGAACCTGGCCGGCCAGGTGGAGTTTGAAAGCTTCAACCGTCAGCTGAGCGCGGTGAACCGCCATACCGGCAGTAAGCTGGTGAATGCGGTGCAGCAGGACGTGCATGCCATTCTGCAACTGGGTGAAGCCCAGGCCGAAAAAGCGGCCAGAGTGCTGATCGATGCGGCGCGTAGCGAAGCCGATGAGAAGCTTTCTGCCGAGCTGTCGCGTCTGGAAGCGTTGAAAGCAGTGAACCCTAACATTCGTGACGATGAGCTGGCCGCCATTGAGAGCAACCGCCAGCAGGTGCTGGAAAGCCTGAATCAGGCGGGGTGGCGTCTCGACGCCCTGCGTCTTATCGTTGTGACGCATCAGTAAGCGGAGCGCAAGATGGTAATGGAGCCCTACAATCCCCCGATGGATCCGTGGCTGGTCGTTCTGTATCAGGACGAGCACATTATGGTGGTTAACAAGCCGAGCGGCTTGTTGTCCGTGCCGGGGCGTCTGGAAGAGCATAAAGACAGCGTGATGACGCGTATCCAGCGTGATTATCCCCAGGCCGAGTCAGTCCATCGTCTGGATATGGCGACCAGCGGCGTGATTGTGGTGGCTCTGAATAAAGCGGCAGAACGTGAGCTGAAGCGTCAGTTCCGCGAGCGCGAGCCGAAGAAGCAGTATGTCGCCCGCGTCTGGGGCCATCCGGCGCAGGCGGAAGGGCTGGTGGATTTACCGCTGATTTGCGACTGGCCGAATCGGCCAAAGCAGAAGGTATGTTATGAAACCGGCAAGGCCGCGCAAACCGAGTATGAAGTGCTGGAGTACGCGCCGGATAACACCGCGCGCGTCCTGCTGAAGCCGATTACCGGGCGCTCCCACCAGCTGCGTGTGCATATGCTTGCGATGGGTCATCCGATTCTGGGGGACAGATTCTATGCGCCGCCGGAAGCGCTGGCGTTAGCGCCGCGCCTGCAACTGCATGCGCAGACGCTCACCATCACCCACCCTGCTTTCGGCAACGCCATGACGTTCAAAGCCCCGGTGGACTTCTGAAAAAATGGCCCGACTGTGTCGGGCCATTTTTTTATTTAAAACCTTTCTGCTCTTTAATCAGCTCGTAGGCTTTCTGGATTTCCTGCGCTTTTTGTTTCGCCATCTCCATCATCTCTGGCGGCAGGCCTTTCGCCACCAGCTTATCCGGATGGTGCTCGCTCATCAGCTTACGATAGGCGCGTTTGATGGTCGTGACATCGTCAGACGGCTTCACGCCGAGGACGTTACAGGCATCTTCAAGCGTAGGGCCACGCTGCGCCTGCTGCCAGCCGCCGCCGGACGATTGCTGCTGATAACCGCCGCCAAAGTGCGCGCCGCCCTGCATCATGCGCAGGAACTGATCGAACTGCATGCGGGAAATGCCCAGCTCTTCAGCAATCACATACAGGACGTCCCGTTCATTCGGATGCAGAGAGCCATCCGCGAAGGCGGCCTGGATTTGAATTTCCAGAAACATCCGAATTAAATCAAAACGCCCGAAACAGATGCTACGGAACTGCCGCATTTTTTCACGCAGCGGGTAGTGATCTGATTTACCAATCCGAAACGCATTCTGCGCCGCGATGCGGGATTCGCCGTGCAGATTCATGCGATCCATAAAGACGCTGGCCACCTGAATATCGGCTTCCGTTACGCGTCCTTTTGATTTGGTTAAGTGCCCCATCACCTCAAAGGTGGTGGAGAAAAAGAGTGACTGGCGCTCGCGCTGGTTGGCAAACCAGGCCATTTTGCGGCTGCGTGCTTTATCAAACATATGGCCGATAATGAGGCCAAGAACGACGCCCCAGAATCCGGCACCCATAATAATTGCGAACGCAACGCCGATTATTTTACCCCAATACTGCATATACTCCCCGAATGGTCATGTTCCTGGCCGACGCAACGCCATCATTACAGTGGTCGCGCCACGGTCAATTGAGGGACATCGCCTATAATTTGCATTATCATACTCGTCATTCGATAGCGAGCCTAACACTCTGGCGCGCAAACGGGCAGGATTAACGCTGGTACTGCGCTGATGAGTAAGATAGTCTCTGAGCGTTTGTAAGCCGTAGCCACTGATGACGGAACAATAAAATACAACGTATGAAAAAACGTATCCCCACCCTTCTGGCCACAATGATTGGCACCGCCCTGTATAGCCAACAGGGGCTCGCAGCCGATCTCGCCTCGCAGTGTATGCTTGGCGTCCCAAGTTACAATCGCCCACTGGTGAAAGGCGATACGAATGACTTACCCGTCACCATTAATGCCGACAGCGCAAAAGGTAATTATCCTGACAATGCGACCTTTACAGGCAATGTCGATATTAACCAGGGCAACAGTCGCCTGCTTGCTGACGAAGTGCAATTGCACCAGAAGCAACCGGAAGGTGCTCAGGCGCCTGTCCGTACGGTGGATGCGCTGGGTAATGTGCACTATGACGACAATCAGGTCATCCTGAAAGGTCCGAAAGCTTGGTCGAATCTGAATACCAAAGACACCAACGTCTGGGAAGGTGATTACCAGATGGTCGGTCGTCAGGGGCGCGGTACCGCAGACCTGATGAAGCAGCGCGGCGAAAACCGCTACACCATTCTCGAAAACGGCTCGTTTACCTCCTGTTTGCCAGGGTCAAATACCTGGAGCGTGGTGGGCAGTGAAGTGATCCACGACCGTGAAGAACAGGTTGCAGAGATCTGGAACGCCCGTTTTAAACTCGGCCCGGTGCCTATTTTCTATAGTCCTTACCTGCAACTGCCTGTGGGTGACAAACGTCGTTCAGGTTTCCTGATCCCGAACGCCAAGTACAGCACGTCGAACTACTTTGAGTTCTACCTGCCGTACTACTGGAACATTGCGCCCAACATGGACGCCACGATCACGCCGCACTATATCCATAAGCGCGGTAACATCATGTGGGAGAACGAATTCCGCTATCTGACCAAGGCGGGCACGGGTCTGATGGAATTTGATTATCTGCCATCAGATAAGGTGTTCCAGGACGAGCATCCGAGCGAAGGTGATAAGCACCGCTGGATGTACTACTGGAAGCACGCCGGGGTATTGGATCAGGTGTGGCGCTTCAACATCGACTACACCAAAGTCAGCGATCCGTATTATTTCAACGACTTTGATTCAAAATACGGCTCCAGTACCGACGGTTACGCCACGCAGAAATTCAGCGTGGGCTACGCCATTGAGAACTTTGACGCGACGGTGTCGACCAAACAGTTCCAGGTCTTTGATACGCAAACAAACAGTACCTACGGTGCAGAGCCGCAGCTGGACGTGAACTGGTACCAGAACGATGTGGGTCCTTTCGACACGCACGTTTACGCTCAGGCGGTCCATTTCGTCAACACCAACTCGGATATGCCGGAAGCTACGCGTCTGCATATCGAGCCGACGATCAATCTTCCGTGGTCAAACGACTGGGCGAGCCTGAATACTGAAGCCAAGATGATGGCCACCCACTACCAGCAGAAAAATATTGATAAATACAATGCGAACCCGAACAACGCGAACGATCTTGCAGATTCAGTAAACCGTGTACTCCCTCAGTTTAAAATGGACGGCAAGCTCATTTTCGAACGCGATATGGGCATGCTCGCGGATGGATATACCCAGACACTTGAGCCACGTATGCAGTATCTGTACGTGCCTTATCGCGATCAGAGCAAGATTCAAAACTACGACTCGTCCTTACTGCAATCTGACTATAGCGGCCTGTTCCGCGATCGTTCCTACGGCGGCCTTGACCGTATTGCGTCAGCTAACCAGTTAACGACCGGCGTCACAACGCGCATATATGATGATGCTGCCGTTGAACGTTTTAACGTTTCTGTTGGTCAAATCTACTATTTCACAGAATCACGCACTGGCGATGATAAAATTCAGTGGGAGAAAGACAACAAAACGGGCTCACTGGTATGGGCGGGCGACACTTACTGGCGCATGACGGATCGTTGGGGTCTGCGCGGTGGTGTTCAGTACGATACACGACTGGACAATATCGCGACGGGCAGCGCTGCCATCGAGTATCGTCGTGATGAGGACCGTATGTTGCAGTTGACATACCGTTACGCCAGCCCGGAATACATTCAGGCGACACTGCCTAATTATTCCGCTTCCGACCCATACAAAGACGGTATTTCACAGGTGGGTACCGCCGCGAGCTGGCCGATTGCCGATCGTTGGTCAGTCGTCGGAGCCTACTACTATGACACGAATGCCCAAAAACCTGCTGACCAGATGCTGGGTCTGCAATATAACTCCTGCTGTTACGCAATACGTGTCGGTTACGAACGCAAACTTAACGGCTGGGATACGCAAAACAGTCAGGGCAAATACGATAACGTGATTGGCTTTAATATCGAATTGCGCGGCCTGAGTTCTAACTACGGTCTGGGCACGCAGCAGATGCTGCGCTCGAACATTCTGCCGTATCGTAGTTCATTGTAATGTGCTTGATTTACAACGTAATCCGCTTTGCGGTTAATTGAAATGGAAAAAGTATGAAGAACTGGAAAACGCTGCTACTCGGTGTCGCTATGGTTGCGAATACCAGCTTCGCGGCCCCACAGGTTGTCGATAAAGTCGCGGCTGTGGTTAACAACGGCGTCGTGCTTGAAAGTGACGTTGACGGTTTGATGAAATCTGTAAAGCTCAACTCGGGCGAAGCAGGTCAACAGCTTCCGGATGACGCTACGCTGCGCCACCAGATCCTGGAACGTCTGATCATGGATCAGATTGTTCTTCAGATGGGCCAGAAAATGGGTGTGAAGATCTCTGACGAGCAGCTCGATCAGGCGATCGCCAACATTGCAAAGCAGAACAACATTACCCCGGACCAGATGCGTAGCCGCCTGGCCTATGACGGCATCAGCTACGCCACCTACCGTAATCAGATCCGTAAAGAGATGCTGATTTCAGAAGTGCGTAACAATGAAGTCCGCCGCCGCGTCACCATCCTGCCGCAGGAAGTGGATGCCCTGGCAAAACAGGTGGGGAATCAGAATGATGCCAGCACCGAGCTTAACCTGAGCCACATCCTGATCCCACTGCCGGAAAACCCAACCTCCGATCAGGCGGCTGAGGCGGAAAGCCAGGCGCGCGCTATCGTTGAGCAGGCGCGCAATGGCGATGACTTTGGCAAGCTGGCGATCACCTATTCCGCTGACCAGCAGGCGCTGAAAGGCGGCCAGATGGGCTGGGGCCGTATTCAGGAGCTGCCATCCCTGTTTGCCCAGGCGCTGAGCACGGCGAAGAAAGGCGACATCGTCGGTCCAATCCGTTCCGGTGTGGGCTTCCACATTCTGAAAGTGAATGACCTGCGCGGCCAGAGCCAGAACATTTCGGTTACCGAAGTACATGCGCGTCATATCCTGCTTAAGCCGTCTCCGATCATGACTGACGATCAGGCTCGTGCGAAGCTGGAACAGATCGCCGCAGACATCAAGAGCGGTAAAACCACCTTCGATAAAGCGGCAAAAGAGTTCTCTCAGGATCCTGGCTCTGCAAACCAGGGCGGTGACCTGGGTTGGGCGGCAGCGGATATTTACGATCCGGCTTTCCGCGATGCGTTAATGAAGCTGAATAAAGGCCAGATGAGCGCGCCGGTACACTCCTCCTTCGGCTGGCATCTGATCCAGCTGATGGACACGCGCAACGTGGATAAAACCGACGCGGCGCAGAAAGACCGTGCGTATCGCATGCTGTTTAACCGTAAGTTCTCTGAAGAAGCCGCAACCTGGATGCAGGAACAACGCGCCAGCGCTTACGTGAAAGTGTTGAGCAACTGATGATACCGCATCGTGTTGTGATCACCCCCGGCGAACCCGCCGGGATTGGGCCTGACCTTGTGGTTCAGCTCGCCCAGCGCAGCTGGCCGGTAGAGTTGGTTGTCTGCGCAGATGCAACACTGTTACAAGACCGGGCAGCCTTGCTCGGTCTGCCTTTAACGCTCCTCCCTTACGTTGAAGGCCAACAGCCCGCACCGCAGCAGGCGGGTACTCTCACCCTGCTTTCTGTTCCGCTCCGTGCGCCTGTTGTCCCCGGTGAGTTACACACTGAAAACGGCCACTACGTTGTCGAGACGCTGGCGCGCGCCTGTGACGGTTGCCTTCAGGGCGAATTTGCCGCCCTGATCACCGGTCCGGTGCATAAAGGCGTGATCAATGACGCGGGCATTCCGTTTACCGGGCATACCGAATTTTTCGAAGAGCGTTCGCACAGCCCGAAAGTGGTGATGATGCTGGCAACCGAAGCAATGCGCGTTGCGCTGGTAACAACGCACCTGCCGATCAAAGCCATTCCGGATGCCATTACGCCTGAACTCCTGCGTGAGATCATTGGCATTTTGCATCACGATCTGCAAACCAAATTCGGCATTCCGCAGCCGCATGTGCTGGTTTGCGGCCTGAATCCGCACGCGGGTGAAGGCGGACATATGGGCACCGAAGAGATCGACACCATCATTCCGGTGCTTGAGGAGATGCGGGCGAAGGGGATGAACCTCAGCGGGCCACTGCCTGCCGACACCCTTTTCCAGCCCAAATACCTGGATAATGCCGACGCCGTACTCGCGATGTACCACGATCAGGGTCTGCCCGTGCTAAAATACCAGGGCTTTGGCCGCGGGGTGAATATCACCCTCGGTTTACCCTTTATTCGAACGTCCGTTGACCACGGTACTGCGCTGGATCTGGCAGGCCAGGGAAAAGCGGATGTCGGCAGTTTTATTACGGCGCTTAATCTCGCCATCAAAATGATTGTTAATACTCAATGACTAATCGAGTCCATCAGGGCCACTTAGCCCGTAAACGCTTCGGGCAAAACTTCCTCAACGATCAGTTTGTGATCGACAGTATCGTTTCTGCCATTAATCCGCAGAAAGGCCAGGCCATGGTCGAAATCGGCCCGGGTCTTGCCGCGCTGACCGAGCCGGTAGGCGAACGCCTCGACGAACTGACCGTTATCGAACTCGACCGCGATCTGGCCGCGCGTCTGCAAACACACCCGTTCCTCGGGCCGAAGCTGACGATTTATCAGCAGGATGCGATGACCATGAACTTCGGCGAACTGTCAGAAAAAATGGGACAGCCGCTGCGCGTGTTCGGTAACCTGCCGTACAACATCTCCACCCCGCTGATGTTCCATCTGTTTAGCTATACTGATGCCATTGCCGACATGCACTTCATGTTGCAAAAAGAGGTCGTTAACCGTCTGGTTGCAGGGCCGAACAGTAAAGCGTATGGTCGTTTAAGCGTGATGGCGCAATATTACTGCAACGTGATCCCGGTATTAGAAGTACCGCCTTCCGCGTTCACGCCGCCGCCAAAAGTAGATTCTGCGGTTGTGCGCCTGGTGCCACATAAAACGATGCCGTACCCGGTCAAAGACCTGCGCGTGCTGAGCCGTATCACGACAGAAGCCTTTAACCAGCGCCGTAAAACGATTCGTAACAGCCTTGGCAATCTGTTTACCGTTGACGTATTAGCTGAGCTGGGCATCGACCCGGCAATGCGTGCGGAAAATATTTCCGTAGAGCAGTACTGCAAGCTGGCTAATTACATCAGCGACAATGCGCCGCCGAAGGAGAGCTAAGCCATGATTGATTCGCCCCGCGTCTGTGTTCAGGTTCAAAGCGTCTACATTGAGTCCCAATCCACACCGGATGAAGAACGCTTTGTCTTTGCTTATACCGTAACCATTCGCAATCTGGGGCGGATGCCTGTGCAACTGCTCGGGCGCTACTGGCTTATCACCAACGGCAATGGCCGTGAAATTGAAGTCCAGGGCGAAGGCGTGGTCGGTGAACAACCCCATATCGCCCCTGGCGAAGAGTATCAGTACACCAGCGGCGCGGTAATTGAAACGCCGCTGGGTACCATGCAAGGCCATTATGAAATGGTCGATGCCGACGGCAATGCTTTCCGCATTGCTATTCCCGTATTCCGTCTCGCCGTACCTACACTTATTCATTAATCTAATGTCTACATATCTGATTGGCGACGTTCACGGTTGCTACGATGAACTGATCGCATTATTAAAACAGGTCGACTTCACCCCCGGGCAGGACACGCTCTGGCTGACGGGCGACTTAGTGGCGCGCGGTCCCGGTTCCCTGGACGTCCTCCGCTATGTCAAATCGCTGGGTGACAGCGTGCGCATGGTGCTGGGCAACCACGATCTGCATCTGCTGGCCGTATACGCCGGGATCAGCCGTAATAAGCCGAAAGATCGCATTACCCCCCTGCTGGAAGCACCGGATGCCGATGAGTTGCTCAACTGGCTGCGTCGCCAGCCGCTGCTACAGATTGACGAAGAGAAAAAACTGGTGATGGCGCATGCCGGCATCACGCCTCAGTGGAATCTTGAGACGGCAAAAACCTGCGCGCGCGACGCCGAAGCGGTGCTGGCGAGCGACTCCTACCCGTTCTTCCTTGATGCGATGTACGGCGACATGCCAAATAACTGGAGTGATGACCTCAGCGGCCTGGCACGACTGCGTTTTATCACCAATGCTTTTACGCGCATGCGCTACTGCTTCCCGAACGGGCAGCTGGATATGTATTGCAAAGATACGCCGGAAAATGCGCCTGCGCCGCTTAAGCCGTGGTTTGCCATTCCTGGCCCCGTGACTGACGAATACAGCGTGGTATTTGGCCACTGGGCCTCGCTGGAAGGAAAAGGCACCCCGGAAAATATCTACGCGCTGGATACCGGATGCTGCTGGGGTGGGGATTTAACCTGCTTACGCTGGGAAGATAAAACTTACTTTGTGCAGCCATCCAACCGACAGCTGGACTTAGGTGAGGGTGAAGCGGTCGCTTCCTGAGGATGTTTATCCTCTCCCACCGGGAGAGGATAAAACCATTAACGACGTTCCAGAATTTCGAAGCAGTAGCTGTGCGAGTTCTGCGCATCCGCATCGTGAAACTCACTGAATACGGACTCCCACTCGTCCGGATCGTAATCCGGGAAATGGGTATCCCCTTCCACTTCCGCATCAATGTGCGTCAGATACAGTTTCTGCGCTTTAGGCAGGAACTGCTCATACACACGCCCCCCGCCGATCACCATGATCTCTTCGGCATCGCCGCAGGCGGCAATTGCTTCATCAACGGACTTAACCCACTGAACGCGATCGTCAGTGCCCGGCTGGCTACTGATCACAATATTCTTACGACCCGGCAGTGGACGACCAATCGACTCCCAGGTAAGGCGGCCCATCACTACCGGCTTGTTTAACGTAGTACGTTTAAACCATGCGAGATCGGCAGGCAGGTTCCACGGCATGGCGTTTTCCATGCCGATAACGCGGTCTACCGCCAGCGCTGCAATCAGACTGATCATTGAAAATTTCCCGGATGCAAAAAATTGCCGCCACTATACGGAAAGCTTAATCTTTCGTCGACTGGCGGCAGGGTAAAGAATTAGAAATTTTTTAATATTGCTGGCAACTCCACTTCACGCAGAGGGTTTACTCTCTGGTTCATCCGCAGGATCACCGGTATGCTTGCCCTCTTCCGTTCCTTGCCAGCCGTGGCGCTGAACCAGCGACAGGTGATTTCGATCCTCGTTGATGATCTCCGTCAGCATGGTGCTGGTGCGTTTAAACACCGCAGCGCGTTCGGTTGCCGTACTGCTCGCCATCGCCACCATCTCTTCCACCATCTCATGATTAAAACGGCGGAACAGATCGGCACGCTCACGCGCTTCATACGCGCCAAGTCCCAGGCTTTCCAGCGCCATGCGGCCAGATTTAAGCGCCCCTTCGAAGGTTTCACGTTCAGGGGCTGCCACACCCGCCTGACGCAGCTGGATGTAATGATCCACATCGCGCGCACGGGAGATAATGGTCAGATGCGGAAAATGCTCTTTAACCAGCTCAACCATCTGCATACTGGTCTCTGGATCGTCAATGGCATTAATCAACACCTCGGCTTTCGCCGCCCCGGCGGATTCCAGCAGATCAACTCGGGTCGCATCACCGTAAAACACTTTCATATCGAATTTACGCAGCGTATCGACATGGTCAGGATCGTGATCGAGGATAACCATTTTGACTCCGCTGGAGAGCAGTAAACGGCCAGTAATCTGCCCGAATCGGCCAAATCCGGCGATGATCACCCGCGGCTGCTCCTCGTCGATCTCATCGGCTTCTCGCTCCTGTTCGCTTCCCGCTTTCTCCAGACGCGTCAGCAGCACCAGCAGGATCGGCGTTGCGGCCATCGACAGCGCAACCGCCAGCGTCAGCGCTTTTGCCCATTCCGGATCAAGTACATTTGCCATCTGCGCTGCGCCAAAGACCACGAAAGCAAACTCACTCCCCTGCCCCAGCAGCACGGCAAACCAGCGGCGTTGCGGTTTTGGCACATTTAACGGGCGGGCAATCAGCCACAGCATCGCCATTTTAATGACCAGGAAACCCACCAGCAGAATGATGATGCGCAGCGGATGGGTTACCAGCGTCCCAAAGTCGATAGACATCCCGACGCCGATGAAAAACAGCCCCAGCAGCAATCCTTTAAACGGCTCGATATCGCTTTCCAGCGCGTGACGGTATTCGGAGCTTGCCAGTAAGACCCCCGCGAGGAAGGCGCCCATTGCCATCGACAGCCCGGCCTCTTCCAGCAGCAATCCAAAACCAAACACCAGGAATAACGCAACGGCGCTGAATACTTCGCGCAGGCCAGAGCGAGCCACAAAGCGCAGCAGCGGACGCGTTACGTAGCGACCAAGCAGAACAACCAGCGCCAGCGCACCGGCAACCTTCAGCGCTGATAAGGCAAATGCTCCCAGCGTCGTTGATGCGCCGCTGGCTGCCAGCAGCGGGATCATCGCCACCAGCGGGATGGCGGCAATATCCTGGAACAACAGTACGGAGAAGGTGCTGCGCCCCATTTGCGACACCGTCAGATTACGCTCGTTCATTGCCTGCATGGCAATCGCCGTCGAGGAGAGCGCCAGCGTCATGCCGATCAGCTCTGCGACTTTCCACTCCATCCCCAGCAGAATGCAGAACCCGCCCAACAGCAGACCGCAGGCCAGCATTTGCAGGGCGCCTCCGCCAAACACCGAGGCGCGCAGTTTCCACAGCCGCTGCGGATCCAGCTCCAGACCAATCACAAACAGCATCAGCACCACGCCGATCTCCGCAAAATGCAGGATCGACTCGGCGTCCGTCACCAGCCGAAAGCCCCAGGGGCCAATCACACATCCGGCAATCAGGTAGCCGAGCACCGAGCCCAGCCCCAGACGAACCGCCACGGGCACAATTAATGCCGCCGCGCCGAGGTAAATCAGCGCCTGTATCAGCGTATGGCTATCCATTGTGCGCCTCCTGCCACTCAAGTAAGCGTTGTTTGTAGTGACGAGCCTGCGCCTGCAAGGTTTCATCGTCGCAGACAAAGGTACAGTGCATCGTAAAAGGCGGAAGCCAGTTCAGACCGCAGTACAGGGCAGTAGCCTGGAGCGGCTGCGCCAGCACGTCAAATCCGGGGAAGGTGCCAATCTCAAAGTGGCTTTCCCCCCCGCCGGTGGTAACAGCCCACATCAGGCTTTTGCCATGAAGCGCGTTGCCGTTGTGTCCGTATGCCCAACCGTGGGAGAAAACTTTGTCGATCCACAATTTCAGCAGCGGAGGGGTGCTGTACCACTGCATCGGATGCTGCCAGACGATCAGATCGGCACGGGAGAGCGCCTCCTGTTCGGCGGCGACATCGATATTAAAATCGGGATAGAGTTGATAGAGGGAACGTATCTCTACGTTTTCGAGCGTCCTTGCCTGCTCAAGCATCCGCTTATTCGCATGCGAATGCTGCGGATAGGGGTGCGCATAAATTATCAGAATCATTGAGTAGCCTGTTGTTTTACCGCTTTCTTTTACCAGAAGAGTGTAGACAGTAATTCAACAGGCTAATAGTGAATATTATTGACGGGCTAACGTCAGAAATCTGAATTAGTTATCCAGCTCGCCCATTGATTTAACCTGGTCACGGTTAATCTGTTCAGTTTGACCGGTTTCGGCGTTTTTGTACGATACCAGACCGGTATCGTCATCCACCTGCGGTTTCCCGTCAGTAACAATCGTTTTGCCATCGGTGGTTTTTACGGCCTGATTGGACGAACAGCCCGCCACGGTGAACATTGCGGTGGCAGCCAGAACGGAAGCGATCAGTAGTTTATTTTGCATGGTGTTTTCCCCTGCTCTCAGTTGAATTTTCGTTATCGACCTAACCATTTTAGGCTAACTGACTGAAAGCGGATGAAAAACCAGAAGGTTCTTAAGATGGGTAAAGAAAACCACAGGGCGGGTAAGCGAAGCGCCACCCGCCATTTGCCCGGCGGCGCTAACGCTTGCCGGGCCTGTGCAGATTACTTGCTAATCTGAGCGTGCATTTCCTGCACCGAAATCACCTTCTCGGTGGCATCCGCATTCAGCGCCATGGCCGTCGCGAAACCGCCGTTCAGGGTGGTGTCGTAATGCACTTTGTACTGGAGCGCGCTGCGGCGAATCAGCTTGGAGTCTTCAATCGCCTGGCGACCTGCGGTGGTGTTAATGATGTAGGTGTACTCGCCATTCTTAATGCGGTCCTGAATGTGCGGACGACCTTCATGCACTTTGTTCACCAGACGCGGGTTGATACCCGCTTCACCCAGCACAATCGCCGTACCGTGAGTGGCGTCCAGCTCGAAGCCCTGTTTCAGCAGCTTGGCGGCCAGGTCAACCACGCGCTCTTTATCGCCTTCGCGAACGGAGAGCAGCGCACGGCCTGATTTTCTCATGGTGGAGCTACTGCCCAGCTGCGCTTTGGCAAACGCTTCGGCGAAGGTACGGCCCACGCCCATCACTTCCCCGGTAGAGCGCATCTCTGGCCCTAACAGCGGGTCAACGCCCGGGAATTTGTTGAACGGCAGCACCACCTCTTTCACCGAGTAGTACGGCGGGATGATTTCTTTCGTGACGCCCTGCTGAGCCAGCGTCTGGCCAGCCATCACGCGCGCCGCCACTTTCGCCAGCGGAATACCGGTCGCTTTAGAGACGAACGGCACGGTACGCGCCGCACGCGGGTTGACTTCAATCAGATAGACTTCGTTGTCTTTAACCGCGAACTGAACGTTCATCAGGCCGCGAACCTGAAGCTCGAAGGCCAGCTTCTGCACCTGCTGGCGCATCACGTCCTGAATCTCCTGGCTCAGGGTGTACGCTGGCAGAGAACAGGCGGAGTCACCGGAGTGCACGCCCGCCTGCTCGATGTGCTCCATGATGCCGCCAATCAGCACCATTTCGCCGTCGCAGATGGCATCCACGTCGACTTCAACCGCGTCGTCGAGGAAGCGGTCGAGCAGCACAGGCGCATCGTTGGAAACGCTCACCGCCGTCTGGAAGTAGCGACGCAGGTCCGCTTCGTCGTAAACGATTTCCATCGCGCGACCGCCCAGTACGTAGGATGGACGCACCACCAGCGGGTAGCCAATCTCTTTCGCTTTCTCAACGGCCATTTCAATTGCGGTCACGGTGGCGTTCGCCGGCTGTTTCAGCTTGAGACGGTCAACCGCCTGCTGGAAACGCTCGCGGTCTTCCGCACGGTCAATCGCGTCCGGGCTGGTGCCGATAACCGGTACACCTGCTGCTTCCAGCGCGCGCGCCAGCTTCAGCGGAGTCTGGCCGCCGTACTGCACGATCACGCCTTTTGGCTTCTCGATGCGCACGATTTCCAGCACGTCTTCCAGGGTAACCGGCTCGAAGTAGAGGCGGTCGGAGGTATCGTAGTCGGTCGAAACGGTTTCCGGGTTACAGTTGACCATGATGGTCTCGTAACCGTCTTCACGCAGCGCCAGTGAGGCGTGTACGCAGCAGTAGTCAAACTCGATGCCCTGGCCGATACGGTTTGGACCGCCGCCCAGCACCATAATCTTGTCGCGGTCGACGGACGGGTTCGCTTCGCACTCGTCTTCATAGGTGGAGTACATGTACGCGGTATCGGTCGAGAACTCTGCCGCACAGGTGTCCACACGCTTGTAAACCGGGTGCAGGTCATACTGGTCGCGCAGCTTGCGGATTTCCGCTTCACGCACGCCCGCCAGCTTAGCCAGACGCGCATCGGCGAAGCCTTTACGCTTCAGCATGCGCAGGAAGTCTGCGTCCAGGCCGTTGATGCCCAGCTCCGCCACTTTCTCTTCCAGACGCACCAGCTCTTCAATCTGCACCAGGAACCAGCGGTCAATGTTAGTCAGGTTAAATACGCCGTCGACGGACAGGCCCGCGCGGAAGGCATCGGCGATGTACCAGATACGCTCTGCGCCCGCGTCTTTCAGCTCGCGGCGGATTTTGGTCAGTGCTTCCGGGTCGTCCAGGCTGACTTTCGGGTCAAAGCCGGTCGCGCCCACTTCCAGGCCGCGCAGCGCTTTTTGCAGGGATTCCTGCTGCGTGCGGCCAATCGCCATGACTTCACCAACGGATTTCATCTGGGTGGTCAGACGGTCGTTGGCGCCGGCGAATTTCTCGAAGTTAAAGCGAGGAATTTTAGTCACAACGTAGTCGATGGACGGTTCGAAGGACGCAGGGGTGCGGCCACCGGTGATGTCGTTCATCAGCTCGTCGAGGGTATAACCCACCGCCAGTTTCGCCGCCACTTTCGCAATCGGGAAGCCGGTGGCTTTGGAGGCCAGCGCGGAGGAACGGGACACGCGCGGGTTCATTTCGATAACAATCAGACGGCCGGTTTTCGGGTTCACCGAGAACTGCACGTTAGAGCCGCCGGTTTCCACGCCGATTTCACGCAGTACCGCCATCGAGGCGTTACGCATGATTTGGTACTCTTTGTCGGTCAGCGTCTGAGCTGGCGCAACGGTGATGGAGTCGCCGGTGTGGATCCCCATCGCGTCGAAGTTTTCGATGGAGCAGACGATGATGCAGTTGTCGTTTTTATCACGCACCACTTCCATCTCGTACTCTTTCCAGCCAATCAGCGATTCATCAATCAGCAGCTCTTTGGTTGGGGAGAGATCCAGGCCGCGCTCGCAAATCTCTTCAAACTCTTCGCGGTTGTAGGCAATGCCGCCGCCGGTGCCGCCCATGGTGAAGGAAGGGCGGATGATGCACGGATAACCCACTTCAGCCGCAACGGCCAGCGCTTCTTCCATATTGTGCGCGATACCGGAACGTGCGGTGTCGAGGCCGATTTTCTTCATGGCCACGTCGAAGCGGCGACGGTCTTCTGCTTTATCAATCGCGTCGGCGGTCGCCCCGATCATGGTCACGCCAAACTCTTCCAGCACGCCCTGACGCTCCAGCTCCAGCGCACAGTTCAGCGCCGTCTGGCCGCCCATGGTCGGCAGCACCGCGTCCGGACGCTCTTTCTCGATAATTTTGCGTACCACTTCCCAGTGAATCGGCTCGATGTAGGTCGCATCCGCCATTTCCGGGTCGGTCATGATGGTGGCCGGGTTAGAGTTCACCAGGATGACGCGGTAACCCTCTTCACGCAGGGCTTTACACGCCTGCGCGCCGGAGTAGTCAAATTCACAGGCCTGGCCGATGACAATCGGGCCAGCGCCAAGGATCAGGATGCTTTTTATGTCTGTACGTTTTGGCATGGTCTTCTCAGCTCCTGATTATTTAGCGGTCTTACGGTATTGCTCGATAAGTTCGATGAAGTGATCGAACAGCGGTGCGGCATCGTGTGGGCCCGGGCTGGCTTCAGGGTGACCCTGGAAGCTGAACGCAGGCTTATCGGTGCGATGGATACCCTGCAAGGTGCCATCGAACAGTGATTTGTGCGTCACGCGCAGGTTAGCCGGCATCGTCGCTTCATCCACAGCGAAGCCGTGGTTCTGCGCGGTGATCATCACCGTGTTGTTGTCGATATCTTTCACCGGGTGGTTACCACCGTGGTGGCCGAACTTCATCTTGACGGTGTTCGCTCCGCTCGCCAGCGCCAGCAGCTGATGACCGAGACAGATGCCGAATACCGGGATATCGGTTTCCAGGAAGGACTTGATGGCGTCGATAGCGTAGTCGCACGGCGCCGGGTCGCCAGGACCGTTAGAGAGGAAGATGCCGTCCGGGTTCATCTTCAGAACCTCTTCCGCAGATGTTTGTGCCGGGACGACCGTCAGGCGGCAGCCACGGTCAACCAGCATACGCAGGATGTTGCGCTTGGCGCCAAAATCATAGGCCACCACGTGGAACGGCAGCTCGCTTTCCGGTTTCGCTTCCGGCAGGTCGCCTTCCAGCGTCCAGCTTCCCTGCGTCCAGCTGTAGGCTTCAGCGGTGGTCACTTCTTTCGCCAGGTCCATACCGTTCAGTCCCGGGAAGGCTTTCGCTTTTTCCAGCGCCAGCGTCGCATCGAGGTTATCCCCTGCGATGATGCAACCGTTTTGTGCACCCTTCTCGCGCAGCAGACGCGTCAGCTTACGGGTATCGATATCGGCAATCGCCACAATGTTATGGCGCTTCAGGTAAGAAGAGAGGTCTTCGGTGTTGCGGAAGTTGCTGGCAATCAGCGGCAGGTCACGAATGACCAGGCCTTGCGCATGTACCTGAGAGGATTCTTCGTCAGCCGCATTGGTGCCGACATTGCCGATATGAGGATAAGTAAGAGTAACGATTTGGCGAGAATAGGAAGGATCAGTGAGGATTTCTTGATAACCGGTCATTGAAGTATTGAAAACGACTTCCCCAACCGCCGAACCCGTTGCCCCTATGGCCCGACCGATAAACTGGGTTCCGTCTTCCAGAACCAATAGCGCTGACTTAATCAAAACACCCTCCAGAGAATATTCACTCACTTTATTTGCATATTAATTCATAACCATGTCATGGATCAATGCAAATGTGTTGCCAGCGGATTTTTGGCAAACGGCGGCATTCTGGGGATTTGCTATGTAAAAGTCAACTTAAAACGGGAGTTTTGTATATTCTTTTGCAAGCCTGGCATCTGGATTGGGGTTTAATGGACAAAAAGATCAGGTAAATCATTCCGGAAAACGCTTGCGCGGCAGGTTTGTTAGAATTTTAGAGAGATGCGCGACAAAAAGTGGACCAGATGGTCAAAATTTACATATATTTCACAGAAAAATGGCACAACAATAAGCTTTATGCCGTCTAAGCGTTATTTTTTATCTAAAACGGATAAAATAAGAGGGCAATAAATTATTGCCCTATGCAATCAAGGAATTACGACTGCAATAACCACATCACGATGGGTAATATCGCTTACAAATTATTGAGATCAAGCACATCTCGCATATCAAAAAGACCCTTTTCCTTCGCATTAAGCCACAAAGCGGCACGAACTGCACCATTCGCAAACGTCATGCGGCTTGACGCTTTATGGGTGATCTCAACACGCTCGCCAATATCGGCGAACATCGCTGTATGTTCGCCGACGATATCGCCTGCACGAACGGTTGCGAAACCAATTGTCCCAGGCACGCGTTCGCCGGTATGTCCTTCACGGGTATAGACCGCGCACTCTTTTAAATCTTTATCAAGTGCATGAGCAATCGCTTCGCCCATCGCCAGCGCCGTGCCTGATGGAGCATCAACTTTATGGCGGTGGTGTGCTTCAACAATCTCAATGTCGGTATAGTTGCCCATCACCTTCGCTGCCTTTTCCAGCAGTTTCAGCATGACGTTAACGCCGACGCTAAAGTTCGCAGCGAAGACAATCGCAATCTCAGTGGACGCGTCCTGAATGGCCTGTTTACCGGCATCATCGAAACCAGTGGTACCAATCACCATCCCTTTACCGTGCTGACGGCAAAACGCCAGATGAGCCAGCGTGCCTTCCGGACGGGTAAAGTCGATGAACACGTCAAAGTCTTCTTTCACCGCCTCAAGGCTGCTCTGCACGGTGACGCCTGTCTTGCCCGCGCCCGCCAGCTCGCCTGCATCGGCTCCCAGCAGGGATGAACCTTCACGCTCCAGCGCCGCGCCGAGTGCCACGCCATCCATCTGTAGTGCCGCCTGAATCAGCTGGCGGCCCATACGTCCACCCGCGCCCGCAATAGCAACGCGGATCTGTGCATCATGCATAGTTATTCTCTTACGTTAAAATGATGTAAACCGTTTTCAGATTAACCAGCCTTGGCAAAGCCTGCCAACTGAAAACACCGATAATTAGAATTTAACGTGAAACCGACTTAAATATCAGTAAAAGACATGATTTTGTCGTCACGATAAAGTTTGGGGCAAAAAAAAGGCCAGCACAGGAGGTGCTGGCCTTTCATCAGATAAAGAACTATTCCACTTCTCGCGCGTCAATACGCAGCTCTTTCGGCACTTCGAAGACAATGTTCTCTTCACGGCCTTCCAGCGGCACCGCTTCGCCACCGCCCAGCTCTTGCAGACGGGCAATGACGTTCTGCACCAGAATATCCGGCGCTGAAGCGCCTGCGGTAACACCGACGCAGGCCGCGTTTTTCACCCACGCTTCCTGAATGTCCGTTGCGTCGTCGATCAGAAACGCCGCTTTCCCCATACGCTGCGCCAGTTCGGCCAGACGGTTGGAGTTAGAGGAGTTTTTCGAGCCGACCACCAGCACTACGTCCGCCTGTTCAGCCAGCGCGCGCACGGCTTCCTGACGATTGGTGGTTGCGTAGCAGATATCATCTTTGCGCGGCCCGACGATTTTCGGGAAGCGCTGACGCAGAGCGTCAATCACGTCTGAGGTGTCGTCCACGGAAAGCGTCGTCTGGGTCATAAACGACAGACGCGCTTCGTTTTTCACGTTCAGCGTCAGGACGTCTTCCGGTGACTCAACCAGATACATCCCCCCTTCCGGGTTGCTGTACTGGCCCATGGTGCCTTCCACTTCCGGGTGGCCGGCGTGACCAATCAGAATTGACTCTTCACCACGACGGCTGGCGCGCGCCACTTCCATATGCACCTTAGTCACTAACGGACAGGTGGCATCGAATACGGTCAGATCGCGGCTTTTCGCCTCGTTGCGTACCGCCTGAGAGACGCCGTGCGCGGAGAAGATGAGGATTGCGCCGTCCGGCACTTCGCTGATCTGCTCGATAAAAATCGCACCGCGCTCGCGCAGGCTGTCGACCACGTAGCGGTTGTGCACCACTTCGTGACGCACATAAATCGGCGCGCCGTAAATCTCCAGCGCGTTTTCAACAATGCTGATAGCGCGGTCTACACCGGCGCAAAAACCGCGCGGGTTAGCCAACAGGATCTGCATTTCAGGCCTCCAGCGCCGGATCGATCTCCAGCACTTCTACATCAAAATGAACGGTACGCCCGGCAAGCGGATGGTTGAAGTCAACGGTAATGGAGTCACCGTTGATTTCGCGGATCACGCCAGGCATTTCGCTGCCGTCCATAGCGGTAAAGAGCATAATCGCCCCGATTTCCGGTTCACCCGCATCCATAAACTCACGGCGCGAGAAGTACTGGATCAGATCCGGGCTTGGCACACCGAATGCCGCATCCGGCTCCAGTGAGAACGCTTTTTTCTCACCCTCTTTCAGACCGAGAAGCTGCTGTTCGAGGCCTTCAGACAGGGAGGTATCGCCCAGACGAAACAGCGCCGGTTTGCCATTGTTGCGGGTGGATTCGGCCGTGGAGCCGTCATCCAGCTTCAGCGTGAAATGAACGAGAACCGCGCTGTTGCTCTGTACGGATTTAGACATGCAAATTGCTCGCTTGTTTTGGGTCACCTGTTGCTCGGTGGCGCTACGCTTACCGGGCCAACGGGGGCCACAAATTCTGTAGGCCGGGATCGCTACGCATCACCCGGCTGGTTTTGTTACGCCTGCTCTTTCGCAGCCGGTTTAGGCAAGAAGCCTTCCAGCACGATTAACGCCGCACCGATGCAAATGGCGCTATCGGCGAGGTTAAAGGTCGCGAAGTGCCAGTCGCCGACGTAGAAGTCGATCATATCGACCACAAAGCCGTGCCACAGGCGGTCAAACAGGTTGCCCAGCGCGCCGCCAATGATCAGCGCGTAGGCGATGTTATTCAGCTTTTGCGTGGCCTTCGAGCGGTACATCAGCACCGCCAGCACGACGCAGATACCGATAGCGATACCCGCGAAGAACCAGCGCTGCCAGCCACCGCTGTCGGCAAGGAAACTAAACGCCGCACCATAGTTGCGGGCATAGTGCAGGTTAAGCGACGGGAACAGCGGGACCGTATCCCCCAGAGCGAAATTCTGGAGGATCAGGAACTTGCTGCCCAAATCAATAATCAGCACCACTACCACCAGCCACAGCCAGCGCAGTCCTGTTGAACAGAGAGTTTTACTCATCAGGCAAACTTACGTTTTTCGCCGTCACCGGCGACGTTGCTTACACAGCGTCCGCAGATGTCTGCGTGTTCCGCCACCTGACCGACATCGGTAGTGTAATGCCAGCAACGCGGGCATTTTTCACCGTCGGCTTTGCTCAGTGCGACCTTCAGTCCTTTGAGCAGTTCGCTCTGCTGAGCATCAGCAGACGCCTCGGCATAATCCGCAACTTTCGCACCGGAGGTCAACAGGACAAATCGTAATTCATCGCCCAGCGCGGTCAGTTTGGCCGCCAGCTCCGGTTCGGCGTACAGGGTCACCGTCGCTTCCAGAGAGCCACCGACTTTCTTGTCAGCGCGCGCCTGCTCGATAACCTTGTTCACTTCGCCACGCACTTTCAGCAGCTCGTCCCAGTAGGCATCGTTCATCGCTTCGGTGCTGGAGAGATCGAACAGACCTTCGTACCACTCGCCGGTGAAGACATACTTCTCGCGGTCGCCCGGCAGGTAACCCCAGATTTCATCCGCAGTGAAGGACATGATCGGCGCCATCCAGCGCACCAGCGCCTCTGCGATGTGGAACAGCGCAGTCTGGCAGCTACGACGCGCCACGCTGTCCGCTTTCGCGGTGTACTGGCGGTCTTTGATGATGTCGAGGTAGAACGAGCCCATCTCGATGGAGCAGAAGCGCATCAGGCGCTGCACCACTTCGTGGAAGTCGTAAGATTCGTACGCTTTAACAATGTCTTCCTGCGCCGCTTTCGCGCAGCCCACCGCCCAGCGATCGAGCACGACCATCTCTTCCGGCTTCACCATGTCTTTTACCGGATCAAACCCGTTCAGGTTCGCCAGCAGGAAGCGCGCGGTGTTACGGATACGACGATAGCTGTCGGCAGCACGTTTCAGGATCTCATCAGACACCGCCATTTCGCCGGTGTAGTCGGTAGATGCTACCCACAGGCGCAGGATGTCCGCGCCCAGTTTGTTCATCACGTCCTGCGGAGAAACGGTGTTACCGATAGATTTGGACATCTTACGGCCCTGGCCATCCACGGTGAAGCCGTGGGTCAGTACCTGACGGTAAGGTGCTTTACCCTTCATGGCGGTGGAGATCATCAGGGATGACATGAACCAGCCGCGGTGTTGGTCGGAGCCTTCCAGATACATGTCGGCAGCGTGACCGGCGAACTCAGGGCGCACGTCAACGACAGAGGCGTGAGTTGAACCGGAGTCGAACCACACGTCCAGGGTATCTGGCACTTTCTCGTAGTTGTCCGCGTCCGCGCCCAGGATGTCGCGGGCGTCGAGATCCCACCACGCCTGAATGCCGTCAACTTCGACGCGCTTCGCCACTTCTTCCATCAGTTCCAGCGTATTCGGGTGCAGCTCCTGCGTCTCTTTATGCACGAACAGCGACATCGGCACGCCCCAGGTGCGCTGACGGGAGATACACCAGTCAGGACGGTTAGCCACCATGGATTCGATACGCGCCTGGCCCCAGTCCGGGATCCACTGCACGCCTTTGATCTCTTTCAGAGACTGCTCGCGCAGGCCTTTCTGGTCCATGCTGACGAACCACTGCGGGGTCGCACGGAAGATGATCGGCGACTTGTGACGCCAGCAGCACGGGTAGCTGTGTTGCATTTTCTCAACGTGCAGCAGCGCGCCGCTGGTGCGCAGCATGTCAACGATGATGTCGTTGGCTTTAAAGACGTTAATACCGTCCAGCGCCGGGTAGGTGCCAGGCAGGTAAGAGCCATCCGGACCGACCGGGTTGGCGATTTCCAGACCGTATTTCAGGCTGATGTTGTAGTCGTCAGGACCGTGGCCACCGGCGGTATGCACCGCACCAGTACCTGCGTCCAGCGTGACGTGGTCGCCCAGGATCGCCGGAACGTCGAAGTCCAGGAACGGGTGTTTGAAACGCATCAGTTCCAGCGCGTCGCCTTTAACGGTGCCCAGCACGGTGTAATCAGTGATGTTCGCGCGTTTCAGCACGCTTTCGACCAGGTCTTTCGCCAGGATAACCGCACGGCCATCAATCTGCACCAGCGCATACTCAAACTCGCCAGAGAGGGAGATCGCGCGGTTAGCAGGCAGCGTCCACGGGGTGGTGGTCCAGATAACCAGCGAGACTGGACCGCTTACGCCAGGCAGACCAAATTTAGCTTTAATCGCATCCTGATCGACCGCTTCGAACGCCACATCGATAGAAGGCGAGGTTTTGTCGTAATACTCAACTTCCGCTTCTGCCAGCGCAGAACGGCAGTCGACGCACCAGTGCACCGGCTTAGCGCCTTTGTGCAGGTGACCGTTGCCGATGATTTTACCCAGCGCACGGATGATGTTGGCTTCGGTTTTGAAGTCCATGGTCAGGTACGGATGCGACCAGTCGCCCAGCACGCCCAGACGGATAAAGTCAGCGCGCTGACCGTCAACCTGGGTGGCAGCGTATTCGCGGCATTTCGCGCGGAATTCTGCGGCGGTGAACTTCTCACCCGGCTTACCATACTCTTGCTCAACTTTCAGCTCGATTGGCAGACCATGGCAGTCCCAGCCCGGAACGTAAGGCGAGTCATATCCCGCGAGTCCTTTGGACTTCACGATAATGTCTTTCAGAATCTTGTTTACAGAGTGACCAATATGAATGCTGCCATTCGCATATGGAGGGCCATCATGCAGAATGAAGGTTTTTTTGCCTTTTTTGGCTGCACGAATGATGCCGTACAGGTCATCATCGGTCCAACGCGCCAGCATTCCCGGTTCACGCTTGGCGAGATCGCCGCGCATCGGGAACCCTGTTTCCGGCAAATTCAGGGTTGATTTATAGTCACTCATCAGATTCTCGGTTCCGTATTTATCACGTAGGCAGTTAAGCCGGTTCTAAAGCCCAAAAAACTCGCGGGCCGTTAATTCATCTCGCGCGATTTGCGCCTTAAGTTCATCCAGCGAAGCGAATCGCTGTTCATTGCGTATTTTTTTACGCAGTATCACATCTATATGGCGACCGTAGAGGTCCATTACAACGTCCAGCAGGTGTACTTCTAACTGTTGACGCACACCGGCAACTGTTGGACGTGTGCCAATGTTGGCGACGCCGTAGAAAGGCTTCTCGCCCAGTCCTGCCACTTCCACCGCATAGACCCCTTTAACCGGGGAGACCTGACGACGCAGCGGTATATTCGCCGTCGGGAAACCTATCGTGCGGCCCAGCGCATCGCCATGGACCACGCGACCTGAAATTGTGAACGGGTGACCCAGCAGCGTTTCTGCCGTGTCCAGTTCATCGTTCGCCAGCGCCTGACGTACCGCGGTGCTGCTGACGCGCACGCCGCCCTCACAGAAGGTCATCGTGCTGGTGACGTCAAACCCGTACTCCAGGCCAGCCTTCTGTAATAACAAGAAATCGCCCTGACGACCAGCGCCAAAGCGGAAATCATCGCCCACGGCGAGAAACTGCACGCCAAGCTGCCTGACCAACAGGTCGCTGACAAAATTTTGTGCGGTCAGCGCGGCAAAACGACGGTCGAACCGTACGCACAGAACGTAGTCCACCCCTGACTCCGCCAGGTAGCGTAACTTCTCGCGCAGACGCGTCAGCCGAGCGGGGGATTTCTCGCCTGCAAACAGCTCCAGCGGCTGAGGCTCGAAAATCATCACCACGACGGGCAGGCCTCGCGCCTCGCCTTCTTTACGCAATCCCTGCAACAGCGCCTGATGCCCACGATGCACGCCGTCGAAATTACCAATGGTCAGCACGCACCCGTGCGGGGCTTGACTGAGATTATGTATGCCGCGTATCAGCTTCATGACTGGCTCAAAACAGTGAAAATCGCCAAAGTATACCTTGTACAGCGGTTAAGGTTAACCGGCGATTGTTCACGCTAAACAGAAAGCCGTATGATTTCATCACGCTGACCTTTCACAGCAAAAAAATCTGCCCGCGAACTGCGATTTTTACGCCGAAAAGCTGTATTCACGAACGACAAGCTGGTAGAATCCTGCGCCATCACTACGTAACGTAGCGTCGCCACATTAACGGCGCTTATTTGCACAAATCCATTGACAAAAGAAGGTATAGAGGGCATATTCCTCGGCCTTTGAATTGTCCACATAGATCATATTTGGGAGTTGGACCTTGGCTAATATCAAATCAGCTAAGAAACGTGCCGTTCAGTCTGAAAAGGCTCGTAAGCACAATGCAAGCCGTCGCTCTATGATGCGTACTTTCATCAAGAAAGTATACGCAGCAATCGAAGCTGGCGACAAAGCTGCAGCGCAGAACGCATTTAACGAAATGCAACCAATCGTGGATCGTCAGGCTGCTAAAGGTCTGATCCACAAAAACAAAGCAGCGCGTCATAAAGCAAACCTGACCGCGCAGATCAACAAACTGGCTTAATCGCCACTTGTTGTTGCTTGTTTGAAAGAACCCGCTTAACGCGGGTTTTTTTATGTCTTCAGATTGCTGGCGGCGTAAACAGCGCCGAGTAGTCGCGGTTGCAGATTCGCTGCACCGCCGGATGCTGAATCATCCTTTCGGCGAATATGGCGTGATACTCTTCCATCACGTTATCCACCCTGCCAATCTCGGTAATCTTGTCGTCTGAATAGAGATCGTGCGCATACAGCGTCGGGGCAACGAAGATAGCGTTGTGCGCCTCGCCAAAGGCTTTCATCAGCGCCGCATCGTCGAACTCACCGAGAATTTCTACGTTCAGCCCCTGCGAGTTAAACCAGTTCAGCAGCTTACGTCCGAGCATGGATCGTCTCCCCGGAACCAGCAAGCGGCGCTCTTCCAGACAGGCCGGAAACGGTTTTTCCGGCGGCGGATTGATGCACCAGAAACTGACGCCGCATTCGCCAATTTTCACCGAGAACAAGCCTTCCTGCTGCGTGGAGTCGATTGGGCAGTCCGAGATAATCATATCCAGCTTATGCTGGCTCAGCTGTTCCAGCAGCATCTCGTGGGTGGACTCAAAGCAGCGCAGATGAATTTGCTCATCCTCAACGACGGCGGCATCCAGCACGCCGCTTACCAGCCGTTTCGACAACGCATCCGCCACGCCCACGTCAAAGAGGAGGTTAGACTCTTTGCGATAGTTAACGATATCCAGCATCTCCTGGCTCAGGGTGAACATCTTGTCCGCATAGCGGAACACCAGCTCACCCAGCTCGCTCGGCTCAATGCCACGCCCTTTCCGCTTAAAAAGCTTTCCCTGCAAGCGCTCTTCCAGGGCTTTGATTTGCCCGGTAATAGTCTGTGGCGTCAGGTAAAGCGCTTCTGCCGCCCCCACGACCGAGCCCTGTTTATAAACGTGCCAGAAGTAATAAAGATGGTTGTAATTCAAATGAGACATCGCGTGTTCTCTCCCTGAGTGTGTATCGGGAGAAGGAGCCCCCTCCTCCCGGTTTTCCGTTATGCCTGGACAGCCTGTCCGGATAATTTCACCTTCAACAAGGTATAACCAATGACTGCGGCCAGTAATGACCCGATGAGAATGCCGAGTTTTGCCCAGACGATAAGCTCAGGCGCGTTTGCGCCAAACGCCAGCGTCGAGATAAAGATCGACATGGTGAATCCAATACCGCACAGCACGCCGACGGCCATAATCTGGCTAAAGGTGGTCCCGTTTGGCAATGACGCCAGCTTCAGCTTCAGCGCCAGCCAGCAGAACAGGCTGATGCCCAGCGGCTTACCGATAAACAGACCGGCGATGATACCCAGCGGCAGCACGGAGGTGAGTCCGTCCAGGGTAACCCCGGCCAGGGAAACACCCGCGTTGGCAAACGCAAACAGCGGCAGGATCATAAAGCCCACCCACGGATGAAGCACATGCTCCAGCTGTCTGGCAGGCGATTTGCCGTCCTGCTCCTTCAGCGGAATAAAGAAGCCAACGATGACGCCCGCCAGCGTGGCATGCACGCCAGACTTCAGCACCGCCGTCCACAGTACCATGCCCACCAGAATATAAATCCCCGTGCGTCGGACGTTGAAGACGTTCAGCAACGCCAGCACCGCAATAGCCACGGCCGCCACGCTCAGCGACAGAACCGACAGATCGCTGGTGTAGAACAGCGCGATAATCACGATAGCGCCCAGGTCATCGATAATCGCCAGCGCCATCAGGAAAATTTTCAGTGCTACCGGGACGCGGCTACCGAGCAAGGCTAAGACCCCGAGCGCAAACGCGATATCCGTTGCGGCCGGGATCGCCCAGCCGCCACGCGCAACCGGATCCTGCCACGCAAACGCGAGAAAGAGCAACGCCGGAACGATCATCCCGCCAATCGCCGCGATCACCGGAAACGCCGCGCGCTGACGGCTGGCAAGCGAACCGATCACCAGCTCACGTTTAACCTCCAGGCCCACCAGCAGGAAGAACACCGCCATCAGCGCATCGTTGATCCACAGCAGCATGTTCTTGTTAATTTCCAGCGCCCCGACCTTCAGCTCGACGGGCGTTTCCAGAAATGCGTGATAGAGATCGCGCGTCATGCCCATATTGGCGAGCAGCATGGCGGCCGCAGCAGCAATAATCAGGATGACGCCGCCGGATGCCTCACTGCTAAAGAAACGGTGTAGTAATTTCACGTTTAAACTCTCTTTTACAACAATACCTCGGTAAAACCATAATATCAGCGCAAACAGATCGGTAAAAACAGATTAATATTGGTTATAGATTCAGTTTAACCGAGGTATAACGCTATAAAGCAAAAAGCCCGGAATCGCTTCCGGGCTTTAAAGGATAGTAACCAGCTGGCGGGTTAGCGGGTTAAATCGTCGAAGAATTTTTTGACGCCATCGAAGAAGCTTTTGGAGCGCGGGCTGTTTTTCTCACCCGTCGGGCCGCCAAAGCTTTCCTGAAGCTCTTTCAGCAGCTGTTTCTGCTTATCGTTCAGGCCGACCGGCGTTTCCACGACCACGCGGCATAACAGGTCACCCTGCGCGCCACCGCGAACGGATTTAACGCCTTTGCCGCGCATGCGGAACAGCTTGCCGGTCTGGGTTTCGCCAGGGATTTTCAGGTTAACGCGACCGTCCAGCGTCGGCACTTCGATTTCGCCGCCCAGCGCCGCCATCGCAAAGTTGATCGGCACTTCACAGTACAGGTTGTTACCTTCACGCTCGAAGATGGCGTGCTGCTTCACCTGAACCTGAACGTACAGATCGCCTGCCGGTGCGCCGTGCTCGCCGGCTTCACCCTCACCTGCCAGACGGATGCGGTCGCCCGTATCCACGCCTGCCGGGATCTTAACGGACAGCGTTTTGGTTTTCTCCACGCGACCGTGACCGTGACATTTGGTGCACGGATCTTTAATCAGCGTACCGCGACCATGACAGTGCGGACAGGCCTGCTGCACCGCGAAGAAGCCCTGGCGCATCTGCACCTGACCGGAACCGTGACAGGTTGGGCAGGTCTGTGGCTGAGTCCCCGCTTTCGCGCCGCTGCCGTGGCAAACGTCACACTCTTCCAGCGTCGGGATACGGATCTCTTTGGTTACGCCACGAACCGCTTCTTCCAGCGTCAGGTCCATGTTGTAGCGCAGGTCTGCGCCGCGCGCCGCGCGCTGACGACCACGCCCGCCGCCGAAGATATCGCCAAATACATCACCAAAGATATCGCTGAAATCAGCGCCGCCGCCGAAGCCGCCGCCACCAAATCCACCGCCGCCCATGCCGCCCTGTTCAAAGGCCGCGTGACCATACTGATCATAGGCCGCACGTTTTTGTGCATCGGTCAGGACTTCGTAGGCTTCTTTAATCTCTTTAAATTTGGCTTCAGCCTCTTTGTCACCCTGATTACGGTCAGGGTGGAATTTCATGGCCAGGCGCTTATACGCCTTTTTGATTTCACGCTCTTCCGCAGTTTTCGGAACGCCTAAAATCTCGTAATAGTCTTGCTTTGCCATTGGTTTTTTTAAGCCCCTTAACATGCGAGCACGGGCGTGGAGAATTCTCCTACGCCCGTGCCGATTACTTACCCTGCATCAGGGCGATTATTTTTTGTCTTTCACTTCTTCGAACTCAGCGTCGACAACATCGTCGTCTTTCGCGTTGTTCTGGGAAGCATCAGCGCCCGCCTGCTGCTGTGCGTGCTGCTGCTGAGCGATTTCCATCAGCTTCTGAGAAACCTGTGCCAGCTCCTGCATCTTCGCTTCGATGTCCGCTTTGTCTTCGCCTTTCAGAGACGTTTCCAGCGCGCTCAGTGCAGTTTCGATCGCAGTTTTGTCTTCCGCTGGCAGTTTATCGCCCGCTTCTTCAACCTGCTTACGGGTGCTGTGCAGCAGATGGTCACCCTGGTTACGGGTCTGAACCAGCTCTTCGAACTTACGGTCGGATTCCGCGTTAGCTTCGGCATCACGAACCATTTTTTCGATTTCCGCTTCGTTCAGGCCAGAAGATGCCTTGATGGTGATCTTCTGCTCTTTACCGCTGTTTTTGTCTTTCGCAGACACGTGCAGGATACCGTCAGCATCGATGTCGAAGGTGACTTCGATCTGTGGCATGCCGCGTGGTGCCGGGTTAATACCGTCCAGGTTGAACTGACCCAGAGATTTGTTATCCGCCGCGCGCTTACGCTCACCCTGAATCACATGGATGGTTACCGCAGACTGGTTGTCTTCAGCGGTAGAGAACACCTGGCTGTGTTTCGTCGGGATAGTGGTGTTCTTGTTGATGAGCGGAGTCATCACGCCACCCATGGTTTCGATACCCAGAGACAGCGGGGTAACGTCCAGCAGCAGAACGTCTTTCACTTCACCGGTCAGTACACCACCCTGAACCGCAGCACCGATAGCAACCGCTTCGTCCGGGTTCACGTCTTTACGTGGCTCTTTACCAAAGAATTCAGCAACTTTCTTCTGAACCATTGGCATACGAGTCTGACCACCTACCAGGATAACGTCCTGAATGTCAGACACGGACAGGCCAGCGTCCTGCAATGCAACTTTCAGTGGCTCGATAGAACGGTTCACCAGGTCTTCTACCAGGCTTTCCAGTTTCGCACGGGTCACTTTGATGTTCATGTGTTTTGGACCGGTCGCGTCTGCGGTGATGTACGGCAGGTTCACGTCGGTCTGCTGAGCGGAAGACAGCTCGATCTTCGCTTTCTCAGCGGCTTCTTTCAGGCGCTGCATAGCCAGCGGGTCGTTACGCAGGTCAATGCCCTGATCTTTCTTGAACTCGTCAACGAGGTAGTTGATCAGACGGGTATCGAAGTCTTCACCACCCAGGTGAGTATCACCATTGGTTGCCAGAACTTCGAAGGTTTTTTCGCCGTCAACATCGTCGATTTCGATAATAGAGATATCGAAGGTACCACCACCCAGGTCGTAAACCGCGATAGTACGGTTGCCAACTTCTTTATCCAGACCGTAAGCCAGTGCTGCTGCGGTTGGTTCGTTGATGATACGTTTTACTTCCAGACCTGCGATACGGCCAGCATCTTTGGTTGCCTGACGCTGAGCATCGTTGAAGTAAGCAGGTACGGTGATAACAGCTTCAGTTACCGGTTCACCCAGGTAATCTTCCGCGGTTTTCTTCATTTTCTTCAGCACTTCAGCAGAGATCTGCGGAGGTGCCGTTTTGGTGCCTTTCACATCAAGCCATGCATCGCCGTTATCGGCTGCGATGATTTTGTAAGGCATGATGGAAACGTCACGCTGAACTTCTTCGTCCTGGAAGCGGCGGCCAATCAGGCGTTTGATCGCAAACAGGGTGTTTTGCGGGTTTGTCACTGCCTGACGTTTAGCCGGCTGACCAACCAGAGTTTCACCATCCTGGGTATAAGCAATGATAGAAGGCGTGGTGCGATCGCCCTCGGCGTTCTCCAGCACACGTGCAGTAGTGCCATCCATAATCGCTACACAAGAGTTGGTAGTACCCAGGTCGATACCAATAATTTTACCCATCTAAACGTCTCCACTAAAAATTCAGTCAACATGTGGTTGTGTACCTGTAATAAGGGCAGAACGTGCTTTTTCAACTGCCCAGATTTGATTTTTTTCAGGTCCACACACTGCGGTTGCTTACAAGATGGGGTCACAACGGCATCCATCAAGGGGGAAGGATAAAAAATTTTTTAATTTCACCCCGATGAGATCATAGACGGCGTCGATGCCGCCCATTATGATGCCGCGCCCCGTCAGGGAGAACTGGCGCGGGTTTAACCATTTCACCATATTAATGATGATTTTTTGAGGACTTATGGGCAACACTAAGTTGGCTAATCCGGCTCCGCTGGGCCTGATGGGTTTTGGCATGACCACCATTCTGCTGAACCTGCACAATATCGGGATGTTCCCGATGGACGGCATTATCCTGGCGATGGGCATTTTTTACGGCGGTATCGCACAAATCTTTGCGGGCCTGCTGGAATATAAGAAAGGCAACACCTTCGGCTTAACCGCCTTTACCTCTTACGGTTCCTTCTGGCTGACCCTGGTCGCGATTCTGCTGATGCCTAAAATGGGCCTGGCGGAGGCGGCAAACGCCCATTTCCTGGGCGTATACCTGGGACTGTGGGGCGTGTTCACCCTGTTCATGTTCTTCGGTACCCTTAAGGCGAACCGCGCGCTGCAATTCGTCTTCCTGAGCCTGACCGTCCTGTTCGCCCTGCTGGCCATCGGTCACCTGGCGGATAACGAAGGCATCGTTCACGTTGCCGGATGGGTCGGTCTGGTGTGCGGCGCAAGCGCAATCTACCTGGCGATGGGTGAAGTGCTGAACGAGCAGTTCGACCGCACCATTCTACCGATTGGTGAAAAACACTGATCCCTCTGTCGTGCCCGCGTCGCGGGCACGACGTCCCTCTGACTGGCGAAGCCACACTCCCAAAACCAGCCCCATCAGCGATAACGCCAGCACGTACCACGCCGGTGCAAGGGGTGACACACCCATCAACACCGTCACCACAATCGGCGTCAGCCCACCGAAAATGGCATACGAGACGTTATAAGAGAAAGAGATCCCGGTGAAGCGTACCTCTGGCGGGAAGGCGCGGACCATCACGTACGGTACGGCGCCAACGACGCCCACGCACAGCCCGACGACACCGTACAGCAGGAACAGCTGTTCAGGATGGGAGCCCGCAAGATGATAAAATGCCCAGCTCGACGCGGCCAGCAGCAGGCTGCCGACAATAAAGGTCGCGCTGGCGCCGAAACGATCCGCCGCCAGCCCGGCGGCCAGACAGCCAAAGCAGAGCATAATTGTCGCGATACTGTTCGCCTGTAACGTCACGGCAGGCGCAAAACCGTACTGTTTTTGCAGCCAGACCGGCGACATCAAAATGACCACCACGATACCCGCAGACAGCAGCCAGGTCAGAAGCATCGACACCACTACCGCTTTTTTATGCCGCACCACCACGGTTTTCACCGGCAGTTCTTGCGCCAGCGCCTTCCGCTGCTGCATCTCCAGAAATATTGGCGTCTCCTGCAACCAGCGTCGCAGGTACATTGCCACCAGCCCGAACGCCCCGCCCAGCAGGAACGGAATGCGCCAGCCCCAGTCGTGAACGGCCTGTTGCGTCATGCTGGTATTGATGATGGTTGCAACCACGGAGCCAAGCAGGATCCCGATCGTCAGCCCTGCGGTCAGCGTTCCGCACGCAATGCCGATGCGGCGCACCGGGACGTGCTCAGCGACAAACACCCACGCGCCAGGCACTTCCCCGCCGATGGCCGCGCCCTGGAGGATACGCATCAGCAGCAGCAATAACGGGGCGATAATGCCCATCGACTCATAGGTAGGCAAAAGGCCAATCGCCAGCGTCGGCACGGCCATTAGCAGGATGCTGAGGGTAAACATCTTCTTGCGCCCAACCAGATCGCCAAAGTGCGCCATGACAATGCCGCCCAGCGGACGCGCCAGATACCCGGCAGCGAAAATGCCGAAGGTTTGCACCTGACGCAGCCATTCCGGAATATCAGCCGGGAAAAATAGCGCCCCCACGACGGCGGCGAAGAAGACAAAGATGATGAAGTCGTAAAACTCCAGCGCGCCGCCCAGGGCAGCGAGCGTGAGGGTTTTGTAGTCCTGGCGATTCAGAGGTCGGGTGTTATGTGACATAGCGAACCATTGTGCATGTGTTGTGGATTATTTTTTACAGCAATCGTAAAGAAAAAATTACTATATCGTAAATCCATTTACACGCTACTGCGGCTGGCGCTAATGTCACATTTTAATGATTTTCAGGAGATTGTTTCGCGGCGAGCGCTTTTAGGGCGAAATGCTGCTACCACGTTGCCGTCAGTTTCCACGTACGGACCGTCAAGCAGCTGTATACAATACGGTACACTTGCAAAGATACCGTGGACAATAACGCTGCCGTCTTCCGCTTTAAGCCCTTCGAGGGTCTCTTTGATCGACTTCGGCTGGCCCGGCAGATTCAGGATCAGCGCCTGTTTGCGGATCACCCCTACCTGACGGGAAAGAATGGCCGTCGGGACAAAGTGTAGACTGATCTGGCGCATCTGTTCACCGAAGCCCGGCATTTCACGATCGGCAATAGCCAGCGTCGCGTCCGGCGTCACATCGCGGCGCGCGGGGCCGGTTCCGCCCGTCGTCAGCACAAGGTGGCAGCTCATCTCATCCACCAGTTCACACAGGGTTTGCTCGATGATCGGCTGCTCGTCCGGGATCAGGCGAGTCTGGATCTCAAACGGGGTAGTGAGCGCGCTGCCCAGCCACGCTTCCAGAGCAGGGATGCCTTTATCCTGATAAACACCGCTGGAGGCGCGGTCAGAAATCGACACTAAGCCGATGCGTAAGGTATTCATATCCATTCCATTCAAAAAGTACTGATTAAAGGGAATGATACACGCAGAGAGAAAATTCAGACAGAGGCGGGGGAAAGACGCGTGACCGGGAACCCGGTCACGCAGAATGATTACAGCAGGTCGCCGATCATTTTTTCCAGTTTTTCCTGGTCGATAGCAAACTTACGGATACCGTCCGCCAGTTTATCTACCGCCATTGGATCCTGGTTGTGCTGCCACAGGAACTCGGACTCGGTGATGCGCTCAGGGCGTGCTTTCACTTCGCCGGTGTAGGACAGTTTACGCTCGATAGCACCTTCGCTTTCTGCCAGCTCTTTCAGCAGCGCAGGAGCGATGGTCAGGCGGTCACAGCCAGCCAGCTCGATGATTTCGCCGACGTTACGGAAGCTTGCGCCCATAACAACGGTCTCATAGCCGTGCTGTTTGTAGTATTCGTAGATTTCAGTCACAGAAATCACGCCTGGATCTTCAGACGCCGCGTACTCTTTCTTGTCGGTGTTGGCTTTGTACCAGTCCAGAATACGGCCCACGAACGGAGAAATCAGGTATACGCCAGCTTCGGCACATGCACGTGCCTGCGCGAAGGAGAACAGCAGAGTCAGGTTACAGTTGATGCCTTCTTTTTCCAGCTGCTCAGCGGCGCGGATGCCCTGCCAGGTAGAGGCCAGTTTGATCAGGATACGGTCGTTGCTGATGCCCGCATCGTTGTACAGCTTGATCAGGCGTTTTGCTTTGGCGATAGAGGCTTCGGTGTCGTAGGACAGGCGAGCATCAACTTCGGTTGAGATACGGCCAGGAACGAGCTTCAGGATTTCCAGACCGATGTTCACTGCCAGTTTGTCAGTGGCATCCACAACCTGCTGCGCGCGGTCATTGCTCTGTGCTTTTGCCCAGGTCACCGCCTCGTCGATCAGTTTGCGATACTCAGGGATCTGCGCGGCGTTAAGGATCAGAGAAGGGTTGGTTGTGGCATCCTGCGGCTGGTACAGCTTCATTGCCGCGATATCTCCGGTGTCAGCGACGACAGTGGTGAACTGACGAAGGGAGGTCAATTTATCCGTCATGATAGTGTTTCTCTTTTAACGTGCCCTGGATAATTCACACTACCGACAGCTTGCCAGCAGCGGAAAAATGACAGGTTTACTTGTTAGGGGGATGTAACCGGTCTGCCCTGATGATAACACGAGTGAGAGGCAGCGCAACCGCAGACAGTGCGCTTAGGCAGAGTATGATAAACTCAGAATATTAACAGGCTGCTAAGTAACAGCATGCACAATCAGTGGTAGCGCTTACATATTCACTTTGGCATCAACAAGAGGGACGTTAGTGCCTGATTTCTTTTTCTTTATTAACGAAGTCCTCTGGGGTTCGATCATGATATACCTGCTTTCTGGAGCAGGTATCTGGTTTACGTGGCGCAGCGGTCTGATTCAGTTTCGCTATATCCGCAAATTTGGCAGAAGTCTGAAAAACAGCGTCACCCCACAGCCGGGCGGCCTGACCTCGTTTCAGGCGCTCTGTACCAGCCTGGCCGCACGCGTCGGCAGCGGTAACCTGGCCGGTGTCGCGCTGGCGATCGGCGCGGGCGGTCCGGGCGCGGTATTCTGGATGTGGGTGACGGCGATTATCGGTATGGCCACCTCCTTTGCTGAATGCTCGCTTGCCCAGCTCTACAAAGAAAAAGACGGCAAAGGTCAGTTTCGCGGCGGTCCCGCCTGGTATATGGCTCGCGGGCTGGGAATGCGCTGGATGGGCGTCCTGTTCTCGATCTTTTTGCTGATTGCCTATGGCCTTATTTTCAATACCGTTCAGGCAAATTCCGTCGCGCACGCGCTGCGCTTTGCCTTCAATTGTCCGGAGTGGCTGACGGGCGGCGCGCTTGCCCTTCTCACCCTGCTGACCATTGTGACCGGGCTCAAAGGGGTTGCCCGCCTGATGCAGTGGCTGGTTCCGCTGATGGCGCTGCTGTGGGTGTCCACCAGCCTGATGGTCTGCGCGATACATATTGACGAGGTGCCGAACGTTATCGTCACCATTTTCCAGAGCGCGTTCGGCTGGCGCGAAGCGGCTTCCGGCGCGCTGGGTTACACCCTTAGCCAGGCACTCACTGCGGGTTTTCAGCGGGGTATGTTCTCCAACGAAGCGGGAATGGGCTCCACGCCGAATGCCGCCGCAGCCGCCGCATCATGGCCTCCGCATCCCGCCGCGCAGGGCATTGTACAGATGATTGGCGTCTTCACAGACACCATTGTTATCTGCTCCGCCAGCGCGATGATCATGTTGCTGGCCGGTGCCGCTGAACAACCGTCCGGTAGTACGGCAGGCATTCATTGGGTACAACAGGCGCTGGTCTCCCTCGTCGGCGGCTGGGGCGCGGGCCTTGTCGCACTTGTCGTGGGACTTTTTGCCTTTAGTTCCATTGCGGTGAACTATATCTATGCCGAAAACAACCTTATCTTCCTGAAAGTCGATTCGCGTCTGGCCCGCAACGTCCTTCGCGCGGGTGTGCTGGGAATGGTTTTCGTCGGCTCCCTGCTCAGCATGCCGTTGGTCTGGCAAATAGCGGACGTCATTATGGCGCTGATGGCCATCACGAACCTGACGGCGATTTTGCTTCTTTCACCGGTTGTGGCGCTAATTGCGCGCGATTATCTGCGTCAGCGCAAGCTTGGCGTACAGCCCGTCTTTGACGCCTCACGCTATCCCGAAATCGAGTCACAAATTGCCCCTGGCACCTGGGATGATTTGCCGCGGCAATAACAGCTATCGATCAATTCAGGGCGATTTTTTGTTAAAGTCGCTCTAAATTTCCTGCAAGGACTGGATATGCTGATTCTGATTTCACCTGCCAAAACGCTCGACTACCAGAGCCCGCTCGCCACTGAGCGTTATACCCAGCCGGAATTGCTGGATTACTCGCAACAGCTGATCCACGAGGCGCGTAAGCTTTCGGCTCCGCAAATCGCTTCGCTGATGAGCATCAGCGATAAACTCGCCGACCTGAACGCCACCCGTTTTCATGAGTGGCAGCCTGACTTCACGCCCGCTAACGCCCGCCAGGCGCTGTTGGCCTTTAAAGGTGACGTCTACACTGGCCTGCAAGCAGAAACGTTTAGCGAAGCCGATTTCGATTTTGCCCAGCAGCATCTGCGCATGTTATCCGGCCTGTACGGGGTGCTGCGCCCGCTGGATCTGATGCAGCCGTATCGGCTGGAGATGGGTATCCGCCTGGAAAACGCCAAAGGCAAAGATCTGTACCAGTTCTGGGGCGATGTCATTACCGACAAGCTTAACGCGGCGCTGCAAGCCCAGGGGGACAACGTGGTGATCAACCTGGCCTCCGATGAGTACTTCAAATCGGTGAAGCCGAAAAAGCTGGATGCGGACATTATCAAGCCGGTGTTCCTCGACGAGAAAAACGGCAAATTTAAAGTGATCAGCTTCTACGCCAAAAAAGCGCGCGGTCTGATGAGCCGCTTCATCATTCAAAACCGCCTGACGAAGCCAGAGCAGCTCACCGGCTTTAACAGTGAAGGGTATTTCTTCGACGAGGCATCGTCAGGAAAAAACGAGCTGGTGTTTAAGCGTCACGAGCAATAAAAGACAACCCCGCCAGCTGGCGGGGTTTGTGTTAATGGTGCTTCCGGTCCGGGCCCGGGCGGCGCTCGTCATGACGGTGATGATCGTCACGATCGCGATGTTCATCGTGCGGACGCCAGTGGTTATCGCGCCAGTCATAGTGTGCTTTCCACCAGTCATGGTCGCGCCAGCGGCCGCCATCCCAGTAGTGCCCGTTATTATCCCGATCGCCAATTTGCAGTTTTACCGCGGGCACGAGGGTGATCTCAGCTGCCTGCACCACCATGGGAGCGACCAGCATCAGTGAAAGCGCGATAAGTGCAGGTTTCAGGGTAGACATAGGTGACTCCTTATTCTTCTTGCCCAACGTGGGCCGATGTAAGGAGAGTACGTGATGGGAACGGGGGATGTTATTCTCTGCAATCCTAAACGCTAAGTGACCGCATTTATTGGGAATTTCTGCTTTTTTCCTGCTGTTTTTCTCCTTAATTTCTCCATAAAAAAGCCGGGTGGCGCAGCGCTTACCCGGCCTACATTCTGAGCCGTTGTAGGCCCGGTAAGGCGTAGCCGCCACCGGGCAACAAACTTACGCTCGGGTCATCATCAGCTTACGCAGCGCGGCAAAGTCTGCGGGCAGTTCATGAGACAGCAGCGGCAGGTCGGCGCGCTCTGCCAGCTCTTTTGGCAGCGGCAGCGTTTCCCCCAGGATCGCTTCCACGCTCTCTTTGAACTTGGCCGGATGGGCGGTGCCGAGGAACAGGCCATACTCACCCGGTTGAAGCTGATCGCGCAGGGCACGATAGGCGATCGCCGCGTGCGGCTCAGAGGTATAGCCCACCGCTTTCAGCTCGCGCATGGTGGCTTTCGTGGTTTCGTCCGTCACCGCTGCGTAACCCAGATCGCCCAGACGCCAGACCTTACGGCGGAACAGCTCTTCCACACGCGGCCAGTTGTTAGGTTGTGACACATCCATCGCATTGGAGAGCGTGGCCTGCGTCGCGTTTGGCGCCCACTTCCCGTCTTTCAGGAAGCGTGGCACGGTGTCGTTGGCGTTGGTGGCGGCGATAAAGCGCTTCACCGGCAGGCCGAGGGATTTCGCCAGCAGGCCTGCCGTCAGGTCGCCGAAGTTGCCGCTTGGCACGGAAACCACCAGCTGATTGCGCGCCTCCTGCGGCAGCTGCGCCACCGCTTCGAAGTAGTAGCAGATCTGCGCCAGCAGACGGCTGATGTTGATGGAGTTGGCAGAGTTCAGCCCCAGCGCCGCCTTCAGCTCTTCGTCATCGAAGGCCTGCTTCACCAGCGCCTGACAGGCATCGAAATCGCCGTCGATCGCCACGGTTTCAATGTTGCCCCCAAGGGTGCAGAACAATTTTTCCTGAAGCGGGCTAATTTTGCCTTTCGGATAGAGGATCACCACGCGGACGTTTTTCAGGCCGTAGAACGCATGGGCCACCGCCGCACCGGTATCGCCTGAAGTCGCGGTCAGAATGGTCACCGGTTTGTCGCCGCTGATGTGGGTCAGCATCTGCGCCATAAAGCGACCGCCGAAATCTTTGAACGCCAGCGTCGGGCCGTGGAACAGCTCCAGACAACCAACGTCAGGCTCCACCTGCTTCACCGGCGCCGGGAAAGCAAACGCCGCACGCACGCGCTCTTCGAGCAGCTCCTGCGGGATTTCGTCGCCGATAAACGCAGACAGAATTTTGGTGCTGCGGGTGACAAAGTCCTGCTTCAGCAGCTCATCGATGTCGGTCAGTTGAAATTCCGGCAGGTCGTGGGGGAAGAACAGCCCCTGATTTTTGCCCAGCCCCTGCGTTACCGCCTGCGCAAAGCTGACCTGCTCGTTATGATCTTTAAGGTTGTAGAGTTTCATTCGTTATCCCAGTACTCGTGCGCCAGCCGTGTCCAGACGGCAGATATGAACAAAGCCTTCCTGATTTTGCAGGTAGTGTTTAGAGAGCCAGTCCGCCACGCGCTGCGCGGTGTCTGGCTTGTCGCATAAGGCGAACAGCGTCGGGCCGGAGCCGGAGATGCCGCACGCCTGTGCGCCGATATCCATGGATGCCTGTCGCGCTTCGTTAAAGCCCGGCAGCAGCTTCGTGCGATACGGCTCGGCAATAACGTCTTTCATCAGCTTCGCCGCCAGCTGCGGCTGACGGGTGTAGCAGGCGTGAATAAAGCCCGCCAGATGACGGCCGTGGGCGATACAGTCCTGACGACGATACTGCGCCGGCAGGATCGCACGCGCTTCGGCGGTAGAAACTTTAATACCCGGATAGGCCAGCACCCACAGCCACTCATCAAACCCTGGCACCTGCTGGCTGATGATGCCATTTTCTTCGATCATCAGCTGCATGCCGCCGAGGAAGCACGGCGCAACGTTATCGTAATGAATGCTACCGGAGATGCGCCCTTCCAGCTCGCCCATCAGCGCCAGCAGACGGCTGTTGTTCAGCGGCTTGCCGCAGTGCTCATTCATCGCCACCAGCGCGGCGACCACCGAGCAGGCGCTCGAGCCCAGCCCCGAACCAATCGGCATGCTCTTTTCCAGCGTCATGGCGACCGGCACGTTTTTGCCGATCTCCTGACAGAAGCGTTCCCAGCACTGATAAACGATATTCTCGCGCGGTTCAGACGGCAGCTTACTGGCGAAACGGCCGATGTTATTCAGGCTGAAGCGCTCTGCCGCCTCAACCGTAACCGTATCGCCCAGCAGCGAACCGTCCACCGGCGTTACCGCCGCGCCCAGCACGTCAAATCCGACGCTCATATTGGCGCTGGAAGCCGGGGCATATACTTTAACCATCTTAAACTCCTAACTTCCATGACAGGGTACGCAGCAGATCGGCAAACACGCCTGCCGCCGTCACATCATTCCCTGCGCCATAGCCGCGAAGCACCAGCGGCAGTGGCTGATAATAATGGCTGTAGAACGCCAGGGCGTTCTCGCCGTTTTTCACCTTGTACAGCGGATCGTTGCCATCCACTTCGGCAATCTTCACCCGGCAGACGCCATCTTCTTCAATGTTGCCAACATAGCGCAATACCTTACCTTCATCACGGGCTTTCGCAACGCGTGCGGCAAAGGCGGCGTCAAGCTGCGGCAACCTGGCCATAAAGGCGCTGACGTCACCGCTGTCATCAAATTCTGCTGGCAGCACCGGCTCAATCACGATATCCGAAAGCTCCAGCTCGCGGCCGGTTTCGCGCACCAGGATCAGCAGCTTACGCGCCACGTCCATACCGGAGAGGTCGTCACGCGGATCCGGCTCGGTGTAGCCCAGCTCGCGCGCGGCGCGGGTGGCTTCCGACAAGCTCATCCCTTCGTCCAGCTTGCCGAAGATAAACGACAGGGAGCCGGAGAGGATGCCGGAGAAACGCTGTAGTTCGTCGCCCGCGTTCAGCAGGTTTTGCAGGTTCTCGATGACCGGCAGGCCCGCGCCCACGTTGGTGTCATACAGAAACTTACGGCGCGACTTACTCGCCGCCAGCCGCAGCTGGTGATAGTAATCCATCGACGAGGTGTTGGCCTTTTTGTTCGGCGTCACCACGTGGAACCCTTCGCGCAGGAAATCCGCGTACTGATCGGCCACCGCCTGGCTGGAGGTACAGTCAACGATCACCGGGTTAAGCAGGTGATATTCTTTCACCAGGCGGATCAGGCGGCCCAGGTTAAATGGCTCTTTCGCCTCTTCCAGCTCCGCCTGCCAGTTTTCCAGATTCAGACCGTGGACGTTAGTCAGCAACGCTTTCGAGTTCGCAATGCCGCAGACGCGCAGATCGATATGTTTCTTCTTAAGCCACTCCTGCTGGCGCTTTACCTGCTCCAGCAGCGCGCCACCGACGCCGCCGACGCCCACCAGGAACAGCTCAATCACCTGGTCGGTGTTGAACAGCATCTGATGCACCACGCGCACGCCGGTAGTGGCGTCATCGTTATCCACAACAACGGAAATGGAACGCTCGGATGAGCCCTGGGCAATCGCCACGATATTGATATTAGCCCGAGCCAGCGCGGCAAAGAATTTGGCGGAGATACCGCGCAGGGTGCGCATTCCATCGCCGACCACAGAGATAATCGCCAGACGCTCCTGAATCGAGAGCGGCTCCAGCAGCTCTTCTTTCAGCTCCAGGTAGAACTCTTCTTCCAGCGCGCGACGGGCGCGCAGGCAATCGCCCTGCGGGACGCAGAAGCTGATGCTGTATTCGGAAGAAGACTGCGTGATCAGCACCACGGAGATCCCGTTGCGGGACATAGCGGCAAAAACGCGTGCCGCCATGCCGACCATCCCCTTCATCCCCGGGCCGGAGACGCTGAACATCGCCATATTGTTGAGGTTAGAAATGCCTTTCACCGGCAGGTCATCTTCATCCGCGCTGGCGCCAATCAGCGTGCCCGGCGCCTGGGGGTTACCGGTGTTTTTAATCAGGCAAGGGATCTGGAACTGGGCAATCGGGGAGATGGTACGCGGGTGAAGAACTTTAGCGCCGAAGTAGGAGAGCTCCATCGCTTCCTGGTACGACATCGACTTCAGCAGCCTGGCGTCCGGTACCTGGCGCGGATCGCAGGTATAAACGCCGTCGACGTCAGTCCAGATCTCACAACAGTCTGCGCGTAAACAGGCCGCCAGCACGGCAGCGGAGTAGTCAGAGCCGTTACGCCCCAGCACCACCAGTTCACCCTTCTCGTTCCCGGCGGTGAAGCCTGCCATCAGGATCATATGGTCAGACGGGATTTTGCTCGCCGCAATACGGCGTGTCGACTCGGCAATGTCGACGGTGGATTCAAGGTAGTGGCCCACAGCCAGCAGTTTTTCAACCGGATCGATGACCGTCACGTGGTGACCGCGCGCTTCCAGCACGCCTGCCATGATGGCGATAGAGAGTTTTTCACCCCGGCAAATCAGCGCCGCGTTGATGCTGTCCGGGCATTGGCCAAGCAGGCTGATACCGTGAAGAACGTGTTTAATCTGGGCAAATTCGAGTTCAACGGTGCTTTTCAGCTGCGCCAGCGGGAAACCAGGCTGGGCGTCGGCCAGCCCCTGAAGCAGATCGGCGAAGATACGCTCGGCGTCGCTGATGTTCGGCAGTGCATCCTGACCACCGATGGTTTTTTCAATCATCGCCACCAGGTGGTTCGTGATTTTGGCCGGGGCAGAGAGCACGGTGGCAACCTGCCCCTGCCTGGCGTTGCTTTCCAGGATATCGGCAACACGCAGAAAACGTTCTGCATTTGCCACTGACGTACCGCCGAACTTCAACACTCGCATGGTTCTACCTCATTTCCTTTAGCCGAAAAAAAAGCCCGCACTGTTCAGGTGCGGGCTTTTTTCTGTTTTTCCTGTACGCGTCAGCCCGCATCGTTACCTGTGGTAATGATGATGGTTGTAGTAATGGTGGTGATGCTGATGCGTTTCATGGATGTTGTGTACTCTGTCATTATTATCTGTCTGTGCTCTATTCTTTTAGGGTTAAAGGATCGAGCCCCTTAAGTCAATGAATTTTTAATTTGATCACAATTCGGGACATTCTCACGTCCCGCTGCGGGCAGATTTATTTTCATCGGAATACCCCAGATGCAACCCCAGACATCAGCAGGATCGGCCATAATAAAAACCTATGACACTATTTTACTCGGCTAATTTTTTTTCAATATCATGAAGCAATCGGTGCAGCATTGCCGTGTCGCGCTGTTCAAGACGCCCCAGGCGCTGCTGTAACCAGTCCACCATTTTTTGATCGTCAGCGACGCCCAACTGCTCAAGAAGCTTATCTGCACGAACACGCAGTGCCGCCAGCTGGTTTTCATCCGAAACTGTCGCCGGTGGCTGAGAAATTTGTATTAAGGATGCTAATTGATAGCAATAGACCATCACCGCCTGCCCCAGATTGAGTGACGGATAATCCGCCACCATTGGCGCGCCCGTCAGCACGTCAGCCAGCGCCAGCTCTTCGTTAGTCAGCCCGGAATCTTCTCGCCCAAACACCAGCGCGGCTTTCTCCAGCCACTGGCTTTTTTCTTCCAGCATCGGCACCAGTTCAGCAGGCGTGGCGTAATAGTGAAACTTCGCCCGGCTGCGCGCGGTCGTCGCGACGGTAAACGAAATATCGTGTAGTGCGTCGGCGAGCGTAGCGTAAGTGGTTATATTATCAAGAATATCACCCGAACCGTGCGCCACCCAGCGCGCAGCAGGCTCCAGATGTGCGGTGCTGTCCACAATACGCAAATCGGTAAAACCCATAGTCTTCATGGCACGCGCCGCAGCGCCAATATTTTCAGCTCTTGCTGGCGCCACCAGCACAATCGACAGATGCATTTACGTTCTCTTTTTAATCAGTTAGCAGGTAAAAATGTGATTCAGTTCAACATATTACGCAGCACGAATTTACAATTTTGCAACACAAATCACCGAAATAGCGTTTCACAACAATTAAAAAAAGCTAAACTATTTTGTGACTGAACAATCAGTTAGAATGTTAACAGAAGTCCATTATCCTTATGTTTTGTAATGATAATGACCATATGAATACTCTTTTCGGATTGGATTCGTACCGTTTATCAATCAATGTCCGCAACTAGTTGGTTTATTGAAAAATTGTGACAAAGGCTAGCATTCAGCTACGATGATTTCATCAAACTGTTAACGTGCTACAATTGAACTTGATATATGTCAACGAAGCGTAGTTTTATTGGGTGTCCGGTGTCACTTAGCCTGTTATGTTGCTGTTAAAATGGTTAGGATGACAGCCGTTTTTGACACTGTCGGGTCCAAAGGGAAAGTACCCACGACCAAGCTAATGATGTTGTTGACGTTGATGGAAAGTGCATCAAGAACGCAATTACGTACTTTAGTCACGTTAGGCCGATCATGTTAATTTGCGACATGCATCAGGCAGGTCAGGGACTTTTGTACTTCCTGTTTCGATTTAGTTGGCAATTTAGGTAGCAAACATGCAGACCCCGCACATTCTTATCGTTGAAGACGAGTTGGTAACACGCAACACGTTAAAGAGCATTTTCGAAGCAGAAGGCTACGATGTCTTTGAAGCGACCGATGGCGCAGAGATGCATCAGATCCTTTCTGAAAATGATATCAACCTGGTGATTATGGATATCAACCTGCCGGGCAAAAACGGGCTTCTTCTGGCGCGCGAACTGCGTGAACAGGCGAACGTCGCGTTGATGTTCCTGACAGGCCGTGACAACGAGGTTGATAAAATTCTTGGTCTGGAAATCGGCGCGGATGACTACATCACCAAGCCGTTCAACCCTCGCGAGTTAACCATTCGTGCACGCAACCTGCTGTCCCGCACCATGAATCTGGGTACGGTCAGTGAAGAGCGTCGTAGCGTCGACAGCTACAAATTCAACGGCTGGGAACTTGATATCAATAGCCGTTCGCTGATTAGCCCGAACGGTGAGCAGTACAAACTGCCGCGCAGTGAATTCCGCGCGATGCTGCACTTCTGCGAGAACCCGGGCAAGATTCAGTCTCGTGCAGAACTGCTGAAGAAAATGACCGGTCGTGAGCTGAAGCCACACGATCGTACCGTTGACGTAACCATCCGTCGTATTCGTAAACATTTCGAATCTACGCCTGATACGCCGGAAATCATCGCCACGATCCATGGTGAAGGCTATCGTTTCTGCGGTGACCTCCAGGAGTAATTCTCCCGTCACGCAGTAAAAAACGGCGCTTTTGCGCCGTTTTTTTTATCAATGCCACGGCATAATCGGCACCGCGCTAATCGCGTTTTTCGGTGAGCCTTCCACGACTTTGTCCGAGTAGGCCAGATAAGCCAGGGTGTTACGCTTCGCGTCATAAAAACGGACCACCTGTAGCTTTTTGAACACCAGCGAGGTCCGTTTCTGGAATACGACATCGCCCTGCGCTTTGCCGTTTTTGATTTTGTCACTCAATTCCACCGGACCAACCTGCTGGCAGGAGATGGCCGCGTCAGACGTGTCTTCAGCCAGCCCCAGGCCGCCTTTAATCCCGCCGGTCTTCGCCCGGCTGACATAGCAGGTGACGTTTTTAACGTCCGGATCGTCAAAGGCTTCCACCACAATTTTGTGGTCCGGCCCAAACATTTTAAACACGGTATCCACGGAACCAATTTGCTCCGCCTGCGCCACGCGCCCTGCCATCAGCGCCAGTGCTGCAAAGACTAAAACCTTGTATTTCATATTGTTACCATTCATAAAAAATTACGCTGAGCGATTATTCAACAGGTTAGATAAAAATGTAGCAAGATCACAGGATTAGAATATATCCGCACATAAATCACCACAAAAAGCATTTATGCGCAAAAAAAACACTGAATGCTAAAACGTCAGAAAATGCTATTATCCGCTAACCTGTAAACAGGCACCTGCGGCAGTTTTAAGGATGAGGATAGTATATGGATCAGGCTGGAATTATTCGCGACCTGCTCACCTGGCTGGAAGGTCATCTCGACCAGCCTTTGTCACTGGATAATGTGGCGGCAAAAGCAGGCTATTCCAAGTGGCATCTGCAAAGGATGTTCAAGGATGTCACCGGTCATGCTATCGGTGCCTATATTCGCGCACGTCGTTTATCAAAGTCTGCTGTTGCGTTGCGCCTGACCGCGCGACCAATCCTGGATATTGCCCTGCAATATCGTTTCGATTCGCAGCAAACCTTCACCCGCGCCTTTAAAAAACAGTTCTCGTTAACGCCAGCGCTTTATCGCCGCTCGCCGGACTGGAGCTCCTTTGGTATGCGTCCGCCGCTGCGTCTGGGCGAGTTCGCGATGCCAAAATATGAAATCATCTCCCTGCCGGAAACGCACCTGGTCGGCACCACGCAGAGCTACTCCTGCTCCCTGGAGCAGATCTCCGAGTTCCGCCATCAGATGCGCGTTCAGTTCTGGCGCGAATTTTTAAGCCACGCTCCGGCGATCCCGCCGATTCTGTATGGTTTGAACGAAACGCATCCAAGCCAGGAAAAAGATGACGAGCAGGAGGTGTTCTATACCACGGCGCTGACGCCTGACATGGCGAACGGTTACATTCATGGCTCGAAGCCTGTCGTGCTGGAAGGCGGCGAGTATGTGATGTTCTCATACGAAGGTTTAGGAACGGGCGTTCAGGAGTTCATCCTGACCGTTTACGGGACCTGCATGCCGATGCTGAATCTGAATCGCCGTAAAGGTCAGGACATTGAGCGCTACTATCCGGCGCAAGATGCTAAACCGGAAGAAGGCCCTATCAATCTGCGTATGGAATTCCTGATTCCGGTACGTCGTTAACGCTGCAATTCGTCCAGTGCAGGGGCATCAAGATGCGAAATGTCCCCTGCCATCTCAACCACCCACCCCGATGCCAGCCAGGCACTTTCCTGATAGTCGATACGGGAAATGGAGCAGTTGCGCAGACGCAAACGACGCTCGGCGTAAGCCGGCAGTCCCAGAATGGTGCTTACCAGACAACCCAGCGCGATACCGTGGCTCACCAGCAGCGGTCGGCTACCTGCCGGGAGTTTCAGGCACTCGGCCAGCGCGGCATGCATGCGCACGCTCAGCTCCTGCATGGATTCCCCCTCAGGGATGCGACCATCTTCAGTGCCGTTCACCAGCGTGCGACGCCAGCCTTCTTCGGTTTCCGTCAGCGTATCGATAGGACGTTTTTCCAGCACACCCATATCCAGCTCGCGCAGGCGCGGTTCGAGGATCACGTCGCAGCCACAGGCATCGGCGATGATGCGTGCCGTCTGCTGCGTGCGGCCTAAATCACTGGAGATGACGTGAGTGATACCCAGCGTTCTGGCGCGCTCTGCCACCTGCCACGCTTGCTGCACACCTTTGTCGGTGAGAGGACTGTCTGACTGGCCTTGAATACGTCGCTCGGCGTTCCACTGCGTTTCACCGTGGCGAACAAGGTATACCTGTAACATGCTTTTTTTCCGTTATACTGCGATGAATTTTTTAAATCGAGCTTAATTATGCACCATGTTGTCTCTGCTACCACCAATCCTGCCAAAATTCAGGCAATTCTAAGGGCATTTGAAGAGATCTTCGGCGAAGGATCCTGCCATATTGACGCCGTCGGCGTCGAGAGCGGTGTGCCGGAACAGCCGTTTGGCAGCGAGGAAACACGCGCTGGCGCACGAAATCGCGTGGCGAATGCGAAAGCCGCCGCGCCAGACGCTGACTTCTGGGTCGCGATTGAAGCAGGTATCGACGAAGGGGCGACCTTCAGCTGGGTTGTCATTGAAAGCCGTGAGCAGCGCGGCGAAGCGCGTTCAGCCACGCTGCCGCTACCGGAAGTCATACTGGAGAAAGTCCGCGCGGGTGAGGCGCTGGGGCCGGTAATGTCGCACTACACCGGCATTGATGAAATTGGTCGTAAAGAGGGGGCGATTGGCGTCTTTACGGGTGGCAAGCTTACGCGTTCAGGCGTTTACCACCAGGCCGTTATTCTGGCGTTAAGTCCTTTTCATAACGCGATTTATCGTTAAGTTTGTAGGCCGGATAAGCCGAAGCCGTCATCCGGCGTTTTTCAGCAATACCGCTTCCAGCCACTGACGCAGTTCAACCGGCGCCGACTTCAGGCTGTTTGAACCCCGGGTGATGGTCGCGATACCCGCGCCCAGCTCGTTTTTCAGCTCGCGCTGGCTCATTTCGCCGCGCAGCAGTTCCTCAATAATGCGTACCCGCGTGCCCAGCGCTTCACGTTCGTCTGGCGTCAGCATCAGCTGTAGCAACGGTAAATGCAGATCTTTGTCATAAGACTGGCGGAGCAACTCCACAAAACGAAGCCACTCCTGATGACGCTGTTCGGCCATGGCCGAGGAATACGGGGAATGCTGGGTCATGTTATGCTGCCTCTTGTACTCATTAGCGAGTACAGCATAACACAACCCGCGCCGATCAGTAACGTCTCTGCCACTCGGCATCGCTCATCAGGGTATCTTTCTGCCCCATGAAGTAGCGATAGTAGGCGTCATACGCCAGCACGTTCTTCACATAGCCGCGCGTTTCCGAGAATGGAATGCTCTCGACAAACGCCACGGCGTCGATGCGCCCTGCGCTGTTGCCAAGCCATGTCCGCACGCGGCCAGGCCCGGCGTTGTACGCCGCTGACGCGAAGATACGGTTATTACCGAACTGCTGATAGACGTACTGCAAGTAGCTGGTACCGATGTTGATGTTGGTCTCCGGATCCAGCAGCTGGGACGGGCTACTGTAGCCTGGAATATTAAACATCTTCACCGTGTGCGTCGCGGTGCCCGGCATAATCTGCATCAGGCCGCTGGCACCCACCGGAGAACGCACTTTCGGGTTCCAGGCGCTCTCCTGACGGGCGATCGCCATCGCGTAGCTTTGCGGAATATCTTTGCCGCTGGTGTAGCGATCGAACAGATCCTTGTAAGCCAGCGGGAAACGCTCTTCGAGATGATCCCACAGCTTGCCGGCGATCGTCGCCTGCACGCTCAGATCCCACCAGCGATTATCAAACGCATAGCGGGCAAGCTGCGCTTTCTCATCGGTGGTACGGCTGGTAACCAGATTCGCCCACTCGCTGCGCGCGGTATTATCCAGATTCCAGTACATCAGCTCGCGCACGCGCGCCATTTCCGGCCCCTGCGTCAGCGCCGGGTTCGCGTTGGCTGGCGCTTTGTCGATCTTCAGGGTGTACTCCTCGCCCAGACGCTGCGCTGCCGCCATCGGGTAGAATCCGCGCTGCTGCATCAGGGAGTGGAGGATCTCTTTGGCTTCATCGTCACGCCCACGCTCCAGCAGCAGGTCCGCCTGCCAGTAACGCCATTCATCTTTCTCTTTGGCATCCATCGGCAGACGCGCCAGCCAGGTATTGAGGCCACGACGATCGCCTGTTCCCAGCGCCATGCGCACGCGACGCTCCACCAGCGAGACAGAGTTTGAACGCATCACCGCATCGTCACGCCAGCGCGCCTGTTCGTCGGTGACATCTGTTCCCATCAGTCGCCACGCCACGATATCGCGCAGCTCCTGGGTTTGATCGTCATTAAGCTGCTGGGCCTGCACCAGTTGCGGGATCATCAGCCGGGCGTTTTCCACATCATCACGCGCCACGCTGGCAAAGGCCACCGCCGCCATCTGGCGGGTAAAATCGGTCGCGCCGGTGGAACGCGCAAACGTCAGCACGGTATTAGGATCGTTTGCCAGACTGATAACGGCCGAGGCAATGGTCTGATAATCCGCGGGCATCTGGCCCGCCAGCACGGAGACCAGCCGGGTGTTTCCGGCCTTCATCGCCAGGCGAATACGTTCCAGGTAAGAGAGCGGATCCTGCTTGCCCGAGGCGCGCCAGGCGCTGAACAGCGGGTCACAGGCGTTTGGCTGGCTTTTGCCCGTCAACCACAGCTCTTTCGCACCGGCCCAGGCTTCCTCCTGCTGACCGGTCGCCCATTTCGCATAATAGTAATTACACTGCGCTTCCGTCGCGCCCGGTTTATCCGGGCTGAAAGCCAGCAGGCCGCGCCAGTCTTCGCGACGGGCCAGCTCGTTCACAAACCGGGACTTCAGGGTGCGCGCAGGCGGTAGGGTCGGGTTCGCCTGAATGAAGTTATTCACGGTGACGGTCGGTTGATTCATGAGATCGTCCGTGATCTGGCGATACTCAAGATACGGATACAGCGGATAATCCTTCAGCGTCGGCATCAGCGCCTGAACGGTATCCATCTGCTTGTTGTCCCATGCCTGTTTAATCTGGGCATAGCGGTTACGTTGTTCATCCAGTGAATCGGCATGCACCGCCTGGCTTACCGCCATTACGCATACGCTGGCAGCCAGCAGACGCCAGACCACCCGTTTGGCTTTTTCCACAAGCTCTTCCTCATTGTTTTTCGTCAGTTGCAGCGTCTTGCCACGTCAAAGTTACATCAACTTATGCTAACCAGGCATCCCACAACGCGCCACGTCATGGACACTTTTTTACCTTTCTTGCGCGTTTTAACACTCCCGACGTTCCTGGCTGGGATTAGGGCGTGAAAAAGGCTACACTTCGAGGCTGAAATTCATTCTCATCACGATAAAAGAGGCGAAGTCCAACGTGGCTCAATTCGTTTATACCATGCATCGTGTCGGCAAAGTTGTCCCGCCGAAACGTCATATTCTTAAAAATATCTCGCTGAGCTTCTTCCCGGGCGCAAAAATCGGTGTTCTGGGTCTCAACGGTGCCGGTAAGTCCACCCTGCTGCGCATCATGGCCGGCATCGATACAGACATCGAAGGTGAAGCCCGTCCGCAGCCTGGCATCAAGATCGGCTACCTGCCGCAGGAACCTCAGCTGAACCCGGAACACACCGTACGTGAATCCGTTGAAGAAGCGGTATCCGAGGTGGTTAACGCCCTGAAAGGTCTGGATGAAGTGTATGCCAAATACGCCGAGCCGGATGCGGACTTCGACAAGCTTGCTGCACAACAGGGCAAGTATGAAGAGATTATCCAGGCGCACGACGGTCACAACCTGAACGTGCAGCTGGAGCGCGCGGCCGATGCCCTGCGTCTGCCAGACTGGGATGCGAAAATCGCTAACCTGTCCGGTGGTGAACGCCGCCGCGTGGCGCTGTGCCGTCTGCTGCTGGAAAAACCAGACATGCTGCTGCTCGACGAACCTACCAACCACCTGGATGCCGAATCCGTGGCGTGGCTGGAACGCTTCCTGCACGACTTCGAAGGCACCGTGGTGGCGATTACCCACGACCGTTACTTCCTTGATAACGTGGCAGGCTGGATCCTGGAGCTGGACCGCGGCGAAGGTATTCCGTGGGAAGGCAACTACTCTTCCTGGCTGGAGCAGAAAGACCAGCGTCTGGCGCAGGAAGCGTCTCAGGAAGCCGCCCGCCGTAAGTCTATTGAGAAAGAGCTGGAGTGGGTGCGTCAGGGCGCGAAAGGCCGTCAGTCTAAGGGCAAAGCCCGTCTGGCACGCTTCGAAGAGCTGAACAACACTGAATACCAGAAACGTAACGAAACCAACGAACTGTTTATTCCACCTGGCGCACGTCTGGGGGATAAAGTGGTGGAAGTGACTAACCTGCGTAAGTCCTACGGCGACCGTGTGCTGATCGACGATCTGACCTTTTCCGTACCGAAAGGCGCTATCGTCGGCATCATCGGTCCGAACGGCGCGGGTAAATCCACCCTGTTCCGCATGATGTCCGGTCAGGAACAGCCTGACAGCGGCTCCATCACCCTGGGTGAGACTGTGAAGCTGGCCTCCGTGGACCAGTTCCGCGACGCAATGGATAACAGCAAAACCGTGTGGGAAGAGGTTTCCGGCGGTCTGGATATCATGCGTATCGGCAACACCGAGATGCCAAGCCGCGCCTACGTTGGCCGCTTTAACTTCAAGGGCACCGACCAGGGCAAACGCGTGGGCGAGCTGTCCGGCGGTGAGCGCGGTCGTCTGCACCTGGCGAAACTGCTCCAGGTTGGCGGCAACGTTCTGCTGCTTGATGAACCTACCAACGATCTGGACATCGAAACCCTGCGCGCGCTGGAAAACGCCCTGCTGGAGTTCCCGGGCTGCGCGATGGTTATCTCGCACGACCGCTGGTTCCTGGACCGTATCGCAACCCACATCCTGGACTACCAGGACGAAGGTAAGGTGGAGTTCTTCGAAGGTAACTTCACCGAATACGAAGAGTACAAGAAACGCACGCTGGGCGCAGACGCGCTGGAGCCGAAGCGTATTAAGTACAAGCGTATTGCGAAATAAAAGCAAAACGGCAACTTCGGTTGCCGTTTTTTATGTTTGTACCCTCTCCCCGTGGGAGAGGGCCAGGGTGAGGGCATCAGGCCGCACAGTGTGTAGGCCGGGTAAGGCGAAGCCGCCACCCGGCTTTTTTATTTGCCCACGTAATACCGCTTCACCTCATCAAACTGCATCGCAAAGTCGATATAGCTCATCAGCGCAGGCGAATTGAGCTTACGGCTCGGGTAGGCCAGCCAGAGATCGTTTCCCTCAACGCTCCACGCCGGCAGCACCTTCACCAGCGCGCCCTTTTCGATCTTATCTTCCAGCAGGAATGCGGGTAACAGCGTGATCCCCGCCCCGGCAATGGCGCATTCCCGGGCGTACACCAGGTTATCGGTCATATGGGCGTTATCCGGCAGATACCGATAATCCTCACTCTCGCTTCGCAGAAGCCACTCCGACCATGCCCGGTGCGTAATGCAGCGGTGCTCCACCAGCTGTCGGGGATGGATTAACGGCGCCCGACGCGCCAGGTAGTGGGGCGAGGCCAGCATGTAGCGCGGACAGTGCCCAATCATGCGGCCAATCAGGGAAGAATCCTGCGGTTTGCCGGTGCGCAGCGCCACGTCAAAGCCAGACTCGACCAGATCCACCACGTCGTCAGAGATCGACACATCCAGCGACACATCAGGATAGCGAAGCTGAAACTCGGCATTCATATGCGCCAGCAGCGTCGCACCAATTCCCGCCGGACAGGTGATCCGCAGCCGCCCGCTGGGGTTTTCGCGCAGCCGCTGAATGGCATACTCCGCACGCTCGCTGGCCGCCAGCATCTCACGACAGTGCACCAGATAGTGTTCGCCCGCAAACGTCAGGCTTATTCTGCGCGTGGTGCGATTCAACAGGCGGATCCCCACCTGTTGCTCCAGCTGGCTAATCCGCTGGCTGACGCTGGATTTCGGCAGTTCCGCCTTCTGCGCCGCCGCGGTAAAGCTGCCCATCTCGGCCACCAGCGCAAACAGCGCCATATCCTGAAGCTGTTTAAACATGATTGTTCACCCTGTACGAACGCTGAGTTCTGGATTGTCCATCTTATCATGCAGCTGACCACTTAATAGACTAGCCTCAACAAAACGCATGCCATTGAGGAGCACACCATGTCAGTGAAAGCCATTGCCGTTAACCCAGAAAATCCCTCCACCTTCGTTGAAATCACCCCGCCGATGCCGCAGCCCGGCGAACACGATCTGCTGGTGGAGGTGAAAGCCGTCTCCGTAAACCCGGTGGACACCAAAGTACATGCAGGCATTGCTAAAAGCGGACTGAAGGAGCCGCGCATTCTCGGGTGGGATGCCAGCGGGATCGTCAAAGCCGTTGGGGCTGGCGTCACCGGATTCAAACCGGGTGACGAAGTGTGGTACGCGGGGGATATCACCCGCCCGGGCAGCAATACCACGCATCAGCTGATCGATGCGCGCATTGTCGGGCACAAGCCTGCAAGCCTCGGCTGGGCGGCAGCCGCTGCACTACCCTTAACCGCGCTCACCGCGTGGGAAGGTCTGTTTGAACGGCTGAAGATTCAGGATGCCGACGCAGATAAAACGCTGCTGATAATTGGCGGCGCGGGTGGAGTCGGATCGCTGGCGATCCCGTTTGCGAAGCACAACAGCAAGGTGAAGATCGTCGCAACTGCCTCACGAGAAGATTCCGCCCGGTGGTGTCGCGATCGCGGCGCTGACATTGTCGTAAATTACCGCGACCTGAAGGGTGAACTGGCGAAACAGGGGCTCACCTTTGTGGATTACATTTTTATCCTCAACGATACCGACGGGCACTGGGATGCGGTCAGCGATCTGATTGCCCCTCAGGGACACATTTGTTCCATCGTTGAAAACGCGCATCCGCTGAACCAGGACAAGCTGAAGTCTAAATCTGCCGCCCTGCACTGGGAGTTTATGTACACCCGCAGCATGTACCAGACCGCGGATATGGCGCGTCAGGGTGAGATTTTAAATGAGGTAGCGAAGCTGGTGGATAACGGCGTGGTGGAAAGCTCGCTCAGCGAAACGCTGCACGGGCTAAGCGTGGAAAGCATTACCGAAGCGCACCGCAAGGTGCTGGAGGGGCATATGCGTGGGAAGGTGGTGGTTGAGTATTGAGTGGGCTGATTCCCTCACCCCGGCCCTCTCCCAAAGGGAGAGGGAGATTAAAGTCCCCTCTCCTGGTGGAAGAGGGGAAGTTATTAACCCTGCTCCCCCATCATCTCCTTCACCAGCTCGACGCAGCGCAGGAAACGGGTGTCGTAATCCGACTCTTCCACATGGACAAACTCAACGTTGTTCTCGTTAAGCATCTCTACCAGCATGGACTGAAATTCCCGCCTGTCCACCGAGCTGCCCAGGCTGCGCATGCCGTCGGCTACCCACGGGGTGTTGTTTTCCAGCAGGATCACCAGGTCAAAGCGGTATTCGTCAATCAGCGCCTGCACAAACGGGTGCTCGCGTCCCTCGTACTTTTTACAGAACGCCTGCGTGGTGACGAAATCGGTATCAATAAAGGCGACTTTATTAGCATATTTCACCGCGAAATCAATGTACTGGGCATGACCGAGCGCGATTTTATCGTAGTCGGAATACTGCAACGCCATCTCGTCGCCGCCAAGGTGTGAGAAGACGTAATCGCGACCATACTCCCACGCACTGGTGGTATTGAAGATGTTAGCCAGCTTATTTACCAGCGTCGATTTCCCGCTCGACTCGCCGCCGAGGATCGCCACCGTACGCACGAAGAACGGCTTCACCTCGGTCGGGATATAGTCCCAGTAGCGGAACGGGTTCTCGCGGATCTGCGCCCCGCTGATGTTCATGAAGGTGCGTTTAGGATCGATCAGCACCGTCTCAATGCCCAGATGCTCGCGGAACTGCGGCGCGTCGGACTCTTCAGAGGTGTAGATCCAGTTAGGCGCAATGCCCTTCTCTTCCATAAACGCTTTGATGCCGTTGCTCCACACGTCCCAGCCGTGCGGGTACGGCTCCATGCCCTCTTCGTTGAAAGCATGAATGCGTATATTTTTCTGGTACTTAAAGGTCTGAAGTAGCCAGCGCAGGCGGTCAGGCACGGTGGGCTGCTGCGACATGGCGCTGTCTTCAAACAGCTGGCGATCGCGGGTTTCATCATAACCCATGATGATATGCAGCTCGTCGACCTGGCTACAGGCGCGCTGGATCAGATAGATATGCCCGGTATGCAGCGGGTAGAACTTACCGAACACCACGCCGATGTTCTTTTGCATCCGCGGAAATTCAAGCCCCAGAAAACGGTGCAGCGCTTCCAGTTTCTGCGCGCTGGGGCTTTTGATTTTGGCGTTCAGCAGTTGGCTCAGGTAGCCCTTGGTCATGCCGCTGGCGTCCGCCACCTGCTGCAACGTGCAGCCTTTCTGGCGGATAGCGGTCTTGATGTAGTCAAATGATGACATAAATTACGGTGCCTCCTGCAAAATCGAATACGTAATTATAAGTCGTCAAAGACATTTAACGCATCTGCGAGTTTTTTAACGCCAAAAACCTTCATCCCTTCCGGGATTTTTTTCGGCACGTTGGCGGCCGGAACAATCGCGCGGCGGAAGCCATGTTTTGCCGCTTCGGAGATACGCTCCTGACCGCTCGGCACCGGGCGGATCTCGCCAGCCAGCCCCACCTCGCCAAATACTACCAGATCCTGCGGCAACGGTCTGTCGCGCAGGCTGGAGACCATCGCCAGCAGCAGCGCCAGGTCCGCGCTGGTTTCCGTCACCTTCACCCCACCAACCACGTTGACGAACACATCCTGATCCGCCATTTGCAGACCGCCGTGACGGTGCAGCACCGCCAGCAGGATCGCCAGGCGGTTCTGTTCCAGACCGACCGCCACGCGCCGCGGGTTGCCCATCATCGAGTGATCCACCAGCGCCTGAATTTCAACCAGCAGCGGACGCGTCCCCTCCCACAGCACCATCACCGAACTACCGGACGTGATCTCGTCGCCACGGCTCAGGAAGATGGCCGACGGGTTGCTGACTTCGCGCAGCCCCTGCTCGGTCATGGCAAACACGCCCAGCTCATTCACCGCGCCAAAGCGGTTTTTATGGCTGCGCAGGGTACGAAAACGGGAATCCGCATCGCCGTCGAGCATCACCGAGCAGTCGATACAGTGTTCAAGCACCTTCGGGCCGGCCAGCGAGCCGTCTTTGGTGACATGGCCCACCATCACTATCGCTACGCCGCGCGTTTTGGCAAAGCGCGTCAGGTAGGCTGCGGTTTCACGCACCTGCGCCACGCTCCCCGGTGACGACTGGATATCCGCCATGTGCATCACCTGAATGGAGTCGATCACCATCAGCTTCGGCTGCTCTTCTTCGGCGATCATGCAGATCTGCTCGATGCTGGTTTCCGAGAGCATATTCAGATTGCCGGTCGGCAGGCCGAGGCGGTGCGCGCGCATCGCCACCTGCTGGAGTGATTCTTCCCCCGTGACGTACAGGGTTTTCATCTGTTCGGCGAGCTTGCAGAGCGTTTGCAGCAGCAGGGTCGATTTACCCGCGCCCGGGTTACCGCCGATCAGAATGGCGCTGCCCGGCACTACGCCACCGCCGAGCACGCGGTCAAATTCTTTGAATCCGGTGGAAAAGCGCGGCAGTGCTTCCAGGCTGATATCCGAAAGTTTTTGTACCTTCGACACGCCTGCATTGCCCGCATAGCCGCTCAGCCGTTCATTGCGGGCCACGCTCGGCGAAGCCGCCACACCACGCACTTCGGTGATGGTGTTCCAGGCATGACAGGCGCTGCATTGCCCCTGCCAGCGCGGATAATCCGCACCACATTCATTACAGACAAATGCGCGTTTTGGAGCTTTCGCCACGGTTTACCTCGTTATTTCTGTGCGGTCTGCGCGCCGGGTGGCGCTGACGCTTACCCGGCCTACAAAAGCAGGCCGCTATTTTTGATTAATGCTGCCGGAGAGAATGCAGAACACCCCCATCAGATCAGCATGACGGATAGTGACTTCCGTCTTTTCATTCACTTTCGGCTTGGCATGGTAGGCAATACCCAGCCCGGCAACTTTGATCATCGGCAGATCGTTCGCGCCATCGCCGATGGCGACGGTCTGCTCGACCGGAATGTCATATTTCTCCGCCAGACGCGTCAGCGTATTGGCTTTGTACTGCGCATCCACGATGTCGCCGATGACCTGTCCGGTGAGTTTGCCGTCCATGATCTCCAGCTCGTTTGCCACCACGGTGGTCAGACGCAGCTTGTCACGCAGGTAGTCGGCAAAGAAGGTGAACCCGCCGGAAGCAATCGCCACTTTCCAGCCGAGCGTCTCCAGCTTGAGCACCAGCTGCGTCAACCCCGGCATCAGGGGCAGTTCATCGCGCACCTGACGCAAAATGTTAGCATCGGCCCCCTTCAGGGTCGCCACGCGCTGTCTCAGGCTGGCGGTGAAATCCAGCTCGCCGCGCATCGCGCGCTCGGTGACTTCCGCCACCAGCTCGCCGCTGCCCGCCAGTTTAGCGATCTCGTCAATACATTCGATCTGAATGGCGGTAGAGTCCATGTCCATTACCAGCAGGCCGGGCGTTTTCAGGTGCGGAATTTTGCCGAGCGGGGCAACGTCCAGCCCGGCGTCGTGCGCCAGACGCGTGGCGCGCTGCGTCAGGGAACCCGCCAGGCGAATGACCTGATAATCTTCCACGCACCAGGCCGCAACGATGACCATCGCTGCGCCCAGTTTGGTTTGATACTGGGTGAGGCGTTGCTTATCCAGGCCGCGTCCGTACAGCAGCCAGCCGCTACGGCCAGCGTGGTAATCGAGAGGCATCACCTCATCGCCACTTAAAGAGAGCGGCAATCCTGGCCATAAAGAGACATCCGTTGGCAGGTCGCACCAGGTAATGTTCGGCATTGAAGCTCCTGTAATTTCGTTCGCGCCGGAAGGTTCCAGAGGGAAAATAACGCATGAGGCTACCCTGTAACCATCACTTCTGGCAACATTAAGCCGTAAATTTTAAGCAGGTGGAATATGGCTCGCGCAAAACTGAAATTCCGGCTTCATCGCGCCGTGATTGTCCTGATCTGTCTCGCACTATTAGTGGCGCTTATGCAGGGGGCATCCTGGTTTAGCCAGAATCACCAGCGACAGCGTAACCCGCAGTTTGAAGAGCTGGCCCGTACCCTGGCACGCCAGGTGACGCTCAACGTTGCGCCGTCTATGCGCACCGAAACGCCGGATGATAAGCGGATAGCCCAGGTATTGCGCCAGCTTACGGAAAACAGCCGTATTCTGGATGCAGGCGTGTACGATGAACAGGGCGACCTGATTGCCCGCGCGGGTGAGCATGTTGACGTGCGCGACAGGCTGGCGCTGGACGGCAAAAAAGCCGGGGGTTATTTCAACCAACAAATCGTCGAACCTATTCAGGGCAAGAATGGTCCGCTTGGCTATTTACGTCTGACACTCGACACCCACACCCTGCCAACCGAAGCCAAACAGGTGGACAACACCACCAATATTTTGCGCCTGATGCTGCTGCTCTCGCTGGCGATTGGCGTGGTACTGGCGCGTACGCTGCTGCAAGGCAAGCGCACCCGCTGGCAGCAGTCACCGTTCCTGTTAACCGCCAGCAAGTCGGTTCCCGAAGAGGAAGAGAGCGAGAAGAAAGAATAGTGGTAAAGTAGGCGGATGATTCGGAAAAGGAACTCTGCCATGACGACGTTACGCCTGCTTATCTCTGACTCTCACGATCCCTGGTTTAACCTGGCGGTGGAAGAGTGCATCTTCCGCCAGATGCCCGCCACCCAGCGCGTCCTGTTTCTCTGGCGCAACGCCGATACGGTCGTTATTGGTCGCGCGCAAAATCCGTGGAAAGAGTGTAACACCCGCCGTATGGAAGAGGACAACGTCCGCCTGGCGCGCCGCAGCAGCGGCGGCGGTGCGGTGTTTCACGATCTGGGCAACACCTGCTTTACCTTTATGGCGGGCAAGCCGGAATACGACAAAACCATCTCGACCTCCATTGTGCTTAACGCGCTCAATTCACTCGGCGTGACGGCTGAAGCCTCGGGACGTAACGATCTGGTCGTGAAAACGCCTGAAGGCGACCGGAAAGTGTCAGGCTCAGCCTACCGCGAAACGATGGATCGCGGATTCCACCACGGCACATTATTGCTGAATGCCGATCTGAGCCGTCTGGCAAACTATCTGAACCCGGACAAGAAAAAGCTCCAGGCCAAAGGCATTACCTCCGTGCGCGGTCGCGTGGCGAATCTGGTGGAGCTCCTGCCGGGGATTACCCATGAGCGCATTTGCGATGCGATCCGCGAGGCCTTTTTCAGGCATTACGGTGAACGCGTAGAAGCCGAGGTGATTTCTCCGGATAAAACCCCGGATCTGCCAAACTTCGCGGAAACCTTCGCCCGCCAGAGCAGCTGGGAGTGGAATTTCGGTCAGGCACCGGCGTTTTCACACCTGCTGGATGAGCGATTTACCTGGGGCGGTGTTGAGCTGCACTTTGACGTCGAGAAAGGCCATATCTCTCGTACCCAGGTATTTACGGATAGTCTTAATCCGGCACCGTTAGAAGCGCTGGCTGCACGTTTGCAGGGCTGTCTCTATCGGGCAGATATGCTGCAACAGGAGTGCGAGGCGCTACTGGTTGATTTCCCACAGCAGGAAAAAGAACTGCGGGAACTGTCGGGATGGATTGCCAAAGCGGTACGCTAACAATTTTATGGGAAGTGAATACTTCCTTTATTCCTAAAAACATTTTTAAGCATTTAAAGTAAAGCATATATAATATGAATAATATATTTCTCTTTATATATTATTTAGCAAAAATTAATTAAGAAATTAATATTTCTTATCATGAGCATGTGTATTTTTTGCGATAATCCTTGGGATGGAAAATTTTTTCTATTCCCTTTCCACACGTCTATTTCGAACGTTAAGGATTAACGATGAAAAAACTTATTATTGCAACAGCTGTTGCAATGACTCTGTCTGCGGCAGCGCATGCCGACTCCACTGCGGTATTAAAATTAAAAGGTGTTTTAACCAATGATGCCTGTACGCCGACATTAAGCGGTGGCGGTACCGTTGATTTCGGTACTAAATACACCTACGCGCTATCTCCAACTGCCACTAACCAATTAGGTAATAAAGATCTGACACTGACGATCGCATGCCCCTCGCCTACCAAGGTGGGCTGGACAATGACGGATGAAAAGGTGGATTCACTGGTTACGCTTAATATTGAAAACGCACGTTTTGACGGGGCGGCCATCAGATATGAACCTGTCGAATTTGGCGTAGGCAAAACTGCGGGGGGCATCAAGATTGGTGCTTACTCTGTGGCAATTGATGCAGACAACACCCTGGCAGATGGGACGAAATCTGACGTCTATATTGCTGATAGAGCCAGTGGCACTTATGAGTGGCGCACCAAGGTCACAAACGACCAAAACTGGAGTCTTGTCTATGGTGATAGCGATCAAACCTATACCGTGGGCTCTGATATGCAGCCAGCCGCCTTTACGAATGCCGTATTCCCGCTGCGCGTAGCGCTCGCCGTGCAGGATACGACAACGCTTGCGATCACCGACGATACGCCTATCGACGGCCAGGCAACAGTCACTCTGTACTATCTGTAATTGCCTCGTTTCGCCCATAAATATTGGCGCGATGACCCGCATTTGTTAAGGAACAACAATGAAAAAGATTTTAGTTGCCACCGCCGTTGCTATGGCGCTTTCCGCAACCGCTGCTAACGCTGCGTCCACCGCCGTGCTGAAAGTTACCGGCATGCTCTCTGTTGCCGCCTGTACTCCGCAGTTAAGCGGCGGCGGCGAAGTAGATTATGGCCGTATTCACCTGGCCGATCTCTCCGCAACCAGCATAAACCAGCTGGGGCAGAAGGATATCTCCCTGACCATCACCTGCCCGGAAGCCACCAAAGCTGGCTGGACCATCAGCGATGACCGCGCAGACACCCACCCGGGCGCCTCTGTGATCACCATTAATGCCGCAGACGCGGCGGGCGGCACCGTTTCCGACACCACCCAGTCCTACGGCGTGGGCAAAACCGCAGGCGGCGTGAAAATTGGCGCTTACTCCATCTTCGCTGATGTGGCGAACGTCACCGCTGATGGCGTGAAATCAGACGTTATCTCCGGCACCGTGGACAGCCCGACCTGGCAGAAATCCGCTACCGGTATCATCAAAAACGCCAACATGGAAATGATGACCGTGGCCGCCTCCGGCACCTCTGAGCCGCTGCCTTTCACCACCGCAGTATTTCCGCTGAAAACCTCTCTGGCTATTCAGAACACCGCGACCCTTGCGATTACGGATGATACCAACCTGGACGGCCAGGCCACCATTACCGTGAAATATCTCTGATTATCAGCCCGATATAGTGTGAAACGTACCTCCTCTTAACAGAGGAGGTGTTTGTCAGGTTAAAGGATTAATCTCGATGTCAGTCAAAACCACGATCGCGCAGTGCGCCATTGCCGCACCGTTATTATTCTCTGCTCTCTTTTCTCAGGCGTATGCCGCCGGCATGGTGCCGGAAACTACGCTGCTGGTTATTGAAGAGTCGACCCACAGTGGCGTAATGAACGTTAAAAATACCGATAATTTTCCGGCCTTACTCTATACCACAATTGTCGATCTGCCTGACGACACGGGCGTGACGCTGAACGTCACCCAGCCGGTGGTTCGCGTGGAGCCGGATCAGCAGCAACAGCTTCGTTTTATTATGGAAAGCGCGCAGCCCCTCACCGTTGAACACCTTAAACGCGTGACCTTCGAGGGTATTCCGCCGAAATCCAATGATAAAAAGATCAAAATCGGCTTTAACCTGCGCCAGGATCTGCCGGTTTTAATTCGCCCAAAAAATCTGCCCGTCGTTACCGATGCCTGGAAGCTGCTTGAATGGTCCGGCAGCGGGGAACACTTTACCGTGAAAAACCCGTCCGCTTACGTGGTCCGCATGGCGCAGAACGTCACCTTTCTGCCCTCAAACGCCGAAGGCAAACTGAAGAAAACCTACATTCTGCCCGGCGAAACCCTGGAGGTTCAGGTGCCAAAAAGCCTGGCGGGTGAAAAGTCGGTACGCTTTTATCCGGCAAGCCGCTACGGCATTGAGGTTCCCAGCTTTACCGCCTCTTTAGCGCCATGATCTTTCTTCAGATAAGAGAATTAATCGGTGAACCGTCTTAATCTTTCCTCTTGTGTTCGGGCCGCACTCTATTGCTCGCTGACAGCCTGTATTCTCCCCGGCGCATTTGTCCATGCCAGGGAAGTGACGTTTGATACCGATATTCTGCAATCAAGGGGGATCAGTAAGAACCTGGCTGACTATTTTGCCGACTCTCCCCGTTTTCTGCCAGGAAGACATACGGTCTCCGTCACCATTAACGGCGTTGAGAAAGGCTCGATTGCCGTGCTTTTTGGCCCGCAGGGCGAACTCTGCGTTGACGACGATTTTCTCAGTGCCACGGGTTTAATGCCGGTGCGGATCGCCAGCAATGAAACGTGTCATGATTTACACAGTGACTACCCGTCAGCGGTGATCAACCCTGTACCGGGTAATGAGTCGCTTGCGCTTTTCGTTCCGGCAGAGGCGCTGGACAGCGTTTTTTTGACTCCGCAAAACTTTGCTAAAGGGGGGACCGCCGGGCTGTTTAACTACAACCTGTTCACCAGTCGCAACGACAGTTCAGGCTCCGACAGCACCAATTATTCGCAGGCCAACCTTGAGGCGGGTTTGAATATTGCACAGTGGACGGTACGCAGCCGCTATATGCTGACCGATGACGATGGTGATTTTAATTCGGACAGTCTCTACACCTATGCGGAACACGTTTTTCAGAATCAGAAGGTTCGCGCTCAGGTAGGTCAGATTAATGTGCATTCGTCACTGTTTAGTGGCGCGCCCATTGACGGCATCCAGTTTATCCCGGAACAGGGACTGGCGCAGGATACTCCCGGCGTCACCGTTAATGGCATTGCCCGCACCCACCAGGCGCGCGTCGAAGTTCGCCAGTCAGGACAGCTCATCTACTCCTCGCTGGTTAATGCCGGGCCATTTACGCTGGAAAGTGTACCGGTGATACGCGGTAACGCCGACCTTAACGTCAGCGTCGTTGAAACCGATGGTTCCACCACGCGATTTACCGTGCCCGCCTCCTCTTTTAATTTTCATGTGCTAAAACCTATCGGCCTCTCCATGTCGGTCGGGCGGGTGCGTGATATCGATACCGATTACGATCGCCCCTGGGTGTATAACATCTCTGATGGCTGGCTGCTCCACCCCGACTGGACGGCGACCGCCTCCGGCGTGCTGGCGCAGGATTACCAGGCAACGGGAGGCATGTTGCAGTGGCTGCCAGCGGAAAGAGTGTCAATTTCCGGCTCGCTGCTGGGAAGCCGGGAGTCTTTTGGCGAGTCACAGCAGGGCGCAAAGGGTGAAATCATCACCAGCATGGCGCTACCCGGCGATCTGAGTCTCGACTTAAGCGCTGCCAAATACAGCGGAGGCTATCGCGAACTGACAGAAGCGATGGACGATGATTTTCACGGTTATCAAAGCAGCTATAGCGCCAATATCAGCTGGGGCAACAACCTGTTCGGTACTTTCTCGCTGGGCTATTACGGCTATCAGGCGACAAATGATTATGATGATACGCGCAATGTGATGGTGTCATGGGGCAAAACGTTCAAATATGCCTCCATCTCCGTCAACTGGCAGCATGCGGTCAATCAGCATGAAGACGAGGATACAGACAGTAGCAGTAATGATGACGACATGTTTTATGTCAACGTCAGTATTCCGTTCGGCGCGCAGCGTGTCGGCGCCTATATGCGCAGCCAGGGCGATAAAACCTCCTACGGTCTGCAAAATAATGGCTCTTTGGGTGAAGATACCAGTTACTACATTTCGGCGGATCGTGATAACGAAAACAACGAAAATAGCTTTAATGGCAATATCAACACCAACCTGCATTACACGCAGCTCAGCGTGGGTGGCGGCTCCAGCGGCGACAATCAGCGCAACTATAACGCCACCCTCAGCGGCGGCGTGGCGCTGCATGAGCATGGTGTCACGTTCTCGCCTTACAGCGTTAAGGATACCTTTGCCATCGCCCGCCTGAGCGAGCCTGAAAGCGGTATTGAAATCGCTACGCCGCAGGGCCGCGTCTGGACCGATCGCTGGGGGCAAGCCGTTGTCCCGGGGCTGACGGAATGGCGCAAATCAAGAGTTGAAGTGAACGCTAACACGCTACCGAAAAGCATGGATCTGGCCAACGGCATTAAGAACATTTCCGTCGCCCATGCAGCTTTCAGGGAGCTGGATTTCAAAGTGCTGAATACCCGTCGCGTGATGCTCGAAGTGAAACGTGCAGACGGCTCGTGGCTGCCAAAAGGGACCAGCATCGTGGATGAGAAAAACAACTACCTGGTCAGCGCGGTGGACAGCGGGCGCGTTTTTGTCACCGATATGTCCAACAGCCCGGCGCTCTATGCCGTTGACGATAACATGCAGCGCGTCTGCCGCATCGATTACACCCTGAGCGAGACTCAGGACAAAGAATCGTTTTATGAAACCGCTAAAGGAGTCTGTAAATGAAACACCAGGGTAAACATTTACTGATGACTTTTTCGATAATGGCTGCGCTTTTTGCGCCCGCCGCCTGGTCCGCCGACGAGTGCCAGCTAACCCTCTCCTCGCCTGACGTCCGCTTCGGGCGGTTTAAACAGGACGAGGAGGTCAGCACTCAGCAGGGCTGGCATCAGATGCCTTCCCAGGAGGTTAACGTCAGCATTAGCTGCCCGGAAAACCAGACTATCGCGCTTTTTGTTCAGGCGACAGCGGGCGAAAAAGGACGCTTTTACTTTGGCGACAGCAGCGGCCTGGCGTTGCGCGCCAGCCATATGGTGATAGATGGTAAACCCTATGCGATTGGCAGAACCGTTGACAGAACGCAGTTTACTGCCGACGGCGATGCGCAGGAGAGCCAGTTGCTGAAGAATAATAACGGCATTATTGCAATGGAAAATCATCAGCCGGTAGAAGGTAAACAGATGAATGTTGTCCTGACTCTCACGCCAGTGCTGAGCGACCGTCAGTTTAATCACGTGGGTGATACGGTGACGCTGGAAAGTAATCTGATGTGGGAAGTGTTGACGAAGTAAAACAGGGGGCAAGTCCGCCCCCTCGAAAACGGGATTACTCTTTATCGCCCAACAGAACGGATTCCAGCGCGATTTTGATCATGTCGTTGAAGGTGGTCTGACGCTCGGCAGCGGTAGTCTGCTCGTGGGTACGGATGTGGTCAGACACGGTGCAGATGGTCAGCGCTTTCGCACCGAATTCAGCCGCCACGCCATAGATACCGGCCGCTTCCATTTCCACGCCCAGAATGCCGTATTTTTCCATCACGTCGAACATGTCGCCTTCTGGCGAGTAGAACAGATCGGCAGAGAACAGGTTGCCCACGCGCGCGTCAACGCCCAGCGCTTTTGCCGCGTCAACCGCGTTACGCACCATGTCAAAGTCAGCGATGGCCGCAAAGTCATGATCTTTAAAGCGGATGCGGTTGACTTTAGAGTCGGTGCACGCGCCCATGCCGATCACCACGTCACGCAGCTTAACGTCCATGCGCACTGCGCCGCAGGAGCCGACACGGATGATTTTCTTCACGCCGAAATCGGTGATCAGCTCTTTGGTGTAGATGGAACAGGATGGGATACCCATGCCGTGACCCATCACGGAGATTTTGCGGCCTTTATAGGTGCCGGTGAAGCCCAGCATGCCGCGCACGTTGTTCACTTCACGCACGTCTTCGAGGAAGGTTTCTGCAATGTGCTTCGCGCGCAGCGGGTCGCCCGGCATCAATACGACGTCAGCGAAATCACCCATTTCTGCATTAATGTGAGGAGTTGCCATCTTCAGTTCCTTTTACATTGTTGTTTTTGCCGGGTGGCGGCTACGCCTTACCCGGCCTACATTCTGTTCTCCCTCTCCCACAGGGAGAGGGCCGGGGTGAGGGCATCAGGCCGCACCCAATCCGTTTAGAACATAGCCTTGCCATATTCCATGTCAGACGTACCAAAGTATTTCGCAATCGTCTGGCCGATGTCCGCGAAGGTTTCACGGTGACCCAGCGAGCCCGGTTTGACTTTCGGGCCGTACACCAGCACCGGAATGTGCTCACGGGTGTGGTCGGTACCGGTCCAGGTCGGGTCACAGCCATGGTCTGCGGTCAGGATCAGGATGTCATCTTCCCCCACCAGCTCCATCAACTCTGGCAGACGGCGGTCAAACAGCTCCAGACCCGCAGCATATCCGGCGACGTCGCGACGGTGGCCCCAGGAGGAGTCGAAGTCCACGAAGTTGGTGAAGACAATGGTCTTATCGCCCGCTTCTTTCATCTCTTTGATGGTGGCGTCGAACAGCGCATCCAGACCGGTCGCTTTAACCTTTTTGGTAATGCCGCAGTTGGCGTAAATGTCCGCGATTTTACCCACGGAAACTACGTGACCGTCTTTCTCGTCGACGAGTTTTTGCAGCACGGTCGGCGCCGGTGGCTCCACGGCCAGATCGTGACGGTTGCCGGTACGCTGGAAGTTACCCGCTTTGTCGCCGATAAACGGACGCGCGATAACGCGGCCAATGTTGTAGCCGCCTTCGGTCAGCTCTTCACGGGCGATTTCGCACAGCTCGTACAGTTTATCCAGGCCAAACGTCTCTTCATGGCAGGCAATCTGGAACACGGAGTCAGCAGAGGTGTAGAAAATCGGCTTGCCGGTTTTCATGTGCTCTTCGCCGAGCTGATCCAGAATCACGGTACCGGAAGAGTGGCAGTTGCCGAGGTAGCCCGGCAGGTTGGCGCGCTTCACCAGCTTATCAAGCAGCTCCTGCGGGAAGCTGTTCTCGTGATCGGAGAAGTAACCCCAGTCAAACAGCACCGGCACGCCGGCAATTTCCCAGTGACCGGACGGAGTATCTTTCCCGGAAGAGAGCTCGTGCGCCCACGCGTAGGCGCCCACGACTTCCGCGTTACCGTCCATACCGGCTGCGATCTTACCGGTAGAGCCTTCATGCGCTTTTACCAGCCCCAGACGGGTCAGGTTTGGCAGGTTCAGAGGGCCTTTACGACCGTTGTCCGCTTCGCCTTTTGCACAGGCTTCCGCGATGTGACCCAGGGTATCGGAACCCACGTCACCAAATCGTTCTGCATCTTCGGTTGCGCCGATGCCGAATGAGTCCAGCACCATAATAAATGCACGTTTCATAATTGTTCTCCGTACTTAGTGCTTCATAAAAATGCGATCAGATCAGTATACCGCTATTCAGTGATACGACGATAGACCGTCGGTGTGGTTTCCGGTGCTTTATCGTCAAGAGATATTGCCGCCTTCACCGCTTTCGCCGCGTCCTGCCAGCTGGCTTCGTCTTTCGCGTGGATCACCGCCAGCGGACGTTGGCCGTCAACGCTGTCGCCCAGACGGGCCATATCGGTAAAGCCGACGCTGTAATCAATGGTGTCCGATGCCTGACGACGACCGCCGCCCATAGACACGACAGCCATGCCGAGCGCGCGGGTATCCATAGCCGAGACAAAGCCTTCGCTGTCCGCATAGACCGCTTTGCTGAGCATCGCGGTGGGCAGGTATTTCGCGTAGTTTTCCACGAAGTCGGTCGGGCCTTTCTGCGCCGCCACCATCCGACCAAAGATCTCCGCCGCTTTGCCGTTGTCCAGCACCGCCTGAAGCTTCGCGCGGGCTTCCGCATCGTCTTTGGCAAGCTTGCCGGAGATAAGCATCTCAACGCACAGCGCCATGGTGACGTCGAACAGACGCGGGTTACGGTATTCGCCTGTTAAGAACTGCACGGCCTCGCGGACTTCAACCGCGTTACCGGCGCTGGAGGCCAGCACCTGGTTCATATCCGTCAGCAGTGCGGTGGTGCGCACGCCCGCGCCGTTGGAAACGCCAACAATCGCTTCAGCCAGCGCCTCAGAGAGTTCATAGGTCGGCATAAACGCGCCGCTGCCCACTTTCACATCCATCACCAGCGCATCCAGACCTTCCGCCAGTTTTTTGGCAAGGATAGAGGCGGTGATCAGCGGGATGGAGTCTACGGTCGCGGTAATGTCACGCGTCGCGTAGAAACGCTTGTCTGCCGGAGCAAGAGAGCTGGTCTGGCCGATAATCGCCACGCCAACGTCTTTAATAATGTCGCGGAAGCGGTTGTCATCCGGGAAGATATCGAAGCCCGGAATGGCTTCCAGTTTGTCGAGCGTACCGCCGGTATGACCCAGGCCGCGCCCGGAAATCATCGGGATGTAACCGCCGCAGGCCGCCACCATCGGGCCAAGCATCAGGGAAGTCACGTCGCCCACGCCGCCGGTGGAGTGTTTGTCCACAATCGGGCCGTTGAGGTTGAGGCTTTTCCAGTCCAGAACGGTTCCTGAATCTCGCATCGCCATGGTCAGCGACACGCGCTCAGGCATCGACATATCGTGGAAGAAAATGGTCATCGCCAGAGCCGCAATCTGCCCTTCAGAGATGGTGTTATCACGAATGCCGTTGATAAAGAAGCGGATTTCTTCGTCGCTTAATGCATGACCATCACGTTTTTTACGAATAATTTCTTGTGCGAGAAACACGGTAACCTCCATGCGGAATCGGGTGAATGGCGGCGGGTATGTTGACCCGCCCCACGATCCTGTAGGCCGGGTTAGCGTAGCGCCACCCGGCAATTCAACTTAGTAGCTGCTTGCGCTCTTACCGTCACCGTGACCCAGCGCTTTCAACAGGCTGGCCAGCAGGCTGGACGCGCCGAAGCGGTAGTGGCGGGAGTCCGCCCAGTCGGCGCCGAACAGCTCGTCGGCAATCGCCAGGAACTGCTGCGCGTCTTCCGCGGTACGCACGCCGCCCGCCGGTTTGAAGCCAACGGTTTTGGACACGCCCATATCACGGATGACTTCCATCATGATGCGTGCACTTTCCGGGGTAGCGTTGACCGGCACTTTACCGGTAGAGGTTTTAATGAAGTCTGCGCCCGCTTTGATAGAGATTTCAGACGCTTTACGAATCAGCGCCTCTTCTTTCAGCTCGCCGGTTTCGATGATCACTTTAAGCAGCACATTTGCCGCCGCACACGCGTCTTTACAGGCTTTCACCAGGTCAAAACCGACCTGCTCGTTGCCGGCGATCAGCGCGCGGTACGGGAATACCACGTCAACTTCGTCTGCGCCGTACGCAATCGCCGCGCGGGTTTCTGCCAGCGCGATGTCGATATCGTCATTGCCGTGCGGGAAGTTGGTTACGGTGGCAATGCGCACGTCCGGCGTGCCCTGCTCTTTCAGCGTTTTGCGGGCAATCGGGATAAAGCGCGGGTAGATACAGACGGCGGCGGTGTTACCCACTGGCGTTTTCGCCTGATGGCACAGGGCGATGACTTTTTCATTGGTGTCGTCATCGTTCAGGGTGGTCAGGTCCATCAGTTTCAACGCGCGCAGGCTGCTTGCAGTTAAATCGGTCATAACAATCTCCAACGGCAGTGCCGTATAAATTTTACCTTGCGGGTCTGTGAGTATTCTAACATTCACCCGCATCCACACTTCGACATTCATCACAGTTAATGAAAACTGTGTGCAAATTTGCATTACTGTAATGAGATCTTCTTCAAACTTTAGCGCGTTAATTGCTGACTAAATCGGCGATATCCCCTGTCTGATCAAAAGCGCCACCAGGCTGGCTTCCTACAATTCGTTCACCATCCGCAGAACAACCAAGGAAGTGAACATGCCCGACGCCCTGCAACAACGTTGCCAGCACATTGTGACCAGCCCGGTGTTAACCCCGGAACAAAAACGTCATTTTCTGGCGCTGGAAGCGGAGAACAATCTGCCCTATCCCGCTCTGCCAGAGGCGGCCCGCGCCGCGCTGGACGAGGGATTCATCTGCGACATGTTCGAAGGCCATGCGCCTTACAAACCGCGCTACGTGCTGCCGGACTACGCTAAATTTCTGGCTAACGGCTCAGAATGGCTGGAGCTGGAAGGGGCGAAAGATCTGGATGATGCCCTCTCGCTGCTCACTATCCTTTATCATCATGTTCCGTCCGTCACATCGATGCCGGTCTATCTGGGCCAGCTCGATGAGATACTCTGTCCTTATGTTAAAATTCTAACACAGGATGAAATCGATAGCCGAATAAAACGTTTCTGGCGTTACCTGGACAGAACCCTGCCTGATGCGTTTATGCATGCCAATATCGGCCCGGCGGATACGCCTGTCACCCGAGCCATCCTTCGTGCAGATGCCGAACTGAAGCAGGTTGCGCCGAACCTGACCTTTATCTACGACCCGGATGTTACCCCCGGCGATCTGCTGCTGAGCGTGGCGAAAAACATTTGTGAATGTAGTAAGCCGCATATTTCCAATGGCCCGGTGAATGATAAAATTTTCACAAAAGGTCGCTATGGCGTGGTAAGCTGTTACAACTCCCTGCCGCTGGCGGGCGGCGGCAGCACGCTGGTGCGCCTTAACCTGAAAGCGATTGCGGAACACAGCCGCTCACCGGAAGACTTTTTCACCCGTACCCTTCCCCACTACTGCCAGCAACAAATCGCGATCATCAATGCGCGCTGCGATTTTTTATATGAACAATCCGGCTTCTTTGAGAATAGCTTCCTGGTGAAAGAGGGGCTGATTGATGCCGATCGTTTTGTGCCGATGTTTGGCATGTACGGTCTGGCTGAAGCGGTGAACGTACTGTGCGAGAAAGCAGGCATTACGGGTCGTTACGGTAAGAACGAACAGGCCAATGCGCTGGGCTACCGCATCAGTGAACAGCTTGCGGCGTTTGTTGAAAACACGCCGGTGAAACACGGCTGGCAGCACCGCGCGATGCTGCATGCCCAGTCTGGGATCAGTTCCGATTCTGGCACCACGCCGGGCGCGCGTCTGCCGTACGGCGACGAACCGGACCCTGTCAGCCACCTGTTGGCCGTGGCGCCGCATCATAAACACTATCATTCGGGGATCAGCGATATTCTCACCCTGGAGGAAACGGTTAAACGCAATCCTCAGGCTGTGGTGCAGCTGTGCCTGGGGGCGTTCAACGCCGGTATGCGTGAGTTCACCGCGAATGTAGCCGGAAACGACCTGGTACGCGTCACCGGGTATATGGTGCGGCTCTCCGATCTGGAGAAATACCGGGAGGCCGGCTCGCGCACCAACACCACCTGGCTCGGCGAGGAGGCCGCGCGCAATACCCGTATTCTGGAACGTCAGCCGCGCGTGATAAGCCATGAACAGCAGATGCGCTTTAGTTAGTCAGGTCATCCCCTTCTCCTGCGTGGACGGGCCGGGCAGCCGCCTGGCGCTGTTCCTCCAGGGCTGTAACCTGCGCTGCAAAACCTGCCATAACCCGTGGACGATAGGGCGCTGCAACGACTGCGGCGACTGCGTGCCCCACTGTCCGCATGATGCGCTGACGATTCAGGCCGGGCGCGTCTGGTGGCAGGAGAGTCACTGTCAGCAGTGCGACACCTGTCTGCACCTGTGTCAGCAGCAGGCGACGCCGATGGCGCAGCGCTATAGCGTCGAGGAGATCCTTTCCCGGGTTCGCACGTCCGCGCCGTTTATTGAGGGCGTGACCGTCAGCGGGGGTGAGGCCACCACGCAGCTGCCGTTTGTGGTTGCGCTGTTCACCGCGATCAAAGCCGATCCGTCCCTGCGCCATCTGACGTGTCTGGTGGACAGTAACGGCCTGTTAAGCGAAACCGGCTGGCAAAAGCTGTTGCCGGTGTTTGACGGCGCGATGGTGGATCTGAAAGCCTGGGACAATGAACATCACCGTTTTCTGACCGGGCGCGAAAACACGCTGATCAAGCAGAGCATCCGCTGGCTGGCCGATCGTCATCGCCTGACGGAGCTACGCCTGCTGGTGATCCCCGATCGGTGTGATTATCTGCACCATCTGCCATCGCTGACCGCTTTGATCCACGCGTTGGGGAACGTTCCGGTGCGGATCAATGCGTTTCATGCCCATGGGGTTTACGGGGAGGCGGCGCGATGGCGGAGCGCCACGCCGGAGGACATCGAGCCGCTGGCGCAGGCCCTGGAACGGCAGCAGATCACGGTGATCCGCCCGGCCCTTTATCTATAGCGTGATGCCGAAGACCGCGCGGGTGTTTTCCAGCAGCGCGCTGGCAATCACATCTTCAGGCTCCTGACGCAGCTCACACAGCACATCAAAAACGCGCGCCGCCTGCTCCGGGCGGTTGGGCTGGCCCTGAAAACCATTCAGCGGCATGTCAGGCGCATCCGTTTCCAGCAGGAGCGAGGTCAGCGGAAGCTGCGCCATCACATCACGGGTTTTGCTGGCACGCGGATAGGTGATGGTGCCGCCGACGCCAATTTTATAGCCCAGCTCGATAAAACGCTGCGCCTGCTGAAGGCTTCCAGCGAAACCGTGGACCACGCCCCTGCGCGGCACGTCGATGCGCTTCAGGTGCATCGCCAGTTTGTCATGGGTACGTCTGGAGTGGAGGATCACCGGCAGATCGTGGCGCTTCGCCAGCCGGAGCTGCGCGTCCAGGATCGTCTGCTGGCGTTCAAACTGCGGATCTTCACGATAGAGATCGAGGCCGATCTCACCGATGGCGACCAGCTTCGTATCCGTGTTTTGCAACGTGGCATCCAGCCTGTCGAGATGCTCATCAAGATGGTGCTCAATAACGATCGGATGCAGACCCAGCGCGGCATACAGCGCATCGTGCTCCCGGGCAAGCGCCAGAACTTTGTCGAATCTCGCCGCTTCAATAGCGGGCACAATAATGGCCCTCACACCGGCCTCAGCCGCGCGCGCAATACTGGATGTTTCCTCCCCGCTAAACGGCGGGAAATCAAAGTGGCAATGGGTATCGATAAAGCAGTGCGTCACGCCAGATCCTCGTTATCGAGTAAGCCATCGTTGGCCTGCGGCGCGTCCACCAGCGGCATCGCCACCGCGTCATTGGCCACAACGGCAGGCGGCAAAATGATGCTTTTATGCCGATGAAGAGGCGGTTGCTCCGCCAGCATTTTCCCGACGGTCGCCAGGAAGTACCGCCCGCACAGCCGCCCCGTTTTGTAATCCATACGCAACGCAGGCAGCCGACTGCCCAGCGCCATGCTCAGTAGCGGCTTAGGCGGATAAATTTCAAAAATGCGCAGCTTGCCCGGTGGTTTTTCAATAAAACGCTGCATCGCGCCGTAGGTGGTTTCATGCTGCTTCGCGATATTCACCAGCGGTTGCAGGCTGCTGTCGCCCAGCCAGCGTTCCATCCGCTTAAACCACTGTGGGGTGTAATACATCTGCGAAGGCACCGTGCGGATCACCACAATGGTTTTTGCCCCGCGCCGCGCCGCCTCCTGTACCGGCACCGCGTCGCTGATACCGCCGTCAAGATAGCTTATCCCCTCCAGCAGCGCGCCGGTGCGGTAGAATCCCGGGATCGCGCTGGACGCGCGGATGATATCCAGCCAGTTCTCTTTCTGCGGCGAAAAGTAACCCGGCGAATAGTCATCGCCACGGCTGGCGCACATCCAGAACTCTTTGCCGGTATCGAACAGTCGTGACGCGGTATCCATGGCCAGCGGCATCTGGCTGGAGGTGGCATCCAGTAACCAGTCGAGATCGATCAAGTTCCCGCCGCGCACGAAGCGTACCGGATTGAAGAATTCTTTCGAGGTGGTGTAGCGCATAATCACTTTGCGCGCATAGCCGGGCTGGTTGCAGACATAGGCGGAGAGGTTCTGCGCCCCGGCAGAGGTGCCGAAATAGAGATCGAACGGGTTGAATTGCGCGCGCATAAATTCGTCGAGCACGCCAGCGGTAAAAATACCGCGCTGCCCGCCCCCTTCACAGACCAGCGCCAGCTGGCCTGCATGAAACGGTTTTAACGTCAGCGGCGCAATATTGCCGAGCGTAACGGGAATTCGTTGCCCCACCTCTGCCTTCCTGTTTTCATTATTTTGATGAGACACAGTAACGCACTTTCCCGGTGGTTCTCAAACGAGAAAAAGCCAGTCACGAGGACTGGCTTGAGTTTGTTTAGTAAATATTGCGTTTGCTACGGGCGACGTCGACCCGTAAACAGGCTGACCAGGAACAGAATAATACCGACGACGAAGACAATTTTCGCTGCCCATGCCGCGGTACCCGCCAGTCCACCAAAGCCCAATGCGGCGGCAATTAACGCGATAACCAGAAATATAATGCCCCAACGAAACATAAGCCTCTCCTTTACCATAGTTAATGTCGGCCGCTAAACGTGAGCGCTCAGGTCACTCACCGGCTTTTCCAGAATCGTTTTTATTTCGCCCGCGGTTTTCAGCCAGACGGGCGAGTGGTACTGCTTTACTTCGTTTTCAGATCGTTTTTGACGCTTTTCACACCATCAATAGCTTTCGCAATTGACTCGGCACGATCGCTTTGTGCCTGATTCTCAACCGTACCGGACAGCTGGACCACACCATCGGTGGTTTCAACTTTCACCATACGGGATGGCACGATGTCGTCAGCTAACAGTTTAGCTTTGATTTCGCTGGTAGTTGCTGCATCTCCGGCATAGCCCTTCACCGACGATTCTTTGCTGTCACGTACGTGCAGTTTGTCGCTGACGGAGCTTACGCCCTCAACGCCTTTCGCCACTTTAACGGCTTCTTCAGCCTGGGTCTGGCTTTCAACGAAACCGCTCAGGGTGACAACCTTGTTGTCGGTTTTAACAGAAATATCGGTGCTCTTAATGGATTCGTGATCCACCAGTGCGGCTTTCACTTTTGCTGTGATTGAGCTGTCATCCATGAAATTACCGACTTTATTCATAGAGCTATCGATTTTTTCCCCTGCGGTATTGGCGGAACTTTGCGCTTTATCCATGGTGCTGGATTCCGCCAGAGCAGAACCGCTTACCAGGACACTACCCAACGTTACAGCCAGCAGAGTTTTAGAAATCTTCAGTCTTGTCATATTCATCGATTTATTCCTGTGTTTTGCCCGTTATTTGGGCGACATACTTCCCTAAATCTTGGTTTTATATATTGCGAATTAACACCGGGGCAAAATGGAGAACCAGTGGACATGCATTGAACAGTTAATTCATCCACGCCCGGTGCTAAACACTGAGTTAAATATAGATCACAATCAGAGGGGTGCATTCAGAATTGGGGAAAAAACGAACGAATAGCGAAAAATTGCGGTGAATTAAGAACATTCCGCAAGGGTTTAATAACACAGGAATTAAAGAAGAGCACGGCGGCAGCCGTGCTCTGAGAGGGAATTAATGCTCGCGCGTTTTGCGGAACTGAACATCAGGATAACGTTCCTGCGTCAGGTTCAGGTTAACCATAGTCGGGGCGATATAGGTCAGGTTATCGCCACCGTCCAGCGCCAGCTGAACTTCGTTCTTACGTTTAAATTCTTCGAATTTCTTCACGTCTGAACATTCAACCCAGCGGGCGGTCGCCACGTTTACCGATTCGTAAATCGCTTCCACGTTGTACTCGCTCTTAAGACGGGCAACCACCACGTCGAACTGGAGCACACCCACCGCGCCTACGATCAGATCGTTGTTGGCGATGGGGCGGAACACCTGTACCGCGCCCTCTTCGGAAAGCTGGACCAGGCCTTTCAGCAGCTGCTTCTGCTTCAGCGGATCGCGCAGGCGAATGCGGCGGAACAGTTCCGGCGCGAAGTTCGGGATACCGGTGAACTTCATCATCTCGCCCTGCGTGAAGGTATCGCCAATCTGAATGGTGCCGTGGTTGTGTAAACCAATGATGTCACCCGGATAGGCCTCTTCTACATGCGAACGGTCGCCCGCCATGAAGGTCAGCGCGTCGGAGATCACCACGTCTTTACCGATACGGACCTGACGCAGCTTCATGCCCTTCTCGTACTTACCGGAGACCACGCGCATAAAGGCGACGCGGTCGCGGTGTTTCGGATCCATGTTGGCCTGAATTTTAAAGACGAAGCCGGAGAACTTCTCTTCCTTCGCTTCTACTTCGCGGGTGTCGGTTTTACGCGGCATCGGCTGCGGGGCCCACTCCACCAGACCGTCGAGCATATGGTCAACGCCGAAGTTGCCGAGTGCGGTACCGAAGAAGACCGGGGTAATTTCACCGCTCAGGAACAGCTCTCTGTCGAACTCGTGCGACGCGCCTTTAACCAGCTCCAGCTCATCGCGCAGCTGGGCGGCCAGCTCTTCACCGACAGCGGCGTCCAGCTCCGGGTTGTCCAGACCTTTCACAATGCGGACTTCCTGAATGGTGTGGCCCTTGCCGGTCTGGTACAGGTAGGTTTCGTCTTTATAGAGGTGGTAAACCCCTTTGAACAGCTTGCCGCAGCCAATCGGCCAGGTGATTGGCGCGCAGGCAATCTTCAGCTCGTTTTCCACTTCATCCATCAGCTCCATCGGGTCACGGATGTCACGGTCGAGTTTGTTCATAAAGGTGAGGATTGGCGTATCGCGCAGACGGGTGACTTCCATCAGCTTGCGGGTACGATCTTCAACACCTTTCGCGGCGTCGATCACCATCAGGCAGCAGTCCACCGCCGTCAGCGTACGGTAGGTATCTTCGGAGAAGTCTTCGTGCCCCGGGGTGTCCAGCAGGTTCACCAGGCAGTCGTGATACGGGAACTGCATCACGGAGGTGGTAATCGAAATACCACGCTGCTTTTCCATCTCCATCCAGTCGGATTTCGCATGCTGGCTGGAGCCACGGCCTTTAACGGTACCCGCGGTCTGGATCGCCTGTCCGAACAGCAACACCTTCTCAGTGATGGTCGTTTTACCGGCATCCGGGTGCGAGATAATGGCAAAAGTGCGGCGTTTGGCCACCTCTTGCAGATAAGGAGACAACGTCATAATCAATTCTTCTTAGGTAAGCGCGGCAGCAGGCCGCGCATCATGGAATACGAAAAATGCGGCTATTTTACCCATCAACAGGGGGCAGGCAATCATTGTTTACACAGGAGCTGCTCCAGTTCGTTCAATGACGTTACGGTCCAGGTCGGCTCGATGCCTTCCGGCAGCGTGCGGCCATGCGCATTAAGCCAGACGGTCGACAGGCCCGATCTCATACCTCCCAGAATATCAGATTCTGCCGTATCCCCCACCATCAGCACGCGATCGCGGTCAGGATTGCCCGCTTGCGCCAGCGCATAATCGAAAATACGCGGATCCGGCTTCGGCACGCCCACCTCTTCGGAGATCACCAGCGCGTCGAAATGATCGCGCAGGCCGGTGCGTTCAAGGCGGATCTGCTGAAGCGCGGTAAAGCCGTTGGTGATGATCCCAAGCTTCACCTTCCCTTTCAGCGAATCCAGCAGAGAAACGGCGCCAGGCAGCGGCGCGCAGATATCTGCCATGGCATTCAGGAAGGCCTCATTCAGCACCCCAGGACTGACGTTTAACCGTTCAGCCCACACGTCAAACCGCTGATGCTGAAGCTGTAACGCGGTGATGGCTCCGTTCTGGTAATCCACCCACAGCGGTTTGTTCACCGCCTGATAGTCCTGAAAATCTTCCGCGGTGAACGTCACGCTATAGTCGAGAAACATCCGCTGTAGGCCGCCGAACGAGTCAAACGTAAACAGCGTTTCGTCGGCATCAAAGAAAATCCAGTCCCATTTCATCGTTACAACCTTATTTTCGTTATCCAATCGGCAGAGCCATGATAATGGCGTCTTCACGTCCCTCTGCGGTGGGGTAGTAGTTACGGCGGATAGTCGCCTCGTTGAAGCCTAAGCTTTCATAGAGCGCGATGGCGGCGACATTGGACGCGCGCACCTCCAGCCACAGGGTGAAAACGTCACGGGTTTCCAGTTCACGAATGAGGTGCTCAAGCAGTTCCCTGCCCAGCCCGCGGCGCTGGTAAGCGGGATCGACCGCAATATTAAACAGCGTCGCCTCGTCCAGAACGACCTGCGTGATGGCGAACGCAGCCATCGCGCCGTCAACGTCCAGGCGGAGATTTAAATAGCGTTCGCCCTGATTGCTGGCAAACGTCTTTTCGCTCCACGGAAAAGCATGGGCGCGGGTTTCAATCGCGAACGCGGTGGTCAGGTCAGCCGTCGTGAGGGAAGAAATCGTGTTCATATTCGCAAATTTGTTGCCATAGCACGCTGCGCGCTTTTGGGTTGGCTTTCAGTTCGTCCAGCGCTGGCGAACTGATCTGGCTTCCTTCAAGAGGTAGCTCATCCACTGCCCCGATTCGCCAGCTGTTACAGCGGCTGTCAGGGGGAAGCATCGCGACGCTTTCGGGCGCCAGCTGTAATACCTGATCGTGGGTCACCTTCAGGCTGCGAAGGACATCCTCAATCAGGGGCTCGTTCAGGGCAGGCGGCGCTTCTGCCACCATCACCAGGCGGACATGCGCAGGGATGGAGATGGCTATTTCGCCCCGCAACGCCGTCGGGCGACGCAAAGCCCACTGGGTGATGCCCAGCTGCTGCAACTGCCAGTCTCGTCGGGATGTCATAGCGAAAACTCCTGTCTCTCAGGCGCGCAAATATAGCAAATGTGTCGAAACTGCGCCATCTACCTACTATAATCCCCGCCTGAGTTTATTGAGGAACAATTCATGTCTGCATTTACCCCGGCAAGTGAAGTCTTGCTGCGTCACAGTGATGATTTCGAAGAAAGCCGTATTCTGTTTGCCGGAGATATGCAGGATGACCTGCCCGCGCGTTTCGACTGTGCTGAAAGCCGTGCCCACACCCAGTACTATCACCACTGGCAGGTGCTGAGCCGCCAGATGGGCGAGCGCGCGCGCTTTAGCCTGGCGGCGGAGCAGAGCGATATTGCTGACTGCGATACGCTCATTTACTACTGGCCGAAAAACAAACCGGAAGCCCAGTTCCAGCTGATGAACCTGCTTTCTCTGCTGCCGGTCGGCTGCGATATTTTTGTTGTCGGTGAGAACCGCAGCGGGGTGCGTAGCGCAGAGCAGATGCTCGAAGCCTGGGCGCCGCTGACGAAAATCGACAGCGCCCGTCGCTGCGGCCTGTACCATGGTCGTCTGGAAAAACAGACCACCTTCGATGCCGACGCCTTCTGGGACGAGTACCAGCTTGATGGCCTGACCATTAAAACCCTGCCGGGTGTGTTCAGCCGTGACGCGCTCGATACGGGCAGTAAGCTGCTGCTGTCCACCCTGACGCCTCACACCAAGGGCAAGGTGCTGGACGTCGGCTGTGGCGCGGGCGTGCTGTCCACGGTTCTCGCCAGCCACTCACCAAAAGTGCGTTTAACCCTGTGTGACGTGAGCGCCCCGGCGGTAGAAGCCAGCCGCGCCACGCTTGCGGCGAATGGCATTGAAGGCGACGTGTTTGCCAGCAACGTCTTCTCCGACGTGACCGGTCGCTTTGACATGATCATCTCTAACCCGCCGTTCCACGACGGAATGGAGACCAGCCTTGAAGCGGCGCAAACGCTGATCCGTGGCGCAACCCGTCACCTCAACAGCGGCGGTGAGCTGCGTATCGTGGCGAACGCCTTCCTCGCGTACCCGAAAGTGCTGGATGAAACCTTTGGTTTCCACGAAGTGATCGCCCAGACGGGCCGCTTTAAGGTCTATCGCACCGTGATGACGCGCCAGGCGAAAAAGTAATCCCCCCTGTCCGGCGATGGCTGACGCTGCCATCGCCCATTTTTGCAGCAATCAAAACAACGTGCGCAATTTTCTGTTGACGTAAAGCTGAAAACATCTAGAATGCGCCTCCGTGGTTACGATACTTTTACAGTGTCGATGGTATGCGAAGGTGGCGGAATTGGTAGACGCGCTAGCTTCAGGTGTTAGTGTCCTTACGGACGTGGGGGTTCAAGTCCCCCCCCTCGCACCATAAATCACGTTGATATTGCTCGCACTGGGCGAAGGTGGCGGAATTGGTAGACGCGCTAGCTTCAGGTGTTAGTGTCCTTAGGATGTGGGGGTTCGAGTCCCCCCCCTCGCACCAACGAGGCGATATCAAACCAGTAAGATGACTGTGCGAAGGTGGCGGAATTGGTAGACGCGCTAGCTTCAGGTGTTAGTGTCCTTACGGACGTGGGGGTTCAAGTCCCCCCCCTCGCACCAATTATCTTACATCCCCTCAGCAGTGCCTCTTCTTTTTCCCTTTTATTTCAAACTCATCATAATCACCAGCAGTCCACTGATTAGCGCAACGCATGATGGCAGCAGCACGTAATGCCGTAACTGTTTGTGCCAGATCATCGCGGATGTCACCAGCAAGCCTGAAACAATCATTGCTTTCCAGACGTCAATGGGGAGATCGGCAAACATCAGCCCACCGATAATGGAACCAGGCAGCAATATTCCCCACCCACTTCCCAGCGCTTTGCTCAACATGGTTTCACCTCTCGCACTGATAATGATAACCAGTATCATATGATAGTAATTATCACTTGTCAGCATACGAGGTAAGAAATTGCGCCAGCAATTGCTTTCCCATAATGACAGAGAATGTGTAAGGTGATAAATTGCTCACCTGTTAACTTCCGATAAAGTTTTTCTGATAATAAAAATTCAATTTTGTAGCGACCAATATTACATAACAACACCTTGCTCATTGTTTTAATTGAGTTTTAATAAAAACGCACGCATATGACATCACAATCCTGGCTGTCTTTAGTCAACAAGAAATATCAGCTATCTTTACGTTTGTTTTTATTTCTGAACGCCGCATCAGCATTGTTCTCGGTAACAAACCCTCTCTATTCCGTGCGTGTGTTATCAGTCCCGCTGTTTGCCGTACTGACTATCAGCACAGGCTTACTTATCTGGCACTGGAAAAACAGCACGCGAAAAATAAATATCCCTGTTGTTTCAGCTATTTTTGGTCTTTTATGGGCCTGGCAGATCGTCTCTAAATTTCTGTTAATCACGCACGATCACGCGACCTATTTAATGATGGCGCTATTAACAGTGCTTTTTATAGGGTCTCTGGCGTTCGCGAGTAATATTAAAGCCTTTACGTTACATTCATTTCCCGCTTTTATATCCTGCCTGTGGCTTAGCCCGTCCGAAAACTGGCTGAGAATGGCCTATTTTTTCGCGCTGCCGGTGGTCGCCATTGGTATCCATCATGTTCTTCAGCGGCGCAATGACCGATTCGCCCAGGAGCTGCTTTCCGAACTGCTGGAGGAGCGGGAAACCCTGACCGATCTCAGCATGATGGACCCGCTCACCGGCCTGTATAACCGTCGCGGGCTGCAAAGCCGGCTGGAGAATCTTCCCAGGCCTGACGCTGGCGAGCACTTCGTGCTGCTGATGGATATCGACCACTTCAAAGCCTACAACGACCATTATGGCCATATGATGGGCGATCAGGCCTTGATCAGGGTCTCGGCTGCGATCCGCGACGCCGTGCGCTCACGCGATGTTGTCGCCCGGTTTGGCGGGGAAGAATTTATGGTGCTGTTGAGTAATATCCGGCTGGAGCAAGCGCGCCAGACGGCAGAACGCATACGTCAGAAGGTATACGATCTTAAAATCCCCCATATGTTTAACGAAAGCGTCGCCACTAACGTGACCATCAGCATCGGCATCGCCATGTTCGAGGGTGAAGACGTTGAAGGCGCGCTGGCGAAAGCCGATAAAGCCCTCTATGAAGCCAAGCATATGGGACGCAACAGCATTCTGCTGAGCGACGAGCTTCATACCGCCTGAAACCGCCCTCACAGCGCCAGGATAAAACGCTTGCGCTCGGTTTTATCTATAGTTAGGATTGGCAATCATTATCATTTAGATTTGTAATCCACACTATGGCGACTCGTACCGCACACATCGTTGAGCCCCTGCTCTGGCGAGCTCCACTCTCCGCCGGGGAAACGACGCTTGCGGATGCCATTCGGGAAAAAATTGCCGTAACGCGCGCCCATCTGCTGGATTTCATCAAACTGGATGAAGCGCCTCCGCATCATGCTCAGACGCTGACTGAGTGGCAACGCCCTGCCGAGCTGCGGTCACTGCTGGCAACCTATTCCGACCATATTTATCGTAACCAACCGACGCTGACGCGGGAAAACAAACCGCTGTTATCCCTCTGGGCACAGTGGTATATCGGACTGATGGTGCCGCCTGTCATGCTGGCCCTGTTGACCCAGGAAACGATGCTCGATCTCTCGTCGGAACATTTCCACGTTGAATTTCATGAGACCGGCCGCGCTGCCTGTTTCTGGATTGATGTACACGAAGATCCGAGCGCGAGGCACCTGTCAGCGCAGGCGCGTATGGAACGGCTGATTACAAGAGCGCTGGTTCCGGTCATTGATGCGCTGGAAGCGACGGGAGAGATTAACGGCAAACTGATCTGGAGTAATACCGGGTATCTTATCCACTGGTATTTAACGGAGATGAAGCCGCTGCTCGGCGACGAGAAAGTGGATGCGCTGCGTCAGAGCTGTTTCTTTGCCAGACAGCTGTCGGATGGACGGGATAACCCTCTTTACCGCACCGTGGTTCCGCGTGAGGGACTTCTGGTGCGTCGTACCTGCTGTCAGCGCTACCGTTTGCCGGATGTCCAGCAGTGCGGCGATTGCACGCTTAAGTAGTCTGGCCCCCTCTCCCACAGGGCTAATGCCTGCACAGGAGGCCCACCTCTTCCTTGAGGGAGAGGGCTGGGGTGAGGGGGAACATACGGCTCTGGTGGTCATTAAACGGCAACTCGCGTTGCCGTTTTGCTTTTACCTAAGCGACCTGCTGATTTTCCTCTTCCTCATTACGCTGTGCTTCTTCCGCTTCCTGCTGAAGCAACTGTTTCTCGTACACCTTAAAGAACGGGAAATAGATAATGGCGGAAACGCAGGCCAAAACCAGCACCAGAATGGCTGCACGGAAATCCCAGCCCAGCGCCCAGGCGGCACCAACCGGAGCCGGTGCCGTCCACGGCACAACGGAAATCACGCGGCCAATCAGATCAAACTTCATCGCTGCCCATGCCAGCACGGCATTAACCATCGGCGCCAGCAGGAAAGGAATAAAGAACACCGGGTTCATCACAATCGGCGTACCGAAAATCACCGGTTCATTGATATTGAAAATGCTTGGCACCACGCTCAGGCGTCCAATGGAGCGCAGGTGCGCGGAGCGGCTACGCAGATAGCAGAACACCAGCCCCATCGTCGCCCCCGATCCGCCGATAACGATAAAGAACGTCCAGAAGGCTTCCATAAAGATGTGTGGCAAAGGCTGGCTCGCCGCTAGCGCGGTCTGGTTCGCCCCCAGGTTTGTCAGCCAGAACATTTGCAGCATCCCGGAGACAATCGCCGCGCCGTGGATCCCGGCAAACCACAGCAGGTGGCCAATCAGCACCGCCAGCAGGATCGCAGGCAGCGAGTCAGCCGCAGAGACCAGCGGTTTGAATATCGACATGATGGCCTGTGGGATCAGCATACCGAACTGCGACTGGATCAGCAGGCTCAGCGGGTAGAGCGTGAGCACCACTACCAGCACCGGGATCAGCAGGTCAAACGAGTTTTTGATCATCGGAGGAACCTGGTCTGGAAGGCGGATCCCGATATTGTGTGCTTTCAGGAAACGCATCATCTCAACGCAATAGATCGCCACCAGAATCGCGGTGAAAATACCGGTCCCTCCCAGGCTATCGACCGGCAAAGCGCCTTTGGTTTTAGGGGCGGCGACCAGCAGGAACGCCATCAGCGATAGCATCGCGCACATGAACGGATCCAGCTGATGGGTTTTAACGTAATGTTTGCCGAGGTTGTAGGCGATAGCCGCACAGATATAAAGGGACATCACCCCCATTGTCATATCAAACGGCGTCAGAATTTGACCTTCAAACTGCTTCGCCATATCCAGCCAGGCGCGAGCAAAACCCCAGGTGGTATCAGGCGAAAAAGGCGGGTAAGCGAATACTAATAAAAACGAGCCCACAATCATAAATGGCATCGCTGAGATAAACCCGTCACGAATAGCCATAACGTGACGCTGGGAAGAGATGCGCCCGGCAATAGGGCTGACATAATTTTCAACGAAGCGGAAAATCAGATTAAATGCAGCGTGGTTGGCAGACATAGCAGATCTCCTGTCAGACGTTCGTTTTGGACGCTCTCACGTCACACGTTGTTCCATACATCAGCGTCACAACCTTGCCGGATCGTGTACCTGCGGTACTGCTCAAACGGAATGGTTTCATAATTAGCTCTTATTATTAGATACAGGGGAAGTTACACACTTAGTATTAATCTCTGCATCACGCTCTGCAACCGGTTACTGTAACCGGTTTCTGTGAATGTGAAGGCGATCCAGAAATCGCCCCTGACGGATATTTGTTACTTAAGGGATATTTACAGCGACTAAATTCTTATGACAGATTACGCAGGATATTTGTCAGGAGGAATCAATGAGTTTGCAGTCTGTACAACAGTTTTTTGCCGAACACGCTCCGGATATAGAGATCATTGAGCTTAACCAAAGCACAGCGACTGTTGCCCTTGCTGCTGCCGCGCACAACGTTGAACCCGGCCAGATTGCCAAAACGCTATCACTGAAAATTAAAAATGACGTGATTCTGGTGGTTGCAAAAGGTGATGCGCGTCTGGATAACAAAAAGCTCAAAGAGACATTCGGCGCAAAAGCCCGCATGCTCAGCAGCGATGAGGTGGTCACCCTGACAGGTCATCCTGTTGGCGGCGTCTGCCCTTTCGGACTGGAAAATCCGCTCTCTGTTTACTGTGACATCACATTAAAACAATACGCGGAAGTGTTACCCGCAGCGGGTGCCATCCACAGTGCGGTGCGTATTTCGCCCGACAGAATGGCAGAACTGACCGCAGCAAAATGGGTGGATGTTTGCATTTGAACGGTGCGCCAGAAGAACGCTGGCGCACCCTTTAACGCTAAGAGAAAGAAGGAACGGTGAGAGCGGAACGACGAACTTCCCGGGCAGGGAGATGCGCCAGGATATCCGCCGCATCCAGTAATCCCACGTCAGAATTGACGCCCAGCTTTACCATGGCGTTAAACTTATGCGCCCGGATAGTTTTAATATTACGTTCAAGCTGCGCCGCAATTTCAGGGATTGAAAAACCCGATGACATATAACGCAGAATCGCCCTTTCGGTTGGGCTTAACATACGATTCTGGCTCACACACCAGTGATTGTACATGTTGTCATTCACCTGATGCGTTTCGCTGAGTAATGTCTCCAGCCCCTCCATGAGCTGCTTCAGCGGAACCGATTTACTGATTATCCCATGCAAGCGAGAAGGCGAAAGATGGCTGACCAGCCTCGCCTCCATTTCGTCTGAGGCCAGCACGATACGCTGGACGTCGCTATGGGTGAAGGTGAGATCCCGTAAACAGGCCAGACAGTTTCTCCGCTCTTCACGCTCATCAGACAATGAATAGATAACCGCATAAAATGAGATATCCGAGAGCGCGGCTTTAAAACTGGCGAATCTGCTAAACAGGTGCACCTGGTAATGGCTCAGGGCGGGCATCGCAAAGAGATGCTTTAGCCCCACAGCGCTCATTGAGCAGCTTTCGATGACGGCGATATGTCTTGTTGCAGTGGTCTTTTCCATTCCTCAAACTCTCCATAAGCCGACATTAAACTGAGTTCTCGCATTCCCTGGGTACTGCTTATCCACGCGTACATATCGGCATTACTGCGAAGTGATAAGCGACGCATTGCACTGTTTTTCTGTGCACTGATCGTTTTATTACTTTTATTCAGCAGCGTGGCAATTTGGTTGATTCCCCAACCTTTACCGAGTAAACGCAACACCTTGCGTTCAGAGTGAGTGAGTGCAATCATTTGCTCACTCTCCTCTTCAATATCGGGCGTTTCCGGTATTAATAACGTCTGGCTTATTCGCTCGGCACGTTCACTGCCCGCGCGAATAGCGTTTATGACGCCTTCAATAGGCTCCATATCTGAAAGCAGCGTGCTTTCCGGGCGCATAAGAAGTTCTACTGCAAGCGGATAAAGGGGACGCGAGACAAGGAATATCCAGTGAATATCCCGATACTGATTCATTAATCCATAATACTGCTCAAGCGTGCCGCGAGGATTGCGATACTCACCCGAAATATCGGCAATAACGACCCCGGCGCGACGCAACTGAAGTAGCGTCAACTCCTGCATCGAACGGCAGTACGTTATCTCAAAATCGGGAAAATGACGCGACATGACGCCACCTAACCCATTTTGCATAACCGGCACTCTACTAATCACCACTCCGTGTTTACCATTCAATGGCAACATAGACCCTCCCTGTCTTGAATTCATTATTTAAGAACGAACTAACCCTACGAGGTTAAACACGTTTGCATCCTTAAGTACAAAACGGCTTAATACTCGCAAACCAGAAGAAATGTCACATGGGTTAAGAAACGCCCAATACAGGCTTAATATCGCATAAAGACCACAAAAATTTAATTCAGGTTGCGTGAAAAGAACGAAAATATGAAATTAGAATTACTTAATATATTGTTTTTATAAATCCCCATCTCATATTCATTTAATAAATAAAAATGCGGTTTTTCGCCATGCTGGTCACGCGAACTGATCGCACAAATGTTGATCTGGCCCAGCGCAAAGGGTCCTGCACTTTGTGTTAAAAGTAAGCAATCTCTCTACTCTTCAGGGCGTTTCATGCAGGCAGATCGGTCTACGCAACGTGCTACCACGCGGCTATGTATTCAGTGCGGGCTTTTTCTCTTACAACACGGGGCAGAAAGCGCCCTCGTCGAAGAACTTTCCACACGCCTTGGGCTGGCGCTGGGGATGGACAGCGTCGAGAGCTCCATCTCGTCAAATGCCATTGTGCTGACCACCATTAAAGACGGACAGTGCCTGACCTCTACCCGTAAAAATCATGACCGCGGCATTAACATGCACGTCGTGACGGAAGTGCAGCACATCGTGATCCTTGCCGAACACAAGCTGCTCGATCTGCGGGAGATAGAGAAACGCTTCAACCAGATCAAACCTCTCCGGTATCCACGCTGGCTGGTTGTGCTGATGGTGGGACTCTCCTGCGCCTGCTTCTGCAAACTCAACGCGGGCGGCTGGGACGGCGCTGTCGTGACCTTCTTTGCCAGCAGCATCGCGATGTATGTCCGCCAGTTGTTGACGCACAGGCAACTGCATCCGCAAATTAACTTCTGCATCACGGCGTTCGTGGCGACAACCGTATCCGGCCTTCTTTTGCGCCAGCCTTACTTCGCCAGCACGCCTACTGTTGCGATGGCCGCCAGCGTATTGCTGCTGGTGCCGGGTTTTCCCTTAATCAATGCCGTTGCTGATATGTTCAAAGGCCACATCAACACCGGTCTGGCGCGCTGGGCGATAGCCAGCCTGCTGACGCTGGCGACCTGTATCGGGGTGGTAATGGCCATGACACTCTGGGGGTTACGCGGATGGGCGTGATGGATTTTCTGCTCGCACTGGCGCAGGACATGCTCCTGGCAGCCCTTCCTGCCGTTGGCTTTGCGATGGTGTTTAACGTCCCACAGCGTGCATTACCCTGGTGTGCGCTGCTGGGTGCCATTGGCCACGGCTCACGTATGATCATGATGACCGCAGGCTTTAATATCGAATGGTCGACGTTTATCGCCTCCATGCTGGTCGGCAGTATCGGTATTCAGTGGTCCCGCTGGTATCTGGCGCACCCGAAGGTGTTCACCGTGGCGGCGGTAATCCCTATGTTCCCGGGCATTTCAGCCTATACGGCAATGATCTCCGCCGTCAAAATCAGCCACTTTGGCTATAGCGAACCGCAGATGATCCTGCTTCTGAGCAACTTCCTTAAAGCCTCGTCAATTGTGGGCGCGCTCTCCATCGGCCTGTCGATCCCCGGATTATGGCTTTACCGCAAACGTCCACGCGTATAATAAAATCGCTTGCAATTGTATCGTGCGCTATCTATATTCATTTCATGGACGCAAAAACGAACGACACCACCAACGCGCTTCTGCTGGATAACCAGCTCTGTTTTGCCCTCTATTCGGCAAATCTGGCGCTTAACAAGCTGTACCGGCAACTGCTGGCGCCGCTTAACCTGACCTACCCGCAATACCTGGTGATGCTGGTGCTGTGGGAGCAGGATGATATTACGGTGTCAGACATTGGCGAGCGGCTGTTCCTGGATTCCGCCACGCTGACTCCCCTGCTGAAACGCCTGGAAAGCGCAGGATTGATCTTCCGCCAGCGCTCCCGTCAGGATGAGCGTCAGGTCGCCGTCACCCTGAGCGACGCGGGTCGGGCGCTGCAACAGCAGGCCGTGACGATACCCCATGCCGTGGGTTGTGCAGCGCAGTGTGATACCGACACCATGCTGGCGCTCAAGCAACAGCTCGAACTTTTGCGCCAACAGCTGCATCGCGCGTAAGGCTATACTTTACGCGTCTGATTTTAACTTAATACATCGTGCGCTATTTAATAGCGCATATAAACGTAAGGTGAGGAACCTGCCATGTCTTTAGAAAAAGTTGTCTACACTGCCAAAGCCAAAGCAACCGGAGGCCGTGATGGCCGCGCAACGTCTTCCGATGGCGTTCTGGATGTCAAACTGGGTGTGCCAAAAGAGATGGGCGGCATGGGGGGTGAAGTAACCAACCCTGAACAGCTGTTCGCTGCGGGCTACTCCGCCTGCTTCCTGGGCGCAATGAAGTTCGTTGCGGGACGCGACAAATTCGCTCTGCCAAAAGACGCCTTTATTGAAGGCGAAGTGGGGATTGGCCCGCTGCCAACCGGTTTTGGTATCGAAGCGAAGCTGAACATCCACGTTGAAGGGATGGACGCAGCGGAAGCCAAAAAACTGGTGGATGCGGCGCATATCGTCTGTCCGTACTCTAACGCGACGCGCGGTAATATCGACGTGACGCTGAACATCATCGCGTAACCAGCCCCTGAGATTTTAGCCCCGGTAAGCGTAACGCCGCCGGGGAAATCCTCTCCTTTCCTCTCCTCTCTCTGTGCTACCATAACCCTCAATCACGCCCGTAGTAATCAGTTGAGAAAGTGTTATGTCCTCCAGAATCCTGACCACCAGCATTGCTGGCATTGATGCCTTTATGCGCGATCCTCGCGGTGTGTTGACGCACGCCGAAGGCGGCACGCTCGCGGTATTTGCCGACAACGCCCCGGCGTTTTATGCGGTCACGCCGGAACGTCTGGCGCAGCTTCTGGACATTGAAGCGAAGCTGTCGCGCCCGGCGAGCGATGTCATGCTGGATAATCAGTTTTTTGACGAACCCACCAGCGCTCCGGTGGCCGTTCCAATGGGGAAATTTCCCATGTACGCCGGTTGGCAGCCGGACGCCGATTTTCAGCGGCAGGCGGCCTTATGGGGAATAGCCCTCTCGCAGCCCGCGACGCCGGAAGAGCTGGCGGCCTTTACCGCTTACTGGCAGGCTGAAGGAAAAATCTTCCACCATGTTCAGTGGCAGCAAAAGTTCGCGCGCAGTCTGCAAATTAACCGCGCCAGCAACAACGGCCAGCCAAAGCGTGATATCAATGCCTTTTCAGAACCGGACAAAAAAATCCCTGATGGATTCCGAGGTGCGAAATGAAAAACGTCGGCGACCTGATGAAACGTTTGCAGAAGATGATGCCCGCCAACGTGAAGCCCGCCTTCACCACCGGTGAAGAGCTGCTGGCATGGCAAAAAGAGCAGGGTAAAATTCGCGCGGCGGCCCTCGCCCGCGAAAACCGCGCGATGAAAATGCAGCGCACCTTTAACCGCTCGGGCATTCGCCCTCTGCACCAGAACTGCTCTTTCGAGAATTATAAGGTCGAGTCACAGGGGCAGATGAACGCCCTTAACCAGGCGCGCCAGTACGTGGATGAATTTGACGGCAACATTGCCAGCTTCATCTTTAGCGGAAAACCCGGCACGGGGAAAAATCACCTTGCGGCCGCTATCTGCAATGAGCTGCTGCTGCGCGGGAAGTCAGTGCTGATTATCACCGTGGCCGATATTATGTCCGCCATGAAGGACACCTTCAGCAACCGCGAAACCAGCGAAGAACAGCTGCTGAATGATTTGAGTAACGTGGATTTGCTGGTCATCGACGAGATCGGCGTCCAGACGGAGTCCCGCTACGAAAAAGTGATCATCAACCAGATTGTCGATCGCCGTTCGTCGTCAAAACGCCCAACCGGTATGCTGACGAACCACAATATCGACGAGATGACCCGACTTCTTGGCGAGCGGGTGATGGATCGCATGAAGCTGGGTAACAGCTTGTACGTCATCTTCGACTGGGACAGCTACCGCAGCCGCGTCACCGGCAAAGAGTATTAAGATATTTCCAGGGAGCGCCGGAAGAGCAGAGGTATATACTGAACCCACTTTTGGCCCAAAACGGACCTTGTTGAGTAAATCATTATGAAAAAACAGTTTCTTATCAGCATCCTTACTGGCGCCCTGCTGGTGACTGGCGCAGCGCAGGCCGCATCATGGCAGGAGTCGCTCTCCAGCGCAGCAAGTGAGTTAACCAAAGAGAGCGGCACTTCCCAGGGCGGGCTGTCAGCCTCGTCCCTCACCGGCCTGCTGAGTAACAGCTCCCAAAGCCTGAGCGCCGGAACGATGAATAACGCGGCGGGCATTCTGGAATACTGCGCGAAGCAGAAACTGGCTTCCGTCACCGATACCGAAAACATCAAAAACCAGGTGCTGGGTAAACTTGGTCTGGACACCCAGGAGCAGAAAGCGGACACCAACTATATGGACGGTATTCAGGGCCTGCTGAACGCGCAAAATGGCCAGCAGCTGAACCTCAGCACCCTTGGAAATTCATCTCTGGCGAAACAGGTGAAAACGAAAGCCTGCGATCTGGTGCTGAAACAAGGCGTTAATTTCCTCTCCTGATCGCCTCCCATTTTCTGCCACAACACGCCGGGTTTATTACGTTAGTCTTACACCGCGGCGTGAAGTGCGTTTTTTTACCCCCAGCCACCACCTCAGCCTCCGTATGCCACGATGCGACGGTATTCAAAAATCCGATTTTATAAACCAAATCCTAACAACAGCACACTTTCGTGACACTAAAATTGCAGCTAAGTGATATCGCAATTACATTGTATTACCCAAAAAATAAGCATTTAGCCGGCTAAGCGTCCGGCATGATGAGGATCTGCTGTTGTCAGAGTTAATGTCCCTTGTCCTTTTCCTGGCTTCCATCGGCGTTTATGCCTGGAAAGCCGGTCGTCACACCTGGTGGTTTGTGGCCACCCTGGTGGTGCTCGGCATTTTTATTGTTTTGAACATTACGTTATATGCCAGCGATTACTTTACCGGCGACGGTATTAACGACGCGGTGCTCTACACGTTGACCAACAGCCTGACCGGCGCTGGTGTGGGTAAGTACATCCTTCCGGGCCTGGGGCTGGTGGTCGCCCTGGTGGGTATCTTCGCCGCGCTGGCCTGGGTTCTGCGCCGTCGCCGTCACCGTCCGCATCATCATGGCTACAGCCTGCTGGCGCTGTGCCTGGCGCTGGCCTCCGTGGATGCCAGCCCGGCATTCCATCAAATTACCGAGCTGGTAAAATCCCAGTCGCGCGATGGCGACCCGGACTTTGCGGCCTATTACAAAGAACCCTCGAAGAAGATCGACAATCCCAGACTCAACCTGGTCTATATCTACGGCGAAAGTCTGGAACGCACCTATTTTGATAACGATGCTTTCCCGAACCTGACGCCAGAGCTTGGCGCGCTGAAAAACCAGGGCCTCGACTTCAGCCACACCATGCAACTGCCCGGCACGGATTACACCATCGCCGGGATGGTGGCCTCCCAGTGCGGCATTCCGCTGTTCGCTCCGTTTGAAGGCAACGCCTCCGCCTCGATGTCGAGCTTCTTCCCGCAGAACATTTGCCTTGGCGATATCCTGAAAAACTCGGGCTATGAAAACTACTTTATGCAGGGTGCAAACCTGCGCTTTGCCGGGAAAGATGTGTTCCTGAAATCCCACGGTTTCGATCACCTGTATGGTTCCGAAGAGCTGAAAACCACGGTGGCCGATCCGGCTTACCGCAACGACTGGGGCTTTTACGACGATACCGTTCTGGATGAAACCTGGAAGAAATTCGAGGAGCTTTCCCGCGCCGGTAAACGCTTCTCGCTGTTTGCGTTGACCGTTGACACGCATCATCCGGATGGTTTCGTCTCACGCACCTGTAAACGTCAGGGCTACGACATTGACGGTAAAAACAACAAGTCGTTCAGCGCCGTGACCTGTAGCCAGGAGCATATCGCGGCGTTAATCGAGAAAATCAAAGCGTCGCCGTATTTCAAAAATACGGTCATTGTCGTCTCATCTGACCATCTGGCGATGAAAAACAGCGCCTGGGATGAGCTGAATAAGCTTGATCGCAGCAACCTGTTCTTTGTGCTGCGCGGCGATAAACCGCAGCAGGAGATCATTGCCGCTAAACGTAACTCGATGGATAACGGCGCTACCGTGCTGGATATTCTGGGTGGCGATAACTTCATTGGCCTGGGCCGCAGTACGCTTTCGGGCCAGTCCCTGTCGGAAATCTTCCTCAACATGAAGGAAAAAATCCTCGCCTGGAAACCGGATATCATTCGTCTGTGGAACTTCCCGAAAGAGATAAAAGATTTCACCATCGATCAGGATAAAAAAATGATCGCGTTCTCCGGTAGCCATTTCCGTCTGCCGCTGCTGCTGCGCGTGTCGGATAACCGCGTCGAGCCACTGCCGGAAAGTGAATACTCCGCGCCACTGCGCTTCCAGCTGGCGGAATTTGCCCCGCGCGATAATTTCGTCTGGGTCGACAAATGCTACAAAATGGGCCAGCTCTGGTCGCAACAGCTGTCGCTATCCACCGACTGGTGCGTCTCTCAGGGGCAACTCGGCGGCGAGCAGACCGTGCAACACGTTGACAAACCGCAGTGGCAGGGAAAAACCGCGTTTAAAGATACGGTTATTGATACCGCACGCTATCAGCGCAACGTAGACCTGCTGAAAATCGTCGACAACGACATTCGTTATAAAGCAGACAGCTTCATCTTTTATGTTGCCGGCGCGCCGGAAGAGGTGAAGCAGTTCAGCGGTATTTCTCGGCCGGAATCCTGGGGGCGCTGGTCTAACGCGCAGTTAGGCGATGAGGTGAAAATTGAGTATACCCATCCACTGCCGGAGAAATTCGATCTGGTGATCACCGCCAGGGCATTTGGTCCCAACGCAAACCGTCCTATACCGGTGCGCGTCGGTGATAAAGAACAGACGCTGACGCTGAGCAATGATGTCACCACCAGCACGCTGCACTTCGATAACCCAACGCGCAGCAATACGCTGGTCATTGTGCCGCCCGATCCGCAGTCCACTAACGAAGGGAATATTCTCGGTCACGCTCCGCGCAAGCTGGGGATCGGCATGGTGGAGATTAAAATTGTGAGCAGCGCTGGCTGATGACGGCGTTCACCCTTCGCCCGACCCGCATCGACGATGTCGCTGCCCTGCCCGCCATCGAACGCGCGGCGGGGCAGCGGTTTCGCGACGTTCCTGAGCTGGCCTGGCTGGCAGACAATGAGGTTACTTCCGTTGAAGATCACCTCGGTTACGCCGGACGCGGATTAAGCTGGCTGGCGCTGGCTGACGACAGGCCCGTGGGCTTTATTCTCGCCGAAGCTCATCCATCGTCGCTGTTTATTGTGGAACTGTCGGTTCACCTGGACTGGCAGGGACGAGGTCTTGGACGCCAGTTAATCGCCCGTGCCGCCGCGCATGCCCGCAGTCTGGGGCTTAACTCGCTGACGTTAACGACGTTTCGTGATGTCCCGTGGAATGCGCCCTTCTACAGGCGATTAGGGTTTGAAATGATGACGACGCTGACGCCGGAACTGCGCCAGAAACGCGAGGAAGAGACGGCGCACGGTTTAGCGTATGGTTCCCGCTGCGCCATGCGCCTGCCTCTGTAAAATCGCCCGGTGGCGCTGCGCTTACCGGGCCTACAAAACCCCATTCCGCAGGCCAGGTCAGACGCAGCCGCCCCCGACAAAACCCACAATCCGTAGGCCGGGTAAGGCGTAGCCGCCACCCGGCGAAACGCACATCCCGTAGGCCTGGTCAGGCGCAGCCGCCATCCGGCAAAACGCACATCCCGTAGGCCGGGTAAGGCGTAGCCGCCACCCGGCAAAACCCACAATCCGTAGGCCGGGTCAGACGCAGCCGCCACCCGGCAAATTGCACATCCCGTAGGCCGGGTAAGGCGTAGCCGCCACCCGGCGAAACGCACAGCGTCAGAACGTTTCCCAGTTATCGCCCGCGTCTGCGGTCGCCGGTTTACGCGCCACTACCGGTGCGGCAACGCTTTTCGCCGAGGCGAACTCGCGCGCCTTCATCTGTTCCTGCTGAATACGGAACACCGCAACGGCCTGCGTCAGACGGCTCGCCTGCTCTTCCAGTGCCGCAGCCGCCGCCGCAGACTCTTCCACCAGCGAGGCGTTCTGCTGGGTCACGCGATCCATCTCAGCCACCGCGAGCCCAACCTGGTCGATACCGCGGCTCTGCTCGTCAGACGCAGACGCGATTTCGCCCATGATGTCCGTCACGCGCGTTACCGCATTCACGATCTCGCCCATGGTTTCACCCGCGCTTTCCACCAGCGTTGAACCAATTTCCACGCGCCCCACGGAATCTTCAATCAGGCTCTTGATCTCGCGAGCCGCCTGGGCGCTGCGCTGCGCCAGGTTTCGGACTTCACCTGCAACCACCGCAAAACCACGGCCCTGCTCGCCCGCACGTGCCGCTTCTACCGCCGCGTTCAGCGCCAGAATATTGGTCTGGAAGGCAATCCCGTCGATCACGCTAATAATGTCGGCGATTTTCTGCGAACTGCCGGCGATGTCGCGCATGGTCTGCACCACGTTATCCACCACCTTACCGCCTTTCTGCGCGGTTTCAGACGCGCTCAGGGCCAGGTTGCTCGCCTGACGGGCGTTCTCGGCGTTCTGCTTCACGGTGGCAGTCAGCTGTTCCATGCTGGCGGCGGTCTCTTCCAGAGAGGCAGCCTGCTGTTCGGTACGGGATGAGAGATCGTTATTGCCCATCGAGATTTCGCTCGCACCGCTGTAAATGGCGTTTGCGCCGTTACGCACGTCACCCACGGTACGCACCAGCTCGCCCTGCATGTGGCGCAGGGAGTCAGCCAGTTCCCCCATCTCGTTGGAGCCTTCCACGTCGATGCGCTTCACCAGGTCGCCGCTGGCGATATGTCGAATGCTGTCAATCAGACGGTTCAGCGGCGAAATCAGCGCCTGACGAATGCCCAGCCAGACGGCAACAATCACCACCAGCACCGCAGCCAGCACACTAATCAGCACCCAGATAGCCTGGCGGTAAGAACTGTTGCTGTCTTCAACCGCGGTCTGATACAGCGCGTCGTTCTGTTGCAGGTAGGTGACGTACTGCTTCTCAAAGCCATCCTGATAGCTCTGGGTCGGCTGGTCGAAGAACTCGTTGATCTTGCCCGCCCCCAGCAGCTGGATCAGCTCGGCCAGCGCGCCATGGTAGATATCGTAATTACGTTTGATTTCCAGTGCCGCAGCGTCGCTCTGACGCGGGTCGCGCGGCAGCGCTTCGTAATCCGCCCAGTTTTTTTCCGCCTGTTTCAGAGACGCAGAGGCAATCTGCATCAGCTCGGCGACGGTTGAGCCGCTGCCGATATTGTTCTGATCCATCATGTAGCGGATACCCGCGCGGTTCAGGGTGTTACGGGTTTGCAGCAGCGCCACCCAGCTACCGTTCAGGGTGGATTGTTGCTGGCGAATGGTTTGTAGAATGGTGAAATTCTCTTTGTCATGCTTCAGGGCATTGAAGAAAAGACCACCGGATGTGAGTTGTAAAAGGCCAAATATCGCTAAAACCAGCAGTAAGCTGGTGACAATCTTGATACGATTTAACATGTTTTCTCTTTCCTCAGACAGATACAGAATTTTCGGCCTGGAAAGGGAAAACTTTACGAAAATCATCCTGGAATTTAGGGTTTTTACTCTTCGTCCCGCGCGGCAATATGTCGGTTTCCGAGTTCAATAAACTCTTCCAGCAGCGCCGTGAGCTGCGTCATCTTCTCCGGAGTATATTCCGCCTCAATCTGCTGATACGCCTCTTCCACCTGAGCCTGCGCACGCTGGTACAGCGCGTTGCCTTCTTTCGTCAGCGACACGTATAGCTTGCGCTGGTCGTTCACCGGCTTTAAGCGCAGCACCAGACCGTCGCGCTCCATCCGCGTCAGAATGCCGGTCAGGCTTGGGCGCAAAATGCAGGTGCGGAACGCCAGATCGTGAAAATCCATGGAGGGATGCTCGGCCAGCACGCGGACGATACGCCACTGCTGCTCGGTCAGATTATGCCGCTTCACTATCGGGCGGAAGTAGCCCATCGCCGCTTCACGCGCCTGCAACAGTGCGATGGTTAATGAGTCATGCATCACCTTCCCCTTACATCATTAACAAGTAAACAATTTAAAACAGATGCTTTTATAGACAACACGTTGTAACCCAAAAAGTCTAACAGAAACAACGTCATTTTTTTAATGACTTGATTTAAATGATAATTCACCTTTTGATGTAAATTTATTGTTATTCATATCACAAATTATTCACTTCTGATTGCGAAACGAACAGCAAAAGCATAAAACCAGATCATTAACATATTAATGAAATCAAAACCGGACAACCGGTTTGAGGAGTATGGGAATGAAAGGTACTGTTTTTGCCGTAGCGCTAAACCACCAGAGCCAGCGTGCAGCCTGGGCTGAAGCGTTTGAAAAAGCCCCCTATAACGCGCCGCCAAAAACGGCGGTGTGGTTTATCAAGCCACATAACACCGTTATTCGCGCAGGCGAGCCGATTCCCTTCCCGCAGGGAGAAACCGTGTTAAGCGGCGCAACGGTGGCGCTGGTGGTGGGCAAAACCGCCAGCAAAGTACGCGTTGAAGAGGCGGCGGCGTACATCGCTGGCTACGCGCTGGCCAACGAAATCAGCCTGCCGGAAGAGAGCTTCTATCGCCCGGCGATTAAAGCCAAATGCCGGGATGGATTTTGCCCGCTCGGCGAACCTGTCGCCGTTGATAACGTGGACAACCTGACCATCATCACCGAGATCAACGGACGCGAAGCGGACCACTGGAACACGGCCGATCTGCACCGCAACGCCGCCGAACTGCTGAGCGCCCTGAGCGAATTTGCCACCCTGAACCCCGGCGATGCGATATTGCTCGGTACTCCGCAAAGCCGCGTCGAAATTCGCCCGGGCGATCGGGTACGCATTCTGGCAGAAGGATTTCCGCCACTGGAAAACCCGGTAGTGGCGGAACGCGATGTTACCATCGCTTCGCGCACGCCGCCGCACGCCACGCTGTTCGCCCTCGGCCTGAACTACGCCGACCACGCCAGCGAGCTGGACTTCAAGCCCCCCACCGAACCGCTGGTGTTTATCAAAGCGCCGAACACCTTTAACGGCGACAACCAGACCTCGGTGCGCCCAGACAACATTGAATACATGCATTACGAAGCCGAGCTGGTGGTGGTCATCGGCAAAACCGCGCGCAAGGTCAGCGAAGCCGAGGCGATGGAGTATGTTGCGGGCTACACGGTGTGCAACGACTACGCCATCCGCGATTATCTCGAAAACTACTATCGCCCGAACCTGCGGGTGAAAAGCCGCGACGGGCTGACCCCCATCAGCCCGAACGTGGTGCCAAAAGAAGCCATTCCTGACCCGCACAACCTTCGTCTTCGCACCTACGTCAACGGTGAACTGCGTCAGGAAGGCACCACGGCAGACCTGATCTTCAGCATCCCCTACTTGATTGCGTATCTGAGCGATTTTATGACCCTGCAACCGGGCGACATGATTGCCACCGGCACGCCGAAGGGGCTGTCCGACGTGGTGCCGGGCGATGAGGTGGTGGTGGAAGTGGAAGGCGTAGGCCGCCTGGTAAACCGAATTGTCAGTGAGGAGACTGCAAAATGAAAAAGATTAACCACTGGATCAACGGGAAAAACGTCGCCGGAAGTGAGTACTTCCACACCACTAACCCGGCCTCCGGCGAAGTGCTGGCAGAAGTGGCCTCCGGCGGCGAAGCCGAAATCCATCAGGCCGTTGCCGCCGCCAAAGAGGCGTTCCCAAAATGGGCCAACCTGCCGATGAAGGAGCGCGCGCGCCTGATGCGTCGCCTGGGGGAGCTGATCGACCAGAACGTGCCGGACATTGCCGCGATGGAAACCGCCGACACCGGCCTGCCGATCCACCAGACCAAAAACGTGCTCATTCCGCGCGCCTCGCACAACTTCGAGTTCTTCGCCGAGGTGTGCCAGCAGATGAACGGCAAAACCTACCCGGTCGACGACAAGATGCTCAACTACACCCTCGTGCAGCCGGTAGGCGTTTGCGCGCTGGTGTCGCCGTGGAACGTGCCGTTTATGACCGCCACCTGGAAAGTCGCGCCCTGCCTGGCGCTCGGAAACACCGCGGTGCTGAAGATGTCTGAACTCTCCCCGCTGACCGCCGACCGTCTGGGCGAGCTGGCCCTCGAAGCGGGCATTCCGGCGGGCGTGCTGAACGTGGTGCAGGGCTATGGCGCCACGGCGGGCGACGCGCTGGTGCGTCATCATGACGTGCGTGCCGTCTCCTTCACCGGCGGCACCGCCACCGGGCGCAACATCATGAAAAACGCCGGGCTGAAGAAGTATTCCATGGAGCTGGGCGGCAAATCGCCGGTATTGATTTTTGAAGACGCGGACATCGAGCGCGCGCTGGACGCCGCTCTGTTTACCATCTTCTCCATCAACGGCGAACGCTGCACCGCCGGCTCGCGCATCTTCATTCAGCAGAGCATCTACCCGGAGTTCGTCAAACGCTTTGCCGAGCGCGCCAATCGCCTGCGCGTGGGCGACCCGACCGATCCGAACACCCAGATTGGCGCGCTCATCAGCAAGCCACACTGGGAAAAAGTCTCCGGCTATATCCGCCTCGGTATTGAAGAGGGGGCAACCCTTCTGGCGGGCGGCCCGGACAAACCGACCGATCTGCCTGCGCACCTGAAAGGCGGCAACTTCCTGCGCCCGACCGTGCTGGCGGATGTCGATAACCGCATGCGCGTGGCGCAGGAAGAGATCTTCGGGCCGGTGGCCTGCCTGCTGCCGTTTAAGGACGAAGCGGAAGGGCTGCGCCTGGCGAACGACGTGGAGTATGGCCTGGCGTCGTACATCTGGACACAGGACGTCAGCAAAGTGCTGCGTCTGGCGCACAACATCGAAGCGGGCATGGTATTCGTTAACACCCAGAACGTGCGCGACCTGCGCCAGCCGTTTGGCGGCGTGAAGGCCTCCGGCACCGGACGTGAGGGCGGCGAGTACAGCTTCGAGGTCTTCGCGGAGATGAAGAACGTCTGCATCTCCATGGGCGACCATCCGATTCCAAAGTGGGGGATCTGATCATGGGAAAATTAGCGTTAGCGGCAAAAATCACCCACGTCCCGTCGATGTACCTCTCTGAGCTGCCGGGCAAAAACCACGGCTGCCGCCAGTCGGCCATCGACGGGCATAAAGAGATCAGCAAGCGCTGCCGCGAGCTGGGCGTGGACACCATTATCGTCTTCGACACCCACTGGCTGGTGAACAGCGCGTATCACATCAACTGCGCGGATCATTTCTCAGGCGTCTACACCAGCAACGAGCTGCCGCATTTTATTCGCGACATGACCTACGACTACGACGGCAACCCGGAACTCGGCCAGTTGATCGCCGACGAAGCGGTGAAGCTTGGCGTGCGCGCCAAGGCGCACAACATCCCGAGCCTGAAGCTGGAGTACGGCACGCTGGTGCCGATGCGCTACATGAACGCGGATAAGCACTTCAAAGTGGTCTCCATCTCGGCGTTCTGCACGGTTCACGACTTCGCCGACAGCCGCAGGCTGGGCGAGGCCATCGTCAGCGCCATCGAAAAATACGACGGCACCGTGGCGGTGCTCGCCAGCGGCTCGCTGTCGCACCGCTTTATCGACGACCAGCGCGCGGAGGAAGGGATGAACAGCTACACCCGCGAGTTTGATCGCCAGATGGACGAGCGGGTGGTCAAGCTGTGGCGCGAGGGTCAGTTCAAGGAATTTTGCAGCATGCTGCCGGAGTACGCCGACTACTGCTACGGCGAGGGCAACATGCACGACACGGTGATGCTGCTGGGAATGCTCGGCTGGGACAAATACGACGGTAAGGTGGAGTTTCTCACCGAGCTGTTCGCCAGCTCCGGCACCGGCCAGGTCAACGCCGTTTTCCCGCTGCCCGCGTAAGGAGCCACCATGCCGCATTTTATTGCTGAATGTACCGACAACATCCGCGAGCAGGCCGACCTGCCGGGGCTGTTCGCCAAAGTGAACGAGGCGCTCGCCGCCACGGGCATCTTCCCCATCGGCGGCATCCGCAGCCGCGCCCACTGGCTGGACACCTGGCAGATGGCCGACGGTAAGCACGATTACGCCTTTGTGCATATGACGCTGAAGATCGGCGCGGGGCGCAGCCTGGAGAGCCGGAAAGAGGTCGGTGAAATGCTGTTTGCGCTGATTAAAGATCATTTCGCAGCGCTGATGAACAGCCGGTATCTGGCGCTGTCGTTCGAGCTCGACGAGCTACACCCGACGCTCAATTACAAGCAGAACAACGTGCACGCGTTGTTTAAGTAGCCGTTTGCTCGCCCGGTGGCGCTGCGCTTACCGGGCCTACAACGACCCCAAACCGTAGGCCGGGTAAGCGCAGCGCCACCCGGCAACAGCAGCACCGAACCGTAGGCCGGGTAAGCGAAGCGCCACCCGGCAACAGCCGCACAAAGGATACGCCATGCTCGACAAAAACACCCATACCCTGATCGCCCACCGCCTGCATCAGGCGGAACAATCCCGGGAGCAGATCCGCGCGATCTCGCTGGAATACCCGGAGATCACCATTGAAGACGCCTACGCCGTTCAGCGCGAATGGGTCAGCCTGAAGATCGCCGAAGGCCGCGTGCTGAAGGGCCACAAGATCGGCCTCACCTCCAAAGCGATGCAGGCCAGCTCGCAGATCAGCGAGCCGGACTACGGCGCGCTGCTGGACGATATGTTCTTCCACGACGGCAGCGACATTCCCGTGGATCGCTTTATCGTCCCGCGCATCGAAGTAGAGCTGGCCTTCGTGCTGGCAAAACCGCTGCGCGGCCCGAACTGCACGATCTTCGACGTCTACAACGCCACGGATTACGTCATCCCCGCTCTGGAGCTGATCGACGCGCGCTGCCATAACATCGACCCGGAAACCCAGCGCCCACGCAAGGTGTTCGACACCATCTCCGATAACGCCGCCAACGCGGGTGTGATCCTCGGCGGCCGCCCGATTAAACCCGACGAGCTGGATCTGCGCTGGATCTCCGCCCTGCTCTACCGCAACGGCGTGATCGAAGAGACCGGGGTCGCCGCAGGCGTACTTAACCACCCGGCGAACGGCGTGGCGTGGCTGGCGAACAAACTCGCGCCGTACGACGTGCAGCTTGAGCCAGGCCAGATCATCCTCGGCGGCTCGTTTACCCGCCCGGTTGCCGCCAGCAGAGGCGACACCTTCCACGTCGACTACGGCAACATGGGCTCGATTAGCTGCCGCTTTGTGTAGGAGTGCACCATGGAAAACGCATTTAAGACCGCGCTGAAAGCCGGAAAGCCGCAAATCGGCCTGTGGCTGGGGCTGACCAGCAGCTACAGCGCTGAGCTACTTGCCGGGGCCGGTTTTGACTGGCTGCTGATCGACGGGGAGCACGCGCCGAACAGCGTGCAGACCGTCCTGACTCAGCTCCAGGCCATCGCCCCTTATCCCAGCCAGCCGGTGGTGCGCCCGTCGTGGAACGATCCGGTGCAGATCAAGCAGCTGCTGGACGTGGGGGCGCAAACCCTGCTGGTGCCGATGGTGCAAAACGCCGACGAAGCCCGTCTGGCGGTGAGCGCCACCCGTTATCCGCCTGCCGGCATTCGCGGCGTCGGCAGCGCGCTGGCGCGGGCGTCGCGCTGGAACCGCATCCCGGATTACCTGCAACAGGCTAACGACGCCATGTGCGTGCTGGTGCAGATCGAAACCCGCGAGGCGCTGAAAAACCTGCCGCAGATCCTGGACGTGGAAGGGGTAGACGGCGTGTTTATCGGCCCGGCGGATCTGAGCGCCGACATGGGCTTCGCCGGTAATCCGCAGCACCCGGAGGTGCAGGCCGCCATTGAACAGGCGATCGCGCAGATCCTCAGCGCGGGCAAAGCGCCCGGCATCCTGATGGCGAATGAACAGCTGGCAAAACGCTATCTCAGCCTCGGCGCGTTGTTTGTCGCGGTCGGCGTGGATACCACCCTGCTCGCCCGCAGCGCCGAAGCGCTGGCGGCCCGCTTTACCGACGTCACCACAGCAGTTGATAACAATAAATCCGTCTACTAAACGTACGATGTGGAGCGCAACATGACGACCTCAACCCTGCATACTAAAGCTGTTGAACATCGCGTTATTAATAAGCTGTTCCGTCGTTTGATCGTGTTTCTTTTTATCCTGTTTGTTTTCTCGTTTCTCGATCGCATCAACATCGGCTTTGCCGGGCTGACGATGGGCAAAGATCTGGGCCTCACGTCGACCATGTTTGGCCTGGCTGCGACCCTGTTTTATGTGACCTACGTGCTGTGCGGGATCCCCAGCAACATCATGCTGGCGAAGGTCGGCGCCCGCCGCTGGATCGCCGGGATCATGGTGGTGTGGGGCATCGCCTCTACCTGCACCATGTTCGCCACCAGCCCCGAAACGCTCTATGTCCTGCGCATGCTGGTGGGCATTGCCGAGGCTGGCTTCCTGCCGGGCATTCTGGTCTATCTCACCTGGTGGTTCCCGGCGTATCACCGCGCCCGCGCCAACTCGCTGTTTATGATCGCCATGCCGGTGACCATGATGCTCGGTTCGATCCTCTCCGGGTACATTCTGGCAATGGACGGGCTGTGGAACCTGAAGGGCTGGCAGTGGCTGTTCCTGCTGGAGGGGCTGCCGTCGGTGGTGCTCGGCGTGGTGACCTGGTTCTACCTTAACGACACGCCGGATCAGGCCACCTGGCTGGATGATGACGAAAAGCAGGCACTCAAAACGATGATCGCCCGCGAGCAGGAGCTGGCCATTGCGCACGTCGCCACGCCGCGCTCGACGCTGCGCGAGGTGCTGACGCCCGCCGTGCTGCTCTACACGCTGGCCTACTTCTGCCTGACGAATACGCTGAGCGCGATCAACATCTGGACGCCGCAGATCCTGCAAAGCTTCAACACCGGCAGCAGCAATATCGTCATCGGCCTGCTGGCGGCGATCCCGCAGTTTTGCACCATCCTCGGGATGATCTGGTGGAGCCGCCGCTCCGACAGGCTGAAAGAGCGAAAAAAGCACACCATCCTGCCGTATCTGTTTGCCGCGGCGGGATGGATGCTGGCCTCGGCGACCGATCACAGCCTGATCCAGCTGCTTGGCATCATCATGGCCTCAACCGGATCGTTTACCGCCATGGCGATATTCTGGACCACGCCGGATCAGGTTATTAGCCTGCAATCCCGCGCGGTGGCGCTGGCGGTGATCAACGCCATCGGCAACGTCGGGTCTGCCGTCAGCCCATTGCTGATTGGTATTCTGCGCGACGCGACCGGCAGCTTCAGCTCGGGACTGTGGTTCGTGGCGGGTCTGCTGGTGGTGGGCGCACTGGTGCTGACGCGCATTCCGATGACGCAGCGGGATCAACAGAGGAACGATCATGTGCCAGAGCCCCATCGCCAACATTGATATCAGCAAAGATTACGACGAAAGTCTGGGCACCGACGACGTGCACTATCAGTCGTTCGCCCGCATGGCGGCCTTTTTTGGCCGCGACATGCAGGCGCACCGCCACGACCAGTATTTTCAGATGCATTTTCTCGACACCGGGCAGATTGAGCTCCAGCTTGACGACCACCGTTACTCGGTGCAGGCGCCGCTGTTCGTGCTAACGCCACCGTCGGTGCCGCACGCGTTTATCACCGAATCCGACAGCGACGGCCACGTGCTGACGGTACGCGAGGATCTCATCTGGCCGCTGTTAGAAGTGCTCTACCCCGGCACGCGGGAAGCGTTCGGCCTGCCGGGGATCTGCCTGTCGCTTGCCGACAAGCCTGACGAGCTGGCGGCGCTGAAGCACTACTGGCAGCTGATTGCCCGGGAATCCACGGAACAGCTGCCGGGCCGTGAGCATACGCTGGTCCTGCTGGCGCAGGCGGTCTTTACCCTGCTGCTGCGCAACGCGAAGCTCGACGACCACGCGTCAGGCGGCATGCGCGGTGAGCTGAAGCTTTTTCAGCGCTTTAACCAGCTGACAGATGCTCATTACCACGAGCACTGGACGGTGCCGGAATACGCCAGCGAACTGCATCTCACCGAATCCCGCCTGACCGATATCTGCCGCCGCTTTGCCAACCGCTCGCCGAAACGGCTGATCTTCGATCGTCAGCTGCGGGAAGCCAGACGTTTACTGCTGTTTTCCGACAGCACCGTGAGCGAAATTGCCTGGCAGCTGGGTTTTAAAGATCCGGCCTATTTCGCCCGTTTTTTTAACCGACTGACGGGGTGCTCACCCAGCGCGTACCGGGCGCAGAAAGTACCGGTATCGCCTGTTCCCCTCACCCCTGCCCTCTCCCAAAGGGAGAGGGAGTAACCGTCCCCTCTCCCTTTGGGAGAGGGTTAGGGTGAGGGAAATCACACTCTGCGATCTCTCGCGAAAAGTACCTGCCGTTGTCCCAATCGTCCCTTCACGTTTCGCCCCTCTCAAGCTTCAATTAAACAACAAAAACAAAACATAAATTTAACAATCATCTTCCGATACGAGGTCCCTATGAAGCCTGAAGATTTCCGCGCTGATGCCAAACGTCCGTTAACCGGTGAAGAGTATTTAAAAAGCCTGCAAGATGGCCGTGAGATTTATATCTACGGCGAGCGCGTTAAGGACGTCACTACCCACCCGGCATTTCGCAATGCGGCGGCGTCCATCGCCCAGATGTACGATGCCCTGCACAAGCCAGACATGCAGGATACCCTCTGCTGGGGCACCGACACCGGCAGCGGCGGCTACACCCATAAATTCTTCCGCGTGGCGAAAAGCGCCGACGATCTGCGCCAGCAGCGCGACGCTATCGCCGAGTGGTCGCGCCTGAGCTACGGCTGGATGGGGCGTACGCCGGACTACAAAGCCGCGTTCGGCTGCGCGCTCGGCGCTAACCCTGCCTTCTACGGTCAGTTCGAGCAGAACGCCCGCAACTGGTACACCCGTATTCAGGAAACCGGCCTGTACTTTAACCACGCCATCGTCAACCCACCGATCGATCGCCATAAACCGGCGGACGAGGTGAAAGACGTTTACATCAAGCTGGAGAAAGAGACCGACGCCGGGATCATCGTCAGCGGCGCGAAAGTGGTGGCCACTAACTCGGCATTAACCCATTACAACATGATCGGTTTTGGCTCGGCACAGGTGATGGGCGAAAACCCGGACTTCGCGCTGATGTTCGTCGCGCCGATGGATGCCGAAGGGGTGAAGCTGATCTCCCGCGCCTCTTACGAGATGGTGGCAGGGGCGACCGGCTCTCCGTACGACTACCCGCTCTCCAGCCGCTTTGACGAGAACGACGCCATTCTGGTGATGGATCATGTGCTGATCCCGTGGGAAAACGTGCTGATCTACCGCGATTTCGACCGCTGCCGTCGCTGGACGATGGAAGGTGGCTTCGCCCGCATGTACCCGCTTCAGGCCTGCGTGCGTCTGGCAGTGAAGCTCGACTTCATCACCGCTCTGCTGAAGAAGTCGCTGGAGTGTACCGGCACCCTCGAGTTCCGCGGCGTGCAGGCGGATCTCGGCGAAGTAGTGGCGTGGCGCAACATGTTCTGGGCGCTGAGCGACTCCATGTGCTCCGAAGCCACGCCGTGGGTAAACGGCGCGTATCTGCCTGACCACGCGGCGTTACAGACCTACCGCGTGATGGCGCCAATGGCCTATGCGAAGATCAAGAACATCATCGAACGTAACGTGACCTCCGGGCTGATCTACCTGCCGTCCAGCGCGCGGGACCTGAATAACCCGCAGATCGACCAGTACCTGGCGAAGTACGTGCGCGGCTCCAACGGAATGGATCATGTCGAACGCATCAAGATTCTGAAACTGATGTGGGATGCCATCGGCAGCGAGTTTGGCGGACGTCACGAGCTGTACGAAATCAACTACTCCGGTAGCCAGGATGAGATCCGCCTGCAATGCCTGCGTCAGGCGCAAAGCTCCGGCAACATGGACAAGATGATGGCGATGGTTGACCGCTGCATGTCCGAGTACGACCAGCACGGCTGGACCGTACCGCACCTGCACAACAACACTGATATCAACATGCTGGATAAGCTGCTGAAATAACGCAGCGGGAGGTTTCAATGCAATCTGAAGAACGCCTGCGTTTTCGCGACGCGATGGCCAGCCTGTCGGCGGCGGTGAATGTGGTCACTACCGAGGGCGATGCGGGTCGCTGCGGCATTACCGCCACCGCCGTCTGCTCGGTCACGGACACCCCACCTTCGGTCATGGTTTGCATCAACGCTAACAGCGCCATGAACCCGGTCTTCCAGGGCAACGGCAAACTGTGCGTCAACGTGCTGAACCACGAGCAGGAGATCATGGCTCGCCACTTTGCCGGGATGACCGGCATGGCAATGGAGGAGCGCTTTGCTCTCTCCTGCTGGCAGAAAGGACCGCTGGCGCAGCCGGTGCTGAAAGGCGCTCTGGCAAGCCTGGAAGGTGAGATAACCCAGGTGCAAACCATCGGCACCCATCTGGTCTACCTTGTGGAGATTAAGAACATCATCCTCAGCAGCGAGGGGCACGGCCTGATCTACTTCAAACGCCGTTTCCACCCGGTGATGATGGAGATGGAAGCCGCAGTTTGAGCCCGTTGCACAAAAAAACGTTAAGGTTTCCGCAAAGGTGCGCCGTTAACTATCCATAAGATAAATTTTCCGGGGCGGCTGGCGACGTCGTCAGCCGCCCCCTTAACGCTGGAAAGTCTTATGGCCCCTTCACCCCGAAGCCGCTCGGCTGAACGTCTGGTTGAAATCATTATTGCCCTTCACCGCAACGGAAGCGTTAATCGCCGCGATCTGATGCATAAATTTGGCATTACCGAACGCACGGTGTACCGCGATTTACAGGCGCTTTCCCCGATTATCGAACACGACGGCAAAGGGCGCTATCAGCTGCTGCCTGCGTATCAGCCCTGCCGCTGCGTGCACTGCCCTGAAGCGAACGACGAAACCCCACAGGGTTAGATTATTCTCAGTGATCTCAATCACATATTTTCTTCCGCCGGGGGTGAGCCTTAACCACTCACCCTCGCTTTTGACCGCTCACGCATCGCTTTCAACCACTCACCTATTTACCGTGCTTTACACGCGCGAGGATCTGGCACGATCGCTCCAGCATTAATCAACACCTCCTCACAACGAACCCTGACCCTTTTTTCTTTACATAAAAAACCAGGTCTTATTATGGATACTAAAAAACTACTTAAGCACGTGCCCTGGGCCATACTCGGGATCATCGGTGCTTTCTGTCTGGCGGTTGTCGCATTACGCCGGGGCGAGCACGTCAGCGCCCTGTGGATCGTGGTCGCGTCGGTTTCCGTCTATCTTGTGGCTTATCGCTACTACAGCTTGTACATCGCGCAGAAGGTCATGAAGCTCGACCCGACGCGCGCCACCCCGGCGGTCATTAACAACGACGGCCTGAACTACGTGCCAACCAACCGTTACGTGCTGTTTGGTCACCACTTCGCCGCCATTGCAGGCGCGGGTCCGCTGGTCGGTCCGGTGCTGGCTGCGCAGATGGGCTACCTGCCGGGTACGCTCTGGCTGCTGGCGGGCGTGGTGCTGGCGGGAGCGGTGCAGGACTTTATGGTGCTGTTTATCTCCTCGCGCCGTAACGGTTCGTCGCTGGGCGAGATGATCAAAGAGGAGATGGGCCGCGTGCCGGGCACCATCGCCCTGTTCGGCTGCTTCCTGATCATGATCATCATCCTGGCGGTGCTGGCCCTGATCGTGGTGAAAGCGCTGGCCGAAAGTCCGTGGGGCGTCTTCACCGTCTGCTCTACCGTACCGATTGCGCTGTTCATGGGCATTTACATGCGCTTCCTGCGCCCTGGCCGCGTTGGCGAGGTGTCGGTCATCGGTATCGTGCTGCTGGTTGCCTCGATCTACTTCGGTGGCGTGATTGCGCACGACCCGTACTGGGGCCCGGCGCTGACCTTTAAAGACACCACCATCACCTTCGCGCTGATCGGTTACGCGTTCATCTCAGCGCTGCTGCCGGTGTGGCTGATTCTGGCCCCGCGTGACTACCTGGCGACCTTCCTGAAAATCGGCGTTATCGTCGGGCTGGCCATTGGTATTGTGATCATCAACCCGGAGCTGAAAATGCCGGCGGTGACCCAGTACATTGACGGTACCGGTCCGCTGTGGAAAGGCGCCCTGTTCCCGTTCCTGTTTATCACCATCGCCTGCGGCGCCGTATCTGGCTTCCACGCGCTGATCTCCTCTGGCACCACGCCGAAGCTGATGGCCAACGAAACCGACGCGCGCTTCATCGGTTATGGCGCGATGCTGATGGAATCCTTCGTGGCGATCATGGCGCTGGTTGCGGCATCGATTATCGAGCCAGGCCTGTACTTTGCGATGAACACCCCACCAGCAGGTCTCGGTATCACCATGCCAAACCTGCATGAGATGGGCGGCGAAAATACCGCGCTGATCATGGCGCAGCTGAAAGACGCCAGCGCACACGCGGCGGCGACCGTCAGCTCCTGGGGCTTCGTGATTTCGCCTGAGCAAATCATGCAGACCGCGAAAGACATCGGCGAACCGTCCGTGCTGAACCGCGCAGGTGGCGCGCCAACGCTGGCGGTGGGTATCGCACACGTATTCCACAAAGTGCTGCCATGGGCGGACATGGGCTTCTGGTATCACTTCGGTATTCTGTTTGAAGCGCTGTTCATCCTCACCGCGCTGGATGCCGGTACGCGTGCAGGCCGCTTCATGTTGCAGGATCTGCTGGGTAACTTCGTGCCATTCCTGAAGAAAACCGACTCTCTGGTGGCCGGTGTTCTGGGCACTGCGGGCTGCGTAGGCCTGTGGGGTTACCTGCTGTATCAGGGCGTTGTTGACCCGCTGGGCGGCGTGAAGAGCCTGTGGCCGCTGTTCGGTATCTCTAACCAGATGCTGGCGGCTGTGGCCCTGGTGCTGGGTACCGTTGTCCTCGTGAAGATGAAACGCACCAAATACATCTGGGTCACCGTGGTGCCTGCGCTGTGGCTGCTGCTCTGCACTACCTGGGCGCTGGGTCTGAAACTGTTCAGCACCAACCCGCAGCTGGAAGGCTTCTTCTTCATGGCTAACCAGTACAAAGAGAAGATTGCCGCAGGCGGCGCGGATCTGACCGCGCAGCAGATTGCCAACATGAACCATATCGTGGTGAACAACTACACCAACGCGGGTCTGAGCATTCTGTTCCTGGTGGTGGTGTACAGCATTATCTTCTACGGCATCAAAACCTGGATGAAAGTGCGTAACGTTGAGGGCCGTACGGACAAAGAGACCCCGTACGTACCGGTGCCAGAAGGCGGCGTGAAGACTTCTTCACACCATTAATAAAATGGCGGGTGGCGCTGCGCTGACCCGCCCTACAACGGTACTGTAGGCCCGGTAAGCGTAGCGCCACCGGGCTTTTTCTTATCAGGACACGTTATGTTTGGTAACTTAGGTGAAGCGAAAAAATACCTTGGTCAGGCGGCGAAAATGCTGATTGGCATTCCGGACTATGACAACTACGTTGAGCATATGAAGACCAATCATCCGGATAAGCCCTACATGACCTACACTGAATTCTTCCGCGAGCGTCAGGAAGCGCGCTACGGCGGAAGTGGAGAAGGCGGCGTCCGCTGCTGCTAAAGGAGAAACCATGACCCCGATTGCCGTTACCCTGCTGACCGGTTTCCTCGGCGCCGGTAAAACCACCCTGCTGCGCCACATCCTGAATGAACAGCACGGCTTCAAAATCGCCGTCATTGAAAACGAATTTGGCGAAGTCTCCGTTGACGATCAGCTGATTGGCGACCGCGCCACGCAGATCAAAACCCTGACCAACGGCTGCATCTGCTGCACCCGCTCTAACGAATTAGAAGACGCCCTGCTGGACCTGCTCGACAGCCGCGATCGCGGTGACATCGACTTCGACCGTCTGGTGATCGAGTGCACCGGCATGGCCGACCCCGGCCCGATTATTCAGACCTTTTTCTCCCATGAGATCCTCTGCCAGCGCTACCTGCTGGACGGCGTCATCGCTCTGGTGGATGCGGTCCATGCCGACGAGCAGATGAACCAGTTCACCATCGCCCAGTCCCAGGTTGGCTACGCCGACCGCATCCTGCTGACCAAAACCGACGTGGCGGGTGAAAGTGAAAAACTGCGCGAGCGCCTGACGCGCATCAACTCGCGTGCGCCAGTTTACACGGTGACGCATGGCGATATCGATCTCGCTCAGCTGTTCAACACCAACGGCTTTATGCTGGAAGAGAACGTCACCGCGAAACCGCGCTTCCACTTTATGTCCGACAATCAAAACGACGTGGCGTCGATTGTGGTGGAGCTGGACTACCCGGTGGACATCAGCGAGGTCTCCCGCGTGATGGAGAACCTGCTGCTGTCATTTGCCGACAAGCTGCTGCGCTATAAAGGGATGCTGTGGATCGACGGCGAGCCGAACCGCCTGCTGTTCCAGGGCGTGCAGCGCCTGTACAGCGCCGACTGGGATCGCCCGTGGGGCGATGAAGCGCCGCACAGCGTGATGGTGTTTATTGGAATACAGCTGCCGGAAGAGGAAATTCGGGCAGCGTTTGCGGCGCTGAAGAAATAACCGCACCGATTATCCCCTCTCCCCCGCGGGGAGAGGGTTAGGGTGAGGGGGAAACTTATTTCAACGCCTCCGGCAGCGTTACAATCCACAGTTCGCTGTCGGACTCCGGTTTCTTCAACGGCTTCACGCTGAGGGTGGTTTCAACCGGTTTGTCATCCAGCGTCAGCGCCCCCTGCGCGTTCACCCGATAATCCTTGAGCTTCTTGCCCTCGACTGGCTTCTGCATCGCCACCTTCACGCCAAAGTCATTATCGTTCGCTACCGCCAGCGTTTTACTGTCAATCAGCGCCAGTCCTTCGGCCTTTTCCTGCTGCCAGCCCAGCGCACGCAGATCGACCACCTGCGTTTTTTCCGCAAGGGTGATGCCGCGCTGCGCCAGCGTTTTCTCATCATCAAACTCCGGGTATTCGCCCGGCTTGTCGAAGGCGGTCAGATCGCTCGCCTTGCTCAGATCCACCCTGTAGATGAGGTTACGCATTGCGTCATTTTTATCCTCACCCTGTTCTATCAGCAGGATGGTGTGGTTATCCAGCGCCACTATGTCACCGATTTTGGCGTCGCTGTTTTTGCTGTAGGCCGCGCTGTCGATGGGGTAGCCGTACATCGCGGTTTTCCCGGTCGCCGGATCGAAGCTGACCAGACGGGTAAACAGCGCCTGTTTTTTGCTCTTCCCGTCGATATCCAGCGTGCTTTGCACGGCGGCGATAATGCGTCCGTCCGGCATGCGGGTCAGCCCTTCGAAGCCCCGGTTTGCCTGACGCCATTTGATAACGTTTGGCAGACCACCCGCGATGGACTTCTCCCCTTCCGCCGCCTGCGGGCCGTGGATCGCGAGGATTTTCCCTTTCCCGTCGATGTTAATCAGGAACGGGCCATACTCATCGCACAGCCAGTAGCCGCCCTTCCCGTCCGGCGTGATGCCTTCCGTATCCAGCCCGCGGTTATCGCCTTTCAGCACTTTTAAGGTGTCGCTTAGCGCGATTTCATTGGTGGAGCCAATCACGCCGCTTTGCAGCGGCAGGCCGTTGATCTCGCCTTTATCGTCATGCAGCGGACGCGCGTCCACGGCCTCCGCTTTACCGTTTTGCACGCGAATCGTCATCAGCAGCGGGGCGAAATCCGGAGTAACAAAGATTTTGGCATCATTTTTCCCCATTTTTGGCGAGTCCGCGTTAGGACCGCGATCGGTCACGGTCGCAAACGTCAGCGCATCGCCCTGCTTGCCCATGAATAACAAACCCGAACCAATACCCACCGGGAGCCCGTTCGGGAATGCGCTGGCAAACGCACCGCTGTATTTAACATGCGCGCCTTCGGGAAAGCTGACGACGTAGCGCTCCGCGGTTGGCTGTGCCGCCAGGCCAGAGAAAGAGAGCGCACAACCGATTAGCACAGGAATAATTTTTCTTTTCATATTGTTAGCATCCAGAAAGTGAAGCCAACAACGTAATGAAGAAACGTGTCAGAAAAATGACATGTAAAGGCCCGGAGGGACGTATATCAATCACCAGAAATGTAAACCTCTGTCTTTATCTGTGTCAGCTGATATACTTTTGGAAATTATTAGAAACCCAATTAATTCATGGCGAAGGACTATTTGCGCCTCGTTCATTTTACGTTTAGCCAGAAATGTAAACTGTCCCTAAACGCGAATGTATTGGGCATTGACGATTTGCCATATAAACAATTCACCAACATTTACCATTCAAAAACCCAACATAAACAGCATAAAAATGCGAGACATATCACATTTGCAGTCATAAACATCGCTTGTTAAGGTGCCCTCAGATTAATTTAATGACGAGGAAACACTCATGAAAAAACTTAACGTCCTGATCCTTTCTGCTCTGACCGCCGTATCGGGCTCCGCACTGGCCATGGGTGGCAGCATTGAGCAGGGTAAAAACTTTACTAACCTCAATCTGGAAATGGGGAAATCCTCATCTGGCCTGTATGCGGAGAGCAACTGGCTGAAAAACACCGATGACGGCACCCAGACCGGCGGCGTTGGGGCAGGCTACAACCTGGAAGTGGGTCCGGTGATGCTGAACGCTGGCGCGAAAGCCATCTACATCGGCCCGAAAAAAGGCGATAACGGCGTGGCATTCCCGATTGGCGGCGGTGTTAACGTTGCGCTGACGGACAGCATTCACGTGTTTGGTGAAGGTTATGTGGCGCCAGACGGCCTGAACAACAGCGTGAAGAACTATGTTGAAGCTAACGGCGGCGTAAGCTGGACGCCAGTCAAACCTGTCACGCTGAAAGTGGGCTATCGCCACGTGAGCGTAGACGGTAAAGACGGTCGTCCAAACCACACGCTGATCGACGGCGCATATGTAGGCGGTGGAGTGTCCTTCTAAGCCTGTTTGCGCGTTTCGCCCGGCGGCGCTACGCTTGCACGGGCCTACAATGAAAGGTGCAATGTATTAAAATTATTGCACATTGCAGGCCGGGTAAGCGCAGCGCCACCCGGCAAGAAAGGCGATGCGACCGTTAATGGCAAACCTGCCGGATGGCAGGTTTTTTATTACCGCATTACTTGCGAACGACCACCAGCTTCTGGTTCACAAACTCTTTGATCCCCAGGTCCGACAGCTCGCGTCCGTAACCCGAACGTTTTACGCCGCCGAACGGCAGCTCTGCCGCAGTGTCGGTGAGCCAGTTGATGTACACCATCCCGGTCTCAATGCGCGACGCCATTTTCTTCGCGCGCTCGATGTTCTGACTGAACACCGCGCCGCCCAGACCGTAGTGGGAGTCGTTCGCCAGGGCAACCGCCTCGTCGTCGTTTTTCACCACATAAATCTGCGCTACCGGACCAAAGAACTCTTCGAAATACGCCGGGTTATCGCGCGAGATATTGGTCAGGATGGTCGGCTCAAAGAAGCTCCCGTCACGCTGCACTGGCTTGCCGCCATAGTGCAGCTTCGCGCCATTTTTCACCGCCTCGTTAACCTGTTTAGTTAGCGTCTTCAGCGCGTCTTTGGATGACAAAGGCCCCAGCGTGGTGCTTTCGTCCAGCGGATCGCCAATTTTCACCTGCTTAAACGCCTCGGTGAATTTGCTCAGGAAGGCGTCTGCAATCTTTTCATGCAGGATAAAGCGTTTCGCAGCGGTACAGACCTGCCCGGCGTTATTAAGCCGCGCGTTAACGCCAATCTTCACGGCTTTCTCCAGATCCGCATCGTCCAGCACCACGAAGACGTCGTTCCCGCCCAGTTCCAGGGTCGATTTTTTGATGTGCTTCGCAGCCTGTGCCGCGACCACGCTGCCCGCTTTTTCTGAACCGGTCAGCGCTGCCCCCTGTACGCGATCGTCGGCGATGATGTTCGCCACCTGTTCGGACGAAATAAACAGGTTGGTCCACGCCCCTTCCGGCGCGCCCGCCTCACGTACCAGCTGTGCAAAGGTCTCTGCACAGTGCGGCACAATGCTGGCATGCTTGGCGATCACCGGGTTACCCGCTGCCAGGTTTGGCGCCAGAACGCGCATCAGCTGATAGTACGGGAAGTTCCATGGCTCGACGGCCATCAGCACGCCGATGGGGTGATGTTCAACCCATGCTTCCCCGAGTTCAGAGTCATACTTCACCGGGGCCAGGAACTGCTTCGCGTTGTCTGCATAGTAGCGGGCGATTTGCGCGCACAGCTTCACTTCGCCGCGGCTTTGTTCGATGAGCTTACCCATCTCCTGACTGGCGATTTTCGCCAGATCCTCCACGCGTTCGTCGATCAGGTCCGCCAGCTTATGCAGCACCGGCAGGCGCTGGCTTATGTCGCCCTTCGCCCAGTCGGAGTGATAGAGCGCATCGGCTGCCTTCAGCGCCGCTTCAACGTCTGCATCAGTGTGGGAGGGATATTCTTTGATGAGCTGGTTCGTGGCAGGATTTACTGTCTGGTAAGCCATATCGAATCTCCTTGTTTTACCGCTTAGGGTATTAAGGGTAGTCAATCTGACTGGCTATGAAGGTAAAATTGGGTATATACGGAGGGTTCTTAACAAGACGCTGCCAGGCGATGCGCAGACATGGTATAAAAAACGCTCACCACTGGAGTTCTTATGACCGATACCCGCCACATCCGCCAGACCTTCAACCGCGCAGCAGGCCTTGAGCTGCGCACTACGTGGCAGAGTACCCGGGCATACAAACGTCATTGCCATCCACAGCTCTCCATCGGCGCGATTGTGGAAGGCCAGACCTGCTGCGTAAGTCATGGCAATGCGTACGTTCTTGATCCCGGTGATCTTATTGTGATCCCGGCTTATGCCCCGCACAGCTGCAACCCCGTTGCCGGGAAACCGCGCAGTTACCATATGCTCTATATCGACACCGATCTTCCCCTGGCGCTACAGGTTATTCGCGATCCCACGCTCTTTAAGCGCTTTCTTGCCGTTGTCGGGACGATGTCCTCCGCATCCGTGGAGACCCTGCTTTCTGCCCTTCCCCGTTGCGCGGGTGAGATGAATGCGCCTCGCTCAACCAGCCAGCAGGTTCAGCAGGCGTTACTCTCCGACCTTGCCGCCCCCCCTTCCCTTGACGAACTCGCTCAACGATTCTCGCTGCGCAAGGAGACGCTGATCCGCACTTTCAGGCAGGATACCGGCCTGACGCCGGGCAGTTTCCTCAATATTTCGCGCGTGGAGTACGCCAAAGCGCGGCTGCGCGCGGGGGATGATATCGCCGACGTGGGCTACCAGAGCGGGTTTGCCGACCAGAGTCATTTTCATAAGACCTTCGTAAACTATACCGCCGCCACGCCGCGCCAGTACGCCACGGGCCGATCAATATCAGACAATAATCAGGATACGTAACGTCGTAAGGTGACCTCAGATTTGTCACTGAGGTCGCTATGGAACTGTTATTTCCCTCCGCTTTTCTTGCCCTGGCGCTGGCGCATTTTGTTGCCCTGTTAAGCCCGGGCCCGGATTTCTTCCTGCTGGTGGGCTACGCCGCCCGCTACCGGCTGCGCGGCAGCGCCGGATTGTGTCTCGGCATCGCCGCAGGTAACGGGTTGTATATCTTACTGGTGATTATCGGCTGGAGTGCGCTGCGCCAGTTTGGGTGGCTGTTTACGCTTATCGAACTGTCCGGCGCGCTGTACCTGCTGTGGATTGGCTCGCACCTTGTGCGCAGCCGCCCGCAGCCGCTGGCGCTGGAAGAAACCCATCAGCGCTGCCCTTCTCTGCGTAAGCAAATTCTGCTGGGGCTGGGTTCGGCGCTGTTAAATCCCAAAAACGCGTTGTTCTACCTGGCGCTGATGACCGCGTTACTCGGGCCGGACGTCACGCTGCTTCAGCAGGCGACCTGCGGTGTCTGGATGGTGATGATGGTGCTGGTATGGGATCTGGCGCTGGTATCGCTGATGGGGTTACCGGCGGTTCAGCGAAAGCTCAGCCGTTCGCTCTGGCTGATAGAGCGCACGGCGGGGGTGGTGTTGATGGGGTTTGGGGGGTGGGTGCTGTGGCGGGTAGTGGCAAATATCCTCTGAGAGAAAAGGCAGCCTGACGCTGCCTGTGTTATTTTTTGTTCTGATCGCGCAGCATCGCCTCGCGCAAAATGGCATTAAGCCGCGTCTGGTAACCTTTCCCTGGCCGTTTAAGCCACTCCATCACGTCGGCGTCAATGCGTACTGATGCCTGAGTTTTGAGCGGTCGATAGAATTTTCCCCGCACGGCACCGGTCCAGTGATCATCCTCCGTGGCCGGTATATCGCTGTAATCAATTTCTCTGTCGGGTTTATCCGCCAGCGCTTTGAGTTCAGCCTCCCGGCGGGCACTCACTTCCGGTGCACTACCGCGTTTATGTTTAACGATGCTCATAACGCCTCCTCTCTTTACGATCCGCTTTACGCGGACTGATGATACGTATGATTTCATCCCCGTTTTCATAACGATCCTGAACAGACAAATGGCAGGGATCGTCAAAAACCAGAACTGCATCTTCAAAACGAATGGCGTGTTTTTGCAGATTGCTTTTCGCCTTATTGCTATCCCACTCATACTCTATAGGCATAGTGTACCCCTCCCTGATTGTATATACAAAAAAGCATATACAAACAGAGCAGTATTTGAACGAAAAAGACAAAATTTTGATTTGATTTCTGAAGGAGCATTCCAGATAGTGAGATGACTGGCCTCGTGCAGCTTTGCACTTTTCCCCCGTATCCCTCTATCCTTAGCCCATGGAAAAACATACCGAACTCAAACGCGCCAAGCTTCTCGCGCTGTCGCTGCTGCTGATTGCCGTCGCAGCGTTTATCACCACCCTGTTCCTGCCGCAAACCTTCTGGGTGCGCGGCGTAAAGGCCATTGCCGAGGCGGCGATGGTCGGCGCGCTGGCGGACTGGTTTGCCGTTGTCGCGCTGTTCCGCCGGGTGCCCATTCCCTTTATCTCGCGCCACACGGCGATTATCCCGCGCAATAAAGACCGCATCGGCGACAATCTCGGCCAGTTCGTGCAGGAAAAGTTTCTCGATACGCAATCCCTTGTCGATCTTATCCGTCGTTACGAGCCCGCACAGATGATTGGGACCTGGTTCAGCCAGCCCGATAACGCCCGGCGCGTGGGGCAGCATCTGGTACAGGTGATGGGCGGTTTTCTGGAACTCACTGATGACGGACGCATCCAGCGCCTGCTCAAACGCGCCGTCCATAAGGCTATTGACAAGGTTGATTTAACCGAGACCAGCGCCGTCATGCTGGAAAGCATGACCAAAAACAACCGTCACCAGGTGCTGCTGGATGCCATCATCAACCGCCTGATTACCCTGATTCAGCGGGAAAGCACGCGGGAATTTATTGCTGACCAGATCGTCCACTGGCTTAAGACCGAGCATCCGCGCAAGGCGATGGTGCTGCCCACCGAGTGGCTGGGCGATCAAAGCGCAGAGATGGTGTCGAACGCGGTGAACACGCTGCTGGACGATATCAGCCACGACCGCACGCACCAGATCCGTCAGGCGTTTGACCGCGCCACGATCAAGTTCATCGACAATCTGAAAAACGATCCGGAGATGACGGCGAAAGCCGAGAATATCAAACACTACCTGAAGAATGACGAGGCCTTTAACCGTTATCTGGGGGAAATGTGGGCTGACCTGCGCCAGTGGCTGAAAAATGACATGCAGAGCGACGATTCCCGCGTGAAGCAGCGTATCGCCAACGCCGGGCTGTGGTTTGGTGAAACGCTGACTAACGACGCCAGCCTGCGGGCGTCGCTGAATGAGCATCTGGAGCAGGCCGCGCACCGCGTGGCGCCGGATTTCGCCGCGTTCCTGACGCGCCATATCAGCGACACGGTGAAAAGCTGGGATGCCAAAGACATGTCACGCCAGATAGAACTTAATATCGGTAAAGATCTTCAGTTCATTCGCGTTAACGGTACCCTGGTGGGCGGTACGATTGGCCTGATCCTGTTTCTGCTCTCGCAGCTGCCCGCCGTGCTGGGGCATTAATCCGCTTTTGGCGGCGCGATAACGTAGCGCGTCGCCTCGAAGCGGTTCAGGATCAGGTGCACCAGAAAGACCATCGTCAGCGTGACCACCAGCGCGAAGGTGACGGAGGTTATGCGGTACAGATCGCTGAACACCAGGTCGCTGTCCGGGTGCATGTTCTGCCCGAACATAATGCCGATGGTGGTGATACTGGCGAAGCCTACCCCGGCGCCGACCTTCTCCATTACGTGCAGACGCGCGCCAAACGCCAGCCCAAGGCCAATCAGCGGCATCATCAGCAGCATATGGCTGCTGTGATCGTAGAGGATAAGCTGGACGACAAGGATATAGAGACACCCCAGCACCACGCCGACCACGCGCCAGATGGAGCTGATAACCGATCCGCGATAGTGCATCGGGAACAGGATCAGAATGCCCGCCATCAGCGCCGAAAGCGAATCGCTTAAGTCGCTCATCTGGAACACCACGAAAATCAGCGTCGCCACGGTGCCCGAGAGCAGCGACTCGTGGCGCACGCGGGCGTCATCTTTCTCGATCAGCGGCGGCGACTTACGCGCCTCCACGTCCGGCAGCAGGTAGTTCATCAGCGCGCTCAGGCACACCGCCATCACGCTCGCTTCGATGTTAGAGAATAAAAGCGTATGCCAGTTGGTGGTGGGGTAGCTCATAAAGTTGAGCATCACGCTCTGGCAAACCACGCCCATCGAGCCGAACAGGAACAGCGGCCCCTTACTCATAAAGCGAAAACGCATCACGTACAGGGCAAACACCACCAGCGTCATAATGACCGGCCACTGGGACAGATAGCCGATGATAAACACCATTTCGATGCAGTTCAGCGAGGCGCTAAAGATAAACTGCTTCGCCACGTGGCGGTTAAACACCGGCACCAGCGACAGCAGCATGATCGGATAGACCACAAAAAACACGCCGTAGCTGGTGTTGTAGAAACTCGAAATACTGAGCGCAATCATCCCGGCAAAGACGATACGCAGGGTCTGACGAAAGTCGTTTGCCGTATAGACGATGTTGCCGTGCGGGGTAAATACCCGCGCCAGGGTGCTAATAGACATAGTGAAGCAGGCTCACCAGATGGATTTGCATCCCGGAGAAGAATCGCGCAAACGGCCCTTCGCTGTTGTAGAGCTGCACGGTGGCGCGCGCGCCGGTCGGCAGCGGCTTCGGTAAGGCTTCGTCCAGCGCCACGTGAATGCGCATACGCTGGGCATCACGCACCCAGCGGTTGGAGGTTTCCGGTTCAGAAAGTTGACCGTTTACGGCCTCCTGTCCGGCGAGGATCCCCGCGTCGCTGCTGGTGACGTGGGCGCGGAAAACTTGCCCCGGGAAGGCGTCGAACACCACGGCGGCGTCGGTCCCCTGATGGGTATGCCGCAGGCTCTTCTCGCGGAAATCCGCCACGATATCGATCCGGGTGTTGACCAGCGCCAGCGCTGCCGAACCGGACGAGGCGTAAAAACCGGGGCTTAATTGCAGGTTACTGACCGTGCCGTCCGCCTCGGCGTAGACCTTCGTCCAGCCAAGATTCAGCTCCGCTTCGTCCAGCGCGTTACGGTATTTTTGCAGCGTCACGTTGCGGTGCTCGTCCCGCTCGCCGCGCTGAATGCGCAGGTTATGAATATTCGCCTGAATCGAGCTGACGGACTGCTCGCTGCTCTGCCAGGTGGTACGAACCTTATCCAGATCCGCCTGCGACACGTTCTGCAAGGTGCTCAGTTTCTGGTAGCGGTCGAAGGTCACTTTGTCGTTACGCGCGGTCAGCACGGCGGTTTTCAGGCTGGCCTGCGCCGCGGCAATCTGCGCGTCCAGCTGATCGTTAGACAGACGCGCCTGCTCCAGCGCGATCTGCGCCGCTTCGACCTTATTGCGAAACGGCGTAGCGTCGAGTTCAAACAGCAGATCGCCTTTCTTAACCTGGCTATTGTTGTGGACATGTACCGCCGCCACATACCCGGAGACGCGGGCTGACACCGGGGTCACCACGCGCATCACGGTGGAGTCCGGCGTCAGCGGGATCCAGATATCCGCGACGATAAAGTAGACAAACATCAGCAGGAAAGAGGCAATACTCACCCTTACCCAGCGGGCAAACTTTTGTTCAGGAGTCATTATTTTTCGGTCTTATTATCTTCTTCGCGGATTGTCCGCAAATTGCAGGCGATTTGATTGAGTGTGGCGCTGAAAATATCGATATGTTCCGGCGCGATGTTTTGCGATACGCGCGCCTGATACGTCTCAATCACCTGAGAGAGCCTCTCAAGAATGGCTTTTCCCTCAGGCGTCAGCGTCAGCAGCCGGATACGCTTGTCATACGGCGAGACGGTGCGCAGCAGGTAGCCCTGCTTTTCCAGCTGTGTCAGCGTGCGCATTAGCGGAGGCAGTTCAATCCCCTGCACTTCCGCCAGCTCGCTGACCGAGACGTTATCCCCAAGTTGATGAAGCTGCATCATCACCGTCCAGCTCGACTGGGTTAACCCGGTGTCGAGAATGGCGTCGTCGATGACTGCGCGCCACTGACGCACGATCATCGCCATCCGCATGCCCATCGGCCTGCGGTTAAACAGATCTTCTTCACTCATGGGAAGCCCTCTCGTAGTACGCCATCACGATAATAGTTATCAGGGTAAGTATCAAGAAACGAGAAGTTAAAGCGCAGGAATTGCGAAACGATGTTCTCCCTCTCCCCGTGGGAGAGGGCCGGGGTGAGGGCACTAGTCCGCAGCAGAGTTTAGCGGCTAAAATACTTCCTGACGGCACTGTTCCCCGAAGCCGTCACCACTACCTCCCTGTACCCTGCCACCCGCTGGATCCAACCTTTGCTTTCCAGATAAATCAACAGCGCAGCGCCCGCCTCACCGCCAAGATGAAACCGCCGCTCGCTCCAGTCCAGGCAGGCGCAGCACGCCTTGCGACGGGTATTGGGATTTAACGGAATACCAAGCTTCAGAAACTGCTCGCGGCCATGTAGCGTGAGCGCGGAACCGTCTGCCTCAAGCCAGCCTTCCGCCTGCATGAATTCATAGATATGCACCGCCACCGTTCCGGCAAGATGGTCGTAGCAGGTTCGTGCTTCGCGCAGGGCTTTTGGCGCGGAGGTTTCCGGCGGCGTGATGCGGTTCCAGGAGAGCCCCATCATCTGCTCGACAAGCGCCGCCACGTCGTGCCCGGCAAGACGATAATAACGATGCCGCCCTTGCGACAGGCAGGTAATTAGCTGCCCTTCAACCAGCCGGGCAAGATGCCCGCTGGCGGTCGACGGCGCAACGTCTGCCGCCACACTCAGTTCAGTGGCCGTCCACGCCCGCCCGTCCATTAGCGCACAGAGCATCTTCACGCGCGACGGATCGGCCATTGCAGCCGCTACAGCGGCAATGGCCTTTTCCAGCGCCGCACTGTTATCAGGGGGTAAGCTCGTCTTTAACATTCGTCGCCCAGGGTTCGGTGATCTCTGCGGCCAGCTTATCATCATCCGTCAGCAGAATAAGGTGATTCGCATGGTCGCTGTACTGAGTCAGGATAGACACGCCGCGTGCCGCCAGCGCCGCCGCAATTTCACCCAGCTCGCCAGGACGCTCCTGCTTAAGCTTTCTGATCACCGGCTTTCGCAGCGCCTGCACGGTAAACCCGGCGTCGAGCAGCACACGGCGGGCTTTTTCCCCGTCCTCCACCAGGAAATGGGCATCCGTACCGAAAACGCCGCCCCCCTCCAGCCCCACGCCGTTGCGGCCTAACAGTTGTCCAAAGCTCGCCAGCTCGCCGGGCCTGTCGCTAAAAATCACGTGAACGTCATACATCCGCGTGCCCTCCGGTTTCGGAACTGTATTCCCGCATCAGCTGCGCCACGCGAATACGGTAGAAAGAAAAAATCGACGCCCGTCCTTCGGCCTGCGCCGCCTGATGAAAGACGTTCTGCTTCCAGCGGCGGACGGCCTCTTCATCCCGCCACCAGGAAAGGGACAGGATTTTGCCCTCGGTCGTCAGGCTCTGGAACCGTTCGATATCAATAAATCCGTCGATGTCGGCCAGTAAAGGCTTAAGCTCTGCGGCCAGTTGCAGATAGCGCGCCTGATAAGCGGGTTCGGCTTTGGCTTCGAAAAGGACTGCGATCATGAAGGTCTCTCCGTTGTGATGATATGGAGAGAATGCGGGACTAATGGTATGGATGCTTCGGTATGGAGCGAAGTGTTTGCCGGATGGCGCTGCGCTTATCCGGCCTACGGTGTTTTGTAGGCCCGGTAAGCGCAGCGCCACCGGGCTGGTTTTAGCCCACCATCGACCTCGGCTCCATAAACGCCTGAATCCCCTACTCGCCATCGTCACGTCCCGCCAGGCTTACGGGCGCTGGTGGCGATAATCCGCGAGCGCGGGATTACTCCAGGTTAGCCTTGTTCAGCCCATATGCCGCATCCAGCGAGCCCGGCTCCATGCGGGAGGTAATGCCCAGGCGGTTCCAGGCGTTGATCGCTACGATGGCGAAGTTCAGCTCTGAAATCTCCACGTCCGAGAAGTGCTCCGCCACGCTGCGGTACAGCGCGTCGCTCACGCCGTGAACGCCAATCTGGGTCAGCGCTTCGGTGAAGGCCAGCGCGGCTTTCTCGCGGGCGCTGAACAGCGGGGACTCGCGCCATGCCGCCAGATGGTACAGGCGCAGCTCGCGCTCGCCAGCAATTTTGGCCTCTTTCGAATGCATATCCAGGCAGAAGGTACAGCCGTTCAGCTGTGACACGCGAATGTCGATCAGGTGCTTCAGCGCCGGATCAAGGGAGGTTTTCGCCACTTCCATGCTCAGGGCGGAAAGCGCGTTGGCGAGTGCAGGTGTGGCTTTGTGGTGGTTTACGCGGGTGCTCATTGTCTTTCCTCTTTTTTGTGCGGTTTTTATCATGCGATGAGGCAAATCTACGCCCTTAATGACATAGTAAAAAGATACAAAAAACATGAAATGAGGTAGGACATGAAGCCGGGCTATCACGACATTTATACCCGCTACCGCGACAACATTACGCGCGGCGTACTGAAGCCCGGCGACAAAGTGCCTGCCATCCGCGTGCTGGCTGAAGAGCTGAAGGTGGCGCGCAAAACCGTCGAGACGGCGTATGCCATTCTGACGGGTGAAGGGTATCTGGTGAGCCAGGGTGCGCGCGGCACGCGGGTGAATCCGGATCTTCTGCTACCCGCGCAAAACGCCCCGGCAGAACAAGCGACCGGCACGCTGCCGGCGTCGTTGATTAGCCAGCGCGAACGGGCCGGTTTTCTGCGCCCCGGCATTCCCGCGCTCGACAGCTTCCCCTATAAAAAATGGCTGCTGCTGGCAGGCCAGGCGACGCGCGCCATGCGACAGGATGAAATGCTCAACCCGCCGGTGCTGGGCTGGTATCCGCTGCGCGAGGCGATTGCCCGCTATCTCAATATCTCGCGCGGGTTGTCCTGCACCGCAGAACAGGTGCTGATCACCAGCGGCTACAGCGGCAGCCTGCGCCTGATCCTCGACACGCTCGCCAGCCGCAGCGATAAGGTGGTATTTGAGGATCCGGGCTACTTTATGGGCCAGCAGTTGCTCAAGCGCATTGTGCCCCGCCTGCACACCGTGCCGGTCGATCGCGCAGGGATGGATACGGACTACCTGCTGCGTAATCACCACGATGCCCGCTTCGCCATCGTTACCCCGTCGCACCAGAGTCCGCTGGCGGTGACGCTCTCCCTGCCGCGCAAGCAGCAGTTGCTCGACTGGGCGTCACAAAACGAGGCATGGATTATCGAAGATGACTATGACGGCGAATTTCACTACACCCGCAAAGTGCTGCCGTCGCTGAAAAGCCTCGACCAGCATGACAGGGTGATCTTTATGGGCACCTTCAGCAAAACCATCATGCCTTCACTGCGCATGGGCTACGTGGTGATGCCCGCCAGCACCGTCGGCGCGTTTACCGACAGCGCGGACATCCTCACCAGCGGCCAGCCGGTGCTGACGCAAAAGATCCTCACTGCCTTTCTCAACGAGGGGCATTTTTTCCGTCATCTGAAGAAGATGCGCACGCTCTATCAAACCCGCCGCGACTGGATGATTGCCGCCCTGCGTGAGGTCTATGGCGATCTGTTCTTCACCGAGCAAAACGACGGTGGAATGCATATTGTCGCGTTCCTCGCAAAGGGAAGCGCTGACCGGGAGATCGCCCGCTGCTGGCAGGAACAGCAATTGCAGGTTAATGCGCTTTCGGCGTGGTATCGCGGATCAGGAAAACGCTACGGGCTGGTGATGGGCTATAACAACGTGCGGTCGTATCAGGAGGCGGTTGAGCTGCTGGAAAGGCCGAAACGGCAGACGCTTGCGCTGTTGAGCTGAAAACCGCCGGGTGGCGGCTGCGCCTTACCCGGCCTACGGTCTCCTGTAGGCCCGGTAAGCGTAGCGCCACCGGGCAACCCTCACACATCATGCCGCGACAACCCGACGTCCTTGAGCTGCTCGTCGTTCATCTGGCTCAGAATACGGCGGGTACGGTTGATGCGATACCAGTTACGCAGCGTTTTCGCTACCCAGACAAACGCGATAAAAGGACGTTTTGAACGATTCTCGTAGAATTCCATGATGCTCTCCTCGCTGTGCCAGTGGAGTTATCATCATGGAAAACGGCCAGTACAATACAGATTCAAAAACTGCTTTTGTTTACCATACAGATCCGCTAAAACGGTATCTGCATGGTGGTTTAACCATCAATCTGTACTGGTTTAATGCTCTGTATGGTGAAAACAAAGGATACAGCATGACGCGCTATCAACATCTGGCCAACCTCCTGGCGGAACGTATCGAACAAGGGCTGTATCGCAGCGGTGAACGTCTGCCGTCGGTCCGCACGCTGAGCCAGGAGCACGGCGTGAGCATCAGCACCATACAGCAGGCCTACCAGATCCTCGAAAACCGCCAGCTGATTACGCCTCAGCCGCGCTCCGGCTATTTTGTCTCGAAACGCAAAGCCCAGCCGCCCGTCCCGGCGATGACGCGCCCGGTGCAGCGCCCCGTGGACGTCACCCAGTGGGATGAAGTGATGATGCTGCTGGACGCCCGCGCCGACAAAGAGATGATCTCCTTTGGCGGCGGCTCGCCGGACATTAACCAGCCGAGCCTGAAGCCGCTGTGGCGTGAGATGAGCCGCATTGCGCAGCATAACCCGGGCGAAATGCTGAGCTATGACGTGCTCGACGGGCGCCTGGAGCTACGCGAGCAAATCGCCCGCCTGATGCTGGACGGCGGCTCCACCGTCGCGGCAAACGAGATTGTCATCACCAACGGCTGCCACGGCGCGCTGTCGATCGCCCTGCTCTCGGTGTGCAAGCCGGGTGACATCGTGGCGGTCGAGTCACCATCGTTTCACGGCACCATGCAGATGCTGCGCGGCTTTGACATCAAGGCCATTGAAATTCCCACCGATCCTGAAACCGGGATCAGCATCGAGGCGTTAGAGCTGGCGCTGGAGCAGTGGCCGATCAAGGCGGTGATCCTGGTGCCGAACTGCAATAACCCGCTCGGGTTTATCATGCCGGAGTCTCGCAAGAAGCAGGTCTTAGCCCTGGCACAGCGGCACGATATCGTGATTGTTGAGGATGATATCTACGGCGAGCTGGCGGCGGAGTATCCGCGTCCGCGCACCATTCATTCTATGGACATAGATGGTCGCGTGCTGTTATGCAGTTCGTTTACCAAAACCGTGGCGCCGGGCCTGCGGGTCGGCTGGATTGTGCCGGGGCGCTATTACGACCGGGTGATGCACATGAAGTACGCCGCGGGCGGGTTTAACGTGCCGGGCACGCAGATGGCGGTGGCGGCGTTTATTCGCGACGGCCATTACCATCGCCACGTGCGCCGTATGCGTCAGATTTATCAGCAGAATATGGAAACCTATACCTGCTGGGTGCGGCAGTATTTTCCGGCAGAGATTTGCGTCACCCGCCCGCAGGGCAGCTTCCTGCTGTGGGTTGAGCTGCCGGAGACGGTCGATATGGTGTGCGTCAGCAAGCAGTTGTGTCGGCTGAAGATCCAGGCCGCAGCAGGGTCGCTGTTTTCCGCCTCCGGGAAGTACCGCAACTGCCTGCGGATCAACGTGGCGCTGCCGCCGACAGACAAAAATCGCGAGGCGTTGAAAAAGATGGGAGAAGCGATTGTGATTGCGATGGAGGAGGGCTAGTGCGGCCTGATGCCCTCACCCCGCCCCTCTCCCACAGGGAGAGGGAGAAAACCGTGCCGCATTACTCGTCGAAGTACCAGTAGCCCTGGTTAATCAAACCGGTCAGCTCTTCCACAAACACCGGATTATTCAGCGCCTCGCCCAGCTCAGCCTGGCCGAGCTCGGTGTAGCGGCACAGCGCATCTGCCCCGTTCACATCCGCCGTTTCCAGCTGTTCGCTGTTGATAAAGAAGCTGCCGTTGATGTTCAGCACGCGCAGCCCGCTCAGGCGGGAGAGCGTTTCGCCCCCTTGCAGCGCGTCGAGCACCTCTTCTGCGGAATACGGCGGCTCGGCGGCGGCAATATCCAGCTCGTGACGCGGCGTGGAGACGAAGCTGCCAAACCATTTCGTAAAATCATCCGGCTTGCTAATCATGTCGATCATCATCTGGCGAATGCGATCGAGCTCGTACTGCTCCACGCGGCCAGGGTGTTCGCGGCAGGTCAGATCCGGATCGCTGTAGTGTTCGCCGCCCAGATCGTTCTCCAGCGCGTAGTCGGCAAAGCTGCTGATCAGATCGCGACCGTTCGGCCCGCGGAAGCCGACGGAGTAGTTGAGCGCGGTTTCATGGGTAAAGCCGTCATGCGGGAATCCAGGCGGAATGTAGAGGATATCGCCCGGCGCCAGATCTTCGTCGATGATCGGCTCAAACGGATCGACGTGCAGCAGGGCCGGATGCGGGCAGAACTGACGCATCGGCAGCTTGTCACCCACGCGCCAGCGGCGGCTGCCCATCCCCTGGATGATAAACACATCGTACTGATCGATATGCGGCCCAACGCCGCCGCCCGGGACGGAGAAGGAGATCATCAGGTCATCAAGACGCCAGTCCGGCAGGACGCGGAACGGACGCACCAGCTCTGCGGCGGGCATATGCCAGTGGTTCACCGCCTGCGCCAGCAGGGACCAGCCGGTTTCACCGAGGTTATCGAAATGCTCAAACGGGCCATTGCTCGCCTGCCACTTGCCGTTAGCGTGGCTTACCAGGCGGCTATCGACTTCCGGCTCCATCGCCAGACCCGCCAGCTCATCAGGGGTAATGGGGTCGACAAAATTCGGGAAGGCATTTTTCAGCACAACGGGTTGTTTTTGCCAGTATTTTTCAAGAAATTCCGGCCAGTTCAGGTTTAGTTGATACGCCATGGTTAGCACCAGTGAGAGGGTAAACAGGCGCGATTATAGGTAAGAAAGCAGAGGGGGAACTTGTCATGGGTCAATCGAGCGCGTGTAGGTCGGGTAAGGCGAAGCCGTCACCCGACGCACACGCGGGCTAAAACTTAATCCAGGTTCAGCTCGTCATAATGGGTAATCAGTTTACCCACGATGCCGTAGTCCAGCGCTTCCGCCGGTGACATCCAGAAGTTACGGTCGGTGTCTTTCTTCACTTTCTCCAGCGGCTGGCCGGTGGCGTCAGCAATCAGCTTGTTCACGCGTTCCAGCATGCGGATGATCTCGCGCGCTTCGATCTCAATATCCGTCGCCTGGCCGCGCACGCCGCCCAGCGGCTGGTGGATCATAAAGCGGGTATTTGGCAGCGAGTAGCGGTGCTCTTTTTTCGCCGCCAGGAAGATGGTGATCCCGGCGCTTGCCACCCAGCCGGTGCCGATCACGTGCACTTCCGGACGGATAAACTTAATGAAGTCGTGGATGGTGTCGCCTGCTTCCACGTGGCCGCCCTGGCTGTTGATGTACAGCTTGATCGGATCGTTGCTGACGCTTTGCAGCAGGATCATCTGAGTGATGACTTTCTGAGCCAGCTCCTGGTTAATCTCTCCGGAGATGACAATCGAACGGGATTCCAGCAGTTTTTGCTGTAGAGCGCCCGCGCCGTTTGTTCCTTCCGCTTTTTCTTTATCGTCACTGCTTTTCAGTGTGTAGTGCATCGTTATGTCCTCAGCTTGTCGCGCTCAAAATCAGAGTGTAGCCTGTTTTACCCGTCGGCGTCCTCACACGAAACATCGCGTGCCGTGCGCTGGCTTTGCCCCCGGAAAGGTCTCTAAAAACAGCGCACCATTCCTAACTAATTCGCCACATTTTTATTACACTTTCATATCATCTTCATATTGATAAATGATAATAATAATTAATGTGTTAGTATGAATGAGGATAGCAAACAGCCGCTTACGTTCAAAAAGGCGCTATTTTATTCTCGATGATTTACTGATCACACACCGGGGCGGTGAATGGAACACATTGTTTATGTGGTTGATGACGATGACACAGTCAGACAGTCCGTTGTCAGGCTGCTGGAATCCGCGGATATACACGCCCTTGGCTTTTCCTCAGCAGAAGCCTTTCTCAGCCATCCCTTTGAGGATCTGCCCTCCTGCGTGATCCTCGATATGCAGATGCCCACGATAACCGGGTTTGATGTCGCAGATGCGCTGAAAGCCAGCGGGCGGGAAATACCGATCATCTTTCTTACCGGTCACGGCACCATCCCTATGTCCGTCCGGGCGATCAAAGGCGGGGCCTATGAATTTCTCACTAAGCCCGTTGAATCCAGCGCGCTCATTGGCTCCATCGAATCCGCGCTCAGGCTGGCACAGCACAACGCCGCCCGCGTCAAAGAGCACTACGCCCTGAAACAGCGCCACATGTCCCTCACGCCGCGCGAGCACGAAGTGCTTGAGCTGGCCATCAGCGGCAAGCTCAACAAGCAGATCGCCGCCGAGCTGGGCGTCAGTGAGATTACGGTGAAAGTGCACCGCCGCCGGGTGATGGAGAAAATGCAGGTCCGCTCCGTGGCCGAGCTGGTCAGGGCCGTCGAGCGCCTGACCAAACATCAGCCAGCGGAATAACCGTTACTCCTCCTGTCCGGCAAGCGGCAACGCGAAGGTAAACACCGTGCCGTACGGCTCTCTGCGGCGCGCGCTCAGTTTCCCCCGGTGCCGTTCAATGATGCTGGCGCTGATGGTCAGCCCCATCCCCATTCCCTGCGCTTTGGTCGAATAGAACGAGTCAAAGATCCGCTCGGTGAGCGCCGGCTCAATGCCGCTGCCGGTATCGGCGATCTCGAAGATCACCTTTCCCTCGGCGCAGTTCGCGGTGGAGATCGTGATGCTGCACGGGCGATCCGTCACTTCCGCCATCGCTTCCATCGCATTCATCACCAGGTTAAGCAGCACCTGCTGGATCTGCACGCTGTCACCGATGATAAAGCTGTCGTGAGCGTTCAGGAGATAATCAACGCTTATGTGTCGCAGCTCAAGTTCGCTGCGGGAAAGCATAATGATGTGGTGGATCAGGAAGTGCAGATCGATTCGCGTAAACGTGGGGTCCTGTTTGCGCGTCAGAGACTGAATGCTGCGGATGATCTCCCCTGCTCGCTCGCCCTCGGCGGCGATCTCCTCCAGCCCCTCGCGCACCTTGTCCAGCCGCGCCGGATCGCGGTTGAGCCAGCGCAGGCTCGCGCCGGCGTTCGAGACAATCGACATCAGCGGCTGATTGATCTCGTGCGCGATCGAGGAGGTCAGTTGCCCGACGGTAGTGGCTCGTGAGACTCGCGCCAGATCCGCCTGCGCCACCCGCATCGCATCCTCTGCCGCTCGCTGGCTGGTGATGTCGGTAATGATGCCGTAATACTCATTCACCTCGCTGCCGACGCCCACCGGATCGCCAATCCCGAGGATGTAGCGAACGGAGCCGTCGGTGCGGATGATACGAAACTCCGCGCGCATCGAAAGCCCGTCACGCACGCTCTGATTAACGAGAGTGCTGATCCGCCCATAATCGTCCTCATGCACGAAGGTCAAAAACTCCGCCATTGAGATCATCTTTTGCTGCTCTGGCAGGCCAAGGATACGGGCGTACTCTTCGGACATAAACATCAGATCCTGCACTAGCTCCCAGCGCCAGCTGCCGGTATGGCTGATCTGCTCGCCCAGCATCAGCGAGGTCTGGCTGGCGCGCAGCTCTTTCTCCACCCGTCGGCGCTGGATGTTTTCCGCCAGCAGCTCGGCGTAGAGCCGCGCCGTCTCCAGCGAAACCGCCGCCTGCGCGCCCAGCAGGCTGACCACGCGCGAATGTTCGGCGGTAAACACTTCCGGCATCAGGCGGTTTTCCAGATACAGAACCCCCACCAGCCGCGCCTGTTTGAACATCGGCACGCACATCACGGCGGCGCCGGACGTCACCAGATACGGATCCTGGCTGAACGGGTGGAACTCCTCCGGTTTGCCGGTGCGGATCTCCTGCCCGGTGCGGATCACCGCGGCCAGCACCGACAGCGGCATGTCCGTCGCCATCGGTGACGCTTTCAGGATGCGCACCCGCACGCCGTCGGTACTGGTCCAGGCGCTGGCTTCAATCTCCGGGATGTGATTATCGCTGACGCGCAGCAGCAGGCCACGCTGCGCCCCGGCCCGTTCAAGCAGCAGCGTCATCAGGTTTTCGATTAAACGTTCAAGGTTGATCTCTTCGGACAAGGCGCGTGAGGCTTTGATGACGCTCTGTAAATCGCGGATCACCTCGTTCTGGGCAAACGCCGCCGTGTCATACGCGCGGCTCTGCCCGGAGGCCAGCAGATGCGGGAAATCCTGCTCCAGCTGGCGCACCTTGGCCTGCGCCCCGGCGCGCCCCCAGGCGGCAATCGCGCCGCGGAAATGGGCGTCGGAGGCGGTCGGGTAGCCGCAGGCCAGCGAGAAACGCCCTGCCAGCTCGTGCGCCAGGGCATTGATCGGGTTAAACCCGCCCTCCCGCGAGAGCCGCACCGCTTTTTCATACTGCTCCAGCGCGATGCTGTTCATGCCGTCCAGACGGACGATTTCGGCATAAATCAGCGCCTCTTTATCGGCAAACGTGCCCGGATTGATCCGCGCCCAGAGGGCAATTTTGTCGTAATGGTGATGAATACTGCGGCGATAATCCGCCGAAAAGGTTTCCGGGGTGAGCTGGCGGGAGAGCGCCAGCGCGCTGTAAAAATGGTAATCCAGCAGATGAATATGACCCGGCGCGGACCACGCATACCAGCCCGCCATTTCTAAATCCGCTTGTGCGTCGGCGTATTCGCCGCAGGAAAAGTGCGCCATCCCGCGATAGAGCCAGTACCAGAAGAGCATGGTCGAGGTCTGCTCGGGCGCCTGCTCCGGCGGCGCGGGCAGCAGATCGTCAGGCAGCGCCTGGGCGGCACTCCATGTGCCCGTCACTGGCGTGCGTAAAAACTCCACGTAGCGGCGCTGAATGTGCAGAACGGTTTCAATGTCCTGAAAATCCGTTTTGCGCACAAAGGCCAGACCGCGATCGATGCTGGTCAGCACGCCATCCAGATGATCCCCCCGGGAGAGGAAGTTAATGATCTGATGACAGGCCGCGAAGCAGGCCATCGTCATGTCGCCGTGGGTCACCGCTGAGGTAAAGCAGGCCTTGGCGCACTCGATAGTGTACGACAGCGGCTGGGTCCAGACGCTGAGCTGGTCGAGCGGCAGCAGGGTTTTGGCTTCATAGGCATCATAGCCGTGGCGGTTCACCAGCTCACGAGCCAGCGTGCCGTACTCAAACCCGAGACGGTATTCGGCGTAGCGGTGGCCAATCAGCACGCCAAACCAGGCCATCGCCGTGGTGGAGGCGCCGGTGATGCCGTGATCGAGCGTGAGGTGCATCATCCGGCACAGGAGTAAAAAGTGCAGGCGCGGGCAGGTAAAGCTGGCGAAAATACTGGCGCTGTAAAGCAGGTTCATCACCGCTTCGGTCTCTGCGTTCTCCATCAGCTTAAGCTGAGAAAACGGGTTCTGCGGCGCGTCGGCGGTGCGTTGACAGAACTGCTGCCAGGCCTCGTCACATTCGGCGTTTTCCGGGTAGCGGCTGATCTGGATCCCGAACACGCCCAGCCAGCATAACGACGCCTCCAGCGCCAGGCGGATCTCCGACTGGCGCATATAAACTTCCGCCAGCAGGTTGGCGGCCAGCGCTTTCTCCGTCAGCCCGCCCGGTGAACCGAGGATCGCATCGCACAGCGCACGCGTGCGCTCCAGGTGTCCGAGCGCAAACTCACAGCCCGCCTCTTCGATATCCAGCATAAAGTCCGAGACCGGGCCCGCATTCCCCAGCGCTCTGGCGGTCTGGATGTAGCTTAAGGCGGAAAGGTAATCGCCGGTACGCTTCGCACGCCGCGCGGCCTGAAGGCTCAGCTCCCGGAATCGCTGCCGCTGGGGTGCAGGCTGGATGCAGTCCAGCGCGGCGCTGACGTGGTGAACCGCGCGGAACAGCAGTTCGTTGCCCGCCGTCTGCCGCGCGGCATCCGCCAGCAGGCTGGCGGTGGTCAGGTGCAGATGGCTTTTCTCGCCCTCATCCAGCAGCGCAAAGGCGGCTTCCTGCACCCGATCGTGGGTAAAAGCGTACTCTTTCTCCGTCAGCACAATCAGTTGAGCAGTAACCGCCGGATGAAGCGCATAGCGGATTTCCGCCGCCGACCGCCCCACCACGCGGCACAGCATCTCCAGCTCGCCCGTGCAGCCGAGGCAGGCGATGCTGCCCAGCAGGCGGCGCGTCTCGTCGGGCATCTCCTCCAGCTGTTCAAGCACCAGCGTCACCACGTTCTCGGTGTAGTGCCGGGCGCGGATGGCCTGGAGATCGTAATGCCATTTCCCCTGATATTTGTTGTGCACCACCAGTCCGTCATCGACGATGCGGCGGAAAAATTCCTGCACGAACAGCGGGTTGCCGCCGGTTTTTTCATGGATCAGCGTGGCAAGATCGGCGGTGCCGGTACTGCGGGCATGAAAAATCTCCCCGAGCCAGCGCGCCACGGCCTTCACCGACAGCGGCTGCGGCACGATCGTCGTGGCATGCTGCGCCGCCTCCGGCAGGCTCGCCAGCGCGGTCTGCAAGGTGGGATCAGAAAGCGAACTGAGATCGCGGTGCGCCACCACCACCAGCAGCGGGATGGCGCCGCACGCGCGCAGCAGGTGATCGAGCGTTTGCAGGCTGGCGGCGTCGATCCACTGCACATCATCCAGCAGCAGCACCAGCGGTGCGCCCTGGGTGGCGAAGGTTTTCACCAGCGCCAGCACCATATGGCTGAAGCGCGCCCGCGCGTCGATGGAAAAGGTATCCGCAGAGAAACGCGGTTTGTTCTCAAGGAGTAAATTCAGCTCCGGCACCAGGCTGACGGCCAGCTCCTCGAAGCCTTCCAGCGCGCGCGACAGACGGATTTTCCACGTCGCTACCTCCCCGGCTGGCAGCCCGAGCAGGTGCAGCGTGAGCGTCCGAAACGCCGAACTCAGCACGCCGTAGGGCAGCGTGGGAGAATATTGATCGACCTTGCCCACCGCCAGCAGCACCTTGCGCTGTTGCAGCGATTTCAGCGTGGTGGCGATCACGGAAGATTTGCCGATCCCCGAAGGCCCCCCAATCGTCACCAGTTCCGGCGCACCGCTCTGGCTGACCCGCTCAAACGCGGCGATGACGTCGCTGGCCTGCGGATGCGCAGAGAAAAGCGAATCAGCAAGATGGATCGCCGGAGAGCGATCCTGTTGACCGGGAATAAAGTCGACGATCTCACCTTCGGCGGTCAGCGTCGCCTGGCAGCGCCTGAGGTCGGCAATCAGCCCGTCGACGGTCTGATAACGATTCTCCGGGTTCTTCTCCAGCAGCTTAAGGATAATGGTCGACAGCATGCCGGGTACGTCCGGGCGCACCCGACCCGGCGCAAGAGGCTCAGAGGCAATGTGGTAATGCGCCCAGTTGGTCTGGTCATCAGCGCTCAGTTCAAACGGCAATCGCCCGGTCAGAAGTTCATAAAGCACGATCCCCAGACTGTAGAGATCGCTCCGGCTGTCAACGGCGCGCCGGGTACGCGTGGTGTGTTCAGGTGACATATAGGCGGGCGTGCCGCCAGACGCGGCAAGCCGGGACTGGGAGAACGCGTCGGAGGTGCAGCAGGAAAGACCGAAGCTGCACAGACGGCAGGTGGCGTCGTGATGAACGAAGATCGCCCCGGGTTTGATATCGCCGTGGATCAGGTTGTGCAGATGCATCTGGCGCAGGGGACCGCAGATGCGGATCGCCATTTCGATAAAGCGGGCGATCCCGGAGATCGCCTTACCTGCCCGGCACGCCAGCAGTTCAAAGCAGAACGGCGCGTAGACCAGCGCAAAACGTCCTCGGTACTGGGTTGAAGCGACGGGCCGGATAGCCCAGCCGTCATGAAGCCGATCGCGCAGGGCAAACTCGTTTTTCAACAGCCGCGTGGCCCGCTCCTCTTCTTCATCGCTGACCGCGGTGGCAATAATAAACGAACCGCCGGACTGGGGATGCCGCCCGTTCATCCAGGCGATGCCGCCCTCCTGCGCCAGCACGGTAAAAATGACATCCTCTTTCAGAACAAAAGCCCGCCCTTCATGGAGACTTCCCCGGGCGGGCCAAAATGCAGGCGACGTATGTTCGTTCATCCGCGATCCTTATTGTCGGCGGGTCAGCTCCCGCTGAATATGATCCAGCAGAATATCGATGTTAATCGGCTTACGCAAAAATGCAGCGGCGCCCAGACTGAGTGCATACCGCTGCATATTTTCATCAGCATGGCCGGAGATAAACAGTACTGGCGGTGGCGGCGTGGCCAGCAACCGCAGCTTCTCAAACAGCTCGATGCCGTTCATGCCGCGCAGCTTGATGTCGGTGATCACCAGCGACGCGCCGGACAGGGCGAGAGGGTGGCTCAAAAACACCTCTGCCGAATCGAAGGTATCGGTAGCATACCCTTCCGATTGCAGCAGGTTACTGAGCCCGCTGCGAACAGAGCGTTCGTCATCAATGATGGCAATGCGCCACGGCAGCGTCATGCTGTCTTTCCTCAAACAAATCGTTACGCGTCGCGGCTTTCCTTCGCGGGCGCTGGGGGCGCGGTACCGCTGATCTTCGGTACGCATTCATGACGAAACCAGGCCAGGGTCAGCGGTTCGCGGCTCACCAGACGCCGTCCGATGGGGATCAGCTGTTCCCCCACCAGCATGCCGAACAGGCCAATCAGCGCGACGACCGGCGGCGCCGGGGAATGCACGTCGAGCAGGGCGTAAAGTACCCCAGCCGCGACCCCGCACACCAGCGAAATAATCCATGCCTTCATGATGACGCTCCGGTCAGGTGCTGAACGTGGGGAACCGTCACCTGCACGCCCGCGGGATTGTCGCGGGATAAAAGATGACGCATTGCCTGTTCCCCTGCCAGCATCCCCAGCAGGCCAATCAGCGCCAGCGCGGGCGGCGCGGGGGAACGCACCTTCAGCACGGCATACATGAGGCCAATCAACACGCCTGCCGCGAGGGATATCAACCCTGTACTCATTGTGAACTCCAGAGAAAAAGGCAGCGGCGAGCCGGATGAGGGACCAGCCCGCCAGCGGAACTTAGCGAGCCGGAACCGGCGCTAAGGTGCGGTGCTCGCTCTTCTGACGAGACGGCGCTTTGTGCACCATGGTGTAGGCGTAATCCACACCCATTCCGTAGGCGCCGGAGTGCTCGCGCACGATATCCATCACCGCGGTGTAGGTCTCTTTGCGCGCCCAGTCACGCTGCCACTCCAGCATCACCTGCTGCCAGGTCACCGGGATCACGCCCGCCTGGATCATGCGCTGCATCGCGAAGTCGTGGGCTTCTTTGGAGGTGCCGCCGGAGGCGTCTGCCACCATATAAATTTCGTAGTCGCCTTCCAGCATCGCGCACAGGGCAAAGCTGTTATTACACACTTCGGTCCACAGGCCCGCGACAACCACCTTCTTCTTGCCGTTGGCCTTCAGCGCGTCGCGCACCTTCTGGTCGTCCCAGGAGTTCATGGAGGTACGCTCCAGGATGTCCTGGCCCGGGAACACGTCCAGCAGCTCCGGATAGGTATTGCCGGAGAAGCTTTCGGTCTCAACGGTGGTGATGATGGTTGGGATGTTGAACACCTTAGCCGCTTTCGCCAGCGCCACGGTGTTGTTTTTCAGCACCTGGCGGTCAATAGACTGCACGCCGAACGCCATCTGCGGCTGGTGGTCAATGAAGATGATCTGACAGTTGGCAGGGGTTAAGACTTCGAGCTTAGAAGTGGTCATAAGAGTATCCAGTGAGGTTAAAGGTTAAAATCGCCGCGAACAGCACGCCGATAAAATCGCGTTCATCCTATGACCCACACCGCCGTGGTGTAATTATCTCTTCGTATAGTTAACCTTAGGTATAGTTATACTTTGGTATACCTATCCTATTGTATAACTGGATCTTTGCCGAAACCGGTTCCCATAATCCTGACCATTCCCCTCTGAGTCTGGAGCTATTATGGTTACCCTCGGTAAAGCCGATCTCATTCTGGTTAACGGCCAGTTTCACACCGTCGATCGCGAGAATCCTGTCGCGGAAGCCGTTGCCGTGCGCGACGGGAAATTTCTGGAAGTGGGTACCGTCGCCGAGGTGATGCAACACCACTGCGACGGCACTAAGGTGGTGGACTTAAAAGGCCACACCGCCATCCCCGGCCTGAACGACTCGCACCTGCACCTGATCCGCGGCGGGCTGAACTACAACCTCGAGCTGCGCTGGGAAGGCGTGCCGTCGCTCGCCGACGCCCTGCGGATGCTGAAAGAGCAGGCCCTGCGCACGCCGTCGCCCCAGTGGGTGCGCGTGGTGGGCGGCTGGAGCGAGTTCCAGTTCGCCGAGCGCCGCATGCCGACCCTCGACGAAATTAACGACGCCGCGCCGGATACGCCGGTCTTCATCCTCCACCTGTACGACCGCGCCCTGCTCAACCGCGCCGCGCTGAAGGTGGTCGGCTACACCAAAGACACGCCGAATCCGCCGGGCGGGGAGATCCAGCGCGACGCCAACGGCAACCCGACCGGGATGCTGATTGCCCGTCCGAACGCCATGATTTTGTACGCCACGCTGGCGAAAGGGCCGAAGCTGCCGCTGGAGCAGCAGGTCAACTCCACGCGCCAGTTCATGCGCGAGCTGAACCGTCTGGGGCTGACCAGCGCCATCGACGCAGGCGGCGGCTTCCAGAACTACCCGGAAGATTACGAGGTGATTGCCGAGCTGCACGAGAAAAAGCAGATGACCATCCGCATCGCCTACAACCTGTTTACCCAGCGTCCGGGCCACGAGCTGGAAGACTTTGAAAAATGGACCGACATGCTTACGCCGGGCCAGGGCAGCGACTTCTTCCGCCACAACGGCGCGGGCGAGATGCTGGTTTTCTCCGCCGCCGATTTTGAAGACTTCCTCGAGCCGCGTCCGGACCTCGCGCCGGGTATGGAAGACGAACTGGAGCGCGTGGTGCGCCATCTGGTGGAGCACCGCTGGCCGTTCCGCCTGCACGCCACTTACAACGAATCCATCAGCCGCATGCTGGACGTGTTCGAGAAGGTGAACCGTGACATTCCGTTCAACGGGCTGCACTGGTTCTTCGACCACGCCGAAACCGTGTCGCAGGCCAACATTGACCGCATCAAAGCACTCGGCGGCGGCATTGCCGTCCAGCACCGCATGGCCTTCCAGGGCGAGTACTTTGCCGAGCGCTACGGCATCGAAGCCACCCGCCACACGCCGCCGGTGGCGAAAATGCTCGAGACCGGCGTGCCGGTGGGCCTGGGAACGGACGCTACCCGCGTGGCGAGCTACAACCCGTGGACCGCGCTCTACTGGCTGGTCTCCGGCCGCACCGTTGGCGGGATGCAGATGTACGATCACAGCGCCCGTCTGGATCGCGATACCGCCCTGATGCTCTGGACCCAGGGCAGCGCGTGGTTCTCCAGCGAGCAGAATCAGAAGGGGCAGATCAAAGCGGGGCAGCTCGCGGATCTGGCGGTGCTCAGCAAAGATTACTTCCGCGTGCCGGAGGAGGAGATCAAGGGCATCGAGTCCGTTCTCACCGTGGTGAACGGCGATATCGTCTATGCCGCAGGCGCTTTTGGCCCGCTCGCGCCGCCCGCCATTCCGGTCCTGCCCGAGTGGTCCCCGGTGGTGAAGGTGCCGGGCCACTACCGCAGCGCGCCGCCGCAGGCCGCACGCGTGGGTATGCGTGTGGCTCACCACTGTAGCGGCCCGTGCGGGGTTCACAGCCACCAGCATGATTTCGCCCGTACGTCAGCGATGCCGGTATCCGACGATAACGCTTTCTGGGGGGCGCTGGGTTGCAGCTGCTTTGCATTCTGATGAAACAAAATGACGTTTCGCCCCGGATCGATCCGGGGCTGTTCTTTCTGCGCCTGACCGGCAGTCTGCTGCTGCTTTACGTGCACGGCCTGCCGAAGGTGCTGCACTTCAGCGAAGAGCTGACGCGCATCGAAGATCCGTTTGGTTTCGGGCCGTATGCCAGTCTGATCCCGGCGATCGTCGCCGAGGTGATCTGCCCGCTGTTTATCATTGCGGGGGTTTACACCCGCCTGGCGTGCCTGCCGATTATCGCCGTGCTGCTGGTGGCGATGCTGGCGGTCCACCCGAACTGGTCGATTGCCGAGGGGCAGTTTGGCTGGCTGCTGCTGATTATCTTCACCACCCTCGCCCTTACCGGGCCGGGCCAGTGGCGAGTGCAGCGTAAAACGACGGAGGGGTTCGCATGACCCAGGTTAACAACGTTCGCGACGCACACGTCGAGACGACGCCCGCGGTTTCACCCTGGCAGCCGCTGAGCCAGCCGGTGTTCCGCATGCTGTGGATCGCCACGGTGGTCTCTAACGTCGGCTCATGGATGAGCGACGTCGGTATCAACTGGAGCATGCTGACGCTCAGCGCCGATCCGCTGGATATCGCGCTGGTGCAGGCGGCGAGCAGCCTGCCGATGTTCCTTTTCGCCCTACCGTCCGGGGTGATGGCGGACATCGTTGACCGACGTAAATACCTGCTCTTCTCTCAGCTGTGGATGTTCATTGCCGCCGCCGGGCTGACGCTGCTCTCTTTTACCGGACACGTCACCCCCACCGTTCTGCTGGCGGCGACGTTTCTGCTGAGCGTGGGTGCGGCCATGAGTTCGCCGCCGTTTCAGGCGATTGTCCCTGACCTGGTGAGCAAGCCCGAGCTGGGTTCCGCCGTGGCGCTTAACTCGCTCGGGGTCAATATCAGCCGGGCAATTGGCCCTGCGCTGGGCGGTTTTCTGCTGTCGCTTGCCGGACCGTGGATGGTGTTTGCCCTGAACGCCCTGTCCGTGATGGGCGTGGCGTGGGTGCTGTGGCGCTGGCGTCCGGCACCGTCCGTGCAGCGTTTGCCACCGGAGCACTTCTTCTCTGCGGTACGCTCCGGGATTCGCTACGTGCACGCCGCGCCGGTGCTGCGCAACGTGCTGGTGCGCACCGTGGCCTTTTTTGTTTTCGGCAGCGCGGGCTGGGCATTGCTGCCGCTGGTGGCGCGCCGCGAGCTGGGCTTAGGCCCGGCGGGCTACGGCGTGATGCTGGCGTGTATCGGCCTTGGCGCCATTGCCGGGGCGATCCTGCTGCCACGACTGCGCCAGCGGCTGAACGCCGATCGGCTGATGGTGACCGCCAGCCTGACGTTTGCGATCACCATGCTGGCGCTGGCATTTGTACGTCACTTTTGGCTGCTAAACTTGTTTGAGTTCTTTACCGGCTTCGCGTGGATTGCGGTGCTCTCCACCCTCAACCTTGGCGCACAGCGCAGCGCCGCACGCTGGGTAAAAGCCCGGGCGCTGGCGGTGTATCTGACGGTCTTTTTCGGTTCGATGACCGCAGGCAGCGCTGTCTGGGGCCAGATCGCCTCGCAGTTCGGCACTCCGGCTTCGCTGGTGGTCGCCACGCTGGGGATGGTGCTGGCGAGCATGACGGTGTTCCGCTGGAAGCTGGAGAAAGATCCGGATTTAAATCTCGACCTGAGCGGGCAGCCGCTGGACGGGGTGGAGATTGAACTCCCGAACGAGCGTGGCCCGGTGCTGGTCTCGCATGAGTACATCATCGACCCGCAGAACGCGAAAGCGTTTTTGCAGGCCGTGCACGAGCTACGCCGGGTGCGCCGCCGCGCCGGGGCGATGAGCTGGGCGGTGTACGAAGATATTGAACGTCCGGGTCTGTTTATCGAAACCTTCCTGATGGGTTCCTGGATTGAGCATCTGCGCCAGCAGGAACGCCACACCATGAATGACCTCCTGTTGCAGAGCCGCGTTCTGGCTTTTCATCAGGGCACAACATCACTGGCAATTCGTTATCTGGTCGCGCCGGTCTGAACATAACAATCACCTGTAGAGGAACACACTATGGCAACGTTTAAGGCAAAAGATGGTACGCAGATTTATTACAAAGACTGCGGCGCGGGCAAACCGGTTCTTTTCAGCCACGGCTGGCCGCTGGATGGGGATATGTGGGACAGCCAGCTGAACTTCCTGGCCGAGCGCGGCTACCGCACCATCGCCTTTGACCGTCGCGGGTTTGGGCGTTCGGATCAGCCGTGGAACGGCTATGACTACGATACCTTTGCATCCGACATTAACGACCTGATCACCACGCTGGATCTGCGCGATGTGACGCTGGTGGGCTTCTCCATGGGCGGCGGCGACGTGACGCGCTACATCAACAACTACGGCAGCGAACGCGTGGCCGGTCTTGCCCTGCTGGGCGCGGTAACGCCCATTTTCGGCAAATCCGATAGCTACCCGGAAGGGGTCGATCAGAGCGTGTTCAGCGGGATTCGCGACGGACTGCGTAAAGATCGCGCCCAGTTCATCAGCGACTTCGCCACCCCGTTCTACGGCACCAACGCCGGGCAGACCGTTTCTGCCGGTGCCCTGACGCAGACGCTGAACATCGCCCTGCTGGCGTCCCTGAAGGGCACCATCGACTGTGTAACCGCCTTCGCCGAAACCGACTTCCGCCCGGATATGGCGAAAATCGACGTGCCGACGCTGGTGATCCACGGCAGCAACGACCAGGTCGTGCCGTTTGAAACGACCGGCAAGCTGGCGGCAGAGATGATCAAAAACGCCACGCTGAAAGTGTACGACAACGCGCCGCACGGCTTCGCGCTGACCCACCAGGACCAGCTCAACGAAGATCTGCTGGCGTTTGTGAAGTCGCTGTAACATCGTCCAGGGGCATGTTGATTCGGCATGCCCTTATTGATCACTGTTTTAGGTAGTTATTCACTCAGGCTTGCAATCCCGTAAAATTCATTCGCCAGGTTACTGAAGCCTGTAATTTTACTGGAGAGCATATGGACGCAGTTGAGCAAGACGTCAGATTCGAATGGGCAGACTTTTATCAGGCTTTTGCCTCTCAGCTACTGACCTGGCGAAATCGAAGAAAGGAGTTGGTGGCGGGTATTCACCGCATTGCTGCTGAGATTGGTAGTATGTCACACCTACAGGACAAGCCCGCTAATGGCGTCCCCCATCCTTTGAAAGACATTTGTCCTTTCACCACTATGGGCTTGTTTAATCGCTCGCTTACCGTTACCAACCGAAGAAATATCGCAGCCAGCCTGGCAAAACTGATAGGCGTACGCGAAAAGGTTCCTGAATCGTTCGACGGTATTCCGCTACTGAACAATCAGAAATCTTGGTTCTTTGGCTATGAGAAATCACGTAAGCCTGAAGACATCGATACGCTGTGGGAAATGTTTTCTCAGGCAATCTCCTTCGCCGACACCCCAAACGCCGATCCCGCTGACTTCCTCTTTTCTTATGACGCCGCATCTAACGTGCGCAATGTGGGCTGGAACCTGACAATGGGATTGTACTGGCTACGCCCCTGGTTCTACCCTACGCTGGATAGCCAGTCTCAGTACTACATCCAGAAAGTCCTGAACATTAAAATCATTAAAAAAGGTGCCAAAGGGCGCTGTAGCGGACACAACTATCAGACCGTAGCCCTGGCGCTCAAAAAGGCTTTTACCCAGCCAAACTATCCGGTTCACTCCTTCCCTGAACTCTCTCTGGCGGCATGGAATATCGATTTGCAACAGTCAAATGATGAAGTCGAGCGGCTGACATGGAAAGCGTATTTGCTCAATAAGATCAAGGTGCTGTGCCTACGAAAAGACAGCCCCTTTTTCTCTTTGAGGGAGTTAAAAGAGGCCTATCTGGATGAGATTAAGGCGGATTATCCCAATAACAATACTATTGAATCATCCATTTCATATTATCTGCAAAAACTACGTGACGATGATGAACTGGAGTTTCAGACCCCCGGCAATTATGAATACCTCAACTTCGATAAAGGTGAATTGCAGAGCATCACCGAGGAAACGGTTGAAGAGAACGTGCCCGCGGAAATCCCCCACAAGCCTTACACGATAAGCAATTTGATCGATGAGGGCTGCTTTTTAGAAGAGGAAAAAATCCAATTCATCCTTCAGCGGTTACAGGCCAAAAAAAACCTGATCCTTCAGGGCCCGCCGGGAACCGGTAAAACCTGGCTTGCGCGCCGTCTGGCGTATTGTCTGATGGGCGAGGAAACCTCTAAGCGCATCAGCGCGGTGCAGTTCCACCCTACCCTCTCCTACGAAGACTTTATTCGAGGCTGGCGTCCTAACAATGAAGGACGTTTAGCACTGGTAGACGGGCCTTTTCTCCATGCAATCGACAAAGCAGTAAACGATCCGACAACTAAGTACGTGGTCATTATTGAGGAGATTAACCGGGGCAATCCTGCGCAAATTTTTGGCGAAACGCTGAAGCTGATGGAGGCGGATAAACGTACGCCGAACGAGGCGCTTGAGCTCTCATATCGATCTGATATGGATGAAAAAACCTACATTCCTGAAAACCTGTATATCATCGGGACGATGAATATCGCTGACCGCTCGCTTGCCCTGCTAGACCTGGCATTACGGCGCCGCTTTGCGTTTATTGATCTAAAGCCCGAGTTTAACGACGCGTGGAAAAAATGGGTTAACCAACGGTTTAATGTGAGCCTGGAAACATTAGCCTTTATTGAATCCAAATTCACCGCGTTAAATGAAAAATTGTCCAGGGATGCGGCCCTGGGACCTCAATTTTGTATCGGGCATAGCTATGTTACCCCACCTGCGGGGTTGAAAATTGACGACGGGATGGCCTGGTACGAGCAGATTGTCGAAACCGAAATCTGCCCTTTACTTGCCGAATACTGGTTTGATGCGCCGGAGAAAGTCCAGGATTCCAGAAAGGAACTTCTCAGCGTATGACCGATCTTGCTGAACGTGACGATACGCAGGCTCGGGCAGCTGTATCGCGTATTCCTTTGCGGAATATCTGGCTATTGATGCTGTACGCCTCCAGCCTGTTTCGCCACCACGGGCGCAGCATGGTTGCCGCTGAAAACAACCCGGAGGAGATCCCGGCGCTGGTGGCCAGGATCCTGCTTCACGAAGTGGAGCAGCGGCTGTTAAGGCATTTAAGTATGGGATACCAAACTCGCCGCGCCACGCTTAACAGGGTAAGGGGACGCATTGATGTTCTGCGCACAACCAGTCGACAATTGCTTGAGCGGGCACAGGTAGCCTGCCAGTTTCAGGAAATGACGCTGGACACACCACGAAATCGCTATGTTCGCTCTGCGTTAGAGCACCTTGTTCCGCTGCTCAGCAACGGCCCGCTGGCTGCGCAATGTCGCGCAATGGCAATCAATTTGCGTCGTCGTGGTATTGAGGGGGGTATGCCCAGTAAAGGTGAACTGCCGTCAATCACACGTTTTGGCCGCCACGATGCGGCGGATAAAGCCATGGTCGATGCCGCGAAGCTGGCATTTGAATTATGGCTACCAACCCAAACTGCGGGGCAAAAACTGTTGCCAACGCCGTCTGATGACCCTTACTGGATGCGCAAGCTGTTCGAGAAAAGTATGGCGGGTTTCTATCACTTCCATCTTCCCAAAAAAGACTGGACAGTCGCTGCCGGAAAAGAGTTGAAATGGGGATTAACGTCTCAAAGTGCAGGGAGCGAAAGTATTTTCCCAACCATGAACTCGGACATTATTCTTGAGCACAAGCAACCTGCACAGCGCGTCATCATCGACACCAAATTCAATAACATTCTGACTAAAGGCTGGTATCGCGATAAGAGCTTGCGCAGCGGTTATATCTACCAGATTTATACCTATCTGCGAACGCAGGAGAACCGAACAGATCCATTATCTCTCCGTTCAGCTGGATTATTACTTCATCCAGCCGTCGATGTAATGCTCTACGAATTCGTTGAGGTACAGGGGCATAAAATCCACTTTGCCACCGTAGATTTAGCAGCAGATGCCGCCACAATGACTCAGCAATTATTGAAATTAGCGCGTGATTGCTGTGGGATAACTGACGTGAATTAAGTTCTGAAGTGGACGCCTGCATGACAGGCGCCCATTTCTCTTAGTTCGCCGGAGCCGGACGCTCCAGCCGCTCATTCTCTGCACGGCTATTTTCTACATGATGCCGACGCTCCGCCAGCAGCCGACAAATCTCCGCATGCTTCTCTTCGGTAAAGGTAAAGCGCGACATAAACCCCATTCGGATCAGCGAGCCTATCGCCGGTAACAAACAAATGCCGAAGAACAGCCCCGCCAGCACGCTATCGCTCTGGGCCTGCGCCTGCGGCACGTAGCCAATCATCGTCAGAAACACGCCGATTAACCCGCCGCCTACCGCCACCGACATCTTGCCGGTGAAGGTCTGCCCGGAGAAAGTGATCGCCGCGCAGCGCTTGTTAGTGTGGTACTCCGCGTACTCGATGGTGTCGGCAATCATCGACGAGGTGAGGATGTTGGTCATCATCACGAACAGCGTGCTCAGGCCAAGCAGAATGAACAGCATCGTCACCTGCTGATAACCGACAAACCACATCACCACGCGCACCGCCACGTCCAGCCCGCAGAGGATCATAAACAGCTTCCGCTTCTGCATCCGGCGCGTCAGCATCGGGGCGACCAGGCACAGCACCGCCGCCACAATGCCCATCACGCCAATCGCCATTTGCAGGCTGCCGTCGCCCATATTGTTGATAAAGAAGTAGATATAAAGACCGCCCGCCACGTTATGGAACACGCAGAAAAAGAACGACAGCAGGACGATAAACAGCGGCTTGTTCTGGCGCAGGTTGTGGAAGGTGTCGCGCATCGTCACCTTTTCCGGGCTCGGCGGCACGCGCTCTTTGATCTGCATAAAGCCGTTGAGCATCAGTGGCAGGCCCACCAGCATCATCACCAGCGCCGCCATAAAGTAGCCTTTATCGTTGCTGTACTGGGCAAAGAACGCCGCCAGCTTCGGGAAGAAGATGCTGGCGCAGGCAATCCCGGCGTTCACCCCGAGCATCGCCGCCGTTACCGCGCGGGTGCGCTGCCCGGAGTCGTTGGTCATCACCGACGACATCGACCAGAACGGGATATCGGAGATGGCGTACAGCGTCCCCCACAGGATATACGTCACCCCGGCGTAGAGGATTTTGGTGGTCATGTCCGCTTCGATTTTATAGAACGCCAGCAGGGTGACGCCGGTGATCAGCAGCGGCGCAATCAGTAAAAAGTGGCGAAACTTTCCGAACCGGCTGTTAATGGTGTCCATAATGCTGGCAAACAGCGGATCGTGAACCGCATCCCACGCACGGGCAATCAGGAAGATGGTGCTTGCCGCCAGCGCCGAGATCCCCAGCACGTCGGTGTAAAAATAGTTAATAAACGAACCCACTAAACCAAAGCTAAAACACTGACCTAAACCATAGCCAAAGTAAGACCACAACTCGCGAGACGGTATCTTCATTGTCATTGCCATAGTGCGTACCTGGTTGCCCGGCGACAGCGCGCCGGGTCATTATTATTAGCCCTGCGGATCCGGGGCGATTTTGCGCAGCTTCTTCATCAGCGCGATTTCAGCGCGTGAGAACGGGATACCGTTCTCCTCAAACACGTCGTGGAACCACAGGCGGCAGTAGTCCGTGGACTCCTTCATCACTACCGGCCACGGCAGCCAGGTCTGGGTTTTACCGCGCACCAGCCCCCACTGATACGGCGCGACCTTCGCCATGTACATCAGCGGGAGCTGCTCTTCGATGGTGCCGCCCACGTGACGCGCCAGCCATTCGGTGCAGAAGATTGGGCGGCCCAGCGCCTGAAGCTGCTGGATAATCGCCGTCATGCGCCCGGTATTGGTATAGGCGTGATAGCTCACCACATCTGACAGCGCCAGCGCGGTCTGGTCCAGCGGGTGCTGGTAAAACGTCTCGCCCTCTTCTTCCGCCGGCAGACGCCACGCGCAGATGGTGAGCGGCTGGGTCGGGTCTTCCTCACGCACCCAGCGGAACGCCTGCTTCATCAACTCGTGCGCGCAGGTTTCCAGCTTCTCGTCGTACAACACCTCCTCCGTGCCGGTCGCGAAAATGCCGCGGTTGCCCGGCTCGTTATACAGATCCCAGAGCAATACGCGCTTATCCTCGCGAAACTGGCGCACAACGTCGCGGATATAGCGCTCAATCTGTGGCCAGCAGTCGCGATCGCACACCTTATCGCGTCCCGGGCTCGCTGCCGCCTGGCTGTTGTGCTTGCCCGGTACGGGCGGCTTTTGCGGGCCGAGGTACGGCTCGTCGCCGGAGAACCCGCAGTCGTCCATCAGGGTCAGCATGGTGCTGAACCCATGACCGTCGGCAATCGTCAAAAAGCGGTCGATGCGCGCCATCAGCCCGTCGCGGTCGTGCTCCCAGACGATGAACGGCAGGTTGATGCGCAGGGTGTTATAGCCCGCGTCCGCCGCCCAGCCCAGCTCGCGTTCGATGGTGTCGGCATCGAACGTTTCCTCCTGCCAGATATCGGTCCAGTTCACCGCCGTCGACGGCAGATAGTTAAACCCGCACAGCCAGCCTTTTTGCTGATACCACACCTGTGCCTGCTCCCTGCTCCACTGCTCTTTCATTACGCATCCTCTTACTGATAATATTTAGCTAATAAATATTAGTTGCAGGATAAATGCGCAAATCGCGGCGCTCAAAAAAGCGACGCCTCTCACAAAGTTCACGCTTCGATGGATGAGAAACGTGATCGACGGCGCGGAAGCGCGCGGTTAGGGTATGATGCAAATTCGCGAAAGGGAGAGGACGGATGAAGCGAAAAACAAAAGTGACGATGAACGATATTGCGCGGGCGGCGGGGGTGTCGCAGGCGACGGTATCGCTGGTGCTTAACCAGTCCCGCAACATCAAGCTCAGCGACGACACCCGTCAGCGGGTGATCAACGTCGCCACCGAACTCGGCTATGACCGCCTCCCCGCCGTTCACGCTCCGCGCAACCAGGAGGAGATCGCCCTGCTGGTCAGCTCGTTGCAGAGCTTCGACCCGTTTATCGACGCCATCAGCCAGGCGCGGGAAGCGGCGTGGCGCAACGAGACCCTGCTCACCGTCTACGACTACGGCGACGACGTGGAGCTGGCCCTGAACATCATCCGCCAGCTGGACAAGCGCAACTGCATCGGGATTATCCTTGCCTCTCCGGTCACGAACGTCGTCGATATGACGGCATTCCAGGACTGCACCCGCATCCCGCTGGTGCTGCTCAACCAGCGCGACCCCGGCTCGCCGCTGCTACCGTCGTTTATTCCGGACGACTATGCCAACGCTTTCCAGGTCACTAAACACCTCATCGCCTGCGGCGCCAGCCGTATCGCCCACATCACCGGCGAGAGCTGGATGGAGGCCTCGCGCCAGCGTCTGGCGGGCTACCAGGCGGCGTTACAGCAGGCTGGACTCGCGTGCGACGACGGCCTGGTGCGCCAGACCAACTGGCAGTTCAGCGAGTCCTTTACCGCGACGGCTTCCCTGCTGGAACTGGCCGAGCGCCCGGACGCCATCTTCTGCGCCAGCGACTGGCTGGCGATTGGCTGCTATCAGGCGCTGGCGGTGAACGGCGTGCGCATTCCGCAGGACATGCTGCTGGCGGGCTACGACGACCAGAAGATTTCCGAGCAGCTCACCCCGCCGCTGACCAGCATCCAGTTGCCTTACAGCGAGCTGGGACGGCTGGCGGTGGAGTACCTGTGCAATCAGGAAGATGCCGCCACGCACGTGACGCTGGCGGGCAGGCTGAAGGTACGCGCCTCAAGCAGCGGCGCCTGAGCCGCTTTACCCCTGCGTTGTTGCATGATAGGTTAATTCGATGAACACACGCTCCGCCGCACTCACCATTAAACGCTGGTGGCTGCCTTCTTAAAGGCGGCCCGGAGTTGTTTTCCCCATTTTCAGAGAGCCGCCGAAAGGCGGCTTTCACACATCCAGGACCCCTTTCGGCAATTGCACATTAAGGAGTCTTTATGAACGCACCAACCATCCTCACCGGCGATCGTCCAACCGGCCCGCTGCACCTCGGCCACTTCGTCGGATCGCTGCGCCAGCGCGTGGCGCTTCAGCACACGCACAACCAGTTTGTGCTGATTGCTGACCTTCAGGGGCTGACCGACAACGGCAGCAACCCGCAAAAAATTCGCGACAACATCCCCGAAGTGCTGGCCGACTACCTCGCCGCGGGCATCGACCCGAACCTGACCACAATCTGCCTGCAATCCGCCCTGCCCGCCCTTGCCGAGCTGACGATGCTGTATATGAACATCGTCACCGTCGCCCGCGTGGAGCGTAACCCGACGGTGAAAAACGAGATTACGCAGAAGGGCTTCGCCCGCTCGCTGCCGGTCGGGTTTATGGCCTACCCCATCAGCCAGGCGGCGGACATCACCGCGTTTAAGGCCGAGTGCGTGCCCGTCGGCGACGACCAGCTGCCAATGATTGAGCAGACCAACGAGATTGTGCACAAGATGAACAGCCTGCTGCCTGCCCCGGTGCTGCGCCACTGCAAGGCGATGCTGAGCGACACTAGCCGCCTGCCCGGCATCGACGGCAGCGCCAAGATGTCGAAATCACTGGGCAACACGCTGCACCTTTCGGCCAGCGAAGAGACGATTCACCGTGCGGTCAGCGCGATGTACACCGACCCAAACCACCTGAAGGTGAGCGACCCGGGGCAGATTGAGGGGAATGTGGTGTTTACGTACCTCGACGCGTTTCATCCGGACAAGGAGAAAGTGGCGGCGATGAAAGCGCACTATCAGGCGGGCGGGCTGGGTGACCGGGTATGTAAGAACGAGCTGGAGGGGTGTTTGCAGGAGCTGATTGCGCCGATGCGGGAGCGGAGGGCGATGTATATGCGGGATAAGGGGGAGCTGATGGCGATGCTGAAGCGCGGGACGGAACGGGCGCAGGGGGTGACGCAGGCGACGCTGCGGGAGGTGAAGGTTGGGTTGGGGGTGCCGGTGTTTTAAAACGCAGCTTAAATAATAATCCCGGCGCAGGGCCGGGATTAATATCAGGCGTTACGCTTAATCACAGGAATATCGCCGGTGTCATTTAACGCGCCCGGAAATGTTTTTAACCATTGTGCGACTTTCTTTTTATTAATATTCACCACGCTCATACCTTCCAGGCATCCCCATAATTCTCTTGTATGCTGGGGCGTAATTACAATGCAGTCTTTCATCGCGCGGATTTTTACGGGCATGCCGTTGATAAAACCTGCGCGGGTTAACCAGTCTCCGCCCAGTAGAAGGTATCTCATGTCTATGCGTGCATACAGTTCGCAGCAGGCGGCGCTGTCCTGCTGCGTTTCCGCGCGAGGATGAATGGGTGCCGCGTTGGGCTGGTTGCCGTGCAGACGGCGGGCGCTGTTTTTGCGCACCAGCTCGCGGTTTTCAATCATGCCGGTGAAAGCGTCTGATTCTGTTTTGCAAACAGTAAACTCTGGCTTAAAATTCGTCGCAGCCATATACAACTCCTATCAAGTTGGTTGTGGTTAGCGGTATGGGGGTGTTGCAGCACCTTCATATCGCGAATTCTTCGTTAAATATTCTTTGATACTTCCTTTGCCGTTCGGCGTAATTTCTGATGCTCATTATACAGGGCTGAATATAAATACAGCGGTTTTGTGCGGGGTAAATCTGGAATTTGCGAGGGGGATTCAGGAAATAGGGTTGGGTGCGGTAAGGTCATGTTTTTGTTGATTACGGGTTGATTGGTCCGGGTTTTGCGAGCATCATCGCAATTATTTACCTTCTTCCGTAACGCGATGGCTTCCAGCAAAACTCTCGAGCAGGCAATTGCCAACATCACTATCTGGCGCAAAGGCGAACAGCGTGCGCCACATAAGCCTTTATTGCTTCTGTACGTGCTGGCGAACTATCAGCAGGGGCATGCGCGACTGTTTGATTACGGTACGGAAGTACGCGATCAGTTGCACAGCCTGTTGGAACGTTTTGGACCACAGCGTGCACAGCACCGTCCTGATATGCCGTTCTGGCGTTTACAAGGTGATGGCTTTTGGGAACTACAAAATGCGGAGCGCTGTTCCACATCAGGTTCCAGCAAACAACCTCCTGCGGGAGAGCTAGTTGAACATCATGTTGCAGGCGGTTTTGACGAGCAGCATTACTCTCGTTTGATCAACAGTAAGAACCTGATCAACTCTATAGCTCAGCAAATCCTCGAAGCACACTTTACCGAAAGCATCCAGGAAGAACTCGCCGACGAGTTGGGATTCGATCTCCTGCAAATTCGCAAACAGCGCGATCCCTTATTTCGACAGCAGGTATTGCGAGCCTATAACTATCAGTGCGCCGTTTGCGGTTTCAATATGCGACATGATAATACCTCTGTCGCACTTGAAGCCGCTCATATCAAATGGAAGCAATTTGGAGGGCCATGTGAGATCGCGAATGGCTTAGCTCTCTGCTCAATCCATCATAAAGCCTTTGATAAAGGCTCTCTTGGAGTGGATGAAAACATGCGCGTTCAAATATCTTCCGCTGTAAATGGCAACAGTGTTGTATCCAGATTCTTTTGGGACTTCGCAGGAGCTCAAATTCACCTCCCACTACATAAAGAAAATTTTCCGCAAGCTAACTATATTGAGTGGCATATACGCGAAATTTTCAGAAAGTAACTTATTCATTTTAATGGTGATAAACATGGCATTCCCGAGTTATAAAGAGATTGAAATTCCCTTACTTTTAAATATTTATAACCGAGGGGGAGAAGTTAGTTCTTCCTCATGTTATGAACCGTTGGGGAGGGAGTTCGGCCTTACCGATGAAGAAATGAGCATATTGCTTCCTGATGATAGCAACCGTCCCCAATGGAACAACATGGTCCAATGGGCGCGAAAAAAGCTTGTTGATTACAAGTATCTTCATAATGCCAAAGAATCAGGCCTTGGCATCTGGAAACTCACTCATGAGGGCATCAAAAAAGCAGAATCGCTTTCTTCCAAGTTAGATATCGATTATCCAGATGATGTCCCGGAAACCTTTTATGAAGGGGCCGTAAAACAGATCAAAGTTAACAAGTACGAACGGAGCAAAACAGCAAGAGACAAATGTATAGACCACTACGGCTGCCATTGCACCGTGTGCAATATGGACTTTGAGAAAACATATGGTGAAACCGGCAAGGACTATATCCACGTCCACCATATCACCCCTCTCTCTGAGATTGGAGAGCGCTACAAACTCGATCCTGTAAATGATCTTCGCCCTGTCTGTCCCAATTGCCATGCAATGATCCACAGGCAAAAACCCTCACTTACTATTGAGGAATTGAAGGTCTTGATGACCAAAGCACAAAAAGAAAATGAATCGGCACAGAGCAAGTTAACTCAGTAATTCATCACTTTGGTCAGCTCAACTTCACCCGTAGCGGCGTTAAAGTACAGATAGAAAATGTCCCCGTTTACCTGATCGGGTTTTGACCAGATTTCCTTTTCGCCGAGGCGACGCTTTTCCTTCGTGTATCCCACCGTTTCGAGATACGTACGCAATGGTGCAGCACCGGTATCTCCTTGCTATTTGAAGGGGCATAACCATCACCGGGATGCGCCTCGAAATAGTAATCGTCCGTTACACGCGGGGCGTTTTCAATATCCTTGCCAGTCAGCGTGTGGTAATGCAAAAAGTCATTTTCAGTGTAATTTGTCGTTTCATCCAAACCGATGCCACGAGCCAGACAAACAGCCATCCGAGGATAAAGACTGTGGCGACCGAGAGTGCACACCACTTCAGGACTTTTGAAAGTATTTTCATAGCTTAGCCCCCATGAATGAGAACGATGCTCCATCGTTTGTAATAGATAATTTTCAAGGGAAGGGCTGTTGAGTAAACTCGGAGAAAAGTGTTTAAGGAAACAAAACAAACACAGGATCCTTGTACAAGTGTTCTGCCACTCTGAAGTAATTAACTATATAATTCATTAGGATTATTAGTTTACAGAAAAAATTACAATCAATATAAACTCAAATAGCTGAGCACTTTCACTTCATAAATCGCAAAAATATATTGATATAGCATTAGGTTAAATATTATACTTTTAGCCACATTAATGTTATATAAACCAATGAGGTTCTTATGGAAAGAGATCTTACAATAATCTTAGCTGAGCGAGATGCTATTAAACATAAGATGGAGCTTGAAAAGCTTCGTGATGAAAATTTAAATCTAATGCAACAAATAAGAGACAAGATAGAAAATGCGAAAGTAGAAATAACAGAAAGCGCAATAGATAAGACGATGTCAATCCTAGAAAAGACACGACTCTGGTTAATCTATGGCTCTAGTTTTTTTGCTATATTCATAGGTATTGCAGGGTTTATAGGTTATAAGAGCGTTAACAAGGAAATTACAGATTATTATATAAACACTGTGCATCATTGGTTACGCTTCGATAGCCCAGAAAGTGGGGGAAGCCGAGTTCTCAATGATTTGCGAACTGAGGCCTTGCTCAATTCCTTAACATTGAAATATGAAAGAGAAAAAGTCAACTCAGGTCCGATAAATAATATTAATTTGAACACAGAGGAAAGACTGCGTCTGATGTCATTAATTTTAAACCCCGAAACGGATGAACAAAATTATAGGGATGCCTTACGCTTAATAACTATAAGCAGAGGACTCTATGGTAGGTATTACGAAGATGACATCGGAAAAAAAATTGCAAGTATATTGGATAACAAAGAATTTAGTGATAGTAAAAAAATAGATGTAATAAATTACCTAAGTAAAGATCGCGCATTGTTCCCTTGGGCATTAGCAGTAATTAATGATAATAGTCCTCAAATGCATGAGGATTTTCAAATGAAAGCATTTGAAAATGTCAAAAACTTTAATAAAGAGTTAGCCATAAAATTTGCCGAAAGAAATATAACTGAATTTAAAGATATTAGCAATAGAATTCAATTAGGTGTTTTTTTAATTGAAAATGGCATGGATAATAAATCAATCAACAATTTAATCTCGGAATTAAAAATAACAAAAAAAGAAACATTCGCAAGTGACTATAGAGATTTGATTCTAGCAAGAATAAAGAAAGGGTTGGATGATAATAATAAAGAGTTCTTATCAAATTACATATCAGAGCAAATGAATGATAATTTAAGTATCGAATTATCTTCTTTCCTTAATAAAAAGCCTGTATTATCCTTTTCCTTCGGTGATATAACATTTCCTTTCAGAGAGCCCGATAAATTATTTGAAAATAATGCACTTATAGATTCCATTGCAAAAGCAGAATCTTTAACTCTTGATCGCCTTTTAAAATTAACGCAATTTTTTCAACTACAAGACCGAGGTTACTGGATAACAACATTTATGTTCAAACCAGCAGAAAATACAGAAATTATTTTCGACGGCAATGAAAGAATTAAAGGGAATGAAGTGCTTCAAAAAGTCTGGCTTCGAGCTCAAAAAAAAGCAGGAGCAATGACACTAACTGCCACTATGAGAAAAAAAGACGGCGAAATATTTGAGTCTCCTGTATTAAGCATTCGCAATTGTGACCAATGTCATTTTTTCGTTGACTATGACAAAGATCAACTAAGAAATTACACTTGGGTTCCTGACTATGATTACTTTAATTACTGAGAACGCAAGGTATAGAATGTAAAAAATCATCAAAATGCAAGTTTTTTATAAAAATAAATGGCCTGTAAAAAAGGCCATTTATAGAAAATCAGTCATATGAATTAAATTAAAAATAAAGTAATAATTGATTTTCAAAGCAAAAGTGAATTTTAAGTTGCGGGGTGAAATGTCATTTTTTACGTCTGACAAAACATCCCTTATTATGGCTGATAGTGAAACCTTATGCCCCTTTCAACATATCAAACACCACGCGGGCAAAGCCCTTCGCCAGTTCAGGATTAGAGAGATATTGCACCATCATCTCCTGCTGGGCTTCATTGCTGTCCATAACAGCGTCATCAATCGCCTTCGGGAAATCCCCCAACATCGCCTGTTCGCGCGTATTGTTCGCGATCTGGGTCATCACCGCCTGGTTTTCTGACAGCTTGTCGCGCACCGCAAAGGCATAATTGATCATGTCTTTATCGGTCAGATTATCGGTGACAAAAAGCTCGTTCAGACGAGCCAGGATATTTGAAAGAAACTCCTCTTTCTTGTCCTTTGGTTTCGCCGTTCCGACATCATTACCCGGTTTGATTTTGTATTCTTCAGCATCCTCTTGCAGCTTCAGGTGCTGTTCGTGGAGTTTTGACAGGCGATAATGGCTCATCTCCACATTACTTAAATCAATCTCATCTTCTTCAATACGCTGTTCATGCAGTAACGGACGCAAATGACGGGCGAAGAGACTCAGCTTTTCAAGGTTCTTGTCGTCATAATCTACGATTTGCGACATAAACTCGTAAAAGCGGACAAAACTGCCGAGATCTTTCTTGAAAATATCCAGCTTACTTTTTTCTTTCTCGCAGTCCTTAAAGGTGTTTTCCGCATTGGTGATCAGCACAACATCGCCGGTCTTCTTAGTGCGTTCAAACATCTCTTTGGCCAGCACATAGGCATCAATCGCTGAGGTGTAACGATGCTTCCAGCGCTCTACCGCAGGTTTGCAGATATTGCTAATGGCCGCGTTGGATTTGTTTTTGCTGAAGAACGCCTCACAGAACTGCTCCACTTCGTTCCACAGGAAAATACCGCTGGTACGCAGCTTTTCATAAAGCTCAAAGACTAACTGCGGATCGCTGACATCCATCAGCTCTGCTGTCTGGTAGTACGGCTGGAAAGCTCCCAAAATCTCGTCAGGTTCGTTGTAGAAATCGAGCACAAACGTGCCGGACTGTGCCTTCCCAGGATAGGTACGGTTCAGGCGCGAAAGCGTCTGTACGCATTCCACGCCGCCCAGCTTTTTATCCACATACATGGCACAGAGCTTAGGCTGATCAAAACCGGTCTGGAATTTGTTGGCCACCAGCATCACCTGGTAGTCGTCAGTATCAAACGCTGTACGCATATCCCGGCCTTTCAGGCCTGGATTCATATTGATCTCAGTGAATTTCTGGTTGAGCAGCGCAAGGCTGTTGTGGTCATCTTCATGGAATTCCACTTCCCCGGAGAACGCCACCATTGCGCTAATCTTGTCGTACTTATGCTCGGCTATGTATTTATCAAATGCCAGCTTGTAGCGCACCGCTGCTTTACGCGAACTGGTCACCACCATCGCTTTTGCCTGGCCGGCCAGTAAATGCATAACATGCTTGCGGAAGTGCTCAACAATCACCTTCACTTTCTGCGACACGTTATGATCGTGCAGCGACACCCACTGGTTCAGTTTGATCTTCGCTTTCTTGCTGTCCACTTCCCGATCAGGATCGTCCAGCTTTTGCAGCAGCTTGTACGCCACTTTGTAGTTGGTGTAGTTCTTCAGCACATCAAGAATAAAGCCTTCTTCGATGGCCTGACGCATGGAATAAACGTGGAACGCTTCCGGTTTGTTCGTTTTCGATGCCGGTTCCTGCGGGTTAGGACGACGGCCAAACAGCTCCAGCGTTTTGGCCTTCGGCGTGGCGGTGAAGGCGTAATAGTTGAGATTGCTGCTGCCTTTACGCGCCGCGACGGTAGCATCCAGAATATCTTCTGAAGAAATCTCCTCATCGTCATCCACTTCTTCGGTCATCAGCACTTCTTTCAGCTGACGCGCCGTAGAACCGCTCTGCGAGGAGTGCGCTTCATCGGCAATCACCGCGTATCTTCGCTGCTTCAGGCTGACGCTATTTTCAATCGCCTTCAGGACAAACGGGAAGGTCTGGATGGTGACGATAATGATCGGCTGCGAGTTTTCCAGCGCGCTGGCCAGCTTTTCTGATTTAGAACCGTCGCCTTCTTTGTTATTGATACGCCCGACCACGCCGTCCTGATGTTCAAACTGATAGATAGTGTCCTGCAGCTGATCGTCCAGCACGGTGCGGTCCGTCACCACAATCACCGAGTGGAACTGCTTATCGCCATTTTCATCGTACAGGCGGGAAAGCTGGTGGGCCGTCCAGGCGATAGAGTTCGATTTGCCCGACCCCGCACTGTGCTGAATCAGGTATTTATTGCCGGTGCCTTCCACCGTAGCGGCGGTGATCAGTTTGTTCACCACGTCCCACTGGTGATAGCGCGGGAAAATCAGGCTCTCGCTTTTATACTTCAGGCCAATAGCGTTTTCTTTTTCGACGATTTGCAGATGCACAAAACTGGCGAGAATTTTCAGCAGATTGTCCGGCAGCATCACCTCATTCCACAGGTAGCTGGTGGCATAGTCGTTGGCATCTCCCGGGATGTCGTTCCCCGCACCGCCGTCATGGGTACCTTTGTTAAACGGCAGGAAGAAGGTTTTATCGCCCTCGAGCTTGGTCGCCATAAACACTTCGTACTGGCTGACGGCAAAGTGCACCAGCGCGCCGCGTTTAAAGGTCAGCAGCGGCTCAGGCTTATTAGTGCTAGGATCTTTGGGCAAACGCGTTTTCTTATATTGCGTGATGGCGTTTTGCACCGTCTGCTTAAATTCAGACTTCAGTTCCAGCGTCGCTATTGGCAGGCCATTGACGAACAACACCAGGTCGATACGCCACTTCTTCGCTTTTATACCCGTTTCTTCGAATGCGGCGTTCGACGCATGCGGGCTGTAAACCAGCTCCGGCACAATGCGGCAGATATTCTGTTTGTAGCGCGTCAGGGTTTCCGGATTGAGGTTATGTTCTGGCTTAAACTGGCACAGGGAAAAACGCGCATTATGGCTTTTGATGCCGTGGCGCAGCACGCCGAGCGTGCCATAAGTGCGCGACAGCATATCGGTGGCGTTGATGTCCGCTTTTTTTAGCTGCGCCACCAACGCATCGAGGAAATGACGCTCGGTATCGGTAGGGTAAATTTTTGCAAACTTCTCCCACTCCTGCGGCTGGGTGATCTGCACAAAGGTCAGTGCATCCTGCGAGTACAGTGCACGTTCGCGATCGTAGCCTTCAGTTTTGCCACGGACCCAGCCTCGATCGATCATCTGAGCAATCATCTCATTCTGGAAAATCAGCTCTTTGGTGCTGTCCATGCTCATGCGGTGGCCTCCTGTGGCTCCTCAACATCCTGCGTGTCCGGGGCAACCCAATCGCGGACGTCAATTTTTCCGGTGACGGCGGCGGAGATCAGGGCGGTGCGGCGTTCCTGGAGAAGTTTAACTTGCTCCATAGCACCAGACTCTATTGATGAGTACAATTTGATGGTTTCTTTTATAAAGGAAACTATTCGTTGGATATCGTTCTCTGGCGGAATCGGAATTGCTATCGATTTAACGATATCTGTATTTAAGTTTGGTTGGCCCGAACCCTGTTTTATGCTTTCTCTTAAATTTGTTGTCAATGTTGAAAGATAGAAATAAGCATATTCATGATCAATATTTAACAATTCAAACCCAACGACCCCATCGTTCGCATTTGCATCAATGCTAAGGATTTTAGGTACGCCAAGTGTAGCACCACTATTTGATAGCAATAATGTCCCTGCTTTAAACACTCTACATTGCTCACTTCCTTTTTTAGTAAGGAACGTATCGGTGCTATCTAAATATATTTCATTATCTTTTGTTATCTCAGCAACAGTCACCCACGGAGAATAATCACCATTAAATAAAGTTGGGTCACCTGCTGGTCTTGGTGAGCCACCTCTAACAACTAATGAGATATACCCAAATTTTGATACTTCCCAGTGTTCTGGCACGTCCCCCAACCACTCAACATCAGAATCTTTCATCGGCACATCAGGGTTTAGTCCTTTGGTGACGGCATGGCTAATCACCGCCTGACATTTTTCTTTAAGTAGTTCAATCAGTTGCTGTTGCTTCTCGATCAGGTTATCGATTTTTGCGGTTTCGTGATCGAGGAAAGATGCTACAACAACTTGCTCTTCATAAGTGGGTAGGAGGATAGGATTACATCCGACCTCTTCAACTGTAATTTGTGGAATAGCCGTTTGTGTGAACCAGAATAAATTTTTCCTATTGCCTAACATAAAATAATATGCAAAGGCAGGATAGATAGCTTGAGTCAGATGTTTACAGTAAATAGTTGTTTGAGTTGTTGTTGATTTTCCCGATACTAATTTAACAGAACCAATCGAGTTTCCTCGTGCCGGTATAACTAGGTCCCCTACACCAAGTTTAACTTGCGGACTACTAACGTAGCCAAAGTATGATTCACCTTCAGTTGCAGAGTAAACGGGCCATTCTCCGTCATCTTCGAGTTGTTCTTTTAAGATTGTCTGCCCCATTGCGATTTTAAAATAACGCATTGTTTTGGCTACATTCCAGTGACTAGGAACTTCCCCCAACCACTCAACCCCAGAATCCTTATACTCCGGATACGCCTTATACTTAGCCATCAGGAATGTACCTCCTGCAGCAGCTTCATAATCTCGGCGCTGACCGCGTCCAGGTCGGCATCAATCTCTTCCAACGGGCGCGGTGGTTGATAGACGTAGAAATGGCGGTTAAACGGAATTTCATAACCCACAATCCCCACCTCGCCATCTTTCGCATCACGCTTATCAGCGTTTATCCACGCGTCATTCACGTGCGGTAGTACTTCAGACTCGAAATAGTTTTCAATCAGGTCGCTGGAGGATACCGCCGGGTTCAGCGGCACGTTTTCGTTATCGCGCAGCTCGCCGTCCTGTTCGAACTCAACCACTTTGCCTTTGTATTCAAATGCACCATACAGCGGCTGAGCGGCTTCTTTCAGCACCTTCTTCACCACCGGCTCGGCATCCGGGTTTTTCGTGGTGATTGCATCGATAAACTGCTTGTTCTCTTTCGCATCCAGCTTCACGCCAGCGTTTTTGATGGCCCCTTTCAGGGTCAGTTGGAACTGGTTAAAGTCATTGCTTACCAGCGTCTTGCCACCCGCCTGCGAACCCAGAGCCGTCTGAATCTGCTGCGCTTTTTCCATCAAGGCGCGCTGAGCCAGCCACAGCTTGCTGTCGAGCAGGTCTTTAATCTGCTTCTCTTTCAACTCGGCAAATTCAGCTTTGATAATGGCGCGTGCTTCGGCTTCCAGTTCGGAGAAATCACCATAGCTATCTTCCTGCCATTGGGCTGCGAACTCTTCATACAGACGTTCCATCGGCGCGTTAAACGGCTTCGGTGCAAAGCGCAGAGCCGCAATCGCTTCATCTGTCACCTGAGCGGATAACCGCAGCGGACGTTCAATGGTCAGGCGACGATAGCCAAAGTCGGTACTGTTAAAGATTTTACTGGCGAAGGTTTTCGGCGCTTCGGTTTTGGCGGTGGCTGGCTGACGACCACGGCTGGATTTTTGCTCGGCAACTTTTTCCAGACCAAGCTCTTCCAGAGTTGTGGCATCTACCACTTTAAAATCACCGAAGGTCTGGGTGATCAGTTTGATATCATCTTCGCCCATCAGGTTGCGCTTGGACCCCAGCGATTTACGCATTTTTCCGCACAGGTTGGTGCCATCAATCAGCTGTACTTTACCTTTACGCTCAGGCGCTTTCTTGTTGGAGAGGATCCAGACGTAGGTGGCAATGCCGGTGTTGTAGAACATGTCCGTTGGCAGCGCGACAATGCCTTCCAGCAAATCGGCTTCCAGAATATAGCGACGGATTTCGCTCTCACCGCTGCCCGCACCACCGGTAAACAGTGGCGAACCGTTAAGGATAATCCCGATACGCCCGCCGTTGCTCACGGTGCCATCCACATTGTGGTTGTCGCGCATTTTGCTGATCAGGTGCATCAGGAACAGCAGCGAGCCGTCGGATACACGCGGCAGGCCCGGGCCAAAGCGACCGTTAAAACCTTTCTGCGTATGTTCGTCGTTAATCTCGCCCTCAATCTTCTTCCAGTCCACGCCAAACGGTGGGTTAGAGAGCATATAGTCGAACTGGTCCTGTGGCAGCTGGTCGTTAGAGAGGGTGTTACCCAGCTTAATACGGCTGACGTCCTGACCTTTGATCAGCATGTCGGCTTTACAGATAGCGTAGGATTCCGGGTTCAGCTCCTGGCCAAAAGCACGCATCACCGCGTTAGGGTTCAGTTCGTGCACATATTCCATGCCTGAAGAGAGGAAACCGCCGGTTCCGGCCGTCGGGTCATAAATGGTGCGGATGATACCGGGCTGCGTCAGGGCTTCATCATCTTCCATAAACACCAGCGAGGTGGTCAGACGCACAATATCGCGCGGGGTGAAGTGCTCACCGGCGGTCTCGTTAGAGCTTTCCGCGAAACGGCGGATAAGTTCTTCAAACACCAGGCCCATTTCATAGTTGGAAATCGCCTTCGGGCTCAAATCGGTGGTGGCGAATTTCTTCACCACTTTGAACAGCAGATTGGCGTCTTCCAGCAGGCCGACAAACTCGCTGAATTTGAAGTGTTCGAAGATTTCACGCGCGTCCGGGGAGAACGCCTGTACGTAGCTTTCAAGGTTGGCTTTGATGTCGTTTTGCCCCATCTTGCCCAGATCCATCTTCGAGGTGTTGAAGAAGGAGAGCCCGCTGGCGCGCAGCAGAAACTTCTCTTTGGCATCTTCCGGCAGTGGGCTCATTTTTAATTCATCATATTTCGCCACAACCGCGTCTTTGGTCTCCGCCAACACACATTCAAGGCGGCGCAGCAGCGTAAAGGGAAGGATCACGCGCCCGTATTGAGACTGTTTAAAATCACCGCGCAGCAAATCAGCCACCGACCAGATAAACGCAGCCGTTTGAGAAAAGTTAGTGTTAGTCATGAAGCCCTCGGGGAGATCGCAGCCATAATGCAAATGTGCACAGGCAAATATTCATTTTTGGAATCCAGTGCGCAAAATCATACCCGCTATAAAGGCTATCGCAAACGATACAGGGCAAAGAAATGAACAATGATATTGAATAACTGATTATCAGCAGAGTGAGTAATGTGGATTCTGCTTGCTATTCATGAAGGAACATAATTGGGTGGATAGGGAATTTCAGACACAAAAAAAGCCGCCTTTAAGCGACTTTGATTTGCATCTTTTGGTGCCGAAGGCCGGACTCGAACCGGCACGTATTTCTACGGTTGATTTTGAATCAACTGCGTCTACCGATTTCGCCACTTCGGCACTGAAGGGGATGCGGAAACGTTGTGGATTATACCTGTCGCGCGCCGCCATGCAAGCGACGACGCGCGAAACCCGCGCTAAGTGCCCAAAAAACCAGCGCCCCTTCACTCCAGCTCAGACACCGCCAGCCGAATCACCCTCGCCGCCTTCTGCTCCGGCAGCGCCAGGACCTTCGCCCACATGTCCTGCACCATGTCGCAGGAGAGCTTCTCCTTGCCCACTGCCTTCTCCGGCATCTGCAACAGCTGGATATCCTCGCCGTACTTATCGGCAAGCGCCTTCATAATCGGCCGCACATCCTCGACAGCCGCCTCGCGTTCGGCTTGCGTCACGGTGTGGCGGTTTTTGCCGTAGGCCGTGCGCATCATGTCGGCGTCGGCCTGCATGCGTCGCGTCATCAGGTCTTTATCCAGCATGCGCATCGGGTTCACGCCGCCCTTCACCGTCGGGTAGAGGAAGCGGAAGCAGGCGTCGTCGCTCACCTTCTGGATGGCGGCGGTCTGCTCCATGTTGATGGTCATGTAGTTCACCACGTTGGCGTCCGGGGCGTTTTGCAGGCGCGTCATCTGTAAATGCAGGATCTGCGGCTGGATGGTGTCGATAATGTGCTGCTCCGGCTCGCCGGCCTTTTGCAGGGCGGCCATCTGGTCGAGGATGCGCTGATGCAGCGCGGGCTCCTGCTCCTTAATTACCTGCCAGGCGGGCATCGCGTTGAGGGTGGTATCAATCTGCGCTTCCGGAGCGCTTTGCCTGTCAAAGAAGACCCAGAACGCCACGGCGGCGGCCGCGACAATAACAACGACCGTACTGATCCACGTTTTTTTCATCTCGCATCCTTATCCTTGCGTTATGCCGGTTTACACCGGCACGCCGCTGTGGAAGCGAAACTCGTTGTCCGGTGTCGAGATAAGTGTGGCTTCAATTTCACCAAAAAGCTGTATGCGCGGTGAGATATCGTCGTCGCTCACCTGCCGGGCCAGCGTCAGGTAGTCCTGATAGTGGCGCGCTTCCGAGCGCAGCAGCGAGAGATAGAACTTCTGTAAGTCATCGTCGAGGAACGGGGCCAGCGCGGCGAAGCGTTCGCAGGAACGGGCTTCGATGTAGGCGCCGCAGATGAGCTTGTCGATCAGCGTCAGCGGTTCGTGAGTGCGCACTTCCTTCAGCATCCCTCTGGCGTAGCGGCTGGCGGTGATTTTGACGTACGGAATGTCGCGCGCCAGCATCGCCTCGCGCACCTGCCAGAAGTGGTGCAACTCCTCTTTAATCAGCAGCACCATGCTGTCGATGAGCGCCTGGCCCCACGGGTCGTCGGTTTTGGGCATCACGCTTTTGCCAATCTGCTTGTGCAGGGCGATGAAGTCCGGCTCCGGGCCGTCGCGGAAGGTGAACTGTTCGTAGGGCTTGAGCCAGTCGAGCAGCGCATCGGCACCGCTTTCGTCGGCGACGTATTTACGCACCAGCAGCAGCGCGGTCTGGGCGGCCTTGAGCTCGCACACCATGTGGTCGGTGAGCAGCAGCGGCAGGTTCGCCGGGTCGCGGGCTTTATCAATCCATGCTTGCGGGGTCGGGCACTGGAGGAAGTTGAGTACGGGGGCGAGTATCTGCGGGTAATCCATGGTTCTGCCTTGAAAAAAGCGGTGGCGCGCGCCACCGCCTGAATCACTTAGTGACGCACGCCGTCGTCGTCTTCGTCGACGTAATCTTCGTCGTCGCCTTCTTCGCCGTCTTCACCGTTCGGATCTTCGAAGTAGGTTCCCCAGCCGTCGTACTCCACGTCAAACTTCTCGGCCAGGTTCATCAGCTGTTCTACCTGCGCGTCGATCAGCTCCGCCTTCAGCGCGCCTTCGCTCAGGATGTCGCAGCAGATGACGGTGTCGCCCTCTTCCACTTCCAGCTCTTCCGGCTCGGTCACTTCGTAACCCAGCTTGAAGGCTTCCACGGCCATTTTTTCCAGCGCTTCAAAGTCGTCCGCAGAGAAATGGTGCTCGATGGTGTACAGCGCGTCCGGATCGCTACCGTCTTCCAGCAGTTCTTCAATAATCAGACGCGTCTCTTCGCGTTGCTCTTCCAGTAATTCCGGGTTTGCCATGGGTCAATCCTCTTTAAAGTGCGGCAGATACTTCTATTTTCACACACGGACGGGTTTGCCTCCACCTTTGTTGGAAAGATTTGTGAAACGGGGTTGCAAATGAATAATTACACATATAAAGTGAATTTTAATTCAATAAGTGGCGTTCGCCATGCGAGGATAAAATGTCTGATCTGTACAAGAAACACTTTCTGAAATTGCTCGATTTTACCCCTGCACAGTTCACCTCTCTGCTGACCCTTGCCGCACAGCTCAAAGCCGATAAAAAAAATGGCAAGGAAGTACAGAAACTTACCGGTAAAAACATCGCGCTCATCTTCGAAAAAGACTCGACCCGTACACGTTGCTCTTTCGAAGTTGCCGCATTTGACCAGGGCGCGCGCGTCACCTATTTAGGGCCGAGCGGCAGCCAGATTGGGCATAAAGAGTCAATTAAGGATACCGCACGGGTTCTCGGGCGGATGTACGACGGCATTCAGTATCGCGGCCACGGCCAGGAAGTGGTCGAAACGCTGGCGCAGTACGCGGGCGTGCCGGTATGGAACGGGCTGACCAACGAGTTCCACCCGACGCAGCTGCTGGCGGACCTGCTGACCATGCAGGAGCACCTGCCGGGCAAGGCGTTTAACGAGATGACGCTGGTCTACGCGGGCGACGCACGCAACAACATGGGCAACTCGATGCTGGAAGCGGCGGCGCTGACCGGGCTGGATCTGCGCCTGGTGGCTCCGAAGGCCTGCTGGCCGGAAGAGAGCCTGGTGGCGGAGTGCAGCGCGCTGGCCCAGAAGCACGGCGGGAAAATCACGCTGACGGAAGACGTGGCGGCGGGCGTGAAGGGCGCAGACTTTATTTATACCGACGTGTGGGTGTCGATGGGCGAAGCCAAAGAGAAGTGGGCGGAGCGTATCGCGCTGCTGCGCGGGTATCAGGTGAACGCGCAGATGATGGCGCTGACCGGCAACCCGAACGTGAAGTTCCTGCACTGTCTGCCGGCGTTCCATGACGACCAGACCACGCTCGGCAAGCAGATGGCGAAGGAGTTCGATCTGCACGGCGGGATGGAAGTGACGGACGAGGTGTTTGAGTCGCCGGCGAGCATCGTTTTTGACCAGGCGGAAAATCGGATGCATACGATTAAGGCGGTGATGGTGGCGACGCTTGGGGAGTGATCCCCTCTCCCACGTTATTGATTCGGTGCGCTCTTCTTGCCGGGTGGCGCTGCGCTTACCCGGCCTACAAGTCCCGTAGGCCCGTGCAAGCGAAGCGCCGCCGGGCAAACCGGCTCCATTTCATTGATTTTTCACCCCGAAAAAGGTACGTTTTCGCCTTCATTCCAGCGTGGACATGCCAGCATTATGCCGATTATTCAGTCTGTTGAACGTGCGTTGCAGATCCTCGACCTGTTCAACGAGCAGGCCACCGAGCTTAAGATCACCGACATCAGCAAACTGATGGGGCTGAGCAAGAGTACCCTCCACTCGCTGCTGAAAACCCTCCAGCTTCACGGCTATATCGATCAGAACCCGGAGAACGGGAAGTATCGCCTCGGCATGAAGCTGGTCGAGCGCGGTCATTTTGTCGTGGGCTCCATCGATATTCGCCAGAAGGCGAAAGGCTGGCTGACGGAGCTGTCCCGGCGGACCGGGCAGACCACCCATCTGGGGATCCTGGACGGGCGTGAAGGGGTCTATATCGAGAAGATTGAAGGCAAGCTCGCTGCCATCGCCTATTCACGCATCGGCCGCCGCCTGCCGGTTCACGCCACCGCCATCGGCAAGGTGTTGATTGCCTGGCTGGGCGAGGCCGAGCTGAACGCCCTGCTGGAGGGCTATCAGTACACCACCTTTACGCCCGCTACCCTCGCCTCTCGTGAAACCTTAATGAGCGCCCTGGCGCAGACCCGCGAGCAGGGTTACGCCCTGGACAGCGAAGAGAACGAGCAGGGCGTGCGCTGCGTGGCGGTGCCGGTGTGGAACCACGAATCCCGCGTGATTGCCGCCCTGAGCCTGTCGACGCTGACCTCCCGCGTGGACGATGCCGAGCTGGCTAATTTCCGCGAGCAGCTTCAGCAGGCCGGGCTCCAGCTCTCACGCGCGCTGGGCTACCCGGCCTGAGCCGTCAGACCGGCTCGTAGGTGAAGTAGTCGAAGTCCGCATGGCAGCCGTCGCCGCTGATGTCCTCGCAGTGCAGTCCCACAAACGCGCCGGTGAAGAAGCCGCGCCCGCCGATGTAGTCGTCCGACAGCTTCCACGCCTCATACGTTACCGGCACGGTGTGCCACGTCTCGCCGTCGAACGAGTAGCTGTAGCAGTAGACCAGCGTATCCACGTCCACCCGCAGCCAGACGCTCTCAGCCTGTTCCGGCACCGGAATCGGCTGCTCGTGCAGCGGCCATGACGGCACGTTGTGGTCAAGCTGGATCACCTTAATCGTTCTGCCCTGCCCCTCCTCGTAATCCACAAAGCAGTAGCTCCAGTTTTTGCTGTTGTAGTAGCAGGTCAGCCCCGCGCTCTGCTGGAAGTGGACCGGCGAGAACTGCATCCGCGTCTCGGCCCGGAAGGTGAAATGCTGCCACCGGCGCGCCACGGTCGACTGGGTAAAGGTCGAGTTGAGCGAGTCGTTGCCGTACAACCGTAAATAGCCGGGACGGGCGGTGAGCGAGCCGAGGGTGTCGTCGAACGGAATGCGCAGGGTCTGCAATTCAGGGTCAAGCGTGCTGCCGTCGAAATCATCCCGCCAGCTGCCCTGAGCGGCGGCGGGCTGCTCCGCCATCTGCGGGCCTTTCACGGTCAGCTGCGCGTGCTTGCCGCCCTCCACGAACGGCCAGCCATCGCGCCATTCAATGCGGGCGATGCCGGTCTCGCGCCCCAGCGGGCAGTAGCCGCGTCCGCCGGAGGCCAGCAGCGGCACGCCGGGCAGGCGCAGCGGGCGGCTGGTAAGGTAGGCCATATACCACTCCCCGGTGTGGGTTTGCAGCAGCGAGCCGTGGCCGCTCTTTTGCAGCGGGTTCTCCGGCAGGTGCCAGCTGGTCATCATCGTCACATCCGGGTGAAGCTCGTACGGCCCGTCGATGGTTTTTGCGCGCAGCACCACGACGGCGTGCTCGTAGCTGGTGCCGCCTTCGGCAACCATCAGGTAGTACCATCCCGCGTGGCGATACAGGTGCGCCCCTTCGGTGTAGCAGAGCGGCGTGCCGGTAAACAGCGTTTTGCGCTCGGGCGAGAGGGTGCCAGTCTGCGGGTCAAACGCCTGCATCACGATGGTGTTGTGCGGGTTGCTGTGGTGGCGCGGCCCCCACGGGCGGTAGAGGTAGTACTTGCGACCATCGTCGTCGTGGAACAGGGACGGATCGAACCCGCCGTTACCCATCGGGATCGGCTCGCTCCATGGCCCCTCAATGGACGGCGCGGTGACGAGGAAGTTGCGGCCATTTTTCCACGGCGAATCGACAATCTTCACGTCGGTGTAGAGCAGCCAGAATTTGCCGTCGGCGTAGCTCAGGCACGGCGCCCAGATGCCACCGGAGTCCGGGTTGCCCTTCATGTCCAGCATCGACACGCGGTCCAGCGGCGTGCTGACCAGCGACCAGTTTTTCAGGTCGCGGGAGTGATAGATGCGCACGCCCGGGAACCACTCGAAGGTCGAGGTGGCGATGTAGTAGTCCTCGCCCTGGCGGCACAGGGACGGGTCCGGGTTGAAGCCGGTCAGGATTGGGTTAGTAATTTCCATATTGCCTCCGGTTAATGGGATGCGGCTGTCGCGGCGTCGGGAATGGCCTCGCCCTGCGCCGCGCGGTGCTTGATCAGCTGCTGGCTGATGGCCTCCACGCGGGCGTCGGTGAGCTTGTAGAACGACAGCATGATGAACATGCCCGCGTAGAGCACCACCGGCACCACGCAGAACAGAATTTTGATGGTGGTCAGCACCTCGACCGGCTGCACGCTACTGCTGGCGGAGTAGTTCACCCAGGCCAGGATCCAGCCCACCACCGCCCCGCCAATCGCCAGGCCAATCTTCAGGCTGAACAGGTAGGTGGAGAACACCAGCCCGTCGAGGCGGCGACCGCTGCGGCTCTCCTCGTAATCCACCACGTCAGAGGCCATCAGCCACTGTAGCGGCGTGGTGGTGTTAAAGACGAACAGGAACAGGATGTTGAGGGCGAAAATCAGGGCAATATGCTCTGCTGGCGTGACGAAAATCAGCAGGCTGATGAGCGAGTAAGCGACGATGATCCACTTAAAGGCGGTGACGCGATCGAAGCGGCCCAGCAGACGGGAGGAGCAGAGCGAGCCGAACATGGTGGCGAGGCTGCCGTAGAGTAAAAACTGCGTCGCCATCTCCGGGTGATCCATCACGTATTTCACGAAGTAGAGCGTCGCCCCGCCGCGCACCACGTTGGAGCAGGTCGCCATCATCTTGAAGGCGCACATGATCCGCCACTGGCCGTTGCCCAGCAGCAGCTTAAGATCTTTCGCCACCGACGAGCCAGGCTGCACCTCAAAGGTGTAGCGCTCTTTGGTGGTGAAGAAGCAGACATAAAGCAGGACCACGCCGGTCAACCCCAGCACGCACATGGCGCCGAAATAGCCCACCTGCTCGTTCCCTTTGCCGATGATGCTTACCAGCGGCAGCGCGATGCCGCTGATGGCGAGCGACCCCGCGGCGGCGAGGAAGAAACGCCAGGACTGAAGGGCATGACGCTCTTTCGGGTCGGCGGTGATCACCCCCGGCATGGCACAGTACGGGACGTTAACGAAGGTGTAGACCAGAGTCAGCAGAATGTAGGTCACGCAGGCGTAGATGATTTTGCCCTGCGCGGAGAAGTCCGGCGTGTAGAAGGTCAGCATGCAGACGATGCCAAACGGGATGGCGCCCCACAGCAGGAACGGGCGGAACTGGCCGTAGCGGGTGCGGGTGCGGTCAACCAGCAGCCCCATCAGCGGATCGGTCACGGCGTCGAGCACGCGGGAAACTAAAAACAGCGTCCCCATTATGCCTGCGGAGAGACCGAACACGTCGGTGTAGAAATAGGCCAGCAGGAACATCGTGGCCTGCCAGACGAAGCCGCAGGCGGTATCACCCAGCCCGTAGCCAATTTTGTCTTTCATGGTTAATTGCGTCATCAGAATTACACCCTTATGTAGTGTGCTGAATTACAACATCGTGTTAATGGAGTGTAATGAGCTGCTCAATTAATCAGCAATGGTCATATCTTATTTCTGAATTACGTTATTTTGCTTTTGTGACGCCAACGATATATCTCAACTCATTGTTTAAATTAGCAAATTAAAGACAAGCAAAAACCGCCCGCGGAATATTTCCCGCAGACGGTTTTCTCTCAAAAAAATAATTAAAGGCCGAGCGCTTTTTTACCGGCGTTAATTACCTCAATGATTTTATCGGTGTCATAAATACAGCCTTTCCAGGTGCCGCCGCTCACGGACTGTAATGCCGCCCACAGCCGGGTATCGTCCGGCAAAAAGTCGTGAGCGTGCAGGTCCGGGTGCGTCTGCCGCCGTGCCAGCTCGCGCGCCCCCTCTTCCGGCGTCAGCGGGTTGTCCGCGGTGCCGATAAAGTTCACGCTACCTGTTAATGTCAGTCGGTCGACGGCTATCTCGATAATGTCATTATCGCGCAGCTTACCAATCGGCCCGCCCGCCAGCGCCTCCGGCGACACGTGGCCGAAGCAGGCGCCCGTCGACACGCCGGAGAAGCGCGCATCGGTGATTAAGGATACCGTTTTGCCCCACGAGATATGCTTGAGCGCGGAGGTGAGCTGGTAGGTCTCTTCCATACCGGTGCCGGACGGTCCACCGCCGATCACCACCATGATATCGCCCTGCTTAATCTCTTCCCGCTTGATGGCCCTGATCGCCTGCGCCTCCGAGACAAACACCCGCACCCGGCCGGTGTGGCGGTAAACGCCATCTTCACCCACTACCGACGGGTCGATCGCCGTGGCCTTGATCACCGATCCTTCCGGCGCGATGTTGCCCGTCGGGAAGCAGACCGTCGAGGTCAGCCCTTTCGCTTTTGCCTTCTCCGGCGGCAGGATCACGTCATCCGGCTCCACGCCGTCCTGCTCGCGCAGGCACTGGCGGAAGCGCTTACGGCGCTCCGAGCTCTGCCACCAGTCGAGGTTCTCGCCCACTGTCTGGCCAGTGACGGTCATGGCGTCCAGATGCAGCAGGCCAAGATCGCGCAGGTGGAGCATAACCTCCGGCACGCCGCCCGCGAGGAAGGCGCGCACGGTCGGGTGATAGTCCGGGCCGTTGGGCAGCACGCTCACCAGGCGCGGCACCCTGCGGTTGACGCGCGTCCAGTGTTCAACGTCCGGGATCGTGCAGCCCGCCGCGTGGGCAATGGCCGGAATGTGCAGCAGTAAATTAGTGGAGCCGCCGAACGCCGCGTGGATCACCATCGCGTTTTCGATGGCTTTATCGGTGAGGATATCGCGCGTGGTGATGCCACGGTTATCCAGTTCACTGACCGCGCGTGCCGACTGGCGGGCGATCTCCAGCCACACCGCCTGCCCGGAAGGGGCCAGCGCGGAGTGCGGCAGCGCCAGACCCAGCGCCTCCGCCACTACCTGCGAGGTGCCCGCCGTACCGAGGAACTGACACCCGCCGCCCGGCGTGGCGCAGGCGCGACAGCCCAGCTCAGCGGCCTCCTGCAAGGAGAGTTCATGGTTGGCGAAGCGCGCGCCGATGGTCTGCACCTTGCCCGCGTCTTCCCCCACGGTCGGCGGCAGCGTCGCCCCGCCCGGCACCAGAATGGTCGGTAGATCGTGCATGGAAGCCAGCGCAATCATGGTGGCGGGCAGCCCTTTATCACAGGTTGCCACGCCAATCACCGCCCGCCGCGTCGGGAGAGAGCGGATCAGACGGCGAAACACGATCGCCGCGTCGTTGCGGTACGGCAGGGAGTCGAACATACCGTGCGTGCCCTGCGAGCGACCGTCGCACGGATCGCTGACGAAGGCGGCGAACGGGATCCCGCCGTTGCGGGTGATCTCCTTCGCCGCCGCCTGCATCTGCATGCCGATTTCCCAGTGCCCGGTGTGGTAGCCCAGCGCGACCGGGCGTCCGTCTCCGGCGCGGATGCCGCCCTGGGTGCCGATGATCAGCACCTCTTTGCCGGTGAGCTTGTTGGCGTCCCAGCCCATTCCGGCGTTCTGCGTCATGCCGAACAGGTTGCCGCTGGGGGATTCCATCAGCATCTGCGGAGTCAGCGGCAGCGCGCCCTGCGGCCCCGCCGCGTGGGTGATCACCGCATAAAACGCATCGTCCTGTGGGGTGAAAATCTTCTCGATGGTCATGGTTATCGTCCGGCTCAGCAGAGTTTGAGCTGTTGCAGCAGGGTTTTCAGCTGCGCCTTACGCGGCGCGTCCAGCGGCGAGGCTGGCGGCAGGACGTGCGTAGAAATCGGACGACCGCAGAGCACGATCGCCTCTTTAATGACGTTCACAAACGGCGTATCCAGCTGATACATCTGCGGGATTTGCAGCAGGGTCTGATGATACTCAGCCGCTTTCGCCACGTCTTTATCCCGCCAGGCTTTCAGAAGATTCACCGACACCTGCGGGGCAAAGTTGCCGCTGGCCGAGATCGCCCCGTCACCGCCGAGCAGCAGGGTATTAAACAGATGATCGTCGTAGCCGCAGAGTACGGTGAAGTGCGGATGGGCGGCTTTGACGGTGTGGATCATGCTGCGCAGGTGGGCGACGGAGTCGATGGTGTCTTTGATGCCGACGATGTTGCTGCGCGAGTCGGCCAGGGTTTTGACCAGCGCCGGGGTCAGATCCTGCCCGGTCAGCGCCGGGAAGTTATAGAGCATCACCGGCAGCGTGACGCTGTCGGCCACCTGTTCGAAATAGCGGATCAGGTTTGCTTCCGACACTTTCCAGTAGTAGGGGTTGATCACCACGATGCCGTCAGCGCCCGCCTGCTGCGCGTGCTGGCTCAGTTCAATGGTTTCCCGGGCGTTGGTGCCGCCGGTGCCGATCAGCACCGGCACACGACGATCGACATGATCGATCGCAAACCGGGCAATGGTTTTACGCTCTTCGCCGCTGAGCTGGGAGAACTCGCCGCCGCTGCCCAGGAAGAACAGGCCGTCAACGCCTGCTTTGATCAGATCGTCGATCAGCGCGGCGGTACCCGGTTTATCAAGCTGGCCATCGGCGGTAAAAATGGTGGAGACAGGGGGAATGATTCCCGTGAACAACGCGGACTGCGGCATGAGATCTCCTTGATGAATCAGTTTGTTCTATATTATAGAACAGCGTTCATTAATTTAACGATCATACTATGACGCAGAAAAAGCGCAGGTAAATGGGAGATGAGGAGGGAGTGCGGGAAGTTTAAGCTGGATCACATATTAGAGGATGTGGTCTGGTGCCCTCACCCTAACCCTCTCCCACGGGGAGAGGGAACTTTTACACCCTCTCCCCTTGGGAGAGGGCCGGGGTGAGGGGTTACTCTACCAGCATCTTCACCACAACCTTACGCACCTGCGCCGGCGCTCCCACCGCGCACAGCGGCTTATGCACTTCACCCGGCCAGAACACTACAAAATCCCCTTCGCTCAGCACCACGGTTTTCTCCTGCTCGCCTTCCGGCAGGAACGCGATGTCTTTGCCCGCCAGCCAGTCGGTGTCCGGCGTACCGTGCGGCAGGGTGCTGAAGGTCATCCCTTCCTGACCCTTCAGCACAATCTGAATATCCAGATAGCGTGCATGGTATTCAGCGCGGCGCTCGGCGAACGGCTGAGTCATGTCCTCCGAAACCAGATAAAACAGGCTGTTGCCGTTGATGTCGTGCTTGCCGGTCGGCGTCGCGTCGCTGACGTGGGCCTTAACGTGCTCAATGGCCTGGCGTAGCTCTTCTGGCAGCCAGGACTGGAGATGATGAATATTGCCAATAATCATGATACAACCCTCAGATTAAAACATTGTTTCATTTTCATGTTTTATACGAGAATTGCCTCTTCCATACCAGCCCTTTTTTGACAAGATTTGCGTCAGCGCATGTTTATCGAGAAATATGTTAATCCACTGTTAATTACATACAGGCATTTATGCAGTGGTTATGCATAACCTCATTTCATGCACTTTGCACATAGGATCTAACTCACTGAATTTACAACGTAACTCACAAAACCTGTTGGTGTATCACACTTTATCACTTTGGTTATTCCCTTTAAAAATCCATAATTATTTATTGATTTCTCTTAAGTGAAAAATAGTTAACTGTTATTATTGCATAGCCATTCCCGAGCCTGAATTTTATCTATTAAAATCAACAACATAACTAAATATTTCAAAACATGTGATTCTACAAAATAATAACAACTTCAAATATTGCCACCCGTTCCTGCTTAGCTATTCATCCCTTAATAATATGAAATTAATCATTATCTGATACGAATCATGCAATTGAAAATAAAGTGCTCAATATCGGTTTTCGCGTGAGCAATGTCACAATAACCATTATTTAAGCGCCTACTATAAATCACGAAATCAATTGAGCTTAGCCGCCATGAAATTAAACACCTCACATGGCGCATGCCCTTTTTATTCTGAAAACAGTTAAAGGAATAATTATGGAAAAGCATTACGTCGGTTCTGAAATTGGTCAATTGCGTAGCGTTATGCTGCACCGTCCTAATTTAAGTCTGAAACGGTTAACCCCCTCAAACTGTCAGGAGCTGTTATTTGATGACGTGCTCTCGGTTGAACGGGCGGGTGAAGAGCATGACATCTTCGCAAACACGCTGCGCGAGCAGGGTGTGGAAGTCCTGCTGTTGACCGACCTTCTTACGCAAACGCTTGATATTGCGGAAGCAAAAGCCTGGCTTCTTGAAACACAAATCTCCGACTATCGCTTGGGGCCAACCTTTGCCGCCGACGTGCGCGGCTGGCTGGCGGATATGCCGCACCGCGAACTGGCGCGCAGATTGAGCGGCGGATTAACCTACGGTGAAATTCCGGCGGCTATTAAAAATATGGTGGTCGATACCCACACGGCGAATGATTTTATTATGAAGCCGCTGCCGAACCACTTATTTACCCGCGACACCTCCTGCTGGATATATAACGGCGTCTCCATTAATCCGATGGCGAAACCCGCCCGCCAGCGTGAAACGAATAACCTGCGGGCAATATATCGCTGGCACCCCGCATTTGCCGACGGCGAGTTTATTAAGTATTTCGGCGACGAGAATATTAATTACGACCACGCCACCTTAGAAGGCGGCGACGTATTAGTGATTGGTCGCGGGGCGGTACTGATCGGCATGTCCGAGCGCACGACGCCGCAGGGCGTGGAGTTCCTCGCCAACAGCCTGTTTAAACATCGCCAGGCCGAGCGCGTGATTGCCGTTGAACTGCCGAAACACCGCTCCTGCATGCACCTCGACACCGTGATGACCCACATCGACGTAGACACCTTCTCCGTTTACCCGGAAGTGGTGCGCAAGGACGCCCAGTGCTGGACGCTCACCCCGGACGGACGCGGCGGCCTGCTGCGTACCCAGGAAACCGACCTGCTGCACGCCATCGAGAAAGCCCTCGGCATTAACCAGGTCCGCCTGATCACCACCGGCGGCGACGCCTTTGAGGCCGAGCGCGAGCAGTGGAACGACGCCAACAACGTCCTGACCATCCGCCCGGGCGTGGTGATCGGCTACGAGCGCAACGTCTGGACCAACGAGAAGTATGACAAAGCGGGCATTACCGTGCTGCCTATCCCAGGCGACGAGCTGGGACGCGGTCGCGGCGGCGCGCGCTGCATGAGCTGCCCACTGGAACGCGACGGAATTTAAAGGAGCCATCATGGAACGAAAACCCACTCTGGTTGTGGCCCTTGGCGGCAACGCGCTGCTCAAGCGCGGCGAGCCGCTTGAAGCGGACATCCAGCGCCAGAACATCGAGCAGGCCGCCCGCACCATCGCCGGCTTAATGGAGCAGTGGCGCGTGGTGCTGGTGCACGGCAACGGCCCGCAGGTCGGACTGCTGGCATTACAGAACAGCGCCTACGACAAAGTCACCCCCTACCCGCTGGACGTTCTCGGTGCCGAAAGCCAGGGGATGATCGGCTACATGCTCCAGCAGGCGCTGAAAAACAATCTGCCCCAGCGCGAGGTCAGCGTTCTGCTCACGCAGGTGGAAGTGGACGCCGCCGACCCGGCCTTCAGTAACCCGACCAAGTACATCGGCCCGGTCTACAGCGAAGCCCAGGCTAAAGCGCTGGCCGCAGAGAAAGGCTGGGCGTTTAAGGCCGACGGCAGCTACTTCCGCCGCGTGGTGCCGTCGCCGCAGCCGAAGCGCATCGTCGAGAGCGACGCCATCACAGCGCTGATTCAGCGCGACCACCTGGTGATCTGCAACGGCGGCGGCGGCGTGCCGGTGGTGGAAAACGCCAACGGCTATCGCGGCATTGAGGCGGTGATCGACAAAGACCTCTCCTCCGCCCTGCTGGCGCGTCAGATCGAAGCCGATGCCCTGCTGATCCTCACCGATGCCGACGCGGTGTATCTCGACTGGGGCAAGCCAACCCAGCGTCCGCTGGCGCAGGTGACGCCGGAGCTGCTCAGAGATATGCAGTTCGACGCCGGATCGATGGGGCCGAAAGTGGCCGCCTGCCGCGAGTTTGTTGAGGCCTGCGGCGGCATTGCCGGGATCGGTGCGCTGGCCGACGGCGCGGAGATCCTGGCGGGCGAGAAAGGCACGTTGATTCGTAACTGAGTCGTTTTCCCCTCACCCTAACCCTCTCCCAAAGGGAGAGGGAATGTACGCCCCCTCTCCCTGTGGGAGAGGGCCGGGGTGAGGGCATCAGACAGCTAAATTTTAAAAAGGATTTCCCCATGACCATTAACCTGAAAAACCGCAACTTCCTCAAACTGCTGGACTACACCCCGGCAGAGATCCAGTACCTGATCGATCTCGCCATCGAGCTGAAGGCCGCCAAAAAAGCCGGACGCGAAAAACAAACCCTGGTCGGGAAAAACATCGCCCTGATCTTTGAAAAAACCTCCACCCGCACCCGCTGCGCCTTTGAAGTGGGTGCGTTCGACCAGGGCGCGCAGGTCACCTACCTCGGCCCAAGCGGATCGCAGATCGGCCATAAGGAGTCGATGAAGGACACCGCGCGCGTGCTGGGCCGCATGTATGACGGCATCGAGTATCGCGGCTACGGCCAGGCCATCGTTGAAGAGCTGGGCGAGTACGCGGGTGTGCCGGTGTGGAACGGCCTGACCGACGAGTTCCACCCGACCCAAATCCTCGCCGACCTGATGACCATGCTGGAGCACTCACCGGGCAAAACCCTGCCGGAGCTGAGCTTTGCTTATCTCGGCGACGCGCGGAACAACATGGGCAATTCGCTGATGGTCGGCGCGGCCAAAATGGGGATGGATATCCGCCTTGTGGCGCCGAAATCATTCTGGCCGGAGGCGGGCCTGGTTGAGCAGTGCCGCGCCATCGCCAAAGAGACGGGCGCGCGCATCACCCTCACCGACGACGTGGAGGAAGGCGTGCAGGGCACCGATTTCCTCTACACCGACGTGTGGGTTTCCATGGGCGAGCCGAAGGAAGCCTGGGCCGAGCGCGTCAGCCTGATGAAGCCGTATCAGATCAACGCGGACGTGATGAAGGCCACCGGTAACCCGAACGTCAAGTTCATGCACTGCCTGCCGGCGTTCCACAACGAGCACACCAAAGTGGGCCGCGAAATCGAGATGGCGTACGGCCTGAAGGGGCTGGAGGTGACGGAAGAGGTCTTTGAATCACCGAACTCCATCGTCTTCGACGAAGCAGAGAACCGCATGCACACCATCAAAGCGGTCATGGTGGCGACACTCGGCGACTAATCACCGCCCGGCGCGCCGCGGGGTGCGCCGGGTTCAGGAGAACATCATGGGCAAGTTCAAGTTTCCCTCCGCTTACACCATTCTCTTTTTTCTGATTGCCGTGGTTGCCGTGCTGACGTGGATTGTTCCGGCCGGGCAGTACCATATGGCGATGAACGAGGCGCTCGGCAAAGAAGTCCCCGTTGCGGGCACCTATGCACAGGTAGCATCACATCCGCAGGGGCTGGTTTCGGTGCTGATGGCGCCGATTGCCGGGCTGTACGATCCGGAGTCCGGCCAGGCCGGGGCGATCGACGTGGCGCTGTTTATTCTGATCATCGGGGGATTTCTCGGGATCGTCACCAAAACCGGAGCGATTGACGCCGGGATCGAGCGCGTCACCACTAAGCTGCGCGGACGCGAAGAGTGGATGATCCCGATCCTGATGGCGCTGTTTGCCGCAGGCGGCACGATTTACGGCATGGCAGAAGAGTCGCTGCCCTTCTATACCTTACTGGTGCCGGTGATGCTGGCGGCGCGGTTCGATCCGGTGGTTGCTGCGTCCACCGTGCTGCTCGGCGCAGGGATCGGCACCCTCGGCTCCACCATCAACCCGTTCGCTACGGTGATCGCCGCCAACGCCGCCGGGATCCCCTTCACTAACGGCATCGCTCTGCGCCTGGCGCTGCTGGTGATCGGCTGGATCATCTGCGTGGCGTGGGTAATGCGCTATGCCCGCAAGGTGCGCAAGGATCCGTCGCTGTCGATCGTGGCGGATAAACAGGAAGAGAATCTCGCCCACTTCCTCGGCAACAAGGGCGAGCAGTCGCTGGAATTTACCCCGGTGCGCAAACTCATCCTGGTGATCTTCGCCCTCGCCTTCGCGGTGATGATCTACGGCGTGGCGGTGCTGGGCTGGTGGATGGCGGAGATCTCGGCGGTGTTCCTCGCCAGCGCCATTATCGTCGGGCTGATCGCCCGCATGAGCGAAGAGGAGCTGACTTCAACCTTTATCAACGGCGCGCGAGATTTGCTGGGCGTCGCGCTGATTATCGGCATCGCGCGCGGTATCGTAGTGATCATGGATAAGGGCATGATTACCCACACCATTTTGCACAGCGCCGAGGGAATGGTCACCGGATTGTCGACGGTGGCGTTCATCAACGTGATGTACTGGCTGGAAGTGGTGCTGTCGTTTCTTGTGCCTTCTTCGTCCGGCCTGGCCGTTCTGACGATGCCGATCATGGCGCCCCTTGCCGATTTCGCTAACGTCAACCGCGACCTGGTGGTTACGGCTTACCAGTCGGCGTCCGGCATCGTTAACCTGATCACTCCCACCTCTGCCGTCGTGATGGGCGGGCTGGCTATCGCCCGCGTGCCCTACGTGCGCTATCTGAAATGGGTCGCGCCGTTGCTGGGGATTTTAACGGTGGTGATTATGGTGGCGTTAAGCCTGGGCGCCCTGTTGTAATTTGCCGGATGGCGCTGCGCTTATCCGGCCTACGGATCGGTGCGGTGCCACCGGTTATTTCGGGAACTGATATGGGAACTATGATGGATTACGAAGAGTACTCTCCCAAAGAGCAACTACAGCTAACGGTCTGCCAGCGTCTGATCGCGGAAAAGAGCTATCTCTCCCAGGAAGAGATCCGCCGCGACTTACAGGAGCGGGGTTTTGAGACCATCAGCCAGTCCACCGTTTCACGTCTGCTCAAGTTGCTCGGTGTCATAAAAATTCGCAATGCCAAAGGGCTAAAGATTTATTCGCTGAATCCCCAGCTGCGCCCGGCCCCCGACGCGGCGCGTACCGTCTCTGAAATGGTGGTGAGCGTGGAGCACAACAGCGAATTTATCCTTATCCATACCGTCGCCGGATATGGCCGCGCGGTGGCGCGTATTCTGGATTATCACCAGTTACCGGAAATTTTAGGCGTGGTGGCCGGAAGCAGTATTGTCTGGGTCGCGCCCCGCGTGGTGAAGCGCACCGCGCTGGTCCATAAGCAAATTAATTATTTACTCAGAACGCATTAATATTCATAAAGAACCGTTTGCATTGAGTAAAGCGTGCATTAAATCGCTTGATCCCAAAAGCGAGCTGCGTATAATGCCCGACAATTTGCCGGGAGGAAGCATGGTCAAGCGTGTACGACATAACGTCTTACCGCGTCTGAAATCAGACGCTGGCCTGCCGTTTTTCTTCCCGTTGCTAAACCTATTCCCAGAGCCCCTCATTTGAGGGGCTTTTTTTTGCCCGGCGTCAGGAGATAAACATGAATCCGCTTTATCAAAAACACATCATTTCCATAAACGACCTCAGCCGCGAAGAGCTGGAACTGGTTCTGGAAACCGCGGCAAAACTGAAGGCCAATCCGCAACCGGAGCTGCTGAAGCACAAGGTGATTGCGAGCTGCTTCTTCGAAGCCTCGACCCGCACGCGTCTCTCCTTCGAAACCTCCATGCACCGCCTGGGCGCGAGCGTGGTGGGCTTCTCGGACAGCAGCAACACGTCGCTGGGCAAAAAAGGCGAGACCCTGGCGGATACCATTTCAGTGATTAGCACCTACGTTGACGCGATTGTGATGCGCCACCCGCAGGAGGGCGCGGCGCGTCTGGCGACCGAATTTTCCGGCGGCATTCCGGTACTGAATGCCGGTGACGGCGCTAACCAGCATCCGACGCAGACCCTGCTGGATCTGTTCACCATTCAGGAGACGCAGGGCACGCTTGAGAACCTGAACATCGCCATGGTCGGCGACCTGAAATATGGCCGCACCGTCCACTCGCTGACCCAGGCGCTGGCGAAATTTAACGGCAACCGCTTCTTCTTCATCGCCCCGGACGCGCTGGCGATGCCGCAGTACATTCTCGATATGCTGGACGAAAAAGGCATCGCGTGGAGCCTGCACGCCAGCATCGAAGAGGTGATGGGCAACGTGGATATTCTCTACATGACCCGCGTGCAGAAAGAGCGTCTTGACCCATCCGAGTACGCCAACGTGAAGGCGCAGTTCGTGCTGCGCGCCAGCGACCTCGAGGGCGCGCGCGACAACATGAAGGTGCTGCACCCGCTGCCGCGCATCGATGAGATCACCACAGACGTGGATAAAACGCCGCACGCCTGGTACTTCCAGCAGGCCGGAAACGGCATCTTCGCCCGCCAGGCGTTACTGGCACTGGTTCTGAATCGCGAATTAGCTCTGTAAGGGGAGACGACCATGACACACGATAACAAACTCCAGGTTGAAGCCATCAAGCGTGGCACCGTGATTGACCACATCCCTGCGCAGGTGGGCTTTAAGCTGCTGACGCTGTTCAAACTGACTGAAACCGACCAGCGCATCACCATCGGCCTGAACCTGCCGTCGGGCGAAATGGGCCGTAAAGACCTGATCAAGATCGAGAACACTTTCCTGACCGACGAGCAGGTTAACCAGCTGTCACTGTACGCGCCGGACGCCACGGTTAACCGCATCGACGATTACGACGTGGTGGGAAAATCCCGCCCAAGCCTGCCGGATCGCATCGAAAGCGTGCTGGTCTGCCCGAACAGCAACTGCATCAGTCATGCTGAGCCAGTTTCCTCCAGCTTTGCAGTGAAAAAACGCGCCAATGACATCGCACTCAAATGCAAATACTGCGAAAAAGAGTTTTCTCATTATGTGGTGCTGGCCAACTAATTGAGGTTGGTAATGAAATCCCGGCTGTTATAATGGCCGGGAACATTCTTAACGCTGTAATTCTGGAGAAAAAATGAGCAAAGTACTCGCGACGGAAAATGCACCAGCGGCTATCGGCCCATACGTTCAGGGCGTTGATCTGGGCAGCATGATCATCACTTCTGGCCAGATCCCGGTGAACCCAAAAACCGGTGAAGTACCAGCCGACGTAGCGGCGCAGGCGCGTCAGTCGCTGGAAAACGTGCAGGCGATCGTCGAATCTGCCGGTCTGAAAGTGGGCGATATCGTCAAAACCACCGTGTTCGTGAAAGATCTGAATGATTTTGCGACCGTTAACGCCACTTACGAAGCGTTCTTCACCGAGCACAACGCGACCTTCCCGGCGCGCTCCTGCGTGGAAGTGGCGCGTCTGCCAAAAGACGTGAAAATTGAAATTGAAGCGATTGCCGTACGTCGCTAATTTATTTCAAGAAAGAGAAGGCAGCTCAGGCTGCCTTTTTTTATTTCGACCATTTTTACTCTCTCCGGGAAATGACGCATCCGCCACTCCATTAATAGACTGACGCTGCCTTGCTCTATTCTAATTAATGGATGATGAATGAAACTCTCTAAAATTGCGCTGGCGGTTACCACATTAACGGTTGCGTCTTCCGCACTTGCACACGGATATATAGAATCCCCTGCCAGCCGCGCTTATATGTGTAAGCTCGGCAAGAATATTGACTGTGGCTCTGTACAATATGAACCGCAGAGCGTAGAAAAGGCCTCCGGCTTCCCGACGGGTGCGATGCCGCCCGACGGCCAGCTTGCCAGCGCCGGTATTACCAGCTACTCCCAGCTTGATAAGCAGAGCCTGAACGCCTGGACCAAAAATCCTATGACGGCAGGCCCGCATGAATTTGTCTGGCACCATACCGCACCGCATAAAACCACCAACTGGCGTTATTACATTACCAAACAAAACTGGGACCCCAATAAACCGTTGACCCGTGACCAGTTCGAATTAACGCCGTTCTGTACTATTAACGGACATGGCCAGGCACCGGCGATGACAAAATCCATGACCTGTAATGTCCCGGAACGTACGGGCTACCAGGTTATTTATGGCGTGTGGGAAATTGCGGATACGGCAAACAGTTTCTATCAGGCCATTGACGTTGATTTCGGTAACGGCGGCAACGTCACGCCGGACGACACCCCAGCGGTGATCTCCCAGTGGAGTAAAACCCTGAGCGGACAGATTGCCGGGAATAACCTGAACACGGGCGATAAAGTGATTGCACGCTTCTTCGACGCCAACGGGGAAGTTGCCGCCCTGCGTACCGAGCTGACCATCGGCTCCGTTGCCCAGGGGGATGCGAACCAGTGGTCATACGATCTGGCGCAGAAGATCAACGCCGCGCACAGCGATGTGCGTGTCGGGGTGAAGGATGAAGCGGGCGAAATTAGCCCGGTTCACGGCGCGAACAGCGTCTTCGTCAAAGACGGCAGCGCCCTCCAGTCCGTTGCGATTTCGTACGAAGAGCAGAAGGCGGAAGTGAATGAAACCATCGCGGTTTCTAACCTGCACTACAGCAAAATCGAGAATGGCAAGGCGACCGTCACCTTCCACGTGAACACCAAAGGCGACGTGAATGTTGAAGCGCACGTGATGAACCACAGCGGTGCGGAAAAGGGGTATCTGAAGCAGGAGATGAATAACGCCAGCCAGGACGTGACCATGACCCTGACTGACGTCGCGGCGGGGCACCATATGCTGAAATACTACGCCACTAACAAAGACGGCACCCTGTTCGCGCAGGACGTGCTGGATCTGATGCTGGAAAGCGACGCGGCGGACAGCAACGGCCCGCATGACTTTATCTTCCCGGATAACGTCGCGTCCTACAAAGCGGGCACCGTAGTGCTACAGCCGAAAGACGGTAAGACCTACGAATGCAGGCCTGTCCCGTTCAGCGGCTACTGCGTGCAGTACAGCCCAACCGCAAACCAGTTTGAACCAGGCGTGGGCGCGCACTGGAGAGAGGCGTGGGTGTTGAAGAACTGAGCGATCTGATTCCCTCACCCTAACCCTCTCCCAAAGGGAGAGGGAATTTATACACCCTCTCCCTTTGGGAGAGGGCTGGGGTGAGGGTTCTTTACTACTGATTCCGCGTCGCCCTAAGCAGCGTCTCCAGCGGATATACCGCCGCAATTACCACCTCGTCCTGGATCGTCGCCGCGTTATCCAGTTCGCTCTGGATCGACGCGATCTCGTTGTCGTCCAGCGTGCCCTGACGCGCCACCAGATCCGTCAGCCTCAGACCAATCGAGGCCAGCTTATCCACCTCCTGGATCACCGGCTTTATGGCCTTCAGCTGATAGCTGTTTTCACTCAAGGCCAGCGCATCACTGGTGTTGTTCTGCCAGCGGTTAAAGACGTGGCGCAGCGCATCGGCGCTTTCCGTGTCTTCCGCGTCGCTCACCAGACGGTCCGCCCATTTATTCATCTGACGCACGGTGGCGCTTTCAGCGTTAAGCGCATCTGCAAGGCGATTAAGCGGCTCAAACTGATGATAGTTTCCGGCCTGGAACTTAAGATGCTGGCGGGTGTAATACTGCGCCGGTTCAAGCGCCTGGGCGAGAATTTGCAGCGGCAGGGTATCCGCATTGTTGGCGAGGCGGGTGAACTGCACCTGCTGCTGGGTATGCTGCTGTAGTCCAACCGACACCGTCGACCAGCTGTCCATCGCCTGGAGCCGGGTATACATGTTGTCAATGTCGTTGACGTCCTTCGCCGACCATAGCCGCTCCGCCACCGCAAAGGCGCGCGGCCACAGACGGATATCCAGCACCGGCGCGACCACGTTTTCCGCCCACAGCGCGGCTTCGCCGCCGAGCAGATTGGCCTCGTTCGCCGGGTCCGGCACCACCGGCGGTATGCCTTTTGGCACCGCGTCCAGACGCGTGCCGTCGATCGGGTAGCGGGCGTTACCCACCAGGAAATAACCGCTGAGCTTATCGTTCTCAACGGAAACGACCGGACGCGTTTCACCCATCCAGGTATCAACGGTAAACGTTACCTGGTTGTCGTCCCGCCACTGAATGTTATCCACCGCCCGACGCGATTTCCCGGCAAAATCAATAAATCCGCGCCAGCCGGCATCGCCTTTCACCAGCGTAAAGCTGCCTTCCACCGGCTTGCCTTTCAGGCGCGGCATGGAGAAAGCCCAGCTCTGGACGCTGTCGGTGTCCGCTATCACATCCACGCCGTTCAGCCCCTGCGGCACAATTTCATTGCGGTAGTGGTAGGCGGTGGATTGCGGCTGATCGAGGTAGAAACCGGTTGAGAGAATGCCCTTATAGCCGTTCTGCGCCACCTGCCCCAGCGCGTCCTGCCCCTGCCAGGACTGGATCAGAATGCTTTTCGGCAGATCGGGATGGTAGATCTCATCCCAGCCAACCATCTGCCGGTGGTGCTTCTCAAGGATCGTCTCCAGCTTGCGGTTGAAATACGCCTGCAACGCGTGGCTGTCCGCCAGTTTGTTGTCGCGCATGAACGTCTGGATCGCAGCGTTCGCTTTCCACTGGCTGTCGTCAACCTCATCGCCGCCAATATGCAGATACGGATCCGGGAAGATCGCCGCCAGTTCGCTGACCATTGCGTCGGCAAAGGTATAAGTTGCCTCTTTGGTTGGATCCAGCACCGGCTTCAGCACGCCCCAGTGGCGCTCCATGGCGTACGGCCCCGGCGCGCTCATCAGCTCCGGGTAGGCGACGGCAATCGCCGAGGCGTGGCCCGGCATATCAATTTCCGGCACCACGCGTATGCCGCGCTCGGCAGCGTAACGCACAATCTCGCGCATCTGCTCCGGGGTGTAGAACAGCCCATCGCTGGCAAGCTGGGTTAATTTTGGATAACGCTTTGAGCTGAAGCGCCAGCCCTGATCGTCGGTTAAGTGCCAGTGCAGAACGTTGAGTTTTGCCGCGGCCATGCCGTCGATCTGGCGTTTAATATCCGGAATCGGGAGGAAGTGGCGCGCCGAATCGAGCAGCAGCCCGCGCCACGGGAAGCGCGGCGAATCTTCAATGGTCACCCACGGGATCGAAGTGTTTTCGGCGCCGTTCTGCATCAGCTGAAGCAAGGTTTCCATGGCGCGCAGCGCGCCGAAGCGGGTGTTGGCGGAGATATTTACGCCGTTGGCGTCCACCGTGAGTTTATAACTCTCATCGCTGTCCGGCAGCGGCTGCGGCTTCACCTTTTTGGCGATGGCGATGCGGATGGTCGGTTTATCCGGTTGTTCGGCCTGCGGCTGAAGCGTCCAGCCGGTTTGCAGCTCAATGCGCTGGCGCAGGCGGTTGACCGCATCCCCCAGATCGTCGCCGCTGACGCTCACAGAGAGTTGATTGTCAAGCACCAGCGCGCCCTGAGTGGTCGGGCGTTCAACCTTCGCAGGCCAGGGCATTAAGGGAAGGTCGCCTGCCGGGGCGGCAAAGGCGGAAGCGCCGAGCATAAGCCCGGCGGTTAAGAGACTGTACCGTAACATGAATGTTCCTTATCTGACGGGCCAAATACAGGCAAAACATTCTGTTAACATGCGCTCAAATTGTCGTCAAGCGAATGCGCCGACGGAGATCACAGATTGTTGAATTTGGGAGGAAAGCTATTGCCCGGTGGCGCTGCGCTTACCGGGCCTACGTTTCGGGAGTAGGCCGGGTAAGGCGAAGCCGCCACCCGGCAAACATAATTTACTGCCACCCATACCGACGGCTATAGAACCCTTTCACCATCTGCGTCAGTACCATGTAGCCCGCGAGGATCGCCACCAGCCACGGGAAGTAGCTCAGCGGCAGCGCCTGAAGTTGCAGGTAGCTTGCCAGCGGCGAGAACGGCAGCGCGATCCCGAGCGCCATCACAATGCCCGTCATCACAATCAGCGGCCACGCGGCACGGCTCTGGATAAACGGAATGCGGCGGGTGCGGATCATGTGCACAATCAGCGTCTGGGACAGCAGCCCCACCACGAACCAGCCGGACTGGAACAGCGTCTGGTGTTCCGGCGTGTTGGCGTGGAACACAAACCACATCAGGCAGAAGGTCAGAATGTCGAAGATAGAGCTGATCGGCCCAAAGAACAGCATAAAGCGCCCCAGATCGGCGGGGTTCCAGCGCTGCGGCTTCTGGATCTGCTCGTCGTCCACGTTATCAAACGGGATCGCCACCTGAGAGACATCGTACATCAGGTTCTGGATCAGCAGGTGCAGCGGCAGCATCGGCAGGAACGGCAGAAACGCGCTCGCCACCAGCACGCTGAAGACGTTGCCGAAGTTGGAGCTGGCGGTCATTTTGATGTATTTGAGCATATTGGCGAAGGTGCGACGCCCTTCGATGACGCCCTCCTCCAGCACCATCAGGCTCTTTTCCAGCAGAATGATATCCGCCGCTTCACGGGCGATATCCACCGCGCCGTCCACGGAGATACCGATATCCGCCGCACGCAGGGCTGGCGCATCGTTGATGCCGTCGCCCATAAAGCCCACTACGTGCCCTTCACGACGCAGCAGAGTGACGATGCGCTCTTTATGCATCGGCGTCAGGCGGGCAAACAGCGTGGTGCGTTGGGCAAGCTCGGCCAGCTCATCGTCGGACAGGTGCTCAATGTCGCTCCCCACGACGACGTCACCCGCGTCCAGGCCCACTTCGTGGCACACTTTGGCCGCCACCAGCTCGCTGTCGCCGGTCAGGATTTTGACGGTGATCCCGCTCGCTTTCAGCGCTTTCAGCGCGGGCGCGGTGGTCTCTTTCGGCGGATCGAGGAATGCGATGTAACCTTCGAGGATCAAATCGGATTCATCGATACGCTGGTAGTCCCCTTCCCGCGCGGGCAGGAACTTGCTGGCTACCGCCACCACGCGCAGCCCCTGACGGTTCAGGTTATCGGTGACGCGTTTGATGCGGCGCAGCATGGTCTCATCCAGCGGCACGATCTCCCCGTTATGGCGCACCTGCGTGGAAACATTCAGGATCTCCTGCAATGCCCCTTTGCAGATCAGCTGGTGCACGTCCGGCTGCTCGCTGACCACCACCGACATGCGGCGCCGTTCAAAGTCGAACGGAATTTCGTCCACCTTCTGCCAGCGGCCGGAGAGCATGCGGGCAGACTCCTCGTCCACCCCTTCCAGCACCGCCACGTCGAGCAGGTTTTTCAGCCCGGTCTGATAGTGGCTGTTCAGCCACGCGCTGTACAGCACCCGTTCGCTGGTCTTTCCGGCGATATCGGTGTGGTTCTCCAGCACGATTTTGTCCTGCGTCAGGGTGCCGGTTTTATCGGTGCAAAGAATGTCCATCGCGCCAAAGTTCTGGATGGCGTCGAGGTGTTTAACAATCACCTTTTGTTTAGAGAGTTTGACCGCCCCGCGCGCCAGCGTGGAGGTGACAATCATCGGCAGCATTTCCGGCGTTAAGCCAACGGCCACGGAGAGCGCGAACAGCGCCGCTTCCCACCAGTCGCCTTTGGTGTAGCCGTTGATCAGCAGGACAATCGGCGTCATGACCATCATAAAGCGGATCAGCAGCATGCTGACGCGGCCAATGCCTTTCTGGAACGCATTCGGCTCGCTCTCCTGCTCGCTGACGCGTCCGGCAAGCTGTCCAAACCAGGTATTGCCGCCGGTGGCGGTGACAATCGCCTGCGCCGTGCCGCTAACCACCGTGGTGCCCATAAAGCACAGGGTGTCGCACTCCAGCGGGTTCATCTGCTGCGGATCGCGGGTCCGCGCTACCTTCTCTACGGGCAGGGACTCACCGGTGAGTGACGCCTGCGCGACAAACAGATCCCGCGCCTGGATGATACGTAAATCCGCCGGGATCATGTCCCCCGCCGCCAGCTTCACCAGATCGCCCGGCACCAGCTGGTCAATGGGAAGCTCAATCCAGGCGTTTTCGCCGAGGTCGTTAATCACGCGCGACACGGTGGCAGTGTTGCTGACCATCGCTTTCAGCGCATCCGCCGCTTTGGTGGAGCGCGCTTCCTGAATAAAGTTCAGCAGCGTTGAGATACCCACCATCAGGGCAATCACGCCTGCGGCAAACAGATCTTCAGTGGCGTAAGAGATAATCCCGAGCACCGTCAGCAGCAGGTTGAACGGGTTGCGGTAGCAGAGCCACAGGTGGACCCACCAGGGAGAGGGTTTCTGCGCCGGGATCTGGTTATCGCCATGTTCCGCGCGGATTTTTGACACTTCTTGCACGTTAAGCCCTTCCGGGTGGCCGCCAAAGGCGCGCCAGACTTCGTTTTCATCCATCGCCGCCACGTTCAGGCAGCGCTCGGTCAGGGAAGCGGGGATTGCCGCTCCCGCCATGGTGTTGGCATTTGGCAGCGGATCGCGCGCAATCAGGCGATGTGGCAGGTGGCGGCTCAGCAGCGCTTGCAGCTGCCGGGTGATATTTTTCAGCATAGTCATTCCCCCGCATCCGCAAAGGCGGACGCAGTTTTCCCGCAGGCGTGGCAAAGCCGTACCTGTCAGGCACTTAATTTATCAAGCAGGAACGTATGAACGTTGCTGCCTCACGCCGGTGAGACAGCAAAAAGCTGGCTTACCGGTAAGAAGGTTTTCTCCGTGTCAGGAGAGGTGTGGGATCGGGATCCATGTGGCCTCCGGTAAGTAAAAAGTTGGGTATCGGCGCGCAGTATAGAGATTTATCCATACCGTTTGTGACTAATCGGGCGGTATTATAACGCCCTGCAAATAAACCGAACGTAAACCAGACTTTGCCCATAGCGAATTCGCAGGATAGCATTAGGCTCAATTGATTATTTTATCGTTGTTACAGGGAATACAGCATGCAGAACCGCCTTACGATTAAAGACATCGCGCGTTTAAGCGGCGTGGGGAAATCGACTGTCTCACGCGTGCTGAACAACGAAAGCGGTGTCAGCGAGCGCACACGCGAGCGCGTCGAGGCGGTGATGAATCAGCACGGTTTTTCCCCTTCCCGCTCCGCGCGCGCCATGCGCGGGCAGAGCGATAAAGTGGTCGCCATTATTGTCTCGCGTCTGGATTCCCTCTCCGAAAACCTCGCCGTACAGACCATGCTGCCCGCGTTCTACGAGCAGGGCTACGATCCGATCATGATGGAGAGTAAGTTTTCCGCGCAAATGGTGGAGGAGCATCTCGGTATGCTTCAGCGCCGTAATATTGATGGCGTGGTGCTGTTCGGATTTACCGGGCTAAAAGAGGACGTGCTTAAACCCTGGCAGCCGTCACTGGTGCTGCTGGCGCGCGATGCCAGCGGGTTCGCCTCTGTCTGTTACGATGACGAAGGGGCGATCGTGATCCTGATGCAGCGCCTGTATGAACAGGGCCATCGGCATATCAGCTATCTCGGCGTGCCCCATGCCGACATCACTACCGGCAAGCGTCGCCATGAAGCGTACCTGGCGTTTTGTAAAAAACACAATCTCCCCGCCGTGGCTGCGCTGCCCGGTCTGGGTATGAAACAGGGATATGAACAGGTCGCCAGCGTGCTGACGCCACAAACCACCGCCCTGGTATGCGCCACGGATACCCTTGCACTGGGGGCGAGCAAATATTTGCAGGAGCAGCGCATCGGGGAACTGCAATTAGCGAGCGTGGGAAGCACGCCACTGATGAAGTTCTTACACCCGGAGATTATCAGCGTTGATCCGGGTTACGCCGAGTCTGGCCGGCAGGCGGCCGCGCAGCTGATCGAGCAGATTACCGGGCGTACCGAACCCCGTCAGATCGTTATTCCTGCCCATCTCTCATAATTCTTTTGAATAGATTATTGTGATCTTCGCCCGGTTTCGGGAACGTTCCCATTTTCGCCGTCACGTTGAAGGAGTAGGCTTGCGCACAGGTCATAACCCCTATCACCATCTGTCATGAGGTTTCATGATGAGTAAAGTCAAACAAACAGATATCGATCAGCTGATCGTCCTGGTCGGCGGACGCGATAACATCGCCACCGTCAGCCATTGCATTACCCGCCTGCGCTTCGTGCTGAACGATCCGGCCAAAGCCAACCCGAAGGCCATTGAAGAGCTTTCCATGGTTAAAGGCTGCTTCACCAACGCCGGGCAGTTCCAGGTGGTGATTGGTACCGAAGTGGGCGATTACTATCAGGCTCTGCTGGCGACTACCGGGCACTCTTCCGCCGATAAAGAGCAGGCGAAGAAGGCCGCGCGCCAGAATATGAAATGGCATGAGCAGCTGATTTCCCATTTTGCGGAGATCTTCTTCCCGCTGCTGCCAGCGCTGATCAGCGGGGGCTTAATTCTGGGCTTCCGTAACGTCATCGGCGATGTGCCAATGAGCGACGGCAAAACCCTGGCGCAGATGTACCCGGCGCTGCAAAGCATCTATGACTTCCTGTGGCTGATTGGCGAAGCGATCTTCTTCTATCTGCCGGTCGGGATCTGCTGGTCCGCGGTGCGCAAGATGGGCGGAACGCCAATTCTCGGTATCGTGCTCGGCGTGACGCTGGTCTCTCCGCAGTTAATGAACGCTTACTTACTTGGTCAGCAAACGCCAGAGGTGTGGAACTTTGGCCTGTTTACCATCGCCAAAGTGGGCTATCAGGCGCAGGTGATCCCGGCATTGCTGGCGGGTCTGGCGCTGGGCTTTATTGAGACGCGCCTGAAGCGCATCGTGCCGGATTACCTCTATCTGGTGGTGGTCCCGGTCTGCTCGCTGATCCTGGCAGTGTTCCTGGCGCATGCCTTTATCGGTCCGTTTGGCCGCATGATTGGCGACGGCGTGGCCTTCGCGGTCCGTCATCTGATGACCGGCAGCTTCGCGCCAATCGGTGCCGCTCTGTTTGGCTTCCTCTACGCTCCGCTGGTGATCACCGGCGTGCATCAGACCACGCTGGCGATTGATATGCAGATGATCCAGAGCCTCGGCGGTACGCCTGTCTGGCCGATCATCGCCCTGTCTAACATTGCGCAGGCCTCGGCGGTAACCGGCATCATCATCGTCAGCCGTAAGCACAACGAGCGAGAGATCTCCGTTCCGGCTGCCATCTCCGCTTACCTCGGCGTCACTGAACCGGCGATGTACGGTATCAACCTGAAATATCGCTTCCCGATGCTCTGCGCGATGATCGGCTCCGGTCTGGCGGGCTTGCTGTGCGGTCTGAACGGCGTGATGGCGAACGGGATTGGCGTCGGCGGCCTGCCGGGTATCCTCTCCATTCAGCCCGCTTTCTGGCAGGTATTTGCGCTGGCGATGGCGGTGGCGATTATCATCCCAATGGCGCTGACTACCGTGGTTTACCAGCGTAAGTTCCGTCAGGGCACGTTGCAGATTGTTTAATTCTCTCTTTCGGGGCGCAGTTGCGCCCCTTCGCATTTGCAGGAACGCACTATGAATACCCTTCCTCACTGGTGGCAGAACGGCGTCATCTATCAGATTTACCCAAAGAGTTTCCAGGACACCACCGGCAGCGGCACGGGCGATCTGCGCGGCGTGACGCAGCGCCTGGACTACCTGAAAACCCTCGGCATTGACGCCATCTGGCTGACGCCGTTTTATATCTCCCCGCAGGTGGATAACGGTTACGACGTGGCGAACTACACTGCCATCGACCCGACCTACGGCACGCTGGACGACTTTGACGAACTGGTTGCCCTGGCGCATGAACACGGCATCCGCATCGTGCTGGATATGGTCTTTAACCACACGTCCACGCAGCACGCCTGGTTCCGTGAGTCGCTGGATAAAGCGAGTCCGTACCGCCAGTTCTATATCTGGCGCGACGGTACGCCGGATACGCTTCCCAACAACTGGCGCTCCAAATTTGGCGGCAACGCCTGGCGCTGGCACGCCGAAAGCGAGCAGTATTATCTGCACCTGTTCGCGCCGGAGCAGGCGGATCTCAACTGGGAAAACCCGGCGGTGCGCGCCGAGCTGAAAAAAGTGTGCGAGTTCTGGGCCGATCGCGGCGTGGACGGCTTGCGTCTCGACGTCATCAACCTGATTTCAAAAGATCAGGATTTCCCGGACGATACCCTCGGCGACGGTCGCCGCTTCTACACTGACGGGCCGCGCATCCACGAATATCTTCAGGAGATGAGCCGGGACGTCTTTACGCCGCGTAACCTGATGACGGTGGGCGAGATGTCCTCCACCTCGCTGGAGAACTGCCAGCAGTACGCATCTCTTGACGGCCGCGAGCTGTCGATGACCTTTAACTTCCACCACCTCAAGGTGGACTACCCCGGCGGCGAAAAATGGACGAAGGCGAAGCCGGACTTCGTGGCGCTAAAAACCCTTTTCCGCCACTGGCAGCAGGGGATGCACAATAAAGCCTGGAACGCGCTGTTCTGGTGTAACCATGACCAGCCGCGCATCGTGTCGCGCTTTGGTGACGAAGGGGAACACCGCGTGGCGGCGGCGAAAATGCTCGGCATGGTACTGCACGGGATGCAGGGCACGCCGTATATCTACCAGGGTGAAGAGCTGGGTATGACCAACCCGCATTTCAGCCGTATCACCGACTACCGCGACGTGGAAAGTCTGAACATGTTCGCCGAACAGCGGGCTAACGGTCGCGATACGGATGAACTTCTGGCGATTCTGGCGAGTAAGTCACGTGATAATGGCCGCACGCCGATGCAGTGGGACGCCTCGCATAATGCGGGCTTTACCGAGGCCGAGCCGTGGATTGGCGTCTGCGACAACTACGAAACCGTGAACGTCCGCGCGGCGCTGGATGACCCCGATTCGGTGTTCTACACCTATCAGTCGCTGATTCGCCTGCGCAAAACCCTGCCGGTACTGACGTGGGGGGATTATGAGGATCTCCTGCCTGACCACCCTTCCCTGTGGTGCTACCGCCGCCAGTGGCAGGGACAAACGCTGATGGTGGTGGCGAACCTGAGCCACGCGCGCCAGCAGTGGCAGCCCGCCCCCGTAGAGGGAGCATGGCGGGTGGCACTCAGTAACTATGACGAGGTTCCCTCCCGACCGGATACGTTGCTATTGCGCCCGTTTGAAGCTATCTGGTGGGTGCAGGAATAAACCTCAGGAGATACAGCATGCTGTATCTCTTTTTTTATGTTTAGCGATACGCTAAATGTACGACGATAACTTTTACAATATGGCGCACACAAAATAAAAATAGCCTGCCAATTAAATAAGCTCGGCAGGATATTATGAAAAAGAAAATTATTAAAGCAACGTGTATTAGTGCATTATTATTGAGCACGCAGGGATGGTGCGGAAATACGTCCGTCGATCTTCGCTTTGGTCATAATACACGCTCAGACGTAAATGATTCACGCATTAAGGTCATGCATCAGGCGAATAACGGTTTTTACTTCTCCGTTGAAGCCGCTCAAAACCATAACGATACGTTTTTTGGTGATACCGACAGATATAACCCTGACGACAAAGGGTTAACGGAAGCGGCACAGGAAATCGAAACGCGCTGGCGTTTTGATCTGGGAAATGGTTTCGCCGTTGCGCCTGGCATGGTGACGGTTTTCACCGCCAGCAATACGCATTACCGCCCCTTCATTCAGGGCTGGAAAGCCTTCGATAACGGTCTGAATCTCTCCGCCCGTTACCGCTATAACACCGTCAATGACGCGCACAGCGACAAAGAACTCGACGGCAGCGGTTATACCCGCCGCCAGTCACACCAGTTCGACATTTGGTTCGCGTATAACATCGGCAAATTCGGTATGTCCTATAACCCGCGCTTCCGCTGGCAGGATAACGTCGATCAGGGAACCGGGGATGACACCTACTGGGAGCACACCGTTGCATTCAACTACAAGCTTGACGACGGCTGGACGCCTTACGTCGAACTGGTTTCACTGGATAAAACGTACATCAATGATGACGGCAACCATGAAAATGATTACGCCGTACGTCTGGGGATAGTGAAGCAGCTCTGACGGCCTGACTACACCGTATCGTGCTGTAGCAGCCTACAGCCGATACGGTCCACGGCGCTTAACAGTTCAAGCTGCCCTTCCCGCTGATACAGCGAAACCGCGTTAATGTCGATTGGTAACGGCCAGCATAGCGTTGAGATCGACGCCAGTGTCGACCCCTGACGGGTAATCGCAATAATCTTCAACCCTTTGCGCAGCGCGTTACGCGCCATTTCAATCAGCGACTGCGTCTCCCCGGATTTACTGATCAACACCAGCGTCCCCTTCGATACCCGTGTCAGCTGGTGCATGTCATTCAAAATAAGGTGCGGCAGGCTCGCCAGCGACAAAAAGCGCGACAGGTAGTTGAGGCTGGTGAGCGAGGCTCCCCGTGCGTAAAGATAGATATGGCTGGAATGCGTAAGCAACCTGGACACGTCTGTCACAATATCATCCGGCTGCGGCCCCACGTCGGGTGTAGCAGGTGCAGGTGTAAAATGGTCGCGTAAAAAACGGTACCGAAGCTCGGTATAGCTTTTATAGCCCATTTTTTTACATACACGATTAACGGATGTTGTCGTGGTAAAGGTATCACGGGCAATCTCTTTTGCCGATATATTAGAAATATTACACGCATGATGCTGAATGTATTCAAATATCAAACGTTCACTTCCCTGGAATGAATTCATCTATTACGCCCCGTTTAATCCCGAGATGATATTAACACAACAGAGAAATAGTCTCTGGAAGGCGCTTCACACATTGCATTTACGCGTATCACGATACGTAATTAGTATTAGCAAACATTAAAAACTGTTTTAGGTTCTCTTTATACTTCCCCTGTTTTCACATCCAGGGAATTATGACAATGACGAAACAAAAAGTTGTCGCGGTAACGGCCTGCCCGACAGGTATCGCACACACCTTTATGGCGGCGAATAAAATTATTGCATGGGCTAACGAGCACAATATCGAAGTAAAGGTCGAAACGCAGGGCAGCGACGGCGTTAAAAACCGCTTAACAAAACAGGATATCGCCTCCGCTACGGCCATTATTCTGGCAACCGACGTTCCCATTCAGGATGCCGAGCGTTTTGAAAACATTCCTCACCTTCAAACCCGCACACAAGAGCTGATCAAACATACCGATCGCTATCTGCGTCAGGCGCTGGCAAAGGAAAAAAACGTCACCACTGTCGCACAAGAAGACGATCTTCAGCGTTCAGCTTACCAGATTTTTATTGGCCATATTATGGCGGCCATCAGCTATATGCTGCCGGTGGTCGTGATGGGCGGGCTGATGATGGCGACGGCCAAAATAACCGGGCAGTTTATTAACATCGAACATTCGCCGTTCAGCGTGCTGGATAAAGTGGGCTTTATGACCATTAAGTTCATGTATCCCGTTTTTGCGATGTATCTGGCGTTTTCCATTGCCGGTAAACCGGCGCTCATCCCCGGTCTTATTGGCGGCATCATGTCAGACGAAGTCTATAAGCGCTTCTTTGATATCGAAGGCTTTATGCCATCCGGCTTTTTCGGCGCCATTGGTATCGGCTTTTTTGTGGGCTATCTGGTGCGCTGGCTCAATGATTCGATTCACGTCCGCCAGCAGCTCACCACCATTAAAACCATGCTGCTCGTCCCGCTGATCACCGGCATTACGCTGGTGATGGTCATGGAATATTTGATTAACCCGATTTTTGGCTCGCTTAACCAGCTGATGGTGGTCTTTTTTACCTCGGCAGGTGACACAGGACGCGGGTTCTATTCCGCGATGATTGCCGCGGGCACCGCGTTCGACCTGGGCGGTCCGGTCAACAAGGCGGCAGGCTCGGTCGCGCTCGGCCTGAATGGCATGAGCGAGACGTTTGATTTAACCGCCCGCGAACTCTCCATCGTGATCCCCTCCATTGGCGTCGGCTTTGCTGCGTTCCTCAACGGCCGCTTTGGATTACCGGATGTCTTTAGCCAGGAAGAGAAAACCGTCGGTAGCACCTCGTTGTTGCTGGGCGTGATTGGGATCTCCGAAGGCGCGATCCCGTTCATCCTGAAAAACCCACGTCTGATCCCGGTGTTCATGACCGGTGCCGTCGCCGGCGCGCTGGTCGCCATTACCCTCGGCGTGAAGCAGACGCTGCCTCTGCCAGCCGTCTGGGGCTGGCCGCTGGCAACCAACGTGGCGGGCTACCTGGCGAGCGTCTTTATTGGCGCACTGATTTGCGCCCTGGGCGTGCTCTATGTCAGCCCAAAGAACGCCAGATAAGGGGAACGTTATGAATCAGATCCACGTCATTGCCCATACGCACTGGGATCAGGAGTGGTATTTCACCCGTCAGGACAGCATGGTGCTGGCGTCATATAATTTTGCGGACGTCATCAACACGCTGGAGCAGGACTCCGCTTACACCTGCTATCACCTTGACGGACAGATGGCGGTAGTGAAGGACTTTCTCGCCATCAATCCTGATTATCGCGCCAGGCTGGAAAAGCTGGTCAGAGAAAAAAGGATCTTCGTAGGGCCATGGTATACCCAGACGGACACCTACAACGTGCATGGCGAATCGATTATCCGCAACCTGAAGTACGGCATTTTTGCTGCCCGGGCGCTGGGGCATGCGATGCAGGTCGGGTATCTTCCGGATACCTTCGGCCACAATGCGCAAATGCCCACGATCTTGCAGGGCTGCAATATCGACAATATCGTCTTCTGGCGCGGTATCGATCACGACAGGCACGCCAAAAGCAGCCAGTTCCTCTGGCGCGCACCGTCAGGTGCGACCGTCATCGCCTGTGCGATGGCGCTCGGTTATGGCGCGGCTAAAAACATGCGTTCGGAAGCCTCCCATCTCCGGGGAAAAATCTACCCGATGACCACACTTTTGCGTTCACGGGCCGGTCTAAACGACCTGCTCCTGCCCTGCGGCGGCGATCAGGTCAGCATCGACCCGGCGCTGCCGAAAATCCTGGAGGTCGCCAGCGCACAGTCCCCGGATCAGGACCGTTACTTCATCAGTTCTCTGGAGCGTTATGTAGAAACCCTTCGCGCGCAGCGTGAACAGTTTGAGCTCCTGGAAGGAGAGCTGAAATCGCCGCGCTACACCCGCATCCATAAAACGATCGGCTCTGTGCGCTACGACATCAAAAAGAAAAACGATGAGGTTGAACAGTTCATCCTGCGACAGCTGGAGCCGACAATCGCAATGGCGCGTCACCAGGGGATTCCGGTCAACCTCGCGGTAGTCGACACCCTCTGGAAAAAGTTGTTGCGAAACCATGCCCACGATTCCATTGGCGGCTGCAATAGCGATGCCACCAACCGCGACATTCTGCATCGTCTGGAACAAACCGAACAGCTGTGCCATAGCCTGTGGAATCTGGTAGTGAAAACCCTGGCCGCCGCCTGCGTTCAGGATGGCGACCTGCTGATTTTTAACCCGCTGGCTACCCCAACGCAGCGCGTGGTGATAACCACCCTGTATAACCGGGCGGATAATATCGCCCTGACGTATCAGGGGCAGCCCCTCTCTTTCGACGTCCTGGAAAGAGACATTCTGCCCGGCGGAACGGCGATCTCCCTTACCGCCGAGGGCGAGTGCGAGACGCCCCTTCCTCCTTATTACCGCTGGCACGTTGCGGTAAAGACACCGGTTCTGCCGCCGATTGGCTATCTGACTGTTAACGTTGAAGAAGACCGTGCGCCTTTCCGGGCGCCTGAAAAGATAAAGAGCAGCGAGATTGAGAATGCGCATTATCGACTGTCGCTGGACGCCGGAACGCTTACCCTGGAAGACAAACGCAGCGGCAGACGCATCTCCTCTTTCTTTACCTTTGAAGACTGCGCGGACGCGGGCGACAGCTACGATTTCTCACCGCTTGCGGGCGACGCGCCGACGCGCTGTTCGCATTTTACGCTCGTCGACGGCGTAAAAACGCCGCTTGTCGAAAAGCTGACCGTCGAGGCCACAATGCGTCTTCCGCAGGATCTCGCCAGCCGTCAGGATACGGCCCGAACGCCGTTATCCATTCGTCTGTTCTGCGAATTACGCCACGACGATCCGAATCTGTATGTCGAGGCTTCGCTGGAAAACAGCCACTGCGATCACCGGCTACGTTTACTGATCGGCAGCGATGTTCACACCCGTCACGCTATCGCCTCACAGCCCTTCGCAATCATCCAGCGCGAAACGGGATATGACGGTGAACACTGGCAAGAACGCTATCGCGAGATGCCCGTGGATATCGAAACCAGCGAGGGCATTATCGCTGTCGCGGAACCGGGTAAAGCGCTGGTGGTGACTAGTCGTGGCATGAAAGAATTTCAGATTATCGGCAGCGAACCCGCTGCTATTGCCCTGACGATGTTTAAATCGACGGGCGTGCTCGGACGCAGCGATCTCAAATGGCGACCGGGTCGGGCCTCCGGCATCAATAATACGGTGGTTGAGACTCCTGATGCCCAGTTGCTGAAACCGTTGCGTTTTTCATTCACCGTCGCGCTGGCCGACAACGCCGATCACCTCACGCTGCGCCAGCTGGAAAATCAGGCGGCTGGACAGCCTTTCACCTACCAACGGCAAACGCTACACACGCTCGATCACCGTCTTGAGCGCTTTTCGTTGCGTCTGCCCGAACGCAGGCTTCCGGCACAATTCTCGTTAATGACCCTGCCGGAGCCGCTCATCCTTTCCGCTCTGCCCCATGCGCAGCAGTCGCAAGGTACGGTCGTCCGCGTGTTTAACGCCGGCACGGAGCCCGTTCCCGTCCCGGAAAGCCTGGCGGGGCTTCGTCAGATTAACTATCTGGAAGAGTCCGTGCAGCCGGTAACGGCGATCCTCCCCTCCGCAACCTGTGATTTTTTGATTGAGGTTTAATATGAACTTGCTTGCATTGACGCATCCCGATCTGGTGTTTATCAACCCGCCCCAACGCACGCCGGAAGCAGTGATCCGCTGGCTCAGCGAGCCGCTCGCCAGGCGGAATGTCATCAACGATCGAGAGGCATTTATCGAAAGCGTTTTACAACGCGAAAGTGAAGGCCCTACCGCGCTGGGTGAAGCGCTCGCCGTCCCGCACGGTAAAACCGAGGCGGTGCAACAGGCGGCATTTTGTCTGGCGCTCTTTGACGATCCGATATGCTGGCCGGGGCTGGAGGGTGATGAAGAGGTGAGGATGGTTTTCCTGCTCGCCATTCCGCCAGCGGAAGCAGGCAGTACGCATATGCAACTGCTGACGACGCTGACCAGCAGACTCACGGATGAGCGGGTGCGTGAGCAATTGCTGGCGGCGAGCACCCGGGAAGAGGCGATGTCTGCCCTGAGTGATGAAGGATCTCAAAAACAGGACGAGGCCCCCGAAAGCTCTCTTCTCATCCCGTTGGTACTGGGCAGCGTCATTACCGTAGCCTTTTTGCAGGCAGGGTTGAGCTGGGTCTGCGGGGTGAGTTAATCGGGCAGCGCTCAGCACAGGCTCTGCTGAGCGCTTGTTTTTGTTGAATAATTAATCAGATTTTTCCTTCGCGTCTTTACAATTGCCCCAGCGCCCGCCGTTTGTACTCTCGTCTTTTTACTTTGTCCTGCATCAAAAAAATCGCAAACTTGTTTGATGCAAATCACTATATGTAGCACTTAAAATGCACGCCGACCCAACATCTTGTATTTATCGTCTACTATTCCAACAACAAGACGGCGCTTACGCTGGCCGGAATTGTGGATAACACGGGCTGGGCACGCGGGAAGTCTTTGCCGCGGCGAGGAATACGCCCGGTGAATACTTCTCCACCTCTGTGGATAACCTGTTTTTAAAATGGAGTGATCATGACACCGCATGTGATGAAACGTGATGGCTGTAAAGTGCCGTTTAAATCAGAGCGCATCAAAGAAGCCATTCTGCGTGCAGCTAAAGCAGCGGGAGTCGATGACGCAGATTACTGCGCCACCGTCGCAGAAGTCGTTAGCAGCCAGATGCATGAACGCAGCCAGGTGGATATCAACGAGATCCAGACCGCGGTTGAAAACCAGCTGATGTCTGGTCCGTACAAGCAGCTGGCGCGCGCCTACATTGAGTATCGTCACGACCGTGACGTCCAGCGTGAGAAACGCGGGCGCCTGAACCAGGAGATCCGCGGCCTGGTAGAGCAAACCAACTCGTCGCTGCTCAATGAAAATGCCAACAAAGACAGCAAAGTGATCCCAACCCAGCGCGACCTGCTGGCCGGTATCGTCGCCAAGCACTATGCCCGCCAGCATCTGCTGCCGCGCGATGTGGTATCAGCGCACGAGCGCGGTGAGATCCACTATCACGATCTCGACTACTCGCCGTTCTTCCCGATGTTTAACTGCATGCTGATCGACCTGAAAGGCATGCTGACCCACGGTTTTAAAATGGGTAACGCCGAGATTGAGCCGCCGAAATCCATCTCCACCGCGACGGCGGTCACGGCGCAGATCATCGCCCAGGTGGCGAGCCACATATATGGCGGCACCACCATTAACCGCATCGATGAAGTGCTGGCCCCGTTCGTGACCGAAAGCTTCAACAAACACCGTAAAACGGCGGAAGAGTGGCAGATCCCGGATGCCGACGGTTACGCCCGTTCCCGCACCGAGAAAGAGTGCTACGACGCGTTCCAGTCGCTGGAATATGAGGTAAACACGCTGCACACCGCCAACGGCCAGACGCCGTTTGTGACCTTCGGGTTTGGCCTCGGCACCAGCTGGGAATCACGCCTGATCCAGCAGTCTATTCTGCGCAACCGCATCTCCGGCCTCGGTAAAAACCGTAAAACGGCGGTGTTCCCGAAACTGGTGTTCGCCATTCGCGACGGCCTGAACCACAAGTTTGGCGATCCGAACTATGACATCAAGCAGCTGGCGCTGGAGTGCGCGAGCAAGCGTATGTACCCGGACATCCTCAACTACGACCAGGTGGTGAAAGTCACCGGTTCGTTTAAAACGCCAATGGGCTGCCGCAGCTTCCTCGGCGTGTACGAAGATGAGAACGGCGAGCAGATCCACGACGGGCGCAACAACCTGGGCGTCATCAGCCTGAACCTGCCGCGCATCGCGCTGGAAGCTAAAGGGAATGAAGCGGCCTTCTGGACGCTGCTGGATGAACGTTTACAGCTGGCACGTAAGGCGCTGATGACCCGCATCGCCCGTCTTGAAGGGGTGAAAGCCCGCGTCGCGCCAATTCTCTATATGGAAGGGGCCTGCGGCGTGCGCCTGAAGGCGGACGATGATGTGTCGGAGATCTTCAAAAACGGTCGCGCGTCGATCTCTCTTGGCTATATCGGCATTCACGAAACGATTAACGCACTGTTTGGCGACAAGCACATCTATGACAACGACGCCCTGCGTGAGAAGGGTATCGCGATTGTTCAGCGCCTGCGCGATGCGGTAGACCAGTGGAAAGAGGAAACTGGCTACGGTTTCAGCCTGTACAGCACGCCGAGCGAAAACCTCTGCGATCGCTTCTGCCGTCTGGACACCGCCGAATTCGGCATCGTGGAAGGCGTGACCGACAAAGGTTACTACACCAACAGCTTCCACCTTGACGTTGAGAAGAAGGTGAACCCGTACGACAAGATCGACTTCGAAGCGGCTTATCCGCCCATCGCGAACGGCGGTTTTATCTGCTACGGCGAGTACCCGAACATTCAGCACAACCTGAAGGCACTGGAAGACGTGTGGGATTACAGCTATCAGCACGTGCCGTACTACGGAACCAACACGCCAATCGACGAGTGCTACGAGTGCGGCTTTACCGGTGAGTTCGAGTGCACCAGCAAAGGCTTCACCTGCCCGAAATGCAGTAACCACGATGCGGCCCGCGTGTCCGTGACCCGCCGCGTGTGCGGCTACCTCGGCAGCCCGGACGCCCGTCCGTTTAACGCCGGTAAGCAGGAAGAGGTGAAGCGCAGGGTGAAACATCTGGGGAATGGGCAGATCGGGTAAGTTCTGCGCAGGGTTTCCCCCTCACCCTACCCCTCTCCCTCAAGGGAGAGGGAACTCTTCCCCCTCTCCCTGTGGGAGAGGGCCGGGGTGAGGGCATCAGCGCGCACACATTCTCTGGACATTTTCTATGCGATACCATCAATACTACCCCGTCGACATCGTCAACGGACCCGGCACCCGCTGTACCCTGTTTGTATCAGGCTGCGTTCACGAGTGCCCCGGCTGCTACAACAAAAGCACCTGGCGACTCAATTCCGGCATGCCGTTCACCGCGGAGATGGAAGATAAAATCATCAACGACCTGAACGACACGCGCATCAAACGCCAGGGGATCTCGCTCTCTGGCGGCGACCCGCTCCATCCGCAAAACGTGCCGGCGATCCTGAAGCTGGTAAAACGCATCCGCCGCGAGTGCGCGGGAAAAGACATCTGGGTCTGGACGGGCTATAAGCTGGATGAACTGAATGCGCAGCAGATGGAAGTGGTGGATCTGATTAACGTTCTGGTCGACGGCAAGTTCGTGCAGGATCTAAAAGATCCTATGCTTATCTGGCGTGGCAGCAGCAACCAGGTTGTGCATCATCTGCGTTGAATGCAGGCGGATATCCTCTGTCCGCCTGAACGTCAAAACCGACTCAAACTCTCCATCGCCTCAGCCTTAAACGCCGCAAAATTCTCGCACTGGCACAGACGCGCCATCGCGCGTTCACGCAGGAAGGTGACAAAGATGTCGTAAATCGCCATTGCCTCTTCGTACTCGCTTTTGCTGATGGCGAGCAGGAAGATGACATGGGCGGTTTCATCTCCCCACTGAATGCCCTGCGGCGCCAGCACGGTGTAGACCACCGTTTTTTGCGCCAGCAGGCCGAGGGAGTGCGGCAGCGCGATGCCGTCGCCGAGCATGGTGCTGACGATGGCTTCACGCTCAATAACCGAATCCAGAAACTCCGCGCCAACAAAACCTTCCCTTTCAAGCTGCCCGCACAGTTCGCAGAACAGCGTTTGCTGGTCGACAGGCTTGTCGAGAATGCGGAAATGGGCCGCGTCGAAGTATTTTTCCAGCATCCACGGGCGGGTGCGATCCACCAGCACCAGCTTGCCGATCTGCTCTAACTGATAATCGGTCGGGAACGGGGCGATCATCACCACCGGTTTGGATTTTTCGCTCACGCGGGCGGTGGAGATCACAAAGTCTTCGGCGATGGCATCGGCAAGCTCGTACTCGCGCAGGGTGAGCGTGCGCGTCACCTCAATCTGCGGGTATTTACGCTGAAGCACCGCCTCGATCATGCGTACCATCGCGTTACCGGCGTCGCATACCAGCAGCACCCGCGGCTGGCGCTGGTAGCCGATATTGTAATGGCGCTCCAGCCCAACGCCGATATGCAGCACCAGAAAACCAATTTCGTTTTCGCTGATCACATACGGGGTGTATTTGCCCCAGCTCGACACCGCCGCGAGGGTCATATCCCACGCCATCGGGTAGTGCTGCTTGATGTTATCCAGCAGCGGATTGGGGATCATGATTTGATACCGCACGCGGGTGATCATGGTTTTGATGTGCGTGAGCAGATCTGCATGCAGTTGCTCATCGCTCAGCAGGTTGTAGTTATAGTGGGTGTTGATGTAGCGCAGAATGTAGTTGACCAGGGCTTCGTCGTCGTCGGCGTTAATGGCGCTCGGGGCGATCTCCTGGATCTGCCGCGCCGCAATGTGCACGCACAGCCAGCTCTCTTCTGACGGCGAAAGCGCTTTGCCCGCCAGCTCCTGGATAGCCACCGCGATATCTTTCGCCGCCTCACGCACGTTCTCTTCCACGTCTTCCGCGTGGAATTCCGGCAGCGGATACCCCTCGCTGATGCGCCGCACCGACACCGCGCAGTACAGGCGCAGGAACAGCTCGCCTTCATCGGTCAGGCGAATGTGATGACGCGTCAGCGCATCGTGCAGCACCGGCACCATCTTTTCCGCCACGCCCGCATTCAGCGCCACGTCGGTCACCAGCGGGTTGAGGCTGTCCTGCTGCGCCAGCTCCCACAGGAGGTCGGTCAGGCAGGCGCGGATCGCCATCTCGCTGCCAAACAGCTTCATGCCGTGGCGCGGGCGGGTTTCCAGCGTCAGGTTATAACGGTGAAACCACTCACGCACTTCCACCATGTCGCTCTGCAACGTGGCCCGGCTGACGAACCACTCATCGGCCAGATCCTCCAGCTTGAGGGAAAAGGCAGACGTCAGAAAACGCACCACCAGATAGTGCACGCGCTCCGGTCCGGTTCGCGGAATGCGCAGCGCGCGCGGGTGGGACGCCTGCAATTGCTGATAGCGCGTCACATCATTAATTTTGAGCTGATAGCCGTTGCCCCGGCTCAAAATGAACTGCGCGCCGTGGCTGGCCAGCAGCGCGTTCAGGGCGGTGATATCCGCCCGGACGGTTCGCGTGGAGACCGACAGCCGCTGCGCCAGCTCGTCCTGCGGCAGCGTCTCGTTTTGCAACAGATCGAAAAGTTGCGCTAAACGTTGGTTCGGAAATCGCACGTCGTTGTCCTCTTACTGCTCAGGGTGAAATGACCATCTGGGATGGGCTGCCGACCGGGGTATAGTCTGGCTCGGCGCTCAGCTTGCCGTCCGGCGCCACGCGGAAACGGGTGATGTTGTCGCTGCGCTGGTTCATGACGTACAGCCAGCGACCCTGCTTATCGAGCGTCAGGGTGCGCGGATAGTCGCCGCGCGTCCAGACATCATCCTGATGCGTCAGCGTACCCTCCGCCGTTACGGTAAAGTGCCCGATGCTGTTATGCAAACGGTTAGCGACATACAGCTGCTTCCCGTCGGCGCTTAGCGCCAGCCCGGCAGCAAAACTGGTGCCTTTATAACCGTCCGGCAGGGCTGAAACCGTTTTACCCTCTTTCAGCCTGCCATTACTGTCCAGCGCATAATGGGTGAGCGTAGACGCCTCTTCGTTAATCAGCCACAGGGCATCGCCTTTCGGCGTAAAGACGAAGTGGCGCGGCCCGGCCCCTTTTGAGGAGGCGCTGATAAACGGCGGATCGTTCGGGGTCAGCTTTCCGGTTTGATCGTCAAAACAGTACTGATAGATGCGATCCAGCCCGAGATCGGTGGAAAAAACGTATTTCCCGCTCGGATCGGCGGCGATCATGTGCGCATGCGGGCCGTTATGATCGCTGATGGCAAAACTGCCCTCGACGGCAGCTTCCGGCTTCGCCGCGCCCGGTTCGCCTTTGTCCTGATGGGTGTCCGTAGCATCGCCCAGGCTGCCGTCTGCGTTAACGGGCAGTACCGCAACAGTTCCGCTGACGTAGTTTGCCACCAGCAGATGTTTGCCGTTCGGCGTCAGGGAAAGATACACCGGCCCCGCGCCGCCGGAGGCCACCTGATTCAGCTCGCTCAGCGCGCCGTTATCGCCGATGCGCAACGCCTGCACCACGCCCTGCTCCACTTCGCTTGCCAGATACAGCGTTTTGCCGTCGTGTGAGACGGTTGTCTGCGCGGCGTTCGGCAGTTTGCTCACCAGTGTTTTATCGTTCAGCGCACCGGTTTGCGGGTCGACGGTAAAGCGGTACAGCCCTTCGCCGTTGGGGTTGTAGGTGCCCACCCAGGCGTACTGGGTTTGAGCGATAGCAGAGGTAGCAAGTAAAGAGAGTGAAGCGACAAGCAGGGTACGGGTGTGCATGGTGGCTCCTTCGGGTGTGTGCGGTTTGTTTCCCCTCACCCCAGCCCTCTCCCAAAGGGAGAGGGGGTAAAGGTTCCCTCTCCCGGTGGGAGAGGGTTAGGGTGAGGGGCAGGTTCTACTTAACCAGCTTCTTCGTCATCGCCAGCAGCGTACGCACATCTTCCGGACGCGTATCACCGCTGGCTTTATCGATAATCGAGCTGTAGATATGCGGGATGATTTTGCTCACGCCCGCGTCGAGGGCGATCTGCAAGATCGCCTCATAGTTTTCCAGATCGATACCTCCGGTCGGCTCCAGCCAGAAGTCGTGACGGGCGCAGGCTTCCGCCACCGCCTGGTATTCGTCACGGCATTTCAGGCCGCCCATCGGGAAGTACTTGATTGAGCTACCGCCGAAATCTTTCAGCAGGGCGATAGCGGTTTCTACCGGCACAATGCCGTCCGGCGCGTTGCTGCTCAGCGGGCCGGTGGATATTTTAACCATGCCGACGGTACCGGTCGGGGAGACGAGGCCGTTGACCACCGACTCATTCTGCCCCAGCAGCGCGCGGCTGGTGGCCACGCCGGTAAAGACCTGGTTAACGTGCTGCGGCTGCACCTGGCGGGAGATTTCACTCACCATCGCCGACTGGTTCGGGTCGCCCGCACCCAGCCCCACGGAGAGCGCATTATCAATCAGGGCTGCGTATTCGCGCATGTCCGCAACCGCGCTCGCCACGTCCGGGTAATTTTTGGAGAGCACGCCCACCAGCACATGACCTTCCGCCGCCTCGTAAATGGCGCTGGCGTTGGCCTTTGAGCCTGCCAGCACGTTCAGGCAGACGCGGTCACGGTAAAAGTTGGGGGTCAGTTTCATGCGTTTTTCTCCTGTCCTAATACTTCGCTAATGCGGCGGTACACGATGTTCAGCTGGTCAGCATTTACGCTGCGCACGTCCGCTTCGATAATCCCTTCGTTGGCTTTATAGCCACGGAAGTAAATGGCGTATTCGCCCTGCTTCAGCGCGTTCACCAGTTCACCGGTGCCAACGCCGGTGGTGGCTTCGTCGAACTTAATCTCGGTGCGGGCGATGTCGCGTCCGGCGCTGTCCCAGACCACGCGCGCGGTGACGCCGTTCAGGGTGTTCAACGCGTCGATAAACGGCGTCATCTTCGCCACCATCTCGGCCCCGCTCTCTTTGGTGGCCGTCAGGTAGTGTTCGATGGCGCAGGTCAGGCCAAGAATGCCCTCTTTGCCCACCTTCATCGCGCGGCCAATGCCCGCCGTCTGGCGCTTCACCCACTCAACGTACTGGGTTTTGCCGATCACCAGGCCGCTGGTTGGCCCTTCAATCGCCTTCGCGCCGCTGTAGATCACCAGATCGGCGCCGGATCGGTAATAGGTATGCAGATCTTCTTCCGCCGCGGCATCAACGATCAGTGGTAAGTCGTGTTTACGCGCCACAACCGCCGCCTGCTCAACGCTGAGCATGCTTTTCTGCACGCAGTGGTGCGATTTAATGTAGAGGATCGCCGCCGTGCGCGGGGTGATCGCCGCCGCCAGCTGATCGGCAGAGCATTCGTTGGCGTAGCCCGCTTCCACCAGCCTGCCGCCGCCCAGCGCCACCATGGTGCCGACCGGCGCGCCAAAGTTCACGTTGTGGCCTTTCGGCAGGACGATTTCGTTGTTTTCAATCGGTGTGACGTGCAGGTTTTCCAGCAGCCAGTCGCTGTCTTTCACCAGCACCGCCGCCACGGACTGGGCAATGCCCGCCGACGCGCAGGAGACCACCGTCGCCCCTTCCACCTCCAGCAGCTTCGCGATGTATTCCCCGGTTTTATTGACCAGATCCTTCATCTCGAAGTAGTGATTCATGCCGTCCATTGCCGCCTGCACCACTTCCGGGCGCGGCGTGGAGACACCCAGCGCCGTCATGCGGCCAGAGGTGTTGATAACCTGCTTTAAGTTGTACTTCTCATAAATCGAAGGCATGTTCCGTGCTCCCTTGTTCGGTCATGTAGCCCTTGCCCGCGCGGATCGCGGCAAGCGGCACCAGAATGTGTTCAGCCTGTAGGCTGTCGTTTTCGGCATCCGTCAGCACCGTCGGCTGGCGCTTGAGGGTAAACAGCGTCAGATCGGCGTCGAGGCCAGACTGAATGCGGCCTTTGCGCGTCAGGCGCAGGCCGTCGGCGGCGTTGGCGGTGACGCAGTCAATCACCTGCGGCAATGACATGCCGATGGCGAGGAATTTCGACATCACGCTCGCCAGCGAGCGGACCGGGCCGTTGATGCGGTTGCGGCAGTAGATATCCGAGCTGATGGTGTGCGGCAGAATGCCCATCGCGATGGCGCGTTTCGCCACCTCAAAGCTAAAGCTCGCCGTGCCGTGGCCGACGTCCAGACGCACGCCGCGCTTCAGGGCGGAGGTGATGGAGGCGCGCAGCTCGCCGGAAGGCGTCAGAATGCGGTTTGGCTTGCCGTTGTAGCAGTGGGTGATGATGTCGCCGGAGCTCAGCAGCTCGGCAATCTCATCGAGGTTCGGCGGGTTGTTGCCGATGTGGACCATCAGCGGCAGGTCGCCGTTCTCTTTCTGAATCGCTTTCGCGCGCGCCAGCGGGGTGATGCCGTTTTCACCGACCACGCTGCTGCTCATGCGCGCCTTCAGGCCAACGATAAAATCCGGGTGGCGCTTCACCGCCTGCTTCACCGCGTCGGCGTCAATATTCGCCATATTGGCCAGCTCGTTCTGGGCGATCAGCCCCACGCGGGAGATGTTCAGCAGGGCAAACACCTCGGTGGAGGCTTTGCGGGTGATGGCGTAAAAATCGTCCACGTCGTCGGCGCCGGTACTGCCCGCGTCCACCACGGTGGTGACGCCGGTGGCAATGCCCACGCTGTCCGGCTCGTCGTGGTAAATTGGGGAGTTCGGGTAGCAGTGGACGTGGGAGTCAATCCAGCCCGCGCTGACGAACACGTCACCGTTAAGCTCAACCGTTTTGCGGGCTGGAGCGTCAATGTCGCCTGTCGCGGCAATCTTCCCGTCCTGAATGGCGATATCGGTCAGGGTATCGTCGGCGAGGCGCGCACGGCGCAGGAGTAAATCAAACATGAGGATCTCCTGATAAAGCGGGCACCGAAGCGCCCGCGGGTATTAAAGGGCGACCGGGAACAGCCAGCCCAAAATCATTGCGCCGAGGATGGCGCCACCGGTAATCGGCTTCTGCCAGATGTAGAACAGCAGCGCGCCCACCAGCGAACCGACGCCGATTGGAATGGAGGCGGTCATGGCGCTGAGGATAATCAACGGCCCGAGGAAGCGGCCGGAGGCGTTACCCGCGCCCATCATCACGTCTGCACCGTAGGTGGAGTTGCTCTGGTTGATGGTGAACTTGCGCGCCAGGATGATGACGTAGCCAATCGCCAGGCCAATCACCAGGCCGGTAATCAGCGCGGCAATGAAGTTGGTCACCGGGAACATGATCCCCGCGCCCAGCAGCAGCGCCGGTACGCCGAGGCCCACGCCGGTCTGGATCGCCCCGCCGATATCAAGAATACCCACCAGCGACCCTTCGATAATTCGGGCGAACAGGAAGCTCGCGCCAAATGCCGCCACCGCGCCGTAGACGCCGGTATCGATTCCCGCTTTCAGCATCGCCACGAAGGCCACTTCGTTAAACGCGCCGATGCCGTAGAGGTAGTACATGTGCGTCCCGGCGAAGACGCCGGAGGAGAGCAGGCCAACGAAGATCGGGAACGACCAGTCGGCATACCAAAAACCTTTATTCTGTTCCATTTAGAGGCTCCTGTTATTTACCGCTGAGCGAGTTGTGGATCATGTCGAGCCAGTTCGGCACGGTCAGATGGAAGGATTCGATCATCTTCATGTCGAAGCCGCGGAAGAAGCCGCTCAGCACGAACAGCAGGACGATCGCCGCCATCATCACTTTGGTGACGTGGTTCCAGCCGCTCTCTTCCACGCCTTTACCGATCAGAATACCCAGTACCAGACCCGGTACGGCGTTACCCATGATCAGCTGCGCCGCGCCGCCGAAGATGGTGGCCCAGAAGCCCGATTTTTTACCCGCGTCGATGGCCGCCAGCCAGAAGATCACCGGCATGACGGTGTTGACCAGCAGGTTAGCCGCCGGTACCAGCACCTTCACGGCGGTGACCTGAAGCGCTGCCGGAACGGAGGAGGCGGTCAGGTTAAGGAAGGTCACGACAATCATGCCGATGATGCCGCAGGCAATCGCCATTTTGCGCGGGTCATGCAGCGTTTCACCGACGTTACGGTTTTTGATCATCAGTGCAGCAGCACCCCAGTTCGGGATGATGCGGTGGTCAACGTCCTGTGTGAAGGCACCTGCGGCCACGGAAGAGGCCCAGGCGTTAAAGAAGAAACCTAACCCAAAGGAGAAGTGGGACGCCGGATCCCCTTCGCAGGAGTTCAGTTCCCCCAACGTACGAAACGCGCCCATACCCTGAGTGGTAGGCGCATGAAACATGCGTGCAGCCCCGGCGCCAACACCGACGCCAACCAGGCCGCCAATGATGAGCGATTTTATTAATATAATTAAGAACATCAGTCTGCCCTTTTATGAATAATCAGCGTTGCGTGACGAAGTCCACCTGGTCGAGATTGATGGCGGTCACGTTGACGGTCACATCCAGCTCCACGCTGTAGGTGCGTCTTTCCCGGCGCAAAAAGAAGAACAGAAACGCTTCTTTTCGCACCGCTTCTTGCGCCTGAACAACCTGCACATCCTGTGGCTCAATACGCAGTAAGATATGCGGTGAGGCTTTCATCACCGCGGCCTGAACGTGGTTGAGGGCGTCGGCAAAGGCGCACGCTTTGGCGTCGCCCTTCCCCTTCACTCTCACCGTGGTTGTGAACTGTTCTTTCATACTTACGCGCCGTATTTCTTCTGCCACGCCTGTACCAGACGCTCGCCCAGCTCTTCTTTATCCATAAAGCCAAAGCCCAGCACGTTGCAGCCTTCGTTGATGGCGGTCACCCCCTCATCCACGGAGCGCATGCCGTATTTGGCCTTGTAGCCATATTTGGTCTGAGCGGTGATGGCGCCCGCGCCGCCGCTGCCGCAGAAGGAGATCCCGAAGGTGGCGTTTTCTGCTTTCATCACGTCACCGAGCTTCATATCCGCTGCCATGCCCGGTACGACAACCGCGCGTCCGCCGGCTTTTTCCACACCCGCAGCCACTTTCTGACCTTTACCCAGGCGATCGCCAATCACGACTGTAATCTGTTCCATGTGTTGCTCCTTAAAGGTTGTCTTTCGCGACTTCGAAGTGAACGGAGAGCAGCCAGGCCTCTTCATCAGGAAGGTTGCCGAACTGCGCTACCACTTCACGGGCGAGTTGCATTGAATCTGGTGAAATTTCGTCGAACAGCTCTGCTTCAACCTCCGGCAGCGGCTCGCCGGTCACGGACCGGTGCGCCATTGCGCGAACGTGGGAGGTCAGCATCTGCTCCTGTACCGCGTTGGGAATGATGTTGTGCCGGGCCAGCAGGGCGTAGACCTGCTGAAGCATGGTGTTCGCGAGCTGTTCTGTTTGCACCGCCTGTTCCCCAACGTCGTTCATTACCGCTCCGTTAATCACTCGTCTTACCCCGTTAATGGCTCTGGAATAAAACTAACGTCGAGGGGGAATTGTTTGTAGCGAGTTGTTTTCCACTTCGAAGTGGAAAGGCGAGCAGCGGCAGTGATCTGTGCCACATAAATGCGGTGAATCTGTATAAATCGCTAGATTTACGTGATGAATATCACGCTATTACGCGGCAGTAGACTGCTAAGCGGAGTGGAAAAGATTACGAGCAGGCTCGTAGAAATGTGACGTGGATAAGGTTTTCTTATGGAGATTCGCTAGAGTGGCGGCGGGTGCTTGAGACTGACCGTCTCAGGCATGGGACGGAAAGTGGAAAGCCCCGCCTGATAAAAAATCAGGGCGGGGGCTCGAAACGACACGTCGGACCGTGGAGTTCGCTACCTCGCCCGCTTTAAAGCAAGGAGGCATCCATGAAACGCAGAAACCCAAGTATCGGGGTTTTGATGATTATTTCTTTGACAATAATCATCTTAACGCTGGTGACGAGGAAAACACTGTGCGAGATCCGTTTTCGTAACGGCTCGCTTGAAGTGACAGCGCGGATGGATTGTCGCTCCGGCAAGTAGGGAGCAACGATGCGGGGGCGCATCATGCGCCTCCGCATACGGGGAGAGGACGTACAGCTCAGGCACCCAATTAACGATACTTTTTGTGGTACGTGTTGCGGGTCGCGACAAACTGATCGGCTGCCGCCTGGGCTTCCTTCACTTTGCCTTCGTTCGCCAGCTTCAGCGCGCCGTCAATCTGGCCGACCAGCACGTCAAAGCCGTGACGGTAGTCTTTCATCTCGGCGCTGTCCGCCGCTTTGCTTTCCAGCTTCGGCGGCGTCGCTTTTTGCGCATCCAGCGCGGCTTCACGCATCTTCGTCAGTGCGTCTTTCATTTCCGCCGCATTGTCGGTTTTCTGCACCACCTTCAGGTTTTGACTGAGGATGTCCATGTTGTCTTCGAGATCGGCAGCAAACGCAGATGAGCCAAGAACCAGCGTTGAAGCCGCGACGATCGCTAACAGGTGTTTACGCATTGCTCACTTCCTTTTTTATTATTAATCACGCTCTTACAGGGATTATTGCCCGGCGATTTTCATCTCCGGCAGTAATACAGAACCACACTGAATATTGCTGCGTGTTTCAATATCGTTACCGACCGTAACAATATTGCGCCACATGTCCTTCAGGTTGCCGGCGATGGTGATTTCGCTCACCGGATACTGAATTTCACCGTTTTCGACCCAGAAGCCCGCTGCACCGCGAGAGTAGTCGCCGGTGATACCGCTCACGCCCTGCCCCATCAGCTCGGTGACCACCAGGCCGGTGCCCATCTCTTTCAGCATCTGTTCAAAATTCAGGCCCTGTCCGGCAATGCGCCAGTTATGAATGCCGCCCGCGTGCCCGGTGCTTTTCAGCCCCAGCTTACGCGCGGAGTAGTTGGTCAGCAGCCACTGGGTCAGAATGCCGTCTTTCACGATATCACGACGTTCCGTGCGTACGCCTTCGCTGTCGAACGGCGTGGAGGCCAGCCCTTTCAGCAGGTGTGGGTGCTCTTCGATGGTCAGCCATTCCGGCAGGATCTGCTTGCCCAGCGAGTCGAGCAGGAAGGTCGATTTACGGTACACCGAACCGCCCGCAATCGCCCCCACCAGATGACCAAACAGACCGGTTGCCACTTCGTTGGCAAAAATGACCGGGGCTTTCATGGTGGAGAGTTTACGCGGCGACAGGCGAGACAGCGTGCGTTCGGCGCACGCTTTTCCCACCCACTCCGGAGACTGCAAATCTCCCAGCGCGCGGCCAATGGTATACGCGTAATCACGCTCCATATCGCCGTTTTCTTCGGCGATGACGCAGCTGGAAAGCGAGTGGCGGGTTGAGCAGTACCCCTGCAACATGCCATGGGAGTTACCAAACACTTTAATGCCGTAGTGGCTGTTAAAGCTGCCGCCTTCGGTATTGGTGATGCGTTTGTCAGCCTGCAAAGAGGCCTGCTCGGCTCGCGCGGCCAGCTCAATGGCTTCATCCGGCGTCACTTCCGCGGGATGGAACAGATCGAGATCCGGCGCGTCAAACGCCAGCAGCTCTTTATCGGCCACGCCAGCGTAAGGGTCCGGGGAGGTGTAACGCGCGATATCCAGCGCCGCCTGCACCGTACGGGCGATGGCATCCGGGCTCAGATCGGTAGACGACGCGCTGCCTTTGCGATTCTGGTGATACACGGTGATCCCCAGCGCGCCATCGCTATTAAATTCTACATTCTCCACTTCGCCATAGCGGGTGCTCACGCTAATGCCGGTGGTTTTGCTGACCGCCACTTCGGCGCCATCTGATTTACCTGAAGCGAGCATCAGCGCGGTGGAGACGGCTTCTTCCAGGATCTTACGCTGCGCTTCAACTTGTGAGGTTACTTTCATCGCAAATGCCATACTGTAAGAGAGAGTTAAGTGAAGTCTAACAGAGAACCGTTTTTCAGTGCGCGTCTTAACTGGTAACATTAGCCTCTTTTTTTAAGGAGCCTGACATGACTAAGCAGCCCGAAGACTGGCTCGACGACGTTCCCGGTGATGACATCGAAGACGAAGATGATGAGATCATCTGGGTCAGTAAAAGTGAAATTAAACGTGACGCCGAAGAGTTAAAACAGCTTGGCGCAGAAATGGTAGAACTGGGTAAAAACGCGCTGGATAAGATCCCGCTCGACCAGGATCTGCGTGATGCCATTGAACTGGCACAGAAAATCAAGAAAGAAGGGCGTCGCCGCCAGCTTCAGCTTATCGGTAAACTGCTGCGTCAGCGCGACGTGGAGCCGATCCGTCAGGCGCTGGACAAACTGAAAAACCGCCACAATCAGCAGGTTGCGCTGTTCCATAAGCTGGAGCAGATCCGCGATCGTTTGATCGACCAAGGTGATGACGCGGTACCTGAAGTGCTGAACCTGTGGCCGAATGCCGACCGCCAGCAGCTGCGATCGCTTATCCGCAACGCGAAGAAAGAGAAAGAAGGGAATAAGCCGCCGAAGTCTGCGCGCCTGATTTTCCAGTATCTGCGCGAGCTGTCTGAGAACGAAGAGTAATCTGTGCGGGTTTGCGCCGGATGGCGGCGTAAACGCCTTATCCGGCCTACAAGGTCGTGCGAAAAAATGTAGGCCCGGTAAGCGCTAGCGCCACCGGGCTTTTTTTACTCTGCGGCCGCGGCTTTCTTCGCCAGACCGTCCAGCAGCTTCTGATGGATCCCACCAAACCCACCGTTGCTCATCACCAGAATGTGATCGCCAGGCTGTGCGGCTTTCACCACCATATCCGCTAAGACATCCACGTCCGCACTCCAGTGCGCCGGCTGAATGCAGGCGTCTGCCACTTCGGCCACCTGCCAAGGAATATGCTGCGGTTGCAGCAGGAAGACCTCGTCGGCACGCCCTAAGGACGGTGCGAGATCGTCTTTGCAGATGCCCATTTTCATGGTGTTCGAACGCGGTTCCAGCACGGCCAGAATGCGCGCGGTGCCGCCAACTTTGCCACGCAATGCGGCAAGCGTCGCCAGAATGGCCGTTGGGTGGTGCGCGAAATCGTCATACACCGTCACGCCGTGGGCTTCACCGCGCAGCTCCAGACGGCGACGGGCGTTGATAAACGAGCCCAGCGCATTGGCGGCATCCGCAGGCAGTACGCCCACGTGACGCGCCGCGGCGATCGCCATCAGGCCGTTGTGCATGTTGTGCTCGCCCACCAGGCCCCACTTCACCTCGCCCACTTTCTCACCGTCGAGCAGCACTTCCCATTCGGAGGCATCCGCGTTGAGCTTTTTCGCCTGCCAGTGCCCCTGCTCGCCAACCAGCTCCTGCTCGCTCCAGCACCCCATCGCCATAGTCTGCTTCAGGTTGATGTCGTTCTCCGGCAGGATAATGCGGCCCTGACCCGGAACAATGCGCACCAGATGGTGGAACTGTTTCTGAATCGCTTTCAGGTCGTCAAAGATATCCGCGTGATCGAACTCAAGGTTGTTGAGGATCAGCGTGCGTGGGCAGTAATGCACGAACTTGGAGCGCTTGTCGAAGAACGCGCAGTCGTATTCATCCGCTTCAATCACAAAGAACGGGCTGTCGCCCAGACGCGCGGAGACGTCGAAATTCCCCGGTACGCCGCCGATCACGAAGCCCGGCTTGTAGCCGCAGGCTTCGAGGATCCAGGTCGCCATACCGGCGGTGGTGGTTTTGCCGTGCGTCCCGGCAACGGCGACAACCCAGCGGTCGCGCAGGACAAAATCATGCAGCCACTGCGGGCCAGACATGTACGGGATATTGCGTTCCAGCACCGCTTCAACGCATGGATTCCCACGGGTCATGGCGTTACCCACGATCACCAGATCCGGCTGCGGCTCCAGCTGGCTGGCGTCATATCCCTGAATCAGAGAAATTCCCTGCTTCTCGAGCAGCGTGCTCATCGGCGGATACACATTGGCGTCCGAACCTGTCACTTCATGGCCCAGCGAGCGCGCCAGCATTGCCAGTCCGCCCATGAAAGTGCCACAAATCCCCAATATATGAATGCGCATACGTCACTATCCTTCTTCAATGTGGCGCACATTTTACTCACATGTCAGCGGCTGTGAAACGCATTTCAGGTAAATCCGTATTTTGCTGGCGCGATTCACCTCTGCGCTAATATTTGAATGTTTGTTAAGATTGTTGGACATCAACCGCTTTACTCAACATAAGATGCAGGGAAAGTGTTATGAAAACGTTAGGTGAATTTATTGTCGAGAAGCAGCACGAGTTCTCTCATGCTACGGGTGAGCTCACTGCTTTGCTGTCGGCAATAAAGCTGGGCGCTAAGATCATCCACCGCGATATCAACAAGGCCGGTCTGGTCGATATCCTGGGTGCCAGCGGTGCCGAGAACGTTCAGGGTGAGGTTCAGCAGAAACTCGACCTGTTCGCCAATGAAAAATTGAAAGCTGCACTGCGCGCGCGCGACATCGTTGCGGGTATCGCCTCTGAAGAAGAAGATGAGATCGTCGTATTCGAAGGGTGTGAACACGCGAAATACGTTGTTCTGATGGATCCGCTGGACGGCTCCTCCAACATCGACGTTAACGTTTCTGTCGGTACGATTTTCTCCATCTACCGTCGCGTCACGCCGGTTGGCACGCCGGTGACGGAAGAAGACTTCCTGCAACCGGGCAGTAAACAGGTTGCTGCCGGTTATGTGGTGTATGGCTCGTCCACCATGCTGGTGTACACCACCGGCTGCGGCGTACATGCCTTTACCTACGATCCGTCCCTGGGCGTGTTCTGCCTGTGCCAGGAGCGTATGCGCTTCCCGGAGAAGGGCAACACCTACTCCATCAACGAAGGCAACTACATCAAATTCCCGAACGGCGTGAAGAAGTACATCAAATTCTGCCAGGAAGAGGATAAAGCCACCCAGCGCCCGTACACCTCGCGCTACATTGGCTCGCTGGTGGCGGATTTCCACCGTAACCTGCTGAAGGGCGGTATTTACCTCTACCCAAGCACCGCCAGCCACCCGGACGGAAAACTGCGTCTGCTGTACGAGTGCAACCCGATGGCGTTCCTGGCCGAACAGGCAGGCGGCAAGGCGAGCGACGGTAAAGAGCGTATTCTGGATATCGTGCCGGAAAGCCTGCACCAGCGCCGTTCATTCTTCGTCGGCAACCGCCATATGGTGGATGACGTTGAACGCATGATCCGCGAATTCCCGGACGCGTAACGCGTAGAAAGGGGAGCCAGGCAGGCTCCCTTTTTTTCAGGCCGTTTGCGTCGTCAGCTTGAAGGAGGCCATCGCTTCCATCAGCTCGCGCGACTGCTCCTCCAGGGAACGTGTTGCCGCAGATGATTGCTGGACCAGCGCCGCATTTTGCTGCGCCGTTTCATCCATCTGGTTGACGGCGATATTCACCTGCTCAATACCGCGGCTCTGCTCCTGAGACGCCGTCGCAATTTCACGCATCAGTTTGGTCATACGCAGTACTTCGGTGGCGATCTCGTCCATCGTCTCACCGGCCTGCTGCGCCAGCTCGCTGCCCTCGTTCACGTGGGTTTGCGAATCGCTGATAAGCGAGCGGATCTCTTTCGCCGCATCAGCACTGCGGCTGGCGAGATTACGCACCTCACCCGCCACGACCGCAAAACCTCGCCCCTGCTCACCCGCACGCGCCGCTTCAACGGAGGCGTTCAGCGCCAGAATATTGGTCTGGAAGGCAATGCCGTCGATGACGCTCAGGATATCGGCGATGCGCGCCGAGCTGCCGGAGATGTCGCGCATCTTCTCAATGACATAGCAGACCATTTCGCTGCCGTGATCGGCGGTATCGGAGACCGACTTCGCCAGCTGGTGCGCCTGCTCGGCGTTATCGGCGTTAAGTTTCACCGTGGCGGTGATCTCTTCCATGCTGGCGGCCGTCTGCTCCAGCGAGGTGGCGGTGGATTCCGTGCGCTGGGCCAGGTTCATATTCCCGGCCGTCAGCTCGCGGCTGCCGGTATCAATCTGCGAGCTGGCCTCACGCACCCGCAGAACCGAGTCCATCAGCGACTGGCGCATCCCTTCGATCGCCGCGTTAAGGCGATTAAATTCCTGGCTCGCTGGCGCGTTCAGGGTATGGGTTAAATCCCCGGCCGCCACATGTTCCAGCTGGGCAATCGAGGCTGAAAGCGGCTTGAGCAGCATATGGCGCAGCACCAGCCAGGCCAGCACGATAATGCCAGCCGTCAGCAGCGCCGCGACGATAATCAGGATCAGCACGCGGGTTTTACTCGCCTGCACGGCGCCCACCTCCGCTTTACCGCGCGCCTCGCTCCATGCCTGGAACGCCTGCATATCGTTATCAAACTGCTTCGCCACCGGGACCAGCTTGTTTTCCAGCAGATCGTAATAGCTGTCCGCGCTTTGCTCGTTCAGGGCTTTCAGCATCGGGCTGATACCCTGCTGGTTGTACACCGCCAGGCTCGCGGCGACGTTATCCAGCAGCTTTTGCCCCTGCTCATCCGCCACGCCGCTGCCGATCACGTCCTTCAGCGTTTTCTGTGCCAGCGCCACTTCCTGGTTAATGGTTTTGACCGCCCTGGCCGCATCGTCCAGCAGGCCGACCTCCATCATGCGGACGGCCTGCCCCGCTTCGTTTCGCGCGCGCAGGATCAGCGTATAGCCGGCATTCAGCTGCACCATCTGTTCACCCTGAAGATGATTGATGCGCTGGAGAGAAGCGGAACTTTGTGTAAGGGCATAAATGCCGATGCCGCTGACAATCAGCAGCAGAAGGGTCATAACGGCCAGTAAAGAGAGCAAGCCGGTACGAATCGATAGCGTTTTAAGCATGATGTTATTTCCGGTAGCGAGATATTTCTGGGCATAAAAAAAGAGTATCGGCCGCTACCGGAAAATGTTTAGAGTTTAAGCAATTTCAGCATGTTATCGCTCTGTTACAGAGGTATTCACCCGGGTAACAGGTGAGCTCTGGCGGTTCTCCCACAGCACCGTCAGGCCGCGCTGAAGCGCGATAAAAATAAACAGCAGAATGCCGATGGCGATTTTGGTCCACCAGGAGCTGAGCGTGCCATCGAAGTTGATATAGGTCTGAATCAGCCCCTGGATCGCCACGCCAAACAGCGTGCCGAGGACTGTCCCCACTCCGCCGCTGAGCAGCGTACCGCCAATCACCACCGAGGCAATAGCATCCAGCTCAACGCCCACCCCCGCCAGGGCATAGCCTGCCTGGGTGTAAACCGAGAAAACAATCCCCGCGAGGGTGGCCAGCCCGGTCGAAAGCATGTAGATGCGGATAGTCGTGCTGCGCGTGGAAATTCCCATCAGGTTCGCGGACGTGGCGCTGCCGCCAATGGCATAAACCTGGTTACCAAACCGGGTACGGTGGGCGAGGAAGATCCCGATCACCACCACGCCCAGCATCAGCAGCCCCATTGCGCTCAGGCGCCCCCCGCCGGGGATTTTCCACGCCAGGCTGGAGAGTGTGTCGTAGATCGGATGGTTAATCGGAATTGACTCCTCCGACACCAGATAGCTCACGCCGCGCAGGAAGAACATCCCGGCGAGGGTGATGATAAAGGCCGGGATTTTCAGCGCATCGATCAAAAGCCCCATAAAGGCGCCGAACGCGCAGCCCATGACCAGCACCAGCGGAAAAGCCAGCAGCGGCGAAATCCCCCAAAAGCCAATCGCCTTGGCAAGGAACACGCCGGTAAAGGCGATCACCGACCCAACGGAGAGGTCGATCCCGCCGGAGAGGATCACAAACGTCATGCCGACGGCGATAATGCCTAAAAAGGCATTGTCGGTCAGGATGTTGCAAATCACCCGCGTGGAGGCGAAGCCCGGGAACTGGGTCAGGCAATAGAGGTACCCCAGCACGAACACGCCCAGCGTGATCATTAACGGCAAATTACGTTTTATCATGACCGCGGTTCCCCTTAATGAGAGTGATAAAGCGCGGCGACTGCACGATAAGTACGATAAGTACCACGACCGCTTTGACGACCTGATTCAGCTCCGGCTGGAACCCGGAGAGCAAAATACCGGTATTCATACCCTGAATAATCAACGCCCCCACCACCGAGAGCAGCAGATTAAAACGTCCGCCCATCAGCGATCCACCGCCGATAACCACCGCGAGGATCGCATCCAGCTCGAGCCAGAGTCCGGCGTTATTGGCATCCGCTCCGCGAATATCGGCGGCCACGATCACCCCGGCAATCGCAGCACAGACGCCGCTCAGCACGTAAGTCAGCATCACCATCAGCCGCGTATTTACCCCGGCGTTTTTCGCGGCCCGAATGTTAATCCCCACCGCTTCGATGAACATCCCGAGCGCCGTTTTGCGGGTGAAAAGCCAGAACACCACCAGCGTCACCAGCGCGACGATCACCGGCGTCGGGAAGAACAGAAAATTACCGCTGCCGATCCACGCCAGGCTCGGGGAGTTAAAGGTGACGATTTGACCGGAGGTGATAAGCTGCGCCACACCGCGCCCGGCCACCATCAAAATCAACGTCGCGACAAACGGCTGGATCTTGAGCACCGCGACCAGAATGCCGTTCCATAGCCCGGCTAATACACCGGAGCCCAGCGCGGCCAGCAGGACCACCGGCAGGCTATGTCCGGCGACGGTCATCGAGGCGGCGGTGGCGCCCGCAATCGCCATTACCGCACCGACGGAGAGGTCGATCCCGCCGGTGGCAATGACCAGCGTCATACCAATCGCCAGCAGCGCCACGGGTGCGGCACGGTTTAAGATGTCGATCGGGCTACCAAACAGGCGGCCATCCTGCACGACAATCTGAAAGAAATGCGGAGCCACCAGGCTATCCACCAGCAGCACCAGCAGCAGCGCCACGATTTGCGGCGTGCCGGTCGGCCAGCTGAAGCGGCGCTTCGCTTCGCCAGTTTGCGAAAGAGAACGGGACATCACATTTGACTCCTTACGCCGCGATGGCATTCATGATCGCCGGAACCGACAGTTTATCCAGCGGGATCTCTGCCACCTGCCTGCGATCGCGCATGATGATGACGCGATCGGCATAGCCGACCAGCTCCTCCAGCTCAGACGAGATCACCAGCAGCGCCAGACCGTCGGCGCAGAGCGTTTCGATAAGCCGGATGATTTCGGCGTGCGCGCCCACGTCGATACCGCGCGTGGGCTCGTCGAGGATCAGGAACTGCGGTTTGGTGAGCAGCCAGCGAGAGAGGAGAACCTTCTGCTGATTACCGCCCGAGAGGAACTCGATGGGCTGTTCCGCGCTCGGGGTACGGATACCGAGCTGGCGGATGAAGCGCTCGGCAATCGCGTTCTGCTCGCGCTTAGGGATCGGACGCAGCCAGCCGCGCTGGGCCTGTAGCGCCAGAATGATGTTTTCCCGCACCGAGGCGGCGGCAATAATCCCGTCCGTTTTCCTGTCCTCCGGACAGAAGCCCACGCCGAGGCACGACGCCTGATGCGGTGAACGTAGCGTTTGCGGTTTGCCTTTGATCAGCGCCGTTCCGCTGTCGGCAGGTTTGATCCCGAAGATGACTTCGGCGGTTTCGGTGCGCCCGGAGCCTAACAGCCCCGCCAGACCCACAATTTCACCGGGGCGTACCTCGAGGTTAAACGGCGCGATGGTCCCTTTTCTGCCGTAATCGTGAAACGCGGCGATCGGTTTTTCGCTCAGCAGCGTACGGCCCGCGCGCTGAAGCGCGTTGGTCTCGAGCTCGCGGCCCAGCATCATTTTGACCAGCTCTATCTGCGGCAGCTCGCGGGTTTCCCGGCAGCCGACAAAGCTGCCGTTGCGCAGCACCGTTATACGGTCGCTCACCTCGTAAACCTGATCGAGGAAATGCGTCACGAAAATCAGGCTGACGCCCTGATTACGCAGCTGGCGCATCAGGGTAAAAAGCATCTCCACTTCCTGGGTATCGAGGCTGGCGGTGGGTTCATCGAGGATCAGCACTTTCGCCGAGAGATCGATAGCGCGACAGATCGCGACGATTTGCTGCATCGCTACGGAAAAACGGTTCAGCGGTTCGCGCACGTCGAGAGAGAAGCCATACGATTCCATCAGCTTCGCGGCGCGCGCTTCCATCTCTTTGCGGCGCAGCAGGCCAAAGCGTCTGGGTTCGCGGCCAATAAACAGGTTATCCGCTACCGACATGTTTGGCAGCAGGTTCACTTCCTGGTAGACCGTGCCGATCCCCAGTTGCTGCGCATGCGCGGTGTTTTTGGGCGAAATGGCGTTACCTTCCAGCCAGATAGCGCCGCGATCGGCGTGATAGACCCCGGTCAGGGTTTTAATCAGCGTCGACTTCCCCGCCCCGTTTTCGCCGAGCAACGCCATGATCTCCCCCCGCCGCAGGCTGAAATCAACGTTATCCAGCGCCTTAACGCCAGGGAAAAATTTACTCAGGCCCTCTGTGCGGAGGATTTCCTGGTGTTGTTCGGTGGTCATGGTTTCCCCCTCACCCTGACCCTCTCCCCGGAGGGGAGAGGGGACTATGTCGTGCCCATCTTTAATTTTCTGCCCAACCCGCCCTTTTCCCTCTCCCCTCCGGGGAGAGGGCTAGGGTGAGGGGGCGAGGGCTTAGTAGCCCATATTTTTCTTCTTCTCTAACTCTTCTTTCGCCGTGTCCGGCAGGTAGAGCGTGGATTTGGTGATGGTCAACTTCTCAGGCTGGGTGCCGTCTTTCTTGAATTTCTCCAGCGCATCGAATGCCGGGCCCGCCATATTTGGCGTCAGCTCCACGCTGGCGTTCGCTTCGCCGTCAATCATCGCTTTGTAGATGTCCGGTACGCCGTCGATCGAGCCGGTGAGGATATCTTTGCCCGGCTTCAGGCCCGCTTCTTTGATGGCCTGGATGGCGCCGATCACCATGTCGTCGTTGTGGGCGTAAACCATGCAGATATTTTTGCCGTTATTTTCTGCCTTGATGAAGCTTTCCATGACCTCTTTACCCTTGCTGCGGGTGAAGTCGCCGGACTGAGAACGGATGATTTTGATGTTTGGTGCTTTAGCGATGGCCTCCGCGAAACCTTTTTTACGGTCGATAGCCACGCTCGCCCCGACGGTGCCCTGCAACTCAACCACGTTACACGGCTTGCCATCCACCTGCTTCACCAGCCAGTCACCAATCAGTTTGCCTTCCAGCACGTTATCGGCGGTGACGGTGGTCATATAGAGAGATTTGTCTTTTACGTCGATGGAACGGTCGAGCAGGAAGACCGGAATTTCAGCATCTTTGGCTTCCTTCAGCACCGGCTCCCAGCCCGTGGCGACAACCGGGGCAATAAAGATGGCATCCACGCCCTGAGCGATAAACGAGCGCACCGCTTTAATCTGGTTCTCTTGCTTTTGCTGACCATCGGCGATTTTCAGCGTAATACCGCGCTTTTCAGCCTCACTTTTCGCCACATTCGTTTCAGCGGCGCGCCAGCCAGATTCAGATCCGACCTGCGAAAATCCAACGGTTAAGGGTGCGGCCATCGCCATAGACGACATGGCTGCCGAAACTGCTGTAACAAGAAGTAAGCGCTTCCACATATGAACGTCCTCGTAGGGTAGGTTATTGTTGGTTAAAAGATGTTCCGCGGATGAACTATAGCCAATGGAATATGTTACGGATTGCGTTACATCACACTTCAGAAAAGTGAATAAAACGTTAATCACAAGTTTGTAATCGCTTTCATTTCAACATTTAAAATGCGGCTGAGTTTATGGATTATCCTGTCATGGAAACGGTCTGAAAAGTGAAGGCGCGAGGGAGAGAAGACGAAAACAGGCGGAGACTTTCAGCGCCAGTTGGCTATAATACCTGCCACTTGTTTACCATCCATTTTAAAGGACACCGACATGAGCTTACTCAACGTCCCTGCGGGTAAAGAACTGCCAGAAGACATCTACGTTGTGATCGAAATCCCGGCCAACGCAGATCCAATCAAATACGAAATCGACAAAGACACCGGTGCGCTGTTCGTTGACCGTTTCATGTCTACCGCCATGTTCTATCCGTGCAACTACGGCTACATCAACCACACTCTGTCTCTGGACGGTGACCCGGTTGACGTACTGGTCCCAACGCCATACCCATTGCAGCCAGGCTCCGTCATTCGCTGCCGTCCTGTTGGCGTGCTGAAAATGACTGACGAAGCGGGTGAAGATGCGAAACTGGTTGCCGTACCGCACACCAAGCTGAGCAAAGAGTACGATCACATTAAAGATGTGAACGACCTGCCAGAGCTGCTGAAAGCGCAGATCGCCCACTTCTTCGAGCACTACAAAGATCTCGAAAAAGGCAAATGGGTTAAAGTTGAAGGCTGGGATAACGCAGAAGCGGCGAAAGCAGAAATCATCGCCTCCTTCGAGCGTGCTGCTAAGAAGTAATTCTTACTGCTGAGACTAAGCCCCGCGAGTCGGGGCTTTTTTGTGCCTGGAGAGTTTCGCCCGGCGGCGCTACGCTTGCACGGGCCTGCAATCAGCAAGAGGCGCAAAACGACAACGCCACCTTACGGTGGCGTTGTCGTTTTTCAGAACTGGTCTCTGTCTAACCAGTTACCGCTTTCAATCAACGTTAACCCGTCGACCGAACGTTGGTACACGTACATCCATGCACTGCCGTAAGGCGTCTGGATCAACTGGCGAGCGTATTCACCGCCCCTGGTGCGCAAGGCATCAAGTTCGGCCAGCGTGGCATTATCAATACGATAAACCTCACCCTGTACCGTTCCGTTCCCCGGAACCGCGCCTGGATAGTGGCCCAGACTGTACAACTGGTAGTTTTCGATTGTGTAATTTCCCAGCAACTGGGCGTTGGTCATCCAGTGGCTGTTGCCTTGCCTGGTTCGTAAACTGCCGTAAACAAATATTCGCATTGCTAAAACTCAAACTGATAGAGCAGATCAAGTGCCTGGTCTACGCCGGACACTGCTTCCAGATATAGCTTAGGCATCAGGCGATAACGTAACGTGAGTGTAGCCAGTGAGTCAAAGATCCCCACGCCATATTTTACCTGTAGACCCGGCAGTACATAGCCGCTGACCACTACCTGCGAAGAGTCACCCACGCCCTGAGTGTCCAGCGCCAGATTGCTTACGCCAAACGTCTCGCCGATTTTACCCACAACCTGACCACTTTGTGCAACCCCCAGACCGACTAACATTGATGTCATTGCCGCACCATCGCCCTGTTGGCTATCCAGACCCTGGCCGCGCAGGAGGTAAGAGAGCGCTTCCTGTTGCGACATGGCCGGGTCAGAGAAGATTTCTGCCTTAGGTTCATCGGCGGAGCCCGTCACGCGCACGCCTGCAATCACATCATCTTCGGTGGCTTCCGGGTTACGGATCGCTTCGATATTGAGTACCGGCTGATCCGGTGGACCGGAGAACAGCAGCTCGCCTTTACGCACAATCAAATCCTGCCCGTAGGCATGGAAGCGCCCTTCAGGAATATTGATTTGTCCATTGAGGCCAAGTCCCTGTTGATCCTGCGCCACTTTCAGGTCACCCGTGAGTCTCGCCTTCAGCCCAAACGCGTCCAAACGCACGTTATTCCCCACGTGCACGATAAGATTACTATTGATCGGTATGCCAGCGCTCTTCTGTTCAACAGGTTTCAGATTTTCATTGAGCATAACTTCGTCACTGGAGACGCCAACCGCGCTTTCCGGCACCTCGTGAACCACGATGCGCGCCCACGGTACGTCAACACGGCCATCCAGGGTGAAGAGACTCGGCGTTGCCTCAAAGACCACGTCTGGCGACACGTCCAGGCGCACCATCGGCGGTACCGTGATACGCACCCTGCTGCCCTTGGCCGCAATACGGGCGCGCCAGTTGTCGAGCTGGCTCCAGTCTGCGTCACCGCTCAGGTTGATTTGTCCCTGCTGCGTCAGCACTGAGCCACTGAGGGTTGAGCTTTGGCCGTTAAAGTTCATCGTCAGCTGGCTTGGCTGCATATCGAACGGCATAAAGTTACCGTCAATGTCCACGCCGTTTAACCGCATCTGGCCAAACAGCTGTGGGCTTTGCGCATCCCCCGCCAGACGCAGGTTGGCGCTGAGCATCCCCGCCGCCTTTTCTCCCCGCGAGAAGATCGGATTCACCATCGCCAGGTTGAAGTTGCGAATATTGACGTTGCCGCCGAGATTGCGCCGCCCTTGCGGATCGGTAATTTGCACCTGTCCGTCAAACTGACCGTTGTTGGTCAGGCGGATCAGCCATCCCAGTTCCGCACGATTGTTACGCAGGTCAGCGTTCACATTCAGGGTGTCGAACGCCACCGGCAGCGGCGCGTCATTGACCTCCTGCGTCACCTTCACGTTACGCCCGGAGAGGGTAACGCTGCCCTGCGGCAGTCCCTCTTTGGTGGTGTCCCACGCGACGTCCGCTTTACCGCTGAAGACCCCGCTGGCCTGGGTGGTTTCCGGCATAAACGGTTTCAGCATCGCCAGGTCGAAACGGTTGAGGTTGATCTGCGCGCGTCCTTCCGCGCCCGCATCAATGGTCTGCGGCACGCACAGCTCAGCATTCGGGTTGGTCCAGCAGTGTGGCCCAATGCTGATCTTTTGCTCCGCGTTGCGGTAATCCAGCGCGACAGACCGCGACAGCACCAGCGGGCCGACCGGCGTGCTGAAGCGGGTGTTATCCAGCACGCCTTTCCAGCGCGTCGCCTGGCGGTCAAAACTGCCCGTCAGGTGCAGCTGCCCGGAGACCGGCTCGCCCTGCACACGTAGCTGGAGATCGTGCTGCTTTTCGTTACCTTTTGCCGCCAGCGTGACCAGACTGATGTTCACGTCCGGCTGAGAGATACGCTCCACGCGCAGATCCAGGTTTCCGCCGATCTGATCGGTGGATTTCACGTCTCCCTCGACGCGTACGCGGGCAATAGAAAGTTCCTGCCAGCGCAGGTTATTGGCGGTGATGTCCGCCAGCAGCTGCGGCGCCTCCACCGTACCGCGAACCTTCACTAACCCCTTCGCCGTGCCGCCAAGACCCGGCAGGGCGTTATCGAGATTTGGCGCGTCGATGGTGGCATCCAGATTGAGGTCTTTCACGCCCAGCTCGCCTTTAATATCCGCCGTGTTGCGACCCAGCGCCACGTGCAGTCCCGGGATCACCCACTGGAGATAGCTGTTGCCCTTAAGCGAGCCCTCTACGTTGACTTTGTTCTGCTTCACGTTGCCAGTGAGCTTGAGTTCCGGCACGTCCATCTGCCAGGTGCCACCGTACAGGCTACCGCGGGTTTTGATCAGGCCATCCAGTTTTGACGGCCAGTCCGGGACCTCTTTAGCGGTGTTGATCCCGGTCAGCTTCAGCTCGCCGCGCCAGCTGATCGCCTGCTGCCAGTCGAGCAGCGCGGTCAGCTCGGTTTTTCCTTCCAGCGCCGCCACGGTCAGCTTGTCGAGGTTAACCTGCAACTCGTTACCCTTCGCATCCAGGGTGATATCGGCGGGCGGTACCCCCTGCCCCTTCACTGCCGTGCGGAACGACAGCGTGTAGTCGGTCATTTTGCCACTCAGCTTCAGCTTCAGATCGTCAGCCTGGAACTGTTTTTCGCCGGTGAACGGCCAGTAAAGCTGCTTGCTGACCACCTCAAGGTTGAGCGGTAAACCGGCCTCTGCCAGCTGGGTTTGCCCGCGCAGCACCATATCCACCGGGCCGGAGAGGTTCACGCCGAACTCCAGCTTCTCGCGCAGCGCGCCGCCAACTTTCACCTTCACCTTTTCGCCTTTCAGCGGATCGATGTTCAGGGCGCTGTTCAGCGTAATATCTACCGGCCAGTTGTCGCGCAGCAGCGCATTGCCTGAGGCGTTGACCGACCCCTGGTTAGTATCAATATCCAGCGCGTCGAGCTTCATGTTGCCGTCGATACTGCTGACTTTAAGCAGCATGTTGAAGACCGTCAGATCGGTATCGCCGGTCAGACGCAACTGCTCGCCTTTAAACTCTTCGATATTGAGGTTCAGCGGCAGATGCACGTCGGTCATCTCCGGCAGAACTGGTTTCGAGAAGAGATCTTTCAGCGTTTCGCCCAGCGGTTTTTCTTCCGGCTGCGGGTTCTGGATCTTCGGCTCGACGATCTCTTCCTGCGCCACGTCGGCCACCTTCGGCAGCGCAATCAGCAGCCCTTGCAGGGAGGTTGGGGTCAGGGTGAGGTTTTTCTCCTGCCAGCGCAGGCCGGAGGTGAAATCCATCACGGATACCGTCGTGTCGTCGATTTTGATATTCACGTTATCCAGTGCGACCCGGTAAAGCGCAATCGGGTACGGCGTGGAGAGGTTCAGCGGGCCGCTGTCCTCTTCTTCGACAGGCTCGGACTTCGGCATTTTTTTGGAATCTATCGCCACGTTAACGTCTTTTAGCGACAGATCGTTTACGCACAGCTGGCTGTCCCGCAGGCAGCCGAGCTTGACCGCCAGATGAAACTCGCCCGCGTTCACCGCCACACCGGGCTGTTCATAACGAATATTCTTCAGGCGCAGATCGCGCCAGCCGCCCGTTACCTGGCCGATTTCCAGCCCCGGCACCCAGCGGTTCGCGGCGTTAAACAGCAGATGCAGGCCCGTGGTGGTGCCCACCAGAAACGCCACCGTACCGAGCAGTAATACGATAAAAATCAGCACCCCGAGGCTTATCTTCTTCCATAAACTCATAATTCAGGCCCCAGACCGATGTAAAACTGTAAACCGTGTTCGTCTTTGTCGCCCACCGGAACGGCGAAATCGAGCTTGATGGGCCCGACCGGTGACTGCCAGCGCACGCCCACACCCGCGCCGGTTTTGAAATCGCTGCGGCGGATATCGTTCACCGCTTCACCGCCGTCAACGAACATCGCTCCCCACCACTTGCCGCTGACGTTGTACTGGTACTCCAGCGAGCCGGTCGCCAGTTTTGACGCCCCGGTCAACTGGCCTTTGTCGTTTTCAGGTGAGATCGATTTGTACTTATACCCGCGGATGCTGCGGTCGCCCCCGGCGAAGAAGCGCAGATCCGGCGGAACGCGTTCGAAATCACCCGTCTCAATCCAGCCGAGGTTACCGCGCATCACAAAGCGGTGTTTGTCGTACAGCGTGCGGATCCAGACGTTTTGCGCCTGAAAGACGGAGAAGTCTACGTCGGAGCCCCAGGCGGTGTTGGAGTAATCGATGGAGTAGCGCTGAGAATCGCCCCAGGTCGGCATCAGGCCACCGCGCGAGCGGGTACGGCTGATCATCACGCCCGGATAAAGCAGCATGGTGGTGTTGGTGACGTTTGCCTGGGTAAAGTGGTCGAGGCTCCAGCGCAGGTTAATGGCGCGCTGCCAGCCGCTGGAGAGATCCCAGAAGCGTGATACCGCAAGCGTCGTCGAGTCCTGCTCGGTATCGTTCAAATCGGTACGCTTAAAGCCGCCCTGCACGAGGTAGTATTGCTCAAGCGGATTTTTCAGCAGCGGCATTTTATAGCTGAAGTCCAGCTGCTGTTCAGGTGCAGACAGGCTGACGCTGGTGGTCAGGCTGTGGCCGTAGGAGTTCATCCACGGTTTTTTCCATGAGGCTTTCACGCGCGGGCCGACGTCCGTGGAGTAGCCAACACCGGTCTCAATGGTGTTCTCGGTGCGCGGAGAGACCACGCCATGCAGCGGTAACACTTTCGTTTTACGGGATTTATCAAATTCCGGCGCTACCACCACGGAGTTAAACCAGCCCGTCGCGGACAAACGACGGTTCAGCTCGCCCAGGTCGCTGGACTGGTAGTAGTCGCCCTTTTTAAACGGCACCAGATTTTGCAGATACTCGTCACGGATTTGCGATCCTTCGAAGGTCACATCGCCAAACCGGTAGCGCTCGCCGCTGTCGTAATCGATATCCCAGAATGCCTGACGTCGCTCAAGCGCAACGCCAAGCTGGCTTTTGTTGAACTGGCTGTCGAAGTAGCCTTTGCGCAGCGAAACGCTGGTTAAGGATTTTTTAAAACGATCGTAATCCCCGTGATTGAGCACGGTGCCCACTTTCGGACGGGTGCTGAGCAGATCCAGGTAGTCACGATCCGTGCGCGCACCGCCGCGCAGCACCACGTTCGTGCCGCCAATCAGGACGGGTTCGCCCGGCGAGACGCGGGCAATCAACACCTGGCGTCCTTTCGCCGGCGGCGGGCGTAAATCGAAATCGATGGTGGGTTCGTAGTACCCCAACGCCTTTAAGCCTTCGCGGATGGCGTCATCCACGCGCGCGCGAAAACGCCGATCCGGCGTGACCTCATCGCTCTGGATGGTAGAAAGCTGCGCACGCACGTTTTTTTCCAGCGCCCCGGATAACCCCTCAACCTGCAAACGGACATTCGCCGCGCTGGCAATCCCGCTGGTCAGCAGTAAGCTGACTAAACATAACTGGCGGATCTTTGTCACGTTTTCTCCTGAATATCCCTGTTTCCACCCTGGAAGCAAATGCAGTGCCGCTCCGCGGCAAAATACGGCCTGAAAGCCAAAAACCCAAATTACGGGTTGAAAAAGGGTGTAACACCCAAATATTTCTTATGATTAAATCTAGACTCATTCATCGCATTTATTGTGTTCAATTAAACGCTTCGTGACAACCTTAACCGAAACAACGCTACCCCGGAGGCCCCACCGTGAGTTTATTTGATAAAAAGCATCTGGTATCACAAGCCGATGCGTTACCGGGACGCAACACCCCTATGCCAGTGGCGACATTACACGCCGTAAACAACCATTCAATGACAAACGTTCCTGATGGAATGGAGATCGCCCTGTTTGCCATGGGCTGCTTCTGGGGCGTAGAACGCCTGTTCTGGCAGCTGCCGGGCGTGTACAGCACCGCTGCGGGCTACACCGGAGGATATACGCCTAACCCAACCTATCGCGAAGTCTGTTCCGGTGAGACCGGGCATGCCGAGGCGGTGCGTGTGGTGTATGACCCGAGCGTCATTAGCTATGAACAACTGCTCCAGGTGTTCTGGGAAAATCATGACCCGGCGCAGGGCATGCGTCAGGGTAACGATCACGGCACTCAATACCGTTCGGCCATCTATCCGCTCACCCCAGAGCAGGAGGCCGCCGCCCACGCCAGCCTGACGCGTTTCCAGGAAGCGATGCATGCGGCCGGTGATAAACGTCAGGTCACGACGGAAATCGCGACCGCGAAACCGTTCTACTATGCCGAAGACGACCACCAGCAGTACCTGCATAAAAATCCGTATGGCTACTGCGGTATCGGCGGCATTGGCGTTTGCCTGCCTCCACAGCAGGACTGATTATGGCATCAGCGCCACGCGAACCGCGTGGCGCGCAGCCTCTCCCTCCGGCCACTTTTTGCCGAAAACGTGACCTCTGGCAGGTTTACACGTCTTTACGCTATACTACCGCTGAAATAATCGGCTCAACGCTACGAGCTGAGTTCAATGTGTCTTCACACGAATGGTATCAACTCCCCTTCTGAGGATCTGGCGAGAAGCCGGATAAACTATGTTAAACAGTATTTTAGTAATACTTTGTCTTATTGCCGTCAGTGCATTTTTCTCGATATCGGAGATCTCGCTGGCTGCCTCCCGTAAAATCAAACTGAAGCTGCTTGCCGACGAGGGCAACATCAACGCATCACGCATTCTGAAAATGCAGGAAAACCCCGGCATGTTCTTTACCGTGGTGCAGATTGGCCTGAACGCGGTCGCCATTCTTGGCGGTATCGTGGGCGATGCAGCGTTTTCTCCGGCGTTTTATAGCCTCTTTGTTAAGTACATGTCCGTAGAGCTGGCCGAGCAGCTGAGCTTCATCCTCTCCTTCTCCCTGGTCACCGGCTTGTTCATTTTATTCGCGGACCTGACCCCGAAACGCATCGGTATGATTGCGCCAGAAGCTGTGGCTTTGCGTATCATCAACCCGATGCGCTTCTGCCTGTACGTGTTCCGTCCGCTGGTGTGGTTCTTTAACGGCCTGGCGAACGTCATTTTCCGCATCTTCAAGCTGCCGATGGTGCGTAAAGACGACATCACCTCCGATGACATTTATGCCGTGGTGGAAGCCGGGGCGCTGGCAGGCGTGCTGCGCAAGCAGGAGCACGAGCTGATTGAGAACGTTTTCGAACTGGAATCCCGTACCGTGCCGTCCTCCATGACCGGCCGTGAAAACATCATCTGGTTCGATCTGCATGAAGACGAGCAGAGCCTGAAGACCAAAGTGGCGCAGCACCCGCACTCCAAGTTTCTGGTCTGTAACGAAGATATCGACCATATCATCGGCTATGTGGACTCCAAAGACCTGCTGAACCGCGTGCTGGCCAACCAGAGCCTGGCGCTGAACAGTGGCGTGCAGATCCGCAACACCCTGATAGTGCCGGACACCCTGACGCTCTCCGAAGCGCTGGAAAGTTTCAAAACCGCCGGGGAAGACTTCGCGGTGATCATGAACGAATACGCGCTGGTGGTGGGCATTATCACCCTCAACGACGTTATGACGACGCTGATGGGCGACCTGGTCGGCCAGGGGCTGGAAGAGCAAATTGTGCAGCGTGATGAGAACTCCTGGCTCATCGATGGCGGTACGCCGATTGAAGACGTCATGCGCGTACTCGACATCGACGAGTTCCCGCAGTCCGGCAACTACGAGACCATCGGCGGCTTTATGATGTTTATGCTGCGTAAAATCCCGAAACGTACCGACTCGGTGAAGTTCTCCGGCTTCAAGTTTGAAGTGGTGGATATTGATAACTACCGCATCGACCAACTGCTGGTAACGCGTATTGATAGCAAACCGACCGTGCTGGTGCCGAAACTGCCGGATGCGGAAGAGAAGGTATCGGCGTAATTTATGAAGGGCAGCGGTGAGCTGCCCTTTCTTTTACCCTCCGAGATTCACCCTAACTTTTAAAAAGGTGATGAATTCAAATAGATAAACGTTGAGTAAGATATATTGCTAAATTGATAAATTTTTCCACTGACTGTGATATATAAAGCGTTTTCTTTACTCTCTACTTTTGCTTCAGGATCCGTAGTTATCAGAAATGGAGCATACCCGTTCCTGACATCGCCTAAAAAAGCTTCTTCCGATTTTTTTGACGACGCCAGATAATATTTGTATACATTCGAAGTCGTAGCTCCCGCATTGCTTTCTGTAATATACAGTACAGAAACCTTCCCGATATTTTCTTTACGAATAATGTCTTGCTCGATATAGAGAAACTCATCAACAGCACGCCATATGCCATAGGAAGAGATCAGGATTGCGAGTAATATATAAATTTTCTTCCTAGAAACCAGCACGCTGAGCATAGTCTATCCCCGCTCTAATCCATGTTTGATCTGTAGGATCATCGCCATGAGGATCTGGTCCTTGATAGTTCTCAAAATCAGGAGAACTCGTTCCCGCCAGAATTTGAGCGATACCTGCACCTCGTAGCAATATCTCAGGTTTTATACCAGCAGCAATACCCACCGCTCCATAATGAAAGTTGCCGAAATTTTCGTATTGCCTGCCTAATTGATTTTTATAATCCCAGGGGCCATGCCCTCGAACCTGCTTGTAAAACCAAAGATATGTTAACGCTGATGGACCACGGTGAAAACGAGCTATCATCATGTTGCTTACAACTGATACTCCTACGGGGGAGAAGGAAGATATATCATAGGGAGGATGAGGATTCACTGCACTTACCGGATATCTCATTGTTTACCCCTTTCATTCCAGCTATCTGAAAAAAGCAGGTTTCCGTCACAATGTTTCCAAGTGATTTTTTCATAACGTACTTCTACACATTCAAGATGGTTATGCTTCTCCTTTAATACATCTTTTGTATCATGCATTATTGGTGAAACCCCAACAATAGTAACGTTCTCCAAAAGCATATTGTTATATTCAACTTCTTGCCCGGCATCATTAATACGATACCATTTAAACTCTGCGCTTATTAATTTTTGGCCTGTACAAACGGCCTTAAATAGATAGGGAGACGAGGAATCAAACTCTTTCAAAAAAATGATGCTTGAATGTTTCCTTGTTCCTGTAATTTTTCCTGTCAATGGATCAGTAGGAATTGATACGTTATGTGAAAAACCATTAACCTCTATACTCGACTCTCTTCCTTTAACATCTACAGCCCCCTTAATTAACGCACCACCATCATCCTTCAGCCATAAATAAGCAGGAATAGCCATCATTAAACTCCTTTTTCAAAGTGAGATAACCATTGTTCCTGCGTAACGAGAAAAGACCAATAAACAGTTAATCCTTTATTGTTCTGTATCAACAGTTACACACTAAAAAGTAAATTTAGTTTCACTTAATAAAAGTGTGAAATCTATCCGCATCACAGAATGATTACGTGAAATATCCAGTAAATGAATATATTTGAAACTACGGCTACAAACATCAACGGCTCCCATCGGGAGCCGTCTTTTTAACTACTACTGCATAGCACGTTGGTTAAGCCATCTCAGTTTGCAGACGCATAACCTGACGGTTGACTTCGGACATCACAGACAGGTGCTGTTTGTCCTTCACTTTCGGGATAAGGATTTTGCCCTTATCGAACTCAAAAGCGCCAACATCCTTGATGTACAACCGTCCACGGAACAGGATCTTCACGTACTTCGCCACCTGAAGCGGGTTGTAGCGTTGGAAAATTTTCATTCTTGTATCTCCTGCGAATCATACGCTCTTGCGGTGCCACAATCGGCCCGACTGTCCTGAGCGCAAATTTTGATGCCCAATGACTATAGACCAGAACCTCGTACTTACCCAGTGTGCATAAGTTTATTTACCGTTTGATTACAATTATTCAGAATAATCTTTGCAAAGCGTGATACAGCGCAGTATATGCCGTCGTTTTTGCATGGATATGTGCGTTCGCCCGCAAACTGGCATCGGGATTGCGGGAAAAGCCTATTGATCGCACTTATGATTAAAAGCGCATGACCAAGTGGTCGGATCACCTGCTAACAATAAGGAAACACCATGACCCTACGTAACCTCCTGGCAGCAGCTTGCCTGTTGCTGCCGCTGATGGCTTCCGCACACAACATTGAAAAAGGACAACGTGTCCCGCCGGTCGGTATTGCTGACCGGGGAGAATTGATTCTCGACAATGATAAGTTTAGCTATAAAGCCTGGAATAGCGCGCAGCTTGCGGGCAAAGTGAGAGTTGTACAACATATTGCCGGGCGTACATCCGCTAAAGAGAAAAACGCTACCCTCGTGGAAGCGATCAAGGCTGCGAAACTCCCACACGATCGCTACCAGACCACCACCATCGTGAACACCGACGACGCGATTCCCGGCTCCGGGATGTTTGTGCGCTCAAGCCTTGAGAGCAATAAGAAGCTCTATCCCTGGTCGCAGTTTATTGTCGACAGCAACGGCGTGACGCGTAAGGCGTGGCAGCTGGAAGAAGAGAGTTCAGCGATTGTCGTGCTGGATAAAAACGGTCGCGTACAGTGGGTTAAAGACGGCGCGCTGACGCAGGATGAGGTGCAGCAGGTGGTTGCCCTGCTGCATAAGCTGCTGACTCAGTAAAGTGATACCCGGAAGCCCGGATTCAGGAATGACTCGCGCGGGGTGTAGTCCAGTGGCTTACCCTGCCAGTCATGCACATGCGCGCCAGCGGCCGCCGCCACCGCATGCCCTGCCGCCGTATCCCAGACGTTCGTCGGCCCGAAACGGGGGTACAGCTGCGCCTGCCCTTCCGCCACCAGACAGAACTTCAGCGACGAGCCAATCGACGTTGTCTGGTGTTCACCCAGCTGTTGCAGATACTCCTCCAGCTCGCTGTCACTGTGCGAGCGGCTGATCACCACCAGCGGAGGACGGGCATCACGCACCTGGATCTGCTTACGCACGCCGCACTCTTCCTTCCAGGCTTTACCTTCCGCCGCGCTGTACATCACCTTCATCACCGGGGCGTAAACCACGCCAAGCACCGCTTTTCCTTTTTCAATCAGGGCGATGTTGACGGTGAATTCACCGTTACGCTTGATAAACTCTTTCGTGCCGTCCAGCGGGTCGACCAGCCAGTAACGCTGCCAGTGCTGACGTTCATCCCAGCTCTGGGGCGCTTCTTCAGAAAGGACCGGAATATCCGGCGTCAGGGCCTGCAACCCTTTCAGGATCACCGCATGCGCCGCGATATCCGCCGCCGTCACCGAGGAGTCGTCCGCTTTGCTGACAACATCCATTGGTTTCGCACCGTCGTACACCTGCATAATGGCATCACCCGCATCCCGTGCGAGCTGACAAATTTTATCTAACATTCTCCACCTCTTCGTTAACGCAGTGGGCATAACTTATTGTTTTAGTTATATCGTAATGTGAACAATTCCGCTATCTGTGAAGCAATTCTGGTTTCAGCGCCCTTTTTTCTGGCAGCATTCACACTTCTGTAAGCAACAAATACTACATACATATTCTTTTGTGGCTTGGATCGAAAAAAGGACTCCTCAGATGATTAAGTTTAGCGCAACGCTCCTGGCAACGCTGATTGCGGCAAGCGTTCAGGCAGCGACGGTGGATCTCCGTATTCTGGAAACCACCGATCTGCACAGCAATATGATGGACTTCGATTACTACAAAGATACCCCTACGGAAAAATTCGGACTGGTGCGCACGGCAAGTTTGATCAACGCCGCCCGCGGCGAAGTGAAAAACAGCGTGCTGGTCGATAACGGGGACTTAATTCAGGGCAGTCCGCTCGGCGACTACATGGCGGCGAAGGGGCTGAAAAAAGGCGAGATCCATCCTGTTTATAAGGCAATGAATACGCTGGACTATGCCGTCGGCAACCTGGGCAACCACGAATTTAACTACGGCCTGAAATACCTGCACGACGCGTTGGCAGGGGCAAAATTCCCGTACGTTAACGCCAATATCATCGACGTTAAGACGCAAAAGCCGCTCTTTACCCCTTATCTGATTAAAGAGACCGAGGTTGTCGACCAGGACGGTAAAAAACAGACGCTGAAAATCGGCTATATCGGTTTTGTGCCGCCGCAGATCATGACGTGGGATAAAGCCAACCTCGACGGGAAAGTGACCGTCAACGACATTACCGAAACCGCGCGCAAATACGTGCCGGAGATGCGTGCGAAAGGGGCCGATGTGGTGGTCGTCGTGGCGCACTCTGGCCTCTCGGCCGACCCGTATCAGGTGATGGCTGAGAACTCCGTGTACTATCTCAGCCAGGTGCCGGGCGTAGATGCGATCCTGTTTGGTCACGCCCATGCCGTCTTCCCGGGCAAAGATTTCGCTGATATCAAAGGCGCGGACATCGAAAAAGGGACGCTCAACGGTGTGCCATCGGTGATGCCGGGCATGTGGGGCGACCACCTTGGCGTGGTGGATCTGGTGCTGAATAACGACAGCGGAAGCTGGAAAGTCACGCAGTCGAAAGCGGAAGCGCGTCCGATCTACGACGCAGCGGCCAAAAAATCCCTGGCCGAAGAAGATAAAAAGCTGGTCGACGTCCTGAAGCATGACCACGACGCGACGCGTGAATTTGTCAGCAAGCCGATCGGTAAATCGGCTGATAACATGTACAGCTTCCTCGCGCTGGTACAGGATGACCCGACCGTGCAGGTAGTCAACATGGCGCAGAAAGCCTATGCGGAGCACTATATTCAGGGCGATCCGGATCTGGCAAATCTGCCGGTCCTGTCTGCCGCGGCGCCATTCAAAGTGGGCGGACGGAAGAACGATCCGGCCAGCTACGTTGAGGTGGAAAAAGGCCAGCTGACCTTCCGTAATGCCGCCGATCTCTACCTCTATCCCAACACCCTCGTGGTGGTGAAAGCCACCGGGAAAGAGGTGAAGGAGTGGCTGGAGTGCTCTGCCGGACAGTTCAACCAGATCGATCCGCACAGCAGCAAACCGCAGACGCTGATTAACTGGGACGGTTTCCGCACCTACAACTTCGACGTGATCGACGGCGTGGAATATCAGATTGACGTTACCCAGCCCGCGAAATATGACGGCGAATGTCAGGCCATTAATCCGCAAGCAGAACGCATCAAAAACCTGACCTTCAACGGCAAAGCGATTGATCCGAATGCCACTTTCCTGGTGGTGACTAACAACTACCGCGCCTATGGCGGCAAGTTTGCCGGTACGGGTGACAGCCACATCGCCTTTGCCTCGCCGGATGAGAACCGTTCGGTGCTGGCGGCGTGGATCAGTGCGGAGTCGAAAAAGGCGGGTGAAATTCAACCGGCGGTGGATAACAACTGGCGTCTGGCGCCGATCCACAGCGACACGAAGCTGGATATTCGCTTTGAGACATCTCCGTCCGATAAAGCAGCCGCGTTTATCAAGGATAAGGCGCAGTATCCGATGAAAAAGGTCGCGACGGATGATATTGGGTTTGCGATTTATCAGGTGGATTTGAGCAGATAGCGATGATTGTGCCGGGTGGCGGCTTCGCCTTACCCGGCCTACCCGCAATCCTCGATCCCGTAGGCCGGGTAAGCGCAAGCGCCACCCGGCATTTCATGCCGCACGCTCGTCCCTATTCGCCAGCACCTGCGGCGTATTGACCTCAATCCAGTCGGCCAGTGCGGCCACCTTCTCGCTTACCTCCTGCCCCATCGGCGTCAGGCTATACTCCACATGCGGCGGCACGACCGGATACGACACGCGATCGACAAACCCGTCATGCTCCAGCGCCTGTAAAGACTGAGCCAGCATCTTCTCGCTGACGCCGCCCATCTTGCGGCGCAGATCGCTGAAGCGATGCGTCCCCTGACGTAACGCCACCAGGATCAGCACGCCCCAGCGGCTGGTAACGTGTTTGAGCACCACCCGTGACGGGCACTGTTCCGCAAAGAGGTTGCCATCGCGCATTTGCTCGCTGAGCGTCGGTATTGTTGCTTTCATACTTACCTTTTTGTACGTACTTACTAAAAGTTAGTTATGGTGATAGTGTGCCACAACACCAGACAAACACGAAGGAGATGTGAAGAGACAATACGGCGGAAGCGCTGAATCAGAGCTGGTCTGTCGATTTATGGATAATGCTTTGGTCTGTGGTCGTCATTTTCGTACGTTAAATGTCGTTGATGGCTTTAACCATGAGGCGTTGTCGATTGAAATCGATCTGAATCTGCCAGCTCCGCGAGTGGGCCGGGTACTCGACAGGATCGCAGCAAATCGCGGATAACCGGCCATAAACCTGACGTCTCGTCTTCTTACTTCACGAATTTCCAGACTTCCGGTGGTACCTTGTCGTAGAGTTTCCCCATAGTCAGCTCGGCCAGTCGATGATCGACCGCAGAATTAAATATTTCCATTTCATCAATGGAAAGAGAGTAGGTATTTTTATCTATAATTTTTTCTAACGTATCTTTCGAGGTACACCGTCTGAGCTGTAAAAGCCATTCCTGTCTGGTCATATCGACTCTTCTTTTTCAATGATTGAGATGCATATTTATTATTTGCCACACTAATAATAATCTATTGTGAAAGTCAGCGCCGATTCTGCCAACCCTGGAGTCACCTGTCCGCCAGACTGAATATATCTGGCTTGTAGAGGGATGCGTAATTGCGTAACTCCTGTATTTCCCGTTACGGGGCCCAGAGGGTCAAAACCTGTTCCCATTGATATCATGCTGGTATCATTTTGCTTTCTGACCTGCATATCTATACCTGTTGCACTGCCTGTACCTGATTTAAGACTGAATGATTCAGGGGTCGGATTACCATAAACGGAATTTATCAATATACTAATATTATTTTTAACGAGTCCATTTCTATACCCGGGGTAATTCCCCGGGCAGTTATTTAACTCTATATTGAAATCCACCCACGGACTGGTGCTTCCCACACCGGTGAAATCAGTCGTTTTATATTTTCCCATTGGCACAATGACATCGGGGGTCTGACAAGTAAACGGAATGATGTCCAGTGCTCCGCTAAAATGGACTGTTCCCATAGATATTTTTTTCCCGTCATAGGGTGTACCATCATTCTTATAGATGATGCCATATATTCCAAAAACAGGCAGCGCACTACCCATTACAACACCAGGCTGTAAGAGAGACGCGTTAGCCAGTGAAATATGAATATAACCAGAAGAATCTTGTACTGAATAACCTAGACCACCTGAATTATCCTGCCGCCATGAGCTTAAAAGATAAGCCGGAACAGACATACCAGGTACGGTAACAGCAGAGTTGAATCCTACCCCTAATGCCGGAGCATTCGTTGCAATGACACTGTAGACTGGATACCCTATGGTAAATACATACGAGTTACCATATGCACTTAATGGCTCAATGAAAACATACATTTCATAGTTATCAAAATCCCCGTTTGTCGAGTGACAATTAAATGGATTTGAACCACTGACTCCTAAAAAAGACGAACCAAATACACTTATTGATAATAATGATGTCGTCGTTGACAGGTCAACTCCAGGTGAAAGACTACTTATATTAACAGGCAATACTACCTCCCTGGCTCCAATATTAGTATTGTCGCAAACGGGAGCAGCATACACCAGAGAAGGAAATTTCATCATAATGAATAATGAAATTAAAAGTAACATTTTCATGCTACTGCGTAACAGAAATAATACCGAATTCAGTAACATTCCAGAGCCTCTTTCTTCATATTAATTGCTGAATCATCTTCGGTAACGATGACTTTCATTTTGCACTCACCCTGATTACCGGCCTTCATTTTGAGAATATGGGTTCCAGGCTCAAGACGAACAAATGTCTGCCCGGCCTGGCCGACGGTCGCAATATAATTACCTTTCTCATTGCTGAGATCAGCGCCGAAGGGGACTGGTTCTCCTTTCCATCGGGCAGAAATCAGTACGGGGACACCTGTTTGCGTATTATATTTAACCTTCACAATTGCACCGGCGTAAGGGGCCACCTTTCGTGATGTGCTATCAAAACCGACATTGTTCGTCGCATCCTTTGGATCGATGGCCACTTCATTCAGTTCATACGCATTCAGATAAGGCACCGCTGCATACCCGGCATTATCAATGCGGATACCAGGGTAAGTGGAAACCCTGGCGCCTTCGGCTCCTCTGGCTTCGATTAGCGCCCAGGTATCTGAGGTGTAAGGGCTGAACGTTACGCCACCGGAATGCAGGATCACAGACCCATTCGCACCAAATGACTGGCTCTGGTAGTGGTTGCCAACGCTGCTGCTGCCATTAAGGTACGTATACGGTGTCCGCCACTGCCCGTTAACATACAGACTGCTGCCGGTTGCGCCGCTGGTGTTGCGGGCTGTTACCCCATAGCTGTACTGGTTGCCTTCGCCGGCAGTTCCGGACAGGGAGGCCGCCTCAGACCATGAACCATCAGTGTTGCGCCCGGTTTCCAGACGCGCGGATGGAACGTGTGTATCTCCGGCAGTCCCCAGAGGAAAGCTGAGAGACAGAAGCCAGCTGGTATCGCTTTTGCCGTACCAGGTGTATGTCCGGTTGACATTCAATCCGTAAGTGACTGAATTCCAGCTATTACTGTAACCGAGCTGGAATTGTTTATCGGTATCCTTACTGTTCCAGTAATTCTGTAATGACGCACTTGTATAGAACTGTCCCAGACCTGCTGGAAGAGACTGGCTGGCAGTCAGGGTATAGCGACTTTTAGAACGTTTCAGATGCTGTTCACCGTAACCACGCGCCAGCAGATCTTTTGTCATCATGGCTGTTGCCAGATCGTAATAGCCCTGAGTTGAAAAACGATAGGTTGCCAGCGTCAGATTGGTGCCCGTCCGGGGGATAAATTTTGAATAGCTGAGTCTGTAGCTCTGGCCGGATGACGTTTTATGGCTATATTCCTGACCGTTCGGGTTACCCGCGAAAGAAACATGCGACTGGGTGATATCCAGAGAAATCGCCCCGGCCTGCGTTCCTAATGCCATACCGGCCTGAGCGGCATAATAACCGTCACTTTGTTGCCAGCCAGTATAGCCCGTCAGGTAATTTGACAGGCCGTGCTGCCAGGTTGCCTCATAAAACTCGGGTTTGTCGGTAAGGTTAAGCTGGCGTAATTTACCCGCGGTAAAGGAATAGCGGTACGACCCCGGCCTAATCAACTGGGGCATTGCCGTATACGGGACCAGAAAATAATGCTCACTCCCATCTGCCTCCCGGACGGTCACGGCCAGATCGCCACCAAACCCCGTCGGATAAAGATCATTAATGAGGAATTCACCCGGGGACACTGTTGTCTCATAAATGATGGCGTTATTCTGGCGTACAGTGACTTTGGCATTCGTTCTGGCTATCCCTCTGATTTCAGGCGCATAGCCCCGCAGCGAAGCCGGATACATACGCTCATCGCTGGCAATTTGCATACCGGAAAATGGCAGTGAGTCAAAAACCCTGCCTGTGGTATTAGACTGGCCGACAAGTAAGCGGCCTTTGATAAACGGAATATCCCGCTGAGCATACGTGTTCAGAGACTGATAATTCTTAGTCTCGTCTTCTGACCAGGAATAGGAGCCATTATGACGGAAATACCATGCGCCAAGATTGAAACCGGTATTCAGCGAGGCAAACAACGATTTATAATTGTAATGACTGGACTGACTTGTCCAGGCGTTGAGGCCATAGCTGAGAAATGCTGCTGGTATACCGCTATCCCAGAGCTCCGGATTTACGAAACCACGCGCAGAGCGATGGACATATTTTTGCGGCAACGTAATATCCAGTACTTGCTCTCCCGCATCGAATTCGACCCTGGCATTCGGAATGCCAGATAAGATCTCAGTGCAGCCATCAGAATTTGGTAGTCGCACTGTGTCGGTCTCATTCACTCTTTCCCAGGCAAGAGGGATCACTTTCAGTAATTCCGGCGTAATACAGACATAACCAGAGTTATCCGCCCGGGTTTTAATCTCGATATTTTCATTCCCTACTTCACTACCATTTACCCGAATGGAAGCATAATATTTACCGGGCAAAAGAAACCCTCGCTTTGAAAAGCGGCTGATATCGACAGGCTGATTATTTTGTAACATCAGCACATCACTGATAAATTCAACGTCCCCGGCCCCCAGGTCTTGAGTCACTTCTGACTGATGATCCTCGTGTAGTGCTTCTGTACGCTCCGCGTAAGATGAATGCGATATACTGCAAAAACCTGCAACAGCTGCTGCAAGAAAGCTCTTGCGGAAATATTTATTATGATTTTTCACGTTATATTCCCTGTCAAACAGACGTTTTATTTAACTTCAGCAGATTTTTCAGTGACTGCTCCATAATCATTGACGACGTCAAAGTGAATCATTTGGCCATGACTTACCCGCAACGGAAACGACTCAGCATTAAAAGGTGCTATCATTTTCCCTGCTGTCTTTTTTCCATTTGCACTGACGCCAGAAACAGATACATACCAGGGCGTTTTATTCGCCGCCAGTAATTTCCCGTCTACGGTTTTCCATTCGAGATTATCCGGCGCTTCTATGGATTTTCCCTGAAGCGCCTGTGGCCGATAAAAAAGTTTTATCCGTGTACGAAAAGCAATTTGTAAAAAGTTATCATCTTTTTTTGAACTGTTGCGGGCTGGTACTTCAAGCACATTAAGCCAGAAGACAGACTCTTTATCTGAAGGCAGTTTTTTTCCGGTAAAAGTGATTTGTAGAGTCTGACCTTTTCCGGGATCAACACGGTTTATCGGTGGCGTCACAATAAAGGGGGCTGTGCTGGTATCCGGTGATTTGCTCATAACACCATCATCCACCCAGCTCTGAATAAGTACGGGGGATTTACCATTATTATTAAGTTTCACACTGACAGAGCGCTCGCCCTGAGAGTAAATCACCCGGGTACCGGTAATAACGATACTGGCTTTTACGGGCGCGCTAAGCAGCACCAGAAAAAGCATGAATAGTGAGGTCAATGTCTGAATAAAAAAAAAGTTATGCTTCCGCTGCACAGGCATAAATCCACCCTCTCTCTGAAAGGGGGCCGAAGCCCCCATGATAAATGAAGTACGTTGAATTACATGTACTGAATGGAGTAAACCACCTGGCTGATAACTGTCCCGGCAGTGGTAGCAGCATCAGCAAAATACTCAACCGAATAAGGCAGATTTGCACTGCCAGATGAAACATTCTGATAGGTTGTGTTGGCAGCCTGATTTCCATTACCCGCCACGATGACATCTCCAGTCGCAGAGGATTCATCACGCAGTTGCAGGCTGACGTTCGTTGCCGTGCCGCTCTTATTCAGAAGATGTCCGCTGGCTAAATCCACTGTAGGACCCGCTTCAAAGAACGCGGAGGCGCTTTTGAGAGTACCCTGGCAGTTAGTCAGGGCGATATTGAAGCCCGTACGCCCCGCAGTTTCACCCGGATTCGCCAGCTGATTGGTCCCGACTGTTGGCAGAACAACCGTTGCATCCGCAGCCTGGTTATCAACTACTGCATCACAGGTAGTGGCCGTCAGTTCACCATTGAAAGTAATGGTCCCTGTAGATGCAGCATTCGCAGGACTTACAGTTACACCCAGAACAGCAAACAGCGTTAACGCAATAGCACTTTTTTTCATGTCTATATCCTTAGAACATATTTATACACGATAGGGTTGTAATAAGGCTTTGTGAAAACATCCTTATCAAACCGTTTACTTAAAAGGTGAATATCACCAGGCACTACAAAAAACATGCAGCATGAGTTATGAACATTCGCAGTACTAACTACAACATCTGTTTAATGAGATATTTTTTAAAGAATTATCAGTGGCTACACCTTCCCTGCACTAATTTGATTTAGTGCCCTTACTACAAAATGTGCTTCACCATCACCATTAACCATTATCTTTTGATACGCGGAGCGCTTGTAATAACTGATTTTTTTAATCCCGGATTTATATCTAAAATCCTTAAACTGGCATCCCGTCAAATTGAAGTAGTTAAAAATCACCTGTTCTTCTTTTGTGGTGAGTGATATGCTTGTCATACAACAATTCCTCCCGTATTTTTTAATCATTTCTAACATCCGCCATATCGAAAGGCTTCTGTTTATTACCAGCGCGCCCTTGTAAGAAAGGATCATCTCTCTTTTGCCGATGGTTCTCAGTGAATAGATGACATTGGTGCTAAAATATGCAGCAAATTGTCTGATCACATTTAAATCATCAACCGCCAGAATAATGATGCTTTTATCATTATGGATATCAAAAGCGACGCCATCAAAAAAGCATTCCTGCTGATTTTGATATACATAATGACAGCATAGATCCAGGTGCTTTACATTTTTTAACAAAGCATCCAGCCCATTTAGATAATAATAATCATCGGACAGGATGATAACTGTTTTTTTTAATGTCATGGAATTGGCCCTGTCAGCGGTAGTGTTTCATAAAATCACAAAAAGCAATTACAGGCAAAGGTCGTGAAAAGAAATACCCTTGCATATATATGATGCCAGCCTCTTCCAGAGCCTCTTTTTGATAATGGTTCTCCACCCCTTCCGCAACAATATGTAGCCTGCACAGAGAAGACACTTTTACGATGCCATCAATTAACTTCCGGTATACCAAATCAGAGTTCTCTTTTATCTGAGTAACTGTACGATCCAGTTTTAAAATAGAAACATTATTGACACCAAAAAACCTCATTGCAGCAGAGTTTATTCCTGCATCATCAATTGCAAACTTTACTCCGATAGAATCATATAATGCGATTGCATTCAGAATATCGCTGGTCGCTTCAGTTATATTCCTCTCCACTATCTCCAGCAGGATCACTATCTCTGTTGTGAAATAACTCTTAAACCTCGCCACTGCATTCCTGATAGTTTGAGACTTTATCTGACCACTGGTGATGTTCAGAGAAAAAACAAAACCCGATGGGATTTCGCTTAAACCATCATTTTCCCTTAAGAGTTCCGCTGTTTTTAACAAAAGCTCCCTGGCATAATAATCTGCACGTTCTGGTACCTCAAGCTCTTCAATATGCAGCTGATTCAGGATGTATCCTTTTTTTGTTTTAACTCTGCATAGGATCTCTGCTCCCACGATACAGTTATCATAAGTATTAATAACAGGCTGAAGGAAAGGCGTAACATCCATTTCACAGTTGTAAGAGAATTTCTTTTCAAATGTATCATTCATTATCAGCATGTTTCATATCCTTCGTTATCTGCACCGCATTGCCTGTCCTTACCCTCGTTTAATTCAGCGTATCCATTCGCGATGAAACAATCATAATCCTCCCTTCTGAATTTTTATATATTATATTGCAAATTATATAAATATCAGATGATTCATCTAACAATATAGGGGTTATTAATTTAAATATCCTTTTATATAGAAATAAGCTTCATCCTTTAGATAGTATTACAAACCGTCAGGATGTATGTAAATCGGGCATAACAGAACGTTCAATCTATATTTGAATATGCAAATTATTATAAATACCATCCCAACCTTATATTCACGTGACAGATATGTTCAATATGATAAACTCTGCGCCAAAAACAACTTCACGCTTTCATAAGGTAAAAGTGCCACAGGTAAGACCTGAGGGTTAAGGACGGGGTATGCTCTATATTTTTAATGAGAATATTGTTTATGATGACGTTCAGTGTTCTTTAACTAACTGTATGAGTTATGACTCCATTCTTCTCCCTGCAACAGCTTCCCGGTTGCTGTCGCTGTTTATCAGATATCAGGGATCAACATTAACCCGTGATGAAATTCTTAATTGCGTTTGGGATGAATACGGGTATAAAGCGTCAAACAATACTCTTACACAATATGTATCTCTGATCAGAAAGAATTTTCAGTTGCTTGGTGAAACAGCAGATATCATCATTACTATTCCACGGATCGGATTTGTGATGAGCAACGATGTTGAAGTGAAAATGACAGAGGCGGGTTATGAAAAGCAAAACCTGTTGCCTGGGGATATAAATTCTTTTAGTGAAAATTTACTTCCTGAGAAGGTAGAACAGCTAATAGCTCTTTCTGAAACCATTGCCGAAACTGAAGAGATCAGTACAAATGGTGTTACAAGCAATAGTAAAAGGCCAATAGGACTTCATGTGATTAATGCACTGTCATTAGTCATTTTGTGTCTTATTTGTTATTTTATTCAGCTAAACACCAATAAGATGAAAGTTGCAAGGGACTACCAGGTCGGAACGATTGATAGCTGCCCTGTATATATGTTTTACAAAAGCTCAGAAGAACTGCTTCCCGTGCGGCTGACCTTAACTGAAAAGATGGCCAGGGAAACACTCCCTTGTCTTACCGGGAGTTTCTATATTACCCAGCAGGAAGATAGTCTGATTTTTGGTGAGGCAGGACGATTATTCATCAGCAGGTGTAGTTACCAGGCTGACAGCAAGCTAAAGATATCCAGTTGCAAGAGCGTATTTAATCATGAATAAAAAATATAAAGCATTTACCATTGCTTTGTTTGGCCTGTTAACCATCTTCCTTGTCACAATTATGAGCATGACTAAAAGTGGCAATGTCAACTGTACTGGCACCCTGCAAATGAATTCACCGGGCGATCATGAGTATCTCTTCAATGGAACCATCAGTGTGGTAATACGGGCGGGTAGTGAAAGTATTATCAGTATCTTTGGTACCTCAGTATCAGCAAGACAACCCACGCCTATCAATACACATCTGGTTAATCGGGAAATAACATTCAGGCTCCTGAGTAGAAACAAAAGCGATTTTTACCTGGGTGATTTGAAAACTATTGCTCATCCGGGGGATAGCATGACTGAGACAGAGGCCTCCGGGCTGCTTTTCGATATGTTTGATCTGGAAAACAACAGGCTCACCGTCCGAAGATATCTCAATACCTTTGTTTTTGGTGATGTTCCTCTTCCTTTATTTATATGTGTGAAAAAACGCTAAAGATTATAAACCTGCACCCGGTACACTCGGGGCAGTATTCCGGTGTCGCTCCGGTAAGACAGGCTGAGGATTCATTTCCCGCTGTTTTCTCCATATAGATCAAGCGGCGAGAACTGACCTGCTTACCCTGAATAGCGTCCCTTGCAATCTTCACCTGATGAATGCTCCTACTGTCCGCTTTCACCTCCACGCCGTACACACCGCTGGCGGAAAGCGTCAAAGCCATCCTGTAGTTGTTAAAAATTGGTTATTTTTTGTGGCATCCCCTCGGGTCATCTCTGATAATGAAGCGATGACCCACAAGGAGGCTCACCGTGCAAGGCGTACCGGAACAGTTCACTGATGAGAGAGACAGCGCGCGCTTTCGCCATCTGGCGCAGCTGCCGGGCCTGGAGCTTTATCACGCCCATATCTCTGACTACGCCTTTGAGCCTCACACTCATGAAGCCTTCGGTATCGGCACCATCGAAACCGGTGCCGAACGCTTCCGCTATCGCGGTACCCAGCATCTTGCCGCGGAAAAATCCGTCGTGACCATGAACCCGGACGAGATCCACACCGGGGAATCCGCCACCGAAGGCGGCTGGCGCTACCGGATGGTCTACATCGAACCCGACCTGCTGGAAGAGGTCACCGGCCTGCGTCACTGGTGGTTTAATGACGTCACGCGCCACGACCCTTTGCGCTCGCAGCAGATTGGCCGGTTAATTTATGGCCTGTGGCACACCAACGATCCGCTGGCGCAGAAGGGGCTGCTACTGGATTTGATTCAGACTTTTCAGCCGCTGGCCCACCATGCGCCGGTGGTGCAGGAGGCCGCGCACCGCTTCGAACGCGTTCGCGACTATCTGCACGACAACTATATGCGCTCGCTGACCCTGGACGAGCTGGCTAACGTTGTCTCGCTCAGCCCGTACCATTTTCAGCGCCAGTTCAAAGCCCATTTCCACGTTACGCCCCACCAGATGCTGATGGCCATCCGGCTGTGGCGCGCAAAAGCCTTCCTCACCCACGGCATGCCTGCCGCCGAGGTGGCCGCCGCGACCGGGCTGACCGATCAGTCGCACCTGACCCGCGCCTTCACCCGTCGCTACGGCATCACGCCCGTGCGCTACCAGAAGCAGGTTATGCCGCGCTAATGCGCAACCTCATACAATACGCGCGCGTTTTGCCCTTCTACACTGAGCGCAAAGTGAATCAAGATGGATGGAAAAATGATTAGCGGCGTGTTGTATGCCCTGCTTGCGGGTTTGATGTGGGGGCTGATTTTTGTCGGCCCGCTGATTGTGCCGGAGTACCCGGCAATATTGCAGTCGACCGGACGTTACCTGGCGCTGGGTCTGATTGCCGTGCCGCTGGCGTGGCTGGGGCGTGCGCGTCTGCGTCAGCTGGGCCGCCAGGACTGGCTCACCGCGCTGGCGCTGACCATGATGGGTAATCTGATCTACTACGTCTGTCTGGCGAGCGCCATTCAGCGCACTGGTGCGCCGGTGTCGACCATGATTATCGGCACGCTGCCGGTGGTCATCCCGGTTTTCGCGAACCTGCTTTACAGCCAGCGTGACGGCAAACTGGCGTGGTCAAAAATGGCGCCGGCGCTGGTCTGCATTGCCGTGGGGCTGGTGTGCGTGAATATTGCCGAGCTTCGCCACGGCCTCGAAAACTTCAGCTTATGGCGTTACGGTTCCGGGATCTTTCTGGCGTTTATTTCGGTTGTCTGTTGGGCCTGGTATGCCCTGCGCAACGCACGCTGGCTGCGGGAAAACCCGGATAAACATCCGATGATGTGGGCGACGGCGCAGGCGCTGGTCACCCTCCCTGTCTCGTTGCTGGGCTATGTGGGCGCGTGTGTCTGGCTGGGTAGCCAGCAACCGGCATTTACCCTGCCCTTCGGACCGCGCCCGTGGGTATTCGTCGGGCTAATGGTCGCCATTGCCGTGCTCTGTTCGTGGGTGGGCGCGCTGTGCTGGAACATTGCCAGCCAGAAGCTGCCGACGGTGATACTGGGGCCGCTGATTGTCTTTGAGACGCTGGCAGGGCTGCTCTATACCTTCCTGATGCGTCAGAGCGTGCCGCCGCTGCTAACGGCCTGCGGGATCGCGCTGCTGGTCGTTGGCGTGGTGATTGCGGTGAGAGCGAAGCCGGAAAAACCGATGGTCGTTCCGGCGTCGGAGGGGTGATTTCTGCCGGGTGGCGCTGACGCTTACCCGGCCTACAAAATAACGCCTCGTGGGCCCGGTAAGGCGTAGCCGCCACCGGGCAAGCCTTTAGAACGTTTCCCAGTTCGCTTCAGACGCCGTTGCTACGGGCTGCGCTTTAGGTGCATAGGTCTTTACCGGCGCGGCTTTCACCGCCTGGTTGCGGGTGATCTTAAACACCGCCACCGCGTCGTTCAGGCGTGCTGCCTGATCTTCCAGCGCCGCTGCCGCTGCCGCAGACTCTTCCACCAGCGAGGCGTTCTGCTGGGTGACGCGATCCATCTCCGCCACCGCCTGACCCACCTGGTCGATACCGCGGCTCTGTTCGTCGGAGGCCGACGCAATCTCACCCATGATGTCCGTCACGCGCGTAACCGCATTGACGATCTCCGCCATCGTCGCCCCCGCCTCATTCACCAGCTGAGAGCCCGCGTTAACGCGTTCGCCGGAATCATCGATCAGCGCTTTGATCTCTTTCGCCGCCTGCGCGCTGCGCTGGGCAAGGGTACGCACCTCGCCCGCGACAACCGCGAAGCCACGTCCCTGCTCGCCCGCACGCGCCGCTTCTACCGCCGCGTTCAGCGCCAGAATATTGGTCTGGAAAGCAATGCCGTCGATCACGTTAGTAATTTGCGCGATTTTGCTGGAACTGGTGGCGATTTCATCCATGGTGCGCACAACGCCCTCGACCACGTTACCGCCCTTCTTCGCGGTGGAAGAGGCGTCCAGCGCCAGACGCGACGCCTGACGCGCGTTATCGGCGTTTTGCTTCACGGTGGCGGTTAACTGTTCCATGCTGGCTGCCGTCTCTTCCAGAGAAGCGGCCTGTTGCTCGGTACGAGAGGAGAGATCGTTGCTGCCTGCCGAGATTTCACCCGCGCCGGTGTAGATGGTATCTGCGCCTTCACGCACCACGCCCACCGTGTTGGCCAGCGCAGTCTGCATCTCCTGAACGTTGCGCGCCAGGATCGCCATTTCATTTTTACCCTCAGCCTGAATCGGCTGGGTTAAATCCCCTGCGGCAATGGCGCGGATATGGTTGATCACCTCTTCCAGCGGCAGCAGCAGCACGCGGCGCATCGCAATCCAGCTGGAAATAATCACCGCGATAACCAGCAGCATCACCGCAGAAAGGATCCACAGAATGCGTTTGTAGTCGCTTTCATTGTCCTGGATACCTTTGGCGGTCAGCGCGGCCTGCGCCTCACGCCACTCGCGATAAACCTTTTGCATCGCGGTCTGCTTCTGTTCGGCATTTTGTTTGAACATATCTTCCAGATTGCCCTGCCCCAGCAGAACGTTCATTTGCGTCAGCGTGGCGGAGTAGACGCGGTACTGCTCTTCCAGACGATCGGCCAGGTGCTCGTCCATACCCGGCGTTTCCGGCAGCGCATAGTATTTATCGTAATGGGTCTGGGCATCGGCCAGCAGGTTTTTCGCGGTATTGACCAGCTCGTTCAGCTGCCCGCCGTTAATTTGCGACGCCATGCTGCTTTGCAGGCGCAGCATGCCGCGGTTGAGGGTGACGCGCGCCTGGTTCAGGCTGATCCAGGCGTCGGTAAATTCCGCGACGTTCTGGCTGGAAAGCTGAGAAACGGTGAAGTTCTCTTTATCGTTATTGAGTGCATTGATGAAAATGCCGGCGGAGATCAGTTGCATGATGCCGAGCACAAGCAGCACCGAAATCAAAAGAGTAATGACTTTTATACGTTTAAACATGCGTTGCCTTTTTTATATACAGGTATTGTCTGACCTGTATCTATCGGCACGTGCGGCAGGTTGTTTACTGTTTCTCCACCTTTAAAAACTTTCGAAAGCCCTTTTCTGCATTCAATCAGCAAGTTAAAAGCACGCTTTTTTTGTGATCCCCTTCTCATTTTCACCCTTGCCTCTAAAGGGTTATAGTATCCATTTAAAGATGCATTTAAAATGCATCTTATATTCCTGATGATGAGGTAACTGCTATGGCCTTCCGCGACCAACCCTTAGGCGAGCTGGCGCTCTCCATCCCTCGCGCTTCTGCGCTGTTCCGTAAATACGATATGGATTACTGCTGCGGTGGTAAGCAAACGCTGGCGCGCGCAGCGTCGCGTAAAGAGCTGGATGTGGAGGCTATCGAAGCGGAGCTGGCTCAGCTGGCTGAACAGCCCGTCGACAAAGACTGGCGCACCGCGCCGCTGGCTGAAATCATCGACCACATCATTGTGCGTTACCACGATCGTCACCGCGAGCAGCTGCCGGAGCTGATTTTACAGGCGACCAAAGTTGAACGCGTTCATGCCGATAAACCTTCCGTACCGCGCGGCCTGGCGAAATACCTGACCATGCTGCACGAAGAGCTTTCCAGCCACATGATGAAAGAGGAGCAGATCCTCTTCCCGATGATCAAACAGGGCATGGGCAGCCAGGCCATGGGGCCCATCAGCGTGATGGAAAGCGAACATGATGACGCCGGCGAACTGCTGGAAGTGATCAAACACACCACCGACAACGTCACACCGCCGCCAGAAGCGTGCACCACCTGGAAAGCCATGTACAACGGCATTAACGAGATGATCGACGATCTGATGGAACACATCAGTCTTGAGAATAACGTTCTGTTCCCGCGGGCATTATCGGGTAAATAAAAAAGCCCGGTAGCGCTAGCGCTTACCGGGCCTACAACATTCACGAACGTAGGCCGGGTAAGCGTCAGCGCCACCCAGCAACATGCTTAGCGCATGCCCGCCATACGTTTCTTACCGATAAACAGCCAGCCCAGCCCCAGCGCGATAAACCACAGCGGCGTGACGATCAGCGCCTGACGGGTATCGTCTTCCAGCGTCAGCAGCACCAGCACGAAGACGAAGAACGCCATGCACACCCAGCACATCAGCTTGCCCAGCGGCATCTTGTAGATCGACTTCTCATGCAGGTGTGGACGCTGTTTACGGTACACCAGGTATGAGCAGAGGATGATGGTCCAGACGAACATGAACAGGATCGCCGACACCGTGGTGATCATGGTGAACGCGCCGATTACGCTCGGGTTGACGTAGAGCATCACCACACCGCCCAGCAGACAGATGCAGGAGAAGGTCAGCCCTTTCGCCGGTACCGCGCGTTTAGACAGTTTGGCAAACGCGCTCGGGGCAACGCCCTCCTGCGCCAGACCGAACAGCATACGGCTGGTGGAGAAGACGCCGCTGTTCGCGGAAGAGGCCGCAGAGGTCAGCACCACGAAGTTAATCAGGCTCGCGGCAGCAGGCAGCCCCACCAGCACGAACAGCTCGACGAACGGGCTCTTGGTTGGCACCACCGAGCTCCATGGCGTCACGGACATAATGACGATCAGCGCGAACACGTAGAACATGATGATACGCAGCGGAATGGAGTTGATCGCGCGCGGCAGGGATTTCTCCGGATCTTTGGTTTCCGCCGCCGTGGTGCCGACCAGCTCAATCCCGACAAACGCGAACACTGCAATCTGGAAGCCGGCAAAGAAGCCGCTGATCCCTTTCGGGAACCAGCCGCCGTCATTCCACAGATGGGCAAACGACGCCTGTACGCCGGTTGGCGACTGGAAGTGCGTCAGCACCATCACCAGCCCGACGACAATCAGCGCGATGATGGCGACGATTTTGATCATCGCGAACCAGAACTCCATCTCACCGAACATTTTAACGGTGGCGAGGTTCAGGCTCAGCAGCAGAACAATCACCGCCAGCGAAGCCACCCAGTCCGACAGGCCGGGGAACCAGAATTGGGCGTAGGCCGTAATAGCGACAACATCCGCCATGCCGGTAACCACCCAGCAGAACCAGTAGGTCCAGCCGGTAAAATAGCCCGCCCACGGGCCGAGCAGGTCTGACGCGAAGTCGCTGAAGGATTTGTATTCGAGATTCGAGAGCAGCAATTCACCCATTGCACGCATCACGAAAAAGAGCATAAAACCGATGATCATATAAACGAAGATGATCGACGGGCCGGCAAGACTGATGGTTTTGCCCGAGCCCATAAACAGCCCGGTGCCGATGGCTCCGCCAATGGCAATAAGCTGAATGTGACGGTTCGTGAGATTTCGCCGTAGCGACTGTTCAGACGTCGCCTCTTCTGCGGCGGCGACTTTGACCTGATCTACCATGTGATATTTTCCTGTTTATGCCTGTCTGTGTTGTTAAGGCTCTTCTGGCCTTTATTTACGCCAAATAAATGACGGCCCCTGTGTAAGGACTAATCGATAGTAGGTAAGAATCGGCGGGATGAATACTATGATTTGAATATTATGTTAATAATATGTTGAAAGTGAGTGTCATATCACTCATACAGCGCGAAACAGCTCACAAAAATACACGTAACAGTTTCGTTTGCAATACAAAATGTTGATTCCGTCGTAACTCCGGGTTTTATCGCTATTTTCCTCTCCCCGATCGGAGAGAGGAAAATAAGAAAAACCGATTACAGGATTTCCAGCAGCTCGACTTCAAACACCAGGGTGCTGAATGGCGGAATGGACGCGCCAGCGCCACGCTCGCCGTAAGCCAGGTTGTGCGGGATAGTCAGTTCCCATTTGGAACCTACTGGCATCAGGGTCAGGGCTTCGATCCAGCCTGCGATAACGCCGTTAACCGGGAATTCAGCCGGTTCGCCACGCGCGACGGAGCTGTCGAACACGGTACCGTCGATCAGCTTACCGGTGTAGTGTACGCGAACGTGGTCGGTACGCGCCGGGATTGCGCCATCACCCTGATTGATTACGCGGAACTGCAAGCCGGACTCGGTGCTGTTCACGCCTTCACGCTCACGGTTCTCTTCCAGATATTTCACGCCTTCTGCCGCCATCTCTTCGAAACGCGCGCGACGTACGGCGTCAGCACGTTCGTGGATTTCACGCAGCGCACGGTGCACAACGTCAACCGGCACAGCGGGCTGCTTGCCTTCCAGCGCGTCAGCGATACCCGCCACCAGCGCTTCCGGTAACAGACCTTCCAGGCCGGATTCGCTCAGCTGCTGTCCTACCTGCAAGCCGATGCCGTAGCTTGCCTGCGCTTCGATAGTGTCAAAAGTCGGGGTGGTCATGGGTTTTCCTTCCATCACATTTAAAGTAGCGGGCAGCATATCAGCCATGCCCTTATGGGTAAAACTTTGTCTTAAGTAAAGGTGACAAACTGCGACGAAACGGAAACAATAGTAGCCGTCAGGATTTTCCCTAATATATGTCACGAAAGCTGGCTTTGTTACGCCCATCAGGCAGTTAGCAAACTACACTTCTCAGGACAGGATAAAAAGACGCGGAGCAGGAGGAGAGCCATGCCCGGGCGATTTGAACTGAAACCTACCCTGGCGAAAATCTGGCATGCGCCGGATAACTTTCGCATCATGGACCCGCTGCCGCCTTTGCACCGCAGAGGCATTATCATCGGCGCGTTGCTGATCGTCATCGGCTTCCTGCTTCCTTCCGGCAGTGACAACGTTGATACCGCGCCGGTCAGCCGGAATGCTGAGCTCGATATCCAGTCGCAAAGCCAGCCGCAGCCGGATTCACAGCCGATGCAGACGCAGCTGGTCACACCGTCTAACGATCCGGGCCAGGTTGCGCCGGTTGAACCTGAACCGGTTCAGGAAGATCAGGAGCAGGCCGCCGCCCCTTCAGAGCCACAGGCGCAACAGCCCACCGGCATTGAGCAGCAGTGGCGTTCGTATCGCGTAGAGCCAGGGAAAACCCTTGCCCAGCTGTTCCGCGACCACAATCTGCCAGCAACGGATGTGTATGCCATGGCGCAAGTCGAGGGGGCAGGCAAGCCGCTCAGCAACCTGCAAAATGGTCAGATGGTGCAGATCCGCCAGAATGCCAGCGGCGTGGTGACCGGGTTAACGATCGATACCGGAAACGGGCAGCAGGTACTGTTTACCCGCCAGCCGGACGGCAGTTTTATCAGAGCACGTTAATGGCCCAGGCCGGGTGAGGCGAAGCCGCCGCCCGGCATTTTTGTTCTCAGGCACGCCGTTTATTCACCCACCCGATCCCCGAGCAGACCAGCACCAGCGCAATCGCGTATTTGATGTCCAGAATGTTTTCGCCAAGGAAGATGGCGGAGAGCACCGTTCCTGCTACAGGAATGACGAAGTTGAACGGGGCAATCATACTCACGCGGTTCACTTTCAGCAGCGCGCTCCACAGGGCGAACGCCACGGATGAGAGCAGCGTCAGATACCCCAGCACGGCGACGGCTTTCATGCTGTGCACCTCCAGCGTCCCGCCCGTGGCATAGCCTCCCGCAACCAGTGCCGCCCCGCCTATCCCCAGCTGCCAGCCAGTCATCACCGTCGGGTCAACGGTCTGGGAAATGCGTTTCCCGTAAAGCGTGGCCGCAGAGAGAATAAAGGCCGCCAGCACCACAAATCCGTCACCTTTCCAGACAAACTGGAAATCGCTTAACCCGCTGTGGAAGTTCACCAGCATCACCCCGGCAAACCCAAGAACACAGCCCAGCGTTTTGTTATAGCTGAGTTTGTCGTTGTGGTAGATAAAGTGCGCCAGCAGCACGCTGAAGAAGGTCCCGGTGGCATTCATGATGGAGCCGTTCACCCCGGTCGTGTAGGCCAGGCCGATATAAAAGAAGGTGTACTGGAGGGAGGTCTGGGTCAGTCCGAGGAGCGTGAGCTGGCCAAACTGCGTGGGCGTGAGCCTGCCAATCGGCTTTCGCTGGGCCAGGGCAAAAAGCAGCAGCAACGCACCGGCAAAAAGAAAACGGTATCCGGCAAAGACGACTTTGGAGGGGATATCGTCGGTCGCGATCTGAAAGAGTTCGTAGCCACTTTTAATGGCCGGGTACGAGCTTCCCCAAAGCAGACAGCAGAGCGTGGCGCAGGCATAGGCCACATGTCGACGGGCAAAGACGGGCGTGGGCAGGGCAGTATCCATGACAAATCTCATAAATAAAATTGCGTTTCAATTTATTATCAGAGAATGCGTCAGGAATAGCGACCTTACAAGAGCAAAAGATGACGCAGGGTCATGCTAAAAAGCAAAACGCCGGCACAAGGCCGGCGCTTCGACGTGAGCAGAGTAAAAAATTACTCAGCTACTACGTTAACAACCAGTTTAGCGAACACTTCGCTGTGAACCTGGAAGTCAACTTCGTGCTCACCAGTGGTACGCAGAACGCCGTTCGGCAGACGAACTTCGCTCTTAGCCACTTTAACGCCTGCCGCAGTAACTGCATCAGCGATATCGCGGGTACCGATGGAACCGAACAGTTTACCTTCGTCGCCAGCTTTAGACGCGATAGTAACGGTGCCCAGTGCGTTGATTGCTTCAGCGCGAGCGTTAGCAGCCGCCAGAACGTCAGCCAGTTTGGCTTCCAGTTCAGCACGACGTGCTTCGAAAAACTCTACGTTTTTCTTAGTAGCTGGAACAGCTTTACCCTGTGGAACCAGGAAGTTACGAGCGTAACCCGCTTTAACGTTTACCTGATCACCCAGGCTGCCCAGGTTTGCTACTTTATCAAGCAGAATAACTTGCATTACCTTATCCTCTTAAAGTCGTATTAATGGACCGTGCCCGATTACTGATGACGATCAGTGTACGGCAGCAGAGACAGGTAGCGAGCGCGTTTGATAGCGCGAGCCAGCTGACGCTGATATTTTGCACGAGTACCGGTGATACGGCTTGGGACAATCTTACCGCTTTCGGTGATGTAGTTTTTCAGCGTTGCGATATCTTTATAGTCGATCTCTTGAACGCCTTCCGCGGTGAAACGGCAGAACTTGCGACGACGGAAATAACGTGCCATATGGCTAGTCTCCAGAATCTATCAAATCAATCTGCTCGGCATGCAGAACCATTTTGCTCAGACCGTTCTTTGCCTTGTGGCAAGAAATGAACCCCTGAACGATTACTGCGCTACCGACCGTTAAACTGTGAGTAATGGCCTGGTTTTCGTGTCCGCTAATAATCACGGGCATTTGGCACCACGCCTGCCGGTGAAACCCGGCTTCCTCTTGCACAGAACGATGCTCAAGCACGAACTGGCAATGCGGAATTCCTGATGGGCTGACCTTTCGAAGGGGGGTCCTGCACACGGTGCCGGACAACACCAGACGGTTGGTCATCAGAAATTACTCTTCAGAATCCCCAGCATCAGAATCATCTGCGGTTTCGTTTGCGAAATCATCGCGACGCTCACGGCGCTCGTCTTTCGCTTTAACCATCGGAGATGCTTCGGTCACTGCGTGTTTGGTACGCATAACCATGCTGCGGATAACGGCATCGTTGAAGCGGAAGGTAGTTTCCAGCTCATCGATCACTTCCTGCGGAGCTTCAACGTTCATCAGAACGTAGTGTGCTTTGTGCAGTTTGTTGATCGGGTAAGCCAGCTGACGGCGGCCCCAGTCTTCCAGACGGTGGATCGTGCCTTCTGCACCAGTGATGGCAGCAGAGTAACGCTCGATCATGCCCGGAACCTGTTCGCTCTGGTCAGGGTGGACCATAAAAACGATTTCGTAATGACGCATCGAATTGCTCCTTACGGATTATTCAGCCTCCTGTCTGGGTCAGCCGAGGCCCGGGGAGGCAAGGAACGTGTTAAAGGTCGGCTGAAAAATTGACGCGTCATAATACTTGCGCCCCCCAGGAAACTCAAGCTGATTGCACAAATAATTCGCACAAAGGGTAAAGCTGTTCTAAGTGGGTGATTTAAAATCGCACTCATCAGAAGCGCTGTTTTTTTGAACAACACCATCAGAAATGGTCACCCATCGCTACCCGAGTAGCGATTACACTTTAATCAGAAACCCTGAACAGAGAAGGAGAGCATTACCCCGTATCACAGCACGTAGTCGTGGAGCGCATATCATGAAAAGAATCGCAATCGCCATTTTGGCTGCGCTTTTGCTCAGTGCAAACGCGATGGCAGCCATCAGAATAGACAGCCAACAGGCCAGAAACATGGATGATGTGCAGAGCTTAGGCGTTATTTACATCAATCATAACTTCGCCACTGAAAGTGAAGCAGATCAGGCGCTTAATAAAGAAACTGATGCGCAGGGCGCAAAATACTATCACGTCATGCTGACACGTGAGCCCGGCAGCAACGGTAATATGCACGCCAGTGCAGATATTTACCAGTAACGCTTTATCGCCAGCACCAGGAAAGCCAACGAAAATCAAAGCCATATATGATTTGCCCCCTGCCAGGGGGCTTTTTTTATGAATGGCTCCGGAATACCACCGGTTACAACTGTTTCGGTATTCCAGAGCACTTATTCACTTCTGTCCGTAATAAGCATTCGGGCCGTGCTTACGCATGAAATGCTTGTTCATCAGGTAATCATCAATGCCCTGAAGCTGTGGGTTAATGCCGCGCGCAATCCACGCCATTCTGGCCACCTCTTCCATCACCACCGCGTTATGCACGGCGTCATGCGCATCTTTACCCCAGGAGAACGGACCATGCTGGTACACCACAATACCCGGCGTATGCAGTGGTTCCGTCTCACCCAGCGTTTCGATAATGACCCTGCCGGTGTTAAGTTCGTACTCGCCTTCGACCTCAGCCTGCGTTAACGCTCGCGTGCAGGGAATATCGCCGAAGAAGTAATCTGCGTGCGTCGTACCCAAAGCAGGGATCGCCAGCCCGGCCTGTGCCCAGGCGGTGGCGTGCGTGGAATGGGTATGCACAACGCCCCCCAGGGACGGGTAACGCTGGTACAGCGCCAGATGGGTTGCCGTATCAGAAGAAGGTCGCCATTTGCCTTCAACGACGCGTCCCTCCAGGTCAACCACTACCATATCGTCCACTTTCATGGCGTCATAGGCCACGCCGCTCGGCTTAATGACCACCAGCCCCTGCTCGCGATCGATGGCGCTTACGTTGCCCCAGGTAAACGTCACCAGTCCATAGCGCGGCAGATCCATATTGGCTTCAAAGACCTGCTGTTTCAGCTTAAGCATGTTCCGCCTCCATCAGCCCTGCCCGCGCCATGCGCTCGCGCACCCAGTCCCGGGCTTTCGCCACTTCTGCCGCCGGGTCGTCCGCGGTTTCGCTCCACATCTCAATCAGGTAAGGCCCGCAATAACCTGTCTGTTTGAGCGTCTGGAAGCACCGTTCGAAGTCCACCACCCCGGTACCGAACGGTACGTTTTTGAACACGCCAGGACGGGTATCTTTTACGTGTACCGCCACGATATGCCCGATGCCCGCCTGAAGCTCCATCTGTACGTCGTTATCCCATGCCGACAGGTTGCCGATATCCGGATAAAGCTGGAACCACGGGTTATTCAGATAGTGCGCGTAGCCCAGCGCCTTGCTGATGGAGTTCATCAACGGATAATCCATGATCTCCATCGCCAGCGTCACCTGCGCACGGCTTGCCATCTCAACGCTCTCTTTCAGGCCGTCACGGAAACGACGGCGCGTTTCATCGTTGGCTTCCTGATAGTAAACATCGTAACCCGCCAGTTGGATCACGCGGATGCCGACATCCTGTGCAAAGCGAATGGCTTTACGCATGATCTCCAGCCCTTCGGCGCGTACGGCATCATCTTCGCTGCCAAGCGGAAAACGACGATGAGCGCTCAGGCACATGGATGGCACGCGCACGCCGGTTTCGGCAATGGCGCTCACCAGCGCCAGACGCTGGTCGCGGCTCCAGTCCAGGCGAGCAAGACGCTCGTCCGTCTCATCCACCGACATTTCGACAAAATCGAAACCCAGCTGCTTCGCCAGCTGTAACCGCTCCAGCCAGCACTCCCCCGCAGGGAGTGCCTTTTCATAGATGCCAAGCGGGACCTGTTTTGACAACATACCCGCTCCTTAACCCCAAAGCTGAGCGATTGAGCGTTTAAACTGACGCGCAGCTTCCACCGGAGATTCCGCATCGCGAATGCTACGACCGGCAATAAAGACGTGAATTGGAATCCCCTTGAACAGAGGCAGATCTTCCAGCGCCAGGCCACCGGTGACGGTCACTTTGAAGCCCATATCGGCCAGACGTTTGATCGCGCTGATATCGGCTTCGCCCCACGCCACGCCTGCGGCCTGCGCATCACGGCTGCGGTGATAAACCACCTGCTGGATACCCGCTTCGCGCCACTCCTGCGCCTGCTCCCAGGTCCAGAAACCGGTCAGTTCAATCTGCACGTCGCCGTTGAACTCTTTCGCCACGTCCAGCGCGCCTTTCGCGGTGTTGATATCCGCACAGCAGATCACGGTGACCCAGTCGGCGTTGGCTTCAAAGCACATGCGAGAGAGGATTTTGCCCGCGTCGGCGATTTTGGCATCCGCCAGCACGATTTTATGCGGATAGAGCGCCTTCAGGTCACGAACCGCACGAACGCCTTCGCCCACGCACAGAATGGTGCCGACTTCGATGATGTCCACCTCTTCCGCAATCAGACGGGTGGTTTCGTAAGCGTGAGACAGAGTCTGGTTATCCAGCGCGACCTGCAACATTGGTAATGACATTTTCAATTCCTCTTAAACGGCCGCCGCAGTGGCGTTATCAATTAAATCCAGCACGTCCTGCGCGGTACGGCAGGCGCGTAAACGGTCAAAATTAGCTTCATCATCAAACAGGTTGACGATCTGCATGATGCCCACCTCCTGGTGGGTGTTGGCATCGACAGCCGCCATAGTGATCAGAATGTCGACCGGGTCGTTATCTTCATGGTTGAACACCAGCGGGGTTTTCAGCGTCACCAGCGCAAAACCGGTTTTCTTGACACCCTCTTCCGGGCGGCCGTGCGGCATTGCCAGCCCCGGGGCAATCACAAAATAGGGACCGTGCTGCGCCACGCCATCCAGGATGGCCTGGTAATAACGCGGCTCGACAACGTCCGCCTTAACCAGCAGATCCACGCTCAGCTTCACCGCTTCCTGCCAGGTGCTGGCTTCGGCCTGTAAAAGGATGGAGTTATTCTCTGCCAGCGAATCACGTAGTTTCATGTGGCGTCCTCACTTCACGTCTTGTGGGAAGTGTTCTTTGATCACTTCCAGCAGTTTTGGCCCAAAATCCGCAGGCGACAGCATGTTGCGTACGCCTACCACATATTTGTTCCCCGAGACGCTAATCTCACCGGCAATGTGCGTTGAGGCGATGATGATGTCCGCGCCGTTCAGTTCACTTTTGTATTCACCCACTGCGCAGCTGTTCACCGTGTGGTCAATGTTTGACTGGGTTAAAAACTGATCCACTTTCATTTTCATGATCATGGAGCTTCCTTGCCCATTGCCACACACAGCCAGGATACGTACGGTCATAATCGAAACTCCTTAGTGAGCAGAAACTTCTGCTGTTTGTTTTTCCGCATCTTCTTCAGCTCGCAGCGAACGGCCAGCGAAGAACATATAAGTCAGTGCAATCAGGATGATGACGGCCATAAAGACCAGCCCGACGGAGGCAAAGCCCTGCATCATCGGCGGCGCCAGAATTGACCAGTCCGCCATACCCATCCAGGCGCTCATGCCGGTGAGCTTGACCGCCCACACGCACCCGAAGATTTCAACCATGCCCATCACCAGACAGATTTTGAGCGCTGCGCGCCATCCGCCGAAGTGGTTAGCGAACACGCCGATGGTGGCGTTGGAGAAGAACATCGGGATAAAGCCAGGAATAATCAGGATTGAGGAGCCGCAGCCCACCAGGATGCCAACCGCAATCAGCTGGCCGATGGTGCCCCACATAAAGCCCCAGACCACGGCGTTTGGCGCAAAGCTATAGATAGCCGCACAGTCAATCGCCAGCACCGCGCCAGGGATCAGGCGCTGGGAGATGCCGTTAAACGCTTCCGACAGTTCGGCGACGAACATACGCACGCCCTGGGTGATGATGAAAATGGCCACGGCGAAGGAGAAACCGGTTTGCAGGATATAGACCGTCCAGTGGGTTTTACCCGCCATTGCCTGCACCACGTCAATGCCAAAGGAGAGCAGGATGGCACCGAAGAAGATGGTCATCACAATTGCCGTGGAGACGATGTTGTCGTGGAAGATATTCAGCCAGCCAGGCAATTTGAGGTCTTCAACACTCTCCTCTTTTTTGCCCAGGTACGGCGCAACTTTGTAAGCAATCCAGGAGGCGAACTGCTGCTGGTGACCGATGGAGAAGCCGCAGCCGTCCGTAACGTCCTGCGTTGGCTTATACATCATGTTGGAGGTGATGCCCCAGTAAAGCGAGACCAGTATTGCCGTGCAGATGACGGTGGTCCACATTGGATAGCCGAAGATATAGAGAGAAACCGCAATCAGCCCCGCCTGCTGGAACATGATGTGCCCGGTGAGCATGATGGTGCGAATACCGGTGATGCGGCGCAGGAGCACGTAAATGATGTTCAGCGCCAGCGCGAGCAGTACCGCATACCCAACCCAGCTGTACGCATCTCCCATGCGATCGATGGTGGCCATCATGGACGCGTAAGTGTCAGAGATGGCGCCGTTAATGCCGTATACCTCTGACATTTTGGCAACAACCGGCTTAAACGTGCTGGTCAGAATGCCAGACCCCGCCTGCAACAGCATAAAACCAATGATGGTTTTGATGGTGCCTTTGATAATCACGCTGACGCTTTTGCGCAGCAGGATGTACCCCAGGCACGTCACGATACCCAGCAACAGCGGGGCGTTGGTCATTACCTGATTAAAGAAAACGGTAAAGACGTTGTAGAGGATCTCCATAACTCTCTCCAGAAAATGAGAACACGAGGGGCAATCCCTGTGTGGTTGGTGTCATCACTCTATTAATCACAAATAATCACCACAAGATTGCATTTGATTATTTGTGACGGATCACGCAATTTATTTCCATGGTGTTAGTAATGATTTTCACTACCGATATAACCAAATAAATAAATTCTTAAATTTCAATATATTAATCATTTATAGCGGTTATCTTAACAACGTCATGATGTTTTTTCTGTGATGTGGCGAGGGGAATTTTCCGCAAAACAGCCATTGCAAATCGATTCAAACAGTGCCAGCATTAATCACAACAAGTCACAGTATGATTACTTTTGATTAAAACCAGGAGTCAAACGATGAGTAAAGTGAAAACCATCACCCGTGAATCATGGATTCTGAGTACCTTTCCGGAGTGGGGTAGCTGGCTGAACGAAGAGATCGAGCAGGAACAGGTTGCTCCTGGCACATTTGCGATGTGGTGGCTGGGCTGCACCGGGATCTGGCTGAAATCAGAAGGCGGCGCCAACATTTGTGTCGATTTCTGGTGCGGCACCGGCAAACAGAGCCACGGTAATCCACTGATGAAAAAAGGCCACCAGATGCAGCGTATGGCCGGCGTTGAAAAGCTCCAGCCGAACCTGCGCACCACGCCTTTTGTGCTTGATCCTTTTGCCATTCGCCAGATCGATGCCGTTCTCTCTACCCACGATCACAACGATCATATCGACGTGAACGTGGCGGCAGCGGTAATGCAAAACTGCGCGGACGACGTACCGTTTATCGGGCCGCAGACCTGCGTGGATTTGTGGATTGGCTGGGGCGTGCCAAAAGAGCGCTGCATCGTGATGAAGCCGGGCGACGTGGTGAAAATCAAAGACATTGAGATTCACGCGCTGGATGCCTTTGACCGCACCGCGCTGATCACCCTGCCTGCCGATCAGAAAGCCGCAGGCGTACTGCCAGACGGGATGGATGAGCGCGCGGTGAACTACCTGTTCAAAACGCCTGGCGGTTCCCTGTATCACAGCGGTGACTCCCACTACTCCAACTACTACGCGAAGCACGGTAACGAGCACCAGATTGACGTGGCGCTTGGCTCTTACGGTGAAAACCCGCGCGGGATCACCGACAAAATGACCAGCGCGGACATGCTGCGTATGGCCGAAGCGCTGAACACCAAAGTGGTGATCCCGTTCCACCATGATATCTGGTCAAACTTCCAGGCCGATCCGCAAGAGATCCGCGTCCTGTGGGAGATGAAAAAAGACCGCCTCAAGTATGGCTTCAAGCCGTTCATCTGGCAGGTTGGCGGCAAGTTCACCTGGCCGCTGGATAAAGACAATCTTGAGTACCACTACCCGCGTGGTTTCGATGATTGCTTTACGATTGAACCAGACCTGCCGTTCAAGTCCTTCCTCTGATACCGAGGCCCAATCGCCAGACCCTGCGTCTGGCGATGTCATTTTTATTTTAGTAATTTCACGCTATTTCAAATATCATCTTTTCAAATCAATTCTTATCGGAATAGCTCATGACGGAAGCGCAACGGCATCAAATTTTACTGGAACTCCTGGCGCAAACAGGGTTTATCACCGTCGAGAAAGTGATCGAACGTTTAGGGATCTCCCCCGCTACCGCGCGGCGGGACATCAACAAGCTGGATGAGAGCGGCAAGCTGAAAAAAGTCCGCAACGGCGCAGAGGCCATCAGCCAGCAGCGTCCACGCTGGACGCCGATGAACATCCACCAGGCGCAGAATCACGATGAAAAGGTGCGGATTGCCAGAGCGGCGTCACAGCTGGTGAATCCTGGGGAGAGCGTGGTAATCAACTGCGGTTCGACGGCGTTTCTGCTGGGCCGTGAGATGTGCGGCAAGCCGGTGCAAATCATTACCAACTATCTGCCGCTGGCCAACTATCTCATTGACCAGGAACATGAAAGCGTGGTGATCATGGGCGGCCAGTATAACAAGAGCCAGTCCATCACCCTGAGCCCGCAGGACAGTGAAAACAGCCTCTACGCCGGGCACTGGATGTTTACCAGCGGCAAAGGCCTGACGGCGGATGGCCTGTATAAAACCGATATGCTCACCGCAATGGCAGAGCAGAACATGCTTAACGTGGTGGGCAAGCTGGTGGTGCTGGTCGACAGCAGCAAGGTCGGTGAACGCGCTGGCATGCTTTTCAGCCGCGCCGAGCAAATCAGCATGGTGATCACCGGCAAAAACGCCAACCCCGAGATCCTCAGCAAGCTCGAGGATCAGGGTGTCACAGTGCTGCGCGTTTAAAGGTGCTGACGGAAGAATTCCACGGTTGACTCCAGCGCGGCCGGGGTAATACGGTGCCGGACACCTGCTCCCCACAGGCAGGTCAGATTGCTGTCCAGCCCTTCACGCTGTAGCGCCTGTTGCAGGCGAAACGTTTCACCGGGCGGTACGACGTCGTCGGCATCCCCATGCCACAGCAGCAGCGGACGATCGGCCAGCTGCGAAAGCGCATGGCTGACGTCCCATTCAGACAACAGGGTCTCAATCTCCTGAGGTGCCTGCGGCGGGAACAGCGTCTTTGCCAGTGATGTAAAGTAGCCCGATCCCATCAGGCAAGCCACGGACGTCACCTCCGGATGCCTGGTCATGATCCCCAGCGCCGTCATTCCGCCCATTGATGCGCCTGCGACCGCCAGCCGTTTCCCCTCCACCAGCCCGGCCTGCAAGAGCGCGTCACGCAGCCCGGCGAACTCGGTCAGATTGCCGTGCAGCGTTTGCCAGAACAGCCCCAGCCGCGCCTGCGCATCGCCCGTAAAGCGTGCCCCATGATTCGGCGCATCAGGCATGACCACCCGGAAACCGGCCTGCGCCAGCGCGACGGCAAAATAGCTGTAGACCAGCTTCGAGGAGAGAAAGCCATGATAGAAAACTACCGTCGGCAGCGGCAGTTCACCTTTACCAGCCGGAAAAGCATGGATGATTTCATGCTCACTCAGCTGGCGAGTTTCAATTTCAATCATTGTCGATCCTGTGCTGATGAATGATTCATAATGTTGAGAGCTGGATTACGGTTTCACGATATTTTCATTCGAAATCTACGTCCCAGATAACACTTCGGGAACATTCCCCCAAAACTAAATTCGCAGACAACTACACTATGGCTATCAGGAAAAGAGACAGGTTTATGCGCAGGCTTACCGCTTTATTGCTGGTCTCGCTGCTCAGCGGATGTTCCGTATTGCAGGGTACGCCAGAACCGGCGCCGCCGGTTACCGATCATCCTCAGGAAATTCGTCGTAATCAGACGGAAGGATTACAACGCCTGGGTACCGTATCCGCGATGGTTCGTGGTTCCCCGGATGATGCAGAAGACGCAATTGAAGCTCAGGCCGTTGCCGCAAAAGCAGATTATTACGTCATCACGATGATTGATGAAACCATTATTACGGGACAGTGGTACGCCCAGGGCATTTTGTACCGTAAGTAAGCATCATCATTTGAACGACTTTTACACTGCTTTGCGTCCGTAGACATTTTCCTGTCCACAATAAACTCCATGCCAGCAACAATGGAAATGAGTTTATTTGCGAAGGATTGCCCGGCGGATACCGGAGACACGTGAAAAGGAGCTGACGATGAAACGAACCCTTGCTTTAACGACGCTATTGCTTTCAGCGGGCCTGCTGAGCACCACGGCGCAGTCGGCCGAATTTGCCAGCGCGGATTGCGTCACGGGCCTGAACGAGATTGGTCAGATCTCCGTCAATAATATCACGGGGAGTCCGCAAGACGTTGAACGTGTCGTCGCCCTGAAGGCCGATGAACAGGGCGCTTCCTGGTATCGCATCGTCCAGATGCAGGAAGATCACCATGTTAATCACTGGCGCGTGCAGGCCATTCTTTATGCATAATCCCTTCCGATAAAAGCCACTTAATTTTAGTGGCTTTTCACTTTTGCAAATTTTTTATCTCTCCCGAAACCTAACAAAAACAAACATGTAACATTCAGTTACATTAAACAGGTAAACGTTATCTCTGCTCTGCCGTTGAACAGCCATCACTTTTCAATAATGAGCAATTTATGATCACCTTTTTCCGCCGGGCAGGTCTGGGCACGAAGCTATCGCTGCTAACAGGTGCAAGTGTCGCCACGCTTTTTTTGCTGTTCACTTTTCTGTTGAGCCACAACGCCAGCCAGCAGCTTGAAGATCTTGCGGTTGAAGACCTGCACAACCAGTCCACCGGCATGGTGGATATGGTTGAGATGTTCAACACCAGCCTGAGCGAAGAGGTTGAAAGCTATACCCGTCTGTTCACGACCTTTTTGCCACAGCCGCTGAACAGCGACAGCAGCCAGAGCCGGACCATAAACGGGCTTACCGTTCCTCTGCTGAAAGGCGGCGAAACGGAGTTGCATGAAAACAATACGCTTTCTGATGACTTCCTGAGCCGAACGGGAGCCATCTCGACGCTATTTGTCCGCAGCGGTAACGATTTTATCCGCGTGGCCACGTCGCTGCGTAAAGAGAATGGCGACCGCGCCATTGGAACCGTTCTTGATACCACCAGCCCGGCATTTGCGGCTGTCACCAAAGGGGAGGTCTATCGCGGCCTCGCGCTGCTGTTCGGCAAGCGCTATATCACGCAGTACCAGCCTGTTAAAAATGCGGAAGGCCAGGTTATCGGGATTATCTTTGTCGGCGTGGACATCACCCATTCGTGGAACGTCATGCGCGAGAAAATCCTTAACCGTCGTCTGGGCGAGAGCGGTCACTTCTTTGTACTGGATCGCAGCAGCGGCAAAACGCGCGGACAGTATCTGTTCCATGCCAGCGAAGAGGGCAAACTGCCCAACTGGGACACGGCGACACAGCAACAGCTTCTGAGCGATAAAGCCGGCACGCTGGAACGCGTGAGCGCGGATGGCCGTACGCTCAAAGTCGCCTACACGCCGCTGCCGGGCTGGAACTGGACCATCGTGGGTGAAGTGGATAAAGCCGTACTGCTTTCAAGCGTCACCACGCTGCGCGATCGCTTCCTGATGGCGGGCGTGGTGCTATCCGCACTCTTCGCGGGCCTGTTCGTTATCCTCATTCGCCGGATGCTAACCCGCCCACTGCGCGCAGTGATCGCGCTTGCCCGGCAGTATGCCGCAGGCGATCTGCGCGCCAGCCTGCCGGTAACCCGCCAGGATGAGGTCGGCCAGCTGATTGATGCCATCAACGGGATCGGGGGCGGCCTGCAAAAAATTGTGTTGCAGGTCCGCGAGGCCGCAAGCGAAATCCATCTGGGGACTAACGCGCTGGCTTCAGATACCGGCGAGATCTCTGAACAGATCAACAAGCAGGCCAGCAGCGTTGAGGAGACCTCCGCCAGCATGGAGCAATTAGCCGCCACCGTGCAGCAAAATGCCGCCAACATGGAGCAAACGCAGCAGCTGGTGGGTGAAACCTCGCGCGCGGTGCATCAGGGTGGAGAGACGGTGACCCACGCAGTTTCCACCATGGATGATATTCGTGATGCATCGAAACGCATTGAAGACATCACCCGCGTGATTGAGTCCATCGCTTTCCAGACCAATATCCTGGCGCTTAATGCGGCGGTTGAAGCGGCGCGGGCGGGCGAGCACGGGAAAGGTTTCGCAGTGGTGGCGCAAGAGGTACGCGCCCTGGCCGCACGCAGCGCCAACGCGGTGAAAGAGATTGAGCAGTTGATTGGCGGCACGCTGAACAAGGTGAGTGAAGGCCATGCGCTTTCTGAGCAAACGCGTCTGGCGATGGATGCCATCATTGTTCATATCGATAACATCAGCCAGCTTGTCACCGAGATCAACCACGCCTCCCGCGAGCAATCTGCGGGGATTGGTCAGGTGAATCTGGCGATGACGCACATCGGTGAGGCATCACATATCAATGCCGATCGCATCTCACGCAGCGAGCAGACGGCACAGACGCTGCGCGAGAAGGGTTCCCATCTCACCCGGCTGGTGAGCCTGTTCCAGCTGAAGGCTTAACCGACCCGGCCCGTGGCGCGCAGCAGCAGGTCGGTTTGCACCTGTTCGCTCATCAGCGTGCCGCCCCGGGTATCCAGCATCATGCGGCACCACGCCTGCGCCACGGGCGGCGATGCGTGCCGCAGCATCTGACTTCCGGCCCCGAGTAAAAAGAGGTGCCGCGCGATCTCCCTGCCCTGCGCTTCCTGCGGTTTACGCAGCTTCTGCTGTAGCTGCCGCCAGCTGCGATCGAAATGCCTGTCCTGGCCTTTGACCTGCGCGAAATCATCGGCGAGCAGGTCGAGAATACCCGACTGCTTCGCCAGTACGCGCAGTACATCCAGGCACATAATATTGCCAGAGCCTTCCCAGATGCTGTTGACAGGCATTTCACGGTACAACCGTGGAAGCTCACTCTCTTCGCAATAGCCTGCGCCGCCCAGCACCTCCATTGCCTCTGCCACAAACGGTATGCCCGCTTTGCAGACGCTGTATTTTGCCGCCGGAGTGAATAGCCGCGCCCATGCGGCCTCCTGCGGGTCGGTGCGGTTATCCCACGCCCGGGCGAGGCGGAACAGCAGTGCCGTGTGTCCCTCCAGCACCAGCGCCATACGGCTTAGCACGTCGCGCATTAACGGCTGGTCGATCAGATTTTTGCCGAAGGTCTGCCGCTGATGGGCATGATAAAGCGCCACCGAGAGCGCACGGCGCATCAGTCCGTGACTGCCAAGCGCGCAGTCAAAGCGCGTCAGCCCGCCCATCTTCAGAATTTGCCGGACGCCTTCCCCCTCTTCGCCCAGCAGCCAGCCGGAAGCATCAAGGAACTCAGCCTCACTGCTGGCATTTGATCGGTTGCCGAGCTTGTCCTTCAGACGCTCAAGGCGCACGGCATTGCGTTGCCCGTCGGGTAAGAAACGCGGGACAAAAAAGCAGGACAAGCCGCCCTTCGCCTGCGCCAGTACCAGATGCGCATCGCTCTGCGGCACGGAGAAAAACCATTTGTGCCCCACCAGCCGGTAACTGCCATCGCTGCATTTCTCTGCTCTGGTGGTATTACTGAGTACGTCCGAACCGCCCTGCTTTTCCGTCATTCCCATGCCGATCAGCAGGCCGCGCTTTTGCGCGCCCGGCGCGAGATGGGGATCGTAGCGATCGCTCATCAGCGGCGTTAACCAGTCGTGAAACGGTTTGGGCAGCGACTGTAGCAACAGCGGCGTGGCCGCAAAGGTCATGGTCACCGGGCATAGCGTTCCCGCCTCCACCTGAGCATGAAGCACAAAACGCGCGGCCCGGGCGACGAACGATCCTTTCCGCGCCTCCTCCTCCCACGCCAGGTTGTGCACCCGGTTGGCGCAAAGCCCCTGCATCAGAAGATGCCATGCCGGATGAAAGCGGACGTCGTCCAGCCGCTCTCCCGTGGCGTCATAACGCAGCAGCTCCGGCGGATTAACGTTCGCCAGCCTGCCCAGCTCCAGCGACTCCGCCGTACCCAACTGCTGTCCGATGCTGGCAAGAAGATCCACATCCCACTCAGCCCCTTCGCGCGCTACCGCATCGCGCAGGGCGCAATCAGAGAGAAAAAGATTGCTGTTCGATAGCGGTGCAGGTTGATTAAAAACGGTATGTGTCTGCCAGTGCATGCTGTCTCCCTCCTTTCATTGGCAATAAAGGTAAGTATGGACAGAGGGCATGCACGCTGCATGGGAGGGGGCTCACACGATGACGATCGTGTTGATATCATTCGTGAAATAGCTCACAGAACATAAGAATAAACTATTTCATTACTTCACTAATGCTGAATAATTTATTCTTACCCCGTTTATGTGAGGATCGTTATGCAACAGGATGCGCACAAGCGTGCATTAATTGCAGGCTCCATCGGTAATTTCATCGAGTGGTATGAATTTGTGGTCTACGGTTTTCTGGCAACGGTGATTGCCAGAAACTTCTTCCAGCTTGAGGGGGAAGCGGAGCTCACCAGCCTGATCCTCACCTGGGCCTCGTTCGCCATCGCTTTCTTCTTCCGTCCGCTGGGTGCGGTGGTCTTTGGCCGCATTGGCGACAGGATTGGCCGCAAACCGACGCTGATTATTGTGCTGGTATTGATGACGCTCGCCACCGCTGCCATCGGTATGGTGCCGGACTACGCCAGTATCGGGATTGCCGCGCCGCTGATCGTTACGCTCCTGCGTATTCTGCAAGGACTGTTCGCGGGCGGTGAGTATGGCGGTGCGGTCTCGTTGATGACGGAGTTCGCCCCGCGCGGCAAGCGCGGTCTTTACGGGGCATGGCAGTCCTTCACCGTGGCGCTCGGGCTGTTAGCGGGCGCAGGCATTGTCGCGTTGCTCTCTGCCCTTCTCTCCCCTGAAGCCTTGCACGACTGGGGCTGGCGCATTCCGTTCTTCCTGGCGTTGCCGATGGGTGCGGTCGCGCTATGGCTGCGGGTGAGCATGGAAGAGACGCCGAGCTTTGTGCAGCAACGGGAAAAACCGGTTGTGACTCAGGCCAGCCCCGCCGCCACGTTCAAAACCATCCTGATGGGCATTGGCCGCGTGATGGTCTGGTCTGCGGCGGGTTATACCTATCTGGTGATTATGCCGACCTATCTGCAATCTGCGCTGCACACCGGTTTTAACCAGGCGCTGCTGATTGCGGTGATTTCTAACATTGGGTTTGCGCTCACGATCATTCCGTCGGGCATGCTGAGCGACAGGATCGGGCGGCGGACGGTGATGATTATCGCCACCGTGCTCCTGCTGATCCTCGCCCTGCCGCTGCTGAAAATTTTGCAGGCGGATTCCAGCACGCTGGCGGTTAAAGCGATTGTGGTGCTGATTGCGGGAGGTCTGGTGGGGATGCTGGCAGGGCCGGGGCCGGCAATGCTGTCTGAGATGTTCCCGACGCGCGTGCGTTATACCGGGCTGGGGCTGGCCTATTCTCTGTCGAATGCGATCTTCTCAGGCTGTGCAGGGCTGATCATTACCGGACTGATTAAAGAGACGGGCAATCTGGATATTCCGGCGTACTATGTGATGGCAACGGCGGTGGTGAGTATTTTCGCGCTGATGACGCTGAGGAAGGATGACCATTTACGGTCGTTAGAGGAGTGAGATTGTTGCCCGGTGGCGCTGCGCTTAGCGGGCCTACGTTACCATGCTTTTGTAGGCCGGGTAAGGCGAAGCCGCCACCCGGCACAACAGGCTACCCGCGCTGACGCACCGCTTCAAACAGGCAGATACCCGTCGCAACAGAAACGTTCAGGGACGATACGCTGCCCGCCATCGGGATGCTGATCAGCTCATCGCAGTGCTCGCGCGTCAGACGACGCATACCTTCGCCTTCCGCTCCCATCACCAGCGCCATACGGCCGGTCATTTTGCTCTGGTACAGGGTGTGATCCGCTTCACCAGCGGTTCCCACGATCCAGATATTTTCTTCCTGCAACAGACGCATGGTGCGCGCCAGGTTAGTCACGCGGATCAACGGGACGTTTTCCGCCGCGCCGCAGGCGACTTTTTTAGCGGTAGCGTTAAGCTGCGCGGAGCGATCTTTTGGCACAATCACCGCATGCACGCCTGCTGCATCGGCGCTACGCAGGCACGCGCCCAGGTTATGTGGGTCGGTTACGCCATCGAGGATCAGGAAGAACGGGTTCTCCAGCCCGGCGATCAGATCCGGCAAATCGTTCTCCTGATACTGACGGCCTGGCTTCACGCGCGCGATAATGCCCTGGTGTACAGCACCTTCGCTTTTTTCATCCAGATACTGGCGGTTCGCCAGCTGGATCACTACGCCCTGCGCTTCCAGCGCGTGGATCAGCGGCATCAGACGTTTGTCTTCACGCCCTTTCAGAATAAAAACTTCCTGAAAACGCTCCGGCGCGCGCTCCAGCAGGGCCTGCACCGCGTGGATGCCGTAAATCATTTCACTCATTGATGGTTCTCGTAATAAATATTTTCCCTCTCCCTGTCAGGGAGAGGGTCAGGGTGAGGGGAAATTACTCCGCCTGCTGTTTCTTCGCCGCGCGCTTCGCTTTGGTCGCGGCCGCTATTTTTTGGGTCTTGGTCGACGGTTTTTTCGCTTTACGCGCGTCTTTTTTCGCCGCCTTGGGCTTCTGTTTCTTCTCACCACGGAAAGCGCTGTCTGGCTCAAAGTTTACTCTTTTACCTGCCTGACGTCGCTTGCCGCCCGCTTTACCGTTGCCGCCTTTTTTCGCTTTCTCACGCTCGGTTTTCCCGACGTTACGCGGAGCACGTTCGCTGGAGATGAGGCTGAAGTCGATTTTACGGTCGTCCATATTCACGGCTTCAACCTTCACTTCCACCCGATCGCCCAGACGGTAGGTCTGGCCGCCGGATTCGCCGATCAGACGTTGTCCGACCTGGTCGAAGCGGTAGTAATCGTTATCGAGGCTGGAAACGTGCACCAGACCGTCGATAAACAGCTCATCCAGACGCACGAAGAAGCCAAAGCCGGTGACGCTGGCAATCACGCCTTTAAAGACGTTACCCACCTGATCCAGCATAAAGTCACACTTCAGCCAGTCCGCCACGTCGCGCGTCGCTTCATCCGCACGACGCTCTGTCATGGAACAGTGCTGGCCCAGTTGCAGCATCTCTTCCATGGAGTAGTGATACCCTCCGGTTTCGGTCGTGTTACCTTTATGACCCTGCTCGTGCGCCAGCAAATACTTGATCGCACGGTGCAGGGACAGATCCGGATAACGGCGGATCGGCGAGGTGAAGTGCGCGTACGACTGTAAGGCCAGACCAAAGTGGCCCCGATTTTCCGGATCGTAAATCGCCTGCTTCATGGAGCGCAGCAGCATGGTTTGCAGCATTTCCGCGTCAGGACGATCGCTGATGGATTCCAGCAGCTCGGCGTAATCGCGCGGCTCAGGCTTATTACCGCCAGGCAGCTCCAGGCCGAGTTCAGCCAGCACAGAGCGGAACGAGGTCACGGCTTCCGTAGTTGGCTTGTCGTGAATACGGAACAGCGCAGGCTCTTTGGCTTTCTCAACGAAACGTGCCGCCGAGATGTTCGCCAGGATCATACACTCTTCAATCAACTTGTGCGCATCGTTACGCTGGGTCTGCTCGATACGCTCGATACGACGCTCAGCGTTAAAGATGAACTTCGCCTCTTCACTCTCAAACGAGATCCCACCGCGCTCTTCGCGCGCCTGATCCAGCGTTTTGTAGAGGTTGTGCAGCTCTTCGATGTGTTTGACCAGCGGCGCGTACTGTTCGCGCAGATCCTGATCGCCCTGCAACATATGCCAGACCTTGGTATAGGTCAGGCGCGCATGAGAACTCATCACCGCTTCGTAGAACTTATAGCCCGTCAGACGCCCCTTGCTGGAGATAGTCATTTCGCAGACCATACACAGGCGGTCCACCTGCGGGTTGAGGGAACACAGGCCGTTAGAGAGCACTTCTGGCAGCATCGGTACAACCTGCGACGGGAAGTAGACCGACGTACCGCGGCTGCGCGCTTCGTTATCCAGCGGCGTGTGTGGACGTACGTAATAACTCACATCCGCAATGGCCACCCACAGACGCCAGCCGCCACCGCGTTTTTTCTCACAATATACGGCATCATCGAAGTCACGGGCGTCTTCACCATCAATGGTGACCAGCGGCAGATCGCGCAGATCCACGCGGCCTGCTTTGGACTCTTCCGGCACTTCTTCACGCAGGTTTTCAATCTGATCTTCAACCGCTTTCGGCCAGACATACGGAATTTCATGGGTACGCAGCGCCATATCGACGGCCATGCCGGTGCCCATGTTATCGCCCAGCACTTCAACGATTTTACCCACCGCTTTGGTGCGACGGGTTGGGCGCTGGGTGAGTTCCACCACCACCACAAAACCCATGCGTGCGCCCATCACCTCTTCAGGCGGAATGAGAATGTCGAAGCTCAGACGGCTGTCGTCCGGCACCACAAAGCCTACGCCCGCATCGGTAAAGTAACGGCCCACAATCTGGCTGGTTTTCGGCACCAGCACGCGAACCACGCGCGCTTCGCGGCGCCCTTTACGATCTGCACCCAGCGGCTGCGCCAGGATCTGGTCGCCGTGAATACACATCTTCATCTGTTCGGATGAGAGGTACAGGTCGTCTTTACGGCCTTCCACGCGCAGGAAACCAAAACCATCACGATGACCAATAACGGTGCCTTTCAGCAGGTCGAGGCGCTCTGGCAGCGCGTAGCACTGGCGACGAGTAAAGACCAGTTGCCCGTCACGCTCCATGGCGCGCAGGCGGCGGCGAAGGGCTTCAATTTGCTCTTCACCTTCAATGTTTAATTCAACGGCAAGTTCTTCACGATTGGCGGGTTTTTCGCGTTTTGTTAAGTGTTCAATGATGAACTCGCGGCTGGGGATAGGATTCGCGTATTTTTCGGCTTCGCGTTCCTGGAAAGGATCTTGTGACATGTCGGTTCCTCCGTTGTCAGCTCCGGTGGAAATTTTCTTCATTCCACCAGCAATAATTTATAAAGCGGTTGATTCTCTTCAACCAAATCGGCCAGCGTGTAGTTATCCAGTTCCTTGAGAAAACTTTGCACGGCCTTTGAAAGCGCCTGTTTCAGGCGGCAAGCGGGCGTAATGTGGCAGAACGCGCTGCTACAGTTCACCAGAGAGAGCGGCTCCAGTTCACGTACCACATCGCCAATACGGATACTCTGCGCCGGTTTACCGAGACGGATCCCTCCATTCTTCCCGCGGACGGCAGCAACGTATCCGGCACGACTAAGTTGATTGATTATTTTGACCATATGATTACGGGACACACCGTACACCTCTGTGACTTCAGAGATGCTGGTCATCTTCCCATCGGGTAACGACGCCATGTAAATCAGCGCGCGTAAGCCGTAATCGGTGAAACTTGTTAACTGCACATCAACCTCAGGAAAAAGGGAAAACGCGGTCAAACCGCAGAGATATTCATTAATGATGATAAACCAGCCAGATAGTTAGCGGCTAATTTATTTGACAGACGGGGCGAAAAAGCGGAGATCCAGGAGCGGTCGCCGGATGGCGCTGCGCTTATCCGGCCTACGGGTTTCCCCGCAGGCCAGCAGTCACGAAGATTATGCGTCGAACGGGTCGCGCAGGATCATCGTTTCAGTACGATCCGGGCCGGTAGAAATAATATCGATCGGCACTTCGGTCAGTTCTTCAATGCGCTTGATGTAGTCCAGCGCGGCTTTTGGCAGGCCACTACGCTCTTTCACACCGAAGGTGGTCTCAGACCAGCCCGGCATGGTTTCGTAGATTGGCTCAATGCCTTCCCAGTCGTCAGCAGCCAGCGGAGTGGTGGTCACTTCGCGGCCATCTGGCATGCGGTAGCCTACGCAGATTTTCACTTCTTTCAGGCCGTCCAGTACGTCCAGCTTGGTCAGGCAGAAGCCAGACAGGGAGTTGATCTGCACAGCGCGACGTACGGCAACGGCGTCCAGCCAGCCGGTACGACGACGACGACCGGTGGTCGCGCCAAACTCGTTACCCTGCTTGCAGAGGAACTCGCCGGTCTCATCAAACAGTTCGGTCGGGAATGGACCCGCACCCACGCGAGTGGAGTACGCTTTGATGATGCCCAGAACGTAATCGACATAACGCGGGCCCAGGCCGGAGCCAGTCGCCACGCCACCCGCAGTGGTGTTAGAGGACGTTACGTACGGATAGGTACCGTGGTCGATGTCCAGCAGCGTACCCTGCGCACCTTCAAACATGACGAAATCGCCACGCTTGCGCGCCTGGTCCAGCAGATCGGACACATCAACAACCATACCGGTCAGAATATCAGCAATCGCCATGACGTCATCCAGTACTTTCTGGTAGTCAACGGCTTCGGCTTTGTAGAAGTTCACCAGCTGGAAGTTGTGATATTCCATCACTTCTTTCAGTTTTTCAGCGAAGGTCGCTTTGTCGAAGAGGTCGCCCACGCGCAGACCACGACGAGCCACTTTATCTTCGTAAGCCGGGCCGATACCACGACCGGTGGTGCCGATCGCTTTCGCGCCACGCGCTTTTTCACGCGCCACGTCCAGCGCCACGTGATAATCCAGGATCAACGGGCAGGCTTCGGAGAGCAGCAGACGCTCACGAACAGGGATACCACGGTCTTCCAGACCTTTCATCTCTTTCATCAGCGCAGCTGGAGACAGCACAACGCCGTTACCGATGATGCTGGTGACGTTTTCGCGAAGAATGCCTGATGGAATAAGATGGAGGACGGTTTTTTCACCGTTGATTACGAGAGTATGGCCTGCGTTGTGACCGCCCTGGTAGCGTACAACATATTTAGCCCGTTCAGTCAGAAGATCAACAATCTTCCCTTTACCTTCGTCACCCCATTGGGTGCCCAGTACGACGACGTTGTTACCCATTTTTTCAAAATCACCGTTTGCTTAAAAATGGATTCTACCATCGCTTTTTCAGATATACAGCACTTTTTGACCCTAAAATATGCCAATTGCGGTTAGTTTTTGATCAGCCAATCGTTTTCCTCAACATGTAGTAGATAACGATACCGGCAACCACAAGACCACCGCCAAAACGACGCAAAATATTATCCGGGAGTTGGCTCATTGTCGCGATCATCCGGCGCCATGCGCGCGGATAGAGCATCGGGCCGAGGCCTTCCAGCACCAAAACCAGGGCCAGTGCGAGCCAGATCGTGGAGTTCATTTTTCATCCTTATAAAAGAAAACCACCGCTCCGTGAAGAGCGGTGGTTTGAATACTCAAACAAGCCTGAGTTTATCGCGTTGCGTTGGTCGGCGTCTTCATATAACGGAAGAAATCGCTGTCCGGACTGAGCACCATTACATCCTGGTTGCTCTTGAAGCTATTCTCGTAAGCGCGAAGGCTACGGATGAAGGCATAGAAGTCTGGATCCTGGCTGAATGCATCAGCAAACAGTTTCGCCGCTTCGGCATCACCTTCACCGCGCAGGATACGACCCTGGCGCTCAGATTCCGCCAGCGTCTTGGTGACTTCATAGTCCGCTGCCGCGCGCAGTTTTTCCGCTTCTTCCTGACCCTGTGAACGGTGACGACGGGCTACCGCTTCACGCTCGGCGCGCATACGGTTGTAGATCGCCTCGGACACTTCCGCTGGCAGGTTGATCTGCTTGATGCGCACATCAACCACTTCGATGCCCAGAGCAGCCATACTGTTCGGGTTGATCACCGGCACTTTACCGTTGGTTTCAGCCTGAACACGTTCAGCCGCTTTGGCAATGGCATCGTCTGCCGCCGGGGTTTCAACTTCATCCTCGGTGCCCGCAGAGCCGGAGTTCAGCGCATCACGCACTTCCAGCGTCAGACGACCACGGGAGTCGGTCACGATGTCTTTCACATCCAGACGACCAATTTCAGAACGCAGACGGTCAGAGAACTTACGTTTCAGCAGCACTTCTGCCTGAGAAACGTCGCCACCCCCGGTTGCCAGGAAGTAGCGGCTGAAATCGCTGATGCGCCATTTGATATAGGAATCAACGATCAGGTCTTTCTTCTCTTTGGTCACGAAACGATCGGCCTGGTTATCCATGGTCTGGATACGCGCATCGAGCGTTTTCACTGACTGAATGAACGGGATCTTGAAGTGCAGACCCGGCTCATAAATCACCGGACGCTTGTCGCCGTCACGCACGACGCTGCTGAACTGGAACTTGATCCCACGTTCGCCCTCTTTCACCACAAAGATGGAGGTGTAGAGCACGACCAGTACGATGATGATGATCGCAATAACTGACTTACGCATCCTTATTCCCCCTGACGCTGGTAGTCGTTACGCTGCGCGTTAGCACGGCGTTGGTCCATAATGTCACCATCGTTCGAAGAAGGCGTTGTGTTCGCGCTGGCGCTGCCAGACGAGGCCGGTGGCAGACGCAGCAGGTTGTTCGCACCGCTGTTGTCTTTTGCTGCCGGTGCAGAGCTGCCTTTCAGCATCTGATCCAGCGGCAGGACCATCAGGTTTCCGCCTTTGTTGTCGTTAACCAGCACTTTACGCGTATGGCTCAGCACTTTTTCCATGGTCTCGATATAGAGACGCTCACGGGTAATTTCCGGCGCGGCTTTATATTCCGGCAGGATCTTCGCGAAGCGAGCCACTTCACCCTGTGCTTCCAGGATGGTCTGGGTCTTATACGCACGCGCTTCTTCCAGAATACGCTGCGCCTGACCGTTTGCACGCGGCTGAACTTCGTTGGTGTACGCTTCCGCTTCACGGATGTACTGCTGTTCGTTTTCACGCGCGGCAATCGCATCGTCAAACGCGGCTTTCACCTCTTCCGGCGGACGTGCAGCCTGGAAGTTGACGTCCAGCAGGGTGATACCCATGTTGTACGGACGGATGGTCTCTTCCAGCTCACGCTGGGTATCGCTACGAATAACGGTACGACCTTCGGTCAGGATACGGTCCATGGTGTATTTACCGATCACGCCACGCAGGGCGCTGTCGGTCGCCTGACGCAGGCTGTCATCGGCGCTGGTCACGCTAAACAGATAACGTTCAGGATCGGTCACGCGGTACTGCACGTTCATCTCAACGCGCACCACGTTCTCGTCAGAGGTCAGCATCACGCCAGAGGCCGCCAGTTCACGGACGGACTCTACGTTGACCGCGGTCACGTCATCGATGAAGGTCGGCTTCCAGTTCAGGCCCGGCTCAACCAGATGGCTGAACTTACCGAAACGGGTGACCACGCCGCGTTCTGCTTCTTTAATGGTGTAGAACCCGCTGGCTGCCCAGATGATTACCACCGCAGCGGCGACAATGCCCACCACGCGGCCACCCATTGGCGGGCGCGGACTCTGAGTGGAATTGCCACCCGAGCCAGAACCTTTTCCTCCGCCAAGGCCACCAAGCTTTTTGCTCAGTTTGCGGAAGATATCATCCAGATCCGGCGGCCCCTGCTCGCGACCACCTTTGTTGCCATTTCCCCCAGAGTTGCCGCCTTGATTATTGCTGCTTCCCCACGGGTCGCGGTCTTGTCCGTTATTACCGGGCTGATTCCACGCCATGTATATGCTCCATATTTGTTATGCAAGGGCGAATTTTTCAGGCTTCCCCTTTCTGATCAGACGATATAGTCCGCCAGCGCAGGTTCTTGTTTACAGAGGCGACGCCAGTCAACGATCGGCATACGCACCTGCATCCCCACGCTGCCGTCATCCTCCATCCACTCTTTTTCTATCGCCTGAAGCTGATAAAACCGGCTGCGCAGCCTGCCTTCCTGTGGCGGCAGTCGCAGCGTGTGCTGAGCTACCTCACCGGAAAGACGTTCTGTCAAAGCCTGGAAAAGCAGTGGCACACCAATCCCGGCCTGAGCAGACAGCCAGACCCGAATCGGTTTGTTCTCTTCGTCTCGGTCAATACGCGGTTCGAAATCGTCCAGCATATCGATCTTGTTCATCACCAACAGGGTGGGAATTTCATGGGCGTCGATCTCTTCGAGCACCACGTTCACCGCGTCGATGTTTTCCTGCACGCGTACGTCCGCCGCATCAATGACGTGCAGCAGCAGGGTCGCCTGACGCGTCTCCTGCAACGTCGCTTTAAACGCCGCGACCAGATCGTGCGGCAGATGGCGGATAAACCCTACGGTATCCGCCAGCACCGTTTCACCGACGTCTGCGACGTCAATACGGCGCAGGGTTGGGTCCAGGGTCGCAAACAGCTGGTCTGCGGCATACACCTGGGCCTCGGTTATCTGGTTAAACAGGGTGGATTTACCGGCGTTGGTATAGCCCACCAGCGACACCGTTGGGATATCGGCTTTCGTTCGCGCCCGACGCCCCTGTTCGCGCTGTTTCTCTACACGTTCCAGACGTGAAAGGATCTGGGTTATACGCCCACGCAGCAAACGGCGGTCGGTTTCGAGCTGGGTTTCACCCGGGCCGCGCAAACCAATCCCGCCTTTTTGTCTTTCAAGGTGTGTCCAGCCACGCACCAGACGCGTCGCCAGATGGCGCAACTGCGCCAGCTCAACCTGCAACTTACCCTCGTGGGTACGCGCACGCTGAGCAAAAATATCTAAGATCAACCCCGTGCGATCGATTACACGGCATTCGCAGAGAGCTTCCAGGTTACGTTCCTGAGCCGGAGACAGCGCATGATCAAACAGCACAACGGATGCGCCGGTTGCTTTTACGGCATCCGCAATTTCAACTGCTTTACCTTCACCAACAAAGTACTTCGGGTGCGGCGCTTTACGGCTACCGGTAATCACCTGCATTGCTTCGACACCGGCGGAAGAGACCAGAGATTCAAACTCCTGGAGGTCTTCCATATCTTTGTCTTGCGAAAAATAGATGTGTACCAGCACCGCCTGCTCACCGGCGTCATAACGGTCAAACAAGCGTAAACCTCTCTAAAAAGATCAGCGGGGAACGCAGGATCCCTGGCACCCCGTGTGGATAACAGCCCAAAACCTTATTCGGTTTCTTCGCTGTCCTGCGCTGGTGTTGAAGAACCCTGCGCGTTGCTGCCGTGATGGTAGTTACTGCCAGTGCCGCCGCCAGCGTTATTGCTGTGATGAGATACCGGACGGGACGGAACAACAGTAGAAATCGCGTGCTTATAGACCATCTGGCTGACCGTGTTTTTCAACAGGATCACGAACTGATCGAAAGACTCAATCTGACCTTGCAGCTTAATACCATTCACCAAATAAATAGAAACTGGAACACGCTCCCGACGCAATGCGTTCAGGAACGGATCTTGTAAAGATTGCCCCTTAGCCATTCTATCTTTTCCTTATATGCTTGTTTTGTACTTAGAACCTTGCGATTCTGAAAAATTGCGCACGATACGGCTTAATTGTACACATTCAGTCAGCGATATCACCAATAACCTCAATCACTTCGTTTAACGCCTGTTGTGGTTTTTCACTGTCTAACCAGTGAACCCCCTCCCAACCGCGTAACCAGGTGATCTGGCGCTTCGCTAACTGTCTCGTGGCGCAAACACCTCGATAAACCATTTCATCGTATGAAATCTCACCTTCAAGATACGACCACATCTGGCGGTATCCCACACAACGAATGGAAGGCATGTCCGTATGCAAATCTCCACGGGCAAAAAGCGCCCGCACTTCTGCTTCAAAATCTGAAGCCAACATCTGATGAAAACGCTGCTCAATTCGTTGATGGAGCAGTTCACGGCTCGCCGGGGCGATGGCGAACTGATGCACCTGATACGGCAGAGCGTCTCCTGACGTTTGCGTCAGTTCCGTTAAAGTTTTACCCGAAATGAAAAAAACTTCCAGTGCCCGGGAAAGCCTTTGCGGATCGTTTGGGTGGATCCGCGCTGCGGCAACCGGGTCAATCTCTTCCAGTTGCCTGTGCAAAACGTCCCACCCCTGCTCTGCCGCCTGCCGCTCAATCTTCGCTCTCACTTCCGGATCGGCCGATGGCAGAGGCGATAACCCCTCCAGCAGCGCCTTAAAGTAGAGCATCGTGCCGCCAACTAACAGCGGTATGCGTCCCGCGGCGGTAATCTCGGCCATCTCGGCTAAGGCGTCGCGGCGAAAATCTGCCGCGGAGTAAGCCTGTGCCGGGTCGAGAATATCCAGTAAACGGTGCGGTGCCGCACGCAGTTCGTCTGCGTTGGGCTTCGCCGTGCCGATGTCCATCCCTCGGTAGATGAGGGCTGAATCAACGCTAATCAACTCTACTGGCAAAACTTTACGTAACTCAATGGCTAACGCCGTTTTACCGGAGGCCGTTGGCCCCATTAAAAAAATCGCCTTTGGCAGGCTCGCCTTACTTACTTCAGTCATGTTTCAGGGCGGTCATCGCCGTTTGTAAATCAACAGGTTGTAACAAGCCACCTGGAGGCGCTTTCACCAGCTGTGGACAGAGGCGCTCCACCTCCGCCAGAACGGTAATCGCCTGCGCCATACTCCACGGTGCATGCTCGCTGGCCAGATGGCGGGCGATCCACTGCGCGGTATCGGCGGCATCAAACGTCGTTTGCTGCGCCAGGTAGCCTATCAGTTCAGGAATCAAGTTTTGTAAATTTTGTTGGCGTAAGGGTAAAGGCACTGCGCGAATTGTCACATGCTGCGCGTCCAGTACGATTTCAATCCCCATTTCGGCCAGTTGCGTCTGCACGCGCCGCAAAACCCCTGTTTCTTCAGGGGTTATTTTCAGGCGAACGGGGATCAACAGCGGCTGCGCGCAGGCGGCATTCACCCCCGGGGTTAACTGCGCCTGTTTGAGCCAGCGCTCCGCCACGGAAAGCGCCAGCAACAGCAGTTTACCTTCGCGTTCAAGCAACGCCATGTCGGGAGCAATAATGGTCAATACCCGACCAAAACTCTGGCTATGCCCATCCAGAGAGGGGGTTGAAACCGTGATGTGCTCTTTATGCTCCACCGCCGGCGTATCCAGCAGTTTGCGGTACAGCGCCCCCTGCTGTTTGTGGTAGCCCGGCTGAGCGTTGGGATAGTTGGCACCGGTTGGTCGCGGCGCGTTGCCCGCCGGGGATAAACGTGGAGCAGCCGGCTCGCGCGCGACCGCCGGTTCGGCAAAATGGTTACGCCCGGCCGCCACGCGGTTTTCCGGCAGTGGGCGCGGCGCGGGCTCTTCTTTTGCCAGCGGCAACTCTGGCTCTGCCTGCTGCTGCAATACAGCGGCAACGCCCTGGTAGATGAAATCATGCACCAGGCGCGACTGGTGGAAACGCACCTCGTGCTTCGCGGGGTGCACGTTAACGTCAACCTGATGCGGGTCGATCTCCAGATAAAGCACAAAGGCGGGCTGTTGATCGGCGCCGAGCTTATCTTCGCAGGCCTGTCGAATAGCGTGGTTAATCAGGCGGTCGCGCATCATGCGGCCGTTGACGTAGCAATACTGAATTTCTGCGAACGCGGCGCTGCTGGCGTTCGGATCGGCTACCCAGCCGCGCAGGGCCAGATCGCCATGCTGCCACTCAATGGCCAGCGCCTTTTCCAGAAACGGTGTGCCGCAGATGGCGCCCAACCGACGCTCCTTTTGTCCACCCTCCGCCACCGCGCGGTACTGGCGCATCACCTTACCGTTATGGCTGAGGTTGAGGGTGACATCAAAGCGCGCCAGCGCAATGCGGCGGATGATCTCATCGATATGTCCGAATTCGGTCTTCTCGGTTCGCATAAACTTGCGCCGGGCGGGGGTGTTATAGAAGAGATCCAGCACTTCAAGCGTGGTGCCTACCGGGTGCGCCGCAGGTTTAACCGTGACGTCCATATCGCGCCCTTCGGCGTAGGCCTGCCAGGCTTCCTGCTGGTCGGCCGTGCGGGAGGTCAACGTTAAGCGGGAAACGGAGCTGATACTGGCCAGCGCTTCGCCGCGAAAACCCAGGCTGATAATCGCTTCCAGATCGTCAAGTGAGGCAATTTTACTGGTGGCATGACGCGCCAGCGCCAGCGCCAGCTCGTCCTTTTTGATGCCACAGCCGTTATCACGAATGCGGATAAGCTTTGCACCCCCGCGTTCGATATCGATATCAATGCGGGTCGCCCCTGCATCGAGGCTGTTTTCCACCAGTTCCTTCACCACCGACGCAGGGCGTTCCACCACCTCACCGGCGGCGATTTGGTTCGCGAGCTGCGGCGGTAGAACCTGAATCGGCATGAACTCTCCTTAATTAGTCGCGGTCATCTCACCCGGCAGCGCGGCGCTTGCCGTCTGGGCGGCCCCGCCCTGCGGCGCAGACTGAAGCGGATGCGCGTCAAAGTATTTACGCAGACCGTTATAAATCGCTTCGGCAATTTGCTGCTGATAGCTGTCGCTTCCCAGTAAACGCTCTTCACCGTGGTTACTGATAAAGCCCGTCTCTACCAGAATCGACGGGATATCCGGTGAACGCAGGACACCGAGGCTTGCATGCTCAGGGCGACGCTTATGCAGCGATCCAATGCTTTGCAGCTGACTCAGTACGTTAGTGGCGACATCATACCCGACGCGCTGAGAATGACCGAACTGTAAATCCAGCACCGCCTGGCTGAGATACGGATCGGCCTGGCTGTTTGCCAGCACATCGCCTGCCCCGCCTAACAGTTCAGACTGCTTCTCGTGCTCTTCAAGCCAGTTCGCCATTTCACTGTTGGCGCGACGGTTCGACAGCACCCATACCGACGCGCCGGTGGCGTTACGGTTCGGCGCAGCATCCGCGTGAATCGACACCAGGAAGTTGGCGTTTTGCTTACGCGCCACATCCGAGCGTCCCATCACTGAAATAAAGTAATCTCCGTCGCGGGTCATGACCCCTTTAAACATCGGATCGTCATTCAGAAGCGCACGCAGCTTACGGGCAATGGCGATAGTGACGTTTTTCTCCCGCGTGCCGCCCGGACCAATCGCGCCAGGATCTTGCCCGCCGTGTCCGGCGTCAATGGCGATAATCACTTTGTCGCCACTGACCGGCGTACGCCGCGCGCTGACCGCCGGACGCGTCACCGTGTTGCTGCTGGTCACGGCGGTAAGTCGGTCATTTTGTGATTTAAACGGATTACGGGCTGGCTCAGACGGCCCTGGAGTATAAACCGGCGCTTCCACGCGTTTTGCTACAACAGGTGCAGGCGGTGGCGGCGGCGGAACATCAGCATTAATGGTAAAGACCACCGTATAATTGGCGCCGTTTTGCTGCTTAACCGCCTTCGTTTTGCCCTTTTCGGTGAGATCGACCACCAGACGCAGAGACTGCGCATCCTTCGGCGTTCCCGAACGGATGCTTTTCACCAGATTGTTGCCGCTGAACTGGAGCGGCAGCCCCTGGATCACCCCGGTCTGTTTAATATCGAGCGCCACGCTGCGGCTGTCGATTTGTGAGAAAGCATATTCAGGATCGCCCATAAAGCTGAACGTAATACGGGCCTGGCTATCGCCATTCGACACCTGAATATCCGAGAGGCTGGCCGCCCCGGCCTGCGCGCACAGCAGGACCGTGGCAGCCAGCACCCAACCTTTAACGCGATTAATCATCCCGTTATCCCTACGCTCAACCGGCTAAACGCGCCAGTAAGGAACAGCCTGATGAGGAAACCGCACTGATGCGCGCCTCACGCCCTTGTGCCTGGTAATCTAAGTGAATTTCGACATCCGGGTCAGGCAGCACACCCGCACCTTGTTGCGGCCACTCCACCAGGCAGATGGCGTCGTTGGCAAAGTAATCGCGGATCCCCATAAATTCCAGCTCCTCAGGATCCGCAAGACGATATAAATCAAAGTGGTACACCATGATATTTTCAAGCGTGTACGGTTCTACCAGCGTATAGGTCGGGCTTTTTACGTTCCCGTTATGGCCTAACGCCTGCAAAAAGCCACGGCTGAAGGTTGTTTTACCCGCGCCTAAATCACCATACAGATAAATGACGGTCGCCCCCTGACAGGCCTGCGCCACGCGCTTGCCGAGATCTAAAGTGGCTTGTTCATCAGGTAAAGGAATCGCTCGATTAGTCATTTTCTACGTCAATCACATCCGGGTTAACAACACGCCGCAGCGTGCAAAAAAGATCGGTGGCCAGCATTCCGCGCGTTCCGTAACGAGCAGCCAGCCTGTCAGCCGCCGCACCGTGGGCCACGCAGCCCGCACAGGCTGCATCATAAAGGGGAAGTTTCTGTCCGAGCAATGCGCCAATGATGCCAGAGAGCACATCGCCCATGCCGCCGCTCGCCATGCCTGCATTACCGGCATCAACGATGCCCATCGCATCATCGCTGGCGATAACGGTCCCCGCCCCTTTCAAAACGGCAACACCTCCGTAACGTTTTACCAGACGTTGGGCTGAAAGTAAGCGATCGCTTTCAATTTCTGCCACGCTACAGTTAAGCAGCCGTGCGGCTTCGCCGGGGTGCGGCGTCAGAATGCGATTGTGACGCTTATCCGGGTTTATTGCCAGAAGGTTAAGCGCGTCGGCATCCCAGAGCATCGGTTTACGAAAATTCTCGGCCTTTTGCAGGGCCTGTTTGCCCCACTCCTGCTGACCCAGGCCCGGACCAATGACCACCACGTCCGCCCACTCAAGACCCTCTTCAATCGCCTGCGGGGTAAGCTCGTGGACCATCAGCTCCGGCCGCGCGGTAATAATGGGCGGAATGTTTTCGCTGCGGGTCAGCACGCGTATTAATCCGGCGCCGCTGCGCAACGCGGCCTCTCCGGTCATACGAATCGCACCTGCCGTACCGCGATCGCCGCCGATAATCAGCAGTCGGCCATGGTCGCCCTTATGGGAGGTGGGACGGCGCGGCGGCAGCCACTGTGCAAGCAGGGAGTCATCAAAGCGGGTGATGTGGGTATCCTGTCCGGCCAGCCAGTTTTCCAGCCCCAGGGCGTTGTGGTGTAACGTGCCCACGACATCCCGCGCTTTACCGGTAAGCAAACCCGGCTTCAGGGCGATAAAGGTCACGGTGTGCGCCGCCTCAATCGACACGCCCGGCGTCGCGCCGGTTTGCGCCATCAGGCCGGAGGGAATATCCAGCGCTACCACCGGGGCGGGGTGCGCATTAGCGCGCGTAATCAGCGCGGCGACGTCATCGCGAGGCGCGCGCATCAGTCCCGTCCCCAGCAGCCCATCAACAATCACGTCGACATCCTCGGGCCAGACAATATCAGGCGCATGAATAATGCCCCCCGCATTCAGCCAGGCCTCTCTCGCCATGCCCGCTTCTTCCGGTAACGGCTTGTCGCTCTCCAGCGCCAGCAGGGTGACGCGCAGCCCCGCCGCAACCGCAAGACGAGCCACCACATAGCCATCGCCACCGTTATTGCCGTGTCCGCACAGGATCAGATAGTGCGAGGCATCCGGATAAGCCGTGCGCGCCACGTTAAACGCCGCCTCGCCCGCGCGCTGCATCAGTTCGTAAAGGGTAATGCCCAGGCTATCTGCGGCCTCTTTCTCGGCCCGACGGAGGTCATCCGCATGCCAGATGGAATGTGGTATACTTGCGGGGTTTTTCTTCACAGTATGGTCCATCATGTCACAGCCCCTCGATCTCAATGAATTAGCGCAAAAAATAAAACAGTGGGGTGCTGAACTGGGCTTCCAGAAGGTCGGTATTACTGATACCGACCTCTCTGCCAGCGAGCCTAAGCTCCAGGCATGGCTGGATAAACAATACCACGGCGAGATGGAGTGGATGGCGCGTCACGGTATGATGCGTGCCCGCCCCCACGAGCTGTTGCCGGGTACGCTGCGCGTTATTAGCGTACGCATGAACTATCTGCCTGCTAACGCGGCCTTTGCGCGCACGCTAAAAAATCCTTCGCTGGGTTACGTCAGCCGATACGCGCTGGGGCGTGATTACCATAAACTTCTGCGCAACCGTCTAAAAAAGCTCGGGGAAACCATTCAGCAGCACTGTGTTTCGCTGAATTTTAGACCCTTTGTCGATTCTGCGCCTATTCTTGAGCGCCCGATCGCCGAAAAAGCCGGGCTCGGCTGGACAGGTAAGCACTCACTTATCTTAAGCCGCGACGCGGGCTCATTCTTTTTCCTGGGTGAACTGCTGATTGATTTACCCCTGCCGGTAGACGGTCCGGTGGAAGAAGGCTGTGGTCGCTGTGTGGCCTGTATGACCATCTGCCCGACGGGCGCTATTGTCGAACCGTATACCGTTGATGCGCGCCGCTGTATCTCTTATCTCACTATCGAGCTGGAAGGCGCCATTCCAGAGGAGTTTCGTCCGCTTATCGGCAACCGCATCTACGGCTGTGATGACTGCCAGCTGATTTGTCCGTGGAACCGTTATTCACAGTTGACGGATGAAGAAGACTTCAGTTCGCGCAAGGCGTTACATGCCCCGCAGTTGATCGAACTGTTCGCCTGGAGCGAAGCCTGGTTCCTGAAGGTGACGGAAGGTTCCGCCATACGTCGTATCGGCCACCTGCGCTGGCTGCGTAATGTGGCCGTTGCGCTGGGGAATGCCCCGTGGGATGAAGCAAATCTTCAGGCGCTCGAAAGCCGTCGAGGTGAGCACCCACTTCTTGATGAGCACATAGAATGGGCGATTGCGCAGCAAATTGAGAAGCGAAATGCCGGCGTGGTTGAAGTGCAGTTACCGAAGAAACAGCGCCTAGTCAGGGTGATTGAAAAAGGGCTGCCGCGGGATGTGTGATATATTCACAGGCTGTGAATAAAAATAAGAATTCAGGCGCCATCAGCTCTGGCAAACAGGTCAAGTGATCTCAATAACATTTTGAAATCAAATTTTCTTTATAAATTACAGTGAATTACGCAGATATTATTCACCCTGCTAACATTTCGTACAGACTGGTTTTATCACGGTTTCTGTGGATAACTCTGTTCACAAGAGTATTTCAGACATAATAGAAAACGTCCCCAACGAAGCACTTCGCTGTGGATAATCTGGAGATGAAGAAGAATTTGGAGCGGGAAACGAGACTCGAACTCGCGACCCCGACCTTGGCAAGGTCGTGCTCTACCAACTGAGCTATTCCCGCTTGGGTGTTCTGGTGCTATGCGTATCTTGCGATACTTTCAAATTTTGGAGCGGGAAACGAGACTCGAACTCGCGACCCCGACCTTGGCAAGGTCGTGCTCTACCAACTGAGCTATTCCCGCTTGGGTGTTCTGGTGCTATGCGTATCTTGCGATACTTTCAAATTTTGGAGCGGGAAACGAGACTCGAACTCGCGACCCCGACCTTGGCAAGGTCGTGCTCTACCAACTGAGCTATTCCCGCAAATCTGTACTGCTTTTGTTGCTGTCGTAACGTGTAATTCTCTGTCGTTACGGGAGGCGCATTATACGAGAAATCCGTTTAGCTGCAACCCCCCTCAAAGCGATTTTTTTGAAATTCAGTTCAAGTGCTTGTTTAATCGGCAAGCTGAACAATTTAGCGACAAAAACCCGGCCACGCAAGGCGCCGGATCGCAAAATCAGAGCTTAATAAAGTTTTCGCGATAGTACGCCAGCTCCGCAACAGACTCACGGATGTCGTCCATCGCCTGGTGCGTCCCCTGCTTTGTAAAGCCGTCGAGAATTTCCGGTTTCCAGCGGCGGGCCAGCTCTTTCAGGGTGCTCACATCCAGATAGCGGTAGTGGAAGTAGGACTCCAGCTCCGGCATGTACTTAAACAGGAAACGACGATCCTGACCAATGCTGTTGCCACAGATAGGCGATTTTCCTGCCGGCACCCACTGCTTCAGAAATTCAAGCGTCGCCAGCTCCGCTTCGCGGTCGCCCAGGGAGCTGGCCTTCACGCGTTCTACCAGCCCGCTGCCGGTATGAGTACGCACGTTCCACTCATCCATCAGCGCAAGCTGGTCATCGGACTGGTGCACGGCAATCGTTGGGCCTTCCGCCAGAATATTGAGATTGGCATCGGTGACCAGTGTGGCGATCTCAATAATGCGATCGCGCTCGGGATCCAGGCCGGTCATCTCCAGATCGATCCAAATCAGGTTGTTTTCGTCCGCGCTCATGTTATTTTCCACCCTTCTCGCATAACCGGCAGTAGCAGGTTAACTAGTATTAATTAGAGTGTATCATAGAGGTTTTGCCCGCTACGGGCGACCAGGAGCCAGCGCGATTGAGTAAAAATAAACTCTCCAAAGGGCAGCAGCGCCGCGTGAATGCAAATCACCAGCGCCGTCTTAAAACCACTACGGAGAAGCCCGATTACGATGACAACCTGTTTGGCGAAGCGACAGAAGGCGTTGTGATTAGCCGCTTCGGCATGCACGCCGATGTCGAATCCGCCGACGGGGATATCCACCGTTGCAATATCCGTCGCACCATCCGTTCCCTGGTGACCGGTGACCGCGTGGTCTGGCGTCCAGGCAAAGAGGCGGCGGAAGGGGTAACGGTTAAAGGTATCGTTGAAGCCGTGCATGAACGCACGTCGGTTCTGACCCGTCCGGATTTCTACGACGGCGTGAAGCCTATTGCCGCCAACATCAACCAGATAGTGATCGTTTCAGCGATTTTGCCTGAGCTTTCGCTCAATATTATTGACCGTTATCTGGTGGCCTGCGAAACGCTACAGGTTGAGCCGCTCATCGTGCTGAATAAAATCGATCTGCTGGATGACGAGGCCATGGCCTTTGTAAATGAGCAGATGGATATTTACCGCAACATTGGCTATCGCGTGTTGATGGTTTCCAGCCGCACCAAAGATGGCCTGAAGCCGTTAGAAGATGCGCTGACCGACCGCATCAGCATCTTTGCGGGGCAGTCCGGCGTAGGTAAATCGAGCCTGCTTAACAACCTGCTCGGCCTTCAGCAGGAGATCCTGACCAACGATGTGTCTGACGTCTCGGGCCTGGGCCAGCACACCACCACTGCCTCACGTCTCTATCACTTCCCGCACGGTGGCGATGTGATTGACTCCCCGGGCGTGCGTGAGTTTGGTCTCTGGCACCTCGAGCCGGAACAAATCTTTAACGGATTTGTCGAATTCCATGACTATTTAGGCGCTTGCAAATACCGCGACTGTAAACATGACAACGATCCGGGCTGCGCTATCCGCGAAGCGGTAGAGAACGGAGAAATTGCGGAAACCCGTTTCGAAAATTACCACCGTATTCTCGAAAGCATGGACCAGGTAAAAACGCGTAAAAACTTTTCTGATTCTGATAACTGACAACTAAGCTAAGCGTCGCTAAAATCGTCCCCTTTTTTCAGGTTCCGGCAGCGTAATGCCGGATCAGGAACGACAAAACAATGGCCTGGAGGCTACCTTGTTAAACTCATTTAAACTTTCGCTTCAATACATTCTGCCGAAACTGTGGCTCACTCGCCTGGCGGGCTGGGGCGCGAGCAAACGAGCGGGCTGGCTGACCAAACTGGTCATCGACCTGTTCGTGAAATACTACAAGGTCGACATGAAAGAAGCGCAGAAGCCGGATACGGCAAGCTACCGCACCTTCAACGAATTTTTTGTGCGTCCGCTGCGCGACGAAGTGCGCCCGCTGAATACCGACCCGAACGTGCTGGTGATGCCAGCGGACGGCGTGATCAGCCAGCTGGGTAAAATTGAAGACGACAAAATTTTGCAGGCGAAAGGCCATAACTACAGCCTGGAAGCGCTGCTGGCCGGTAACTACATAATGGCCGATCTGTTCCGCAACGGGACTTTCGCGACCACCTATCTCTCCCCGCGCGACTACCACCGCGTGCATATGCCGTGTAATGGTATTCTGCGCGAGATGATCTACGTGCCGGGGGATCTGTTCTCTGTAAACCACCTGACGGCGCAAAACGTTCCTAACCTGTTTGCCCGTAACGAGCGCGTCATCTGCCTGTTTGATACTGAGTTTGGCCCAATGGCGCAGATTCTGGTGGGTGCTACCATTGTAGGCAGCATCGAAACCGTCTGGGCGGGCACCATTACGCCGCCGCGCGAAGGCGTGATCAAGCGCTGGACCTGGCCTGCCGGCGAAGAAGAAGGTTCTGTGGCCCTGCTGAAAGGTCAGGAAATGGGCCGCTTCAAGCTGGGCTCAACGGTCATCAACCTGTTCGCACCGGGCAAAGTTAACCTGGTCGACGAGCTGGAAAGCCTGTCCGTGACCAAACTCGGCCAGCCTCTGGCAGTATCGACGGAGGTCTTTGTGACGCCAGAGGTTGCGCCTGCCCCGTTGCCGGAAGAAGAGATCAAAGCCGAGCACGACGCCAGCCCGCTGGTTGACGACAAAAAAGACGAAGGCTAACAACAGAAGGATCGCTGACGTGCGCCCGATTATCGTATTACTGATGGCCTGGTGCCTCAGCATGGGGGCGTACGCAGCGACGGCCCCCGACGCCAAACAGATAACCCAGGAGCTGGAGCAGGCAAAAGCGGCGAAACCCGCTCAGCCGGAGACCGTTGAGTCGCTCCAGTCTGCACTGAACGCGCTTGAGGAACGAAAGGGTTCCCTTGAGCGCGCGCAACAGTACCAGCAGGTTATCGACAACTTCCCCAAACTCTCTCAGACCCTGCGCTCGCAGCTAAACAACCTGCGCGATGAACCACGCCAGGTCCCCGCGGGGATGACGTCCGAGGCGCTGAATCAGGAGATCCTGCAAGTCAGCAGCCAACTGCTGGAAAAAAGCCGTCTGGCGCAGCAGGAGCAGGAACGGGCGCGTGAAATTGCCGATTCCCTCAGCCAGCTTCCACAGCAGCAAACCGATGCCCGCCGTCAGTTAAATGAGGTGGAACGTCGCATCGGGACGCAGACAGGCAGCACACCGCAGAATCAGGCACAAAATCTTGGGTTGCAGGCGGAATCCGCCAGACTAAAAGCGCTGGTTGATGAACTGGAGCTGGCGCAGCTTTCCGCTAACAACCGCCAGGAGCTGTCGCGGATGCGTTCCGAGCTGGCGCAGAAGCAGAGCCAGCAGCTGGATGCATATCTCCAGGCGCTGAGAAATCAACTCAACAGCCAGCGTCAGCGTGAAGCTGAACGTGCGCTGGAAAGCACCGAGTTACTGGCCGAAAACAGTGCTAACCTGCCCGACAGCATCGTCGCCCAGTTTAAGGTTAACCGCGAGCTTTCTGCCGCGCTGAATCAGCAGGCGCAGCGCATGGATTTGGTGGCCTCGCAGCAGCGTCAGGCCACCAATCAAACCCTCCAGGTTCGTCAGGCGCTCAACACTCTGCGTGAACAGTCCCAGTGGCTTGGCTCGTCTAACCTGTTGGGCGAAGCGTTACGCGCGCAGGTGGCTCGTCTGCCAGAGATGCCAAAACCGCAGCAGCTTGATACGGAGATGGCGCAGCTACGCGTTCAGCGTCTTCATTATGAAGATCTCCTCAACAAGCAGCCGCAAATCCGCCAGATCCGTCAGGCTGACGGACAGCCGCTCACCGGCGAGCAAAGTCGTATTCTGGAAGCGCAGCTGCGCACCCAACGCGAACTGCTCAATTCCCTGTTGCAGGGAGGCGATACGCTGATCCTTGAGCTGACCAAGCTGAAAGTCTCGAATAGCCAGCTGGAGGATGCGCTGAAAGAGGTCAACGAAGCCACGCACCGTTACCTTTTCTGGACGTCCGACGTACGGCCGATGACCTTCGCCTGGCCGATTGAGATTGTGCAGGATCTGCGCCGCCTCATTTCATTGGACACCTTCAGCCAGCTGGGCCTCGCCAGCGTAATGATGATAACCAGCAAGGAGACCATCTTCCCGCTGCTGGGGGCGCTGATTCTGGTGGGCTTCAGTATTTATTCCCGTCGTCACTTTACCCGTTTCCTTGAGCGCTCCAGCGCCCGAGTGGGAAAAGTAACCCAGGATCACTTCTGGCTGACGTTGCGTACGGTGTTCTGGTCAATTCTGGTCGCGTCTCCACTGCCGGTGCTGTGGATGACGCTCGGATACGGCCTGCGTGAAGCCTGGCCCTACCCGCTTGCCGTCGCGATTGGCGATGGCGTGACCGCCACCGTTCCGCTGCTGTGGGTGGTGATGATTTGCGCCACGTTTGCGCGGCCAAATGGTCTGTTCATCGCTCACTTTGGCTGGCCGCGTAATCGCGTTGCGCGGGCGATGCGTTACTACCTGATGAGTATCGGGCTGATTGTGCCGCTGATTATGGCGTTGATCATGTTCGATAATCTCAATGACCGGGAGTTCTCCGGCTCGCTGGGACGGCTGTGCTTTATGCTGATCTGCGGGGCGTTAGCGGTAGTGACGCTCAGCCTGAAACGCGCCGGGATCCCGCTCTATCTCGACAAGACCGGCAGTGGCGATAACATGTTTAACCGTCTGCTGTGGAACCTGCTGCTCAGCGCGCCGCTGGCGGCGATGCTGGCGGCAGCGGTCGGTTATCTCGCCACGTCGCAGGCGCTGCTCGCCCGACTGGAAACGTCGGTGGCTATCTGGTTCCTGCTGCTGGTGGTCTACCATGTTATTCGCCGCGGCATGCTGATCCAGCGTCGTCGTCTGGCGTTTGACCGTGCCAAACACCGTCGCGCAGAAATTCTGGCCCAGCGCGCGCGGGGTGAAGAAGAGCCGAACCACGTCAACAGCACCGAAGGGACCACAGACGCCGATGACGTCGAACTGGATCTGGATGCGATCAGTACCCAGTCCCTGCGGCTGGTACGCTCAATTCTGATGCTGGTTGCCCTGCTGTCGGTGATCTTCCTGTGGTCGGAAATCCACTCCGCGTTTGGCTTCCTGGAGAACATCTCTTTATGGGATGTGACGTCCACGGTGCAGGGGGTCGAAAGTCTGGAGCCCATCACCTTAGGGGCCGTGCTGATTGCGATTCTGGTGCTGATCATCACCACGCAGCTGATCCGTAACTTCCCTGCCCTGCTGGAGCTGGCGCTGTTGCAGCATCTGGATTTAACCCCCGGCACAGGCTATGCGATCACCACCATCACCAAGTATTTAATCATGCTGTTTGGTGGGCTGGTTGGCTTCTCGATGATTGGTATCGAATGGTCAAAACTGCAATGGCTGGTTGCCGCCCTGACCGTAGGCCTGGGTTTTGGTTTACAGGAGATTTTTGCCAACTTCGTCTCTGGTCTGATCATTCTGTTTGAAAAGCCGATTCGAATTGGCGATACGGTGACCATCCGCGATCTCACCGGCAGCGTCACCAGGATCAACACCCGCGCCACCACCATCAGCGACTGGGACCGTAAAGAGATCATCGTCCCGAACAAGGCGTTTATCACCGAGCAGTTTATCAACTGGTCGCTGTCCGACTCCGTCACGCGTGTGGTGCTGACCGTACCCGCTCCGTCGGATGCCAACAGCGAAGAGGTGACGCAGATCCTCTATACGGCTGCTGAACGCTGTTCGCTGGTAATCGACAACCCGCCGCCGGAAGTGTTCCTGGTTGATTTGCAGCAGGGGATCCAGATTTTCGAGCTGCGTATCTACGCCGCCGAGATGGGACACCGTATGCCGCTGCGCCATGAGATCCACCAGTTGATTCTGGCTGGCTTCCGCGAGCACGGAATTGATATGCCGTTCCCACCGTTCCAGATGCGTCTGGAAACGCTGGACGGACGTAAGACGGGAAGAACGTTGACGTCAGCGGCGCGTACGCGCCCGGCGGGAAGTTTGTAATCCTTTCCCCCTCCCCGTCGGGAGGGGGTCAATCCTTTACGCCACTTCTGCTACACAGGCCGTCGAGCGACGACGGTAATGCTCATAAATCCCCATTGCCAGCAGCGAGAAGAAGATCGGTCCGCCAACCATCCACAGCGTGCTGTTCCAGTCATTTGCCTCAACCACGGGCTGAATGACGGTAAAGATGTTGGCGAACGCGACGACCAGCACCACAACAGTGGTCGCCAGCAGCGTCGCCGCGCGGGTTTTGAAGATCACAAACGGCCGCTCCAGATCCCGCTTCGCCTTAAAGAACGGGAACGCCAGGGTCAGGAACAGATACGGAAGCGTCATCGATACGTTCGCCATCAGGGTCAGCTTGTTATAGAACGCCGACGCGGTATCACCGCCGAAGGACACCAGCAGAATGAACACGCACACCAGCAGGCACTGCATCCACATCGCGTTGGCAGGCATACCGGCAGCGTTCAGCTGCGTCATACGTGCGGGCCACAGCGCCTTTGGCGTCCCCTGAATAATCGCTTTCAGCGGCGAGTAGATCAGCGTGAAGAATGCGCCAGTATAGGCGAGGAACATCGACAAGCCAGTAATCCGCGCAAACCAGATCCCCAGGGTGGCCGACGTTTCCGGCGCGAGATCCATGGCGTTGCCCAGCGTCACCCCCAGGCTTTTCATCAGCACGTAGGTAATATTGCCGAGGTTGGTGGTGTTATTACTTAACATCTGCTGCCAGTTAGTGCTGACGCCCCAGAGGAAAATCGCCAGTGAGTAGCCAATGGAAATGACGATGGCGGCAAAGATAATACCTTTGGCGAAGTTCTTTTCCGGATTTTCGGTTTTGTCGACCAGCCCGCCCACGGCTTCAATTCCACCGTAAGCAAAGATGGCAAACACCACAAAGGAGAGCATGGCCAGCCCGGACTGGTAACCCGGATTAGGCGATGAAACGAAGTTGACTTCCTGTGCGAAATGCCCGCCGTTCAGGCACAGAATAGCGATGCTGACCAGCAGCAGCACCAGGTTCAGGCACATCACGGAAATACCGCCAACGGCAGTGATACGGGCAATTTTGTTGATGCCTTTCGAGGCCACCAGGGTGACCACCACCATCCAGCACACTGCCAGAATACCGACCACCTGCGTGGAGCTCAGCCCCGCCAGAGACCAGACCTGCGTTTTATCCGCACCGAAGAGAAACGTTGAGAACGGCACCCAAACCTTGGCCGCCGTGCTGACCATCCAGACGACGTAGGATGAAAACCACATGAACGTACCGATAAACGCGTAACGCGGACCGACGCTGTTGTTCATCCACGAATAGATGCCGCCCTCTTCTTTCCTGTACGCCGAGCCCATCTCCGCCATCATCAGCGCAAACGGGATAAAGAAGAACAGAGCGGAAACGATATAAAACGGCGTCGCGCTGTAGCCCATCAGATAAAACGCGGACGGGCTATTGGCAAAGCCAAAGACTGACGTAAAAATCATCAGAATGAGCCCGGTAAGGGTCATTTTTTTGAGTGAGTGAGACATATAACCATCCGAAACGGAATTAAACTGCGCGGATGGTAGCAGATGACCAGACAAACAATGTGGCTATCCGAGTCAAATTAAGAAAAAGACCCGTATAGAGAGAAATGAGCAGTTTTTAATGTGGCAGAGTTAAATGACCGAGTAGGCCGGGTAAGCGCAGCGCCACCCGGCATTTTTTCAGGCGCGATCGACCGTAAAGGCAATCACATCGCCCAGGTGCTCGGCACCCAGCGCCAGCATGACCAGGCGATCCACACCCAGCGCCACGCCGGAGCAGTCCGGCAGACCGGCTTTAAGCGCTTCCAGCAGATGAGTATCAATCGGCTGCTGCGGCAGACCGCGCGCGTTGCGCTTGCGGTTATCCTGCTCGAAACGCTGCTGCTGTTCGCGCGCGTCGGTCAGCTCGTGGAAACCGTTCGCCAGCTCGATGCCTTTGAAATACACCTCAAAACGCTCCGCCACGCGGTGATCTTCGGTGCTGATCTGCGCCAGTGAGGCCTGGCTGGCCGGGAAGTGATAGACAAACGTCGGACGATCTTTGCCAATCTGCGGTTCAACACCAAAGGTGAACAGCAGTTGCAGCAGCGTGTCGCGATCCTCTTCGGTATCCGCCACGTTGCTCAGATCCAGTTTTGCCGCCACTTCACGCAGCTGTGTTTTATCAGCCGACAGCGGATCGATTTCCAGATGGCGCTGGAAGGCCTGCTGATAGGAGAGCGTTTCAGCTTCCGCGCAATCCAGCACCTGTTGCAGCAGATCGTCAACTTCGTTCATCAGACGATACATGTCGTAGTGCGGGCGGTACCACTCCAGCATGGTGAATTCCGGATTATGGTGTCGGCCCATCTCTTCATTACGGAAGCTACGGCACAGCTGATAGACCGGACCACACCCGGCCGCCAGCAGACGCTTCATATGGTATTCCGGGCTGGTCATCAGATACAGATTCATGCCCTGAGAGTGGCCTGGGCCAACAAAACGGGTTTCAAACGGGACCAGATGAATATCCGTGACCGTCGCCTGACTCATGCACGGCGTTTCCACCTCCAGGACGCCGCGATCCGCAAAGAAGCGGCGGATCTCCGCCATAATTGCTGCGCGCTTTAGCAGGTTTGGAATGGATGCGCTCGGCTGCCAGGTGGCCGTTTCGCTCATGAGTTATTTCTCCGTTTTCAGACAAGGGCACGAAGTCTACTCGTAAGCCGGGGCAGAGACAAATTTTGCACAGTAAAAGTCCTTTTTCATTGCACAGAGAAATACTGTGACGCCATTCATTAATCACGATGATAAATCACCGCACAGAACAGCAAAAAAATCGAACACGTCAAATTTCCCTCACTTCTACGCGGTTATACTGTTTTACCCATAAAGGAGCAGTGGAATCGCTTCCGCAATCGCCCGTTCGGGCAGGTGAACGTCCTTTAGTTCATCCCGTTGCGGGAAAACAAAAATCTGGAGGAATGTCGTGCAAACTTTTCAAGCCGATCTTGCCGTAATAGGCGCTGGCGGGGCTGGATTACGCGCTGCAATTGCTGCGGCACAAGCCAATCCGAACGCTAAAATCGCATTGATTTCAAAAGTCTATCCGATGCGCAGCCACACGGTAGCCGCAGAAGGAGGATCCGCCGCCGTCGCGCAGGATCATGACAGCTTCGAATACCATTTCCACGACACGGTTGCAGGGGGCGACTGGCTTTGCGAACAGGATGTCGTTGATTACTTCGTGCACCATTGCCCAACGGAAATGACCCAGCTGGAACAGTGGGGATGCCCGTGGAGCCGCCGTCCGGACGGGAGCGTCAACGTCCGCCGCTTCGGTGGCATGAAGATCGAACGCACCTGGTTTGCCGCCGATAAGACCGGCTTCCACATGCTGCACACCCTGTTCCAGACCTCCCTCCAGTTCCCACAAATCCAGCGCTTTGACGAACATTTCGTTCTCGACATTCTGGTCGACGACGGTCATGCGCGCGGACTGGTGGCGATGAACATGATGGAAGGCACGCTTGTCCAGATCCGCGCGAATGCGGTGGTGATGGCAACGGGCGGTGCGGGTCGCGTATACCGCTACAACACCAACGGCGGCATCGTCACCGGTGACGGTATGGGCATGGCGCTCAGCCACGGCGTCCCGCTGCGTGATATGGAGTTCGTCCAGTATCACCCAACCGGCCTGCCAGGCTCCGGCATACTGATGACGGAAGGCTGCCGCGGTGAAGGCGGTATTCTGGTCAACAAAAACGGCTATCGCTATTTGCAGGATTACGGCATGGGTCCGGAAACCCCGCTTGGCGAGCCGAAAAACAAATACATGGAACTCGGCCCACGCGACAAAGTTTCTCAGGCTTTCTGGCACGAGTGGCGCAAAGGCAACACCATCTCAACGCCGCGCGGCGACGTGGTGCATCTCGACCTGCGTCATCTCGGCGAGAAGAAACTGCTGGAGCGTCTACCGTTTATCTGCGAGCTGGCGAAAGCCTATGTGGGCGTCGATCCGGTGAAAGAGCCGATCCCGGTGCGTCCAACCGCGCACTACACCATGGGCGGTATCGAAACCGACCAGCAGTGCGAAACCCGCATCAAAGGGCTGTTTGCGGTGGGCGAGTGTTCCTCCGTCGGTCTGCACGGCGCAAACCGACTGGGCTCGAACTCGCTGGCTGAGCTGGTGGTCTTTGGTCGCATGGCGGGCGAACGTGCGATGGAGCGTGCCGCAACGGCAGGTGAAGCTAACAGCGCGGCGCTGGATGCGCAGGTTGCAGACGTCGAAAAACGCCTGAAAGACCTGGTGAACCAGGAAGGTAACGAAAACTGGTCGAAGATCCGCGACGAAATGGGGCTGTCGATGGAAGAAGGCTGCGGGATCTACCGTACGCCAGAGCTGATGCAGAAAACCGTCGACAAGCTGGCGGAACTCCAGGAACGCTTCAAGCGCGTGCGTGTCACCGACACCTCCAGCGTCTTCAATACCGATCTGCTTTATACCATTGAACTGGGCCACGGCCTGAACGTCGCAGAGTGTATGGCCCATTCCGCCCTGGCGCGTAAAGAGTCCCGCGGCGCGCACCAGCGCCTGGATGAGGGCTGCACCGAACGTGACGACGTCAATTTCCTTAAACACACTCTCGCCTGGCGCGATGCGGATGGCACTACGCGACTGGACTACAGCGACGTGAAAATCACCACGCTGCCACCGGCGAAACGCGTGTACGGTGCAGAAGCAGAAGCCGCCGATAAGAAGGAGAAGGCGAATGGCTGAGATGCAAAAACTGAAAATTGAAGTGGTGCGCTACAATCCGGAAGTGGACGCCGCGCCGCACAGCGCTTTCTATGAAGTCCCTTACGACGAGCAAACGTCCCTGCTGGATGCGCTCGGCTATATCAAAGATAACCTGGCCCCAGACCTGAGCTACCGCTGGTCCTGCCGCATGGCAATTTGCGGCTCCTGCGGCATGATGGTCAACAAGGTGCCAAAGCTGGCGTGTAAAACCTTCCTGCGTGATTACACCAAAGGTATCAAGGTTGAAGCGCTGGGCAACTTCCCGATTGAGCGCGATCTGGTGGTCGACATGACCCACTTTATCGAAAGCCTCGAAGCGATTAAGCCGTACATCATCGGCAACCCGCGCACGCCGGATCAGGGGCCAAACACCCAGACGCCCGCGCAGATGGCGAAATACCATCAGTTCTCCGGCTGCATCAACTGCGGCCTGTGCTATGCCGCCTGTCCACAGTTTGGCCTGAACCCTGAGTTTATCGGCCCGGCCGCCATTACCCTGGCGCACCGCTATAACGAAGACAGCCGCGACCACGGCAAAAAAGAACGTATGGCCCAGCTGAACAGCCAGAACGGGGTCTGGACCTGCACGTTTGTCGGTTACTGCTCCGAAGTCTGTCCGAAGCATGTCGACCCGGCTGCCGCCATTCAGCAGGGTAAGGTGGAAAGCTCGAAAGACTTTCTTATCGCTACCCTGAAACCACGCTAAGGAGTGCATGATGACGACTAAACGCAAAGCCTACGTGCGACCAATGCCGTCCACCTGGTGGAAAAAACTGCCGTTTTATCGCTTCTATATGCTGCGTGAAGGCACGGCTGTTCCCGCGGTCTGGTTCAGCCTCGAACTGCTGTACGGGGTTTATGCCCTCAAGCACGGCCCGGAAGCCTGGTCCAGTTTTGTGGGCTTCCTGCAAAACCCAATCATCGTTGTGCTGAACCTGATTGTGCTCGCCGCCGCGCTGCTTCATACCAAAACCTGGTTTGAACTGGCGCCAAAAGCAGCGAACATCATTGTAAAAGGCGAAAAAATGGGGCCAGAGCCGGTCATTAAAGGGCTCTGGGCAGTGACGGCAGTTGTCTCTGTGGTCATTCTGTTTGTCGCACTGTTCTGGTAAGGAGACTACTGTGATCAATCCAAATCCAAAACGTTCAGACGAGCCGGTCTTCTGGGGGCTGTTTGGCGCAGGCGGCATGTGGAGCGCCATTATTGCCCCGGTCATTATCCTGCTGGTCGGGATCATGCTGCCGCTGGGGTTGTTCCCGGGCGATGCGCTGAGCTATGAGCGCGTACTAGCCTTTGCGAGCAGCTTTATTGGCCGCGTGTTCATCTTCCTGATGATCGTCCTGCCGCTGTGGTGTGGTCTGCATCGTATCCATCATGCGATGCACGATCTGAAAATCCATGTGCCAAGCGGTAAATGGGTCTTCTACGGTCTGGCGACCATTCTGACGGTCGTCACGTTGATTGCCGTGGTCACCATCTGACTGAACAGGCCCGCCATCCGGCGGGCTTTTTACTTTTTCATCTTCTCCACCAGCCACCGGGAAAATTCGCGCATGGCTGGCGTTTTTGCCCGGGACTGCAATCGGGTCAGCCAGTAGCTGCCGAGCTCAACCTGCGTCGCAAAGGGCTGCACAATGCGCTCGCTGGCTAACAGATGGGTAAACATATCGACAGGCGCAATAGCAATGCCCACTCCTGCCTGAGCGGCCTCCAGCATGGTCACGGACGAATCAAATACCATCACGCGGTGCGTTGGTGAAGGGGGATGCTCGCCGGCCGCCTGCATCCACGCGGTCCACTCGTCGCGTCGGTAGGAGCGCAGCAGCGTAAACCTGAGGATGTCGGCCGGACTGTGCAGACTGGCGGCGATATCAGGCGTACACAGCGGCGCGAGCGGCGCATGACAAAGAAATTCAGCCTCGGTGCCGTGCCACGCCCCACCACCGTAGCGGATCGTATAGTCAAGCCCTTCGGCAGCCGGATCAACGCGGTTGTTATGGGTGGAAAGCTGAAGATCGATGTGTGGATAGCCACGGCGAAAATCCTCCAGCTGCGAGAATAAAACCCCGGTGGCAAACGTACCCACCACGCCGATTTTCAGCTTCTCCTGCGCACGATGGTTAGCGAAGCGATCCAGCATTCCGGCTATACGATCGAACGAATCATTCAGCACCGGCAGTAAATTTTCGCCCTCGGTAGTCAACATCAGCCCGCGCGACACGCGAACGAACAGCTGACAGTTAAGGTGCTGCTCCAGCGTTTTCACATGCTGGCTAATCGCCGAGTGCGTCACGTTCAGTTCAATGGCCGCATGCGTAAAGCTGAGATGTCTTGCGGCGGCCTCAAAAGCCCGAAGCGAATTGAGAGGGAGATAGCTTCGCGTCATGGTCTCTTCCGTTAGAAAAATTAACAGCTAATGCTAAATTTAACCGTTTGTCAGGCACAGTCAAATCCAACAGACTACGCCTGTCTGACGGGCCCGGACATCCCCTTGACTCGCTATTACGGAAGATTACTGATGATGAAAAAATCCCTTTGCTGCGCCCTGCTGCTCGGCATCTCCTGCTCTGCTCTCGCCGCGCCAGTATCGGAAAAACAGCTGGCGGAGGTGGTCGCGAATACGGTTACCCCGCTGATGAAAGCCCAGTCTGTTCCTGGCATGGCGGTGGCCGTTATTTATCAGGGAAAACCGCACTATTACACGTTTGGCAAGGCCGATATCGCGGCGAATAAACCCGTTACGCCTCAGACCCTGTTCGAGCTGGGTTCTATAAGTAAAACCTTCACCGGCGTTTTAGGTGGGGATGCCATTGCGCGCGGTGAAATTTCGCTGGACGATCCGGTGACCAGATACTGGCCACAGCTGACGGGCAAGCAGTGGCAGGGTATTCGTATGCTGGATCTCGCCACCTACACCGCTGGCGGCCTGCCGCTACAGGTACCGGATGAGGTCACGGATAACGCCTCCCTGCTGCGCTTTTATCAAAACTGGCAGCCACAGTGGAAGCCTGGCACAACGCGTCTTTACGCCAACGCCAGCATCGGTCTTTTTGGCGCGCTGGCGGTCAAACCTTCCGGCATGCCCTATGAGCAGGCCATGACGACGCGGGTCCTTAAGCCGCTCAAGCTGGACCATACCTGGATTAACGTGCCGAAAGCGGAAGAGGCGCATTACGCCTGGGGCTATCGTGACGGTAAAGCGGTGCGCGTTTCGCCGGGTATGCTGGATGCACAAGCCTATGGCGTGAAAACCAACGTGCAGGATATGGCGAACTGGGTCATGGCAAACATGGCGCCGGAGAAGGTTGCCGATGCCTCACTTAAGCAGGGCATCGCGCTGGCGCAGTCGCGCTACTGGCGTATCGGGTCAATGTATCAGGGTCTGGGCTGGGAAATGCTCAACTGGCCCGTGGAGGCCAACACGGTGGTCGAAGGCAGCGACAGTAAGGTGGCGCTGGCGCCGTTGCCCGTGGCAGAAGTGAATCCACCGGCTCCCCCGGTCAAAGCGTCCTGGGTCCATAAAACGGGTTCTACTGGCGGGTTTGGCAGCTACGTGGCCTTTATTCCTGAAAAGCAGATCGGTATTGTGATGCTCGCGAATACAAGCTATCCGAACCCGGCACGCGTTGAGGCGGCATACCATATCCTCGAGGCGTTACAGTAAAACATTGCCGGGTGGCGCTGCGCTTACCCGGCAAAACATCCTGCACAATCTCCCGCATTTTCCCTGCTGTCATCTACACTTAACAAAAAACAGTAAGGAAACTCCTATGCGCATTCTGCCTGTTATTGCCGCAGTAACAGCCGCGTTTTTAGTGGTTGCTTGCAGTTCCCCTACTCCTCCGCCTGGCGTCACGGTAGTCAGTAATTTCGACGCACAGCGCTTCCTCGGCACCTGGTATGAAATCGCCCGAATGGATCATCAGTTCGAACGGGGCTTAGAGAAAGTCACGGTCAGCTACAGCGCGATGGATGACGGTGGGATCCGGGTCATTAACCGCGGCTATAACCCGGATCGCCAGATGTGGCAGCAGTCAGTTGGTCAGGCCTATTTCACCGGCGCGTCTAACCGCGCGGCCATGAAAATCTCTTTCATCGGCCCATTCTACGGCGGGTATAACGTCATTGCGCTGGACAGAGAGTACCGCCACGCGCTGGTGTGTGGGCCGGATCGCAACTATCTGTGGATCCTCTCCCGCACGCCAACGATCCCGGCGGAAATGAAACAGCAGATGCTGGACATAGCGACCCGGCAAGGGTTTGACGTGACGAAATTAATCTGGGTAAAACAGCCGCATTAGTGGGTACTGAGTTTTAACCCGATGATACCCGCGACGATTAACGCGAGGCTGGCGATACGCGCCAGACTCGCAGACTCCCCCAGCAGCAGAATGCCGGTAATGGCAGCCCCTACCGCGCCAATTCCCGTCCAGACAGCGTAAGCCGTTCCGACTGGCAAGGTTCGCATCGCCCATGACAGCATGACGATACTGACAATCATTGCGGCGATAGTGATGACGCTGGGCGTCAGGCGGGTAAAACCGTGGGTATATTTCAGGCCAATTGCCCATACCACTTCGAGCAAACCGGCAATAACAAGAACGATCCAGGACATATCAGGCTCCTTAACTTAACGACAAGTTGGGGCCGTCCCCGATGAGTGAAGCGCTTACGGGTCGTCCCGCAAGGCTGAGATTGCGCCTTATATTTTGGTTAGCGTGGAATTTTTTTTCAAACTTTTTCTGCTGAACACGTTAAGGCAAGAAATAGCCTCAGTAAGGCACGTAGTTCAGGCATTTATGACTCATCCGACTTCTCTATGATGATAGGCTTTCTGATGGCAGGAAGCCAAACCACTAGCCGACTGCGAAAATTTTATGTTCAAAATTCTTTTGATTGACCGTTGTCACTTCACCCGCACGGGATTTGAAGCCTGGGTCAATCATTCAGACCTGTTTTCGGGTCATTTCGTCGTAACCGGGGTGAATAATCTTTTCCTCGCCAGAGAGCATATCCTGCAATGGAAGCCTGCGCTGGTCATCGCTGATTTATCTGGCTTCCGGCAGGATTTACACCATTTTCAGCAGCTATCCTCCCTGCTGATTGCCAGCGAAACGCTGCCTTTCATTATGCTGCAATCAGGCCAGGAGCAAGAAATGACAGATTATCTGGCGCAGTTCCCGATATGGGCTTCACTTTCCAAAAATACCGATCTGGAAAAACTGGCGGCGGTGATAAACGACGCGCTAACGTCATGCGCAAGCGCGGAGCTTCCTGCAATGGCGGCACCGTTACTGACGCGTCAGGAAGAGAGAGTTCTTACCCTGTGGATGGATGGCGCGAGCAACCAGAAAATTGCCAGCAATCTGCGCATTAACGGAAAAACGGTGTACACGTACAAACGCAATATCCGCATGAAGCTGCATATGGATACGCGCTACTCCCCGTTTTTATCGCTACAGGAAGTGGAGAATTGACGGTACGGTGAAATGACCTGCCGTACCGTCGCTTTCATTAGTTCTGAGCTTTAGTTGCTGCGCCAGAAATCGCGTTACCACCGTCGGAGATATCTTCCCCTACGCCACGGGTGGTGTTACATGCAGTCAGTACCGAAGAAAGCACCAGAACAGAAAAGATCGCTGCAATTGTTTTCTTAACCATAATATCTTCCTTTTATAGCCAAAGTTATTTTGTGTATAGCAACTTAAGAATAGACAAGATCTTGTCGTTTGACGGAAAAGGAAGAATTTTTAGGAAAATTAGACGGAATTAGCTGGCCGCATGGGAAATGATATGGCCGAGATCCTGGATATCTTCACCCACGCCACGCGCGGTGTTGCAACCGGAGAGAATTGCGCTGGAGAGCGCTAACAGAAGCAGAATTTTAACGGTACGTTTCATCTTCCCTGCCTGCAAAATCAGGCGCAGCGGGCGCTGCGCCTTTAATCATGACGTAAATTACTTCACGCGGGATACGTATTCGCCGGAGCGGGTATCCACTTTGATCACTTCACCGATCTGTACGAACAGTGGCACTTTCACCACAGCGCCGGTAGACAGGGTGGCAGGCTTGCCGCCAGTACCTGCGGTATCACCTTTCAGACCTGGATCGGTTTCAACGATTTCCAGCTCAACGAAGTTCGGAGGCGTAACCGCGATAGGCTGACCGTTCCACAGGGTCACGATGCACTCAGCCTGATCCAGCAGCCACTTGGCGTTGTCGCCAATCGCTTTTGCGTCCGCAGACAGCTGCTCGAAGGTTTCGTTGTTCATGAAGTGCCAGAACTCACCGTCGTTGTACAGGTAAGTCAGGTTCATATCGACAACATCAGCGCCTTCAGCGGAGTCAGTAGATTTGAAGGTTTTCTCAACACGGGTACCGGTCAGCAGGCGGCGCAGCTTAACGCGTGCGAATGCCTGGCCTTTACCTGGTTTAACGAATTCGCTGGCTTCAACCGCGTACGGTTCGCCGTCCATCATGATTTTAAGACCAGCACGAAAATCGTTGCTATAGTACGTTGCCATAAGGCCCTCTAAATTTGTTAACTGGTAGCTAAGCCACAAAATGGCGCATATTGTAACCCTAAACACCCCGTCCAGAGAAGATTGGTTATCGCAACTTGCCGATGTAATCACCAGTCCTGATGAATTGCTGCGTCTTTTAGACCTCGAACAGCATGAAGCGTTGTGTGCAGGTCGTGAGGCGAAACGCCTTTTCGCCCTGCGCGTTCCCCGCGCGTTTGTTGCCCGAATGGAAAAGGGTAATCCTGATGATCCGTTATTAAAACAAACGCTTACTTCTCAGGATGAGTTTATTACCGCTCCCGGATACAGCACCGATCCGCTGGAAGAGCAGAACAGTGTCGTCCCGGGTTTGCTGCATAAATACCGCAATCGTGCCCTGCTGCTGGTTAAGGGCGGTTGCGCGGTAAATTGCCGCTATTGCTTCCGTCGCCACTTCCCGTACGCCGAAAACCAGGGCAATAAGCGCAACTGGCAGGTGGCGCTGGACTACATCGCGGCGCACCCGGAGCTGGATGAAATCATCTTTTCTGGCGGCGATCCGCTGATGGCAAAAGATCATGAGCTGGACTGGCTGCTGACTCAGCTTGAGACCATCCCGCATATTAAGCGTCTGCGCATTCACAGCCGTTTACCGATCGTCATCCCGGCGCGTATCACCGACGCCCTGGTCACGCGCCTGGAGCAGTCCCGTTTGCAGGTACTGCTGGTGAACCATATCAACCACGCGAATGAAATTGACGCGGACTTTCGTGCGGCGATGGCGCGTATGCGAAAGGCAGGCGTGACGCTGCTCAACCAGAGCGTATTACTGCGCGGCGTGAACGACAGCGCCCGCGTGCTGGCCGATCTCAGCAATGCCTTATTTGATGCGGGCGTTATGCCCTATTACCTGCATGTTCTGGATCGCGTCCAGGGCGCGGCGCACTTCATGGTGACGGATGAAGAGGCCCGGAAGATTATGCGCGAGCTGTTAACGCTGGTTTCAGGTTATATGGTGCCGAAGCTGGCTCGTGAGATTGGCGGAGAGCCGAGTAAGACGCCGCTGGATTTGCAGCTGCGTCAGCAGTAAAAAGGCAGGTGGCGCTACGCTTACCTGCCCTGGAGATAAAGCGGCAGCGCCATCAAAAGGCTATATCAGTTCGGGCACTTATAGACCTGGCCGTTCATCTGGCTGGCGGTTGGCACAAAGCTGGACAGCATCCCCTGCGTCGGGCTGCTCACCCCGTAAATCACGTTGCCGCCCATTGCCGCAGCCTGATTACGCAGGGCATTGGCCGCACCGCGCATAGAGCCGCCTTCTTCGCCGTGCTGCCCCGACATCCAGTTACTTTGCTCGCCAGTGGCGGTGCCTAACAGCTGGCATTCGCTGCCCGGCTTATCTTCCACAAAGCGAACGCTCTGGCCCGCTGCCGTCAGCTCATTGCTGGTGCTACAACCCGCCAGCAGCAATGCTGCACCTACAATCCCTGCACAGACTTTTATGCGCATGTTATTCCTCGTTTTCAATAAGCTGGACAGTAGTTGTCCGCGTGTAAACCTTATACTAAAAAGATGACCAAAAGAAAAATGCTGAGCATTTCTGCGAGCCAGATTCCGCTGGCACTCCTCCGACATCTTAAATGAATTCTGATAATAACCTTTGGGATATCGTGTTTTAGCCCCCGATCGTTTTTAGTGATGCGACGTACAACTTTTGTACGCGACTCAAAAAAGGGGGGTTTCATGAGTGCATCATCCTCAGGAGAGGAAAAAGTAACCTGGGTGGGCTATCTGGCGTTCGTGCTCACCATCGTATTTTTTTCAGGTTTTTTCGCCAAAAGTACCGAATGGTGGCGCGTGCTGGATTTTACCGTCCTGAACGGCAGCTTTGGACCGGTGAACGGCGCGCTAACGTTTCGCGGCGAGGGCGGCACAGGAGCGAAAGATGGGTTTTTGTTTGCCCTTGAACTGGCGCCCTCGGTCATTTTATCGCTCGGGATCATTGCCGTTACCGAGGGGCTGGGCGGGCTGCGCGCCGCACAACAGCTCATGACGCCCATTCTGCGCCCGCTGCTCGGCGTGCCGGGCATCTGCTCTCTGGCGCTTATCGCCAACCTGCAAAATACCGATGCAGCCGCAGGGATGACCAAAGAGTTGACCGACGAAGGGGCGATTACAGACCATGAACGCGCCATTTTCGCCACCTTCCAGACCAGCGGTAGCGCCATTATCACCAACTATTTTTCTTCCGGCGCCGCACTCTTTACCTTTATTACCGTCCCGGTGATCACGCCGCTTGCCGTCATTCTGGTGTTCAAATTTGTTGGCGCGAACTTCCTGCGACTGTGGATCGCCCACATGGAAGTTCGCCGCGTTCAGGAGGAAAAATGATCGCCCAGCCGCGTAAAAATATCATGGACTTGTTTATCGATGGCGCCCGCCGCGGCTTTACCATCGCCACCACCAGCCTGCTGCCGAACGTGGTCATGGCGTTTGTCATCATTCAGGCGCTCAAGGTAACCGGCCTGCTGGATATTGTCGGCAGGGTATGCGAGCCCATCATGGCCCTGTGGGGGCTTCCGGGTGCGGCGGCAACGGTTCTTCTGGCCTCGGTAATGAGCATGGGCGGCGGTGTGGGGGTCTGCGCCAGTCTGGTCGCTGCCGGCACGCTCAACGGTCACGATGCCACCATCCTGCTGCCCGCCATCTATCTGATGGGTAATCCGGTGCAAAACACGGGCCGTTGCCTTGGCACCGCAGGCGTCAACCCGAAGTATTATCCGCACATCATTACGGTCTGCGTCATTAACGCCCTGCTCTCAATGTGGGTGATGCAGCTACTCTTCTGAGGAGATAAAAATGGATTTTTCAGTGCTGGAACCGCATCTTTTCCGCAATGCGCAGCTTTACGCTCCCGAGGATTTTGGACGTTGCGATCTGCTGATTGCCGGGGGAAAAATCGTCGCAGTCGAAAAAGCGGGCCACACCACAACGAGGCCAGACTGTCCCGAAAGCGATCTCGCCGGAGCGGTGGTTTGTCCGGGGTTTATCGATCAGCATGTACACCTGATTGGCGGCGGCGGTGAAGCCGGTCCCCACACCCGGACGCCAGAGGTGCGATTGTCTGCGCTGGTCGCGGCTGGCATCACCTCCGTTGTTGGCCTGCTGGGCACCGACGGCGTGACCCGCCATCCCGAGTCGCTGCTGGCGAAAACGCGGGCGCTTGAGCATGAAGGGATCAGCGCATGGATGCTGACAGGCGCATATGGCCTGCCTTCTCCGACGATCACTGGCAGTATCGAAAAGGATGTGGCGCTGATTGATAAAATCATTGGCGTGAAATGCGCGATTTCTGACCATCGCTCTTCCGCTCCGGCAGATGACCAGCTCGCGAATATGGCCGCCCAATCACGCGTCGGCGGGCTGCTGGGCGCCAAAGCGGGGATATCCGTGTTTCACCTCGGCAATAGCCCGAAACTGCTCGAGCCGCTGCTTAGCATCCTGAATAACGCCGACGTGCCCCGTACGAAACTACTGCCAACCCACGTCAACCGCGCCCAGGCACTGTTCCACGCCGCACTGGACTATGCCCGCGACGGGGGGTACATCGACATCACCACCAGTATCAGTGAGCCCATTGATGCCGCCACCGCCATCGCGACGGCCCGTGACGCGCAGGTGCCGTTTAACCGGCTCACGCTCAGCTCGGATGGCAACGGCAGCCAGCCGAAATTTGACGCAAACGGTAATCTTGTTGGCATTGGCGTGGCGGGTTTTGAGTCCCTGCTTGAGACGCTACAGCAGCTGGTCGGCCGATATCACCTGCCGCTGGAGGAGGCGCTTCTGCCGTTTACGCGTAACGTGGCGGAGTTTCTCGGTCTGGAGCATAAAGGGCGGATCGCGCCCGGATGCGATGCCGACTTCCTGGTGCTGACGGATGAGCTGAAGATCCGTGAGGTCTGGGCGAAAGGCCGCCAGATGATACGTGAAGGCGTAGTGTGCGTGAAAGGCACGTTTGAGTAGAAAACAATAAAAAACCCCGGGCATTGCTGCCCGGGGTTCGTTCTGAGAGGTTCAGAACAACATGATTACATCATGCCGCCCATGCCACCCATGCCGCCCATACCACCAGCAGCACCTAAGTCAGGCGCGTCGCCTTTAGGCAGGTCGGTCACCATGCACTCGGTCGTGATCATCAGGCCAGCTACAGATGCCGCGTATTGCAGAGCAGAACGGGTCACTTTAGTTGGATCCAGGATACCGAAGTCGATCATGTTGCCGTATTCTTCAGTTGCCGCGTTGTAACCGTAGTTACCTTCACCCGCTTTCACCTTGTTCGCAACCACAGACGGCTCTTCACCGGCGTTGGACACGATCTGACGCAGCGGAGCTTCCATTGCGCGCAGCGCAACTTTGATACCCACGTTCTGGTCTTCGTTCTGAGCAGTCAGGCCAGCCAGTTTAGCGGCTACACGCACCAGCGCGACACCACCACCAGCAACCACGCCTTCTTCTACCGCAGCACGGGTCGCGTGCAGGGCGTCGTCAACGCGTGCTTTCTTCTCTTTCATCTCAACTTCGGTAGCCGCACCGACTTTGATTACCGCTACGCCGCCTGCCAGTTTCGCTACGCGCTCCTGGAGTTTTTCACGGTCATAATCGGAAGTTGCTTCTTCGATCTGCTTACGGATCTGACCAACACGGCCCTGAATAGCGGCTTCTTCACCCACACCGTCGATGATGGTGGTGGTGTCTTTGTTGATCACAACGCGTTTCGCCTGGCCCAGGTCTTCCAGGGTCGCTTTTTCCAGCTCCATACCGATCTCTTCGGAGATCACGGTACCGCCGGTCAGGGTAGCGATATCCTGGAGCATCGCCTTACGACGATCGCCGAAGCCAGGTGCTTTAACCGCTGCCACTTTCACGATGCCACGCATGGTGTTAACCACCAGGGTCGCCAGCGCTTCGCCTTCAACGTCTTCAGCAATGATTACCAGCGGCTTGCCTGCTTTCGCAACGGCTTCCAGCACTGGCAGCATTTCGCGGATGTTGGAGATTTTCTTGTCAGCCAGCAGGATGAACGGGCTTTCCAGCTCAACAGCGCCAGTTTCTGGCTTGTTGATGAAGTATGGAGACAGGTAACCGCGGTCGAACTGCATACCTTCAACCACGTCCAGTTCGTCTTCCAGACCAGTACCGTCTTCAACGGTGATCACGCCTTCTTTACCGACTTTATCCATCGCTTCAGCGATCAGTTTACCTACGGTTTCGTCGGAGTTAGCGGAGATAGTACCAACCTGAGCAATGGCTTTAGAGTCAGAGCACGGTACGGACAGCGCTTTCAGTTCTTCAACAGCGGAAGCGACAGCTTTGTCGATACCACGTTTCAGATCCATTGGGTTCATGCCCGCAGCAACGGCTTTCAGGCCTTCGGTGATGATCGCCTGCGCCAGTACGGTCGCGGTGGTGGTACCGTCACCGGCAGCGTCGTTCGCTTTAGAGGCAACTTCTTTCACCATCTGTGCGCCCATGTTTTCGAACTTGTCTTCCAGCTCGATTTCACGTGCAACAGAAACACCATCTTTGGTGATGGTTGGCGCGCCGAAGGATTTGTCCAGCACTACGTTACGGCCTTTCGGGCCCAGAGTGACTTTCACTGCGTCTGCCAGTACGTTTACGCCGCGGAGCATTTTTACACGAGCGTCGTTACCGAATTTTACGTCTTTAGCTGCCATGTTCTTATTTCCTCAAATTCGTACAGTTTTCGTGCGTTAATTACGCTTCAACAATTGCCAGAATGTCGCTCTCGGACATGATCAACACTTCTTCATTGTCGATCTTCTCGGATTTCACGCCGTAGCCATCGTTGAAAATGACGATGTCACCAACTTTAACGTCCAGTGGCTGCACAGTTCCGTTTTCCAGGATGCGGCCCTTACCGACAGCGATGATTTCGCCACGCGTTGATTTTGCTGCTGCTGAACCGGTCAGAACGATGCCGCCCGCAGACTTGGTTTCAACTTCTTTACGTTTGACGATCACACGATCATGTAACGGACGAATACTCATTGATAGCTCTCCTTTGAGAAAGTCATTATCAGTTATGGATGACGCCGGTCCGCATGCGGTTTTCCGGCTAGTGCCCTGAGAGATGGGGATAGCTTTTTACCCCTTCAAGGGGTAATCGAAAAAAAATTTGCGAAAGTGTTACCATCCACTCTCTTTTGATGGTGGCGGGACGAGGTAAATGAGTGGACTCAGGCAGGAGTTGGGGCTGGCGCAGGGCATTGGCTTACTCTCAACGTCTTTATTAGGCACGGGGGTATTTGCGGTTCCCGCGCTGGCGGCGTTGGTTGCCAGCAATAACAGTCTTTGGGCATGGCCGGTGCTGATCGTGCTGGTGTTTCCGGTGGCGATTGTCTTTGCCATACTCGGGCGGCACTTCCCGAGCGCGGGCGGCGTAGCGCATTTTGTCGGCATGGCGTTTGGGCCGCGGATGGAGCGCGTCACCGGCTGGCTATTTTTGTCGGTGATACCCGTTGGCCTTCCGGCAGCCCTGCATATCGCAACCGGCTTCGGACAGGCGCTGTTTGGCTGGCACGATGAACAGCTGCTGCTGGCTGAACTCGGTACGCTGGCGATTGTCTGGTGGGTAGGCTCGCGCGGGGCCAGTTCCAGCGCCAATCTGCAAACGCTGGTCGCCGTGTTAATTGTCGCGCTGATCGTCGCCATCTGGTTTGCGGGTGACATTACCGTGGCGGATATTCCTTTCCCCGCGATTAACGACATCGACCACGCACAGCTTTTCGCTGCACTATCCGTCATGTTCTGGTGTTTCGTCGGTCTGGAGGCGTTCGCTCATCTGGCATCCGAGTTTAAACAGCCCGAGCGTGATTTTCCCCGCGCCCTGATGATTGGCCTGCTGCTGGCGGGGACCGTGTACTGGGCCTGTACCGTACTGGTGCTGCACTTCAACGCATTCGGTGAAGAGAAAGCCGCCGCCGCGTCGCTGCCGGGCATCGTGGTGCAGCTGTTTGGCGTTAAAGCCCTGTGGGTAGCCTGCGTGATTGGCTATCTCGCCTGCTTTGCCAGCCTCAACATCTATATTCAGAGCTTCGCCCGGCTGGTGTGGTCTCAGGCACTTTATAAACCGGATAGCCCCCTCTCACGCCTGTCAAAGCGTCAGCTTCCGGTGAATGCGCTGAATACCGTACTGGGCTGCTGCGTGGTGAGTTCCCTGGCCATTTATCTCCTCGACATCAACCTTGACGCGCTGATTGTCTACGCCAACGGTATTTTCATCATGATCTACCTGCTGTGCATGCTGGCGGGCTGTCGGCTGCTGAAAGGTCGCTTTAAGGCGCTGGCGGCTGTCGGGTGTGTCCTGTGCCTGATGCTGCTGGCGATGGTGGGATGGAAGAGTGTGTACGCCATCGTCATGCTGGCGGGGCTGTGGGTGTTTTTACCGAAGCGGCAAGATCCTCAGGCCCGGTGAGCGAGCGCCACCGGGCCAGAAACTTACCGATCGTCTTTATGATCTAACCGGTCGCGCTGCTCATCCTTACGCTGGTATTCCTCTTCAAAGGTATCCCCCGGACCGGTGCTGAAACCACCGCCTGGCATACGGCTGAAACGCAGATGCGGCAGCAGCTTCATGGTCAGGTGCTTCTGCACCGGCGGCAACAGCAACAGCAGGCCGAGGAAGTCGGTAAAGAAGCCCGGCAGGATCAGCAGCAAACCAGCAATAATCAGCGACACGCTTTTGATCATCTCGGCGGCAGGGCTTTCGCCTGCGGCCATCTTCTGCTGCATTAACAGGAAATTTTTGAAACCCTGATTGCGCACCAGCGACATGCCGATGACGGAGGTGAAGATCACCAGAATCAGCGTCAGCAGGACGCCCAGCACATGGGCAACCTGGATGAAAATCGAAATTTCAATGTAAACATAAAGAAAGAAAGCAATAAATGGTATCCAGCGCACTGGCATCTCCTGTATGGCAGGTGCCTTCTGGCCCCTGACTGAATGTGTTCGCGAAGCGCGTAGATAAGAGATGGTGACGGTTAGCCAAATTTCAATCGGTTTGCACGGATATTTTTTCTGGAAATATTAAAGCGGTGACATATTTCACAGATTAATAATTATCATGAAATCGGGTCGATAATAAGTGATCCAGCTTACGGCAATTCGCTATCATCAGCATATGATCTCGAACATCTGGCCGATTGAGGGAATAATCGTCGGTCATAAAATATTCAAAACCACATATATACTGTGTGTTTAGTACAATCCATCGGCAGCTTGAAAAGAAGGTTCACATGTTAAACAACATTCGTATCGAAGAAGATTTGTTGGGTACCAGGGAAGTTCCAGCGGATGCCTACTATGGTGTTCACACTCTGAGAGCGATTGAAAACTTCTACATCAGCAACAGCAAAATCAGCGACATCCCTGAATTTGTGCGTGGCATGGTGATGGTAAAAAAAGCCGCGGCTCTGGCGAACAAAGAGCTGCAAACCATTCCTAAAAGCGCTGCAAATGCGATTATCGCCGCGTGCGATGAGGTGCTGAACAACGGTAAATGCATGGATCAGTTCCCGGTCGACGTCTATCAGGGCGGCGCGGGCACCTCCGTCAACATGAACACCAACGAAGTGCTGGCAAACATCGGCCTGGAGCTGATGGGTCATCAGAAAGGTGAATACCAGTACCTGAACCCGAACGACCACGTTAACAAATGTCAGTCCACCAACGACGCCTACCCAACCGGCTTCCGCATCGCGGTGTATGCCTCTATCGTCAAACTGGTCGACGCGATTAATCAGCTGGGCGATGGCTTCCAGCGTAAAGCCGTTGAGTTCCAGGACATCCTGAAAATGGGCCGTACCCAGTTGCAGGACGCGGTGCCAATGACCCTCGGACAGGAATTCCACGCGTTTAACGTGCTGCTGAACGAAGAGACCAAAAACCTGCTGCGCACGTCCGAACTGCTGCTGGAAGTGAACCTGGGCGCAACCGCCATCGGTACACGCCTGAACACGCCAGATGGCTATCAGCAGCTGGCGGTACAGAAGCTGGCTGAAGTGTCCAACCTGCCGGTTGTGCCTGCGGAAGACCTGATTGAAGCTACCTCAGACTGCGGCGCCTACGTGATGGTGCACAGCGCACTGAAACGTCTGGCGGTGAAACTGTCCAAAATCTGTAACGACCTGCGTCTGCTCTCCTCCGGTCCGCGCGCTGGCCTGAATGAAATCAACCTGCCAGAGTTGCAGGCGGGTTCATCCATCATGCCAGCTAAAGTGAACCCGGTAGTGCCAGAGGTGGTGAACCAGGTTTGCTTCAAGGTTATTGGTAACGATACGACCGTCACCATGGCCTCCGAAGCCGGTCAGCTCCAGCTTAACGTGATGGAGCCGGTGATTGGCCAGGCGATGTTTGAATCTATCCATATTCTGACCAACGCCTGCTACAACCTGCTGGAAAAATGCATCAACGGCATCACCGCGAATAAAGAAGTGTGTGAAGGCTACGTCTATAACTCCATCGGCATCGTCACCTACCTCAACCCGTTCATCGGCCACCACAACGGCGATATCGTCGGGAAGATTTGTGCCGAAACCGGTAAGAGCGTGCGTGAGGTGGTTCTCGAGCGAGGATTGTTGACCGAAGCCGAACTGGACGATATCTTCTCCGCCCAGAACCTGATGCACCCGGCATATAAAGCGAAACGATATACCGATGAAAGCGAACAGTAACCGTTCAGGCTAAGCTTCCGAAAGGCACGTCACTTGTGACGTGCCTTTTTTCTTTATGGGCGTTACCAAAACACAACAATTCAATATCAACTTGTTAATGAGCAAGGCAGGTCTTTATGTTTGGAGCAGAACTCGTCATCGTCCTGTTGGCGATTTATTTGGGCGCACGACTCGGGGGTATCGGCATCGGTTTTGCTGGCGGTCTCGGAGTGCTTGTACTTACCCTGATCTTTCAGATTAAACCCGGCGCAATCCCTTTTGACGTTATCGAAATCATCATGGCGGTTATTGCTGCTATCGCGGCCATGCAGGTCGCGGGCGGTATGGACTACCTGGTGAGCCTGGCGGAGCGTATGCTGCGTCGCCATCCGAAATACATCACCTTCCTTGCCCCGCTGGTGACCTGGTTTATGACCATCCTCGCCGGTACTGGCCATACCGCTTTCTCCACGCTGCCGGTAATCACCGAAGTGGCGAAAGAGCAGGGTATTCGCCCGTCTCGCCCTCTTTCTATTGCCGTGGTCGCCTCCCAGATTGCGATTACCGCCTCGCCTATTTCCGCGGCGGTGGTCTTCTTCGCGGGTATCCTTGAGCCGATGGGCGTAAGTTACCTGACGCTGCTGGCAATCTGTATTCCGGTGACGCTGATTGCGGTAATGATCACTGCCGTGCTGTGTAACTTCCTCGGCGCCGAGCTGAAAGACGATCCGGTTTACCAGGAGCGTCTGGCAAAAGGTGAAGTGAGCCTGCGCGGTAGCCAGGTCTTCGAGCTGAAGCCGCATGCAAAACGCTCCGTGCTGCTGTTCCTGATTGGTATCGTCGCCGTGATGTTCTACGCCACCGCCATCAGCGATACGGTAGGTCTGATCCAGAACCCGGTTCTGCCGCGTAACGAAGCCATTGTGGTATTTATGCTGACCATCGCGACGCTGATCAGCATCACCTGTAAAATCGACACCAGCGAAGTGCTGAACGCCAGCACCTTCAAATCCGGTATGAGCGCCTGCGTGTGCGTGCTGGGCGTGGCGTGGCTCGGCGATACCTTTGTGAAAGCGCACATCAGCGATATCCAGACCGTTGCAGGCGACCTGCTGCACAACTATCCGTGGCTGCTGGCGGTAGTGCTGTTCTTTGCCGCGACGCTGCTGTACTCCCAGGCTGCGACCACCAAAGCGCTGATGCCTGCGGCACTGATGCTGGGCGTGACGCCGCTGACGGCGATTGCCTCTTTTGCAGCGGTTTCCGCCCTGTTCGTGCTGCCCACCTATCCAACCCTGCTGGCCGCGGTTGAGATGGATGACACCGGCTCAACCCGTATTGGTAAGTACGTGTTTAACCACGCGTTCCTCATCCCGGGCGTGGTGGCGATTACGCTCTGCGTGATCCTCGGCTTTATCATCGGCGGCATTGTGCTGTAAACGATTAGCCGTTGTAAAAATAGTTAAAATCGGGCCGCTCTGCGGCCCGTTTCATTAATGACCAACCGCCTTGCGTGATATAGTGAAGACTTTCGTGATGAGGAGGTCGACTTGTGAACACGCCTGATGCTGTTGTTGTACTGTGCACCGCCCCTGATGAAGCTTCTGCCCAGGATCTGGCCGCCAAAGTGCTGGCCGAAAAACTGGCTGCCTGTGTCACACTTCTTCCCGGCGCCACCTCCCTTTATTACTGGGAAGGCAAGCTGGAGCAAGAGTACGAAGTCCAGATGTTGCTCAAAACCAACCTGACAAACCAGCAGGCGCTCCTCGATTGCCTCAAGTCTCATCATCCATACCAAACCCCGGAGCTGCTGGTTCTGCCAGTGGTCCACGGCGATAACGATTATCTCTCATGGCTCAACGCTTCATTACGCTGATCCTGCTGCTGTGCAGCACGTCAGTTTTTGCCGGGTTGTTTGACGCACCCGGCCGTTCGAACTTTATTCCTGCCGACCAGGCATTCGTTTTCGACTTTCAGCAAAACCAGCACGATCTCAGTCTCACCTGGCAGGTGAAAGAGGGTTACTACCTCTATCGCAAGCAAGTCAGCATCACGCCGGCAAAGGCGAACGTCGGCGCGTTGCAGATGCCCGCTGGCGAGTGGCACGAGGACGAGTTCTACGGTAAGAGTGAAATTTATCGCCAGCGCTTAAGCGTGCCCGTCACGGTGAACCATGCCGATAAAGGCGCCACATTAACGGTCACCTATCAGGGCTGCGCCGATGCCGGATTCTGTTACCCACCTGAAACAAAGGTCGTTCCGCTTAGCGAAGTGAAAGCGGCGGCCTCCCCTCCCCCCTCAGGGGAAATGGCCAGTGTGAGGGGTGAAGGCGTAGCCGCTTCAGACCTTCCGTTCTCAGCGCTTTGGGCATTATTGATTGGTATCGGCATCGCCTTTACGCCCTGCGTGCTGCCCATGTACCCGCTTATCTCTGGCATCGTGCTGGGCGGTAAACAACGCCTTTCCACCGCCCGCGCGCTGGTGCTGGCCTTTATCTATGTGCAGGGCATGGCGTTAACCTATACGGCGCTCGGCCTCGTGGTCGCCGCTGCCGGATTGCAGTTCCAGGCCGCTCTTCAGCACCCTTATGTGCTTATCGGTCTGTCAGCGGTGTTTATTCTGCTGGCGCTGTCGATGTTTGGCCTGTTCACCCTGCAACTGCCCTCTTCCCTGCAAACCCGTCTGACGCTGATGAGCAACCGTCAGCAGGGTGGCTCTGCGGGCGGCGTGTTCGCCATGGGTGCCATCGCCGGGCTGATTTGCTCCCCCTGCACCACCGCGCCGCTGAGCGCCATCCTGTTATATATTGCCCAGAGCGGCAACCTGTGGCTCGGCGGCGGCACGCTGTACCTCTACGCGCTCGGCATGGGCTTGCCGCTGATCCTGGTGACGGTGTTTGGCAATCGTCTGCTGCCGAAGAGCGGTCCGTGGATGGAGACGGTGAAAACCGCGTTTGGTTTTGTCATTCTGGCGCTGCCGGTATTTCTGCTGGAGCGCATCATCGGTGATGTGTGGGGTACGCGTCTTTGGGCGATGCTCGGCGTGGCCTTCTTCAGCTGGGCGTTTATCGTGAGTCTGGGGGCGAAGAAACCGTGGATGCGCCTGCTACAGATCCTTCTGCTGGCGGCCGCGCTGGTGAGCGTCCGTCCGCTACAGGACTGGGCGTTTGGCACCCCGGCAGGTCAAACGCAGGCGTATCTGAATTTTATACAGATTAAGAACGTGGATGACCTTCACCGCGCTCTGGCGCAGGCGAAAGGCAAACCGGTCATGCTCGATCTCTACGCAGACTGGTGCGTGGCCTGCAAAGAGTTTGAAAAATACACTTTCAGCGATCCGCAGGTACAACATGCGCTGAGCGATACCGTTCTGCTCCAGGCGAACGTTACTGCCAACAGCGCCCAGGATAAGGCTCTACTGAAGCAACTTAATGTGCTCGGGCTGCCTACCATCCTGTTCTTCAATGAACAGGGGGAAGAACAGCCGACGCAGCGTGTAACCGGGTTTATGGACGCGACGGCATTCAACGCGCATTTGCGCAATCGCCAACCGTAAACAACACTTTAGACGGGACAAACCGTTGGGAATAGCGGAGGAGATAACCGTGCAACGCGAAGACGTACTGGGACAAGCCCTGCAATTGCTTGAGATTCAAGGGATCGCCAGCACCACGCTTGAGATGGTCGCCGACCGTATCGATTACCCTCTGGATGAACTTAAGCGCTTCTGGCCGGATAAAGAGGCGCTGCTGTATGATGCCCTGCGCTATCTCAGCCAGCAGGTGGATATATGGCGCAGGCAGCTGATGCTGAATGAAGAGCTGACCACCGAGCAAAAGCTGCTGGCGCGCTATACCGCACTGACGGAGTGTGTTACCAACAACCGCTACCCAGGCTGTCTGTTTATCGCCGCCTGCACCTACTATCCGGATCCCGGACACCCCATCCATCAACTGGCAGATCAGCAAAAACGTGCCGCGCACGAGTTCACACACGAGCTGCTGACCACACTTGAAGTGGATGATCCGGCAATGGTCGCGAAGCAGATGGAGCTGGTGCTGGAAGGTTGCCTGAGCCGCATGCTGGTGAACCGTAGCCAGGCGGATGTGGATACGGCGCACCGTCTGGCGGAAGATATTTTGCGGTTTGCGCAGTGTCGTATGGGTGGTGCTCTGACCTAAGCCAGCATTCCCGTCCAGGCGGAAATAAACAAACACAGCGCCATCGCGCGCTGAAATCGCACCATCGCCACGGTGGTGCGGAAAATCCGGTTCACCGCCTTCCCCAGCCACGCCCAGCACAACAAACAGACCACGGAGATCGCCAGAAACCATAGCGCCATCAGCGTAATATCCCGTAATGCATGGTCGCTTGCCGGAGCAAACAGGCTGACAACTGCCAGCGCCATCATCCACGTTTTTGGGTTTACAACCTGTAATAACGCCGCCGCCCGCGCGGTAAACCGGACATGGCGTCTGGAGGAGAGATTCGCGGCCGGGGCGCTAAACAGCTGCCAGCTCATCCAGGAAAGCCACAGCACGCCCGCCCAGCTCATTACCTGACGTATCAGCGGATACTGGCGTAACACTTCTCCTGCCCCAGCCCCCGAAACCAGAACAATAGCGCTGGCGGCAATACACCCGCCCAGGATCGCTGGAACCGTATTTTTTACGCCAAAGTGCTGACTGTTAGCCAGTACCAGAATATTGGTTGGCCCCGGCGTAATCGAGGCAACAAATGCAAACAGCAGGAAGGGTAATAAATTCACAGGCGACTCCTTTTTTATTAGAGCCACGAATGTGCCGTTATTTTCTGGAAACGTCTGGAAGGTTTGTGCACAACCGGCGGTAGTGTGCCGGAGAAATACGGTATGCCCGCTGGAACCAGCGACCAAGATGGCTTTGATCGGCAAAACCCACTGCCGTCGCAACATCAACAGGCAATTCCCCACACGCCAGCATCTGTCGGGCCTTTGCCAGGCGCAGCTGGATAAGCCAGGCGTGCGGTGCCAGATGAAATTCGCGCTTAAAACAGCGGGTGAGCGTAAAGCGATCCGTACCCGTCTCACGGGCAAGGTCTGACAGCCCCACGTTCTCGCCGATATGCGCATAGAGATAGTCGCGGGCACGATGCGCCACAGCGGAGCTTTGTAGCTGAGACGGGAGTTTCTTACGCCAGTGGCAGTGGGCAGTGATCTGAGAGAGCAGGTTATCCATTGTGCTCTGTTGGACGATCTTCATCTCATCGTTATGCAACGAGGCAAATGTATCACCGATAGCGCGTACCAACTGAGGCTCTCGCGTCAGCGTTTGGGCAAAGTGGAGGGTGTAGCTCCCGGGAGTAGAGTCGTACAGCCCTTGAAGCGTACGGGTGAGCCAGTGTTCATCCAGATAAAAGGTCAGATAAGTAAAGCCCCCCTCTACCGGTGCATCACCGTCATGGATCTCCCCGGGCTCAAGTAAAAAAGCATCGCCCGGCTGGCTACGGTGGCGTTCACGGCGACAGTGGAACTGCTGGGTGCCGGAAAGGGTTATTCCGACCAGATAGCTATCATGCCAGTGGGGATCAAAGGCATGTCCTTCGAAATGCGCCTTAATTGTCTCAATACCTGTTTCTGCATGCTGACGCAGCTCAAGCCAGTCGTTTGCCATACTGCCCTCCTCTTACCGTCAGCATTGTCACATCTTGCCTGAACTGTCTGGAAGATTTGTGCAATTCCAGGGCACAAACGGACAGATTGCCGCAAACTTAAGCAGTTGAACAGCTTTTCCCGAAATAATGTTGACGATCGCGCGCGATTGCGGTTTAATGCGCTCCGTTGCCCGGATAGCTCAGTCGGTAGAGCAGGGGATTGAAAATCCCCGTGTCCTTGGTTCGATTCCGAGTCCGGGCACCACTATTTAAAGAACCCAGCCTATGGCTGGGTTTTTGCTTTTCTGTATCTGCTACGCATTGAATTTTCCCTTCTGTCAGGTAATAGTGATTTTTTTCCCTGACAATGAAAATGATATGACCTTATCTGCTTTAAAAGTCGGGTCACTGCTCCTGCTGTTGATCCTGTTTTATACCGGCCTGTTCACGAGCGATCGCATCACCTGGCTGATGGAGGTGACGCCCGTCATTATCATCATCCCACTTCTGCTTGCCACGCATCGGCGATACCCCCTGACTCCCCTTCTCTATACCCTGGTTTTCTTCCACGCCATCATTCTGATGGTTGGTGGTATGTACACCTATGCAAAGGTTCCGGTTGGTTTTGAGGTTCAGGAGATGCTCGGGCTTAGCCGAAATCCGTATGACAAGCTCGGTCACTTCTTCCAGGGGCTGGTTCCCGCACTGGCAGCGCGAGAAATTCTCCTGCGCGGTGAGTATGTTCGTGGACATCAGATGACGGGATTTCTGGTGTGCTGTGTTGCTCTGGCCATTAGCGCCACCTATGAACTCATTGAGTGGTGGGCAGCTTTGGCGATGGGACAGGGTGCGGATGATTTTCTGGGGACGCAGGGCGATCCATGGGATACCCAGTCTGATATGTTTTGCGCGCTGCTTGGTGCGTTAACGACGGTACTGATCCTTGGGCGTTTCCATCAGCGGCAATTGCTTCGTTTGAATGTGGATAGTACGTTCTGAGTTGCCGGGTGACGGCTTCGCCTTACCCGGCCTGCCGTTTTTCAGCAAATAAACGCAAAAAGGCCATCCTTGCGGATGGCCTCTTCACTTGTTTGATGCCTGGCAGTTCCCTACTCTCACATGGGGAGACCCCACACTACCATCGGCGCTACGG